>JAABUN010000095.1_pt1 | contig 199515 bp, 186 predicted proteins | sample 5559311 | NCBI WGS metagenome assembly JAABUN01 (sample SAMN10711877, study PRJNA513370) | rock metagenome | isolation source: Antarctica rocks | place: Antarctica: Victoria Land, Siegfried Peak sud | reverse complement strand
ACCGCGTCGAGCCGCTCGACGCGCCACGGTCCCTCGGCACCACCGACGAAGGCGCTCACGACCGAAGCCACGCAACGACCCTAACGGTCCAGCGACCCAGCACGGGCTCAACGTCATCCCCGGCTGGCGACACCGCCTCCGTGTCATGAGCCGAACGTCAACCGGGAGAACCGCAGGTCAGACGGGGCAGGCTCCGGCGTGTGTCCCGTTAGACCCGTCCGGTTTGAAGTCCCGCACAGGTACGCCAACCGGCACACGACAGCTGGCCAGTCCCGGCTAAGCTTGCCGAGGCTCATGGTCTCGGGTCGAGTCGTAGGCTGAGGTCATGCGGGGAGCAGGGGACGACCTCAGCGTGGGCGAGCGGATCGCCTTCTACCGTCGACGGCGCGGTCTTACCCAAGCCGTCGTGGCGGGCCTTGTGGGCCGCTCCGAGGACTGGTTGAGCAAGGTCGAGCGGGGTGAGCGGCCAGTGCGGCGGCTGGACGTGCTCGCAGAGGTCGCCAAGGCCCTCCGAGTGTCGATGGGTGATCTTCTGGGCCAGCCGGTGCTGGTCGAGGACGAGCGCCGCGAGGATGACGTGCCCGCGGTGCGCGACACGTTGATGGCACCTCATCGACTTTCCCGCCGACTGTTCGAGGGCCGTCGTCCACAGTTCGTGGATGCTGCTGCAACGGCTGCGCATGTGGAGTCGGCGTGGGATGACTACCAGCATGGCCGACTCGGTCGGGTGCTGGCGCAGCTGCCGCGGCTCATTCAGGCGGCGCAGGCCCTTGAGACTGTGGACGAACCGCAGGGTTCGAGGTCGGGCTGGGCTGTGTCCGCTCGGGTGCACCACCTGGCCGCGACCACGCTCAGCAAGTCGGCGAGGCGGACCTGGCATGGATCGCGGCCGAGCGGGCGATGCAGGCCGCGGACCAGGCCGACGACCCGCTCGTCCTCGCCTCGGCGGCACGAGCAGGCACGCACGCCCTACTCGCTGTCGGTCGATACGACGAAGCGATCGAATTGGGTGAGGCTGCCCTGGCGTGGCTGCGGCCACGAGTTCTCGCCCACGACCCGGAGGCGCTGAGCCTCCTGGGCCTGCTGAACCTGCGGATGGCAGTCGCCGCAGCTCGTCGCCAGGACCGAGCGACGGCGTCAGCCTTGGTGCGAGCAGCAGCGGTCGCGGCCGACGATCTCGGTGAGGACTCCAACTACTGGAAGACCGGGTTCGGACCCACGAATGTGGCGCTGCACCAGATGTCGATCGCTCTTGACCTGGGTGACGTGCAGCAGGTCGCGGACCGTGGCGCGGTCATGACGGTTGGCCACATGCCCGCCGAGCGACAGGCATCACACAGGATCGACGTGGCACGTGCGCTCAGTTATGTGGCACAGGATGATGATGCTGTCGAGCAGATACTGACCGCTGAACAGGTAGCGCCGCAGCTGGTCCGCCACAATCCCGCGGTTCGTGAAGTGGTCCGCAGCATTTATCGGCGTTCTCCTCTGACGGCGGGTTCGCGGCACTCGCGTGTCCTTGCTCTTGCCGAACGATGCAGGGCAGTGTGAACGGCCGCTACACACTCGGTCTGGTCTGTTGTGCCGCGGGCGGCGTGGAGTCGATCAGGGAGGGCCTGGTACAGCCAATGATAGATGCCGGGTGGTCTGTGGCCGTCACATCCACCCCGACAGCATCGGAGTGGTTGTCGGAGATCGGAGAGACTGCCAGGCTTAGCGAACTGACAGGGTTTGCGGTGCGATCCGCCTCTCGCCTGCCGTCGGAGGAGAGTCCGCACCCGGCCGTCGACTGCTGGGCTGTCGTGCCTGCTACAGCAAATACGGTCGCCAAGCTTGCCTTGGGTGTCGCTGACAATCAGGCCTTAACGTCTGTCAATCAGGCTGTCGGGTCCGCATCTGTCCCCGTCATCGTGTTCCCCCGAGTCAATGCCGGCCACGTCTCGCATCCCGCGTGGGCGTCGCACGTCGCGGCGTTGCGATCGGCGGGGTGCACCTGGTAGCGGGGGACGATGTGTGGCCATTGTTTCCTGCGGGCGAGGGGCCAGCGGATCGAACGCTGCCGTGGCCGGCGATCCGGCGGGCGATCATCAGTGCCGTTGGTCGGACACTCGACTGACCGACGGGGGCCGCTTGATCGAGTGAAATTTGCGTGCTGTCTGGCGGCTGGTTCGTGTAGGCGCATGCTGATCACGGCGATTCTTCCCTTGGAGCTGGGGTGCCGGTTTACGCTTGACCCGTTGCGAAGTGTCACAAGCCGGTCAGTGCCTCTTGCGGTGGTGATCGTGAGGGCGTTCTGCCTCGAAGAGCGGAAGGACACTCGCCGGGTACACGGCCGAGCGGTCGCGAGCACCTGTCGGTCGGCCTCGACCATGGTCTTGGGATGGAGGGACGGGACCACCTGTCGCCTCCTTCCGGACCCGTCGGTTCGCCAGCACGTAGCCAGGTCTCGGTCAGCCCGTCGACGCTACCCGGACAGTTTGTCCGGGTCGTCTCAGCGTTCACACCTTGTGCTTGCTCTGACGTCGTGGCAACAGGGCCACGACCTCGGTCAGGAGCAGGTCATGCCGAGCTACGCAGTGGACAGCAGCAAGCAGCCGATGATCGGAACAGGGGTGGTGGAGCCGCGTCCGGAGTGGGAGGAGAAGCCCGGTGGTGGCCGTCGCCCGTCGGAGCGTCAGGCCCGGGATGAGGACACGGGGATGCCGTTGTGGGGGGTGGAGGTGATGTACCAGCAGACTTCCTACGGCCGGGTGGCGTCGGTGGTGGGGTCGGTGACGGTGGGCAGCGTCGACCAGCCCCAGGTGACCGCGCTGGGCCCGGTCGGGTTCGACAACCTGCGGGTGGAGGTCCGGACCCTGAAGACGGGCGGTCTGGTGGAGAACTGGTCCGCCGACGGGCTCGCTGCCCCGGTTGCCCCTCGTGCCGCCCGGCCTGCGGCGTCTGCTGGTGAGGGGTCGTGAGTCTGGTCGCGGCCGCCGTCGTCCTCGGGGCGGTGGTGGCGCTGCTGGTGAAGATCAAGCAGGTGAACATCGGCTCTGCGGTGGTCTGCTCGACGTTCGGTGTGCTGCTGGCGGTGTCCCCGGTTGGGCCCGCGGTGTACGGGGGCCTGACCACCGTCGGTGGGTGGGCGTCGTCCTGGGTGGTGAACCTATGAACGTCGGCGGGTCGAGGTTGCGGGCGGGGTTCGGAGAGAACGTGCACGTCTCCGCGGCCTCGTTCCGGGTGCCGCTGTCGTCGCTGCTACTGGCGTGGCTGGCACGGCGTACCTGGGCCGGGCTGGTGTGGCTGGTCCGGCACCCGGTCCTCGTTGGCCTCGCCGCGCTGGCGGTGTACGCGTGGCAGGTCACCGCGACGACCGGGCCTATGCCGGTGCTGGTGGTCACCGGGCTACTCGTGACGGCGCTGGTGGGGTGGCGGGTGGCGCATCCGGCGTCTTTCTCGCGGGTGCTCTTGGCGCGAATTCGTGCGGGGTGGCGGTCCCGGTCGGTGTACTCCTACTGGTGGCAGCCCGCGATGGTGACCGGCGGCCTCGCCCTCACCCACGCCGGCACCGAACGCCTGCCCCGGTTGCTGCGGGTCCGGTCGACGGGGTCGGTGGACGTGGTGCGGGTGCGGATGCTGCCCGGGCAGACGGTCACCGACTGGACCACTGCCGGGCCACGCCTGGCGCAGACGTTCGGGCTGTTGGACTGCCGTGCCCGCACCGTCCCGGGCCGTGTGCATGAGGTCGACCTGTGGTGCATCACCTACGACCCCCTCACGAGGACGGTCGCAGTCCCGGCACCGGCCACCGCGGCCTCGGCCTCGGCCTCGTCCTCGGCCGTGTCCTCGTCATCGACGGGGGTGGATCTGGCGGCGGTGCCGGTGGGTCGTCGGGAGGACGGTCGGGTGTTCTGCCTCCGGATCCTGCACACCCACCTGCTGGTTGCGGGTGAGACCGGCGCGGGCAAGGGGTCGGTGATCTGGTCCGTGCTGTGCGGCCTCGCCCCGGCCATCCGTGGCGGGGTGGTCCGGGTGTGGGCGATCGACCCCAAGGGCGGGATGGAGCTCGCGTTCGGCGCACCCCTATTCAACCGGTTTTTGTACGGCGGACCCACCGCCACCGGAGCCGCCTGGCAGGAAGCCACCGCCGAACTCCTTGAGGACGCGGTGCGGGTGATGCAGGAACGTGCCGCCCGCTGCCGCGGCGTGGTCCGCCTCCACACCCCCACCACTACCGAGCCCCTGGTGCTCGTGGTCATCGACGAGGTCGCGTCCCTCACCGCTTACGTCACCGACGCTGCCGTGCGGAAGCGGCTCGCGGCTGCGTTGTCGTTGCTTCTGTCTCAGGGCCGCGCGGTCGGGGTGACGGTGATCGCGGCTACCCAGGACGCGCGCAAGGAGGTGCTGGGGATGCGGGACCTGTTCCCCACCCGGATCGCCCTACGTGCAGCTGAAGCCGAGCAGGCCGACATGGTCCTCGGGGCTGGTGCCCGGGTCCGGGGCGCGCGCACGGACCAGATCAGCGACCGCACCCCCGGGGTCGGGTACGTCGCCCTCGACGGGGTCCCGGAACCGGTCCGGGTCCGCTTCGCACACGTCACCGACGACCACATCGCCACCGTCGTCAAGGCCTACGCCCCCGACACCCTCACCAACGGCGCTGTCGTCCCCACCGCTGACGGGGTGATGGCGTGAGCGGGCGTCGTGCCCTGGGGTGGATGGTCGACGCTGCCTGCGCCGACCGTCTTGATCTGCCCTGGATCACCGACACCACTGCTGTGTCCGCACGAGCGGTCCGGGCCATGCGCGCCGTCTGCGACACCTGCCCCGTCCGAGTCGCCTGCACGACCTACGTGCAGACCAGCATCGTCACCGGGGGCACCTGGGCCGGGATCGACCGTGACACCACCCCGACCGGCACCAGACGCAACAGCCTGGCGCCCGCGGTGCTCGTCCAGGACCCGCTTCCCGGCTTCGACGCCCTGCTCGGTGGTGTCGCGTGACCGGCGCACCGCTCGACGTGGCCGCCGCGCTCGACCCGGCTGGCGCGCGGGACCGGCCCATCGTGACCGACGCGTCCTTCCGCGCGTACGCCGTCCAGGTCGGGGTGTGCGTGCGGCCCCTGCTGCGACGGCTGGTGGACCGGGAGACCGGCGACACCACCATCGTGCCGTTGGCGTGCGGGTCGACCCGGGAGCATGTCTGTCCCTCTTGCGCCGCCGCCGCCCGTCGTCTCCGGATGCAGCAGTGCGCCGAGGGCTGGCACCTCGCCGACGAACCACCCGGCGACGGGGACGCCGCGCAGCTCGACGACGACCACGACAACGAGGACCAGGATGACGCCAACGACGAGGACGACGAGGACCCGGCCCGCCGGACCCGCTCGACCCGTCGCCGCGACGACGCCGACGACCTGCCCCGGCTCCCCGTGGAGGACCGCACCGTCGGCCGCACCTGGACCGGCAACGACGGCCAGACCTACCGGCCCTCGATGTTCGTCACCCTCACCCTGCCCTCCTACGGCCGCGTCGACCCGGCGGTGGGCGTACCGGTCGACCCCGGCTCCTACGACTACCGCCGTGCCGCGCTGGACGCGCTGCACTTCGGGCGGCTGTTCGACCGGTGGATGCAGAACCTGCGCCGCTGCGCCGGGTACAAGGTCCGGTACTCCGCCGCCATCGAAGCCCAACGCCGCCTCGCCGGCCATGCCCACCTCGCCATCCGCGGCGCCATCCCCCGGACCACCCTGCGCGCAGTGACCCGCGCGACGTACGTGCAGGTCTGGTGGCCACCGCACACCACCGCCGTGTACGACCCCGACACGACCGGCTGGCCGACCTGGGACGGGGAGGACTACATCGACCCCGACACCTGGGAACCACTACCCACCTGGGACCAAGCACTCGCCCACCTCGACACCGACCCCACCGCCCGACCGGTGCACGTCGCTCGGTTCGGGACGCAGGTCGACATCAAGGGCCTGACCGGCGGCACCCCCGACGTGGACCGCGCCGTCCGCTACCTCACCAAGTACCTCACCAAGTCCGTAGCGGCCACCCACGCCCGCGTCGACGAGCACACCGGGCGGCCGGTCGAGGACCCCCGCATGACCGCGCACGTCGACCGGCTGCACCGTGAGCTGCGCTGGCTGCCCTGCTCGGAACGCTGCGCGAACTGGCTCCGCTACGGCATCCAACCCAAGGCACCCGGCCCCGGCCAGACACCCGGCCGCTGCCCGGCCCCGGCACATGACCGGGAGAACGCCGGCCTCGGCGGACGCCGGGTCCTCGCCTCGAGGAAATGGACCGGGAAGACCCTCACCGACCACCGCGCCGACCGCGCCACCGTCGTCCGCGAAGCCCTCCAAGCCGCCGGGATCCAGGCCCCCGAACGGGACCGCTGCGCCGCTGACGTCGTCTGTGAGGACGGCTCCGCGCGGTTCGTCTGGGAACCCGTGGACCGCGACCGGGACGGCAGCGTGGACTACGCCGCCGCCATCCTCACCGCCGCCCGACAACGCCACACCTGGCGACAGCAATACGAGCACGCCAAACGGCACGCGGACAACGGTCCGGCACCACCGGACCCGGCCTGTGGACAGCCGTTCGGCAACGACGAGGAGGTCGCGTGATCATGGAAGCGAAGCAGAGGCAGATGGCCCCGCTGCGGCGTAGGTGGCACACGCTGCCCGAGGTCGCCGAGATGCTCGGGTACGGGTTGTCCAAGGTGAAGCGGCTGGTGGCCGACGGGACCTTGCGGTCGGTCAAGGACGGCGGTCATCGGCGGGTGCTGCCGGAGTGGGTCGACGACTACGTGCAGCGGGTGGCTGAGTCGGACCACTGGGGTGCCGCATGACTGCTCGGAAGGCGCGCGGCCGGGCGAACGGTGAGGGGTCGATCTTCGCGTACCGCACCGGGTTCGCCGCCTACGTGGTGGTGTCGCTGCCGAACGGTGGTCGCAAGCGGAAGTACGTCTACGGGCAGAACCGGGAGGACGTGCACCGGCGGTGGGTGGCGCTGAGTCACGAGGCGCAGCGGGGGACGGTGGTGTTCTCGGCACCGACGGTCGCGCAGCTGGTCCACACCTGGCTGGCCCAGGACGTCCGGCCGAACCTCTCCCCCGCGACGGTCGACAGATACGGCATGTTCGTGCGGTTGCACATCGTGCCTGCGCTGGGGGTCAAGCGCGTGGACCGGCTGACGGTGCGGGACGTTCAGTCGTGGGTCAACGGGCTGCGGGAGGAGTGTCAGTGCTGCGCCCAGGGCAAGGACTCGGTCCGGGCGGTGCCTCGTTGCTGTGCGGCGGGTGCGTGCTGCGGGCAGGTGTTGTCGGCGCGGACTGTGAAGGATGCTCGAGACGTGCTTCGGGCGGCGCTGGGCTCGGCGCTGCGGGAGGAACTAGTCACACGGAACGTGGCGACGTTGGTCCGGTTGCCTGCTGCTCGGCGGCGACGTTCGGGGGCCTGGTCGGTGACGGAGGCCCGGACGTTCTTAGAGTCGGCGAGGGCCGATGAGGACCCGTACTACGTGGGGTATGTGCTGGTGCTCGGGTTGCGGCGGGGTGAGGTCCTGGGCTTGGGCTGGGACGACGTCGACCTGGACGCTGGGCAGGTCCGGGTGGAGTGGCAGGTGCAGCGGATCGCGGGTGAGCTGATGCGGCGTGAGACCAAGACGTCGACGTCCGACGCGACCCTTCCGCTGCCGGCCATCTGTGTCGCGGCCCTGCGTCGCTCGTCGGGCGTCCGGGAGGAGTGGCGGTCGGTGGCTGGGGCGGCGTGGGACGACCACTGGATCACGGGTGGCCTGGTGCTGACGACCCGGTACGGGGGTGCGGTCGAGCCGAGGAACTTCTACCGGTCGTTCCAGTCTCGGTGCCGGGCGGCTGGGGTGCGGCCGGTGACGGTGCACTCGACGAGGCACACTTGTGCGTCTTTGCTGGCGGCGTTGGACGTGCACCCCCGGGTGGCGATGCAGATCCTCCGGCACAGCCAGATCGCGGTGACGATGAACGTCTACACCGAGACGTACTCCAAGGACACGACGGAGGCCCTGCGGCGGCTCGGGGAGGAGTTCGACGGTGGCGCGGTGGCCTCGTAGGTGTACTTCGCCGGTGTACTCGGCCCGTTCGACCTCTGCGGGAGGTGGCGATACAGGCTCTGACCTGGGTGGAGCTGAGGGGATTCGAACCCCTGACCCCCTCGTTGCGAACGAGGTGCGCTACCAGCTGCGCCACAGCCCCTTGCGATCGATGAGATTAGCAGTCGGCACGGGGTGCACCCGCCGCCCGACGGCGACCCGACACACCACTCAGGATGGGGCCGGGGCCGGCGGGCTCAGCCTGCGGCGCTTCGACGCTCCGGCTCGTCGGCCTCGCCGAGGTGGTGCTGGGCGGCCACCTCGCTCGGAGCGGCCTGCTCGGTCGGGGCGGCCTGCTCGGCCGGGAACGCGGCGGGAGGCATCGACCAGGGGAGCGCCGGCGGGCGACGGCTGACCGGCTTGGAGGCGTAGACCGGGACGGGCACCTCGACGGGGGTCCAGGTGGCCGCCTGCTCACGCGGCGCGTCCGTCGCCATGGGCACCGCGGCCGGGCTGAGGTCCGAGGTGACGGCGCCAATGGCGGCGGAAGACCGCACGGCGGGCAGCAGGGCCGACTCCGTAGCCGTGGACCGCACGGCGCGGTCGTCGAACACCTCTGTGGCCACGCGATAGGCACGCGGCGGCAGGCTGTTGACGCGGGCGGTCGGGGCGACCTCACGGCGGCGCACCGCGGCGGCGACCGCCCCCGCGGCGAGCACACCGATCAGCCACGACCCCGCCAGCGCGAGGGTCCAGCCCGGGAACACCCCCGCTGCGGTGCCGAGCACGGCGACCAGGAGCCCGACGACACCCAGCAGAGCGGCCGCACCGCGCAGGCGGACGCCGAGCCGGGCGCGGCGGGCCTCGGCCAGCAGAGCGACGGCCAGGTCACGGGTGGGACGGGCGGGCAGGTCGTCGGAGACCAACGGCCGACCGACGGTGAGCACGACACGGCGCGACGGGCGCTGGGCCGGCGGACGCTGCAGGACACGCAGGGTGGAGGAGCTTCGCTCCCCCGAGCGGTTGTCCAGCCTGGCGGTGCGCTCCTTCACCAGGACGGGGACGAGGTACAGCCCCCACAACGTCAGGATGGCGACGAAGATGATCCCACCGAAACCCACCTGCTCACCGTAGGTGCGCCGGACACCCCCAGGCTCCACGCGCGGTGCGTGTCGCGGATCCGAGGTCGGTCAACCGCCTGTCGGCTGCTCGGGCGCGGGCCCGGCGAGGTCCCGGACCCGTCGGGAGTGCACCCGGGCGTGCAGGCCGCCGGGGGCCTCCTGCGAGGTGACCGCGAAGGACAGGTGGTCGCGCCACGCGCCGTCGATGTGCAGCAGCCGCTCCCGCAGGCCCTCCTCTCGCAGGCCGAGCTTGCGGACCACGGCCAGGCTCGGGGCGTTCTCCGGCCGGATGTTGACCTCGAGCCGGTTCAGCCCGACCGCGAAGCAGTGGTCGGCCACCAACGCCACCGCGCACGGCACGTGGCCCTGCCCGGCGACCTCCTGGTCGATCCAGTACCCCACGCTGCCGCTGCGGTAGGCGCCCCAGGCGATGAGCGACACGGTGACCTGGCCGCGCAGCCGACCGTCGACCTCCAGGACGAACGGCATGGCCCGACCCTCGCGGGCCATCCGGCGCAGCCCGGCGACCATCTGGGCGAAGCTCGGTGGGACGTCCCCCTCCGGCGAGGTCGCCTCCCACCGGCGCAGCCACTCCCGGTTGCGGACCTGCACGTCGTTCCAGGCGACCACGTCACGTCGGCGCAGCGGCCGCAGCCGTACCCGGTCGTGGGTCAGCGTGACCGGCCACACCCTCACGTGGGGCCGCCGGGGCCGCTCACGGCTCGCCGCGCCCGTGGGCGTGCGCGACGCCGCCGCCCAGCATGGCCACCGCGTGCGGCAGCAGCGGGCCCAGCACCGCCAGGGCGTCGCGGCAGGCGCCGGTCGAGCCGGGCAGGGCCACGACCAGGGTGCGGCCCGCGACCCCGGCGACCCCGCGCGACAGGGCTGCGGTCGCCACGCCACGGGCACGGCCGTCGCTGCGCAGCGCCTCCCCGATGCCGGGGACGAGGACGTCGAGCAGGGGCGCGACCTGCTCCGGGGTGGTGTCGTCGGGGGTGAGGCCGGTGCCGCCGCTGAGCAGCACCACGTCCACCCCCTCGGCCAGGCAGGCCCGCAGCCCGGCACCCACGGGGTCGCCGTCGGCCACCACGACCGGGTCGGGGGTGTCCAGGCCGAGGGCCCGCAGGCCCTCGACCAGGACCGGCCCGGAGCGGTCCACCGCCTCGCCCGCGGCAGCGGACGTGGACACCGTCAGCACACGGGCCCGACCCGTCGACCCGGGCGTCACGGCCTCGTCTGCGCCCTCAGTCCCTGACCCAGTCACCTGACCTGCCCCCGCTCTTGGCCACCACCCGCACGTCGGTGATCTCGCTGTACCTGTCCAACGCCTTGACCATGTCCACGACCGCGAGACCCGCGACGGCCACAGCCGTGAGGGCCTCCATCTCTACCCCGGTCCGCTCCGCCGTGCGAACCGTGGCACGTAGCGCGACACCGTCGTCGACCACCTGCACGTCCATGACGACGCCGTGGATCGCGACGGGGTGGGCCAGCGGCACCAGCTCGGGGGTGCGCTTGGTGGCCTGGATGCCCGCCAGGCGTGCGACCGCCAGCACATCGCCCTTGGGAACGGTCGCGTCGCGCAGGGCCTGGACGACGTTCCCGGAGCAACGCACCAGCCCGGTGGCGGTCGCCTCGCGGACGGTGACCGCCTTGGCCGTCACGTCGACCATCCTGGCCGCACCGGCCGCGTCGACGTGGGTGAAGCGGGTTCCGCCGTGATCGGCCCGGTCGTCGCTCATGGCCAGATCCTCGCTCATGCCCGCCCCCGCGCGAGCAGCAGGCAGTCCAGCAGGGTCCCGACCGCCACGTCGGTGACGTCCTCGGCCACCTCGGCCAGGGCGTCGGCGGTGGCAAGGTCCGCGACCAGGTGGCTGCCCTGCCCGCCGACCGGGGCGCAGACCGCGTCCTCGCCGTCGAGGCCGAGCGTCACCCGGGCGTACTGCCGCTTGCCGGCCGGGGAGCGCCAGGCCTCGGTGACCCGCGCCCGGACCCGACGGCGGTGCACCTCGGTCTCGCCCAGCAGCGTGCGAAGCGCGGGGCGGACGAACACCTCGAAGGACACCATCGAGCTGACCGGGTTGCCCGGCAGGCAGAACACCGGGACCCGCCCGCCACCGAGCACTCCCACGCCCTGCGGTCCGCCCGGCTGGACGGCGACCTTCCGGAAGTCCACGGTGCCGCTGTCGCGCAGCACCGCCTTGACGACGTCGAACGCCCCCATCGACACCCCGCCGGAGGTGATGAGCACGTCGGCGCGGGCGACGGCGGCCTCGATCGCCCCGCGCAGCCCGTCGGGGTCGTCGGACACCGCAGGCACCCGGGCCACCTCGCAGCCGAGCTCGGCGGCGCAGGCGCTCAGACCGATGCCGTTGGAGTCGTAGACCTGCCCGGGTCGCAGCGGCACGCCCGGCTGCACGACCTCGTCCCCGGTGGACAGCACCACCACCCGGGGGACGGCGCGCACCCGCACCCGGTCCCGCCCGACCGCCACCAGCAGCGACACCGCCCGTGGGCTCAACCGGGTGCCTGTCGGCAGCACCGTCTCCCCCGCGGCGACGTCGTCACCGGCACGACGGACGAACCGACCGGGCTCGGCGGCGGCGCGCAGCGTGACCACGTCCACCCCGCCGTCGCTCTGCTCCACCGGGACGACCCCGTCGGCGCCGGCGGGCATGATGCCGCCGGTCATGATGCGCACGACGGTGCCGGGCTGCAGCGGCGCCGGCTCCTGCGCCCCGGCGGCGACGTCGCCGACCACGGGCAGGACGACGGGCGTGGCGGGGGTCGCGGCGGCGACGTCGGCGCAGCGGACCGCGTAGCCGTCCATGCCGGAGTTGTCGTCGCCGGGCAGCGGTGCCGCGGCGACGACGTCCTCGGCCAGCACCCGGTCGAGGGCGTCGGCGACGTCGACCTCGACCGGCTCGAGCGGGCGCAGCTGGGCCAGGCAGTCCCGCAGGTGCTGCTCGACCGTGACGGGCCCGCCCGAGCCGCCGCTCACGACCTGGTGCCGCCCGTTGCGGGCGAGGCGACGGGCAGGGACTCCGCGACGTAGCTCTGCAGCCACGCGCGGAAGTCACGCCCGAGGTCCTCGCGCTCCGCCGCCAGGCGCACGACGGTCTTGAGGTAGTCCAGCCGGTCGCCGGTGTCGTAACGGCGGCCGCGGAACACGATCCCGCGCACGCCGTGGCCCTCGCCCTCGGTGGTGGCGAGGGTCTGCAGCGCGTCGGTGAGCTGGATCTCGTTGCCGCGCCCGAGGGGGGTGTGGCGCAGCACCTCGAAGACGGCGGGGTCCAGGGCGTAACGGCCGATGATGGCGAGGTTGCTGGGCGCCTCGTCGACGTCGGGCTTCTCCACCAGGCCGGTGACTCGGACCACGTCCTCCTCGTCGGTGGTCTCGACCGCGGCGCAGCCGTACAGGTTGATCTGGTCGGCCGGGACCTCCAGCAGCAGCACGACGCTGCCGCCGTAGCGGGCCTGCACGTCGAGCATGCGGGGCAGGACCGGGTCGCGCGGGTCGATCAGGTCGTCACCGAGCAGGACGGCGAACGGGTTGTGACCCACGTGCGGTGCGGCGCACAGCACGGCGTGGCCCAGGCCGCGCGGGTCGCCCTGGCGGACGTAGTGGATCGCGCCCAGGTCGTTGGAGGCCTGCACCTGCCGCAGCAGCTCGTTCTTGCCCTGGGCCTGCAGCGAGGCCTCGAGCTCGGCGTTGCGGTCGAAGTGGTCCTCCAGGGCGCGCTTGCTGCGCCCGGTGATCATGAGGATGTCGTCCAGACCGGCCGCGACGGCCTCCTCCACGACGTACTGGATGGCCGGGCGGTCGACCACCGGCAGCATCTCCTTGGGGGTGGCCTTGGTGGCCGGCAGGAACCTGGTCCCCAGCCCGGCGGCCGGGATGACGGCCTTCGTGGTCCGGACCGGCGTGGCGTCCTCGGACGTGCTCGCTGCGCTCATGGGCAGACCCTATGGGGAGCCGTCACGCTCGGGGGAGCCGACGGCGGCAGGCGGGCTCGGCTGCGGCTCGCGGGAGGCGACCTCGACCCGGTCCCTGCCACCGCTCTTGGCCCGGTAGAGCGCCTCGTCGGCCGAGCGCATGACGGCGGTCGCCGTGCTGCCGTGGGTGGGGGACACGGCCACCCCGAGCGAGGCGGTGATGGGGACCGTGGTGCCGTCGGGCAGCCGGAACGGCTCGGAACGGATCCTGGCCAGCACCCGCTCGCCCAGCCGCACGGCGCCCTCGACGTCGGTCTCGGGCAGCAGGAGGGCGAACTCCTCTCCGCCGTAGCGCGCCAGCGTGTCGACCTCGCGGACGCACTCGGCGACCCGGCGGGCGAGCTCGCGCAGCACCGCGTCGCCGGCCGCGTGGCCATGGGTGTCGTTGACGGGCTTGAACCTGTCGATGTCCAGCATGCACACCCCCAGCGGGTGGCCGAAGCGCGTCGCCCGCTCGAGCTCCCGGGCGAGCATCGTGCTCAGGTGGCGAAAGTTGTGGACACCGGTGAGTGGGTCGGTGACCGACAGCCGCTCAGCCTCCTGGTGCTCCTTGATGTTGCCCAGCGCCGTGCCGGCGTTGCGCGCCAGCGCGCCGATGGCCTGCAGGGCGATCGTGTCGTAGGCGCGCGCCCCGGCCTCGCGGGCGACCACGACCGCCCCCAGTGGACGGCCGGCGCTGCCGAGCGGGACCGCGAGGAGCGGACCGTGCGCGTCGCTGCCGGGCACCTCGATGACGGCCTGCTCGGCGAGTGCGCGCTCTGCCAGCAGGGTCAGGGTGCGGCGGGTGCCGGCGTCCAGCTCCGCGGGTCCGTCGGGGCCGTCCTGGGGGGAGCGTGCCCGTAGCGACAGCACCCGCCGACCCCGCCGGAAGGAACGGTCGGTGTGCAGCGTCAGCCCCATCGGGGCCTCCGCCGCGAGCAGCGCCGCCTGCAGCACCGTCTGCAGCAGGCCGTCGCGGTCGTGGGTGCGTTGCAGGGCGTCGCCGAAACGGCTGAACGCGTCCAGGAACGCCCCCTGCCGGCGCTCCACGTCGGCCTCGCTGGCGCGCAGCTCCCGGGCCAGGGACCCCAGCACCGCGGACACCCCGAGCACGTCGGAGTCGGCATCGGCGTGGGAGACGTCCGTGGAGCCTCCCGCGGGGTCCTCGCCGGCCGCGATGCGGCGGGCGAGCTCGGCCAGCTCCGTCAGCGGCCGGGTCAGGGTCTCCGACAGCAGCCACACCAGGACCGCGGTACCGAACGCCGTGACGACGAACGCGATCGCGAGCGCCCGCTCGACCGGGGCGCGCGGGGCCGCGACGACTGCGACCTGGAGCGCACCCCTCAGCACCGGGGGCGCGGCCGCGTAGTGCCGGTCCACGACACCGCCGGACCTCGCCCCGACCGCATCACCTGAGGGGCCTTCGCCGTCATCCCCGCTCGCGGCCAGCTCGGCGACGAGCTCGTCCTGTACCTGCTGGGCGCGCCCGTCCGGTGCGTCGGCGGCGAGCCCTGAGCTCGTCGTCACGGCACCGTCCCGACCGAGCAGCACCAACGAGGCGCTGTCCAGGCCCACCGTCTCCGTGAGCCGGTCCGCCGCCGCGGTGTCCAGCGGCGACACGACAAGCACCGTCCCCAACGGCTGCGCCGCGACGTCGAACGGCAGCTCGACCACGAGGGCGGCGGGCTCCCCCAGCACCCCCTCCCCGCAGGAGCGGCCCAGGTAGGCACCGAGGTCGGCCGCGACGGCGTCAGCGGCGGGCCCGGTCGAGGTGAGCACGACGCCCTGCGGGTCGAGCACCAGCACCGCACCGCTGTCGTCCGGCGCCGTGGCGCGGGACACCACCCGCCCGCTCTGCTGCACGACGGCCTGCGCGGGGTCCACCTCGGAATCGGCGACCGCGACGGCCGTCTGCAGCCGTGAGGCGATGAGCTGGGCCCGGTCCCCGGCGGCGACGCAGTCGGCCACCAGGACCGCCGACGTGGCCGCCGCCACCTCACCGAGCCTGCCACGGTCGACCGAGCCGATCGTGGTGGGCAGCAGGACGCCGACCACGGCGAACACCCCGAGCAGGGGGACAGCGGCAGCGACCACGAGGGCCACCGCGACCTTCACCCGCACGCTCATGGCGCCTCCTACCCGTGCGCCCTGGTGGGCGCGGTCCCAGAACAGCCAAGATCCTCGCATGTCCCCCCTTATCGACTCCGCCAAGCCGGTGACACGCGCGGCCGTGCGGCGTGCCCGGGGGGAGCGGGACGGGCCGGGGGCGGCCGTCGTGGCGGCCTCGCTGGTGCGGCACCTGCCCGCCGCGCTGGCCCTGCTGCCCGCCGCGCAACGGCCCGCCGCACGACGAGAGGCCTCGCAGCGACAGGGCGCAGGGGATGCCGGCCCCTCCTTGGTGGTCGCTGCCCACGTGTCGCTGCGCGGCGAGCCGGGCACCGGGCTGCTGCGGCAGGAGCTGCGCCGCCTAGGCCACGAGGTCCTGCTCCCGGTGCTGCGCACGGACCTCGACCTGGACTGGGTGCGGGACGACGGCTCCCGGCCGCGTGACCCGCTCCGCCCCGAGGGCGAGCTGCTCGGCCCGGGCAGCGTGGCCGGCTGCGACCTGGTGCTGGTCCCGGCCCTCGCCGTGGACGCCACGGGCACCAGACTGGGGCAGGGCGGCGGGTCCTACGACCGGGCACTGGCCCGCCTCGGCGACGGGGACCCGGCCCGGCGGGCGGTTGCCGGGCCGCTCGTGCTCGCGCTGGTGCACGACGAGGAGCTGCTGCCGGCCAGGTCGCTGCGCCGAGAGCCCCACGACGTCGGTGTCGACGGCGCCCTCACCCCGTCGGGGCTGCACCTGCTCGGCCGCGCCGCCCGCCTGGACCAGCAGCAGCCGTCCGAGGCGGAACCCGACGGGACGGGGACCGCCGAGCGCTCCTGAGGTGGCGACGGCGTCCGCGACCAGGGAGTCCCGCCACCGGACCCGTATCCTGGGCCGTGGACCAGGTGCTCGGCGGTGGCGGCGTGCTCGTCGACGGACCGGGCAGCCCTGACCACCCGACCCGACCGACGTGCGACCGCCCACCAGCCGGTGGGGGCCCGGCCAGGCCAGTGGCAGGAGGACAGACCCGATGATCGACCTGTCGCCCGAGCTGCTGCTCGTCGCGGTCGGCGCGGTCATGATCGCCGCGGTGGCCGCAGTGCGGCTGTCGACCCGCACCGGGCTGCCGTCGCTGCTGCTCTACCTGGGGCTGGGCATGCTCCTGGGCGAGGACGTCGTCGGTATCCCCTTCGACGACGACCAGCTCGCCCAGTCGATCGGCTACGCGGCCCTCGCCCTGATCCTCGCCGAGGGCGGTCTGACGACCCGCTGGGACGCCATCCGCGGCTCCCTCGCCCCGGCGACGGTGCTGTCCACCGTGGGCACCTGCGTGTCGTTCCTGGTCACCGGTCTGGCCGCCTGGCTGCTGCTCGACCTCGACCTGACCACCGGCCTGCTGCTGGGTGCCGTGGTCGCCAGCACCGACTCCGCCGCGGTGTTCTCGGTGCTCCGTTCGGTCAGGCTCCCCCGTCGCCTGGTCGGGATCCTCGAAGCGGAGTCCGGCCTGAACGACGCCCCCGCGATCCTCGCCGTGCTGGCACTGACCGCGGCCGCCGCGGGCACCTCGGAGCAGGCCTGGTGGGTCTCGGGGCTCCTCGCGGTCGTGGCGCTGCTGGTCGGGATCGTCGTGGGCCTGCTGGTCGGGCTCGGCGGCGCGGAGGTGCTGCGGCGCCTCGCCTCGCCCTCCTCGGGCCCGTTCCCCCTGGCGGTGCTCGCAGCGGTGGGGATCGCCTACGGCCTCGCCCACCTGGCCGGGGGCAGCGGGTTCATCGCCGTCTACGTCGCCGCGCTCGCGCTCGGCAACCGCCGTCTACCGCACGGCGGCGCCACGCGGGGGTTCGCGACCTCGCTCGGCTGGTTGGCCCAGATCGGCCTGTTCGTCCTGCTCGGTCTGCTGGTGACCCCCTCCCGCCTGCCCGAGGTCGTGCTGCCGGCGCTGGCGGTCACCGCGGTCCTGGTGGTGCTGGGGCGCCCCCTGTCGGTGGTCGCGTCGCTCACCTGGTTCCGGGTGCCGTGGCGCGACCAGGCGTTCGTGTCGTGGGCCGGGCTCCGCGGTGCCGTCCCGATCGTGCTCACGACCATCCCCGTGGTCGCGGGCGTGCCGGACGCGCAGCGGATCTTCGACGTGGTGTTCGTCGTGGTGATCGTGTCGGTGCTGCTGCAGGCGACCACCCTGCCCGTCGTGGCGCGCCTGCTCGGCGTGCAGGAGGAGCCCGACAGCAACGACATGGACGTCGAGAGCTCCCCCCTGGGCCGGATGGGCGCGGACCTGCTCGAGGTACGGGTGCACGGACGGTCCCGCCTCCACGGGGTCAGCGTGCTGGAGCTGCGCCTGCCGCAGCCGGCGCACGTGTCGCTGATCGTGCGCGGCGACGGCGCCGTCGTGCCCACCCCGACCACGACGTTCCGCCACGGCGACGCCGTGCTGGTGGTCACCACTCCGGGGGTGCGCGAGCGGGTGGACCGGCGGCTGCACGCGGTGAGCGAACGCGGGCGCCTGGCCGGCTGGGGCGAGGAGGCCGGTGAGCGGCACCACGGAGAGGGGCGAGAGCGATGAGCGAGCCAGGACCCGGGCGACCGGACGTGCCCGAGACCCCCCGCAGGGCGGAGCAGCAGGTGCAGGGTGCGATGCCCGAGCCCGACCTGCCTGCGGCGACCGAGGCCGCACGGGCGTTCCTGCAGGCGCTGGGGGTCGACCTGGGCGCACCCGGCCTGGACCGGACGCCCGCCCGGATGGCGCGCGCCTACGCCGAGATGTTCTCGCCCCGCCCCTTCGAGCTGACGACCTTCCCCAACGACGAGGCCTACGACGAGATGGTCGTCGTCCACGGCATCGCGTTCACGTCGGTCTGCGAGCACCATCTGCTGCCCTTCAGCGGGCACGCCACCGTCGGCTACCTCCCCGCCGAGCGCATCCTCGGGCTGTCCAAGCTCGCCCGGGTCGTGGAGCTGTTCGCCCGCCGCCCCCAGGTGCAGGAACGGATGACCCAGCAGGTGGCGCGGTTCCTCGACGACGAGCTGCACCCCAAGGGCGTCGGCGTCGTGCTCAGCGCGGAGCACTCCTGCATGACGGTGCGGGGGGCGATGGCGCAGGGCTCGGTCACCACCACGTCGGCCCTGCTGGGCCTGGTGCGCTCCGACAGCCGCACCCGCGCGGAGTTCCTGGCCCTGGCCGGACGCTAGGCGTCAGGGCGGAGGCGGGGCCGCCCGGGCGGTATCCTTGGCACTCGCCGCGACTGAGTGCCAGCCCGCGGCTCGCAGGACCCACCAGGGCGGCAAGCCCTCACGAGCCCAGGAGGCCACGTGCCGACGTACGCCTACGCGTGCACAACGTGCGACCACGAGTTCGACGCCCAGCAGTCCTTCCACGAGGACTCGCTCATCGAGTGCCCGGAGTGCACCGGCCGGCTCCGCAAGAAGTTCGGCGCCGTGGGGGTCGTGTTCAAGGGGTCCGGCTTCTACCGGACCGACTCGCGCAACGGCGCGGGTGCCCCCGGTGGTGGCTCCGAGAAGGGGTCCGGCTCCGAGAAGGGGTCCTCGGACAAGAGCTCGGCCGACAAGGGCTCGCCCGACAAGGGCTCGGACTCGGCCGGCAAGGGCTCGACCGACAAGGGCTCCGGCACGGGCTCATCGGACAAGGGCTCCGGCACGGGCTCCTCGGGCAAGGGCTCCGGCACGGGCTCCTCGGGCAAGGGCTCGTCCGGCGGGCCCTCCGACAAGGGTTCGGGCTCGTCGTCCGGTTCCTCCAGGTCCCGGTCCTCCGGCACGTCCTCCTCGGGCACCTCGGCCGCCTGAGGCGGTCCACAGGCGGCTCCCTGGGGCCGCCGTGCACAGCAAGTCGTCCAGGTGCACCCCCGACGCCGCACCCGGCGGTCATGCTGCCGTGGTGCTGAGGTTCCCCGGTCTGACAGGCGCCGACCCCGTCGCACGCCGCCGGCTGCGGCGGGGGACGGCGCGGGTGCGGCCGTGGGCGCTGCCTGCCGCGGTCCTGGTCGCGGCCCTGGTGGTCGCGGGACGATCCGGCCCGGCCGTGCCCACCGCGGCGGCCGTGCCCCCGCTGCAGGTCCCGGTCGGGCGGGTGCTCGTGGTCGTGCAGCCGGCGGAGCCGGCCGTTCTGCAGCTCGCGGTGCCCGGCTCGGTGGTCGACGTGTACGGGGCACCTGCGTCCTTCGCCGCGGAGGGGGCCACTGCCCCGGCGTTGTTGCTGGTCTCTGCCGCCGTGGTCGTCGGAGAGGGTGCGGGCACGGTCGATGGCTCCGCGGACGCGGGCGGCGGCCCAGTTGAGGCGGGCGTGGTCGGCCCGCTCGGCGACGGGCCCCTCGCTGGTACCCCGGCGCCCGGGGCGGTCACCCTCGCCGTGACCGACGCGGAGGCGGCGTCGTTGGCCGCGCAGCAGGGTTCGGGCCTGACCCTGGCGGTGCGCCCAGGCGGTGGCGGGCAGGGCTGAGCGAGGTGGGTGGCTAGGGTCTCGACCGGCGGGTGCCGGTCCTGCCTCGACGACCACCAGGAGACGGCCGTGCTCACAGGTTTCAGGGACTTCGTGCTCCGGGGCAACATCATCGAGCTGGCGGTGGCGGTCGTCATCGGGACCGCGTTCGCGGCCCTGGTCGGCGGGTTCACCGAGAACGTCATCACCCCGTTGCTCGCTGCCGTCGGCGGAGGGGGCGACGTCCCGGGCATGTCCGTGCTGCTACGGGCGGACAACCCAGCGACGCTCGTGAACTTCGGGGCGGTGCTGGGCGCGGTCATCCAGTTCCTCATCACCGCAGCCGTCGTGTACTTCGTGTTCGTCCTGCCGATGAACACCCTGTCGGACAGGCGCCGCCGGGACGAGATCCCCGCAGAGGACGCACCGGCCGCGAACGTCGAGCTGCTCCGGGAGATCCGCGACCTGCTCCGGGCCCAGCAGCGCCCCTGACGACGGTCCGGCGGCGGCGGTCGCCCGGCTCCTGCGCGTGTCACCAGTGCGGGGGGCGCTCCCGCAGGATCCGGTCGTCGTCGTCCTCGGGGGCGCGCTCGCCCCAGCCCCGGTCGGTGTCGTCCGCGGACACCTGCGGCACCACCGGGTCGGAGGACGCCGACGGGGCGCGCAGGTCGATCTCCGCCGGGGGCCTGGCATCGCCGGGCGTCGCCGCGTCCGTGGCCGCGGCGTCCGGCCCGGTGCCACCCGGCTGAGCGGCACCCGGCTGCGAGGCGCCTGAGGTGTCTGCCCCGCTCGCGTCGGCCCCGCTCGCGTCGGCCCCGCTCGCGTCGGCCCCGTTCGCGTCGGCCCCGTTCACGTCGGCCCCGTTCACGTCGGCCCCGTTCACGTCGGCCCCGTTCACGTCGGCCCCGTTCGCGTCGGCCCCGTTCGCGTCGGCCCCGTTCGCGTCGGCCCCGGGGTCGTGCGCGTCGTCGAGGAGGCCCAGCAACGACGCGGCCACCCCGGCGACGTCGGCGGCCACGAGCTCGGCCGCGACCAGCTGGTGCTCCCAGCCGGCCTCGACAAGCGACGCACGACGACCGGCCACCGCAGCGGGGTCCGGCTGGGAGACGTCGACGTCGACGACGAGGACCTGGGTGCCGTACGTCACGCCGAGCCCGCCCGAGGGACCGGGCACCACCTCGGCACCGGCCCTCACGAGCTCGCGGGCCAGCACCTGCAGCACCGCCGAGCGGTCGGACAGGTCCGTCACCACCGGTGCAGCGGGCACCCCGGCCACGCCCTCGCCCGACGCCGCCGCCTCCACGGCCTGCAGCGTCGCAGCGAGCGCCTGCGCCCCCGGGGTCCGAAGCCGGGACGGGTCCAGGTCGTCCACCCGGAGCGCCGTGACCACGTGCAGGCGGTGGCGGGCACGGCTCACCGCGGTGCTCAGCAGACCGGCACCGCCCGGGGCGTCGAGGGGGCCGAAGCGGTGGACCACCCGACCGTGCGGGGTCCGGGCGAACCCGGTGCACAGCAGGACCTCGTCACGCTCCAGGCCGCGGGTCTGGTCGACCGAAGCCACCACGACGGGCTCGGGTCGGTAGGGCGAGAACGCGTCGGCCAGGGCCGGGTAGGTCCGGACGGCGCGACGGACCCCTGCGGCGACGGCCGCGGCGTGGGTCCGCGTCAGTGCGACGACGGCCACCGAGCGGGGCGGGTCCTGCGCGGCCAGGTCGACCACCAGGCGCAGCACCTCTCGGACGACGTGGTCGACCTCGACCTCGGTGGTGTCGAGGCGGTCCTCCGCCCCACCGGGCAGCCCGACGGCGCCGTCGAGGAACGTCCGGGTCACGGCCCGGTCGGCGTCGGGCGAACCCGTCGTGCCCACCGGTGAGCTGCCGGTGGCGGTCGCGACGGCTGCCAGGACGGGGTCGTGGGTGCGGTGGGACGTGCGGAGCCGGTCCAGCGGGAGGCAGTCGGCCAGCACGGTGGCGGCCGAGCCGGGACGGGCCACGCCGACGTCGGCGAGCGCGACGACCTGGGCGGTCCGTGCAAGGGCGCCGCAGACCTCGGCGAGGCCGGTTCGGCCGGCGTCGTCGAGCACGACGACGTCGATGTGCTCGTCGGCGGGCAGGTCGGCGACGTCCGCCGGGACCAGGACGCGCACCGGGTCCGGAAGCAGCAGCCGGGGGTCGACAGCGGCGCGGGCGGCGCGGACCCGGGTCGCCGCGGCCGCGACCCAGTCCTGCTGGGAGGCGGCGTAGCGGGCGGCGGCCTCGGTGGTCGCACCGAGCAGGGACGTGGCGGGGGCGGTGGCCAGGGCGACCCCGAGCCACCACGCCAGGCTCAGCTCGCGGGCGGCGACCGATGGGCTGACCTGAGCGGTGGGCAGGCGGCGCAGCCGCGCGAGCAGCGCAGCGCCCCCGCGCTCGCTGACGCGCTGCTCCAGCAGGGTCCGTCGGGGCAGGTCCTGCAGCGCGTCGGCGTCGGCGTCCAGGCGGGCCACGACGTCCTGGACGTCCTCGAGGGTGCCCGCGGCCAGGCGAAGGCCAGGGTGCAGCAGGTCGAGGCGCTCGCACGCGCGCACCAGGTCACCGAGCCGGGCGACCATGGCGCCCGTGGCGGCGGGGAGGTGCGCCCAGCCGGAGCCCTCGGAGATCGTCTGCCAGTCCAGGCGCTGAGCGGCGGCGGCGGCAAGCAGCCGGTGCAGCTGCTGGTCGTCGACCTCGACCCCGGGGCGGATCAGGCGGCGGGCGCGCCGACGCAGCCGCCAGCGGGTCGGGCCGCTGATCGTGTAGTCGGTGGTGCGGCGGAACTCGGGGTCGGCGGTGGCCGCGACCAGGTCCAGGACCGGGACGTCGAACACCTCGTCGACCAGCCGGTCCAGGGTGGTCTGCAGCCCGGTGAACAGCCGGTGGCGGTCGGTGATCTCCGCGACGGTGACCGCACGGACGGTTCCGGTGCCGGTGGCGAGCTCGTCGGCAGCCGTGCGGGCCTCCTCGACCAGGCCGTCACGCAGGCGCCGAACCAGCCCGAGCGCCTCCTGCGCGCCCTGCCGGTCGGTGATCCGGGCCCCGGTCCATGCGCTGCGGGTGACGTCCAGCGCGCCCAGGCCGACGGCCTCCGCAAGGTCGTCGGCGAGCGCCTCGAGCTGTTCGAGGCTGAGTGCCGTGCCCTGGTCCTGCTCGAGGACGACGTCGCTGACGCGAGGGCCCTCGACCTCGGCGGCGGCCAGCACCTCCAGCACGTCGGCGCGGGTGACCTGCCAGGGTCGGCGTACCCGGCGCAGCTCGGCGACGGCGGCGTGGTAGCGCTCGCCCGCCTCCTGGTGACGGCGGGCGGTGTCCTCGGGGTCGGCGGCCGCCGGGGCGTCGGGGTCGGGGCGGGTGGTGGCGAGCGCAGCGGCGGCCTCGGGGGAGGCCGCCAGCGTGCCGCTGCCGTCGGCCACCAGGTCGCCGAGGCCGAGACCGACGAGCCGGTCCAGGAGGACGACGCCTTCGGCGCGGGTCGGTACGACCACCAGGCAGCGCCGCCCCGTCGCCGCGGCCACGGCGGCGACCGCCACGGCGCACGTCGTGGCGCCCGTGCCGGGTGGAGCGTCGACGGCGATGCTGTGCCCGGCCAGGACCGCGGTCAGGACCCGCCTCTGGTCGGGGTCCAGCTTGGTGGGCACGTAGCGGTCGAGCAGGTCGGACACGGCGACGTCGGGCTCGGGCGCACCTGGCAGGTCCTCACCGGCCCGGGCGAGCACCTTCGCGGCCTCGACGTCCCAGTCCTCCCCGACCCAGGCCAGCGGGGAGTGCTCCGGCACGGCACCACGGAGGCCGTCGAGGTCGGACACCACGCGGTCGGTGTCCATCGACAGCGGAGCCAGCAGCAGGCGGCGACGCAGCACGGCCCCGGGGACGGCGGGGAGCCCGGCCTGCACCAGGTCCAGCAGCGGGTAGGGGTCGAAACCGTTCCCCTTGGTCCGCAGCCGCTGGCCCAGCACGGCGGGCAGGTCCAGCGCGCCGCCGCTGCGCCGCGCGACCTCGCGGACCAGGGCGGGGTTGAGCTGGACCGCGCCGTCGACGACCACCGAGGCGTCACCCTCGCCGGCACCGCTGACCCGGCAGGAGCGGACCAGCACGGGCAGCTCGGCGCCGCCGGGCAGGACGACGACCCCGGCGACCAGGTGCCCGGCGCTCAGGCCGCGGTCCTCCAGGGCGCCGACGACCTCGCGGAAGCGACGGAGCCGGCCGAGCGCGACCGCGCGGGCGTCGGGGTCGCGGACCAGGCCCGACAGGTTCTGCCGGCCCGAGGCGAGCAGGTGCGCCTGGCCGGAGGGGTGGGCGAGCGTGACGTCCAGGCAGGCATCGGCGACGGGGCGCAGGTCCCGGGCGCCGGAGGACTCCTCGAGCAGGCGTGCGCGGGCACGCTCCAGCACGGTGTCCGCGTCGCCCACCGGGGTGCGCGCCTGGTCGGAGGGCGCATCCGTCGACGACATGGGGCCAACGTTACGAGATCCGCGGGGTGGTGGGCGCCGCCTCCTGTCGGACCCGGTGCAGCCCGCCGTCCTCGCGTCGCTCCCTGTCACGACGGCGGCCCCCGGGCAGCCGCAGCAGGCCCTGCCCGACGGCGACGCCGAGCACCACGACCGTGCCACCCACGACCTCCTCGACCCCGACCTGCTCCGAGAGCAGCAGCGCGCCCAGGGCGACGCCGATCACGGGCGACAGGTAGGTGACCGTCGAGGCGAAGGTGGCGCCGAGGCCCGCGGTGACCGCGGTGTTGAGCACGAAGGCCAGACCGGTGCCCAGGACGCCGAGGGCGACCATCCCCGCCACGACCCGCACGCTGAGGTGGACGGGGCTGCTGGACAGCACGGGCGCGGCGAGCAGGCTCCAGCCCAGCCCGCACGTGACCTGCCCGAACGCCACCACCAGGGGGCCCACGCCGCGGGGCAGCACGTACTTGCGTACCCACACCAGACCGGCGCCATAGCAGGCGGTGGCACCCAGGCAGGCGAGCTGGCCCAGCAGCGCGTCGCGGCCGCCGAGCCCGGTGACCTGCGGCAGCGCGACCACGATCACACCGGCGAAACCGACCAGCAGACCGAGCGCCTTGCGTGCGGTGACGTGCTCGCTCGGCAGGAACAGCAGCACCATCACCAACGTCCACAGCGGCGTGGTCGCGTTGAGGATGGCCGCGAGACCGCTGTCGATCTGCGTCTCGGCCCAGGCGAACAACGTGAACGGGACGAAGCAGAACAGGACGCCGAGCACCGCGAAGTGCAGCCAGGTCCCCCGGTCACGGGGCAGCCGGGTCCGGGTAACCAGCAGCCAACCGCCCAGGAAGAGGCTGCCGAACAACAACCGCGACAGCGCGACCTGACCGGGCGAGAGACCCTCCAGGCCCCATTTCATGAACAGGAAGCTGGCTCCCCAGCAGCAGGCGGCGACTGCCCAGGCGAGGACCAGGGCGGGACGGGTGGGCACGGCGACACGCTAGGGCTCCGGGCCGTCCACGGTCGTCCCGGTTCGTGCCGGGGCGACCACCGGTGCTCAGGTGGCCGGGTCGACCGGCAGCCGCACCCCGAAGCCGTTGCGGGCCAGGTGCAGCAGCGGGTGGCGCGGCCGGAGGAGGTCCTGCACGCGGCGGGTGGCGAGGTCCTCCAGGCGCGCGGTCGCCGCGGCGAGGCGCTCGGGGCCCTCCCGACGGGCCTGCAGCAGCACCGCGGTGTTGGCCCAGACCTGGGAGCGGCTCTCCCGCAGCAGCCGAGCCGAGGCGGCCCGCGACAGCGGCAGCAGCAGCCGGTCGAGCGCACCCGGTGCCGCGGCGGCGGCCCGGACCAGGTGCCGTGACTCCTGCGGCACGAGGGCGACGATGACCGCGTCGAGGGCGTGGTGGTCACGGTCCCGCGAGGCCATCAGGGCGGGGTCGTGGGACTCGACGTCGGTGATCACCGCGAGCAACGACTGCGGCATGTCGTAGTTGATGTGGGCGTTCATGCCCAGCAGCACGTGCAGGTACGGCTCGACCACGGCCGGCGCGGCGAAGGCCTCCCGCCACGGCCCGGGCGCGAGGGCCGGGGCGCTGCGGTGGGCGGCGAGCGCGTCCAGGTACAGCTCGGCGAAGGAGACGTCCCAGCGGCCCAGCCAGGCCGGGTCCTCGACGCGGCCGGTGTCGGCGGCGTCCCCGACGGCGACGGTCACGCGCCGGTAGGTGGCCAGGAAGTGACGGGCGGGGTCCTGGTCCCGCTCCATCCGGTCGAGCTCGGCCGCCATCGCCGTGACGACGCCGTCGATGGGGCTCGGGGACGCGGACCTCAGCACCGGGACCACGCTATCCGCCGGCCGTGGGCGTCGCCGCCCGGTGGGGAGGTCACGCCCTCCGTGGCCGCGGTGCCGCATGTCAGGTGCGTGCCCCCGCTCGCGGTAGCCCACTCCCACTCGTCCCCGGGGCAGGGCGTCAGCACCGACCGTGCACGGCAGCCGCCGGACGGACCACCGGGTGGGAGCCCTGCGGCCCACCTACCCTGGACCTGATGGACGCCCACGAGCTGCTGGCCGGTGGCGGTGTGCTGGTGCTGACCGGCGCCGGGATGAGCACCGACTCCGGCATCCCCGACTACCGGGGCCCCGGGTCGCCGCGGCGCACCCCGATGACGTTCCAGGACTTCACCCGCTCGGAGCAGGGACGGCAGCGCTACTGGGCACGCAGCCACGTCGGTTGGTACCGGATGACGGAGGCGGCGCCCAACGCGGGCCACCGGGCACTGGCCGCGCTGGGCCGGGCGGGCCTGGTGGAGGCCGTGATCACCCAGAACGTCGACGAGCTGCACCGGCAGGCAGGGTCCGAGCCGGTCGTGGACCTGCACGGCACCCTGTCGCGGGTGGTGTGCCTGGCCTGCGGCGACGTGAGCGCGCGGGACCGGCTGCACGAGCGGCTGGGCGCGCTCAACCCGGGCTGGGACTCCCGCGAGGACATCGGCGACGCCGGCACCAACCCCGACGGTGACATCGAGCTCGACGACACCGCCGACTTCGTCGTCGCACCGTGCCAGGGCTGCGGCGGGATGCTCAAGCCGGACGTCGTGTTCTTCGGCGAGAACGTCCCGGTGCCCCGGGTCGAGCGGTGCTACCGGATGGTCGAGGCGGCCCGGGTGCTGCTGGTGGCGGGCACGTCGCTCACGGTGTTCTCGGGGCGGCGGTTCGTCGCGCGCGCCGTCCGCCAGGGCACCCCTGTCATCGCGGTCAACCGGGGTCCCAGCCGGGTGGTCGACCTGGCCGACGTGATGGTCGACGGCGGCTGCTCGGAAGTGCTGTCGGCCTGGGCGAGCGGGCTGACAGGATCGCCTACGTGAGCGAGCCCGCCCCGCGACCACCCGTCCCCGACCCGTGCACCCCGCGCGAGGTGACGGCCGCCGACGGGGCCAGCGTGCGCTGGTGCGCCCACGGCGGCCACGTGCTCGGCTGGACCCCGGACGGCGGCACGGAGCGGTTGTGGCTGAGCCGGTCCACCGGGTGCGGGCCCGGCACCGCGATCCGTGGCGGGGTCCCTGTGATCTGGCCGCAGTTCGCCGCCCGTGGTCACGGGCCCCGCCACGGCATCGCACGCGACCGCGCCTGGACGGTGCTGTCGACGACGTCAGCACACAACAGCGTCGACGGCAACGGCAACGGCAACGGCAGCGGCAGCGGCAGCGAGGACGGGGCCGCCCGGGTCCGGCTCGAGCTGCGCAGCGACGCCGCGACCCGGGTCCTGCTCCCCCACCCGTTCACGCTCACCCTGGACGTGGCGGCCGCGGGAGACCGGCTGGTGCACACGCTGTCGGCCCGCAACGACGGGGTCGAGGCCTTCACGTTCACGGCGGCGCTGCACACCTACCTGCGGGTGTCCCACGTGGACGACGTCTCGCTGCACGGGCTGAGCGGGCACCGGGCAGCGCCCAACGACGGCGGCGACGCCCATGAGGTGCCGCCGGGCCCGACGACCGTCACCGGGCCGCTGGACGTCGCGATCGCCGACGTCGAGGGCGACGTCGTGCTGCACGACCCGGTGCTGGGGGACCTCGTCGTGTCCGCGGAGGGCTTCGATTCCCGGGTGGTGTGGAACCCCGGCCCGGCCGCCCCGGGCGACGTCCACCCCGGCGGCGAGACCGAGCTGGTGTGCGTCGAACCCGCCCTGCTGCACCCGACCACGCTCCATCCCGGCGAGACGTGGTCGGGACGTCAGGTGCTGACCGCGCGGCCCGGACCGGGCGCCGGGCCCGCCTGAGGGTCCGGACGGCGTGCGCTCAGCCCGTGGGCGGCGTGCGCTCAGCCCGTGGGCGGCGTGCCGCTCAGCCAGCGGGCGGGTAGGGCGCGTCCTTGAGCAGGCGGGCCAGGTGCGCGAGGTGGCGGGCGACGTCGGCGGTGGTGCTGGTCACCTTCCCGGGCTTCGGGTCCAGGTCCTTGTAGTCGACGCTGCCCATCGCCTCGCCCACCCAGTAGGTGCTCGCGGCGGCGGGGACGGTGAAACCGACGTCCACCAGCGCCTGGAACACCTCGGCGCAGACGTGATGGGCGCCGTCCTCGTTGCCGACGACAGCGACACCCGCGACCTTGCCGAACGTGAGCATGCGGCTCTGCTCGTCGGACTCGGAGATCTCGGCGTCGAGGCGTTCCATTACGACCTTGCTGACGGAGGACGGCTGACCCAGCCAGATCGGGGTCGAGACGACGAGGATGTCCGCCGCCAGGACCTTCGCGCGCAGGCCGGGCCAGGCGTCGCCGTCGCCCTCGTCGGCGGACACGCCGAAGCGGACGTCGTGGTCGACGACCCGGACCACCTCCCCGCTGACGCCGTGCTCCTCCAGCGCGGCCAGCACCTCCTCACCCAGGACGTGGGCGCTGGAGGGGGCGGGGGACTTCTTCAGGGAGCAGGTCAGGACCAGGGCGGTGATGTCGGTCATGGCTGGCCGGTACCCCGACGCGGCGCCCCCACACGTGTGCGGCGGCGCCGTCGCGGGCACCACAGACCCATGACCTCGTCCACGGCCCCCACCGGTCCCTCCGAACCCGTGCCGCGCGACCTGACGACCGCCGAGGCGCTGGCCGCCCGTCTGGACCGGCCCATGAGCCTGCTGGGTCTGGTGTTCCTGCTGCTCGTGCTGGCCCAGGTGCTGGCGGACGACCCCACGACCGTGCGGGTGCTGACCTTCACCGGCTGGGTGCTCTGGGGAGTGTTCGCGGCCGAGTTCGGCCTGCGCGCATGGGTGGCGAAGGACCAGCGCCGGTTCTGGGCCCGCAACTGGTGGCAGCTGGTGTTCCTCGCCGTGCCGTTCCTACGGTTCGCCCGGGCCCTCACCCTGCTGCGCGTGACGCGGGCGGCCCGGGCCGGCAGCGTGCTGTCAGCGGCCGTGCGCGGGTCCCGCTCGGGCGGTCGGCTGCTGAGCGGTCGGGTCACCTGGCTGGGGCTGGTGACCGGTGTGGTGGTGCTGGCCTCGAGCCAGCTGCTGTACGTCGTCGGGTCCTACCCGGACTACGGCGTCGCGCTGCACGAGGCCGCGATGACGACCATCACCGGTACGGGGCTCAGTGCGCAGGGGTTGTTCCCCCGGGTGCTGGAGGTTGTCCTCGCGGTGTACTCGGTGGTCGTGTTCGCCACCCTCGCGGGCGCGCTCGGTGCCTACTTCCTGCGGCAGCGGGAGGCCTCGGACGCGGCGGGGCCGGTGTCGACGGGACGGTGAGCTGACGCGCCGGTGGGTCTCATGAGCAGGCGTGCTCCTGCCAGGCCGCGAGCGTGGCCACGCCCAGCCAGAGCGCGGCGACCGCGGCGTGCTCCCCGGAGGGCATCAGGTCGGGGTGCAGGGGCGAACGCGGCGAGCGGCTGCCGTGGGCGACCTCCACCTGCTCGGTGATGGTGCCCCCGCCGGCTGGTAGGGCGCGGTCGCGACCGGCCCGGTCGAGGGTTTCGGCCAGGTGTGCCTGCACGAGCATGCGCAGGCAGTCGACCGCGTCGTCCTCCTCACCGTGCACGACGCAGGGGACCTCGTCGACGGAGGACGGGTACCAGGGACCGGGGTGCGGGCAGCCCAGGACGGCGGCCAGGGACAGCTGCGAGAACAGGGCGTCCGCGATGCCGCGCGAGTGCAGGACCGGCGTGGCCACCGGCCAGCCACCGCCGACGGTGCGGCTGCGGTGGTAGTCCGCCGCCCAGCCGGACAGGGCTCGGGCGAGCCGTACGTCCAGGACCGTGGCGGCGTCCTGGCCGAGGGGGCGGGAGCCGGTGCCGAGCTCGGCCATGACGCGGATGCTGCGCCGCGGCGTGTGACCGGTGCACAGCTCGGCCACGGCGGCGTCGACCAGGTCGTGGCCGGCCTCGAGGTGCCGGCCGGTCGGGTGCTGGGTGTGGACGAGGGCCAGGTGCGGTGCGCGGGAGGTCCGGGTGGACATGCGGGGGGCTCGATTCGACGGCGGCGGAGGTGGTGCTGCGGCGCTGGCGTGGCTGCGGTCCTGGCGTGGCTGCGGTGGGGCCGGTCCGTGGAGGCACTCGGGCACCGCTCCCGGGAGGTGTCGGCACGACGACACGGTTCCTGTAGCCCGGACCTTGAGGTCCCCCCCTGCCGCTGCCCCGGGACGCCCGGTCGGAGCAGGCGGCGCGACGACCTCCTGACGGCTCTGCCAGTTCCGCCACACCGGTCTGGACCGCTCTGTCACGCTCCGTCGGAGCATCTCCGAGGGGACCCCCATGTCGCACGCCAGCACCGCCCGTCCGTCGTCCGTCCGACACCCCGTCGCGGCCACCGCCCGCGGTCGGGGCCGTCGGCGCGCCTGCGTCCTGGTGCTTCTCCTGGCGCTGCTGGGTCAGCTGTGCACGGTTCCCGCCGCGACCGCCGCCAGCGGGACCGTCGGGGTCGACGCCGACCGGGCCGAGCAGCGCGTACCCGTGCCACGGTTCGTGCGCCTGGACACCGGTCGCTCCTTCATCCCCGCGCAGGAGGTCCACCGGCTCGAGCGACTGCCCGACGGCGGCGTCCGGCTGTGGACCGGCAGGGACGTCCAGACCCTCGCCAGCAGCACCGGAGATCGTGCCGTCACCCCGGTCGGCACGGCCGGGGACCGGGCCGCTTCGGCCGCCGCCGATCTGGACTGGTCGACGACGGACATGTCAAAGGCCTGGTGGGACGCCTACGACGACGGCGACGGGGGGCTCGTTGCGTTCGTCTGCCGGGACGACCCGCGGTTCGCCTCCACGTCCGTCACCCGCCCCGTCGACGACTGCCTGCTGCGACGCCGGGTCGCAGGCAGCGTCACCTGGCAGACGCTCGCGGGCGGCGGGAGCGAGCGGCTCGAGCCCCGCGGCACCCCGGACGCCCCGACGGCACCTCCTGCGAGGGAGCGTTGGAGCGCGGCCGAGCTCACCGGCGCCCTGCTGCCCTACCCGAGGAGCGCCGTGCTGGACCCCGCACGTGACGTCCTGCACTTCACGGAGTCTGCCCCCGGCGGCAACGGGCTGCTGTGGACGTTCGACCTGCGCACGGGTGAGCTGTCGCAGGCCGCGGGCCTGCGGGGTCTGTTCGAGCTGCGGCTACGTCCGGGCGGCGGGATCGTCGCCCGCCGGAACAGCACCGTCGTGCTCGCCGACCCTACGACCGGGGGCGCGATCGACACCGATCTCACGTCCAGGGGCTCCTTGGGCGTGAACGCCGACGACACCGTCTGGACGGGCTGGGACTACGACCTCGTGCGCACGGCGCTCGAGCCCGCAGACGATGCACCGCCGGTGCAGGTGGTCCCGTCGGGGGACGTCTACGACGCCCTCAGAGGCGTGCAGCCCGGAAGCGTCCTCGACGACCCGGCAGGGGTCCTGCTGGTGGTCACGCCGCACCCGTCCGCTGACCGACCCCGGCCCTCCCCCGCCCTGTACCGGGTCGAGACCGCACCTCGTCCGCCGAGCGCGCCGGCAGCATGGGCCACGGCAGGTGACGGGTGAGTGGACGTCACGTGGGGCGCCTCCGACGGCTACGGGTTCCCCGTGACCGGTTTCGAGGTGACCGTCAGCCCTGGCGGACAGCGCCAGGTCCTCCCGGCGACCGCCCGCACCGCACGCTTCACGGGTCTGCTCAACGGCACCTCCCACCGCGTCGACGTACGAGCGGTCACGCAGGTCGGGCGCAGTGCCCACGGCGGTACGGGCTCGGTGACCGCCGTGCCCCGCGACGCCGTGGCACCGGGACCGGTCGTCCTGCGCACCACCGGCATCAGCACCGGGATCGACGCCGCCGGGGCCAAGGCGTCCAGCGCCACCCTGCGCTGGGACGCACCTCGCGAGGGCGGGACGACGGCACCGTCGTCTACGAGGGGGCGGGCTCCGGGACGACGATCGCAGGGCTGGCACCCGGGACGTCCTACGGGTTCTCGGTGTTCGCGCGGGACGCCTCGGGCAACCTGAGCCAGCACCCTGCGACCTTCCTCAGAGGGTCCGAGACGACCCTGACGACCACGACCAACCCACCCTCGGCCCGCCCCAACCGGATTGTCTACGGGCCGCCCGTGAGCGTCTACCACGAGATGGAGGTCATGGACCTGGGGTCTCTGACGAGGCCCCACGCACCCCTGACGCTGCAGGTCCGGTTCTCCCGGACCGATGGCACGTGGACCGCCTGGGCCAACCTCGTGACCCAGATCGGTAAGGGCTTCTTCGGCCACACACCCGTGCAGAACGCCCAGTACCGGTCCGTGCACGTCGGGGGCGGAGCACGGACGGCCAGCGTCAGCCCGGTGCGGTCCGTTGAGGTGGCCCCCGCCGTCAGCATCAGGGCCACCGCCGTCTCGGTGCCCCGGAGCATGACGACGTCCCTGTCGGGGACGGTCGGGCCGGCCCACCCCGGTCGGGTGGTGCAGCTGCAGGCCCGCACCGGGAGCACCTGGTCGCCGGTGACCGAGCAGAAGCTGTCCCCGACCAGCACCTACCGCTTCGACGTCCGCCAGAGCACCCGTGCGACGGTGACGTACCGCGTCGCGTTCCGCGCCGACGGCGACCACGTGACGGGGTCGAGCCCCTGGCAGGCGGTGTCCTGGAGGTGAGCCTTGGTGCCCGCTCCACGTGAGCGGGCACCCCATGCACTCGGGTACGGTCCTGTCGGCAGTCAGGCGGCAGAGCAACCGCACCGCCTCCGCCACGGCCCCGTAGCTCAGGGGATAGAGCATCGGTTTCCTAAACCGTGTGTCGCCAGTTCGAATCTGGCCGGGGCCACCACACCAACGTGCAGGTCAGAGGGCATTCATCTCACCTCGCGCCCCACTACCGCGACGAGAGTCGAGGCCCCTCGTGCTAGATGCGTGCCAGATGCGTCTGCACAACGGTCACGATTCCGCGGTGTCGTCGACCAGCGCCAACTCGTGCAACCGTGCCGCGATCTCCACGTCACGGCCGACCACGCTGCGGGCGCAGTGTGTCGTCGTGACGGTGGCGAGCGAGTGCCCGAGCCGAGCTGCGATCCCCACGTGCGACCAACCCTGGTCGTGAAACCACGTCGCGTGCGTGGCCCTCAGGACGTGAGAGGTCGCGTCGGTGCCGACGACGGCGCAGCCACTTGAAGGGTGAGGTGATCCGGACCTCGGACAGCCCGGTCACGGTCTGCTCCACGATCCAGGAGACCGACGCCCCGTCCCGACTCGGACAGCCGCCCCACGGGCGATGGTCCGTACTCCCCCGTCGTCGGATGAACCGCGCCTGCTGGGATCACTGTCCTGTCGACGAGAATCTCTGACCCCACGTCGCGCCGCCACCGTGAGCGCATGGCCGCTGAGGGTCTGAGCCCGGTGGACCTGTGCCCCGTCCGTGACGCTGGCCTGATCCTGAGCAGGCCTCAGAGGGAAATGGCCTCACGCGCCAGCGCGACGACCTCGTCCACCAGGCCTTCCATGCTGCACAGCACGACGAGGTTAACCTCGTCGGCGGGCCAGCGGCGGAGCTCGGCCTCGACCCCCGGGTCACCGCCGTCGTGGGCGAACCACCCGTCCGAGGACACGTTCACGCCGTAGCCGTGTGCGACGCGGCTGCCCGCCGTCGTCCCGTGGGGGGCGAGCACCAGGTCGTGGAGCGAGCCCAGCAGGGTGCCGTCGTCGTAGGCGGTGAGGAACGCCTCGGCGTCGCGGGCGGTCACCAGCGCCCCACCGTCCCCGCCGCCGATCACGGGTACCCGGTGCACGTTGCTCCGCCACGGCGCCACGGGCGAGGTGCCCGGCAGGTAGCCGACGGCGACGTCGGGATCGGCCCCGTCACTGCGCAGGAACCCGCTGCTGGTCATCCCCGCGGGGGCGAGTACCCGCTCCTGGACCACGTCGGTGAACGCCTCCCCGGTGAGCTCCTCGACGACCTGGGCGAGCACGACGAATCCGGCGTTGCAGTACTGGAAGCGCAGGCCGGGCGCACGGTACGGGGGCAGCTCACCGAACATGGCCAGGAAGTCCGCCGGCCGCTCCATGCAGGAGGGAGGCCGCTCGTCCCAGAGGGCACCGTAGTCCGGGCAGTACCCGGGGCTGTCCTGCTCCTCCTCGCAGTAGTCCGCGATGCCGGAGGTGTGGCAGAGCAGGTGGTGCACCGTGACGTCGTCGCGCAGGGTGGCGGGCCGGCGCTGGGGCGGGAGCAGGTCCACGACCGGACGGTCGAAGCGGTCGAGCAGGCCGCGCCGCACGAGGTCGACCACCGCGACCGCGGTGAACATCTTGGTCACCGACGCGGTCGCGAATCGGGTCCGCACCGTGACCGGGGCCCCGGACGCCCGGTCGGCAGGGCCGTAGCAGCCTTCCAGCAGCGTGCGCCCGGATCGGGTGAGAAGCACGGTGCCGGCGAGGTCGCGCTCGTCCACCCAGGACCGCAACCGATCGTCCAGCGCCGTCAGCGCCGCCGCCTCGTCCCCGCCCGCCGACGCCGCCGTCATCGCAACACGGTCCCAGCGCCGCCCGAGGGCCGCAACGACATTCCCGGCTCTGTCGTCCGAGGACCAGGTCAGGCTCCGGGGCCGGGTGCGAGGCACCCTTCAGCCCGATGTCAGCCTTCAGCCAGACGCTTGCGATGTTGATCTCTCAGTCTTCGACGTACCCGGTGGGAGCCCCTTGGGCTTGGACGGACTCCCTTCCGTCGACCCAGCTCACCGGGACCCCGTGGTGGCAGCGGACCCTGGGCGCGCTGCCCCGTCGAGGCGCCAGCTCGAGGTCTCCATCGACCCGGCGCGACAGTGCAGCTCAGAGCGCCGCGACGGCCCTGGCGTCGACCCTTGCTCGGTGGAACCCCGGCGGCATCATGCCCAGCCCCACCAGCCCTGCCAGCCCAACCGGCCCGCTGCCTAGCTGGACTGGTCCGAGCTCGGCGAGGTGCGCGTGGCCGACGGCACCTGAGGCGCCGTGACGCTCACCGGCGGCTAGAGAGCACCTACCTTCAGCTGCTCGACGATGTGCTCCGCCTGCCGGACCGCCAGCGCCACGATCGTCAGCGTCGGGTTGGCCGCGGCACCGGTGGTGAACTGGGAGCCGTCGCTGACGAAGAGGTTCGGCACGTCGTGGGCCCTGCCGTGGCTGTCGACCACGCCGTCCTCGGGACGGGCGCTCATCCGGCAGGTCCCCAGGTTGTGCGTCGCCGGGTACGGCGGGGTGTCGGTGACCCCGACCGCGCCGACCGCCCGGTACAGCTCGGCGGCGTGCTGCCACGCGTGTGCCCGCATGGCGACGTCGTTGGCGTGGTCGTCGAAGTGGACGTTAGGCACCGGCAGGCCGTGCTGGTCGAGGACGTCTCCGTTGAGCGTGACCCGGTTGCTCGGCTGCGGCATGTCCTCCCCGACGATCCAGAGCCCCGCCGTGTTCTCGTAGCCGTCCATGATCTCGGTGAACCGCGGACCCCAGGCGCCCGGGTCCACGAACGCCGCCAAGAAGGCTGGCCCGAGCGACAGCGTCTCCATGTAGTAGCCACCGACGAACCCGCGCTCGCTGTCCAGGCCCGACTCGTCGGCCACGATGCCAGCCATCGTCTCGCCCCGGTACATGTGCACCGGCTGCTCGAAGCGAGCATAGCTCGACGCGGTGAGGTGGCGCATGTAGTTCCTGCCGACCTCGCCGGAGGAGTTGGCGAGCCCGTCGGGGAACTGCGGGGAGCTGGACAGCAGCAGCAACCGGGCGGTCTCGATGGTGTTGCCGGCCACGCACACCGCCCGGGCGTTCTGCTTGTGCAGCGCGCCGCCGTCGAAGTACAGGACCCCGTCGACCCTGCCGGTGGCATCGTGGGTGATCTGCGCGACGTGGCAGTCGTGCCGCAGGTCGAGGTTGCCGGTCGCCTCGGCCTTGGGCAGCTCGGCGACCAGCGTCGACCACTTCGCGCCGGTCGTGTCGCCCTGGAAGTTGAACCCGTCCTGGTTCGACGCGGGGCGACCGTCGTAGGGCGTGGCGTTGGTGGCGTAGGGACCCGTGGCGTACCGGCGGTAGCCCACCTTCTCCGCGCCGTTGGCGAACACCTTGTAGTTGTTGTTGGCCGGCAGCGGCGGGCGGCCGTGCCGGTGCGTGACGCCCATCTTGATCTCTGCCCGGTCGTAGTACGGCTCGAGGTCGGCCAGCGTGATCGGCCAGTCCAGCAGGGAGGCCCCCTCGATCTCGCCGTAGCTGGTCCGTGCCGCGAACTCGTAGTCCCTGAAACGCGGACACGCACCGGCCCAGTGGGTCGAGGTCCCACCGACGGCCTTGACCGTCCAGGCGGGCAAGTTGGGGAAGTCCTTCGCCACGCGATAGCTGCCCGAGGTGGTCCGCATGTCGGTCCACGCCATCTGGGTGAAGGCCGGCCACTCGTCGTTCACGTAGTCGTCCGCGGTCAGGTGCGGGCCGGCCTCCAGGCAGACGACGCGCACGCCGGCCTGGCACAGCTCGTTGGCCAGGGTGCCGCCACCGGCCCCCGAGCCGACGATGACGACGACGTCGGAGTCGGAGTTCTCGAAGCGGGTCATGCCAGCTCTTCGATCCGGGGCTCGGGCAACCAGTCCAGGTCGTCGAAGCCGCGGTCCAGGTAGCCGCCCTTGTCCGACGACTCGCCTTCGTAGCCGAGCAGCTGCCAGACCTCTCGGTCGGAGTACATGAACACGACCGTCGTGGAGCGGACCAGGGCGAAGAACGGCGTGTGGGCGATCTCCTCCAGCACCGCCAGCGCCTTCGCGGGCTCCAAGTCGGCGAAGGGTGCGACGCGCACCGCGTCGAGGCCGATCAGACCCTGGCCGAGCTGCGCGGTCTGGAAGGCGTTGCCGCTGACGGTCACGATGATGTGCTCGGCCGTCCGCTCGTACGGGCCGTCGGGGAAGCCCCTGTGCGGGAACGCGACCTTGAGCACGCGGACCAGCCGAAGGACGGCGTCCTCGGGGAGCAACGACGACTGTGGGACGTGCGGGCGCCCCTCGGCCTCGACTGTCGCGGAGACGGGATCGGTCATGCGCTGGGTCCTCCAAGCTCAGGGTGCGGCTGACGAAGGGGCAGCTGCGACGGCTCGGCCGGCCACACCCTCGTGGCTGCCAGCGGCAACAGGTCCGTGTCGCGAAGCGTAGGCAGTATCGCCCGTGAGACCAAGGGTGCGGCGGCAACAGCGTCTACCGAGGAACCGCCGTCCTGCGGATGATCACCATCTGGCTCGAGCACCTCGTGGGAGCACGCCCCGGCCCACCGGGGCCACCGCGGCTGCCGAGGTCCTGTTGGCACGTGACGTCCTGCGGCGAGACCTCACGGCTGAGGAAGAGTGCGAGGGCGCCGGAGATGTCGGTCGCGGGGTCGAGGACCGTGTTGAGGATGAGTACGGGGTTTGCCGTCCGACGGTCGAACGGCCCGCGGTAGACGCCCCGGGTGTCGACGCCCCACGATGCGCACGCGCCGTCGCTCCACGTCCACAGCGGCCCGAAGTAGCCCACCGATGCCTTCGAGGCGGCCTGCCACGCGCCCACCCCCCCCTCGGCTGGACGCCGTCTGCGCAGATGACGCCGACCGTCTGAGCGAGCGAGCCCACGTAGTCCGCGACCTCGACCAGCTCGCGCACCCTGCCGACAGCGGCGGCCCTGGTCTCTGGCGGCAGGAACGCTGAGAAGGGACAACGGCGGGTCGAAAGCACGCATCTCGGCCGTGCCCCGTGCAAGCATTGTCGATGTGACTGCTCGTGCCCGGACCGGTCCCGCCACCGAGCTCGCCACCGCCGTCCGGTCCGCCGTCACCGCTGCGCAGGCCGCGGACTCCACCGCTCTCGATGAGGCGATGGGACCGCTCGCCCGTATCGACCCCGGCGCCCTGTCGATCGTGCTCGGAGGGCTGACCCGGGACCTGTTCGAGCGGGCGCTGCCCGACGGTCTGGACGCTGACGACGTCGGGCAGGTGCTGCACGACGTGGAGCGCGGCACTGCGCCGTGGCACGACCCGCTCGACCTCGACGTGATGAGCGTCGTGCTCAGCGACTCGCTCGGCATGGTCCTCATCGACGAGGCACCGCAGCACGCCCAGGTCGTCCTCCGCCACGGTGTGCTGCTCCTCGCGCACCTGCTGTCCCGGACGGATGAGCCGCTGCCGAACGCCCTCGCCCGCTGCATCGCCGAGCTCCACCGCGCCGAGACCATGGAGATGCCGTAACGAGCCGGTCGCCCCCCGGCGGCTGCTGGGGTCCGGATCTTCCGGCTGGACCGGGCTCGAAGCCCACGCCGCCTGCCACGTCCCCGACCCGGGCGCCCGTTGCCTGGATCCCCCGCCGTCGATACGTGAGGTCGCCACCCTGGATGAGCACGTCCTGCTGCCCGGCCGATCGTCCGTACCGATGATGTCGGTGGTGAACGCGGTGACGCCCGTACCCAGAGGCAGCAGCGGATTTGTCATGCGTAGAGCCGCATATTAGATTCCACGCATATGGGGGGCGGCACCCTGCCCCGCCCCTGACGCGGAGGAACGACCATGACGACACTGACCGAGCACAGCACCGCCGAGACCCACCAGCACACCCACGGCCCGGGTTGCGGCCATGACGCCGTCATCCACCTGGACCACGTGGACTACCTGCACGACGGTCACGCCCACCGCGAGCACGAGGGCCACTACGACGAGTGCACCACGTGCTCGTGCGCTTCGTGCAGCGACACCTGCGCGGCCTGCACCTGCAGCGATTGCACCTGCGCCACCTGTACCCACGCGGTCTGCTCCTGCGCCGGGTGCACCGACAGCTGCTCCAGCTGCACCTGCGCGTCCTGCACCTGTGCCACCTGCGAGCACGCGGCCTGAGGCACCTCGGTAGGCACCCGGCGGGCGCCACCCTCGAGTGTTCATCCGAGCAGGTGATCGGGCGGCCGTCCCCGTCGTGCTGCGGAGACGGGGCGAGGACTCATCCGAGCGGCGTGAGCAGGACCGCGACGCTACGGCCCTGGATCGTCGCGAACCCCGTGATCCGTCCGTGGTCGTCCACGGACTCCGCGCTGCGCGGCTCGAGACCGTCGGGCAGGTCGATGACCACGGTCTCCAGGTCCACCGCCTCGTCCTCGGTCCACAGCACAGCGCTGCCGTCGATGGACGGGAACCCCGCGAAGCCGCTTGCGAACCCCACGGCGTGGCCGTCGGGCGACACGTCGGTGGCGCGCGTGAAGCGGTAGTCGCCCAACGGCGGGAGCTCCTCCACGGCTGTGCCGTCCCAGCGAACGGCCCTGGTGCTCGTGCGGGTCGTGCCGGGGTCCAGGCGTGTGGCCTCGCCCACCATGACGTCCCCGGCGACACCGAGCGCCGTCGCGAACCGGCCCGCCTCCAGGGGTGGCAGCAGGATCGGCAGGTGACGGAGCCCCCGAGCGTCCCATCGCACGGCGGTGGTCACGGTGCCTGTCGACGTCTGCAGCGGGGCGGCACCCACGGCATCCCCCGAGGCGGTGACGGCGGTGACCCGACTGGCGCCGGACGCACCGGGGTCCGGCGCCGGCAGCGCCCGCGGTCCGCACCGGTCCCACACCGTGGCCGTGCTGGACCCGGAGACGGGCGAGCTGGCCCCGTAGGCGCGACCCAGGTCGTCCACGTCGTTGGCCACGGCACCGGCTCCGCCGAGGGTGCCCAGGTCCCGGATGGTGCCGCCGGGCTCCCACAACACGGCCCGGGACACCTCCGGCGGTGCGGTGAACGCCTCGCCCACGACCTGCCCACGACGGTTGATCGCGAACGCCCGGCTGAAGGTCGAGCCGGGCAGCGTGCCCAGGTCGTGGAGGTGGTCGTCGCGCCACAGGGCCGCGTGCTGCGGTCGGGCGTCGGCGCCGGTGCGGGATGTCCCCACGACCCCGGCTCGCGAGATGCCCAGTGCGAGGTGCGACGTGCCGCCGGGCAGGGGGTCGAGCACCTGCACGGTGTAGCCGGGCAGGTCCTGCTCCGCAGTCGCGGCCGAGGCCGTGCTGCCGGCCAGCGCCGCTGTGGTGACGAGCAGAGCCGCGACGGGAACGACGACGACGGGGTGGGGAGGGTGACGCAGCGCGAGCATGAAGGCTCCAGGTGTGAGGTGGCGACAGCGGCGTGAACGGGAGGCGACAGACCTGCGGGGTTGGTCAGTCCGCACGGAGCGGGCCCCGCTGGTAGGCGCGGACCAGGCGGCGGGGGACCTCGATGCGCCGGCCGTCCGCCAGGACCGGGACGAGCGTTTCGGGGGTGGCCAACCTGGTTCGTGGCCCGAGGTGCGGGTCAGCCCTGACGGGCTTTCCAGCGGGGGTTTGTCCGGTTGATGACGTGGACGCGGCCGCGACGGCGCACGACCTGCGAGCCGGGCTTGTTCTTCAGCGACCTGAGCGACGCGCGAACCTTCACGAGGGCTCCTTCGACGTCGTGCGCCCGTAGCGCTGGTTGAACTTCTCGACGCGTCCGGCGGTGTCCATGACCCGGCCGGTGCCTGTCCACCAGGGATGGCTGGCGACAGAGATGTCGACGTCGATGACGGGGTAGGTGCGCCCGTCCTCCCACTGCACGGTCCGCTCCGCGGGGATGGCGGAGGCGAGGGTGGAGCGGGTGAGGAAGGAGAACCCGCCGGCGTTGTCGCGGAACACGACCGGACCGTAGGCGGGATGGGTGTCGGGTTTCATCAGGTCTCCTGGGAGTGGGCGTGGGCGAACACGTCAGCGAACGGGTCGCTGGGCAGCGGGCCTGCGAGCAGGCCCGTGCGGAGCTCGGCGTCGGTGACCAGGCACTCGTCCAGCAGGGCGGTGACGTCGGGCAGGTCACCGACCCCGGTGACGGCGACCTCCTGGTAGCGGTCGCCGAACGCGGCGTCCCAGTCCAGCTGGGCCCGGACCCGCCGGTTGGGGTCGGCGTGGTCCCAGGCGCACGGGTCCTGCCCGTCCAGCCAGGACCCGACGTGACCGAGGCTCAGCCGGGGCCCGGCGGCCTCCCACCCGACGAGGGCGTCGGGGTGCCCGGCCAGCCAGACGGTCCCGCGGCTGCGCAGGCTCATGTCGACCAGCGGGTCCAGCGCCTCGTGCAGGCGGACCGGGTGCAGCGGCCCGCGGGCGCGCCACACCACGGTCCACGCGTCGCCGTCGCGTCGGATGTCGGCGCCGGCGGGCACGATGCTGGGGTCGGCGCGGTCCAGGGTGCGGTCCAGGTCGAACATCCCGGTCGGGACGGGGTCGTCGGGGCCCAGGACGCGGGCTGTGGGGTTGAGCAGCCGGGCGAGTCCGCGCTCGGTGGCCGAGGCGTCGAACAGGACGACGACGTCGGCGGTCTCCATCTGGCGCAGCACGAGCTCGCCCAGGCAGCGGTCGTCGGCGTCCGCGGCGGTCCGCCCGAGCTCCGCGAGGGTCTGCCCCGCCATCACGGTCTGCACCAGGTCGGCGGCCCGGACGACCGCGACCACGGCGTCCACGTGGCAGTGGGCGGAGGCGGTCTCCGAGGCACCGGAACCGGGGTCCGTGCCGGGCAGCAGAAGGCCGTGGAAGGCCTCCAGGAGGCCGGCGGCCTCGACCACGTCGGGCAGCAGCAGCACCACGTGCTCGACCGTGCCGCTGCCGGCCAGGGCCACCAGGGCGGGCAGCATGTCCTCGCGCATCGTGCAGGAGACGCAGCCGTGGGCGAGCTCGACGACCCCGGCCTCGTACCGGCCGCCGCCGCGTTCGCTGGCGCGCCCGACGAGCCCGAAGTCGACCTGGGTGAGGTCGTGCTCCAGGAGCACGTGGGTGGGCGCGTCACCGCGCAGGCGGCGGGCGATCAGCAGGGCGGGGTCCCGGTCGGGCCCGCAGACCACGGTGACCGGTGTGGTTGTCTCAGAGGTGCTCATGGTGAGGCAGTCTATTGATAATAGTAATCAATACTAATGCGGGGAGGACCATGTCGGCATCTGCCAGGTCACCGGCGCCGAACCTGGTTTCGGTCACACGGAAACGACGCGAGGCCGCGGTCCGCCGACTGTCCCGGCTCCCGCGCGACGCCAGCCCCACCCGGTTGCGCAACCGCGACGTCGTCGACGGCCGACCCCGCACGTGCAACCGGAAGTTCGGCCTGTCCCGGATCCGCCTGCGCGACATGGCCCACCGCGACGAGCTACCCGCGTGACCAAGTCCTCGTGGTGAGCGACTCGGGCCGGCGGGGGCGCAGCGGATCCCAGCCTGGGGAACGGCCGACCCCAGGCTCGGCCGACGCGAGCGGGCCGTGCTCGCCCTGTGCACCGGTCACCGCTGCTCGGCCTGCGTCGCCTCGAGTGTTGCTGACAATCGAACAACGCGCCCGGGCCGACGCGCTACGCCGGTGGATCACCGAGGGATGGCCCGCCCGCTCGGATCGTCCCAGCGCAGACCTTCCCGTCGCGCTGAGAGGAGCCTTGGTGGGCCTCGGATCCGAACGTCGTCGACAATCCCAACCACGTCATCATGGTGAGCCGAGAGCCCACAACCCTCTGGTCGTCAGGACGCGACCTGGAGCGTGGCCTGGCGCCCAGGCTGCCCTCCGGAGCGGCCCGGCGTCCGCTCCCAGCGGAGGCCTTGGACACCCGGCAGACCGGCGGGCTTTACTTCGAAGGTGCAGCCCGTCGACCTGCTCGCCTCCGCCGTGGTCCTGGCGGCAGGCGAAGGTCCCCCGCCGTTCCTCACCTCGACCGCGGTGCTGGTGGTGGCTGCCGCGGTCATCGGCTACCTGTCGGTCCGCGCCAGGATCGTCCCCATCGTCGGGTTCCTCGTGGCCGGGGTCGTGATCGGCCCCAACCAGCTCGGGCTGGTCAGCGAGCTTGAGACCGTCGAGGCCGCCGCTGAGATCGGCGTCATCTTCCTGCTGTTCATCATCGGGATCGAGTTCTCCCTCGAACGGCTCGCGGCGCTGCGGACCTGGATCGCCGTGGGCGGCGCGCTGCAGGTGGGCCTCGCCGTGCTCAGCGTGATGGGGATCTGCATGCTGTTCGGCGTCGGCTGGCGCGACGGGTTGTTCACCGGGTTCCTGGTGTCGCTGTCGAGCACCGCGATCGTGCTCAAGCTGCTGGGCGACGCCCGGGAGACCACCACCATTCGGGGTCGCCTCGCCGTGGCCCTGCTGGTGTTCCAGGACCTGGCCGTCGTTGCCATGGTGCTGTTCGTCCCCCTGCTCGGGGCCGCGGACGAGAGTGGGGAGAGCGGCGCGTCGACCGTCGACCTCGTCGTCGCGCTGCTGACCGCGGTGGGGATCATCGTCGCGGTCCTCGTCGTGGCCCGCCGCCTGCTGCCACCGGTCCTGGAACGGGTCGCCCGCACCTGCTCCCCCGAGGTGTTCCTGCTCACGGTGCTGGCGATCTGTTTCGGCACCGCCTACCTGACCGCCGTCGCCGGGGTGTCGGTGTCGCTCGGGGCCTTCCTGGCCGGGCTGGTGGTCAGCGAGTCCCGGCTCAGCTCGCAGGCGCTCGGGGAGATCCTGCCGCTGCAGATCCTGTTCTCGGCTGTGTTCTTCGTCTCCGTCGGCATGCTGCTGGACCTTCGGTTCGTGCTGGACAACCTGCCGGTGGTGCTGGCCGGCGTGGCCGCCGTGTTCCTGCTCAAGCTGCTCACCACGTGGCTGGCGGTGTCGGCGCTGCGCCTCACCGGGCCGGGCCTGGCCGCGGGCCCGGCGCTCGGCACGGCGCTGTTGCTGGCCCAGATCGGCGAGTTCTCGTTCGTGCTGGAGACGGCCGGCCGCGACTCCGGGCTCTCCCCGGCCGGTCTGGGGGAGGACGGCTCGCAGGCGTTCATCGCCGCGAGCGTCCTGCTGCTGCTGGCCACCCCCCTGCTCGCCGGCCTGGGCCGACGGGTGGAGACCCGGCTCGACGCCCGCGACGACGGGCGTCGGCAGGCTGCCGCGCTGGCCGGTCGAGCCGACTCGGACGACGACCCAGTGGGAACCGGCGAACCGCGCGAGGCGCACCGGGCCACCGGTCCGGGGCAGCAGGTGCTGCTGTCCGGCTGGGGGCCGGCCACCCGGTCCCTGGCCGCGGAGCTGCGCGCCCGCGGCGTCGACCTCACCGTCACCACACTCAACCCCGACGGCGCCGCGGAGGCCGAGGCGGACGGCCACCGCGTGGTCATGGGCGACTCCACCAAGTCGGTCGTGCTGGAGCTGGCCGGCCTCGAACGGACACGCCTGCTGGTGGTGGCCGAGGACGACCACGAGCACGCCGTGCAGATCGCGGGGGTGGTGAACGGACTGGCGCGCTACGAGGTGCCGGTGCTGGCCCGGCCCCTCGGCGGGACCGACCTGGTCGAGCTCGCCGCCGTCGGGGTCCACCGTGTCGTCGACCCCGAGGGCGCTTCCCGGCACGCGCTTACCAAGGCGGTCCTGCATGCCCTCGGTGCCGACGGCGGGCCGCTGCCCACCGTCCTGCTCCCTGGCGGGACCGGCGCCGGCGGTGGTCGGCGCAGCACGGTCGACATGTCCCGCGTCGTCGTCGTGGACCTGGACCCGGCCGTGCCCGCCTGCCAGCACCTGTCCGCCGTCCCGCCGGTGCTTCCCACCTCGCTGGGCTGCGAGGAGTGCCTGCGCCAGGGCACGTCGTGGGTCCACCTGCGGGTCTGCACCGGGTGCGGCTCGGTGGGCTGCTGCGACTCCTCCCCCGGTCAGCACGCCCGGGCCCACAGCGGCTCGACCGGGCACCCGGTGATCGCCTCGCTGGAGGACGGGGAGGCCTGGGCCTCTGCTTCCTGGACCGGACGACGGTCGAGGGACGCTGACTGCGTGTCCAACCGAGGGCACCGCACGGACAGTCCGCGGGGAGTACGCTGAGCGCGACTGTCTGATTACCACCCGTCACACTGCTGTGCTGTGGGGGCCGCTCCGACACCTCGCCCACCTGGGCTGGGCGTAGTGATCGTCGACGAGCGGTGTCCCCAATGCTGTGCACGCACGTCGGACTACGTCTTCACGCCGGGATCGATCTGGGCGGTGGCTGCCCATGATCGATGACGGGGAACGGCTCGCCGCCGTGCAATGCCTCGGAGTCCTCGGCACCGAGGGCGAGGCCGAGCTCGACGAGGTCGTGGGGTCGGTGGCACGCCTCTTCGACGCACCGACCGCACTGGTCAGCCTGGTGGACGGCGATCGGCAGCAGTTCATGGCTCGCGTCGGGTTCGACCTGCCGCAGACCGCCCGCGAGCTGGCGTTCTGCGACCACACGATCAGGCAGCGCGGCGTCCTCATCGTCGAGGACGCCACCACCGACCCACGCTTTCGCGACAACCCCGTGGTCGTCGCCGCGCCGCACGTCCGCTTCTACGCCGGCGTACCGCTGGTGACCAGCGACGGTGCCGCGATCGGCTCCCTGTGCGTGCTGGACACCCGGGTCCGGGGCGCGAGTGCTCACCAGCAGGCGATGCTCCTGGTGCTCGCCGACCAGGTGGTGAAGCAGCTGGAGCGCCGGGCCGGACACCACCCAGACCCCGCGCGTCTACGTCGGGGACCCGGCCAGCCGGTCTCGGTGCCGACCACGCACTTCGAGAGGCTTGTGTCCGAGGGGTCGACGGGGTACGTCGAGACGACCGCGGACGGTGTCGTCGTCGCCGTGAACGCCGCCGCCGCCCGCATGCTCGGCTACGAACCGGAGGAGCTGGTCGGCCAGTCGGCGCGTCAGTTCGCGCATCCGGACCAGAGGACGAGCATCGACTCGGCGCTCGAGGCCCTGCAGTCCGGGATCCGGTCGTCGTACGAGGTCACCCGGGTCTACCGGCACCGCACCGGCCGGGCCGTGCAGGTGCGGTGCACGGTGAGCCACCTCGCCGCGACCCCCGACGCCCCGGCAAGCATCGCCGCCCTGCTGGTCGACCTGAGCCCACGCATCAGCGCCGACACCGACCGTCTGACGGCCGAGCTCGGACGCCAACGGGTCCTGGACACGGCGTCCGACGCCTACATCCACATCGACCCGTGGGGCGTCGTGCTGGAGTGGAACGCCGCGGCCGAGTCCGTCTTCGGCTATCCCGCCGACGAGGCGATAGGTGAGGAGCTGGCCGGGCTGATCGTCCCCGAGGATCAGCGCACCGCTCACACCCAGGGGATCCGGCGACTGGTCGGAGGGGGACCACCACGTTTCCTCGGGACTGCCGTGGAGCTCACGGCGCGTCACCGGGACGGTCACACGATCCACATCGAGCTGACGCCGTGGAGCGTCGACGATGGCGACCACAGCAGCGGCTTCCACGCCTTCTGCCGGGACATCGGGGAGCGGGTCGCCGGTCGGGCAGCGCTCGTGGAGGCCAACGAGCTGCTGCGGCAGGGGCAGGAGCGATTGCGGGCTGCCTTCGAGGCCAGCCCCACGGCCGATGCCGTCGTGGACGCGGCCGGCGTCTTCGTCGAGGTCAACGCACAGCTGTCCCGCTTCCTCAGGCAGCCGCGCGAGAAGCTCATCGGGCGGTCCTTCACGTCCGCCGTCTACGAACCCGACCTGCCCGCCGCTGAAGCGGTCATGACCCAGCTGGGCGGCGCCCGGCAGGACCGCGTCGAGCTGCGCTTCATGACCGAGGACGGCCACGTCAGGTGGGGCCTCGTCTCCCTCGCGGTGATGGAGGGCGACGACCCCCGCCGGGCGGTGCTGCGGGTCGAGAACCTCCAGGCCTACAAGGACCTCGAGGACGCCTTCGCGCGTCAGAGCACCCACGACCCGGTGAGCGGGCTGCCCAACCGTGCGCTGTTCCTGGAGCGCGTCCGGCAGGCGGTAGCACTCACGGAGGACGACGTCCCGGCTGCTGTGCTGATCCTGGAGGTGGACGGGCTCGGTGCCCTCATCGACGAGGAAGGATTCTCCGTAGGTGACAGCCTGCTGGCGCAGGTCGCGGAGCGGCTCACCGCTCAGACCGATCCGGATGTCACCGTCGCGAACCTCCAGCCGGGGGTCTTCGCGGCCGTCGTCCCCGGAGGCGGACAGGAAGCGGCCCGCCTCGCCGCAGGCTTCCTTGCTTCGGTGGGCATGCCCCTGGAGTCCGCCGGCGGGACGGTGAGCCTGCGCGCGAGCATAGGCATCAGCACCGCCGCTGTCGAGACCGGTGGCTCGGTCTCCGTGACCGGTCGGCTCGTGCAGGACGCCGAGAACGCCGCCCGGCAGGCCCGTGCCGAGGGCGGCAACGTCGTGGTGTTCGCAGACCCGGAGATGCGCCGGGCCCAGCAGCGTCAGCAGAAGCTGGACGCGCAGATCCGCCAGGCCCTCGACCGTCATCAGGTCGGTCTGGCCTTCCAGCCCGTGTTCGACCTGTCCACCGGTCTCATCGTCTCAGCCGAGGCGCTGCTCCGGCTGACGGACCCTGACGGTCGTCCCATCCCACCCTTGGACGTCGTGTCCGCCGCGGAGGCCTCGGGCCTGATCGTGCAGCTCGGAGGCCGGGTGCTGCAGCTGGCCGCGGCCCAGGCGGCCCAGTGGCGAAACGACCACGGGGTGCTGGTCCCGGTGGCGGTCAACGTCTCGGCGGTGCAGCTGATGCGGACCACGTTCACGGCCGACGTGCTGGCGGCCCTCGAGCTGGCGGGGGTGCCGTCGCAGGCACTGACCCTGGAGCTCACCGAGTCCGTCCTGCTCACGAGCGGCTCAGCGGGCATGGACCAGCTCATGGTGCTGCGCGACCACGGCGTCCACCTGGCGATCGACGACTTCGGTACCGGCTACGCCTCGCTGGTGTACCTGCGGGACCTGCCCGCCACGACCGTGAAGATCGACCGCTCGTTCGTGGACGGGATCCCCGACGACGGGGGCGCGATGGCGATCGTGGCGGGGATCGTCGGGCTGGCCCGCAGCTTCGGCATGGTCTGTATCGCCGAGGGCATCGAGACCGACACCCAGCGCGCGTACTTCGCCGGCCAGGGCGTTCTCGGGCAGGGCTTTCTGCTCGCACGACCCAGCGACGGGGCCACGGTCAGCCGGCTGATCGCCCAGCACGGCGCGAAGCCTGCGGTAGGGACCGAGGAGGCCCTCTCCGTCGCCGAGGCCCGCGACGCCGCCGGGGCCCGTCGCGACCAGGCGGGGGACGAGCGCGACGAGGCCGGGAACGAGCGCGACGACACAGGTGACCGCCGTGACCTGGTCGGAGACCAGCGGGACCTGCTCGCAGACCGTCGCGACGAGGCGGGTGACCGGCGCGATCAGGCGGCGGACCAGCGTGACGACATGGCCGACGAGCGGGACCGGGCGGGGACCCGGCGCGACGAGGCGGCCACCCGCCGCGACCACCAGGCCGTGCGGTCGGAGACCGGGCCCGCCCCCGGCGCCGCACCAAACCTCGTCCGCCTCAGCGACGCCCGACGCGCGGCGGCTTCGGACCGTGAGCGTGCGTCGCACGACCGTGAGGTGGGTGCGAACGAACGCGCGTTCGCCCGCCGCGACCGCACGACCTCGATGACCGACCGCGGGGCGGGGGCCAGGGAGCGCGTGCAGGCCGAGCTGGACCGGACCACCGCCTTCTCAGACCGTGAGCACGGAGCAGGCGAGCGGGCCCGGGCGGAGGACGACCGCAGCACCGCGCAGGCCGACCGCGGCGCATCGGCCAGGGAGCGGGACCAGTCCTCGGTCGACATGCTCACCGGAGCACACGCCCGCGGGGCGGGCCTCGTCGAGCTCGGACGCGAGCTGACGCGCGCCGCGAAGACAGGCCAGTCCCTGATCGTGGCCTTCATCGACGTCGACAACCTCAAGGCCGTCAACGACTCCACCGGGCACGCCGCGGGCGATGACCTGCTGCGGTCCGTCGCGCACTCCCTCAAGGCACGGCTGCGGTCCTACGACCTCATCGTCCGTTACGGCGGGGACGAGTTCCTGTGCGCGATATCCGACCTCGACCTTCCCGGTGCGGCGGCCCGCCTGTCCGAGGCGAACGTCCTGTTGTCCGCGCTGCCCTCGCCTGCCTCCTTCACCGCGGGGCTGGCGGAGATGCAGCACGGGGACACCCTGGAAGGCCTCATCGCGCGTGCGGACGCAGCGCTGTACGTCAGGCGCCGACGACGCGCCTAGGTCCCCAGACTCAGGGCGGGCTGGACGGTCCACTCGCAGGCACACACCCCGACCAGCGCCGACACCAGGATGATGAGCTCTCACCCTCCCCAGCGCACCACGACGTCCGTAGGGCGGCTGCACTCCTGGGCCGGAGCCACCGGGCTCAGGAGCCGCGGCCTGTCCGCAGCCTGCCAAAGATCGGTCGTGGACCTTCAGTTCCGTGTGGCTCCCGCCGATCGTGCAGACGGAGGTGGTCACGATGACGATCGACGCGTACGAGGTGAGTGGGCTGATGGGCGCAGGGCTGTCCACCGCCGTCCTGGACTCCCTGCCCGACGCCACGGCGGTGCTCGACGAGACCGGCCGCATCGTCTCGGTCAACCACGCCTGGCGGATGTTCGCGACGGACAACGGCGGGCGCCCGGAGACGACCGGCGTGGGGGTCGACTACCTGGCCATGTGCAGCAGGGCCGCCGCCGCTGGCTGCACGGACGCGGTGAGGGTCGCTGACGGCCTGCGCGCGGTGCTCGCCGGCGAGACCGTCCACAGCGAGCTGGAATACCCCTGCCCGTCACCAGCGGTCGGTCGCTGGTTCCTCCTGCGGATCACCCGGCTCACCGGACCGATACCCGGCGCCGTCGTCTCACACGTCAACATCACCCGACGCAAGGCGGCCGAGGAACTCGTCGCCCACCAAGCGGCCCACGACCCCCTGACGGGCCTGGCGAACCGCAGGCTGTTCGAACGGCGCCTCGAGGCCGCACTCGCCAGACACGGAGGCGTGCAGGAGCTCGGCGTGCTGTTCCTCGATCTCGACGGCTTCAAGGCGGTCAACGACAGCTATGGGCACGACGCGGGCGACGAGGTCCTGCTCAACGCGGCGCACCGGCTGCGGACCGTCGTCCAACCGCAGGACATCGTCGCGCGGCTGGGCGGCGACGAGTTCGCCGTCCTCGCCCGCCGCTCGTCAGCCGAGGCCCTCTGCCAGCTGCGCGAGCTGGTCGATGAGGTGCTGGCGGAACCGCACCTGGTCCACGGCCACCCGCTGAGCGTCCCGGGCAGCGTCGGCATGACCCTGGTCGCCCCCGGCGAAGCCTCCCCCGTCGTCATGCGCAGGGCCGACGACGCGATGTACGCGGTGAAGCGAGCCCGGCCACGGCGCACCCGCTGATGACCGTCAGTTCCGCCAGCTCGCCGCGGCTGTCACCCGGTTGCTTGCTCAACTCGGCGGCACTCCGAACCGATCCAGAGGGTAAGGCCGCCTCTCGGCCCTGGGACCCCGGCCGTCCGGACGGGGTGCCTGTCGCACACGCACCGGAGGTACCGATGAAGAAGCTCCAGATCTCCAAGGACGACGCCTACGTCCGCCTGGCGGCGGCCGCAGGCACCGTCCTGACGATCGTCGCCGTCGTGGGCGCCCCAAAGAAGTTCGGCTGAGCAGGCGGCGCGAGGGGTAGTGGGCCTGTTGTCGGGACACAGCACCCGCTTCGAGGTGCTCACCACGGCTACCGCGCTCCTGGGGACCGCGGTAGCCGTGGTGTCCGTCCTGCACCAGGACTGGGCCGGGGTGATCGAGCATCTGCTGCCCTTCGCGCTCCTGGCCGGCCTCGTGCTGGTCGGTGAAGTCCGTCCCATCGCCGTCTCCCGCGGCGACGAGGTCGACTACGTGACACTCTCCCTGCCGTTCATCCTGCCCGTGCTCGCCCTCGGCGGGCTGGGGCTCGCGGTGGTCGTACTCCTCCTGGCCTCGATCGTCGATGACGTGATCGGGCGCCGCGGCGGCTGGAAGTTCGCGTTCAACGCTGGGCAGTACGTGATCTCGCTCGCTGCGGCGCGCGTCGTCTTCTCCCTCCTGGTCGGTGTCCCGGTCACGGGTGGAGCGCTGGTGATGACGTCCTCGCTGGTGCTGCCCCTGCTGGTCACCGGGATCGTGTTCGTCGTGGTCAATCAGTGCCTCGTCGCGGGGGCGGTCGCCCTCGTCACGGGGCAGCCCTACGTGCGCGCCCTCCTGCACGACGTCCGCTTCTCGGCGACCGCGCAGGCCATGCTCGTGGCCATCGCCCCGCTGGCGGCCCTGGGTCTGGAGGCCGGTGCCGTCTTCATCGCGCTCCTCGCGGTGCCGGTCATCGTCCTGCACCGCAGCGCCGCGGAGGTGATGCGGCGAGAGCAGGAGGCGATGCATGACCCGCTGACGGGCCTGGCGAACCGTGAGCTGCTACGCATCAGGCTCCAGCGGTCCTTGCACCAGGCCGCGGTGGACGGTTCGACCGGGCCAAGCCTGATCCTGCTCGACCTGGACCACTTCAAGGACATCAACGACACCCTCGGGCACCCGGTCGGTGACGCGCTGCTGCAGCAGGTGGCCGACCGGCTGGCAAGCACGGTCGGTGACCGCGGCACGGTTGCGCGGCTGGGCGGCGACGAGTTCGCGGTCGTGGTCCCGGCACCACTCGCAGCCACCGAGCAGGTGGCCCGATCGCTGCTCGCCGCCTTCGACGAGGCGGTGCTGGTCGGAGACCTGCGTCTGCTGGTCAGGACGAGCGCGGGCGTGGCGGCGGCTCCCCAGCACGGGCGCACGTCGTCTGAACTCATGAAGAACGCTGACGTCGCGCTGTACGACGCCAAGATCGACCGGGGTTGCTGGGCGACCTACGTCCCCGAGCTCGACGTCAACTCCGTCGACCGGCTCGAGCTCATCGACGACCTCCGGCGGGCGCTCGACGAGGGTGCGCTCGCCGTGGCCTTCCAGCCGCAGGTGAGCGTCGCCGACGGACGGGTGGTCGGCGTCGAGGCGCTCGTGCGCTGGGACCATCCTCGTCGCGGCAACGTCCCCCCGGACGTCTTCGTACCGCTGGCGGAGAACGCAGGCATGATCCCCCGGCTGACCGCCTTCGTGCTCGACACCGCGCTGGCCGAGCTCTCGGGCTGGGTCGCCGCCGGCCACGACGTCCGGGTCGCCGTCAACGTCGCAGCACGGCAGATGTCGGACCTGGGGCTCCCTATCCTGGTGTCTGAGACGCTCGCGCGCCACGGTGTGCCTGCGCGTCACCTCGTCATCGAGGTGACCGAGACAGGGATCCTGTCCGACCCCGTCCGCGTCGACCTCGTGGTGCGCGAGCTGCGACGGCTCGGTGTCGCCATCGCGGTCGACGACTACGGCACCGGCAACGCGTCCCTCAGCTACCTCAAGCGACTGGACATCGACGAGCTGAAGATCGACCGCAGCTTCGTCGTGGACATGGCTCATCGACCGGAGGACCTGATCATCGTGCGGTCGACCGTCACGATGGCGCGCGAGCTCGGTCTGCGCGTCGTCGCGGAGGGGGTGGAGGACGCCGCCACCAGCGCCATGCTCGTGGAGCTCGGCTGCGACACCGCGCAGGGGTGGTTTCACGGCCGGCCGGCTCCCAGCGCAGACCTGCGCAGCCGCCTCGACGCGGAGGCGGACGTCAGGACGATGTCCCGGGTCGGGACGGGCGGCTTCCTGTGATCCTGGTCGTCGCCTCGCTGCTGGTGCTGCTGTCCCCGCTGCTGGTCGGGCGCATGCCTGCCCTGGTCGAGCGACCATGGCGCCTGGCCTGGCTGGCCGTCGTCGCCCTGGCGCTGCAGGTCGTCGTCATCGAGACCCCCGTCGGGCCGGCCGCTCCCTTCCTGCACGTCCTGACCTACGTGCTCGCGGGAGGAGTGCTGTGGGCGAACCGGCGGACGGCCGGGCTGTGGGTCGTGTCGCTGGGGGCGGCGTGCAACGGTGTGGCCATCGTCCTCAACGGAGGGGTGCTGCCCGCCTCGCCCGACGCCGAGCGCGCCGCCGGGTTCGACCCGGACGTCGAGTTCCTCAACTCCGGCGCCGTCGAGGACCCGGTGCTGCCGTGGCTCGGTGACGTGTTCGCCTGGCCGGCGCCGCTGCCGCTGGCCAACACCTTCAGCATCGGTGACGTGCTGCTCGTCGTCGGGGTGGGCGTGCTCGCCTGGCGAGGCAGTCACCGGCTCGGCACGGCGCCCTCCCGGCAGAACGACCAGGGGGCCGCCCCGGCCGCGCTCGCCGGAGGTGGGGGGCCGGTAGCGCAGTCCGGGGCCACGTCTGTCGGCCGTCTTGAGGCGCGGAGCGTCCTCGCCCGGTCGGGGTCGGTGCGCGGCTGTCAGCCCACTCCCCGCCTGCTCGACCCTCGAGCGCCGGCGCCGCGTGGAACCGACCAGCCACGGGCTACTGCAGGAACGCCGCCCGTCCTGCTTCGGCGACCTGGTGGTCCTCCTCGACCGAACCGGCACTGACCCCGACCCCACCGGCCACCTCGCCCGCCTCGTCACGCAGCAGGACACCGCCGCCGAAGACGACGAGCCGACCGCTCGAGGTGGACTCGATACCGAACAGGGGCTGGCCGGGCTGGACCAGCGGGGCCAGGTCCTTCGTGTCCGTCTGGAAGTAGACCGCCGTCAGGGCCTTGCGCTGGGCGATGTCGACGCCGATGAGCTTCGTGCCGTCCATCGAGCTGAACGTCACCAGGTTGGCGCCGTCGTCGACCACCGCGATGTTCATCGGTTGCCCGATGCGGTCCGCCTCCGCCCTGCACGCCCTCACGACCGCTTCTGCCTGTGCCAGCGAGATGAGCCTTGCCATGTCATGACCTCCTTCTCGGGGCGGGTCAGAAGACCCGGATGGGGACCTCGGCGGGGGCGCCGAGCAGCTCGTCGATCTCTTCGTCCAGCTTGACGAGGGTGATCGAGGCACCCGCCATGTCGAGGGAGGTGCAGTACTCGTTGACGTAGCTGCGCCCGACCGTGATCCCCCGCTCGGCCAGCTGCTGGTGGGCGCGCCGGTAGAGGATGTACAGCTCGCTGACGGGTGTGCCGCCGAGGCCGTTGACCATGAGCGCGACGGAGTCGCCGGAGCTGTAGGGCAGGTCGGAGACGATGGCCTCGAGCAGCTCGTCGACGATGGCGTCGGCGCCGGCCATGGGCTTGCGCTCGCGACCGGGCTCGCCGTGGATGCCGACCCCCATCTCGATCTCGTCGGCGCCCAGGTCGAACAGGGGGGAGCCCTTGGCCGGCGGGGTGCAGGCGGTGAGCGCGACGCCCATGGTTCGGGTGACGTCGTTCACCTTCTGACCGATCCGGACCACCTCGTCCAGGTCGTCGCCGCGCTCCGACGCCGCCCCGACCGCCTTGATGACGAAGAAGTTCCCGGCGACGCCGCGACGGCCCACGGTGTAGGTGGAGTCCTTGACCGCGACGTCGTCGTTGATGGTGAGGATCTGGACCTTGATGCCCTCGGACTCCGCCATCTCCCGCCCCATGTCGAACGCCATCCGGTCGCCGGTGTAGTTGTTGACCAGCAGCAGCACGCCCTTGGGGCTGGCCAGCGCCTTTGTGGTCTCGTACACGTAGTCCATCGGCGGTGCGGCGAACACGTCTCCCGGGCAGGCCGCGTCGAGCATGCCGGGGCCGACGATCATCACGTGGGCGGGCTCGTGCCCGGACCCCGAGCCCTGGACGATGGAGACCTTGTCCTCACGGGGCGAGCCGGTCCGCTTGATGAGGTTGTACTCCGGCACGTAGGTGACGAGGTGCGGGTTCGCCAGCGCGATTCCTTCCAGCATCTCGGGCACGAACTGCTGCGGGTTGTTGACGAACTTCTTCATGACGCCTCCTGTGGTGTCCAGATCTCGTTGATGCGTTCGACGATCACGGCGACGCCCATGGCACCTGCGTCGACCGAGCCCCTGCTGCGTTCGCCGGTGTAGGACGCCCGGCCCCGCCGGGCGACCATGTCGACGGTGGCCTCGGCCGACTGCCTGGCCGTCTCGGCCGCCGCCGCCACCACCTGCGTGGACCCGGCACCCGAGGCGAGCTCGGCCTCGATCCGGTCCGTCATGGGTACTAGCGTGTCCAGCAGGGTCTTGTCACCGACGTCGGACTGGCCGCGGGCCTTGATGCCGTCGGTGGCGGCCCGCAGCATGGCGACCACGTCCTGGCCCGACAGCTCGACGGTCGTCCCGGCCGTCATGCCCGCCTTCATGAACGCCGTCCCCCAGATCGGGCCGGAGGTGCCTCCGATCCTGGACGTGATGACCATGCCGACCTTCTTCAGGAACGTGCCGGGGTCGCTGCGGTCGAAGTCGTCCCAGCCCGCCAGCACCTTCTCGAAGCCGCGGGCCAGGGAGTACCCGAAGTCCCCGTCACCCATCACCGCGTCCAGGTCCCCGAAATACTTCTCGTTGTCCACCGCGGCCTGGGCGATGGTCCTCACCACCAGCTCCACCTGCTCCTGCGCGTTGCCGGTCATGCGTCTCCTCCCTGGTCGGGCTCCTGGTCCTGCCCCTGCGACGGTCCCTGCCGCCCACCCCGCGGCTGCCTGCGGACGCACGCACCGAGGTCGGCCAACGTGAGGTGGTCCCCGGGCCGGGCGGGGCTGCGGTTGGCGAGCACCTCCACCGGCGGGCGACCCGGGTCGCCGAGCTCGGACACCACGAGCACCGCCTCGTCGAAGGACTCCTCGCGGGTGTAGCCGTTGACCGTCACCAGGCACGGCAGGCCGGCACGGTCGGCCGCGACCAGGCCGTTGCGGGAGTCCTCGACCACGAGCGTGTCGTCGGGGTCCAGGCCGAGCTGCTCAAGGGCGAGCAGGTAGATCGCGGGGTCCGGCTTCTTGGTCGGCACCACGTCACCGGCGAACACCGGGATGCGGGCCGCGTAGGACTCGCCGACCGCGTGCGCCAGCACCGCGCGTACGGACTGCTCCGCCGAGGTGGACGCGACGGCGACGGTCCAGCCGGCGTCCACGGCTGCGGTGATGACCCGGGCGACGCCCGGGCGCGCCGGGACCGCGCCCTCGGCCACGAGCCGGGTGAAGTGGGCGGTCTTGCTGCGGTGCCACCGCGCCAGGAGCTCGGTGCGCTCCTGCGGCCCGGCGGGGATGCCGGCGGCGGTGACGAACTGCTCGTCGTGGAAGAGCGTGGCCATCCGCTCCTTGCCGCCTCCGACGCGCAGCTTCTCCCCGTACGTGTCCTCGTCCCACCTGACCGGCAGGTCGTGCTCCTCGAAGGTCGCGTTGAAGGCCGGGAGATGACCGAACCGCTCGGTGTCGGCGAGGACGCCGTCGCAGTCGAACAGCAGCGCGGTCACCACGCGCGCCCCGAGCTGCCGAACAGCTGCATGTGCTCTTGCGCGGTCTGCATGACGGCGGCCCGCTGGTGACGGAACAGCGACGGCGGGTCCCACTTCCCCTGCTCCTGCGCACCCATGAGGAACTCCAGCGCCGAGCGCATGTAGCTCTCCTTCAGGGCGGTCGAGATGTTCACCTTCGCGCAGCCCCGGGCGATCAGGTCCTGGAACTGCTCTGCGGCCAGCCCCGTCCCGCCGTGCAGGGCCATCGGGACACCGGTCGCCTCGACGAGGTCGCTGACCCGCTGGTGGTCCAGCACGGGGGCTGCGGCGTACTGGCCGTGGGCGTTGCCGATCGCCGGGGCGAAGCAGTCCACCCCGGTCCGCCGGATGAAGTCCACGGCCACCTCCAGGCTCTGCAGCGTGGCGGCGGAGTCGGAGCCGAGGCCGTCCTCCACGCCCTGGATCCCCTCGATCTCCCCCTCGACGTGGGCGCCGCGACTGCGGGCCTGCGCGACCACCTCGGTGGTCTGCGCGAGGTTCTCGGCCACGTCCAGCTCGTGCGCGTCGAACAGGACCGAGTTCCAGCCCGCGTCCAGGCAGCCTGTGATGACCGAGCGGTCCGGGCAGTGGTCCAGGTGCAGGGTCACCGGCACCGGCACGTCCCGCGCGATGGTCGCGACGATGTCGTGCAGCTGTCGGGCGCCGTACATCTTCACGGTCTTCACCGACGTCTGGAGGATGACGGGGGCGTTCTCCTCCACCGCTGCCGCCAGCACGGCCTCGATGCTGAGGTCGTCGAGGATGTTGAAGGCGGCGACGCCGTAGCGCTCGGCCAGCGCGCGGTCCAGCATCTCCTTCAGCGGTACGACCGGCATACGACCCCCTCGTCGTCGGCGGCCACCGTGGCCGCCCTGGGTCAGGATGCTCCGAGGTCGCCCGCAGCGGTATGGGGAAGGTTCCCCGTTCTAGGGCCTGGGCGGGGCGAGGACGGCGGTCGACCAGCCGCGGGACACGGCCTCGACCGCCGCGGCGGTCCTGCTGGACGTCCCCGTCTTGCGCAGCACGCCGCCGACATGCTTCTCGACCGTCTTGCGGGAGATGCCGAGGGCGGCGGCGATCTGCCGGTCGCCGAGCCCCTGCGCCAGCAGGACGAGGACGTCCCGCTCCCGCGGCGTGAGCGGCGGACCTGCGGCTCCGGCCCCTTCGGACCCCGGCGCCCGGAACGGGATGTCGACCCGCACGAGCGTCCCCCAGCCCGGGACCTCCTCCACGCTGACACCGTCCGCGACGGCACCCAGCGCCTCGCTGACGTCGGGACCGGGTCGCTCCGCCGGGTTGGCACCCGGTGCCCCGAGGGCAGGGGGCTCCTGGTGGACGAGCAGGCGCAGACCTTCGGCCCGGTACACCGCGGCCACCCGCAGCGGAGCCTGGGTCCCGCCGTCTGTGGCTGCGCGCCGCGCTGCGGCGACCAGCTCCACGGCGAGGCGCCGGACCTCGGGCGGCAGCGGCTGCACGGGCCCGACCTCCGTCACCCGGGTGGGTGCCGGGCCGTCGTCGTGGCTGCCGCTGCGGAGCAGGTGGGCCAACGAGGGGGCGTCGACCCCTGCGGTGACGATGGCCGCCGCCGCGGCCTGGGTGAGGACGTCGAGCTCGTCGACCTCTGCGGGGGTGAAGCGCCGACGGCGTCCGGCGAAGACGACGTTCGCGCCGACCACGTCTCCTCGCCACCAGATCGGGACGGCGACCGCGGCCCCGGCACGGGCGGGGTGGCCGGGGGGCAGGTGCCCGCTGGCGAGGTCGGCGTAGGAGCTCATGACCACCGGGCGCCGTCGGCTGACCACCTGACCGGTCACACCCTCGTCCACCGGGAACGACCGGCCGAGCTGGCACGCGACCCCCGACTCGGCGATCTTCGTGTACCGCTCGGCGGTGGTGTCGAGCATCGAGAGGCTGCCCCCCACCCCGCCCAGCAGCCGGTGGCTCTGCTGCAGGACGTTGCGCAGCAGCGGGGCCAGCCGCAGGTCCTGGTAGAACTCCGCGGCAGACCCACGCAGGCCGGGAGACGGGGCGTCCGGCCCGGGCGGAGTGGCGCCACGCTGCGCATGCACCGTCGGAGTATGACCACAGCACGAGGCCCCGGTTCACCCACCCCGCTCCGTCACCTCCATGTATCAGCGCCGGGCCCCAGCGCCTCCTCCCCGCGGGCCACGGCGGCCCCGGAGGAGGACACGGCGATGGACCTGGACGTGACGGACACCGAGCTCAAGGCCAGGCACCGCGCGATGTGGGGCAACGGTGACTACCCGCGGATGTGGAGACGTTCCTGCTCCCCGTGGGGGAGAGGCTCGTCGAGGCGGCGGGGATCCAGGCCGGCGACACCGTGCTCGACGTGGCGGCGGGCACGGGCAACGCCTCCGTGCCGGCTTCGCGACGCGGCGCACGAGTGACGGCCAGCGACCTGACGCCTGCACTGCTGGAGGCCGGCGCGCGTCGACCGGAGGCCGCCGGCCTGGACCTGGAATGGGTCGAGGCCGACGCCGAGCACCTGCCCTTCCCGGACGCCTCCTACGACGTCGTCATGTCGGCGATCGGGGTGATGTTCGCCCCGCACCACCAGGCCGCGGCGGACGAGCTCGTCCGCGTCTGCCGGACCGGGGGGACGGTGGCCCTGCTCTGCTGGACCCCGGACGGGATGCTGGGCGACCTCTTCCGCACCATGAAGCCCTTCTCCCCACCGCCGCCGCCCGGGGCGCAGCCGCCCCCGCTGTGGGGCAGTCACGACCACCCTCATCGAGCTGCTCGGCGGTCGCGTCGAGCTGGTCACGCTCGAGCGCGACGTCCTGGAGGTCACGGCCTTCGCGCGCGCGCAGGACTACGCCGCGCACTTCACCGCGTACTACGGACCGACGATCGCCGCACGGGCCAACGCGGCCAAGGACGACCGGCAGGCGCAGTTCGACGAGGCGCTCAGCAGATTCTGCGAGCGGTGGGACCAGGGCGGGCCGGACGGCGCGCGGTTCGAGATGGAGTACCTCGTTGCCGTAGGTACCCGGAGCTGACCTGAGAGGCCGGTTGCCGGGGCCGACTCGCACCCCGAACCGGAGCCTGCCGAGAGTGTCGGCCGGTCGGGCGCGCGGCGATCGGGGAACCGCACCTCGCCGCCGAGCGCGTCGAACTGCTCGGAGATCGTCCCCCGGTCCGGTCCCCCGCTGCCGGGTGCTCGCAGCTCCCACCGCAGGGCTCGATCACCCGCGCGGCTCACGATGGCGACCCGAGCCTCAAGTCGGGATGTGCGACAGCCGACTGATGATCAAGGTTGTCGGCACGCGGCAACGGGTGACGGGCCGGAGGTGTCGTCCAGTGCTGGCCCCGGTCAACCGTTCCCTCCTCGGCCGCGCCCTCGTGATCACCGGCTTCGTGGCTCTGTACCTGGTGGCGCACTACCTCGGGCGGACGACCCGGACCGAGTACAGCCAGGTCGCTCTCGCATGGCCGTCCGCGGGCGTCGCGGTCTGTGCCCTGGCCAGCATGCGCGGCCGGGTGGAGGTCCTCGTCGTCGTCGTCGCCCTGACCGCCGGCGCACTGCTGGGCAACGTCACGACCGGGCTCCGCGTCCTCCCCAGCACGGTCTTCGCGCTGATCAACGGCGCCCACGCCGTGGTCGGGCTGATCCTCCTGCGGGCGCTGCTGCCGGCGAGGACCGGACTGCAGGAACCCGGGCACGTCACCCGGCTCCTCCTGGTCGCCGGCGGCGCGGCCGCCGTCAGCGGGAGCGCGTCGGCCGTAGCCGCCGCGCTGCTGCTCGGCGAACCGTTCTGGCCCAGCCTGCTTCTGTTCCTGGTGCGCAACGGCGGCGCCACCTTCGTCATCCTCGCCGCCGCGCTGTCGGTGTCCGCACCTCACCACGTGCGCGACCTGCTGTCCCGCGACCGGGTTCTCGAGCTCGGTCTCATCGGGGCCGTCTCCGCAGGCACGTACCTGGTCGTGTTCACCGCCCCTGGCGAGCTGCCGCTGCTGTTCCTCGCGCTCGGGTCCTCCGTGCTGGCCGGGACCCGGCTCGGGGTGGCCCGCTCGGGCGTGCTCGGCCTGGTCCTGTGCGCCCTGGCCGTGACGAGCACCGTGCTGGGCCGTGGGGCGTTGGCGGGCGTGGACGACGTCCACACCCGCGCCGTGCTGGTGCAGGTGTTCACCGTCCTGGTGCTGGTCGTCTCGTTGTCGTTGGCCACGCTCCAGCGGGCCAACGACACGCTCGCAGCGCACCTCACGGCGTCCCTGGCGCAGCTGCGGGAGGCCAACGACTCCGCCCTCATCGGCAAAGCGGTCGTCGTTCGAGGTGCTGACGGGGGGTGGTCCCTGACCACCCCCAACCCGGCGCTGATCGCCCTGCTCGGGCGCGACCCGTCGGGACTGAGGTGGGGGACGCTCATCCACCCCGAGGACCGACCACCGGTCCGTGCTGCGCTGGAGGACATCGCCGCCGGTCACGCCGCCCGATGGGAGGGCGAGGTCCGCCACAGCCGAGCAGGGGACATGTGGGTCTGGACGCAGCTCCACATCTCCCGGATGACGGCAGCCGACGGCGCCGACGCGGTCGTGGTCCAGATCCTCGACATCACCGAACGCCGCACCACGCACGACGACCTCCGGCGTCGCGCCAACCACGACCCGCTCACCGGGCTCCCCAACAGGTCGATGCTCCAGCACGACCTCGAAGCGCTGCTCGCCGGCACGCCGACGTCGACGACCACCATGAGCACGGGCACCGACACGGTCGTCGCCGTGCTGTTCGTCGACCTCGACCGGTGCAAGGCCGTCAACGACACCCATGGCCACGACGCCGGTGACACCGTGCTCGTCCAGGTCGCCGTGGCCCTGCAGCAGAGCCTGCGCCCAGGAGACCTGGTGGCACGACTGGGTGGGGACGAGTTCGTCATCTGCTGCCCCGGGGTGTCCGAGGAGTCCCAGGCAGCGCGCGTCGTGCAGCGCGTCCGCGCAGCCGTCACCCCCGCTCTGCACCTGGATGGCCGTGACGTCGGGCTGGACCTGAGCGTCGGGGTCGCCATCAGCTCGGCCGGTCAGGACGCCGGTGAGCTGCTGCGCCGGGCTGACGTGGCCATGTACGTCGACAAGCGGCGGGCGCAGACCCCGCTCGAGGTCCGCGCCACAGCGCTGTGACCCCGAACCCGACCTGCCGCGTCCTCACCGCACGGCGCCGGCCACAGCCTGGTCCACCGCCCTATCCTGCGACTCGTGCGCAGGGTGCTGGTGCTGGGCGGGACGGCGTGGCTCGGTGCCAAGGTGACATCGGCCTGGCTCGCTCGAGGCGCGCGCGTCACCTGCCTGGCCCGCGGGACCGGCCCAGCACCTCAGGGCGCAGAGCTCGTACGTGCCGACCGCACAGCCCCCGAGGCCTACGCCGCTGTGGCCGACCGGGAATGGGACGAGGTCGTCGAGCTGTCCTGGGGAGCAGAGCTGGTGGTCGGCGCCCTGGAGGCGCTGGCCTCCCGCGCCCGGCACTGGACCCTGGTCTCGACGGTCTCGGTCTACGCCGGCAACAGCGACCCGGGAGCGGACGAGGACGCTGCCCTGCTTCCCCCCGACGACCCCGAGGACTACGGGCGGGCCAAGGTCGCTGCCGAGCTCGCCTCCCGCCAGGCGCTGGGCGACCGGCTGCTGGTGGCGCGCCCGGGGCTCGTCGGGGGGCCCGGTGACGGCTCGGACCGCTTCGGGTACTGGGTCTCCCGCTTCGCGCTGGCCCAGCAGCGCAGCGACGGCCCGGTCCTGTCCCCAGCCACCACCGGGCGCTGGGTGCAGGTGATCGACGTCGACGACCTCGCCACCTGGCTGGCCGCCGCCGGCCGTGCCGGCCGGCACGGCACCGTGAACGCGGCCGGCGACCCCCGTCCCCTGCAGGCCGTGCTGGAGCTGGCAGCGCAGGTCGCCGGCTACCGGGGGGAGGTGCTCACCGCTCCGGACGACTGGCTCCTGGACCAGGGCCTCAGCTACTGGGCCGGGCCGAGGTCCCTCCCGCTGTGGCTGCCGGTAACCGACACCGCCATGGCGCAGCGCGACAACAGCGCCCTGCAGGCCTCGCTCGTCTCGCTCGGGCTCGCCGCGTCCCCGCTGCTGGCCACGACAGAGCGGACCCTGGCGGACGAGCGGGCACGGGGCCTCGACCGGACCCGACGTTCCGGCCTCAGCCGCACGGCGGAGCTGGACCTGCTCGCGCGCCTGTGAGGCACCCCAGGTCCGCCCGCTGCGTCCGCCCGGCGGCCGTCAGGCCGGCCGGCTGCGTACAGGAGCAGGTCCCGCCGCGAGCCGCCGATCTCCTGGTGACTGCGCATCAGGCCCTCGAGCGTGTAGCCGGCCCGCTCGGCGGTCCGGACGGATGCGCCGTTCCACGGCTCGATGTGCAGCTCGACCCGGTGCAGGCCGGCCAGCGTCCAGGCGAACGCGGTCAACGCGTTCAGCGCATCCGCGCCGTAGCCGTGACCGCGCTCGACGGGTGCGACGGCGTAGCCGGCTGACGCGCGACCCTTCGGCAGCTCGGCCAGCCACAGCCCGGCCCCGCCCACCGCCCGTCCGGTGGCCGTGTCGGCGACGGCGAACGAGTACCCGGCACCCTCGTGCCAGCGGCCGAGGTTGCACCGGATCCAGTCGCGGCCCTCCGCCTCGGGTGCGACCGGGTCGCCGCCGGCAGCGGTGGAGCGACGGATGAACGCGGACAACGTGCCGTCGTAGGCCAGCGAGACGTGCTCGGCGAGGACGGCAGGTTCTGCGACCGTCGGGTCGGTGGCGAGCGCTCGCAGCCGGTCGCGCAGGTGTGCGGAGTCCGCGGCGACGACGTCCAGGGGGGGGTGGCGCGGGCCGCGGAGCTCGACGGCGGTGGCGAGGAACGCGCAACCACGACCGGCGGGCTGGCACGGAAACCGGCCAGCGCCTCGAAGAGGCTCATCCGCTCGCGCCGACCAGCACCCCGACCACGGCGACGCCTGCCACCGAGCTGACCACTGCTGCGAGCATGACAAGGAGCCCCGCACCGGGCAGACCACGCAGCCCCGCCGCGACGCGCCTCGACCGCTGCTCGGCCAGGACGGCCAGCACCCCGCCGGCGACCACGACTGCGACAGCGACCACAAGGCCTGCGGAGCCGGCCAGCTCAGGCAGCACGCGGAGCCCGACGACGCCGCCCGTGACGACGGCCACGTAGGTCCGCCGCCACGCCAACCACGTCCGCTCCGGCTGCAGGCCATCGTCGAGCAGCGGGCTCACGCCACGACCAGGGCCAGCAGCACCAGCACCGCGACCAGCGCCACGCCTACCGCCAACGCGGGTGACAGCAGCGACCCGGGAAGCGGGGCCCCCCGGCGGACGGCCTGCTCCGTCCTGCCCCACGAGTGCCAGGCCAGGACCGGCACAGCCCCACCGAGCAGCAGGCACAGCACCGACGCGGCGACCCGCAGCCGCGGTTCCAGCGGGAGACCGAAGGCCTCGAGCGCGACCCCGCCCGCGACGAGCGCCAGCGAGGTACGGACCCACGCCAGGTACGTGCGTTCGTTGGCCAGGCTGAAGCTCGGGTCGGGCTCGGTGCCTGAGCCGTACACCCAAGCGGGGAACCGGGCGCCCGCCCCACCGTCACGTCCCACCTGCCTGACGTTACGGTCATCGTCGCTCACGTGGAAGACATGGTTCTGCCGGCCAGGACCTCCCCTCGGGGGCGGAAGCCGCGGCCTTGCCCTACTGGTTCCAGCTGATCCCGTTGTCGGCGTACTCGTTCTGCTGGCCGTAGCCGTCGGCGTAGTCGTCGCCCCGCCACTCCACCGCCGTGACCGCGTCGCCGCCCTCCTCGCCGAGTGCGACGGTGCAGGTGGTGGCCACCTGTCCCGCGGCGATCTCGGGGAAGGGCTGCGGGACGCACGCGTCGCCGAAGCCGCTGGAGGTCCCTGCCGCGTCGGCGTCGTCACCGCTCTCGAAGACCGGGAACAGCACGGGCGTCATGCTGGCGCTGGGGTCGCCCTCCGCGTGCCGGATGACGTGCTCCGCGCGAACGTAGTAGGGCACCTTGCCGATGTAGTCCTCGGGCGTGTCGAGCTGTGCGAAGACCGCTGGGTCACCCCGCTCGATAGCGGTGACGGTCGTCTCGACCACGGCGAAACCGTAGAACTCGTCGCCGGGCTCGAGGGCCTGCACGTGCACGGTGGCCGCGTCACCGACGCCCAGCGCGGTCCCGGGCGGGCTGACCGCGTCGTCCTCCGGTGGCAGCGACGACGTCGTCGACGGCTGCGAGGAGACGAGCAGGCTCGGCTCGGGTGCGGGCGCCATGACGAGGGAGCCGCCACCACAGCCGACCAGACACGTCGTCAGCGCGACGGTGCCGGTGACGACCAGGACGCCCCGGACCGATGCCGTGCCCATCGCACGCCCCCCTCGTCGAACCTGGGGGAGGGTAGCAAAACGGTGCCAGCCGGTCACACTGGGCGATACCGGGCCTACCCGGCCAGGCGCCCCGGCCCGGTTCCGACGAGCCCGAAGTCAGGCGAGCAGGTCCCCGACGCGTCCCACCAGGAACACGACCACCGCGAGGGCGGCGACCGCGACCACGACGCCCAGCACGACGCGTGAGGACACCTTGGTGGCGGTCGAGGGGTCCTTCTGCTTGGCCGGGTCGACGACACCGCGGTCCTTGCCGGCGGTCTGGCGTCGGGTGACGACCACCAGCCCCACCAGCCACAGCACGCAGACCACGACGGTCGCGAGGAGCACGACCCCCCAACCGGTGTCGGACAGTGGCACGACGTTCGCGGCGGGGATCACACCCCCAGGCTTCCGGTGATCACCGTTCCCCCGCAACCGCTCGCGGCACGGTGTCGGTGCGTCGGGGGCGGTAGGTCGGGTGGACGCTCAGGTGCGGCCTGCCGATCCTTCCCAGTGTCGGACCCCGGTGCCACGCTCCTTGGCATGACCACACGAGCCGAGCCGTGGCCCGCAGGGACGCCCTGCTGGGTCGACTACGGCGCCGTCGACGTCGACGCCGCCGCACGCTTCTACAGCGAGGTCCTCGGTTGGACCTCGGAGACCGCCGGTCCCGAGTACGGCGGTTACCTCATGTGCAAGGTGGGGGAGCAGGACGCCGCCGGCATCGGCCCCGCCACGGCCCCGGGCGCACCCCCGGCCTGGGTCACCTACCTGTCGTCCACGGACGCCGACGCGACGGCCGCCGCCGCGCTCGAGGCGGGGGGCAAGGTCCTTGCGGAGCCGTTCGACGTCATGGACCTCGGCCGGATGAGCGTCCTCGCCGACCCGCAGGGCGCGATGTTCGGTGTCTGGCAGGCCGGCAGCCACATCGGCTGCTCGGTGTACAACGAGCCGGGTGCCCTGGTCTGGAACGAGGCCGCCCACCCCGACCCGGAGGCCGGCCAGGCGTTCTACGCGCGGGTGTTCGGCTACACCTTCGACGACGTGGCCGGTGCGGGCAAGGGCTACCGGTCCTTCCGCACCGACGGTGACTCGCTCGGTGGCATGGGCGGGCTGGCGGACGACGGCACCCCGCCGCACTGGCTGACCTACTTCATGGTCGCGGACGCCGACGCCACGGTCGACGCCGCCCTGGAGCGCAGCGCCACCCTCGCCGGTGAACCCGTCGACAGCGAGTACGGGCGCATGGCCACGCTCACCGACCCGTGGGGAGCGGTCTTCGCGGTGATGGGGGGCGGGACGGCAGCCTGAGCCGTCCCGGTCCCGCACCGGGACGTGCGGCCGGTCAGAGCAGGGTCTCGGCGGGCTCCACCCGTCCGGCGACCTCGCCGAGACCGGTCCGCGTGCCGTCCGGGCCCGGGGCCAAGGCGGTGATGACCACCTCGTCGCCGTCCTGCAGGAACGTCCGGGTGGTGCCGTCGGGGAACCCCAGCGGCTGCTCGCCGTTCCAGGTCAGCTCGATCAACGAGCCACGCTGGTCGGGCTCCGCCCCGCTGACCGTCCCGGAGGCGAACAGGTCGCCCGTGCGCAACGACGCCCCGTTCAGACTCAGGTGGGCCAGCTGCTGAGCGGCGGTCCAGTACATCCCCGCGAACGGCGGCCGCGACAGCAGGTGCCCGTTGAGGCGGACCTCCAGCCGCAGGTCCAGGCCCCACGGGTCCTCGGCGTCGTCGAGGTAGGCCTGCAGCGGTACGTCCCGTTCGGGAGCGGCGACACGGGCACCGGCCAACGACGACAGGGGCGTCACCCACGCCGACACGCTCGTGGCGAACGACTTCGCCAGGAACGGCCCGAGCGGCACGTACTCCCACGCCTGCAGGTCCCGGGCGGACCAGTCGTCCACCAGGCACACCCCGAAGACGTGGTCGGCGAGCGCACCGACGCCGACCCGCTCCCCCAGCTCGGTGCCGACACCGACGACGAAACCGACCTCGGCCTCGATGTCGAGCCGCCGGGTGGCGACGACCTCGGGCGACGTGGCCCCGGACGGGCGGACCTGCCCGACGGGACAACGGACCGGTGTCCCCGACACCACGACGGTGCCCGCCCGGCCGTGGTAGCCGATCGGGACGTGCGCCCAGTTGGGCGTGAGGGGCGGCTGGCCCGGGCGGAACATGCGGCCCAGGTTCGAGGCGTGTTCGCGGCTGGCGTAGAAGTCGACGTAGTCGGCGACCTCGAAGGGCAGCAGCAGCCGGACCGGTCGGGCCGGGTCGTGCAGCGGGATCGAAGCCGCGCGCACCCGGGCAGCCACGGGACGGTCGTCGCCGCCCAGGACCTCGCCCAGCCACCGTCTGTGCGCGGCCCACACCTGGGGGCCACGTGCCATGAACGGGTTGAGCGACGGCGCTGCGGGGTCCTCCGCCCAGTCCAGGCCGTCCTCTCGGGCCAGGGCGGACACGTCGACGACCGCGTCACCGGCGCCGTCCTGGAGCCGGACCCCGACCCGGGCACGACCGCCGGGGACCACGAAGACACCGTGGGCCTGGGTCTGAGGCCCGAACAGCTCGTTCACGCGCCGCCGCGCCGGCTCACCGCGACCTCCAGGCCGGGCCGGGCGATGAGGCCGAGCGCGGCCAGGTCCTCCACGGGCTCCACCGTGGAGCAGCTGCCGAAGGACACGAAGGCCTCGCGGACCCGGTGCGCCTGGTCCGCGTCCAGCGATGTGAGCAGCTCCAGCAGCTGCTCGGCGTCCCGGCTGGACAGCAGCGCCTGCACCTGCGGCTCCCCCGCGCCGTGAAGCAGCACTGCGGTGGTGGCAGCCAGCAGGTTCACGAACCCGTGGTGCTCGAACGCCGTGTCCTCGTCGCGGTGCCGCAGGGCGTTCTGCAGACCCGCGGTTGCCTTGAACGGCACCCCCGCGGTCACGGCGGCGTGGACGAACCGCGCCACCGAGGAGGCGTCCGGGAACGCCGCCGCGCTGGTGCCCCCGGTGCGCAGCTTGGCGCGCACGCCCGCCTCCCGCAGGACGGGCATCGCCTCCACCGGGTCCACCGAGCCGGGCAGCTCCACGTACAACGGCGCCCGCCCAGGCAGCTGCAGGCGCGTGCTCCGCAACAGGGACGGCTCGGGCCCGGCCGGTCCGAGCGGGACCTCGAAGGACACCGGGTCCAGGGCCGGGTCCGCCACGGCGGCCACCGCCGCACGCACCGCGGCAGGTCCGCCCGGCACCGTCACGGTCACCGGCAGCGGAGCGGTGGAGGTACGGGCGGCGCTCCCGGTCACCGCCAGGGCGGCCAGCACCTCCGGGGCGCGGTCGGCGCGGAGGACGACGGGGCCGAGCAGCTCCGCGAACCAGCTGTCCTCGTACATCGCCCGGGTCTGGACCACGTCGAGCATGGTCGCGTTCGCCGGCGGGAACGTCGCCGCGTCGTCCACCAGCGCCGCCACCAGCTCGCGGGCCACCGACGCCGCGACGCTGCCGCGGACCACGCGAGGGTCCGTGCCGGCGTCGGTCCCGGTGCTGCCGCGCACGGAGACCCCGGCCTCGGACCCGGCGGTGGGACCGGTCGTCCTGTCGGCCGGGCTCACGTGCCCGGCCCCCGCCCGGACCAGGTCCAGGCGTAGGTGCCGTCGTCGCAGGCCCGCCCGCCCTCGCCCAGCTCCAGCGGGCGGAACGTGTCGACCATGACCGCGAGCTCGTCGAACCGCTCGGCCCCCAGCGACGCCTCGACCGCGGCCGGCTGCGGCCCGTGGCTGTGCCCGCCGGGGTGCACGGTCACCGACCCCTTGGCGATGCCGGAGCCCTTGCGGGCCTCGTAGTCGCCGTCGACGTAGAACATGATCTCGTCGCTGTCGACGTTGGAGTGGTAATACGGCACGGGAACCGCGAGCGGGTGGTAGTCCACCGTGCGCGGGACGGAGTTGCAGATCACGAATCTCCCCCCCTCGAAGACCTGGTGCACCGGCGGCGGCTGGTGGACCCGCCCGGTGATGGGCTCGAAGTCGTGGACGCTGAAGGCGTACGGGTACAGGCAGCCGTCCCAGCCGACGACGTCGAACGGGTGCCGCGGGGTGACGTGGACGGTGCCGGCGAGACCGCCCGGTCCGCTCCCCCGGTGCTTGAGGTACACCTCGACGTCGCTGTCGTCGCGGACCTCGGGATCCCCCGGCCCGCGCAGGTCCCGCTCGCAGTAGGGGGCGTGCTCCAGCAGCTGGCCGTAGCGCGACAGGTACCGCCCGGGTGGGGCGATGTGGCTGCTGGCCTCGACGCAGTAGGCACGCAGCGGCTCCCGGCCCACGGGCAGCCACCGGTGGGTGGTGCCGCGGGGGACGACGACGTAGTCGCCGGCCACGGCGTCCAGGTGGCCGAACACCGTCTCCACCCGCGCGGCGCCGCGCTCCAGGAACACGCACTCGTCACCGACGGCGTTGCGGTACAGCGGGGAGTCGGCGTCGGCCACGACGTAGCTGATGCGGACGTCGGCGTTGCCGAGCACCAGCCGTCGACCGGTGACGACGTCGACGCCGGGCCCCGCGCCACCAGTAGGGACGGGTGCCGGGAACAGCTCGTGCAGGCGCAGGTGCCGCGGCACCAGCGGGTGGTTGGGCACGGTGGTCTGGTCCGGGAGCGCCCACGGCCGGGCGTCGACCAGGGCCGACGGCACCCCCACGTGGTACAGCAACGAGGAGTCCGAGCTGAAGCCCTCCTCGCCCATCAGCTCCTCGGAGTAGAGCCGTCCCGACGCGTCGCGGTGCTGGGTGTGGCGCTTGGGCGGGACGTCCCCCACGGAGCGGTAGTGCGTCACCGCTGGCTCACCTCCGTCGAGGCGTCGTCGTCGACGCGCTGCAGGTCTAGCGGTACTTCACCCTACCTCGGGACCCGCCGCGGGGCGGGATCGTCGGCGGGCCCGGGACCCTCTGCTGCGATGATGTCGCCCGCTCGGCCCAACCCGGGTCCGAGGGGTCCCCCCGCCCGCCGAAGGACACCACGTGAGCCGTTCCCACGCCCCCCTCGCCATGCTCGGCACCCTCGTGGTGGCCCTGTCCGCCTGCGGCGGCGGCACCGCCGACGACACCGCCCCGGCCACGGGCGAGCCCGCCTCCTCGGACGCCCCGAGCACCGCCGCGTCCGACCCGGCCGCGTCCGACCCGGCCTCGGGCGACCCCGCAGCAGGCGGGCTCCCGGGCTGCGACCCGGCCTCGCTGCAGACGCTCACCGACGGGGTGCTGACGCTCGCCACCTCCGAGCCGGCGTTCCCGCCGTGGGTGCTGGAGGACGACCCCACCAGCGGCGAGGGCTACGAGTCCGCCGTGGCCTACGCCGTCGCGCAGACCCTCGGCTACGCCGAGGGCGACGTGGAGTGGGTGCGGGTGCCCTTCGACGCCGCCATCGCCCCCGGGCCCAAGGACTTCGACGTCGCGATCAACCAGTTCTCCATCACCGAGGAGCGCCGTCAGGCGGTCGACTTCTCGAGCTCGTACTACGACGCCAGGCAGGCCGTCGTCACCGTGGCGGGCGGCCTCGCCGACGGGATGACGAGCCTGGACCAGATGGGCGAGCTCCTGTTCGGCGCCCAGGTGGGCACGACGAGCCTGGACGTGCTGGTCGAGACCGTCGGCCCGACCCTGCAGCCGCAGACGTTCAGCAGCAACGCCGACGTCGTCACCGCGCTGCAGAGCGGCCAGGTGGACGCGATCGTCCTGGACCTGCCGTCCGCGTTCTACGCCGTGGGCGCCCAGCTGGAGGGCGGCGTCGTGGTGGGACAGCTCCCCGAGACGGGCGAGGACCCCGAGCAGCTGGGGATGGTGCTGGACCTCGGCAGCCCCCTGACGGACTGCGTGACGCAGGCCGTGGACTCACTCGACGCGGACGGCACTCTCGACGCGCTGCAGCAGGAGTGGCTCGCCGACGTCGCCGGGGCTCCCGAGCTCGGGTGAGCACCGCCGCCGCGGGGTCGGCGGGCTTCCTGCCGACCCCGCTGGAGCTGCACCGGCGCGGGGTCCGCTCCCGCCACGCCCGCCGCTCCACCCTGACCGCGCTGGCCAGCACGATGCTGTTCGCCACCGTGGCGTACCTGTCGGTCACCAGCGCCCCGGGCTGGTCGCGGGTGCAGGCATCGTTCCTGGACCCCGAGGTCGCCTGGACCTACCTGCCGGACATCCTGCGCGGGTTGTGGCTGAACCTCCGGGTGCTCGCCGTCGCCGCCGTGCTGACGGTGCTGCTGGCCCTGGTGATCGCGCTGGTGCGCACCCTGCGTGGGCCGGTGTGGCTGCCGCTGCGGGTGCTGGCCACGGTCTACGTCGACGTGTTCCGCGGCGTGCCGCTGATCGTCCTGCTGTACCTCATCGGTTTCGGTGTGCCCGCGCTGCGCTTCACCGACGGCCGGATCAGCTCGGTGGCCCTCGGCACGGCCGCCATCGTGCTCACCTACTCCGCCTACGTGTCGGAGGTGTTCCGCGCCGGCATCGACACCGTCCACCCCAGCCAGCGGCTCGGCGCGCGGTCCCTGGGCCTCAGCCACGCCCAGTCGATGCGCCTGGTGGTCCTGCCGCAGGCGGTGCGGCGCGTCACCCCGCCGCTGCTCAACGACTTCGTCGCGATGCAGAAGGACGTCGGCCTGATCTCGCTGCTGGGGGCCGTCGACGCCGTCCGGGCCGCGCAGATCGGCCAGCTGGAGTCGTTCAACTTCACCCCCTACGTGGTGGCGGCCCTGCTGTTCGTGGCCCTGTCGGTGCCCACCGCGCGGCTCGCGGACGCCTCGAGCGCCCGCGCGGCACGGCGGGAGCAGGCCGGGGGGCTGCTGTGAGCGGGGCGGAGCTGTCGCTGCCGCAGGGCCCGACCCGCGGTCGCGCGGTCGTGCTGGACGTGCGCGGCCTCGTCAAGCACTACGACGACACCCCCGTCCTGCACGGGGTGGACGTCACGGTCGGGGAGCACGAGGTGGTCGCGCTCATCGGATCGTCCGGGTCGGGCAAGTCGACGCTGCTGCGCTGCGCCGCGCTGCTGGAGCCGATCACCGACGGGCAGGTGCTGCTGGACGGGCAGGACATCAGCGACCCAGGCGTGGACGCCGACGTCGTCCGCAGCCGGTTCGGGGTGGTGTTCCAGTCGTTCAACCTGTTCCCGCACATGACGGTCCGGCAAAACATCACCCTCGCGCCCCGGGTCGTGCACGGCGTACCGACCGAGGAGGCGGACGCCCGCGCGGAGGAGCTGCTCCGCCGGGTCGGCCTGCTCGACAAGGCCGACGCCTACCCGGACCGGCTCTCGGGCGGGCAGCAGCAGCGGGCCGCGATCGCCCGGGCCGTCGCCGTCGAGCCGCGGGTGCTGCTGCTGGACGAGGTGACCTCGGCCCTTGACCCCGAGCTGGTCGGTGAGGTTCTGGCCCTGGTCCGCGAGCTCGCCCACGGCGGCGCGACGATCCTCATGGCCACCCACGAGATGGGGTTCGCTCGCCGGGTCGCGGACCACGTGTGCTTCCTGGACGCCGGCAGGCTGTGCGAGGAGGGCCCACCGTCGCAGGTCCTCGGCGAGCCCACCCAGCCCCGCACCCAGCAGTTCCTGCGCCGCGTGATCGACGCCGGCAGGCTCTGACCGGCCGGGCCCTGCTCGACCTGCGTGCCGGTGCCTCAGGTGCCCGACCCGGCGGGCTCGTCACCCGTGAACTCGTGCAGCACCGTCCAGCTCTCCCGCGGCTCGCGTCGCTGCTGCGAGATCGCGAGCAGCCGGACGGCGACCAGGTCGGGGTCGAACGGGGTGCCCGGCTTCAAGGTGCCCCGCACGGTCAGCGTCGCCGCGTGGACACCCTGGCCGGCCAGCTCGTGGGCCATCCCCAGCAGCAGGGTGCGGACAGCGGCCTTCTGCACGCCGAGCGTCAACGCACCGGGCATCGGACGGTCGGCCGCGCCGCCGCCGGAGACCACGACGCTGCCCAGGGACGCCCGCAGCGCGGGCAGCAGGGCTCGCACCGCCGTCAGGAGGCTTCCGGCACCGACCGCGACGTCAGCGAGGAGGTCGGCGGCGGTCGTGGCCCCGAGCCCGCCGGGACGGAACAGGCTGACGTTGTGATGCAGCACGTCCAGACGCCCGTCGGGCTCGGCGAAGCGCTGCAGCGCGGCGGTCAGCGCGTCGGCGTCCGCGACGTCCACGGCCGCCCACCCGACGTCCACGCCGTGGCCGTCTGCCTCCACCCGCGCCGCCAGGCCGGCGAGCACGGGCTCACGGCGACCGACGAGCGCGACGTCGTGACCGGCGGCCGCGAACGCCCGCGCGGACGCCAGCCCGAGGCCGGGGCCTGCGCCGAGGACCACCGCGACGGGGCGGGAGCTGGAGCTCGCGGCGGCGCGCGCAGTCGCCGCCGCCCGGGACAGGGACTGATCTCGGGCGTTGTCGGGTTGCACCCCTCGAGCATGCCGCAGCCCGACGGGCCAGCGCAGGACCTATCACCCAGGATGCAGCGATGAGGACCAGCCACGACCTGCCGGGCGACGGCGGCCACGGCAGCGCAGATCCCAGCCGCGCCGATCCCGGCCGCGCCCACACCGGTGACGCGGATCCCGGCGCCCCGGCCCTCGGTGCCGGGGAAGGCTGGAGCCCGACGCGTGCCGCCGTCGTGCTGGGCGTGCTGTGGGGGCTGGCAGCGATGGGCACCTCGGCGACCAGCGTCGTCGTCGGTCCCCTCGCAGCCGACCTGGGCCTCGGCACGTCGGGGGCGGCGTGGGTGCTGACGGCGTTCGCGCTGACCTTCGCGGCCTCCACGGCGGTGTTCGGTCGGATCGCCGACGTCGTCGGGCCGCGGACCCCGTTCCTGGTCGGCGGTGCCCTGCTGGCCGCGGGGGCCGTCGTGTCCGCGTCGGCGCCGGACTTCGTGGTGCTGATCTGCGGTCGGCTGCTGCAGGGTGTCGGTGCCGGTGCGATCCCCGTCCTGACCTCCACGGTGCTGTCGGCCCGCTTCAGCGGCCGCGACCGGGCGGTCGCGTTGGGCAGGAGCAACTCCGTCGTGCTGGTCATCACGAGCATCGGACCGCTGGCCGGCGGCGTGCTCGGTGTCCTCGTCGGCTGGCGCGGGCCGTTCCTGCTGCCCGTCCTGGCACTGGCCCTGCTGCCGTTCGCCGCCCGCCTCGCCCCGGCGCACGGCACGGGTGGCCGGTTCGACGGCGTGGGTGCGGCGCTGGTCGCCGTGTCCGCGGCCCTGCTGCTGGCTTTGGTGCAGACGGTCGGCGACCCCAGTGCGGTCACCCTCGTCGCCGGGGGGCTGCTGCTGCCGGCGCTGGTGGCGACGGTGCTGTGGGTGCGCCTGCACCCCGACGGGTTCGTACCCGCCCGGGTGGTCGGCGACGACGCGGTGGTGCGCTCCGGGCTGGCCGGGGCCGGGATGCCGGTCGTCTACTTCGCCGGTCTCGTCGCGGTCCCGCTCCAGCTGGCGTCACAGGGCTGGGACCCGTTCGAGAACGGCCTGCTGCTGCTGCCCGGTGCGCTGCTCGGCGCGGCCGTGTCGTTCAACTCCGCACGCGTCCTGGCCCGGCTCGGTCGCCGCGGCACCGCCGTGCTGGGCCTGTCGCTGTCGGCTGCGGGCGCTCTGGTGTCCGCCGGGGTGTTCCTGTCGCCGTGGCTGGCGGGGGTCGGCTTCGTCGGCCTGACGGTGGGCTACGCGCTGGCGCAGCCGTCGCTGGTGGGTGCCGTCGCGGCGGCTGTGCCGGACGAGCTCCGGGGTGCGGCCCTGGGGCTGTTCACCCTGACGTTCTTCATCGGTGCCGGTCTCGGCTCGGCCGTGGTGGGCGGCCTCGGCGACGTCATCGGTCTGTCCGGTGCGCTGGCGGTCGCGGTCGTCGGCCCCGTCACCGGCGTGGCGGTGCTGCTGAGCGCGAAGCCGTCAGCCGCCTGGGGCGGCCGAGCGGGCGACGCGTAGCCCCCAGGCGACCAGGGGCACCTGGAACGGCAGGCGTGCGATCGCGGCGATGCGGTAGGCCAGGGGCTTGCGCCGCCACAGCCACGCCATCCACAGGTTGGCGGGGAAGACCGCGACGAACAGCCCGGCAGCTGCGTAACCACCGACGCGACGGCTCCGCGGGTCCGAGACGGCCAGGCCGACGCCCAGCTCGGCGAGGCCGCTGGCGAAGGTCCAGAACCGCTGCGAGGGCGGCAGGAAGCGCGGCACGATCGGGTCGAACACCTGGGGGCGGAGCAGGTGCAGCACGCCCGAGCCGACCAGCACCGCGCTGAGCGCGCGGTGCTCCGCCGGGGTGACCGGCGGTGCGGCGACAGTGGTCCACACGCGGGTGGGACGGGTCCCCCCGTCGCCCCGGGAGCGGATCACAGGGCTCGGTCGCGAGGTCCGACGGGGGCGGGCAACCGGGTGCTGCCGCGGACCGCGGCATCGACGGCCGCCGCACAGGCGCGCCCGTCCGCGATCGCCCAGACGACCAGGCTGGCACCGCGGGTGGCGTCGCCGCAGGCGAACACGTCGTCGGCGCTGGTGTGCCAGCGGTCGTCGACCCCGACGGTGCCGCGCTCGCCCGACACGTCGACGGCGGCCTCGCCCAGCAGGTCGTCGGCGCCGGTCCCGATGAACCCGGTCGCGAGCAGCACCAGGTCGGCGGGCAGGTCCCGCTCGGAGCCCTCGACCGAGGAGAACGACCGGAGGCCGCCCTCGTCGAAGGTGCGCTCGACGGTGCGGACCCGGACGTGGCTGACCGCACCGGAGTCGTCGCTGAGGAACTTGACGGTCTGCGTCGCCCAGGACTCCACGACGCCCTCCTCGTGGGCGGGGCCCTGGCGGTGCACCCGCGTCCACTGCGGCCACGGGTTGCTGACGGCATCGCGCACGACCGGGGGCGTCGGGTTGTGGTCCAGCACCGTCACCGACAGGGCACCCTGCCGGTTCGCGGTGCCGAGGCAGTCCGCCGCGGTGTCGCCGCCGCCGATGACGACCACGTGCCTGCCCTGGGCGGAGACGGCGGCCTGCGGAGACTTGCCCGAGACGTAGCGGTTGGCCTCCGGCAGGTAGTCCATCGCCTGCACCACGCCGCGGAGCTCGCGGCCCTCGACCGGCAGGTCACGCGGCTCCAGCGCGCCGACGGCGAGCACCACGGCGTCGAAGCGGCGGCGCAACCGGGAGATCGGCATGGCGTCGGAACCGACTTCGACACCCGTGACGAACCGGGTGCCCTCGGCGCGCATCTGCTCGACGCGGCGGTCGATGGCGCGCTTGGGCATCTTGAAGTCGGGGATGCCGTAGCGCAGCAGGCCGCCGACCTCGTCGGAACGCTCGTAGACCACGACCGTCCAGCCGACCCGGGTCAGCTGCTGGGCGGCGGCCAGGCCGGCGGGTCCGGAACCGACGACCGCGGCGGTGTGCGACGTCATCCGCTCCGGCGGCTGCGGCACGACCCACCCGGAGTCCCAGGCCTTGTCGATGATCGACAGCTCGATCTGCTTGATCGACACCGGGTCGTCGCTGATGGCCAGCACGCAGGCGGCCTCGCACGGGGCGGGGCAGAGCCAGCCGGTGAACTCCGGGAAGTTGTTGGTGGCGTGCAGCCGGTCGATCGCCCGCTGCCAGTCGGCATCGATGACGAGCTCGTTCCACTCCGGGATCAGGTTGCCCAGCGGGCAGCCCTGGTGGCAGAACGGCACGCCGCAGGCCATGCAGCGCGAGGCCTGCTGGCGGACCACGTCCTCCTGCTGGCGGGCGTAGACGGGGTCGAAGTCGCGCAGGCGCAGCTCGACAGGACGCTTGGGGATGTCCTGACGGGGCGTCTTGGTGAATCCCCAGGGGTCGACGGGCATGCGCCGATCCTACGGGCGGGTCCAGGGGCCGGACACGCCGTCCAGCTCCCGGACCCGCCCGGCCCCGCCCGCCCCGCCCGGTCTCGGCGCCGCCTCGCCTCAGCCCCGCCCGGCGTGGGCGGCGTTGGCCTGCAGGGCCTGCGAGACGAAGGCAGCGAGCCCGGGGGCGATGGCCTCGTGGGTCCCCGTGAACCGTGCGTCCTGGACGTACATCCGTCCGATACCGGCGTGCACCTCGTAGGAGCAGTCGTAGTACCAGCGGCAGATGGACTGCCGGTGGTCCTCGGCCACCGCGCGGGCGGCTTCGCCGTCGGCAGGCTCGCCGCCGTGCAGCGGCGCGACGAACCGCGCGTTGATCTCCTCACCCTCGACCGTGGCGCGCTCCCAGTCGGCCTTGGAGTAGCGCGCCGTCCGCTCGCGCGACTGGGCCCACGCGTCGGTGTCGCCCCAACGCTCCTCGGCCTCCTTCGCGTACCCCTCCTCGTTCTCGATCCACACGTCGCCGAACAGCTCGCGCTTGTCGGCCTGCGTCAGGTCTACCCCGCTCATCTGCCTCTCCATCTGCTCCTCCAGCGCCGCCCGCACCTGCTGCAGGCGGTCGATCCGTGCGCTGACGGCGGCGAGCTGGTCGCGGACGCGCCGCGACCTGCCGTCGTCGTCAGCGTCGAGGAGGCCGGCGACGTCGTCGAGGGCGAAGCCGAGCTCGCGGTAGACCAGCACCTGGCGAAGCCGGTCCAGGTCCGCGTCGGGTGGGGGTACCCCCGGCGCTCTGGCGCCGGGGGAAGACGCGGTACCCGGCGTAGGTACGACCGCCGGGCACCACGAGCCCGATCGAGTCGTAGTGGTGCGTGCGCACCGTGGTGCCGACCGCGTCCGCCGCCGGCCCCACCGTCCAGACCGGCGCCTGGTGCGCGACGTCCTGGACCTCGTCCCTGCGCTCGGGCCTCGACCACCGTCTTCCTCCTCATCGGTGGAGCGTGCGGGCTGACGTCACGTCAGGGTCAAGCCCTTCACCCGGTCCGCGCAACGACCACCGCACCGGCGGCCGACGTCATGCCCCGGGGTCGCCGCCGTCCCACACGGTGGAGCCAGGCCCTGCGGCCTCGGTGCGCTGCCGACGCAGGACCACGACCGCGCCCCAGGCGACGGCGGCGAGCGGGACGGCCAGGATGGCGCCCACGATGCCCGCGGCGATGGTGCCGGCGGCGATCGCGAGGAGCACCGCGACGGGGTGCAGGTGCAGGTTGTGGCCGTGCACCAGCGGGGCGAGCAGGTTGCTCTCCACCTGCTGCACCACCACGATGGCGAGCACCACGAGCAGGGCGTTGACCGGTCCGTTGAGCACCAGCGCGACCACCGCGGCCAGCGCCCCTGCGCTGATCGCACCCACGATCGGCACGAACGAGGCGATGAAGGTCACCAGCGCGAGGGGCAGGGCCAGCGGCACCCCGAGCAGCACGAGCGCGAGACCGATCAGCACGGCGTCGACGAAGGCGATGACGGCGGTGCCGCGGACGTAGCCGCCGAGCACCCCCACCGCGTTGCCCGCGACGGCGTCGACGCTGCGGAGCGTCCCGGCCGGCAGCTGCTCGCGGGCGAACGCCCAGATGGAGTCGCCGTCCTTGAGCATGAAGAACAGCACGAACACCATCAGCACGACGCCGGTGAGCAGCTCGACCGCGGCTGTCGCGCCCGTCAGCACGCCCGACTGCAGCTGCGCCCCCTGCACGGCCCGACCGGTGCGCTCCATCAGCGCGTCCAGGTCCCCCGGCTGCAACCCGAACGGCAGGTCCGCCAGAGCGTCCTCCAGCTGGCCGAAACCCTCCTGCGCGGTCGCTCGGAGCTCACCCCACTGCCCGGCGACGGCCGTGCCGACCAGGGTGAAGACCCCGCCGATGGCCGTCAGGCCCGTGAGCAGGGTGAGCAGGACGGCCACGGCGCGCGGCAGGCCGTGGCGCCCGAGCCAGGTGATGACGGGCCAGGTCGCCGCCGCCAGCAGCAGTGCGATCAGGACGGGCACGACGACGACCCGCAGCGTGATCCCGACCAGGACCACGAGCGCCACGGCCGCAGCGACCATGAGGGCCTGGCCGCTGCGCAGCGACAGCCGACCGAACGGGTCGGTCCACCTGCTGCGCGCGCCGACGGCCGGTGGGACGTGGGCATGGGTCGCGTCGGGCTGTGCCGCCGGAGGTCGGGGCTCGCAGGAGAGGGGCATGGTCACGAGGTACCCGCCCGCCCCCCACCGCAAGCGTGGGTGCCGCGAACGCTCAGACGGCCTCGGGGTCGTACCAGTGCAGGCCGCTGGACAGCAGCCGTGACGCCTCCTGCGGGCCCATCGTGCCGACCTTGTACTGGTAGACCGGGATGCTCGCGCCCAGCAGCGGTTCCACCACCCGCCAGGCCTCCTCGACGGTGTCCTGCCGGGCGAAGCGCCGCTGGTTGCCGTCGAGGATGTCGTCCAGCAGCCGCTCGTAGGCATCGTCGGACTCCCCCAGGCTGGACTCGAAGTCCACCTGCAGGGCGATCGGCTTGGTGGCGAACGTCCGCCCGGGACGCTTGGCCTCGATGGACACCGCGACCCCGCCGTCGCCGCCGAGCCGGAACCGGATGATGTTCGGGTGCGGCCGCGGTGCCGCCTCGCCCGCGAACAGCAGGGTGGGCGTCGCCTTGAGCTCGATCACCGCCTCGAGCGCGGTCGTGGCGAGGTTCTTGCCGGTCCGCAGGAAGAACGGCACACCGGACCAGCGCCAGGAGTCGATCTCCAGCCGCAGCGCCGCGTACGTCTCGACCTGGGAGTCACGGCCGACGCCCTCCTCTGCGAGGTAGCCGTCGAACTGGCCGTAGACCACGTCGTCGGGGGTGATGCTGCGGGTCGCGCGCAGCACCTTGACCTTCTCGTCACGCAGCGCGTCGGCCCCACCACCGGCCGGGGGCTCCATGGCGAGCACGCACAGGATCTGCAGCAGGTGGTTCTGCGCGACGTCGCGGACGGCGCCGACGGAGTCGTAGAACGACCCCCGACCCGCAACACCGAAGTCCTCGGCCATCGTGATCTGCACGCTGGCGACGTGGTCGCGGTTCCACACCGGCTCGAACAGGGTGTTCGCGAACCGGAACGTCAGCAGGTTCTCGACGGTCTCCTTGCCGAGGTAGTGGTCGATCCGGAACACCTGCTTCTCGTCGAAGACCCGACCGATCGTCGCGTTCAGCTCGCAGGCGCTGGCCAGGTCACGACCGAACGGCTTCTCGACGATGACGCGGGCACCGTCGGTGAGGCCGTGCTGCTCGAGCTCCGCGATGACGGTGGGGAACAGCGACGGCGGGATGGCGAGGTAGTGAGCCGGGCTCGAGGCACCGGTGAGCCGCTCGGCGAGGGCCTCGTAGGTGGCGTCCACGAGGTAGTCGCCGCGCACGTACTGCAGCCGCGCGCACAGGGCCTCGACGACGTCCGGCGTGACCGGGCCCCTGACGTGGGTGCCCAGCGACTCCCGGGCGCGGGCGCGCAGGGTCTCGTCGTCCCCCTCGCTCAGCGCCACCCCGATGACAGGCATCCCGAGCCGGCCCTTGAGCTCGAGCTCGTACAGCGCCGGGAACAGCTTCTTGAACGCCAGGTCACCGGTGGCTCCGAACAGGACGAGGGCGTCGCTGCGTGTCATGGACCTACCTCACCACGCCAGGGCGGTGACCGTCGCACGCAGGCGAGACCGGACGGAGGGGCCTGGACCGGGCTGCGCCGGGCGCACTCAACGACCCGCCGCGTACCCCTGCGCCCCGCGTGCGTTGGCGGCGGCGCGCAGGAACCCGCCCTCGACCCCGACCAGGCAGGTGCGCCCGAGCTGCCAGCCGTCGGTCAGGGACACCTCGTGGCCCCGCTCACGCAGGTCCGACACCACGTGCTCCGGCATCCGGTCCTCCACGACGAGCGCGTTGGGCTCCGCGAGGCGCGGGTGGAACGAGCTCGGCGCGTGGTCGCTGTGCAGCATGGGCTCGTCCAGCAGCGACTGCAGCGGCGTCAGCAGCCCGGGCGCCCGACCGGTCCGCCGGCCGTGCTCCGCCGCGGCGACCGCACGGACCAGGAAGACCGTCGTCCACTGGTCCTGCTGGTCCCCGCCCGGGGTGCCCAGCGCTAGCCAGGGCTCACCTTCGCGCAGCACCAGGGTCGGTGACAGCGTGGTCCGCGGCCGACGACCTGGTCGCAGCGACGCCGGCAGGCCGGGCTCGCAGCGGAACATCTGCCCACGCGTGCCGAGCGGGAACCCCAGCCCCGGCACGACCGGGCTCGACTGCAGCCAGGCGCCGCTGGGGGTGGCCGAGACCACGTTGCCCCAACGGTCGACGACGTCCAGGTGGCAGGTGTCGCCCCTGGTCGCACCGTCGCGCTGCACGGTCGGCTCACCGGCACCCGCTGCCCCCACGTCGCCCCTGGCCCCGTCGCCCGGGTCCGTCACGACGGCCGGGAGCCGCGGTGCCCGCCCGCCGGGCCGGCCCGGCCGCAGCGAGACGTCCGCACGCTCGCCCACCAGGTCAGCGCGAGCCTGCAGGTAGGCCGGGTCCAGCAGGTCCGCCACCGCCACCGGGTCGTCGGCCGAGTCGCCGTACCAGGCCTCCCGGTCGGCCATCGCGAGCTTGGTCGACTCGGCCCAGGCGTGCAGCCAGGCGGGGTCCTCACGGCCGTCGGCGTCGGCGAGGGCGCTCCCGCCGACCCCGAGCGCGGCAAGCGTGCCGAGCGTCTGCAGCATGACGGGACCCTGCCCCCAGGTCCCCGTCTTGCAGACGGTGACGCCGCGGTAGTCCAGGGTCGCCGGGGCCTCGACGCCCGGTCGCCAGCCGGCCATGTCCGCACCGCGCAGCAGGCCGGCGTGGGCCCGGCCGCTGGAGTCCGGCCAGCCGGGGCCGGAGCAGAACGCCTCCACCGCCTCGGCGACGAACCCGGTGTACCAGGCCTGGTGGGCGCGCTCCCACTGCTCCTCGTGGCTGCCGGCACCGGCCTCGGCGACCACGCGTCGGTAGGTCTCCGCGAGCGCCGGCAGGCGCAACCGCGAGCCTGCGACCGGTGCGCCGCCGGGGCCGTCGCCCACGAGGTAGGTCTGTGCCGACGGCGCCCAGTGCTCCCGGAAGTACCCCGCCATGGTGGCGACGGTCGCGGCCACCCGCTCCAGCACGGGGGCGCCGTCGGCGGCGAGCCCGATCGCCGGCGCCAGCACGTCCGCCACCGACCACGTGCCCCAGCGGCTGACCAGCAGCGCCCAGGCGCCGAAGGAGCCCGGCACGGTGGCGGCGAGCAGCCCGGTCCCCGGCACGTGGTCCAGCCCCAGGTCGGCGAAGGCCTCGGGGGTCGCGGCGGCGGGTGCGACGCCCTGGCCGCACAGCACCTGCACGTCGCGCCCGGCGGGCTTGAGGACGATCGGGACCTCGCCCGCCGGACCGTTCAGGTGGGGCTCGACGACCTGCAGCACGAACCCGGCGGCGGCGGCCGCGTCGAAGGCGTTCCCACCGCGCTCGAGGACCGACTGCCCGACCGCGGTTGCCAGCCAGTGGGTGCTGGCGACCATGCCGAAGCTGCCGGTCAGCTCGGGCCGGGTGGCGCTCAGCACGTGCTCGCCCTGGCGGTGGGGGTCGACGTCATGGCCCGATAGTGCCGTGCCCGCGGCGGGCCTGCGATCCAGCCCGGACGGCGACGGCGCTCAGGGCGGCGGGCTCGGGCGGCGAGGGGGCTCAGGCGAGGGGGCTCAGGCGGCGACGGGGCTCAGGAACGCGTCCCAGGCCGGGTCACGCTGCTCCGCGCCCTTGACCACCCACGCCGAGCCGCGCGGGGTGTAGGGCCGCGACCGCATGGTCCAGCCCATCTCCTCCGGGGTACGGCTGCCCTTGACGTTGTTGCAGCGCACGCAGCAGCCGACCAGGTTGGCCCAGGTGTCGGGCCCGCCGCGGCTGCGGGGCATGACGTGGTCGACCGTGGTCGCCCCGCCGCCGCAGTACACGCAGCGGTGGCCGTCGCGACGCAGCACGCCCCGGCGGCTGACGGGCACCTGCGAGGTGTAGGGCGCGCGGATGTAGCGCCGCAGGATGATGACCGATGGCCGGGCGAACCGGCTCGAGGTCGACACGACCTCCTCGGCGTGGGCGGCGAGGACCGTCGCCTTGCCGGTGAGCACGAGGACGACCGCCCGCCGGAAGGACACGACCGCCAGGGGCTCGTAGCCGGCGTTCAGCACGAGGGTCCGCATCAGTGCCTCCGGGCGGGGCTCGGGGGCGGTCCGGCCGGCCGACGAGCTGCGGGGGTGCCCGTGAGACAGCAGAGGCGCCGTCCCCCGTGGGGCGGCGCCTCGACAGGACGGCAGGGCTGACTGCCCGGGTGTGAGTGGGTGCTGACGTGGTGGCTGCTTCCGCGCAGCCCCGCACGGGGCCCGGCGGGGACGTGCCCACTGCCTCGGGCCCCCACCATGCGGTGTGGACCGTGCACGGATGGAGCGTAACCCGAGCCACCCGCGCGGTGACGGGCCATTCCGTGGCCGTCCGCCACGTGTCGCGCACGGCGAGCCCTGAGCCTACGTTCGCGTCGTGGCGACACAGGCGCAGGAGGCCGACGGGCAGGACAGCGCGCCGCCCGACGGGCAGGGCACCAGGCCGGGGAACGGGCCGGACGACCGCGCCCCGGCCGTCATGTGGTTCCGCCGGGACCTCCGGCTGCACGACCACCCGGCGCTGCTGGCGGCGAGCGGCTCCGACGGCGTGAGCGGTCCCGCCGACCGCCCGGTGGTACCGCTGTTCGTGGTCGACCCGGCGCTGTGGGGCCCCGCAGGCGACCCCCGCCGGGCGTGGCTGCTGCGGTCCCTGCGCGCCCTCGACGAGACGATGGGCGGCAGGCTCGTGGTGCGGCGAGGCGACCCGGTCGAGGTCGTCCCGGCGGTCACGCGCGAGGTCGGTGCCCGCGAGGTCCACGTGAGCGCCGACACCGGCCCCTACGGGCGTCGGCGCGACGGCGCCGTCGCGGACGCACTCGGCGACGACGTCGGGCTCGTGCGCACCGGGACCCCCTACGCCATCGGCCCGGGCACCGTCGTCAACGGCTCCGGCGAGCCGTACAAGGTGTTCACCCCGTTCTACACGGCGTGGCTGCGCAACGGCTGGCCCGCCCCGGCCCCGGGGGCCGACGGCATCACCTGGCTGCAGGCACCGGGCCGGGAGTGGCCCGAGGAGCCCGACCTCGGCGACCTGCGGCTGCCGGAGGTGGGCGAGACCGCGGCGCGGCAGCGATGGGAGGAGTTCCGCGGCGACGGTGTCGACGACTACGCCGAGCGCAGGGACCTGCCCGCCGAGGCGGGCACGTCGGCCTTGAGCGCCCACCTCAAGTACGGCGAGATCCACCCCCGGACCATGCTCGCCGACCTCGCCGCACTGGCAGGGGACGGCCGCCGCACGGCCGGGTCATCCGCCGACACCTACCGCAGTGAGCTGGCCTGGCGGGAGTTCTACGCCGACGTGCTGTGGCACCACCCGCGGACCGCCCGGGAGTACCACCGGCAGGAGTACGCGGGGATGCGCTACGACGACGTCACGTCCGGTGAGGGTGCGGCGCTGCTGCAGGCCTGGCAGCAGGGCCGCACCGGTTTTCCGATGGTCGACGCCGGGATGCGACAGCTTCAGGCGGAGGGCTGGATGCACAACCGGCTGCGCATGGTGACCGCCAGCTTCCTGGTGAAGGACCTGCACGTGGAGTGGCAGCACGGCGCCCGCTGGTTCCTGCGGTGGCTGCGGGACGGGGACCTCGCGAGCAACAACCACGGCTGGCAGTGGACCGCAGGCTCCGGGACGGACGCCGCGCCGTACTTCCGGGTGTTCAACCCCGTCACGCAGGGCGAGAAGTTCGACCCGACGGGGGCCTACGTCCGCCGCTACGTGCCGGAGCTCGCCCACCTGGAGGGCAAGGCCGCCCACGCCCCCTGGGAGGCCGCGGACGGCTACGCCCACGGGTACCCGGAGCGGGTCGTGGACCACAAGGCCGAGCGCGTGGAGGCCCTCGCCCGGCTGCAGGAGATCAAGCGCTGAGGCTCGGGTCGGTCGAGCGGCAGGCGTCCTGCTGCCTCCCGTTGCCGAGGATGTCGCAGGCCCCTGCGGGAGGCGGCGGACAAAGGGGTTGGCAGGTCCGCCACGACCGACGTACGGTTCTCGTACACGGAAGGGAGGTGGTCCGAACTGTGAAGTCTCATCGGACATGTGAGGTGGCTGTCCGCTGACGCGGGCCGTCAGGACCTGACTGTCGGCAAATCCCCGACAGCCACCGCAGCCCCCGGGTGTCGCACCTCGTCCACGCGACTGACGACCGTCACCGGTCGTCACCCCGGGGGCTGTCACTTGCCCCGACGTCCGCCGCGACTGCGGACCGGGCTCGGCGGACCAGGCTCACGGCCACCGCCGTTCGACCCGCCAGTCCTCCGCGGCCTCCAGGCGCCCGGTCCCGTCGACGGCGACGAACACGAGCCGGTCGTGCAACCGTGACGGGCGGCCCTGCCAGAACTCCACCTCGGCGGGAGCCAGCCGGAAGCCGCCCCAGTGCTCCGGCAGCGGCACGTCGGTCGTCGAGCCGGTGTCGGGCCACCGCTGCCGCAGCTCGCGCTCGCGGGCCTCGACGGCCTCGCGGGAGGCCGCGGGCTCGGACTGCCGCGACGCCCACGCCCCGATCCGCGACCCGTACGGCCGGGATACGAAGTAGGCATCGACCTCCTGCCGTCCGAGCGGGTGCACGATCCCGCGCACCACGACCTGCCGCTGCAGGGCGTACCAGCCGAACAGCAGCGCCGCGGCCGGGTTGGCAGCCAGGTCCCGCCCCTTGCGGGACGCCAGGTTGGTGAAGAACCGGAACCCGTCGTCGGCGAGGCCCTTGAGCAGCACGGTCCGTGACGACGGGGAGCCGTCGGCGTCCGCGGTGCTCAGCACCATCGCGTTCGGCTCGACCACCGCCGGCTCCGCGGCCGCGTCGGCGAACCAGGCCCGGAACTGGGCGCCGGGTGCCGGCGCGAGGTCCTGGCGCGACAGCGCTCCGGCGGTGTACGTCATGCGCAGATCGGCGAGCTCCTCGGGGACCACCTGGGTAGTGTCACCGCCGCAGCGGTACCTGCACGACTCGGGGGGAGCGTGCCCTGCGCGCGCTGTGGGCAGGGGCTGGGGCAGCCTCCGGGTCCTGCGACCATGGGCGCCGTGAGGATGGCGCCGTGAGGATCCCCCCCGACCTGCTCCCCGCCGACGGTCGCTTCGGTTCCGGGCCCAGCCGGATCCGGCGCGCCCAGCTGGACGCGCTGACCGGGCCCGGCGGTGCCGCCCTCGGCACCTCGCACCGCCAGGAACCCGTGCGTGCCCTGGTCCGTCGGGTTCGTGAGGGCGTGACCGCCCTGCTGCACGTCCCCGACGGCTACGAGGTCGTGCTGGGCAACGGCGGTTCGACGGCCTTCTGGGACGTTGCCGCCGGCGCCCTCGTGGTGGACCGGGTGCAGCACCTGGTCCACGGCGAGTTCGCAGCCAAGTTCGCCGCCTGCACCGCCCGGGCGCCCTTCGTCACCGAGTCGCTGCAGGTCCGGGCGGAGCCCGGTTCGCTGGCCGCGCCGTACGGCGTGCCGGGCGTGGACGCCTACGCCTGGCCGCACAACGAGACCTCGACCGGTGTGCTGGCCCCGGTCCGGCGGGTGCCCGGGGCTGACCCCGACGCCCTCGTCCTGGTGGACGCCACCTCTGCCGCGGGCGGCGTCGCCGTCGACATATCGCAGACCGACGCCTACTACTTCGCGCCGCAGAAGGCGCTCGGCTCCGACGGCGGGCTGTGGGTCGCGGTGCTGTCCCCCGCGGCGCTGGCCCGTGCGGGACGCCTCGCGGAGAGCGGGCGCTGGGTGCCGGACTTCCTGTCCCTGACCGCTGCGGTCGCCGCCTCGCGCAAGGACGAGACCGTCAACACCCCCGCGGTCGCGACCCTGCTGCTGCTGGCCGAGCAGCTGGAGTGGCTGCTGGGCCAGGGCGGCCTGGACTGGGCCGCGAAGCGCTGCCGGACCTCCTCCGACCTGGTCTACGCCTGGGCGCAGGAGCGCGACTTCGCCACCCCCTTCGTGAGCGACCCCGCGCTGCGGAGCCCCGTGGTCGTCACCGTCGACCTGACCGGCGTCGACGCGGCCGCGATGGCGCAGGTGCTCCGCGACAACGGCGTGGTCGACGTCGATCCCTACCGCAAGCTCGGTCGCAACCAGCTGCGGGTCGGCACCTTCCCCTCCGTCGACCCCGACGACGTGCGCGCGCTGCTGGCCTGCGTCGACCACGTGGTCACCGGCCTGGCCGGGTGAGCTCCACCGCCCTGGCACCGCCGCTGCACCGGGACGCGACCACAGCGGCCGGTTACGGCGCCGTCATCACGTGGAGCTGGTTCGTGTTCGCCTCCGGGCCGGTGCTCCCCCTGATCGGCCTGGAGATGGGGCTGTCCAAGACCCTGGTCGGCCTGCACGCGACGTTCCTGTCCATCGGCAGCGTCGTCTCGGCACCGCTGCTGGTGCCGGTGATACGACGGGTGCGACGCCACGGCGCGATGGCGCTGGGTGGGTGCCTGGTCAGCCTGGCCGCCGTGCTGCTGAGCCTCGGCTCGCTGTTCCCGGGTCCTGGGCTCGCGGTGACCCTCGCGGGCATGCTGACGGCCGGTCTCGGCGGGACGATGCTCGTGGCCACCGGCACCGCCGTCCTGGCCGGCCACCACGGCCGCGCGTCCAACGCGGCGGTCAGCGAGGCCAACGGGCTGGGCTCGGCGCTGGGCTTCCTGGCACCGCTGCTGGTGGGCGCGAGCGTCGCGCTCGGCCTGACCTGGCGCCCTGCGATGCTGCTGATGCTCCCGGTCGCGCTCGTAGCCGTGCTGGCCACCCGGCGCACCCTGGCCCTGGACCGCCGGGGCGGGGTCGACGCCACCGCGCTGCGGGCGGTCCCCACCTCGGCGGCTGGCGCCGACGGCCGTCGCAGCGCCCTGCCGCGGCGGGTGTGGGTGATCCTTGCGGTGATCATGAGCGGCGTCGGGATGGAGGTCAGCCTCAACACCTGGTCCTCGGCGCTGCTGCGCGAGCGGACGGTGCTGGACGCTGCCGGCTCCAGCGCCGCCGTCGCGGCGTTCGCGCTCGGCATGGCCGCCGGCCGGTTCGCGGCGGTCCCGCTGGCCCGACGCTGGACCAGCGCGCTGCTGCTGCGGGTCGCGGTCGGCGTCCTCGCCGCGGGCTGGACCCTGATGTGGGTCGCCACCCTGTCGAGCACGGGCTGGGTGTCTCTGGCGGTGCTGGGGCTGATGCTCAGCGGTGCCGGCGCAGGGGCGTTCTTCCCGATCGGGTCCGCGTGGCTGGTGCGCAGCAGCAACGGCCAGGCGGAGCGGGGGATGGTGCGCGTCAGCATCGGCGTCGGTGTCGCCGCGGGTGTCGTGCCGTTCGGCGTCGGGGTCATCGCCGACGCCGTGGGCCTGCACCTGGCGCTGCTGTTCGTCCCGGTCGGGATCGTGCTGGTGACCATGGCCCTCGCGGTGCTGTCGGCCCGCCGGGTGCACGACTAGGGGCCGACCTCCGGCGCACCCGCTCCGTGGAGCAGGTCCGCGAGCCGCGGCCGCACACCGAGGGCCTCACAGGTCGCCCTGACCTCCTCCGCCAGACCGGCGGTCGCCGGCGTGCCGGTGAGCACGGCCCGCAGCAGGGTGTTGCGGGGCGTGTGCTCGGGGTCGACGAGCTCGACGGCGTCGGTGCGGTAGCCGTGCAGGCGCAGCAGGTCCGCGCGCAGGGCGTCGGTGGCTGTGTCCAGCAGTCGGGCACGGAGGACACCGTCGCGCAGCATCGTCCGCAGCCCCGCCCCTGCGCCGCTGACTGACGAGGCGCCCCGGGCATCGACCTGGCGGCGCAGGTCCTTGTGGCAGCAGGGTGCGGCCAGCACCGCACGGGCGCCCCAGCCGACAGCCTGGGCGAGCGCCTCGTCGGTCGCGGTGTCGCAGGCGTGCAGCGCGAGCACGACGTCCGGGGCGTGCTCCGGCGCCCAGGTGCCCGCGGAGTCCACGACGAAGTCGACGCCCTGCTCGCCCAGGACCTCCACCAGCCCGCGGTCGCGGGCGACCACGTCCTCACGCACGTCGACGCCGACGGTCTCGACCGGGCCACGACGCGACAGCCACCGGTGGGCGGCCAGGGTCAGGTAGGCGTTGCCGCACCCCAGGTCGACGACGCGCAGCGGACGCCCCTGCGGCTGCGCCGGCACGACGTCGTCGAGGCGACCCAGGAACGCGTCCACCTGACGACGCTTCGCGGCACCCGCCCCGACCGCGTCGAACAGCGGGTCCTCGGGCGGGAGCCGGTGCTGCTTGACCCGGTCGTGCCTGGCCGCAGCCGCGCCGCCGGTGCCCGGGGCGGCGCCGGAGCGGTGCACCTGAGCCTCGCCGCGCTTGGTGACCCGGAGCTGGAGCGTGCCGCCGTCGTGCTCCACGTGCCAGTTGCCGAACGGCTCGGCCAGCAGGTCGTCGACGGCCTCGGCGAGCCGGTCGCCGGCCAGGGTGCGCGTGGTGGGCGCCTGCTCGGCCCGCTCGGTGACCACGACGCGACGACCGGTGGACACCGTGACGGCACGCAGCTCGACCCGGGGGACGCGCGGAGTCGACCCGCGACGGCGACCGGCGCCGACGGCGCGCAGCAGCCCGGGTGCCAGCAGCAGGGTGCGGACCTCGGCGAGGGCGACCGCGAGCGGCTCGGTGGTCATCGGGCCAGCTCCTTCTCCGTGGCGTCGCTGCGGGGTGAGGTCTGCAGCACCAGCCTGGGCCGCGTGCTGTGGCTCCAGCGGAGCTGGACGTCGGAGCGGCGGACCAGCCAGACGACGGCGACCGTGCCGGCGGCCAGGGCCGTGACCCCACCGACGGCGATGGTCCAGCGCGCCCCGAACGTCTCCCCGACCCAGCCGATCACGGGCGCGCCGATGGGGGTGCCGCCGATGAACACCGCGAAGTACAGCGCCATCACCCGACCGCGCATCTCGGGCGGGGTGGACAGCTGGACGGTGGCGTTGGCGGCCGTCATCAGGGTCAGCGAGCTCAGCCCGACCAGCACGAGCGAGGCGGCGAAGGTCCAGTAGGTCGGCATCAGCGCTGCGGCCGAGGTCGCCACGCCGAAGGCCAGGACCGCACCGACGACCAGCCGCAACCGGGCCCTGCGCCTGCTGGCGGCGATCAACGCGCCGCTCAGCGAGCCGACGGCCAGGAACGTGCCGAGCAGGCCGTAGGACTCCGCCCCGCGGTCGAACTCGATCCGGGCCATCACCGCGGTGGTCAGCTGGAAGTTCAGGCCGAACGTGCCGACCACGAACACCATGGCCAGCACCAGGACGATGTCAGGGCGGGTCCGGACGTAGTCGACCGCCTCGGCCATCCGCTGCAGGCCGCTCATGCCGCCCGTCCCCTGGCCGGGGCTGCGGGAGCGCGTCATGGCCAGCACCGCGACGGTGAAGGCGAACGACGCCGCGTTGATGAGGAAGACCGGTCCGGTGCCGACCCAGGCGATCAGCAGGCCCGCGGTGGCCGGGCCGAGCAGGCGACCCAGGTGGAACGTGGCGGCGTTGAGGCCGATGGCATTGGGCAGGTCCTCCGGCGGCACCAGCGAGGTGACGTAGGTCTGCCGGGCCGGTGCGTCGAAGGCGGTGACGACACCGAGGGCGAGGGCGAACACGTAGACGTGCCAGACCTCAGCGGCTCCGCCCAGGACCAGCAGGCCGAGGCCGAGCGCCAGGACGCCCTGCAAGGTCTGGCTGATCTGCAGGATGCGGCGCTTCTCGAACCGGTCGGCGATCAGACCGGCCCAGGGCGCGAGCAGCACCATGGGCAGGAACTGCAGGGCGGTGACCACGCCCACGGCGAGCGCGGAGTCCTCGGTGAGGTCGACCAGGACGAGCCAGTCCTGGGCGATGCGCTGCATCCAGGTGCCGGTGTTGGAGACGATCGCCGCACCGGCCCAGAGCCGGTAGTCGCGGTGGGACAGGGAGCGGAAGGTGCGGCTCAGCACCGCGCTCACGAGTCGCTGAGCTCGGACAGCAGGACCGCGGCCCTGGCCAGGGTGCGGCGGTCCTCCACGGGCAGCCCGGCGAGCTGGTGGCAGAGCCACTCGTCGCGGCGTCGCCGCGTGGTCTCGACCGCTGCACGGCCGGCGTCGGTGAGGTCGACCAGCTGCGCGCGGCCGTCGACGGGGTGGGCGGCGCGCTCGACCAGGCCGGCCTCCAGCAGGCCGCCGACGATCCGCGTCATGGACGGCGGCCGGACCCGCTCCCGCTCCGCCAGGGCTGCGGAGGTCTGGGCGCCGTCGCGGTCCAGCAGACCGAGGACGGCGTACTGGGAGTCGCTGATGTCGGCGTCGGACTTCTCGGCCCGCAGCCGACGGACGGTGCGCATGAGGGCGACCCGGAGGTCTGCCGACAGCACGCCCGGCGCATCGCTGCGGCTGCGGGGCCGGCGCTCGTGCTCGGTGGCTGTCATCGGGCGCAGCCTACACCAACTAGTTACCCGAGGTCATTACCTTGGGTAAGGGTGCTCAGCGATCGGGGCGGTGCACGACGTGGCCGTTGGCCTGCAGGACCGGCTTGACGACGACCCGGTCGATGTCCACATGGGCGGGTCGGGTGGCAACGAAGACGACCACCTCGGCGACGTCCTCGGCGTGGATCGGGTGGGTGCCCTCGTACACGGCTGCCGCCCGCGCGGCGTCCCCGTCGAAACGGACCAGGGCGAACTCGTCCGTCTGCACCATGCCGGGCGCGACCTCGCTGACCCGGATGCCCTCGGTGTGCAGCTCCCAGCGCAGGGTCTCGCTGACGGCACGGGCGGCGTGCTTGGCAGCCACGTAGCCCCCGCCCCCCGGGTAGACCTCCGACCCGGCGATGGACCCCATCACGACCACGTGGCCGGAGCGGCTGCGTCTCAGCTGCGGCAGCAGGGCCTGCGTGACCCGGACCACGCCGAGGACGTTCGTCTCGTACATCCAGCGCCAGCCGTCGAGGTCGGCCTCGGCTACGGGGTCCGTGCCGAGGGCGCCACCCGCGCAGTGCAGCACCAGGTCGACCGCGTCCAGGTGCTCCAGCTCAGCGACCAGGGCGGCGACCGAGGTGTCGTCGGTGACGTCGAGCCGGACGGCCCGGCCGCCGATCTCGGCCGCGAGCTCCTCGCAGCGCTCCAGCCGGCGGGCGGTGCAGACGACGTGGAACCCGGCCGCGGCCAGGGCCCGGGCGCTGGCGGCGCCGATGCCGGAGCTGGCGCCGGTGACGACGGCGGTGCGCTGCGGGGCGGGAGACGTCTCGGACGGCATGCGGACCAGCGTGCCAGAGGTCTCCTAGGCTGCCGGGGTGCCCAGCCGTCCGCTCCAGCGCATCACCGCACCGCTGGCTATGGACCCCGTCCCGCCGGCGGCGCTGGGCTGCGCCGCGTGGGCGCTCGCCCTGGGGGTGCTCGTGCTGACCGGCGACGACCTCGCGACTCAGGAGCGCTGGTGGCTGTGGACCGCGGTCGCCGGGCTGTTCGTAGGCCTCGCGCTGCTCGCCTGGGCGCTGAGGCGCCGCCGTCAGGCGGTCGGCGACCCCGGCTCCACGGCGTCCGGCTCCGCGGCGTCCGGCTCCGCGGCGTCCGGCTCCACGGCGTCCGGCTCCACGGGGTCCGGCTCCACGGGGTCCGGCTCCGCGGCGTCCGGCTCAGGGGCGTCCGGCTCAGGGGCGTCCGGCTCAGGGGGCGCGCCCTCCTCGACCACGACGGGGCCGGTGGGGACCGCCGGGACGTCGGGCGGCGCGGGCTCGTCGTCGGGCAGCGGGTCGGTGTCCAGCTCCTGACGCAGGTCGTCGATGAGCGGGGTCGGCAGCTCGTCCTCTTCCTCGCTCACCTGACCGGTCTCGGAGTGCGCACCACAGCCGTGGTCCATGCTCACCACCCGGCCGTCGTCGGGCGAGAAGGCGTTGGCGCACACGCCGAAGGACTGCCGCAGCGAGCCGGTCATACCGACCAGGTAGCCGCAGGTGGAGCAGGCGGCGTCGGCGGCGCGGGTCTCGGCATTGTCGGGCCCCTTGTCGCTGCGGTACCACCGGGTGGCGGCCTCGACCCGGCCTTCGCGGTTGAGCACCCGGCGCCGACCCAGGCCGAGCTCCCAGCCGGTGGTGTGCTCCTCGCCGGTGAACGCGTCGTCCCAGCCGTCCGGCACGGCCTCGAGACCCTCGTCCAGGAGCGGGTCCTCGTCGCGGAACGGCAGCATGTCCGTCTCGCCCAGGTCGCCGGGCTCGACCCGTTCCGCCCAGGGCACCCATGACGGGGCCCGCAGCGCACCGTCGCCGGGCAGCAGGACGACCTCCGACACCGTCACCACGCGGGCGCGCGGCACGCGGGCGAGCACGACCGTCCACTCCCAGCCGCGGTATCCGGGGTGGGTGGTGGCGAAGCGGTGCACGGTGACCCGGTCGCTCTCCGCGGCCACGCCGAGATGCTCGCCCACCTGGTCCGGGCCTGCGACCTCGACAACGGCAGCCCGGGCGTCGTCGACGGCCTTCGCGCCGACCACGTCCACCTTGACGGCGCGCGCGGTCCTGGCTGCCACGCTCAGGCGTCCATGTCGTCGGCGACGGCGCGCAGCACCTGGGCGACCTTGGCCGCGGCGGCCTTCTCGGGGTAGCGGCCGCGGACGAGCTGCGACGACACCCCGTCCAGCAGCTTGATCAGGTCCTCGACGATCGCCGCCATGTCATCGGCGGGCTTGCGCTGGTTGGCACGCACCGACTGCGGGGCGTCCAGGACGCGCACGCTGAGCGCGGACGGGCCCTTGCGGCCGTCGGCGACCCCGAACTCGACCCGGGTGCCCGGCTTGAGGGCGGTCGTGCCGGCCGGCAGGGCGTTGGCGTGCACGAACACCTCGCCCCCGTCGTCGGAGGCGACGAAACCGAACCCCTTGTCGACGTCGAAGAACTTGACCTTGCCTGTGGGCACGTGGACCTCAAAACCGGGTTTGGTACGGCTCGAGGAGCACGTACTCGTGTCGGACGGTGCCGTGACGCTGCAGCGGCGGGGTCAGGGTATCGCTCCCCTCCCCCGTCGCGTCGGCGTCAGGGCGCAGTCAGGTCCCCGCGGGCCCGACCCCGGCGCCGGGGGCCGTGAGCAGGTCGTTCATGCTGCCTGAGCGGAAGACCGTCAGCTCGACGGACTCGTGGCCGACGCCCCGGACCGCAGCCGCGACCCGCTCCCGGGCGGGGCCGTCGAGGGCGTCCAGGCAGGCCTCGTCGAGCTCGACCCGGGCCCGGCCACCACCGAGGTCGCGCACCCGCAGGTCACGCGCGCCCGGCCCGAGCTCTGCACGCACGGCCTGCTCGGCCGCCTCGGCCCGGTGCAGCAGGGCCGGGGTGATCTGGATGCCGTAGGCGATCCGGCTCGACAGGCAGGCCGCGGCGGGCTTGTCCCAGGTCGGCAGCCGCCAGTGCGCCGACAGGGCGCGCACCTCGGTCTTGGTCATGCCGGCGTCGGCCAGGGGCGTGAGCGCGCCGACCGCAGCCGCTGCCCGGATGCCCGGCCGGAACCCCGCCCGCAGGTCGTCGGCGTTGGTCCCGGTGGCCACGTGCTGCAGCCCGAGCCGCTCCGCCAACGGCACCAGCACCGACATCAGCTCCGTCTTGCAGAAGAAGCAGCGGTCGCCGCCGTTGGCGCGGTAGCCCTCGCGGGACAGCTCGTCGGTGCGGGGCTGGTGCCAGGCGACCCCCAGGGAGTCGGCGAGCCTGCGGGCGGCGTCCACCTCGGCCCCGGGGACCGCGTCGGACACCGCGGTCGCGGCGGCGACCCTGCCGGGGCCCAGCGCCCGGACGGCCCCGGCCAGGACGAGGGCGGAGTCCGCGCCGCCGGAGAAAGCGACCAGCACCGACCCGACGCCGTCGAAGGACACCGCCAGTGCTGCCGCCAGGGTGTCCGCGTCACGGGTCGGGCGCGTGGTCTCCACGCTGGGAACCGTACGCGGTCCGTCCCACCCGGGCTGCCTCCGGCCGCGCCCGGCCACCCCCGTCGGCACGCACGCGGTGGGTGGGCGGGCAACGGCGGCGTACCGTTGAGCGGATGTCGACGAGCCCAGCACCGGTGAGCCCGAGGGTCCGTCGGGAGTCCCCGCGCAGCCTCGCCGACGACCTCCGCAGCCGTGACGACGCCGCGCTGGTCGAGCTGCTGCTGGCCCGCACGGACCTGGCCGTGCCGGTCCCGACCGACCTGGGCGCGCTCGCGGTCCGCGCCACGACCCGGGCCGGTGTCCAGCGCGCCCTCGACCTGCTGGACGCCCCGGCGCTGCAGGTCGTGGAGGTGCTCGCGGTGCTGCCCGAGCCCGTGACCCCGGCAGCCGTGACCCGCTCCTGGGGGGCGGACGCGCGGCCGCAGCTGGACGAGCTGCGCCGTCTGGCGCTGGTGTGGGGGACGCCGCGGGCGCTGCACCTGGTCCGGGTCGCCCGCGACGTGCTCGGCCCGCACCCAGCAGGTCTGGGCCCCCCGCTGGCCCAGGTGCTGGAGCGGCGCAGCCCCGCCCGGGTGGCCGCCCTCGCCCAGGAGCTGGGCCTCGGCGGCATCGGCGACCCCGAGCGCGCGGTCCAGGAGATCGCCCGCACCTTCTCCGACCCCGCTGCGCTGCAGGCGCTGCTGGGCACGGCACCGACCGGTGCGCGGGAGGTTCTCGACCGGCTGCTGTGGGACTCCCCCGTCGGCGAGCACCCCGGCACCGCCGAGGACGACGGGCCCGTCGGCTGGCTGCTGCGCCACGGCCTGCTCGCCACGCCGGAGCCCGGCCGGGTGGTCCTCCCCCGCGAGGTCGCCCTCACCCTTCGCGGTGGCCGCACGCACCGCGCCGCCTCGACCGTGCTGCCCGAGGTCGTGGGCCGCGCCGTGCGGCCCGGGGTGTCCGAGCACGCCGCGGCAGGCTCGGCAGCCGAGGCCGTCCGCCTGGTCGCCGAGCTCGTCGGCGTCGCCGAGCGGACCACGTTGACCGTCCGCCGCTCCGGCGGGCTGGGGGTGCGCGAGCTCCGCCGGGTGGCGGTTCTCCTGGACGTCGCCGAGCCCGTCGCCGCGCTGGTCGCAGAGGTGGCCCACGCCTCGGGGCTGCTGGACGCCGACACCGAGGAGTCCCCGGCCTGGGTTCCCACGACGGCCGTGGACGGCTGGGCCGAGGAGACCGTCCCGCTGCGGTGGGTGGCGCTGGCGCAGGCCTGGCTGGGCAGCGACGTCGTCGCCTCCCTGGTCGGCACCCGTGACCGCAGCGGCACGGTGCGCGCCGCGCTGTCCGACGACGTGCGCAGGCCGAGCTCGACCGCGTTGCGCCGCGACCTGCTGCTCGAGCTGGCCGGGGTGGAGGGCGACCGCGCCGCCACGCAGGCGGAGCTGCTGGCACGCCTGGACCACCGCTCACCTCGGCGCGCAGGACCCGGCCGCGACGACCTGGTCGCCCGGCTGCTGCAGGAGGCGGAGTGGCTCGGGCTGAGCGGGCAGGGAGTGCTGGGCGCACCCGCGCGGGCCCTGCTGGACGACGACCCGGCCAGGGCCGCGCAACGGCTGGGCGAGCTGCTGCCCGAGCCGGTGGACCACCTGCTGCTGCAGGCGGACCTGACCGCCGTGGCCCCCGGTCCGCTGGCCCCCGAGCTGGCCGCGGAGGTCGAGCTGGCCGCCGACGTGGAGTCCCGTGGCGCCGCGACCGTCTACCGGTTCGGGCCGGACTCGGTCAGGCGGGCCCTGGACGCCGGACGGACCGCCGACGAGCTGCTGGCCGTGCTCGAGGACGCGAGCCCGAACGGGGTGCCGCAGCCGCTGGCGTACCTGGTCCGTGACGTCGCCCGGCGCCACGGCCTGGTCCGGGTGGGGGCCGCGTCGTCGTTCCTGCGGGCCGAGGACCCGGCCGCCCTCGCCGAGCTGCTGGTCGACCGCCGTCTCGCAGGCCTGGGGCTGCGCCGGCTGGCGCCGACGGTGCTGGCCGCAGACGCCGACGGCCCCGTGGTGCTGGACGCGCTGCGCCGGGTCGGGATGGCCCCGGCGGCCGAGGCCGCGGACGGCACCCTGCTGCTGCCGGGGCGCACGGTGCGCCGCGCCGCCCCGCGCAGGCGTCGACCGGTGACGATCACCGCCCCCCGGCTCCCGTCGCCGCCGGAGCTGGCCGAGGCGGTCGGGCGCTGGCGGCTGGCGGAGTCCGGTCCCCGCCCGGGCAGCGTCCAGCTGCCCTACCTCGAGCCCCGGGTGAGCCTGGAGGTGCTGCGGGACGCGGTGACCACGGGTCGTTCGGTGTGGGTGGGCTACGTCGACGAGACGGGCAGGACCACCCGGCGGCTGCTGGAGCCTGTGACCGTGTCCGGTGGCCGGTTGACGGCGGTGGAGGTCGGCAGACCGGGCACCAGGACGTACTCGGTGCACCGGGTGACCGGTGTGGCCCTGGTACCCGAGGTGTCAGACTGAGGGCTCCGGCCGTGCCCTCGGGGGCGGCGGCAGACCGGTACGCGCAAGCGTTGGAGGTATCGCGATGACCGAACGCACCGACCGACCCGACGAGGACCGGCCCGGGTCCTCGTCCTGGGACCCGATGTCTCACGACACCCCGGCCGCCTACCCGCCGCCCGCGCCGTACCCGCCCGTGGGGAGCACCGACGACGCCGCGGCCGCCGCGTTCGGCGAGCAGCCGTCCTACGGCCAGGGGGCGCAGCCCGGAGGGCAGACGTCCTACGGCGAGCCGCCCGCCACGCAGCCCTACGACCAGCAGCCCTACGACCAGCAGCCCGACGAACACCAGCCCTACGGCCAGGGCGGCTACGGCACCAGCGCCGAGTACACCTCGACGCGCCAGCCCTACGCCTACGGCCCGCCGCCGTTGTCACCCGAGGGCGAGAAGGCGCGGTCGAACGCGATCCTCTGGACGGTCCTGAACGGCATCGCCATCTTCTTCGGCAACCTCCTGTCCATCGGTGGTGTGGTCCTGGCGGTGCTGGCGATCGGCAAGGCCCGTGACGACGTCGACGGCGCACGCAACCTGACCCGATGGTCCTGGATCCTGTTCGCGGTCGGTTTCGCCCTCTGGCTGCTGCTCATCGTCGGGGGCATCGCGCTCTTCGGCCTCGCCCTGGCGGGGAGCATCGGCGCTGGGGCGGGGTTCTGACGGCGTGAACGACGGTCCCCTGATCGTCCAGTCCGACCGGACGCTGCTGCTGGAGGTCGACCACCCCGACGCGGCCGCGTGCCGACGGGCGATCGCCCCGTTCGCGGAGCTGGAGCGCGCACCGGAGCACGTGCACACCTACCGCCTGACCCCGCTCGGGCTGTGGAACGCGCGAGCGGCGGGGATCGACGCCGAGCAGGTGGTCGACGCGCTGCTCAGCCACTCCCGCTACCCCGTCCCGAACGCCCTGCTCGTCGACGTGGCGGAGACCATGTCGCGCTACGGCCGGCTGAGCCTGTCCACGTCCGACGAGCACGGCCTGCTGCTGACGGCCCTCGACCAGCCCGTGCTGGAGGAGGTGCTCCGCTCCACGAAGGTCATCCCCCTCGTGGGTGCGCGCATCGCCCCCGACACGGTCGTGGTGCACCCGAGCGAGCGCGGCCACCTCAAGCAGGTGCTGCTCAAGCTCGGCTGGCCCGCGGAGGACCTGGCCGGTTACGTCGACGGCGAGGCCCATGCGATCGACCTCGCCACCGACGGCACCGACGGCTCACCGAGCTGGCAGCTGCGCCCCTACCAGGCCGAGGCGGTCGACGGTTTCTGGTACGGCGGCTCCGGGGTGGTCGTGCTGCCCTGCGGTGCCGGCAAGACCCTCGTGGGCGCGGGTGCGATGGCACGCGCGCAGGCCACCACGCTCATCCTGGTCACCAACACCGTGTCCGCCCGGCAGTGGAAGGACGAGCTGCTCAAGCGGACGTCGCTGACCGAGGAGGAGATCGGCGAGTACTCCGGCCAGCGCAAGGAGATCCGCCCCGTCACGATCGCCACCTACCAGGTGATGACGACCAGGCGGAAGGGCGTCTACCCGCACCTGGAGCTGTTCGACGCCCGCGACTGGGGTCTGGTGATCTACGACGAGGTCCACCTGCTGCCGGCGCCGATCTTCCGCATGACGGCCGACCTGCAGGCCCGTCGACGCCTCGGCCTGACCGCCACGCTGGTGCGCGAGGACGGCCGCGAGGGCGACGTCTTCAGCCTGATAGGCCCCAAGCGGTTCGACGCGCCCTGGAAGGACATCGAGAACCAGGGCTACATCGCCCCGGCGGACTGCGTCGAGGTACGGGTGACCCTGCCCGAGGACGAGCGCCTGGTCTACGCGATCGCGGAGCCCGACGAGCGTTACCGGCTGTGCGCCACCAGCGAGCAGAAGACCAAGGTCGTCGAGCAGCTCGTCGCCCGTCACGCCGGCGAGCCGATGCTGGTGATCGGCCAGTTCATCGACCAGCTCGACGACATCGCCGCCCGGATCGACGCCCCGCTGATCAAGGGCGAGACCACTGTCAAGGAGCGGCAGCGGCTGTTCGAGGCGTTCCGCTCCGGTGAGATCACGACACTGGTCGTCAGCAAGGTCGCGAACTTCTCCATCGACCTGCCCGAGGCGGCGGTGGCGATCCAGGTCTCGGGCGCGTTCGGCTCCCGGCAGGAGGAGGCCCAGCGCCTCGGTCGGGTGCTGCGCCCCAAGGCCGACGGGCGCACCGCACGCTTCTACGCCGTCGTCGCCCGCGACACCCAGGACCAGCAGTTCGCCCAGCACCGGCAGCGTTTCCTCGCCGAGCAGGGCTACGCCTACCGGATCGTGGACGCCGACGACCTGACCGGCGGCCCTGCGGACGTCGCGGCAGCGCTGGACTGACGGCAGGTCTGCCGGTTCACCCACCCGTCATTCGAACAGAGGTCGACGTGGCTGTGGGTCGTCGTGATCTGCCTCCGGGGTCCATCCGCCACCCGTGACCCCGTCGCCGAGCCGGTCACCCGGCCCGGCCCCGGGCGCGCGCGGGTGCCTGCGACGGCACGATGAGGTCCGTGACCGACCAGTCCTGGTGGCAGCTGCTGCTGCTCGCCGCCGGTGCGCACGCAGGCCTCGAGCTGGTCGTGCACCTGGTGGTGTACCCCGCGCTCGCCGACGCGGCCGCGGGTGACGGCGCGACCGCTCGAGCCGGGCACGAACGCCACATGCGCCGCATGGGCGTCGCCGTCGCCCCGGTGTACGCCCTGCTGGTCCTCGGTGCGGCCGCCGTGCTGCTGAGCGACACCTCGGCCCTGTCCGTCGCGGCGGCGGTCGTCGTCGTGTCGACGCTCGCGGTGACGGGTCTGCTCGCCGTCCCCGCCCACGAGTCGGTCCTCCACGCCGCGGCGCCGGCCGCACGTGCCGCCGCGCACCGGCGCCTCGCCCGGGCCGACCTCGCCCGGCTCGGGCTCGCCGTGGCGCTGGTCCCCCTCGCCTGGCTCGGTAGCCAGCGCTGACCGGCGCCGCCCGCGACGACGTCCAGGAAGTTCCCAGGCTGAGGCGTCATTGTCGAGGTGTGATCCCCACGAGCGGTGCGCCCCGCCTCCTCGTCGTCGACGACGAACCGTCCATCCGCGACCTGCTGAGCGCCTCGCTGCGGTTCGCCGGCTACGACGTGGCCACGGCGTCGGACGGCTCAGGCGCCCTGGTGCAGGCCGAGAAGCACCGCCCCGACCTGATCGTGCTCGACGTGATGATGCCGGACATGGACGGCTTCGAGGTGACCCGCAGGCTGCGCGAGCGCGGCCGTGACGTACCGGTGCTGTTCCTCACCGCGCGCGACGACATCGAGGACAAGGTGACCGGGCTGACGGTCGGCGGCGACGACTACGTCACCAAGCCGTTCAGCCTGGAGGAGGTCGTCGCCCGCATCCGCGCCGTCCTGCGCCGCACCGGTGTGGTGGGCGACGAGCTGAGCAACGTCATGACCTTCCACGACCTGGAGCTCGACGAGGACGCCCACGAGGTGCGCCGCGGGGGACGGGTCGTGGACCTGTCCCCGACGGAGTTCAAGCTGCTGCGCTACCTGCTGCTCAACCCCAACCGGGTGCTGTCGAAGGCGCAGATCCTCGACCACGTCTGGGACTACGACTTCGGCGGTGACGGCGCGATCGTGGAGTCCTACATCTCCTACCTGCGCCGCAAGGTCGACACCGACGCGACGCCCCTGATCCACACCAAGCGGGGCGTCGGTTACGTGCTGCGCCTGCCCCCCGGTGCCTGAGGCCGTGCCGCCCGCGACAGCGCCGCAGGCCGGGCCCGCCCTGCCCGGCAGCGGCGTCAGCCTCCAGCTGCGCCTGGTCCTGATCGTCGTGCTGGCCGTCACCGTGGCCACGACTGTCGTCGGCGCCGCCCTCGTCCTGGTGCAGCGCAGCCAGCTCGTGGAGCAGGTCAACTCCCAGCTGCTGGCGACGGCCCCCGCGCTGGCGAACACGGCCACCCAGGACGTCGCGGGTCCGCTGCGACCGGGACGCAACGAGGTCTTCGTCGAGGACCTGCCCAGCGAGTACGTCGTGGTGGTGTACGTCGAGGCCTTCGACTCCACGGTGGAGATCCGCCCCCAGGTCAGCAGCAGCGAGGCCATGCCCCGGATCCCGCAGCTGACTCCCCAGCAGGCGGCCGCGCTCGGGAGCCGGCCGTTCACGGTAGGTTCGATGGAGGGCGCAGGACGCTGGCAGGTGGTGTCGCTGCCGGCCCGCTCGGGCCAGGCGACGGTGTCGGTGGCGCTGCCGCTGGACGCCGAGGACTCCACCCGCCGTCTCGCGGTCGTGACGCTGCTGATCGGCGCGGCAGTCGTCGTCGTGGCCGCCCTGCTGGGCCTGGTCGCGGTCCGCCGGTCGCTGCGTCCGCTGACGTCGGTGGAGCAGACAGCGGTGGCCATCGCCCGCGGCGAGCTGTCGGCGCGTGTGCCCGAGGGCGGGCAGGACACCGAGGTGGGCCGTCTCACCCGCGCGCTGAACGGCATGCTCACCCGGATCGAGGACAGCATCCGCCAGCGCGACGCCTCGCAGCGGCGGATGCGACGCTTCGTCGCCGACGCCTCCCACGAGCTTCGCACACCGCTGGCGAGCATCCGTGGCTTCGCGGAGCTGCACCGCCAGGGCGCGGTGCCCCAGCAGGAGGTTGCGCCGACCTTCGCCCGGATCGAGGACGAGGCCCGCCGACTCGGTGTCCTCGTGGAGGACCTGCTGCTGCTGGCCCGCCTGGACGAGCAACGTCCCCTGCGCCTGGTCACCGTCGACCTGACCGCCCTGGCGATGGAGGCGGCCGGGGACGTGCGCGCCCTCGACCCGACGCGCGCGGTGCGGGTGAGCAGCCTGGACGGCGGCCCCCTGCAGCCGGCCACGGTGCCGGGCGACGCGGACCGGCTCAGGCAGGTGCTCAACAACCTGGTCGGCAACGCGGTCCGCCACACCCCGACCGGGACGGCGGTCGAGCTGGCGGTCGGCCCGGCAGCGGTCCCGGGGCCCGCGGCGCCCGGCGGGGCCGCGCACGCACCGGGTGCCGTCATCGAGGTCCGTGACCACGGCCGGGGCGTGCCCGAGACCGACAGGGGGCGCGTCTTCGACCGCTTCGCCCGGCTGGACGCATCACGCACCCGCGACACCGGCGGCGGCGGTCTGGGCCTGTCGATCGTGGCGGCTGTCGTGGCCGGCCACGGCGGCAGCGTGCAGGTGCTGGACACCCCCGGCGGCGGCGCCACGTTCCGGGTCGAGCTCCCCGGGGCGACCCCGGTCCTGACCGCGACCGGTGAGGAGCCGCGGGACCCCGACGGTCAGACCAACAGCTGACGCGCCGCGAGGTCCCGGTACAGCGGCGACGACGTCACGAGCTCGCGATGCGTGCCCTGCGCGACGACCCGGCCGCCGTCCATGACGACGATCCGGTCGGCGTCCACGACGGTGGAGAGCCGGTGGGCGATGACGAGCACCGTCGTGCCAGGGCCGATCGAGGCCACTGCGTCGGCGAGCGCCTGCTCGTTGCGGGCGTCCAGGCTGGACGTCGGCTCGTCCAGCAGCAGCAGGGCCGGACGGGCCAGCAGCGCACGGGCGATGGCGAGGCGCTGGCGCTGCCCGCCCGAGAGCAGGATCCCGTCGTCACCGACCTGGGTGTCCAGGCCGCGCTCCCCCCGTCGGAGCAGGTCGGTCAGGTTGACCTCGGCGAGCACGGCTCGCAGCTCGTCGTCGTCGGCTCCAGGACGCCCCAGCCGCAGGTTGTCGCGGATGGTGCCCGCCAACGCCGGGGCGTCCTGCTCGACGTATGCGGTCGCGGCGCGCAGCTCGGCACGGTCAAGGTCGCGGACGTCGTGCCCGCCGACCACCACCGCCCCGTCGACGGCGTCGTAGAAACGCTCGACCAGGGCCAGCACCGTCGACTTGCCCGCTCCGGACGGGCCTACCAGCGCCGTGCGTCGACCCGCCGGCGCGGTGAACGTCGCACCGCGCAGCACCGCCTCGCCGAGGCCGTCGGCGGAGTCCGCGTCGGGGTAGGCGAACGAGACGTCCTCCAGCCGGACCTCGACGGGCGCGTGCGGCAGCACCCCGCGGACCCGGACGACGTCGTCGGCGGTCTCCTCCGGCAGGGCGAGGACCTCCTCGATCCGGGCCAGGGCCCCGAGGCCGGTCTGGATGGCGGCGAACGCCGCGATGCCCTGCGCCAGCGGCTGCACGAGCAGGAACAGCAGCAGCACGAACGCCACCAGGTCACCGACCGACACGGTCCCGGCCGCGACCCGCACCCCGCCGATCCCGAGCACCGCGAGGAACGCGCCCTGCACGGCGATCGAGGCGACGGGGCCGAGCACGGCCTCCAACCGGGCCAGGCGCAGACCGGCGAGGAACGCCCCGGTGGTCGCCTCGGCGACCGTGGCCGCCTCGCGGGGCTCCGCCCCCGCAGCACGGATGGTGCGCACCCCGCCGAGGGAGCGGTCGACGCCGGCCGTCATGACCCCGACGGCGGTCTGGGCCGCGAGCGACGCGGCCCGCACCCGGCGCACCACCAGCAGCGCCCCCGACATGCCGACGAGCACCGCGGTGACCGTCACCCCGAGCAGGAGGGGGTCGACCACGGCCATCGCCACCAGCGCACCGATGACGATGACGACCCCGGACGCCAGGTCCACCAGCCCGCTCGTGACCACGCTCCGCAGCAGGGTCGTGTCCGCGCCGACCCGCGAGATCAGGTCCCCGCTGCTGCGCCGGTCGAGCTCGACGATGGGCAGTCGCAGCAGCCGGTCCACCAGGCGGGTGCGGGTGCGCAGCACGACCGCCTCCCCCGTGCTCTGCAGGACGTAGGACTGGATGCCCGACAGGACCGCTGCGACCACGAGGGCGACAACGAGCAGGACGGCAGGCTCCAGGACCGAACCGGCGACCTCGATCGCGCCGATGACCTCGCGGACGAGCAGCGGCTGGGCGAGCGCGGCGGCGGCGTTGGCCAGGCCGAGCAGGCCCGCCAGCCCCAGCGCGCGGGAGTGGGGGCGCAGCAGCCCGCCCAGCACCCGCAGGTCGGCCCGGGAACTGCCCTCGGTCGGGACGTCGTCGCTCACCGGGCCAGTCTGTGTCATCGCGGCGCTGTCACCCCCAGGTGTCATCTACCGGCGGACAGGCAAGGCCCCGGACGGACCCGGACGGCCCTGGAAGGCCCTGGACGGCCCGGACTCACAGCCAGCACCCAGGTGGTTCCCGGCTCCCGCCGAGCCCGTCGCGGTCTCATGGGTGCCATGAGCGACACGACGAGCACCTCCGGGCCGTACCCCACCGCGCCCCTTCCCGGCACCGCACCTGTGTGGGCGACGGGCGAGCAGGGGTGGCAGCGCGGTGGACCCACACCCGGTCTCCCCACGCCCGGCGGCACACCCAGGCGCCGGCGCCGCCGGGCACCGCTGGTGCTGACGGCCGCGGCCGCCGGCCTGGTCATGGTCACCGGGACCGTGGGCGCAGGCGCGCTCGTCCTCAGCCGCGGTGACGACGTGCTGGCGGCGCTCCGCGCTCCCGCCGCGGTCGTCGCGGAGGACGGCACGGCCGCCGCCGGCGAGGGGACGGCCGCGACCCCGGTCGTGGCCGACGGCGTCGACTGGGGCGGGGTGGCCACCACCGTTCAGCCGAGCGTGGTCGCGATCCAGGTGCAGGCCGCCGACGGCTCGGGCGGCGAGGGCAGCGGCGTCGTCATCGACGAGGAGGGCCACGTGCTGACCAACAACCATGTGGTCGCCGCCGCGACCGCCGGGGGCGAGGTCCGGGTGATCCTGTCCGACGGTCGCGTCCTGGAGGCGGAGATCGTCGGGCTCGACCCGTCGACCGACCTGGCGGTGCTCCGGCTCGCCGACGTCCCCGACGACCTGCCCGTCGCTGCCCTCGGCAGCTCCGAGGACGTCCGGGTGGGCGATCCGGTGATGGCGATCGGCAACCCGCTCGGGCTGTCCGGCACCGTCACGACGGGGATCGTCAGCGCACTCGACCGCCCCGTGACCACGCAGTCGGTCGGGGTGTCGTCCGGGGCACCCGTCGTGACCGACGCCGTCCAGACCGACGCGGCCGTCAACCCCGGCAACTCCGGCGGCCCGCTCGTCGACTCGGCCGGCCGGGTGATCGGCATCAACTCCTCGATCGCCGGCCTCGGTGGCAGCTCCTCCGGCTCCATCGGGCTGGGCTTCGCGATCCCGGTGGACTCCGCGGCCGCCGTCGCCGCCCAGCTGATCGAGGACGGCACCGCGGAGCACGCCCGCCTCGGGGTCTACCTGGCCGACGCCACCACCGAGGTCACCGATGGCGAGTGGGCCGGCACCCGGCTCGGCGCCGGTCTCGACGAGGTCGAGCCCGGGTCCGCCGCCGCAGACGCGGACCTGCAGACCGGTGACGTGGTCGTGGCGGTAGAGGGCAGGCCCGTGACCTCCGCGGAGTCGTTGACCGCCCGCATCCGCGTCCTGCAGCCCGGGGACAGCGTGACGGTCGTGGTCGAACGAGACGGTGCCGCCGTCGAGGTGCCGGTGACGTTGGACGTGGCCGAGGCCTGAGGCACGGCTGGACGACCTGACAGAACGGGTAGGACGCACGGCCGCCTGGCAGGCTGGACCACATGCGGGAGGGGCACGACACCGACGGTGTCGTGCCCCTCCCCTGCCCGCCCCGGGCACCGGGACCACCCCGGCTGGTCCCGGTCCTGATCCGCTGCGGTGCCACGGCGGAGGCCGCCGAGTCGGTCGAGGCCGACCTGCTGAGCCGCTGGCGCGAGCCGCACCGGCGCTACCACGACCACCGGCACCTGGCCGAGGTGCTCGACCGCGTCGAGCACCTCGCCGCGCACGCCGTGCACCTGGACCGGGTCCGCTGCGCCGCCTGGTGGCACGACGCCGTTCACGACGGCCGGGCCGGCGACGACGAACGTGCCAGCGCGGCCCTGGCCCGGGAGCAGCTGAGCGGTCTCGGCGTCCCCGACCGCGACGTCGAGGCGGTCGCCCGGCTCGTCCTCCTCACCGTCGACCACGACCCCGGCTCACCCCCGGACCCCGACGCGGCCGTGCTCTGCGACGCCGACCTGGGCGTCCTGGCCGCCCCGGCCAGGCGCTACGACGGCTACGCCGCCGACGTCCGCCTGGAGTACGCGCACGTCCCCGACGCGCAGTTCAACCACGGGCGCTCAGCGGTGCTGCGCGGCCTGCTCACCGCACCGCGGTTGTTCCGCACCCCGACGGGCGCGGCCTGGGAGGAGCCCGCCCGCGACAACGTCAACCGGGAGCTCGCCCGGCTCGCTGCGCAGCGGTGATCCGCAGCCCGGATGCCCGCAGCCGCCGCAGCAGGTCCTTGGCGCCCACCGGCACGGCCCCGGCGGCGACCAGGTCGGCGTGCGCGTGGTCGGGGACGTCGTAGTGGTCCAGGTCGAAGGCCCGGGTGGGGATCTCGTTGGCCCCGGCGAAGGCGTGCAGCTCGGCCAGGGAGCGGTCGCTGACCAGGTGGGACCAGAGCATCCCGTGGGCCGGCCACAGCGGCGGGTCGATGAGCACGCTCACGGTGGCAGCGTACGGCGGGCCTGTGGACGACGCCCGCGGGACCTCCCGGGTGCGGGGCACCCTGGACCGACGCGTGACGAGGGTCGCGGGGAAGGGGAGAACGATGAGTCGGTTTGAGGTAGACAGCGCACGGGTGGACGCGGCGAGCGTGCAGGTGAGGGCCACGTCGCAGGCGGTGACCGCCGAGGTGGACGCCATGATGCGTCACCTGGAGGACCTGCAGGGGGTCTGGCAGGGCCAGGCCGCCACCGGGTTCGCGGCGCTGACGGCGCAGTGGCGCGCCACGCAGTACCAGGTGCGCGACACCCTGGACGGCATCCAGGTCGCGCTGGGCCAGGCCGGCCGGCAGTACGCCGAGACCGAGGCCGCCACGGCCCGGATGTTCCAGGGGTAGCACGCAGCGGCGGGCCTACGGGATCTCGCGGGACGCCGAGATGGCGTCCCGGTAGGCCTGCCAGCTGCGCTTGACGGTCCGCTCCTGCGTGTCGAAGTCCACCCTCACCAGGCCGAAGCGTTTGCCGAGCCCGAGCGCCCACTCGAAGTTGTCCAGCAGCGACCACGCGAAGTACCCGCGGACGTCGACGCCCTCGGTCCGGGCGGCCGCCACGGCCTCCAGGTGGGCGTACAGGTAGGCGACCCGCTCGGGGTCCTCGACCACGCCGTCGGCGCCGGTGCCGTGCTCGTCGTCCCAGGCGGAGCCGTTCTCGGTCACGTAGATCGGGCCGAGCCCGGGGTACTCGGTGTGGACCCGGCGGAGGATGTCCGTGAGCCCCGTGGGGGTCACGGGCCAGCCCATCGCCGTGGCGCCGTCGCCGGGGTCGGCGTCGCGGACCCGCTCCAAGCCCGGCTGCACGACGTCGGGGGTGGGCACCTGGCCGTCCTCGGCCTCCAGCAGGGCGTCGTTGTAGTAGTTGAGACCGACGAAGTCCACGGGGGTGGCGATCTGGGCGAGGTCGCCCTCGAGCACCGCGCCGCCCAGGTGCGGGGCCAGCAGCTCGAGGGTGTCCTCGGGGTAGCCCCGGCCGGCGAGCGGGTCCAGCCACACCCGGTTGCGGACGCCGTCGTAGTCGGGCAGGGCGGCCGTGGCGGCCTCGGAGCCGTCGACGGCGCGGGCGTTGTCGAGGTTGAGCACGATCCCGTAGGCGGCGTCGGGGTCCTGCTCGCGCATGGCCGCGACCGCGCGGCCGTGGCTCAGCAGCAGGTGGTGGGTGGCGCGTGCCGCCAGCGCGTGGTCGCGGATGCCGGGGGCGTGGACTCCGGAGCCGTGGCCCAGCCACGCGGCGCACCACGGCTCGTTGTGGGTGGCCCAGCGCTTCACCCGGTCCCCGAGCGCGTCCTGGACACCGAGCGCGTACTCCACGTAGGGCTCCACGACCCGGCGCGAGGCCCAGCCACCAAGGTGCTGCAGCTCCAGCGGCAGGTCCCAGTGGTAGAGCGTCAGCCAGGGCTCGATGCCGGCGCCGAGCAACTCGTCGACCAGCCGGTCGTAGAAGCCGATGCCCTCGGCGGAGAAATCCCCCCGCCCTGTCGGCTGCACCCTCGCCCAGGCCACGGAGAACCGGTAGGCGTCCACGCCCAGGTCGGCCAGGATCGCGACGTCCTCCCGGTAGCGGTTGACGTGGTCGCAGGTGACGTCGCCGTCGGTACCGTCGGCGACCGCACCCGGGACGTCGCAGAAGGCGTCCCAGATCGTGTCCCCCCGACCGGCCCTGTCGCCCTCGATCTGGAACGAGGCGGTGGCCGCCCCCCACGTGAACATCTTCGGCAGGTCGACCATGAGGAGGACCCTAGCGGTGGGAGCGTTCCCACCTGGTGCCGCCCACCGTCCGGCGACCGTCACCCCGCGGACCTACCCTGGTGCCATGACGTCCGTCGGCCTGGGCATGCCTGCGCTGCCCCGCACCGCGAGCGCGCCGCGACCGGCCGGCGAGACCGGGCTCGTGGACAGCTTCGGCCGGCGGGCTCGTGACCTGCGCGTCTCCCTGACCGACCGCTGCAACCTGCGCTGCTCCTACTGCATGCCGCCCGAGGGCCTGCCGTGGCTGCCCGGTGCGGACCTGCTGAGCGCAGCGGAGACCCTGCGCCTGATCCGGCTCGCGGTCGACTCGCTGGGGATCGACGAGATCCGCTTCACCGGTGGTGAGCCCCTGCTGCGCAAGGACCTGCCCGAGATCGTCGCCGGCACCACCGCGCTGCGGACCCCGTCGGGCGGTCGGGTGCGCACCGCCCTGACCACCAACGCGGTCGGTCTCGACCGACGTGCCGCCGACCTCGCCGCTGCCGGCCTGGACCGGGTGACCGTCAGCCTGGACAGCCTCCGCCGCGACCGCTACCTCGCCATCACCCAGCGCGACCGGCTGCGCGACGTCCTGCTGGGCATTGACGCCGCGCTGGCGCACGGCATGGGCCCGGTCAAGGTGAACACCCTGCTGGTCCGCGGCGTGAACGACGACGAGGCTGTGGACCTGGTCCGCTGGGCCTGCACGACCGGGGTGGAGCTGCGGATCATCGAGCACATGCCGCTGGACGCCCAGGACGAGTGGGACCGCGCCTCCATGATCACCGCCGAGGAGGTCCTCGCCCAGCTACGGCAGGCCTTCGAGCTGGAGCCTGTCCAGAACCGCGGCACCGCCCCGGCCGAACGCTGGTACGTCTCGGAGCACGGCCAGCGGCTCGGCACGGTCGGCGTGATCGCGTCGGTGACACGGCCGTTCTGCGGCGACTGCGACCGGATGCGCCTGACGGCCGACGGCCAGGTCCGCAACTGCCTGTTCTCCGCCGGCGGCACCGACCTGCGCGGCATGCTGCGTGCCGGCGCGGACGACGAGGCCGTGGCAGATGCGTGGCGCGGGAACGCCTGGGCCAAGCGCGCGGGCCACGGCAGCGATGACGACAGCTTCGTCCGCCCCGACCGGCCGATGAGCGCGATCGGTGGCTGAGCCGACGCGGCCGGCCGGCCGGGCTCTGGTGCAGGTACGCCTGTTCGCGGGAGCGCGCGCAGCCGCGGGGACGGCGCAGGAGTCCGTCACCGTCGACGGGGACGCCCTGGTCGCGGACGTCCTGGAGCTCGCGGTCGGCGCGCACCCGGGGCTGGCGCGGGTGCTGCCCGCCTGCTCGTTCCTGCTGGACGGCGTGTCCGCCCGGCCCGAGCAGCCCGTCGGTGACGCCACCACCCTGGACGTCCTCCCCCCCTTCAGCGGCGGCTGAGGCCGCACCGGTGTCAGGTGGCGAGGCCGCCGAGGCCGACCCACTCCTCGGAGCCGTCGGCGAAGTGCTGGTGCTTCCAGACCGGCAGCCGGGCCTTGACCGCGTCGACCAGGTCGGCGGCCGTGGCGAACGCCTCCCCGCGGTGCGCGGCGGCGACGGCCACGGCCAGCGCGCAGTCGCCCACCCGCAGCTCCCCCGTGCGGTGCACCACGGCGACCGCAGCGGCCCGGGACCCGGCGGCGACGTCGGCGACGACACCGGCGATCACGTCGCCGGCGCCCGGGTGGGCCTCGTAGTCCAGCAGGGTGACCGTCCCTCGGCCTGGGCTGTCTTGGTCGCGGACCACGCCGTCGAAGGTGACCACGGCACCGCGGTCGGGCCCGGCGACCAGGTCGGCCAGCTCGGCGGCGCTCACGACCGTGCCCCGCACCTCGGCCAGGACCACCGCGCAGGGGGCGACGGGCTCGCTCACACCGACCCGTCCGGGGCACCGTCGGGCCCGGTCACGTCCGCACCGAGGTTCGAGGGGCTCAAGGCGACCGCCGCCTGCTCGGCCAGGTCGAGCTCATAGCTGGCCAGCGTGATCAGGTCCCGCAGCCCACCGGCGCCGAACCTGTCGCGGACGCCGTGGACGGCCTCGGCCACCCGCGGGTCGATGTGGGTCTCGACCTCCGCGTGCACCGGGTCGCCGTGGGCGTGGGCGGTGTCGTGGACGGGCACCCGGGGCTCCACGTCGGAAGGGAACGGCGCGAACGGCGCGGAGGGGTCGGAGGTCATGGCGGCCATCCGACCACAGCCCCCGCCCCGTCGCACAGCCCGCGACGCGGGCCGTGCGGCGCCGTGGGCCCGACGGTAGCGCGGGCAGCACGAAGGCCCCCGGGTGTTCCCGGGGGCCTTCGTGGTGGTGCCGGCTGTCAGGTGGCGCAGGTGCCTGGACTCAGAAGTCCATGCCGCCCATGCCGCCCGAGGGGTCGCCGCCGGCGGAGGCCGACGCCTTCTCGGGCTTGTCGGCCACGACGGCCTCCGTGGTGAGGAACAGCGCCGCGATGCTGGCGGCGTTCTCCAGCGCGGAGCGCGTCACCTTGGCGGGCTCGACGATGCCCGTGGCCATCATGTCGACGTACTCGTTGGTCGCCGCGTTCAGACCCTGACCCACGGGCAGGTTCTTGACCTTCTCGGCCACGACCCCACCCTCGAGGCCGGCGTTCATGGCGATCTGCTTGAGCGGCGCCTCGAGCGCGACGCGGACGATGTTCGCCCCGGTCGCCTCGTCACCGGTCAGGCCGAGGTCGTCCAGCGCGGGGAGCGCGTTGACCAAGGCGACACCGCCGCCGGGGACGATGCCCTCCTCGACGGCCGCCTTGGCGTTGCGGACGGCGTCCTCGATGCGGTGCTTGCGCTCCTTGAGCTCGACCTCGGTGGCCGCGCCCGCCTTGATGACGGCGACGCCGCCGGCGAGCTTGGCGAGGCGCTCCTGGAGCTTCTCGCGGTCGTAGTCGGAGTCGCTGTTCTCGATCTCCGTACGGATCTGGTTGACCCGCCCGGCGATGGCGTCGGCCTCGCCTGCACCCTCGACGATCGTGGTCTCGTCCTTGGTGACGACGACCTTGCGAGCGTGACCCAGCAGGTCCAGCGTCGCGGTCTCGAGCTTGAGACCGACCTCCTCGGAGATGACCTGCCCGCCGGTGAGGATCGCGATGTCCTGCAGCATGGCCTTGCGGCGGTCACCGAAGCCCGGCGCCTTGACGGCGGCGGACTTGAAGGTCCCGCGGATCTTGTTGACGACCAGGGTGGCCAGGGCCTCCTGCTCGACGTCCTCCGCGATGACCATGAGCGGCTTGCCGGACTGCATGACCTTCTCCAGCAGCGGGAGGAGGTCCTTCACCGAGGAGATCTTGGAGTTCACGACCAGGACGTAGGCGTCCTCGAGCACGGCTTCCATGCGCTCGGTGTCGGTGGCGAAGTAGGGGCTGATGTAACCCTTGTCGAAGCGCATGCCCTCGGTGAGCTCGAGCTCGAGCCCGAAGGTCTGCGACTCCTCGACGGTGATGACGCCTTCCTTGCCGACCTTGTCCATGGCCTCGGCGATCATCTCGCCGATCTGGGTGTCGGCGGCGGAGATCGAGGCGGTCGAAGCGATCTGCTCCTTCGTCTCGACGTCCTTGGCCATGTCGAGCAGGCGGGCGGAGACGGCCGCGGTGGCCTTCTCGATGCCGCGCTTGAGGGCCATGGGGTTGGCGCCGGCGGCGACGTTGCGCAGCCCCTCGCGGACGAGGGCCTGGGCCAGGACGGTGGCGGTGGTGGTGCCGTCACCGGCGACGTCGTCGGTCTTCTTGGCGACCTCCTTGACGAGCTCGGCCCCGATCTTCTCGTACGGGTCCTCGAGCTCGATCTCCTTGGCGATGGAGACGCCGTCGTTCGTGATCGTGGGTGCGCCCCACTTCTTCTCCAGGACGACGTTGCGACCCTTGGGGCCGAGCGTCACCTTGACTGCGTCCGCGAGCTGGTTCATTCCTCGCTCGAGGCCGCGCCTGGCTTCCTCGTCGAAAGCGATAATCTTTGCCATCTGGTGGTGATCCCTCCGCACACGGTGGGTGATGTGGAACGGCAGTCGCCCGCGACGGGCGGACAGCGTCGGGCGGTCACGTCCCGTCCGCGCACTGCCCTCGACGACCGTTCCTGGGCCCGTGCGGACCCGTGGTCTGTTGTCACTCCCGGCATGAGAGTGCCAGCCGCCATTATTGGCACTCAGGCACCGTGAGTGCAAACGGCTCTCGCCCGCCACGGACGGCCTGACCGATCTCGCGGCACCTGCCGCCCGGAGGTTTCGAGCCCCCTGGGGGCCGGGTACTCGCTGCGCGGACATCGACGGCGGTCCTCCGACCGCCACCCGGAACCGATAGACGGAGACACACCATGGTCATCACGCTCCTGCTCCTCGTCCCTGCCGGTGCTCTCGCGCTGGCCCTGGGCATGGGTCGGCTGGAGGACGCACTCCTCGCCGCCGCCGTCGCCGACGTCGTCACGGAGGTCTCGGCGTGAGCGCCACCGGCAAGGTCGCGTTCCTGGTCGCCTCCGAGGGGATCGAGCAGGTCGAGCTGACCGAGCCCTGGAAGGCGGTGGAGGCGGCGGGCCTGCAGCCGGTCCTGCTGAGCCCCGGTTCGGAGCCCGTGCAGGCGTTCCAGCACCTGGACAAGGCCGACACCTTCCCGGTCGACCAGACTCTCGCCGATGCAGACCACAGCGAGTTCGCCGGCCTGGTGCTTCCCGGCGGGGTGGCCAACCCCGACGCCCTGCGCACCGACGTGGACGCGGTCGCGTTCGTGACGGCGTTCCTGCGCAGCCCCCGGCCGGTGGCGGCCATCTGCCACGCCTCCTGGACGCTGGTGGAGACCGGTCTGCTGTCCGGTCGCGCGCTCACCTCGTGGCCGAGCCTGCGGACCGACCTGGTCAACGCGGGCGCCGAGTGGCAGGACTCCGAGCTGGTCGTGGACCGCAACGGCGAGGGTGCGCTCATCACCAGCCGCAACCCCGACGACCTGCCTGCGTTCTGCGAAGCAGTCGTGACGGAGATGCGCGCCTCCGCCACCTGAGCCGCACCCAGCGGGACAGCAAGAAGGGCGGCACCCTCTGCGGGTACCGCCCTTCTTCCGTCCGTCTCCGTACCTGTCGGCGTGAGCCGACGGGTCGGATCAGATCGGGTTGACAGCCTCGGCCTGGGGGCCCTTCTGGCCCTGACCGATCTCGAACTCCACGCGCTGACCCTCGTCGAGGGACTTGTAGCCCTGCGCCTGGATAGCGGACCAGTGGACGAAGACGTCGGCGCCGCCGCCGTCAACCGTGATGAAGCCGAAGCCCTTCTCGGCGTTGAACCACTTGACAGTGCCCTGAGCCATGTTGCTCCTGTTGCTGATGGTGCCGCTGCGCGGCCCCGGAAATCCCGGGTCGACGGTGCCCCGGGATCGGGACACCGGGTCTCACGCGAACGGTCTTCAGCTACCTGAGCGGTGCTTCATTCCTCGAGCCCCGGAGGGCCGTCGTGCTCAACCAGGTGCCAGCGTAGCCCCTGACACCCCCGACGGGCACCATGAGCGCGTGTCGAGTCCCCACGTCCCCGGTCAGGGCCGCCGCCGAAGCGCCAACCTGGTGAACGGCTCCACGCTCGCCGGGCTCTGGCTGGCCCGTCGGCACGGGGTGGCCGTGCGTCCCGGGCCGCACGGGCTGTGGCTGGCGCCGGGCTACCCGCGGCGCTTCCCCGCACCCGCGGCGGGGGCCGTCTGCGTCGGCGACGTCGTGCTGCTGCGGCGCGGCTCACCGGAGCTGCACGGGGTCGACGTGATGGACCATCAGCCACGCCTGCTCGACCACGAGTCCCGCCACGCCATCCAGTGGGCGCGTTGGGGCGGGGTGCTCGGCTTCCTGCCCGCCTACCTGCTCGCGAGCGCCTGGTCGTACTGGCGCACCGGGGACCCGCACTCGGCCAACCACTTCGAGGTCGCCGCGGACCTGGCCGACGCCGGTTACCGCGTCTCACCGGTCAGACGACGGCGCCGCGAGGCCCTCAGCCGACGTAGTCGGGGCCGAGCACGACCGTGACCTCGGTGACGTCGCTGGAGAGCTGCGGCGCGCCGACGCCGAGGTCGGCGACAACGGCCTGCGCCGCTGACGCAGAGGCCTCGTCCGGGTGGAGCACCGTTGTCAGGGTCTCGGCGCCGTCGTAGTTGCCGACCGCCGCGGTGCTCCACCCCGCCAGCTGCAGGGCCCCGGCCGCGGTGGCCGCCAGACCGGGCGTGCCGGTGCTGTTCAGCACCCGCAGCGGCTGGGACCGGTCGACGGTCGCCGGGGTCTGCGGTGCGACGGACGGCTCGACCGCCGGGCTGGCCCCCCCGGTGGTCGCGACGGCCCCCGCGGCCGTCTGCTGCTCCGTCTGCTGGGACAGGGCGACCCCGCCCGCCTCGCGGAGGTCGTCGCCGACCCCCAGGACGTCCAGCGACAGCAGGGCCCACAGCAGCAGGGCCGACACCGCCCCGACCGCGGCGAGGGCGAGCACCGCCGAGCGCAGCGGTTGCCGGCGGGCGCGGTGCGCACCGGTGCGGTGGTGCTGCGGCAGGGCGTCGACGTCCATCGGTGCGGAGGCTACCGCCCGGCGTGGCTCAGGCCCGGGCGCCCAGCCGGCGGGCGGTCCTGGTGCCCAGACGCGCGGCGCGGGCACGACGCAGCCGCTTGACGAGCATCGGGTCGTGCCGCAACGCGGCCTCGCTGTCGGCGAGCACGTTCACCAGCTGGTAGTAGCGGGTAGAGCTCATGCCGAACCGCTCTCGCACCGCCTGCTCCTTGGAGCCGGGCTCCTTCCACCACTGCCGCTCGAACTCGAGCAGGGCGAGGTCCCGATCGTCGAGCCCGCTGACCCCCGCGGCGACGCGGTTCTGCAGGACCTCTCCGCTCTGCTGCTCGCTCTGCTGCTCGCTCTGCTGCTCGTCGGGGCTCTGTGACACCCGCGCACCCCTCCCCGATCTGGCGGCGACACCGGGACCGGGCGCCTGGTCGGAGCATAACGACGAACTACGACGGTGTAGTTCGACCCCCGGTGCCGAGCCGGTTCGCCGAGACCAGGTCCAGGCCCAGCAGGAACGCCCCCTGCACGACCACGGCCGAGCCGTCGCCGACGCTGTCACGGCCCCGCACCCGCCCGGCCCGCAGCAGCGCCACCCCGGCGGCGACGTAGCCCACGTCCAGCGCGGCGTTCACCAGCAGCAGCCTGCGTAGCGAGGCCGTCGCGGCGGGCCGGTCCAGGACCGGCCCACGCTGGCCCAGCACCCCGATCCCGGCGATCGCGAGGTCGATCCCGCCCCAGGTGAGGCACTGGCGGGCGACCCCCGCCGCCCGCTCGTCGCCGTCGCCCCTCCCGCCCCGCACGGCCAGCACCGCGCCCACGGCGATCGAGGCCAGCGACCACGCGGTCAGGGTGCGGGTGAGGTCGGAGCGGACCTGCTCGAGCGGAGACACCCCTGAATGGTGACCGCCGCGCGTGCGACGCGCACGGCGGGGGAGGATCGACCGGTGCCCGCAGACCCCCTCGCCGACCTCGTCCACCCGTCCTGGGTACCCGTCCTGACCCCGGTGCAGGCAGCGGTCGGCAGCCTGCGGCAGTTCCTGGCCGAGGAGGTGGCGGCCGGTCGGGGCCACCTGCCGGCCGCGCCGCTCGTGTGGCGGGCTTTCGAGCGCTCCCTGGAGGACGTGCGGGTGCTCGTGGTCGGCCAGGACCCGTACCCGACGCCCGGACACGCGGTCGGCCTGTCGTTCTCGGTCGCGTCGGACGTCCGCCCGCTCCCGCGCAGCCTGCGCAACGTGATGGTGGAGCGGGAGGCGGACCTGGGTCTGCCTCTGCCGCCCTCCGGCGACCTCACGCCGTGGGCGGAGCAGGGGGTCATGCTGCTCAACCGGGTCCTGACCGTCGCGCCCGGTGAGGCGGGTTCCCACCGCGGTCGGGGCTGGGAGCAGGTGACCGACGCCGCGATCCGAGGTCTCGCCGCTCGGGGCGGCCCGCTCGTCGCCGTGCTGTGGGGCCGCGACGCGCGGTCGCTGGCGCCGCTCCTGCCGGGCGTCCCGCTGGTCGAGAGCGCACACCCCAGCCCGCTGTCGGCGAGGTACGGCTTCATCGGCTCCCGGCCGTTCAGCCGGGTGGACGAGGCGCTGCGGGCCCAGGGCGGCGGCCCGGTCGACTGGCGGCTCGCGGGCGAGCGCTGAACCGGGCGGACCGTGTCTAGCCGAGGGTGAGCAGCACGACCGTAGCCAGGCCTGCCCCGAACAGCCCGGCGACGACCCCGACCGCGACCCCGCCCAGCTGCACCGCCAGGTCGCGGCGCCGCCCGGCCAGCAACGACCGCGACAGCTCCAGGGACAGCGTCGAGTACGTCGACGCTCCGCCGCACACCCCGAGCAGGGCGACCAGGGCGACCGCCACCGGGGCCGGGGCCGACCCGGGCAGCAGGTCGAGCTGCTGCTGGAGCACCAGCGCGAAGGCCGCTACCGCGGACGCGGGCGCGTTGACCCAGGCGCTGCCGAGCACGCGGACCCGGGACGACGTCGACGCGGCCACGCGCGCCGTCACAAGCGCCCGCAGGACGGCCCCGGCGCCTGCGCCGAGCACCAGGACCACCAGCAGGGCCACGGCCACCCCGACCGGCAGGGCGGGACCGCCCTCCAGCCCCGTCATGACTTCTCGCCGACGACGAGACCGACCACGCAGGCGGCCACGGTGGCGACCGGGACCGCGAGCAGCAGTAGCAGCGCCAGGCCCGGTGCCGGACCGGCGAGGCGGAGCACGTCAAGCACCCAGCCGGAGAACGACGTGAACCCGCCCAGCAGACCGGTGGTGACCGCAGGGGAGACCCGGGGGCCGCTGCGCCCGACGACCAGGCCCATCACCAGGCAGCCGAGCACGTTCACCAGCACCAGACCCGCCCAGCCGGGCAGCCCGGGCACGACGGCCGTGGACAGCAGTCCGGCACCGACGCGGACGGCCCCGCCGAGGGCGCCGCCGGCAGCCACCGCCACCAGCACGCGCGGGGAGGGACGCCAGCCCGAGGCGGGCAGGACGTGCGTCACGGCCAGGGGGTCGCAGCGCGACCGACCATCTGCCCCGCGTCGAAGTCGTACACCCTGCGGCCACGGACGTAGGTGGTCAGGGCGCGGCTCATCACGTCCAGCGGGTCGCCGTCCCAGACCACCACGTCGCCGTCCAGGCCGGGTCGCAGCGAGCCGACGCGGTCGTCCAGGCCCAGGAACCGGGCCGGGTTGACCGTGATCGCCCGAAGCGCCTCCGCCGCGGGCAGGCCCTCCTTGACGGCGAAGGTGGCCTGGTGGACCAGGAACGCGATCGGCACGACCGGGTGGTCGGTGCTGAGCGCCACCTCGACGCCAGCCTGGTGCAGCAGGGCCGGGGTCCGCAGGGTCCGCCCGCGAAGCTCGACCTTGGACCTCGAACCGAGGGTGGGGCCCACCACGCAGGGCACGCCCGCCGCGGCGAGCTCGGTGGCCAGCAGGTGGCCCTCGGTGGCGTGGTTGAGGACCAGCCGGTAGCCGTACTCCCGCGCCAGACGCAGCGCGGTGGCGATGTCGTCGGCGCGGTGGGCGTGCTGGCACCACGGCACGAGGCCGTCCAGGGCCAGCAGCAGGGTCTCGCTGGTCGGGTCCGGGGGCGGGCCGATCTCGCCGCGCTCGGTGGCCTGGGCCTGCTGCGCCCGGTGGTAGAGCGCACGGTCCAGGGCGACCCGGACGACGGAGGCGACCCCCATCCGGGTGGTGGGCAGCTGGTTCCTGTCGCCGTAGACCCGCTTGGGGTTCTCACCGAGGGCGCTCTTGAGGCTCGCGGGCTCTCGGAAGCACATCTCGTCCACCGTCCGGCCCCACGTCTTGAGCGCGACCGTCCGACCGCCGACGACGTTGCCGGAACCCGGCTTGACGACCACCGACGTGACGCCGCCGCCGAGGGCGTCGACGAAGGCGATGTCGGCGGGGTTGACCCCGTCCATCGCCCGCACCCGTGCGGTGTTCGGGTCGGTCATCTCGTTGTGGTCGCGCCCGGGCCAGTCCTCGCCGTCCTCGAAGACCCCGAGGTGCCCGTGGGCCTCGACGAAGCCGGGCAGCACCCAGCGCCCGGTGGCGTCGTGCACCGTCACGCCGTCGGGGACCTCGACCGCATCGACGGGCCCGACCGACTCGATGGCGCCGTCGCGGACCAGGACGGTGCCGCGCTCGATCACCGGGCCGTCGACGGGGACGACCCGACCGCCCACGACGGCTACGTCACGACCGGCGGGGGCCGGGGGCCCGGTGAACCCGGCGGTGGCCATGCTCAGCCGTCCGAGCCTGTGACGGCGGCGTCCACCGCGGCGCTGAGCTCCTCGGTGGTCGGGAAGCCCTGCTCTCCGACGACGACCTCGCCGTCCAGCACCAGGGTCGGGGTGCTGAGCCGCTCGAGGGACTCCCCGGCGGAGGCGGTGGTCGCGCCTGCCCAGGGGAGGTAGGTGCCGTCAGCGACGCAGGAGGCCACGTCGAGGCCCGTCTCGGAGGCGATCGCGACGAGCCGGTCGTCGCTCAGGCCCTGGCCGTCCTCCGCCGGCTGCTCGGCGAGCACCTGGGCGCCCCAGGCCTCGGACGCCGCGTCGTCTCCGGTCTCGCCGACGCACGCCGCAGCGGCGGCCGCCCGGGTGGAGTAGCCGTCGCCCAGCCCGTCGAGGATGGCGATCGGGCGGCGGACCACCGTGACGTCGGTGCCCGCCGCGAGCTCACCCAGGTACTCCCCGGACTCGGCCTCGAAGTCCCTGCAGGCGGGGCACCGGTAGTCCTCGTAGACGACCAGCTCGACGTCACCCGGCTCACCGACGACGAAGCCGCCGCTGTCGGGGTCCCCCGCCACGACCAGCGTCGTCCCCGCCGGCGCCCGGACAGGTGCCGCCTGGTCGTCACCACCGGCCCACCTCGAGAGCGCGACGGCGACGAGGACCGCGAGGACGAGGACCACTGCCACGGACGCCGCGACCACCGCGAGGGTGCGGGCCCGCTTGGCGTCGTCGGCGTTCTGCCGTCGCAGCGCCTCCAGCCGAGCCTCCCGGGTGGACCGGTCGAGGCTGCGGGCCATCAGGCCGGGATCTCCCGGCGGCCCTGCCCCCACAGCACGTGGAAGGAACCCTCGCGGTCGACGCGCCGGTAGGTGTGGGCGCCGAACAGGTCGCGCTGGCCCTGCACCAGCGCGGCGGGCAGCCGCTCCCGGCGGGCACCGTCGAACGCGGCGAGCGCCGCGGAGAAGCCCGGTGTCGGTACGCCCGCCATGACCGCGGTGGAGACGACCTCGCGCCACGGGCCGTCGGCACCCTGCAGCACCTCGCTGAACACGGGCGCCGCGAGCAGGCTGACCAGGTCGGGGTGGTCGGTGTAGGCCTCGGTGATCCGGTCCAGGAACCGTGCCCGGATGATGCAGCCGCCGCGCCAGATCATCGCGATCCGGCCCATGTCCAGGTCCCAGCCGTGCTCGTGCGCGCCCGCGACGAGCATGTCGAAGCCCTGCGAGTAGCTGACGATCTTGGACGCGTACAGCGCCCGGCGGACGGCCTCGACGAAGCCGGGTACGTCGTCGGGGGTGGCGACCGTGGACCCGGTGGACACCCCGTAGGCGGCCTGCACGGCGTCGCGGGTCTCGCGGTGGCTGGACAGGGCGCGGGCGAACACGGCCTCTGCGATGCCGCTCACGGGCGTGCCGAGGCTCAGGGCGGTCTGCACCGTCCAGGTGCCGGTGCCCTTCATGCCGGCCTGGTCCAGCACGACGTCGACGAAGGGACGTCCGGTGGCCTCGTCCACGTGGCCCAGCACCTCGGCCGTGATCTCGACGAGGAAGCTGTCCAGCTCGCCGGTGTTCCACTCCCGGAACACGTCGGCAACGTCGGCGGGCTCGAGCCCGCCGACGTTGCGGAGCAGGTCGTAGGCCTCGCCGATGAGCTGCATGTCGGCGTACTCGATGCCGTTGTGGACCATCTTGACGAAGTGCCCTGCGCCGTCGGTGCCCAGGTGGGCCGCGCAGGGGGTGCCGTCCACGACGGCGGCGATGCTCTCCACGATGGGGCCGAGGGTGCGGTAGGCCTCCTCGGAGCCGCCGACCATGATCGAGGGGCCGTTGAGCGCCCCCTCCTCACCGCCGGAGATGCCGGCGCCGACGAAGTGCAGACCCCGCTCCGCCAGGGCCTCGGTGCGCCGGATGGTGTCACCGAACAGGGCGTTTCCGCCGTCCACGACCATGTCGCCCGGCTCCATCAGGTCGGCCACGGCGTCGACGACCGCGTCGGTGCCCCGGCCCGCCTGCACCATGACGATGACGCAGCGCGGCGTCCTCAGCGAGGCCACGAAGTCGGCGAGCTCCACGCTGGGCACGAAGGTGCCGTCGGCCACGTGATCTGCGACCAGCGCGTCCGTCCGGGCCGTCGTCCGGTTGTAGACGGCCACCGTGTGCCCGTTGCGCGCGAGGTTCCGCGCGAGGTTGCTGCCCATGACGGCCAGCCCGACGACTCCGACATCAGCGGTTGCGCTCATGCGGCATGTCTACACCGTCGGGCCCACGGCTCCCAGGTGCGCCGTCCAGTCCCCGGGCAGGCTCCGGCCCAGCACACCCTCACCACCGGCGTAGGCGTACACCTGGACCTCCGGCGGCCCGGCCGCTGCGCCCAGCAGGGGCACCCGCACCCGGACGTACTCCGAGCCCGCGGGGTCGTCGGGGTCGTAGCTCTCCAGCACGTCCAGGCCCCGCAGCACCTGCTCCTGCCGCACCCGGTAGACCTCGACGACCACCCGACCCGGCGCGGGCAGCACGAGCAGCGGGTAGGGGTACGGCAGGCGCACCGGGCCGGCCACCTCGTGCAGGACACCCTCGACCTCGCCGTCGGCGACCGGCACCGCACCGGCCAGGACGTGGTGGTTGCGGCAGCCGCGCCGCAGCGTGCCGTAGACGGCCAGGAGCAGCGGCACGTCACGGTCGGTGACGGCGGGCGGGTGCGGCGTACGGGGCACGGCAGCAGGGTCCCAGCCCGGGCGGGCGACCGGACGGGTGTCTCGTCCCGCGTCGCGACCTCTCGCCAGCGGGCGCGTGCACTGGGACGCTGGTCCCCCAGCCGAGCACGTGGAGGACCGCCATGAGCGACGTCGTCACCGACGCACAGCCCACCGGGACCACCGGGTCGGGCGCACCCCGACCGCACGTGGTGGTGATCGGGTCGGGGTTCGGCGGGCTCTTCGCCACCCAGGGCCTGCGCAAGGCCGAGGTGGACGTCACGCTGATCTCGCGGACCTCCCACCACCTGTTCCAACCGCTGCTCTACCAGGTGGCGACGGGGATCCTGTCCGAGGGCGACATCGCACCGTCCACCCGCGAGGTGCTCAACCGCCAGCGGAACGCGACGGTACTGCTCGGCGACGTGACCGGCATCGACCTGCGGGCCCGCACCGTCACCTCCCAGGTGCTCGACAAGGACGTCACGACGACCTACGACCACCTCGTCGTCGCGGCCGGCGCAGGGCAGTCGTACTTCGGCAACGACCACTTCGCGCAGTTCGCGCCGGGAATGAAGTCCATCGACGACGCGCTCGAGCTGCGCGGGCGCATCTTCGGGGCGTTCGAGCTGGCGGAGCTGGCCTGGGACGAGGCCGAGAGCGAGAAGCTGCTGACCTTCGTCGTCGTCGGCGCCGGCCCCACCGGCGTCGAGATGGCGGGCCAGATCGCCGAGCTCTCACGGCAGACGTTGCGCCGGGACTTCCGCCGCATCGACCCGACCAAGGCCCGCGTGATCCTGCTCGACGCCGCCCCCCGGGTGCTGCCGGGCGGCTTCGGCGAGGAGCTGGGCGAACGTGCCCGGGCCCGCCTGGAGAAGATGGGCGTGGAGGTCCAGCTCGGCGCCAAGGTGGTCGGTGTCGACCGGTTCGGCATCGACGTCGAGGACGGCGACGGTTCGCGGCGACGGATCGACTCACGCTGCAAGGTGTGGGCCGCCGGGGTTCAGGGCAGCGAGCTGGGCCGCACCCTCGCCGAGCAGTCCGACGCCGAGCTGGACCGGGCCGGGCGGATCGAGGTCCAGCCGGACCTGACGCTGGCCGGCCACCCCGAGGTGCACGTCGTGGGCGACATGTCGGCGCTGGACGGCCTGCCCGGCGTCGCCCAGGTCGCGATCCAGGGCGGTGCCCACGTGGCCCGCGAGATCACCCGGTCGGTACGCGGCGAGGAGACAGGAGAGCCCTTCCGCTACAAGGACAAGGGCTCGATGGCGACCATCTCGCGCTTCCACGCCGTCGCCAGCGTGGGCCGGCTGCGGCTGTCCGGCTTCCTCGCGTGGGTGCTGTGGCTCGCAGTGCACCTGCTGTACCTGGTGGGGTTCAAGAACCGGGTGTCGACGCTGCTGAAGTGGACGATCACGTTCCTGGGCCGGGGCCGCTCGGAGCGGGCGGTGACGCAGCAGCAGATCATCGCCCGGACCGTGCTGCAACGCAGCGGGCCAGGGGGCGCGGCACGGCTGTTCACCGGCGCCGACGCTCCCGCACAGCCCACGCAGCCCGCGCCGGGTGAGCCGGCCGGGACGGCCCCGGCCCAGCCGCAGAACCCGGCCGAGGTGGCGCAGTCGTCCTCGACCACCCCCGCCCGCGGCAACGACGTCGACCAGGGCATCCACGGCGGCCGCACGGCAGACGTCGAAGGCCGGGACTGAGCCGACCGCGCCCACCTCGCCGGTCCGGCGGTGCCGGGCCGGCGGGCTGCCGGTGCCCGTGCCGGGCTCAGGTGAGGCGGTCGGCCAGGAGCTGGGCGAGGTGGCGGCCCTGGACACCGGCGAGGTCGTCGGCCTGGGTCCGGCAGGAGAAGCCGTCCGCCAGCAGCACCGTCCCGGGCCTCGCGCTGCGCAGCGCAGGAAGCAGCGCGTGCTCGGCGACCGCGACCGACACCTCGTAGTGGCCGCGCTCCATGCCGAAGTTGCCCGCCAGGCCGCAGCAGCCGGCCAGCGCGCGCACCGTGGCGCCGGCGTCCTGGAGCAGGGCGAGGTCGGCCCGGTAGCCCATCTCGGCGTGCTGGTGGCAGTGCGGCTGGGCCAGGACGTCCAGGCCGGTCAGGTCCGGCGGGGTCCAGCCGGCGGCGGCGCGCTCGCCGAGCAGCTCTGCCAGGGTCCGCACGGCCGCGGACACCCGTGCCGCGCGGGGGTCGTCGGCCAGCAGCTCGGGCAGGTCACCGCGCAGGGCGGCGGTGCACGACGGCTCCAGGCCGACCACCGGCAGGCCGGCGTCCACGAACGGGACGAGCACGTCCAGCGTGCCGCGCAGCCGGGTCCGCGCGGCGTCCAGCTGACCGGTGGAGATCCAGGTCAGACCGCAGCAGGCCCCGGGCCTGGCGAGCACGACGTCGTAACCGGCGTCCTCCAGCACGCGGCGGGCCGCGGTGCCGACGTCAGGGCTGAAGCCGTCGGTGAAGGAGTCCGCCCACAGCACCACCCGGTCGCGGACCGGTGCACCCGGCGACGTGCTGCCGGGACGCTCACCGGCCCAGCGCCGGCGCAGGGTGCGGGTGGCGAAGCGGGGCACCGAGCGTCGGGTGTCCATCCCGCCCAGGCGCAGCACCAGCCGTCGTAGCACCGGCACGCCCAGCACGAGGTTGAGCACCGCGGCCAGGCCCGGAACCGCCCCGACCAGCGCGGACCAGCGCGGCAGCCAGCCCAGGGAGTAGTGGGCCACCGGGCGGAGCCTGCCGCGCCAGCGCCGGTGCAGCACCTCCGACTTGTAGGTGGCCATGTCCACACCCGCGGGGCAGTCGCTGGCGCACGCCTTGCACGACAGGCACAGGTCGAGGGACTCCTCGACGGCCGGGTGGTCGACGCCGCCGACCAGGGTGCCGTTGGTGAGCTCCTGCAGGACCCGGGCGCGGCCACGGGTGGAGTCCTTCTCCTGCCCCGTGGCCAGGAAGGACGGGCACATGAACCCCCCGGCCGCGCTGGTGTCGGCGCGGCACTTGCCCACCCCGACGCAGCGGTGCACCGCCCGGGTCAGGTCGCCGGAGTCGTGCAGCAGCGAGAACCCGCCCGCGGGCGGGGTGGGGTGGGCCTGCGGCCTGCGCAGGTGGGCGTCGACGGCGTCCGGGCGCACCAGCACACCGGGGTTCATCAGGTCGGCGGGGTCGAGGAGGTGCTTGAACCCGGCGAACAGCTGAAGCGCCTCGGGGCTGTACATCCGCTGGAGCAGCTCGCTGCGGGCGCGACCGTCGCCGTGCTCGCCCGACAGCGAGCCGCCGTGGGCGACGACCAGGTCGGCGGCCTCGAACAGGAACCTCCGCAGCCGGTGCGGGGCCTCCGCCAGGGGCAGGTCGATCCGGACGTGGACGCAGCCGTCGCCGAAGTGGCCGTAGGCCAGGCCGTCCACCTCGTGGGCCTTCATGAGCTGCTCGAAGCCGCGCAGGTAGTCGCCGAGCCGCTGCGGTGGCACGGCAGCGTCCTCCCAGCCGGGCCAGGCCTGCGCCCCGGTGGCGGTGCGACCGGCGAGGCCGGCGCCGTCCTCCCGGATCCGCCACAACGCCAACGCCTCGGGGCCGGCCGGCACGACCCGGACGGCGGTGGTGCCGGCGTCGGCGGCCAGCCGGCGTGCTGCGGCGAACGCCTCGGCCTCGCTGACCCCGCCGACCTCGACGAACAACCAGCCGCCGCCCGCGGGCAGCGGCGGGACGGCGGCGTCGCCCTTGTGGTGGCGGACCACGTCGACCAGCCGGCCGTCGATGCCTTCGACGGCCAGGGGCGCGTGCGGGAGCAGGGCGGGGACCGCGTCGGCGGCCGCGGCCATGTCCGGGTAGCCGAGCACCGCGAGCGCCGTCGCCGGCGCCAGGTCCACGAGCCGGACGGTTGCGCCCAGCACGACGCCGCAGGTGCCCTCGGTGCCCACCAGGGCCTTGGCGAGGTCGCGGCCGTTCTCGGGCAGCAGGTGCTCCAGGGAGTAGCCGGACACCTGCCGGCCGAAGCGGCCGAGCTCGGTGCGGATGACCCCGAGCGAGCCGTCGACGAGCTCTCGGACCCCGGGGACCGGGTCCGTGCCCCGGCCCGCCGTGAACCGCCGCCCGGTCCCGTCGAGCACGTCCAGGGCGACCACGTTGTCGGCGGTGCGCCCGTAGGCGACGGCGTGCGGCCCGCAGGCGTTGTTGCCGATCATGCCGCCGAGGGTGCAGCGGGCCTGTGTGGACGGGTCGGGCCCGAACCGGAGCCCGTGCGGGCGCGCAGCGCCCTGCAGGGAGGTGAGCACCACGCCGGGGTCGACGGTCGCCGTGCGGGCGGCGGGGTCGACCTCGTGGATGCGGGTCAGGTGCCGGCTCACGTCGAGCACGACACCGGGTCCGACGGCGTTGCCGGCCACCGACGTGCCGCCGCCGCGCATCGTGAGAGGGGTGCCGGTGTCACGGCAGGCCTGGGCGGTGGCGAGGACGTCGTCGACGTCCCGGGCGACCACCACGGCGGCCGGGACGACCCGGTAGTTGGAGGCGTCGGTGGAGTACTCCGCCCGCACCCGGACGCCGTCGTCGACCGTGCCGCGCACGTCACGGCGCAGCCGCTGGAGCACGTCACGGGGGTCGGGGACACCCGCCCGGGGGGTCGGGGCGGGCTCGAGCAGGGTCACGTCTGGCCTCCCGGGAGCCCCCGCCCGTGCGGCTGGGGGTGCTGCGGCAAGTGTGCCCTGGCCGCCTCAGCGACCGGCCACCAGGTCGTTGACGCAGCGGAGCACGTCTGCCGCGACCAGCTGCTCCGGGTCCTCCAGCGACGTGCACCGCACGTGCAGGCTGGCCCGCTCCCCCGGCAGCAGCGTGATCAACATGTCGTCGACCACGGCGTGGGCATCGACGGTGTCCACCAGCAGGGCCAGGTCCTTGACCAGAGCGTCGGCGTGGACGTCGACCCGGTAGCCGTCGCCGACGCGGGACACCTCGGTGCGCACGGCGGCAGGCGCCAGCGCGAGGTTCCGGTCCTCGGCGAACCACCACAGCCCGCGCACCCCGTCGGCACCAGCACCGGCACCAGGACCGGCACCGGCGGGCTCGACGGGCTCGACGAGCTCGACGAGCTCGACGAGCTCGACGACCAGCAGCTCGCGCGCGGGGTCGCCGGCGGTGGCGAGGTCCTCCGGCACGGTCGTGGTGAGGGTCGAGCGTGCGCCCGCGGAGAGACCCAGCCGGACCGACGCCAGCTCGGCGCCCTCCAGCGTCAGCCGCCGCAGCAGCAGCTCACCGGTCACGGCGTCGTCGTGGTCGTTCACCAGCACCGCGGCGAGCCCGCCGTCCCGGGGCTGCACGGTGAGGAGCCGGTCGGCGTGGGCGTGACGCAGCGCGTACAGCGTCGGCTTGGCCCGCCCGGCGCCGTCGACCGCGGACCACGACGTGACCGGCCAGCAGTCGTTCAGCTGCCAGAGGATGCTGCCCTGGCAGTGCGGGGACAGGCTGCGCAGGTGCTCCACCGCGACCTGCACGGCCCGCGCCTGGTTCAGCGACATCGCCCAGTGCCAGTCGCGCATGTCGTCGGGCACGCGCAGGTGCGGGACCAGGCCGCGCTCGAGCTTGCGCTGGCCCTCCATGGCCTTCTGGTGCACGAGCATGCCGGGCGACTCCGGGGTCAGCGGGTCGTCGGACACCGAGCGGCGCAACGTCGTCCAGGCGGGCGGACCCTGCCAGCCGAACTCGGAGGCGAACCGGGGCCGGTGCTCGCGGTAGACGGTCCAGTCGCGCTCGTTCCACACGTCCCAGATGTGCGTGGTGCCGTGGTCGGTGTCGTTGGGGTGACGGGCAGCACCCTCGGCACCGTCGGGACCTTCGGGTGAGAACGGGCTCCCGGGGACGTAGGGCCGGGCCGGGTCCAGCTCTGCCACCAGGTCCGGCAGCAGCCGGTGGTAGTAACCCGCACCCCAGGTCCTGCCGTCCAGGCGGGGCTCCCACTCCCAGTCGACGAAGCCCCACAGGTTCTCGTTCCCGCCGTTCCACAGCACGAGGCTGGGGTGGGGCGCCAGGCGCGTGATGTTGTCCCGGGCCTCGGCGAGGACGTCCGAGAGCAGGGGGTCCTCCTCGGAGTAGCAGGCGCAGGCGAACAGGAAGTCCTGCCAGACCATCAGGCCCCGCTCGTCGCACTCGTGGTAGAAGTCGTCGGCCTCGTAGGTGCCGCCGCCCCATACCCGGACCAGGTTGACGCCGGCGTCGGCGGCCTGCGCGAGCCGGTCGGCGTAGCGGGCGCGGTCGACGCGGTGCGGGAAGGCGTCGTCGGGGATCCAGTTGACGCCGCGCACGAACACCGGGCGGCCGTTGACGTGCAGGGTGAAGCCCGTGCCCGCGGCGTCGGGCTCGCTGCGCCACTCGACCTCGCGGAAGCCGACCCGGCCCCGCCAGGTGGAGAGCACGGTCCCGTCGGTGGTGAGCACCTGGACGGTGACGTCGGACAGCGGCTGCGCGCCGTGCCCGCGCGGCCACCAGGCCTGCGCCCCGACGACGTCGAGCGCGACCGTCGCGACGTCCGCGGTGGCAGCGCCCTCGGCCGCACCGTCGGCCCGCCCGCCGCTCGCGCGCGTGCCGGACACCTCGACCCGGACGGTCAGCGGCGTGCTGTCCCCGGGTGCCCGGTCGAGGTCGACGGCCACGGCCAGGTGAGCGCCGTCGGGGGTCAGGGTGGTGGTGGGGCGCACCCCGGTGACGCGGGCCGTGGACCACTCGAGGAGCTCGACACGGCGCCAGATGCCCGCCGTGACCAGGTCGGGGCCCCAGTCCCAGCCGAAGTTGCAGGCCATCTTGCGGACGGCGTTGTAGGGGTGCTGGTTGACGTGGGGCCGGGTCCCGATCGCGAGGGACTGCGCGTCGGCATGGCGGACCGCGCTGGCGAAGCGGACCGCGAGCGTGTTGTCGCCCTCGACGAGGCGGTCGGTGACGTCGACGACGTGGGTGCGGTGCATGTCGGCGGCGACCAGCACCTCGGCGCCGTTGAGGGTGACGGTGGCGACGGTGTCCAGGCCGTGCAGGACGAGCGTGCGGCGGTCGCCGACGCCGGGCGCCCAGGCGAACGTGGTGGCGTACACCCAGTCGCACAGCCCGACCCAGGCCAGCGCGGACTCGTTGTCGTCCAGGTAGGGGTCGGGCACGAGCCCCGCGGCCAGCAGGTCGGTGTGCACCGTGCCGGGCACCGTGGCCGGCACGGGGCGGACGTCACGCACGTGGCCGAGGACGTCCTCCGGCACCGGACCACCGTCCGACCGGAGCGTCCAGCCCTTATGCAGCAGCCTGGTGGTCTGGGGCATGTCCTACCTCTCGTCAGCGGAGCTGGTGGTCGACGCCGGCGTGGGGCGCGGTCATCGCGAGCGGTGGGCCCGCGCCGTCATCGGGGCGGGCCCGGTCGCGCCTGGTGGACGTCGACCGATGAGATGTACGACCGGACGCGGTCACCCTGGCAACCTACCCACCAGCACTGAGGAGACCCGGATGTGCACGCTGGTCGTCACCGCCTTCATGTCGCTCGACGGGGTCGTCGAGGCGCCGGGGGGAGAGCCCGGCCACCGGAGCTCCGAGGCGTTCGCGCCGGTCTGGCCGACGATGGAGGACATCGCCGGCTACAACGCACGCCCAGGTACGTCGTGTCCACCACCCTCACGCAGGCCGACCCGAGCTGGCCGGCCACCGTCCTCGGCTCGCTCGACGACGTCGCGTCGCTGAAGGAGACCGCCGTGGCCCGATCATCGTCCACGGCAGCGCGACGCTCGCCCGCGACCTCTCCGACGCAGGCCTGGTCGATCGCTACCACCTGCTGGTCTTCCTGGTCCTGCTCGGCGCCGGCCAGCGCCTGTTCAGCCAGACCGACACGGCAGAGACGTCGCTCGACCTCATCGAGAGCGAGTCCTGCGGCAACGACGTGCAGATGCTGGTCCTGGACGTCCGACCCTGATGACGCCCGGGACGCGCGGCTCCCGGCGTGACCTTGTTAGGGTCCAACGGTGCTCCGCCGCGGGAACCCGTACGTCTGCCTGGCTGTAGCGGTCGCGCTGGTCCTCGTCGCCGTTGCCTCGGACGACGCAGGTACGCGGATCACGCTCGGGGTGCTGGGGGTGGCTGCGTCCGCGGTGGCCGTCCTGCTGTTCCTGAGGCAGGCCCGGGACCCCAACGGCCCTCCCGGGCAGCACTGATCCGGCGAGGAAGCAGCTGGCCGGCACCGCCGCCGACATCAGTGACGTCTCCGGCGGCCTGCGGGCGGTCGCCGCGCTGCGGCGCCTGCTGGAGACGCTGGAGCCGCGGCAGGTCGAGCAGTCTCTGCCCCGACGGGTCAGCGCCGCGACCACTCCTGCCGGCACACCGCCCCGGGCCCCAGGTCAGCCTCCCGCAGCACGGCCGCCGCGCGCTCGCGGGCGAGGTTGGCCGCGTACCAGGCGTCACCGGAGTCCGGCTGCATGGCCGTGAGCACGCATGACCGCTGCGGCTCCGGAAGCCGTGCCACGGCTGGCACGGCGTCGGCGGACAGACCCCCGAGGTGCCGGGCGTCCAGCGCACCCGTGCGCCCGAACCGGTCGACGTTATAGGACGCCGCCACCGCCTCCGGACCGAGCGCCGCCAGCACCAGCACCGCCGCGGCGGCGCTCACCACGACGGCACGGGGCAGCAGGTGCACCCGGCGGGTCAGCCAGGTGAGGACCACCAGCAGCACGACCAGCGCGAGCCAGCACTCGAACACCACCACGTACAGCCGCAGCGCGGTGGCACCGAGCTGCCCGGTGTAGAACGCCATCCGGGACAGCGCGCCCGCGACGACCGCGAGCACCATCAACGCCAACGCTCCCCCGCCGGTCAGCAGCAGCCGCACCTGCCCCGCCCGGTCGCGGTCCACCCGCCGGACCGCCCAGCCGAGGGTGAGCAGCAGCAGGACCGTGACGGCGACCAGCTGGCCGAAGCCCTGCCGGGCCCACTGCGAGGGCGTGACCCCCGTGCCCGCGAGCGCGGCCCCGGGGTCGAACAGCACCGCCGACTGCACGAGCAGGAACAGCAGCAGCACGGCGTCGGCCAGCAGCAGCGGCACCGCCCACTCCGCGGGCGACGGGCCCGGCCGAGACCGGTCCCGCTCGAGCACGGGCGGCGACAGCGCCGAGGCACCGAGGCCGAGCACGGACGCAGCAGCGACGGTGCCCAGCACCAGCCGCGCACCCAGCTCCTCAGGCACGCGCCAGCCGACGAGCCGGGCGAACACGGGGTCGGCCGAGGCGAGCAGCTGGACCAGCACCACGACGAGCACGAGGCCGCCCCCGACCCCACGGGCCCACGCCCACGGGTGGACCGGCGACCCCACCCGCACCGGGGGCCTGCGGACCAGCCACGCCGAGGCGCGCGCCGCCGCGGCGAGCGACAGCGCCGGCGCCGAGGCCAGGCCGAGCCACCTGGTCCGCTCCAGGGACACCATGGCGAGCAGGCCCAGGCAGGCGCACGTGGTCAGGGCCGCGAGCAGGGCCTCGGCGCGCAGGCTGGGCACGAGCGCGAGCAGTCCGGCCAGCAGCAGCGCGGGGCGGTCCCCGCTGAGGCGGCGGCGGCCGCGGCGGTGCACCTGCACGACCACCGTCGCGGTGAGCAGCAGCAGGGTGAGCGGCAGTCCCGCCCGCTGGCCGGGCAGGGTCAGGGCGGCGAGCAGTCCGGCGCCCGAGGCGGCGCCCAGCAGGGTCCACGGCACCCGCCGGCGCGGCGCGGGCCACCAGGGCGGTCGCGGTGGACCGAGCACCGGCGCCACGGGCGCAGCCGGCGGCGCGGAGGGCGGCGTCTGCACCCGGCCGGGCATGGGGACCGGGACCGCGGGGCCGGGCCGCGCGCTCACGCGGCCACCCGCCCGGGCAGCTCGACGCGCACCCGGCAGCCGTGCTCGCTGGGTACCACCCCGATGCGCCCGCCGTGCAGGGCGACCGCCCAGCGCGCGATCGCCAGACCGAGCCCGGTACCGCCGTCGACGGTCAACGGGCCCGTGCCGCCGCGGCGGAACCGCTCGAACACCTCCGCCCGCTGGGGCTCGGGTATGCCCGGCCCGTCGTCCTGCACGTCGATGACCATTGCACCGCTCGCGTCCGCGGCGGCGCCGAGGACAGGCCGCACCGTCACCTGCACCAGCCCGTCGGGGCCGCCGTGGCGGCAGGCGTTGTCCAGCAGGTTGGTGAGCACCTGTCGCAGCCGGGACCCGTCCGCCCAGACGTGGGCGCCGGCGGGCACGTCCAGGTGCACGGGCGGACGGCGGTGCGCGGCGGCGACCTGCGCCGACACCTCGCCCAGCAGCCCCGCCAGGTCGACGTCGCCCGCCTGCAGGCGGTCCCCACCGCCCTGCGTGCGGGCCAGGTCGAGCAGGTCGTCCACCAGCAGCCCCATCCGCTCCACCTGCGCCAGCGTCTCCCGCAGCGCCTCGTCGTCGGCTGCGCGCACCCCGTCGACGAGGTTCTCCAGCTCCGCGCGGAGCGCCGCGACCGGGGTCCGCAGCTCGTGGGCGACGTTGGCCAGCAGCGCCTGCCGCTGGTCGTCGGCGTCGGCGATCTCCCGAGCCATCGCCGTGAACGCGCGGGCCAGCTCACCCACCTCGTCCCGGCTGCTCGTGGCCACCGGGGTCGCCGGGCGGCCGGCGGCCATCTCGCGGGCAGCGGCGGTCATCTGCCGCAGGGGCGACGTCATGCCGTGGGCGAGCAGCTGGGTGAGCAGCAGCGCGACCAGCATCGCCAGCAGCAGCGTCCACAGCACGGGTACGCCGAGCGCGCGCTGGCCGAGCTGGGACACCAGCAGCCCCGCCGCCAGGCTCACCGCGACCACCAGCCCGAGCTTGACCTTGATGGCTCGGACCGGGTCCAGCGGGCGCAGGTCCAGACGCCGGTCGAGACCCCGGTCGGTGCTCCGGTCCGTGCTTCGGTCCGTGCTTCGGTCCGTGCTTCGGTCCGTCACGGCCGGACCTCCAGCGCGTAGCCGACCCCGGTCACGGTGCGGATGCGGTCGGTCCCGAGCTTGCGACGCAGCGCCTTGACGTGGCTGTCGACGGCACGGGCCGCCCCGGCGCGTACGCCCGAGCGGTCGTCGGGCCAGTCCCAGACCTCCACGAGCAGCTGCTCCCGCTCCACCACGGTGCCCGGTCGCCGCGCCAGGACGAGCACCAGGTCGAACTCGGTCCGCGTCAGGTGGACGGGGGCGTCGGCGACGAGGACGCGCCGTGCTGCCGGGTCCACCTGCAGGTCACCCACCTGCAGCGCTGCCGCGGGTGCCACCTGCTGGGCGGCGAGCACCGAGGCGCGCTCCACCCGGCGCAGCAGCGCCGCGACCCGGGCGACCAGCTCGCGCGGGCTGAACGGCTTCGTCAGGTAGTCGTCGGCACCGACCGCGAGACCGATCAGCCGGTCGGTCTCCTCCGCCCGCGCGGTGAGCATGAGGACGGGCACCGGTCGCTCGGCCTGGACCCGGCGGCACACCTCGATGCCGTCCAGGCCGGGGAGCATGACGTCGAGGACGACGACGTCGGGCGGGTCCGCCTCGGCCGCCGCCACAGCCGCCCGGCCGTCGTGCACGACCTGGACCACGTAGCCCTCGCTGAGCAGCCTGCGCCGCACCGCGTCCGCGATCGCCGCGTCGTCCTTGACCACCAGCACCCGACGGACCGGGCCCCCACTGTGCTGCCGTGACGACGGAACACCCCTCGTCCGCTCCCCCGACGGCTGCCCGCCCCACGTCTGCATGGCAGCGACGCTATCGGCGCCCCTGCGGGCGCGGACCGCGCGCGGTGTGGAGATCCGGTGGAGGTCGCGGGCCCCGCCCGACCTCAGAGGCCGCCGGCGAGCCGGTGGTAGGCCTGGTTCCAGCGCAGCTCGGCCGCCAGTCGACGCGGGGTCGTGTCGGCATCGATCAGCACCAGCTCGCAATGCACCATGTCGGTCAGGTCCTGCAGCTCCTCGGCGCCGACGGCGAACGACAGGGCGGTGTGGTGGGGGCCGCCCGCGGTGATCCAGGCCTCCGCCGACGTACGGAGGTCGGGTCGAGGCCGCCAGACCGCGCGCGCCACCGGCAGCGACGGCATCGGCTCGGGGGCCGGGACGACGTCGACCTCGTTGGCCACGAACCGGAACCGGTCGCCCATGTCGGACAGCCCGACGACGACCGCGGGTCCGGGGGTGGCGTCGAACACCAGCCGGGCCGGGTCCTCCCGGTCGCCGATGCCCAGCGGGTGCACCTGCAGCGACGGCGTCGCGGTCGCGATGCTGGGGCAGACCTCGAGCATGTGGGAGCCGAGCACCAGCTCCTGGCCCGGGGCCAGGTGGTAGGTGTAGTCCTCCATGAACGACGTGCCGCCGGGCAGCCCCGCGGCCATGGTCTTGAGGGTTCGCACCAGCATCGCGGTCTTCCAGTCGCCCTCGCCACCGAAGCCGTAGCCGTCGGCCATGAGCCGCTGCACCGCGAGGCCGGGCAGCTGCCTCAGGCCGCCCAGGTCCTGGAAGTTCGTGGTGAACGCGCTGTAGCCGCCCTCCTGCAGGAAGGCCCGCAGGCCGACCTCGATCCGGGCGGCGTCACGGACCGAGCCGTGCCGCTCACCGCCGACGCTCAGGTCGTCCGCCAGCTCGTAGGCGTCGGTGTAGTCGGTCACCAGCGCGTCGACCTCGGCGTCGCCCGCAGCGTCGACGAGCGCCACGAGGTCGTTGACCCCGAAGGTGCTCACCTGCACCCCGAAGCGACGCTGCGCGTCGACCTTGTCGCCCTCGGTCACGGCGACGTCGCGCATGTTGTCGCCGAAGCGGGCCAGCCGCATCGAGGACATCTCGGCCCGGCCCGACGAGGCGCGCATCCAGCAGCCGACGCGGGAGGCCACCACCGGGTCGCTGACGTGGCCGGCGACAGTCTTCCGGGCGACGCCGAGCCTGGTCTGGATGTAGCCGAACTCCCGGTCCCCGTGGGCGGCCTGGTTGAGGTTCATGAAGTCCATGTCGATGCTGTCCCAGGGCAGGTCGACGTTGACCTGGGTGTGCAGGTGAAGCAGCGGCTTGCGCAGCACGTCGAGGCCGTTGATCCACATCTTGGCCGGCGAGAACGTGTGCATCCACGCGATCACCCCGACGCAGCGGTCGTCCACGTTGGCGGCGAGCAGCTCGCGGCGGATGGCGTCGGTCGTGGTGAGGACCTCGCGCCAGCGCAGCCGGACCGACACCTCAGGCCGCTCGGCGAGCATCTCGGCGATGACGCGGGACTGCTGCGCGACCTGCCGCAGGGTGTCGTCGCCGTACAGGGACTGGCTGCCGGTCAGGAACCAGATCTCCTGCGGCTCGGGGGTGCTGCTCACTGTCGCTCCTGCTCCGGGGTCTGCTGTCCGTACACGTTCTGGTAGCGGTCGTGGAGGCGGTCGATGTCGGCCTGGGGGATCGGCACCAGCGGCCCGCCCTGGCGGGCCAGGTGGACGCTGCGGGCGACGTCCTCACACATGACGGCGGCCTTGACCGCGTCCTTCGCGTCCTTGCCGATGCTGAAGACGCCGTGGTTCTGCATCAGGACCGCCGGGGAGCGGTGCCCGCGCAGGGTGTCGACGATGCCCCGGCCGATCGAGTCGTCGCCGATGAGCGCGAACGGCCCGACCGGGACCGGTCCGCCGAACTCGTCGGCCATGGCCGTCAGCACGCAGGGCACGGGCTCGGCCCGTGCCGCCCAGGCGCAGGCGTAGGTCGAGTGGGTGTGCACCACCCCGCCCACCTCGGGCATGTGCCGGTACACGTAGGCGTGCGCCGCGGTGTCGCTGGACGGTCTGGGCCCGTCGCCGAGCGGCTGCCCGTCCAGGTCGCAGACGACCATGCTCTCCGGCGTCAGGTCGTCGTAGGACACCCCGCTCGGCTTGATGACGAACGTGTCGGTCCCGGGTACGCGCCCGGACACGTTGCCCGCGGTCCAGACGACCAGGCCGTAGCGGACCAGCTCACCGTGCAGGGCCGCGACCTGGCTGCGCAGCCGCCCCGTGGCGGCGTCCTGGCCGCTCATGCCAGCGCCTCGTGACGTCGCGCGCGCAGCCGGTGCAGGACGTCGTTGGCCCCGCGGCCGAAGTAGTCGTGCAGCTCCACGTACTCCGCGTACATCGCGTCGTAGCGGTCGGCGCGCTCCTGGTCGGGCTCGTACTCCCCGGCCCGGCGGCGACCCATCGCGGCAGCCGCGGCGGGGATGTCGGGGTAGGCACCTGCGGCGACCGCGGCGTGGATCGCCGAGCCGAGCGCGGGCCCCTGCGAGGACAGCGCGACCGACAGCGGCCGACGAAGCACGTCGGAGTAGACCTGCATGAGGAAGCGGTTGCGCAGCAGGCCGCCCGCGGCGACGTACTCCGTCACCGGGACCCCGGACTCCTCCAGCGCCGCAACGATGCGACGCGTGCCGAACGCGGTCGCCTCCACCAGCGCCCGGTAGGTGTCCTCCGGGCGGGTGGCCAAGGTCTGCCCGACCACGACGGCGGACAGGTCGTGGTCGACCAGGACCGAGCGGTTGCCGTTGTACCAGTCCAGCGCGAGCAGGCCGTGCTCGCCGACCTGCTGCTGCTCGGCGAGCGCGCTCAGGTGCTCGTGCACGCTGATCCCGGCGGCCTCGGCCGCGTCGCGGTAGCCGGCCGGGACCGAGGTGTCGACGAACCAGCCGAGGATGTCGCCCACCGCGGACTGCCCGGCCTCGTAGCCCCACAGGCCCGGCACGATCCCGTCGGCCACCACGCCGCAGAAGCCGGGGACCTCGGCGAGCTGGTCGGACACCATGACGTGGCAGGTCGAGGTACCCATGATCGCCACGAGCTGACCCGGCTGGACGGCGTCGGCGGCGGCGCACGTGACGTGGGCGTCCACGTTGCCGACGGCCACGGCCGTGCCCTCGGCCAGCCCGGTCAGGTCCGCCGCGGCGGCCGTCAGGCGACCGGCGAGGCCGCCGAGCGGGGACAGCGGGTGCTCCACCTTCGCGGTGAACGACACAAAGTCGGGGTGCAGCGCGGCCAGGAAGGCCGCCGAGGGGTGCACGCCGTCCTGGTAGATGCCCTTGTAGCCGGCGGTGCAGGCGTTGCGGGACTCCTCGCCGGTCAGCTGCCAGACGATCCAGTCCGCCGCCTCGATCCAGCGTTCGGCGAGGGCATAGGTGCCCGGGTCCTCCTCCAGCAGCTGCAGGCCCTTGGCGTACTGCCACTCCGAGGAGATGCGACCGCCGTAGCGTCCCAGCCAGGCCTCACCGCGCTCGCGGGCGACGGCGTTGATGCGGTCGGCGTGGGGCTGCGCGGCGTGGTGCTTCCACAGCTTGGGCCAGGCGTGGGGGCGGGTGGCGAGCTCGTCGCTCTCGCACAGCGGCGTGCCTGCGGCGTCGGTCGGCAGGACGGTGCACGCGGTGAAGTCGGTGGCGAGGCCGATCACGCTGTGGACCGGGACCCCGGCCGTTGCCATGGCCCTGGGGACCGCGTCCGCCAGGACGGCACGCCAGTCACCAGGGTGCTGCAGGGCCCAGTCCGGGCCGAGCCGCTCCCCGGTCGGCAGCTCGCGCTCCAGCACACCGTGGGCGTAGTCGTGCACGGCCGAGCCGAGCTCCTGGCCGTCGCTGACGCGCACCACGACGGCCCGCCCCGACAGCGTCCCGAAGTCCACCCCGATGACGTAGCGCTCGTCCTGCGGCTCCGGCGGCTCCTGCGGCTCCTGCGGCTCCCCCGGCTCCTGCGGCTCCGGCGGCTCCTGCGGCCGGTCGTCTCGACCCGTCCCTGCGCCGGGTGTGCCCCGGTCCCCTGCTGTGCCGCTCACGCAGCTCCTCCTCGAGCTCCTCGCCCGGCGTCGTCACCGGACCCTGACCGGGCCCCCCCTTCCGGGCGAGACCGTCCAGGGGGTGATGTTAGCGCTCACATGGACCTGACGACACCGCCGTCGCTCGACGATGCTGGTCCCATGAGCCGAACCGACAACTCGGACCGTCGCATGGCCCTCGGCGTGGTGATGGGGTGCTTCGAGGGCACGCAGCTGCCGGAGTGGGTGGCCGACGACCTCTCGCAGGGTCTCGGGTCGTTGTGCCTGTTCGGGTCGAACCTCACCGGTGAGGACGCCGCGGCGGCCACGCTCGTCGCCGAGGTGCACCGCCTGGCCCCCGGCTGCCTGGTCGCGATCGACGAGGAGGGCGGCGACGTGACCCGCCTGGACCACGGACGCGGCAGCCGCACGGTCGGTTCTGCGGTGCTGGGCGCGGCGGACGACACCGCCCTGACCCGCCAGGTCCATGCCGACCTGGCCGCCCGGCTGGCCGCCGTCGGCGTCGACCTCGACCTTGCCCCCGTCCTGGACGTCGGCAGCAACCCGGACAACCCGGTGGTGGGCAGTCGCAGCTTCGGCGCGGACCCCGCTCTGGTCGCCCGGCACGGGGTCGCGGCCGTGCGCGGCCTCGCCGACGCCGGCGTCACCGCCTGCCTCGAGCACTTCCCCGGCCACGGCGACACCAGCCAGGACTCCCACGTCGCCGCCCCGGTCGTGACGGCGGGGTTGGAGCTGCTTGCGGCGCGGGAGCTGCTGCCGTTCGCCGCAGCCGTCCGGGCGGGCGCCGAGGCGGTGATGACCGCCCACGTGAGGGTGCCGGCACTCGACGGGGACCGGCCGGCCTCGACCAGCCGTGGGGTGACGCGGCTGCTGCGGCAGGACCTGGGCTTCGACGGGGTCGTGGTGACGGACGCCATCGACATGGCGGGCGTCAGCGGGCCGGCGGACCACGGCTCCGTCGCGGCGGCAGCGGTCGCTGCGCTCCAGGCGGGCGCCGACCTCGTCTGCCTGGGTGCGGACTGGGACCGGCCGCGGGTGCACGAGGTGGTCGACGCCATCGAGACAGCCGTCCAGGACGGCCATCTGCCTCGGGCCAGGTTGTCGGAGGCGGCCCGTCGCGTCGCGTCGCTGGGGCGAGACGTGCCGACGGCGCCGCGTGGTGGCCGGGTCCGGGTCGACCACCACGGTCGAACCCGCGACGGACGGTCCCTCGGCGCACGCGATGCAGGCCGCCCGGGCGGGCCTGCGGGTCGAAGGGACGCTTCCCACGGTGACGTGCGCTGTGGTGCTCCGGCTGCTCGACGAGGCCAACGCGGCCGTCGGCGAGGTGGCCTGGGGCCTGCAGCACGACCTCGCCGCGCTGGCACCCGGAGTCGTCGGCACCGACACCCTCCCGACCGACGACCCGGGCGACCTGCTGGCCGGGGCAGCCGACCTACCGCTCGTGCTCGTGGCGCGCGACACGCACCGCTCGGCTGCCGTGCGCGGCTGGCTGGACCAGGTCCTCGCCGTACGACCGGACGCGGTGCTCGTGGACCTGGGCTGGCCGTCACCACGGACGCAGCGCCCGCCCCGGGGCGCTCCGGTGCAGGCCCACGGGGCGGGCTCGGTGTCCACGCGCGCGGTCGCCGAGCTGCTGGCTGGTGACGCACGCTAGCCGTCGGCTCTGACCTCAGAACGGGACGGACGTGGTCCTCGACCCCCCACCGGCGGGGTCGTCGGTGTAGCGGAACTCGGTCTGGCTGGCGGTGCCCAGCGTGGTGCGGCGATCCCCGTCCCAGTCGCCCACGCCGGGTCGGCCATCATCATGACCGAAACGCAGTGACCGGACCGGACCAGCGCCGGCGGCAGTCTCTGCCAGGTGCCAGGCCCCAGTACGGAAGACTCCGATGCTGTCGTCACCGTCGCCGTCCCAGTCGCCGGCCACGGGCACATCGGTCGCTCTGCCGAACGAGGTGCTAGCCGTCGAGGTACCCCCGGTGACGGTGCTGCGGAGCAGCCACCGGTTCCCACGGACCACGCCGATGCCCGTTCTCTTCCCATCCCACTTTCCCACCACAGGAACGTCGCCTGCAGTTCCGTAGGCGAGAACCCTGCTGATCGGCCCCCAGGAGAGGGTGTCCCGCAGGTGCCAGCGACCGTTGCGCACGATACCGACCCCGGCGCGGCCGTCGCCGTCCCAGTCGCCGACGACGGGCGTGTCACCCGCCCGACCAAAACCGAACCGCGTCTTCGTGCCCTGGATGTCGACGGTGAAGACTCCCTGGGACCAGGTGCCGAGGTCGTCCCGACCGTCACCGTCGAAGTCGGCGACAAGCACGTCGTACGCCCTCGGGCCAGGCGCAGTACACGAGCCGTAGTTGGGTCCGCTGTACGCGGGCACAGGCTCGCCGATGTACAACGCGCACGGGCCGATGTCCCGCTGGGTGACGGCCTTGCCGGTCCACCAGGAGGTGCGCTTCATCGCGCCGTCCCAGGAGAGCGACACGTGGACGTGGTCGGTGTGGGGGCTGGCGCCGGTGTAGTCCTTCCAGGACCCGGTCCACGACTGCCAGGTGCGCTTGTTCCAGATCACGTACTGGATCCCGAGCCGGTGGGCGTTGCCGCCCGCCACGCCCTGGGCGTCAGGACCGGACAGCCATGCGACGAACGCATCGCCCTTGGCCTTGTCTGAGGCGTCCCCCGCGTTCACCATCCAGTCGTAGGCGCGGCCCTCCTTGTGCTCGCTCGTCCCACCCACCGAGCAGGAGCGCGCCGCGCCGCCGGCGTTCGCCGTGCCGTAGGTGGCGAGGAGCAGGGCGCGCAGGGCCGTCGCGCCCGGCTTCTCCACCGGGTCGCAGGACTTCTGCCCCTGGTACGGGGACGGGGACTCCGGCCCGGTCGTGAACGCGACCGGCGGTCGCGGGACGGGCAGCGCCGCGGCCGCCACCTCGACGGCGGCCAGCTCGGCGGCGTCGAGGTCCTCGGCGACCAGCTCGTCGCCGGACAGCTCCTGGGCCTGCCGCTCGACCGTGGCAGCACCGGTGTCGGTGCGTGCGGACGCCGGGGCGACCGCGACGACGGTGCCGACGAGCACGACGGTGAGCAGCGGGCCGACGACCCTCCGGGCCCGCCCGTGCCGGCGCGGCCGTACCCCCGCCCTGCGGTGGTCGTCGTCGGTCTCGTGGCTCGGGCGGGGGGGTGTCAGCATGGCGAAGGCGTCCTCGATGGTCGGGGGCAGTCTCCCCCGCCATCGGCAGGTGGATAGCACGACCTAAGCACAACCCTCGGTATAACGCCCGTGACGGCGTGTCGCGATCGACCGGTTCAGGCCAGGCGGGAGTCGGTCGGGGTCCGCAGCCGTAGCCACCGGTAGCCGTATCCGGTGATCGGGACCGTCGCCGAGCCGTCCGGGGCGACGTCGACGTGGTCGCCCTCCAGCAGGTCCACGAGCAGGCCGTCGTGCTCGTCATCGGCGAAGGACACGCGCACCTCGACCGCCGCGTCGGTGAAGTTGTGCACCGCCAGCAGCACGGCGCCGCGCCAGCGGACCGCGTGGGCCAGGACGTGGTGGTGGGGCTGAGCGATCACCTCCACCTCACCCCAGCCGAGCTCGGGCGACTGCCGGTACCGGCGCGCCAGGTGCGACAAGAACGTGAGCAGCGAGTCCGGGTCGTCCACCTGGTCGGCGACGTTGACGTGCTCGGGGCCGAACGGTCCGGTGACCACCGGGTTGGGCAGCTCCTCGGGCGGCGCGGTCGAGAACCCGCCGTCGCGACCGGAGGTCCACTGCATCGGGGTCCGCACGGCCTGGCGGTCCTGCGCGTCGAGGTTCTCACCCATGCCGATCTCCTCGCCGTAGAACAGCACCGGCGTGCCGGGCAGGCTGAACAGCAGGCTGTAGACCATGCGCACACGGCGGTCGGCGGCGGCCGGGTCCTCCCCCAGCATCGGGGGGAGCCGGCGGCGCAGGCCTCGGCCGAAGAGCTGGTGCTCCTCGCGCGGACCGAAGGCCTCGAAGACCTCCTGCCGCTCGTCGTCGGTCAGCTTGTCCAACGTCAGCTCGTCGTGGTTGCGGACGAACGTCGCCCACTGCGAGCGTTCCGCGGTCACGGGCCGCCCGGCGATGGAGCGGGCGAGCGGGCGGGCGTCGCCACGGGCCAGCGACAGGTACATCTGCTGCATGGCCACGAAGTCGAACTGCATGTCCAGCTCGTCGCCGTGGGCGCCGCCGAAGAACTCCACCTGCTCATCACGGGGCAGGTTGACCTCGCCGAGCAGGATGGCGTCGCTGGTGCGCAGGGAGAGGAACTCCCGGAGCTGGCGCAGGAAGTCGTGCGGCCGAGGGAAGTGGGAGACGTCGTCCTCCGACATCCCCTCCGTCTCGATGAGGAAGGGGACCGCGTCGACCCGGAACCCGGAGACCCCGAGCGCCAGCCAGAACCCCATGATCTTCGTGATCTCCTCGCGCACAGCGGGGTTGGACACGTCGAGGTCGGGCTGGTGGGAGTAGAAGTGGTGCAGGTACCACTGGCCGCTGGGCTCGTCGAGGGTCCAGATCCCACCCTCCTGGTCGGGGAAGACGACCTGGTCGGAGGTGTCCTCCGGCTCGGTGTCCCGCCAGACGTAGAAGTCGCGGAACGGTGCGTCCCGGCCCTGCAGCGCGGAGCGGAACCACGGGTGGTCGGCCGAGGTGTGGTTGACGACCAGGTCGACGATGACCCGCATGCCGCGGTCGGCGGCCAGCCGCACCAGCGGCACGACGTCGCCCAGGCTGCCCAGGCGCGGGTCGACACCGTAGAACTCGGTGATGTCGTAGCCGTCGTCCCGCTCGGCGGTCGGGTAGAACGGCATCAGCCACAGGCAGGTGACGCCCAGGTCGGCCAGGTGGTCCAGGCGTCGGACCAGCCCCTGGAAGTCACCCGTGCCGTCGCCGTCGGAGTCGGCGAACGTCTCCAGGTCCAGGCAGTACACGACTGCTGTCTTCCACCACATGTCGGCGCGCGCGGCGGTGCTCATGCGAGCAGCTCGCGGGAGTCCACCGTGGCGGTGCCGGCGCTGGTGCGCACGGGTGAGACCGGCTCGGCCCGGGTGACGTCCAGCTGCGGCAGGACGCTGCTGCCGTAGGCCTCCAGGAACGCCTCCTGCTCACGGCCGACGTGGTGCACGGCGATCTCGTCGAAGCCGAGCTCGGCGAAGCCCGCCAGCCACGCCGCGTGCTGGGCGAGGTCGCTGGACACCAGCACCACCTCGCGCACCTGCTCGGGCGTCACCTGGTCAGCCACCTCGTCGAAGTGCTCGACGGTCTCCAGGTCCCAGCACACCGGCGGCGCGAAGATGTTGCCACGCCACTGGTCGTGGGCCAGGGAGATCGCCTCGTCGTCGGTGGGGGCCCAGGACACGTGGACCTGCAGCCGCAGCGGCCCGACCCCGCCGTTGGACCGGTAGGCATCGACCATCGTGCGCAGCTTGGCGTGGTCGGCGTTCGTGGTGACGAGCCCGTCCGCCCACGAGGCCACCCAGGCGGCCGTCTCGGGCGTCACGGCTGGCCCGATGAGCGCGGGCGGCACCTCGGGGCGGGTCCACAGCCGGGCACGATCCACGGTGACGAGGCCGTCGTGGCTGACCTCCTCACCGGCCAGCAGGGCACGGATGATGTGCACGCACTCCAGCAGCCGCTCGTTGCGCAGGCTCTTGCGGGGCCAGCCAGCACCGGTGATGTGCTCGTTGGAGTTCTCGCCGGAGCCCAGCGCGACCCACAGCCGCTGCGGGAACATCGCCGACAGGGTCGCCATCGCCTGCGCGACGATCGCCGGGTGGTAGCGCTGCCCAGGCGCGTTGACGACACCGAACGGCAGCTGCGTGGTTGCCATCGCGGCCCCCAGCCACGACCAGGCGAACCCGGAGTGACCCTGGCGGACGCTCCACGGGGAGAAGTGGTCGCTGGACATCCCGCCGGTGAAGCCGACCTGCTCGGCACGCTGCACCGCGCGCAGGAGGTCGGACGGGTGGACCTGCTCGTGCGAGGCGTGGAAGCCGATGACTGTCATCTGTGGCGCAGTACCCGGGGGCCCCAGGAGCGAAACGTCACGGCCCGAGGGCGACGGTGCACCTGCAGCCGAGCCACCTGGTGGTCGGTGCCCCCGGCGTAACGTCTGCGAGCACCACCGACCGGAAAGGACCCGCGCATGGCCGAGATCGTGCTGTTCCACCACGCGCAGGGGCTGACCCGCGGGGTCCTGGACCTCGCCGGCACCCTGCGGCAGGCGGGTCACCGGGTGCACACCCCGGACGTCTTCGACGGTCGGGTCTTCGACACCCTCGATGAGGGGATCGGGTACCTGCAGCAGGTGCGGTCCGGAGCGGTCCGCGAGCGCTCCCTGCGGGCGGTCGCCGAGCTGCCCGTCGAGCTCGTGTACCTCGGCATGTCGGTGGGGGTGGTGCCGGCCCAGCAGCTCGCGCAGACCCGCCCCGGTGCGCGGGGCGCGCTGCTGCTGTACTCCTGCCTCCCGGTGACCGAGTTCGGTCCCGCCTGGCCGCAGGGGGTGCCGGTGCAGGTGCACGCCGCCGAGCGCGACCCGTTCTTCGTCGACGACGGCGACCTCGACGCCGCTCGTGCGCTCGTCGCCTCGACCCCGGACGCCGAGCTGTTCCTGTACCCGGGCGAGGCCCACCTCTTCGCCGACGGCTCGCTGCCGTCCTACGACGAGGCCGCCACCGCGTCGCTGACCGAGCGGGTGCTGGCGTTCCTCCGTGACGTCTGAGGGTCTCGGGGAGCGCCTGACCCCGGGGACCTGCCTGCGGCAGCACTAGCCTGGGAGGATGCCGGACGAGGGCGTCCTGTTCGAAGGTCTCCGCCTGGGCAGCGCCCAGGCCTTCGCCGACCTGCTGCAGGCGTACGAGCCGACGATGCGGCGCCTGGCCCGGCTGTACGTGCCCGAGGAGCAGGTGTCGGCACTGGTGCGTCATACCTGGTCGACGGCGTTGCCCGGGCTGGACATGTTCACCTGGCACACCACGCTGCGGGCCTGGGTCACCGGGATCTGCGTGACCTACGGCCGGGCCGGGCAGATATCGCCCCCTGCGGCGGCACCGCTGCCGGTCGGGGTCCAGCGGCGCCGCGTCCCGTCTGTGGACGGTGGGCCCAGCGGACCCGCCGCGCCGGTCCCGTTGCCGTTGCCGTTGCCGTTGCCGTGGCGCAGCCTCGGCTGGTCGAGCCTGTGGGGGCCGGACAGCTGGGCGGTGCTCGAGGCCGCCCTGCAGGCGCAACCCCTCGACGTCCGCGAGCTGCTGTGGCTGCACGACGTGGAGGCCTGGCCCTGGCGGGAGACGCTGGACGCCCTCGGGCTGACCGCGGCGCAGGGTGAGGACCTGCTCCTGTGGGGACGCTCGGCCCTGGCAACCGTCGTGGTGCAGCACGTCGGCGCCGACCCCGACAACGCCGGGGACCAGCGAGAGCGCAGCGACGGTGTCGCGGCCCTGCTCGCCGCGCTGAGACCCGTCCACCCGGGCCGGTCGCCGGACCCCGAGCTGCAGCGGATGTTCACCGCGTGGCGCAGGCGTCGCGGCGTCCGGCCCTGGCGACGGTGGCGCTGGGAGCTCACGCGCAGCGCCGCTCGTCGCTCCGACCACGAGCGGTCGCCGAGCTGAGGGACCGGCGCGCCTTCCGAGCGGTCGTGATCAGGAGGTCCGGTCGTCCGGGCCCCGGGTGACGTCGCGGACGACCTCCTCCGCGAGGCGGGCCAGCAACGGGGCGGCACCGGAGACCGCCAGGTCGACGTCGGGCTGCAGCTCCAGCAGCGCGCGCGCCGACACGAAGCCGGCGCCCTCGACCTGCCCGGCGTCCAGGGCCAGCCGACCGCACAGCGCGACCACCGGGACACCCGCCCGGCGCGCCGCCGCGGCGACACCGACCGGGGCCTTGCCGAACAGGCTCTGCTCGTCCAGGGACCCCTCGCCGGTCAGCACGAGGTCAGCGCCGTGCAGGGCGTCGGTGAAGCCGACGATCTCCAGCACCGCGTCGATGCCGGACTCCTGCCGGGCACCCAGGAAGGCGACGGCTCCCGCCCCCAGGCCGCCGGCGGCACCGGCACCCGGGGTGTCCGCGAGCTGTCGGCCGAGGTCACGGTCGATCACCTGGGCCAACCGCCGCAGACCGTCGTCCAGCAGGGCGACGTCCTTGGGGGACGCGCCCTTCTGCGGGCCGTAGACGGCCGCGGCGCCGCTGGGTCCCACAAGCAGGTTGTCGACATCGGTGGCGACGACCACCCGCACCTCAGCGAGCCTGGCGTCCAGGCCGGTCACGTCGACGCGGTCCAGGTCGACCAGCGCCGCGCCGCCCGGGGGAAGGTCCGCACCGGCGGGGTCGAGCAGGCGTGCGCCGAGCGCCTGGGCCATGCCGGCACCGCCGTCCGTGCTCGCGCTGCCGCCAATGCCGAGCACCAGGCTCGTCGCCCCCGCGTCCAGCGCGGCGGTGATGAGCTGCCCGGTGCCGTAGGTCGAGGCGGTGAGCGGGGCGGGCACGCCGCCCGACAGCCGGCGCAGCCCGGACGCCTCCGCCATCTCCACGACGGCGGTGGCGTCCAGGACCGCGTACTCGGCGGTGACGTCGTCACCGGTGGGGCCCTGGACGACCGCCGTGCGCCGGGCGTACCCGGCTGCGACGGCGGCCGTCACGAACCCCTCGCCGCCGTCGGACACCGGCAGCTGCCTCACCTGTGCGCCGGGTACCGCCGCCCGGACGCCCGAGGCCATGGCCTCGGCGGCCTCCGCAGAGGTGAGGCTGCCCTTGAACTTATCCGGTGCGACGACGACGAGCACGGGCTGTCCCTCAGCTCCTGGGTGGGGGGTTCTCGCCCAGGCCGGAGGGCATCGCCCCGGACGGGTCGCTGGCGCCGGAGCCCGTGCTCCCGGAGGCCGTGCTCCCGGAGCCCACGGTTCGGTGACCCGTTGTGCCACGGCTCGTGGTGCCCGCAGGACCGGAGCCGTCGTCGTCCCCGCTGTGGTCCACCCGGTGATCCGCCCGGCTCGAGAGCCAGACCACGATCCCTACCAGCGCCAGCAGCAGGAGCACCAGCTGGATCGTGCCGGCGTTGAAGCCGAACCCGAAGATCCAGATGAACGACAGCGCACCAGCCGCGAGGCAGTAGTAGATGGTCGGGATGATCGTCTTGCGGATCAGGTCACCCTCGCGGCCGAGCAGACCGACCGTCGCCGACGCCGCGACGATGTTGTGGATGGTGATCATGTTGCCCGCAGCACCACCGACGGCCTGGGTGGCCACGACGACCTCGGGGCTGATGGCCAGCTGCTCGGCGGTGGAGAACTGGAACAGCGAGAACGTCAGGTTGCTGACGGTGTTGCTGCCGGCGACGAACGCGCCCAGTGCGCCGATCCAAGGCGCGAACAGCGGCCAGGCGTTGCCGGCGATGCTCGAGGCACCCTCGGCGAGCGTGATCGGCATGCTGGCGATGCCGGAGTCGTTGAAGTCGGTGCCGGAGTTGATGAACACGCGAACAAGCGGAAGCGCGAACAGCAGCGCCACGGCAGCACCGGCCAGCTGGCTTCCGGCGACCTTCCAGGTCTCGGCGATGTCGGGGCCCTTCATCCGGTGGATGAAGTACGTGATGACGCAGACCACGATGAACACGAACCCGGGAAGGTACAGCGGCTGCACGGTCTGGCTGATCCCGGTGCCCAGGATGTTCTCGATCGGGATAGCGGTGGTCGTGGTCAGGAAGTTGGTCAGCGGCTCGACGGTGCGGGTGATGACGAGCAGGGCACCGACCAGGACGTAGGGCAGCCAGGCGGTGACGATGGACATCTTGCGCGTGGTGACGCTGTCGGCCTCCGGCTCGATGTTGCCGGTCCAGCGGTCGCTCCAGCGGGCGCGGGGCGGGAAGTCCCAGAGCTTCTTGGGCATGAGGAAGCCCTTGCTGGAGGTGAACATGACCAGCACGAGGCCGATCAGACCACCGAACAGCGAGGGGAACTCCGGGCCGAGGAAGATCGCGACCAGCACGTAGGGGACGGTCATGGCGAAGGCGGCGTAGATGGCGAAGGGCGCCACCTGGAAGCCGTCGGCGAACCGCTTGTTCTCCCCGAAGAAGCCGCACAGCATGCAGGCCAGGAACAGCGGGATGAGCGTGCCGACCACGGCGTGCAGGATGGCGACGTTGATCGCGATGTTCTCGATGTAGGCCGGGAACGAGACGCCGAGGACCTCGATTCGCTCGTTGACCCCGGGGCCGTCGGTGAGGCCACCGGTGACGCCCACCAGCATGGGTGTGCCGACCGCACCGAAGCTGACCGGCGTGCTCTGGATGATCAGGCCGACCATGACGGCCGCCATCGCGGGGAAGCCCAGCGCGAGCAGCAGCGGCGCCACCACGGCGGCCGGGGTGCCGAAGCCCGAGGCGCCCTCGATGAAGCTGCCGAACAACCAGCCGATGATGATCGCCTGGACCCGGCGGTCAGGGCTGATGTTCGTGAAGCCCGCGCGGATGGTCGACATCGCGCCGCTCTTGGTCAGGGTCTCCAGCAGGAGCAGAGCGCCGAAGACGATGTACAGCAACGTCCCGGCGATGATCAGCCCCTGGATGCTGGAGGCCAGGACCGCGGTGACGCTCATCTCCCAGACGAGCAGCGCGACCGCCACCACCACCACGAAGCCGATCGGCATCGCGATCTTGGCCGGGAGCCGGAAGCCGACCAGGAGCACGCCGACGACTGCGATCGGCGACAGTGCGAGCAGGCTGAGAACTGCGAGGTTGTCCATGCCATGGACCCCTTTCGGGGGGCGAGTGGTGGGCTGGGGGGCGGATCAGGAGGAGCTTGTGCCCTCGGTGCGGTAGCGCTCGTCACCGAAGGGGTCGGCGGCCGTCGCGTCCGCACCGGTCGGATCCACGCCGCCGGCGTCCATGTCGGCGGGCATGGCACCGGTGGTGGCACCTGTCGTGCCCGGGGCTGCGGTGCCACCGGCGTTGCGACCGGCGGCGTCGCCGGTGATGGGGAGGTTAGCGCCCGCGGTGGTGGCCGCGTGGGTGTTCGTGATCGGGTCGACCCCTCGGATGGAGGCGTCGACGAGCTGGACGGGGTGGAACAGCGGCACGCCGGCATCCAGGTAGCGCCGGATCTGCAGCAGGCAGCCCGCGTTGGCGGTGACGACCGCGTCCGGGGTCGTGGTGGCGATCTGCGCGACCTTGCGCCGACCGAGCTCCTCGGCGGGCTCGGGCTGCACCAGGTTGTAGATGCCTGCCGAGCCGCAGCAGATCTCCGTCTCGGGGATGTCCATCACGGTCATGTCCGGGATCTCCCGCAGCACGGCCCTGGGCTGCGCGGTGATCTTCTGCGCGTGGCCGAGGTGGCAGGCGTCGTGGTAGGCCACGCGCGCCGGGACGGGGTGGCGCGGGGCCACCGGGCCGATCTCGTGGAGCAGCTCGGAGACGTCCCGGACCTTGGCCGAGAAGGCTTTTGCCCGCTCGGCGTACTCGGGGTCGTCCCGCAGCAGGTGGCCGTACTCCTTCATCGAGGAGCCGCAGCCGGCGACGTTGACGACGACGTTCTCGACGTCGGCGTCGGCGAAGCTGTCGATCAGGGCCTTGGCCCGTGCGACCGCTTCCTCCTCCCGGCCGGCGTGGCTGGACAGCGCCCCGCAGCACTGCTGCTGCCGAGGAGAGACGACGTCGCAGCCCTCCGCGGCCAGGACGCGGGTGGCGGCGGCGTTGACGTCGCCGAAGAACACCCGCTGTACGCAGCCGGACAGCATCCCGACCCGGCGGCGGCGCTCACCCTGGGCGGGCGTGAAGGCAGGCTGCCGGGCGACGACGGCCTTGAGGCTCAGCGGGGGAAGCAGCGCGTCGAGCGCCTGCAGCCGCTTGGGCAGCCGCTGCAGCAGGCCGACGCGCAGCAGCAGCCGCTGAATCCCCAGACGCTGGTAGAACGTGCCGAAGAAGGCCGCGGGACGCAGCCGCGCCGGGTAGGGGAACAGGCTGAATATGAGCCCCCGGAACGCCCGGTCGGCGCGGGTGCGCTCCCAGTTGCGCTCGATCTGCGGGCGGACGGCCTCGATCAGCTCGTCGTACTTGACGCCCGAGGGGCAGGAGGTGACGCACGCCATGCAGCCCAGGCAGGCGTCGAAGTTCTTCACGAACTCCTGGTCCATCGGGATCTCGCCGGCCTTGCCGAGCTTCATCAGGTAGATGCGCCCGCGCGGGGAGTTGGTCTCGTTGCCCTCCAGGATGTAGGTCGGGCACGTGGGCAGGCAGAACCCGCAGTGCACGCAGTCGTCGATCCGTTCGTCGCTCGGCGGGTGGAAGGCGTCGAAGACGCTGTCCCCGCCGGCCGCGGGGCCGTGGTGGTGGTCGTGGCCGTCCTCGGTGGGGCTCGGTCGCGTGGCCGGGTCCGGTAGCTGTGTCATGCGGGCTCCTTCAGTACCAGGGCCGGAAGCGGCCGGGTGCACATCGGCCGGTGGGGTCGAACTGCGCCTTGATGCGGCGCAGCAGCTCCACCGACGAGGGGGGTGGGCCGAGCGGGTCGAGGTGCGCGTCGAGGGCGTCGGGGCGGTGCCGCAGCAGCACCGAGCCGCCACGGGCCAGGGCGTGCTCCCTGACCTCGGTGACCACGGCCGCGGTCGCCTCCGGGTCGCCGCCGCTCAGGCGGAGGGTGTGGACGCCGAGCGCGGCGCTGGAGACCAGGTTCGACGTGACGCCCGCCCGGGACGCGGCGCGGGCGACGTGCCCGGCCGTGGCAGCCAGGTCGGTCGGCAGGGTCGCGATGCGCAGCACCGTGTCGGGCTCCGCGCCGACCACGGCGCGCGCGTGCGCCTGCCACAGCGCGGCGACGTCCTCGGGTGGGCACGTCGTGGGCCGGACCCCGACGTCGGCGAGCAGCGCCTGGAGCTGGGCCACCGCTGCTGCCACCGCGACGGGGCTGCCGTCGCTGCGGACCACGAGCCGGCCGCCCTCGTCGTCGGTGAACCACTCCACCGCTGTCGGCTCCAGCGTGCTGGCCGCGATCCGGCCCGCCGCGGCAGCCGCCTGGGAGGCATCGGCGGGGGCGACGGTGGTGACGTGCTCCACCGGCCAGGGATGCAGCCGCAGCACGACCTCGGCGACCATCGCCAGCGAGCCGAGCGAGCCGTGGACCAGCTTCGCGAGGTCGTAACCGGCGACGTTCTTGATGACGTGACCACCGGAGTGGGCCACGGTGCCGTCGGGCAGCACGAGCGTGACGCCGATGACGAGGTCGCGCAGGTTGCCGTAGCGCAGCCGCGACGGGCCGGAGTCCCCCGCCGCGAGGAGCCCGCCGAGCGTGGCGCCCGCGGCCTCGGTCGGCGGGTCGAGGGCGAGCCACTGGCCGTGCTCGGCCAGCTGCGCCTGCAGCGTGCTGAGCGGGGTGCCCGCCTGCACCGCTGCGGTCATGTCGGCAGCGGTGTGGGCGATGACGGCCGTCATGGCGCCGGTGTCCAGCACCAGGTCGGTCTCCTCGACCCGCCCGGCCCAGCCGGACGTGGTGCCGGCGCCGCGGAACAGGACCGTGCCGCTCGTGCTGCGCAGCACCTCGGAGGCCTCCTGCACCGACGTCGGTCGCTCCACCCGGTCCTGCCTGGTCACCGTGGTCGGCTCGTCCGTCATCGGACGGTCTCCTCCGGCGTTCACATGCGCTCGATCAGGCCGTCGGCCTCGAGCGGGTGGGCCGTGTACTTTCCCGGCCGCTCGCCGCACAGGCGCGGGGTGGGGAACAGCTTCCCCGGGTTGCTGATGCCGGTCGGGTCGAAGGCCGTGCGCAGCCGCTTCATCACGGCCATGTCGTCCTCGGTGAACATCTTCGACATCGAGCACGCCTTGTCGGCCCCGACGCCGTGCTCCCCGGTGATCGACCCGCCGAGCTCGACGCACAGCTCGGCGATGGCGCTGCTCAGGTGCTCGCCACGCTCGGACTCCCCCTCCACGGCGGAGTTGTAGAGCACGAGCGGGTGCAGGTTGCCGTCACCGGCGTGGAAGACGTTGGCCACGCGCAGCCCCGCCTCCTCCGCCATCTCGTCGATGCGCGACAGCACCTCGCCGAGCCGGGTGCGGGGGATGACGCCGTCCTGCACGAAGTAGTCGGGGCTGATCCGGCCCATCGCGGCGAAGGCGGCCTTGCGGCCCTTCCAGACCCGGGCTCGCGCGTCCGGGTCGTCGGCGATGGTGATCTTGGTCGTCCCGGCATCCTGGCAGATCTTCTCGACCACGGCGAAGCCCTCGTCGACCTCGGCCTGCGGGCCGTCGAGCTCGACCACCAGGGCAGCGGCGGTGTCCAGGGAGTACCCCGCGTTGACGGCCTGCTCGCACGCCTGGATGGCGAGCCGGTCGAGCATCTCCACCGCTGCAGGGATGATCCCCGCGGCGATGATGCCGCTGACCGCGTCGCCCGCGGCCTCGGCGGTGTCGAAGTCGGCGACCAGGGTGCGGACCGCCTCGGGCCGGCGCAGCAGCCGCACGGTGATCTGGGTGGCGATGGCCAGGGTGCCCTCGGAGCCGATGACGGCGCCGCGCAGGTCGGGACCGACCTGGTCGAGGCCGTTACCGCCGACGCTGATGACGCTCCCGTCGGGGATCACCAGGGTCATGGCGTAGACGTGGTTGGTCGTGAAGCCGTACTTCAGGCAGTGGGCACCGCCCGAGTTCTCCGCGATGTTGCCGCCGATGGTGCAGACGGTCTGGCTGGAGGGGTCGGGGGCGAAGTACAACCCCTCGGCGGCGACCGCCCTGCTGATGTCGGAGTTGGTGACACCGGGCTCGACCGTCATCCGCTGGTTGGCGACGTCGATCTCGACCACGCGACGCATCCGGGCGAGGCTCACCACGACGCCGTCGGCCACCGGGAGCGCTCCCCCGGACAGGCCGGTGCCGGCGCCCCGCGCGACGTAGGGGACGTCGAGGCGGTGGCAGGCGGCCACGACCGCAGACACCTCCTCGGTGGTCTCGGGCAGCACCACGAGACCGGGCACGACGCGGTAGCCGGTCAGGCCGTCGCACTCGTAGGTGCGCAGCCGGCCGACGTCGGTGACCAGTCGTTCTGCGGGCAGGACCCCACGCAGCTCGGCGGCCACAGAGGCGGTCGCCGACGCGTCGGCCTTGCGGTCTTCAGACAGCATCGTTGCCATCGGTCCAAACCTTCCGTTGTGCGGTAGGCGTCTTTCGTTCGGCGGAAGAGTACCTCTTCCCGGACGAGAGTGTAGTCAGGGTCCGATCCGGCCGTCCCCGAGCAGTGACCCGGCTGCGCCAGGACGTCCTCGACGCGCTCCTGCAGGCCGCGCCGTCACGGCGTGGGGAGCACGATGGACTTGCCCGTGGTGCGGCGCGCCTCGAGGTCGGAATGGGCGGCGGCGGAGTCGGCGAGGAGGTACCGGGCACCCACCCGGACCTGCAGCAGACCGTCGGCGACCCAGCCGAGCACCTGTGCGGCCCGCTGTCGCAGGTCCTGCGTGGTCGCCACGTGGTGGGCGAGCGACGGGCGGGTGAGGAACAGCGAGCCCTTGGCCCCGAGCACCGCCGGGTCGAGCGGAGCCGGCGCACCGCTCGAGGCACCGAACAGCACCATGGTGCCGCGTGGGCGGAGGCAGTCCAGACCTGCCTCGAACGTCGCCCGACCCACGCCGTCGTAGACGACGTGGACACCTTCCCCGGCGGTGAGGCGGCGGACCTCCGCGCGGAGGTCCGTCTCGGTGTAGAGCACGACGTCGGAGGCGCCGGCCGCGCGGGCGAGGTCGGCCTTCTCCGCGGTCGAGGTCGTCGCGATGACGCGCGCGCCCCTGGCCGTGGCCACCTGGGTGAGCAGCAGCCCCACCCCGCCGGCGGCCGCGTGGACGAGGACGACGTCACCTGCTCCCACGTCGTAGGTGGAGGAGGTCAGGTACTGGGCGGTCAGCCCCTGCAGCATGACCGCGGCGGCCGTCTCGTCGTCCACCCCGTCCGGCACGGGCACGACCCGGTCGGCCGCCACGAGCACCTGCTCCGCGTACCCGCTGCCGTGCACCATCGCCCAAGCCACCCGGTCTCCGACGGCGACGTCGTCGACCCCTTCACCCACCGCCGACACCGTCCCGGCGCCCTCCGAGCCGGCCACGAAGGGCAGCGGCAGGGGGTACTTGCCGGTGCGGTGGTAGACGTCGATGAAGTTCACGCCGGCAGCCGCGACGTCGACGCGCACCTGCGAGGGTCCGGGCTCCGGCTCGGCGACCTCGGCGACCTCGAGCACCTCGGGCCCACCGGTCCGGCGGACGAGGACGGCCCTCACCGTGACGCCCCTGCCAGGACGTCGCCGCTCAGCAGGCGTCCGGCACCGGGGACGTGGGTCCGCAGGCCGAGGGCGTCGAGCATGCTGTGGACGGTCGCCGTCGCCGCCGACAGGACCGGGATGCCCACCATGTCCTCCACGGGTTGGATGGCCGAGAGCGAGGGCATCTGCACGCAGCAGGACAGGACGAGCGCGTCGGCCTCGCTGAGGTCCACCCGGCGCCAGTGCTCCAGCAGGTCGGCCGGGTCCAGCGCGGCGACCGCGAGGTTGTCCTGCACCTCCAGGCTCAAGGAGTCCAGCACCTTCACACCGGCGTCCTCGAGGTAGCCCGCCACCAGTGCGGTCAGCGGCTTCATGTACGGCGTGACGATCGCGACCTTGCGGGCGCCCAGCGCCGACAGGCCGTGCAGGAGCGCCCCTGCGCTGGATATGACCGGGACGTCGACCCCTTCGGAGCGCAGCGCCGCGGAGATCTCGTCCTCGGCCTGGCAGTGGTAGCCGGCCCCCTGGGCCATCAGGGCGACCAGGCACGCGGAGGCGACGACGTGCGGCCGGGCGTCGGCGAGCTCCAGCGACGCACGCTCGGTCTGCGCGTTCATCCGCTGCAGCTCCTCCGAGGTCACGTGCTTCATGCGCATCCGGCTGGAGTGGAAGGTGAAGCGCTCCTCGGGCAGCACCTCCTCCCGCGCACGCAGCATGCGCGGCAGCTCGGTCTCCATCGTGAGGTTCGAGCTCGGCACGATCATCCCGATGCGGTGGTCGGTCACGGCGGTCTCCTATCGGATGGCGTCGGGGTGCTCGGTGAGCACCTGGTGCAGGACGTCGTCGATTCCGGCGAGGCCCTCGACGGACCTCGGCGGCTGCGGGCCCTCGGGGTCCACGTGGTGGCCTGGTCGTGCGAGACGAACGACCGGGATGCCCGCCTCGAGCGCGCCACGGACGTCTCGGGCCGAGGAGGCGACGTGCACCAGCCGCCCCGCCTGACGGGCGGCCCGGCGGTAGATCTCCGGAGAGGGCTTGTAGGCCTGCAGACGTTCGGAGGTGAAGGCGTGCTCCAGGTCCACCAGCTCGGCGGCCCGGGTCCGGCGCAGCAGGGCGTCGTCGACGTTGGACAGGATGCCGACCCGGTGGCTTCGGCCCAGTGCCGGGAGGTGCTCGGCGACGTCGGGCCACAGCGGCCAGTCCCCGACCGAGCCGAGCAGCTCGTCGGCGTCCGCGGCCGGGTCGACGTCGATGCCGAGCTCGGCGTAGGTGGCGGCCAGAGCCTGCCGGGACAGCACTTCGAAGGGCACCCAGCTCGTGCAGGCCTTCTGCGCCGCCTTGTTCAGCGCGTCCCAGCGACCGTAAACCTCCTCCCCCGTCCCCTGCCATCCCCGTCGCCGGGTGATCCGCTGCAGCGCCTGCGACGCACCTGACCGGGAGTCGATCAGTGCGCTGAACAGGTCGAACGTAACCACGGCGCCGGGGGCCACGTAGCTACCTCCCCACCGCTGACGACTGGGCCGACGTGGGATTGGACCCGTCCTCGGGGTCGCCACAAGTGTTCTTCTTCGGGAGCAGCTTGGCGATGAGAAACGGGAGGACCATCAGCACGAGGGCCGCGATGAGGGTGCCCAGGGTGAACGGACGGGTGAAGAACTCCGTCCAGTCACCGCGGGTGATCCCGATGCCGTTGACGAGCCCGACCTCGGCGATGTCGCCGAGGACCAGGCCGAGGATGAGGGCCGCGATGGAGAAGTCGTACCGCTTGGCCAGGAAGCCCAGGACGCCGCAGCCGAGCATCACCCACAGGTCCAGCGGGCGGTTGTACAGGGAGAACGTGCCGACGACGGCGAAGAGCAGCACCATCGTGCTAAAGAACGCGAAGGGGACGGTCAGCAGGCGCAGCAGCATCCGGACCGACAGCAACCCGATCACCAGGACCAGGACGGCCGCCACGAAGAACGCGCCGTAGATCGACGTGGCGATCTCGGGGGTGCGCTCGAACAGCAGCGGCCCCGGCCGGAGCCCGTTGAGGATGAAGACGCCAAGCATGATCGCGGTGACGGCACCGCCCGGGATGCCGAGGGTAATGAGCGGGAGCATCGACCCTGCGGCGGCGGAGTTGTTGGCCGCCTCGGGAGCGGCGACGCCCTTGATCTCGCCCTTGCCGAAGTCCTCCGGGTTCTTGGCTGTCTGCCGCTCGACGCCGTAGGCCAGGAAGGCCGCGATGGTGGACCCGGCGCCGGGGAGCATCCCGACGAAGTTCCCGATCAGGGACGAGCGAAGGATGGAGAAGCGGACGTACTTGATGTCCTTGAGAGAGGGCAGCGCGACGCGCGGGATCTTCTTGATCTCGTCGCTGTCGTACTTCTCCATGGTGCCGCGCGTGAAGAGGATGTTGAGGATCTCCGACACGGCGAAGAACCCGATGATCGCCGGGATGAAGTCGATCCCGCCCTGGAGGGACTGGCTGCCGAACGTGAACCGCGCAGCACCAGAGACGGCGTCGAAGCCGACGGTCGCGATGAGCAGCCCGATCACCGCGGACAGCAGCGCCTTGACGAGCGATCCCTCGGAGAGGGCGGCCACGCAGGCAAGACCGAGGATCGCGAGTGCGAAGAACTCCGGAGAGCCGAACTGCAGCGCGATGCGGAGGAACTGCGGCGCGATCAGGACGAGGATGACGACGCCGATCATCCCGCCGATCGACGAGGCGAAGATCTGCATCGAGATGGACCGGCCGGCCTCGCCCTTCCCGGTCATCGGGTAGCCGTCGCGCGCGGTGGCCGCGCCCATGACGTCGCCGGGCATGTTGAACAGGGACCCGGCGATGCCACCCGCGGTGCTGGTGGCCACGTAGACGCCGATCATCATGATGATCGCCACCTCGGGACCCAACACGTAGCTGAAGGGGACGAGCAGGGCGACAGCGGTGATGCCGCTCAAGCCCGGGATGGTGCCGAAGATCAGGCCGATGACGATGCCGATGGTGAGCATCAGCAGGTTGTAGGGCTCGAGTACCGTGGCAATCCCGGTGAACAGGTCCATGCGTGTGCTCCCGAATGGTCGGCAGACCGGAGGTGGTCAGTAGAAGTAGGTGCTGAGGTCCACGAAGATCCCGCTACCACGGGGCAGGGCCACGACGAGCAGCTGCGTGAAGATCCCCAGCAGGGCGGTGATGGCGACCACCGGGAAGAGGAGCAGCACGTACCAGCGCCGCTCACCGACGAGCATCATGAAGCCCACGGCGAAGAGCAGCGAGGCGGGGATGAAGCCGATGGGGTCGAGCAGGTAGATGTAGGCGGCGAGCAGCAGGAAGCCCACGATCATCTTGAGGGCGCTGCCGGTGTGCTCCTGGTCCGGGTGGGGCACAGGATCCGCAGCTGGCCCCGCCGCCTCGACAGCGGTGGCACCGTGGGATGGGTTGGTGACGGCGGCGGTCGCCGGGGCGGCTGCCGCGGTGGCCGTCGTGGCGCTCTCGGCGCCGGTCAGGGCCGGGGGGGACGTGGTGACCGGGACGGGTGCCCGCTCCGCCTCACCCTCGCGTCGCGCCCAGCGGATCGCGAGCACGAGGTAGACCGCGCTGAGCACGATGCCGACCGTCAGGAGCGCCCCCGGCCAGAAGTTCGGGTCGAGGTAGGCGCCCTGTCGTCCGATCACGAAGCTGTCGATCCGGAGTCGGAAGAAGACGGCGCCGACCAGGAGGACGGCAGCGACGACGACCTCCTCGTAGCCCTTGCGCGACCGCCGCGCCCGCGGGGGGGAGTGGTCCTCGGCCATGTCCTGGTCGTCCTCTCGATCCGGCGGCAGGCGAGGCGAGGGCAGCTGCGCCCTCGCCCCGCCTCCCGCGGCGCTCTATCGGTGTCGTGCCGTGCCGTGCCGTGCTTACAGGCCGAACTCCTCGACGAGGACGACCAGCTCTTCCTTCTCCTCGCGGGCTGCGGCCTCGAACTCCTCGCTGTTGAGGTAGCCACCGGCGACGTCCTGGAAGAACTCCACCTCGTAGTCCTTGTACGAGGGCAGCTGCGCCGCAGCGTAGAAGACGTGGTGCAGGTAGTCGGCGATCTCGGGGTCGACCTCCTGCGGCACCACGATGCCGCGCCAGCGCCCGGTGGGCACCGGGTAGCCCAGGTCGGCCACCGAGGGGATGTCGGCGTCGATGGCGTCGAAGACGATGTCGCCGCCGTAGGCGAGCGGGCGGATCTGCCCGTCCTCGTAGAGGTCGATCATCGTTCCTGCGGTCTCGTGCAGGACGTCGATGTCGCCACTGAGCAGGGCCGTCGTACGACCGCCGACACCGTCGTAGGGGACGAAGTTGAAGCTCGTGTCGAGCTCACTGCCCAGCGCCAGGAGGCGGAACTCGTCGTCACCACCGGGGCCGGAGCCCGAGACCGTGACCTGGCCGGGGTTCTCGACGGCGAAGTCGAGCATGCTCTGGAAGTCCGTGAACTGGCTGTCGGTCGGCACCCAGTAGACCTCCGTCGGGCCCTGCTGGCGGATGACGAACTGCACGTCGTCCACGAAGCTGTAGGGCTGCTGGCCGATGGCGTCGTTGATCACCTGGTTGGTGATGACGGTCGAGACGGAGTATCCGTCGCTCGGGCCACTGAACATCTGGCCGAGGGCGACCTCACCGGACGCGCCGGGGACGTTGTTGATGATGATGTCCTGGCCCATGATGCGTGCGGCGTCGATGGCGATGTTGCGGGCGTACTGGTCGGAGCCACCGCCCTCGCCGAAGCCGACGATCATCTCCACGGTGCGCGAGGGGTAGCCGTCGGGCTGCGGGATGAGCTCGCGCAGCGCGTCGATCGTCGGGTCGGTCTCGGCGCTCACGTCGTACTCCAGCTCGCCTGCCTCGAGCTGCGCGGCGATGGCGTCGATCTCCTCGACCGCCGCCTCCTGGCTGAGGGCCGAGCCGCCCTCGGCCGGCTCGGCGCCGCCGGACGCCTCGGCGGCGTCGCCGCCCCCGCCCGGCCCGGAACCGCAGGCGGCCAGACTGAGCGCGAGGGCAGCGACGACACCCGTCATCCTGGTGGTTGTCATGTGCGTCTGGTTCATCGGTGAACCTTTCTCGAGGACATCGTCATCGATGCCGGATCGCCCGTGTGTCAGCAGATGGAAATGTACTTCCGACAGACGGATTACTAAGTTACAAAGTATCGTGTTGGTTATGGACCCCCATGGTCAAGACCTGACCCCGCGCACGAGGTAACGACCGCGTCACGATCGTGATCCGCACCGGTCGCCGCTGCTCCGAGTGACATGTTGATCACAGTCCGAGCTCGCGGTAGCGGGCCAGCCGGGCGGCGAAGCGGCTCGCCGGATCGGCCTCGATCGCATGGACGAGCTCGTGCTGCAGCGCTCGGCCCAGCCGGCGGCAGAACGCCTCTGCCTCCTCTGCCGCGTCGGGCAGCTCGGGAACCACACGGTCGACGATCCCCGCCTCCCGCAGGTCCCGGGAGCGGACTCCCTGCTCCTGCGCCATCTGCGCAGCCCGGCCGACGTCGCGGTGCACGATGGCCGCGGCCCCCTCGGGCGGCAGCGGCGAGAGCCAGCCGTGCTGCGCGGCGACGACGCGGTCCGCGGGGACGAGGGCCAGCGCCCCACCACCGGTGCCCTGGCCGAGGAGCACCGACACCGTCGGGGCGTCCAGCATCACCATGTCGGTGAGCGAGCGGGCGATCTCACCGGCCATCCCGCCCTCCTCGGCCTCCTTGGACAGGGCCGCACCGGGGGTGTCGATCACCGTCACGAGAGGTAGCCGGAGCTCTGATGCGAGCCGCATCCCTCGCCTCGCCTCGCGCAGCGCGGCCGGTCCCAGCGGCTGGTCCCGGGTCTGCCCGCGGCGGTCCTGGCCCAGCAGGACGCACGGCGCCCCGCCGAAGCGGGCGAGGACGAGCAGGAGCCCAGGGTCCGACTCGCCCGCACCGGTCCCGTTGAGCGGGACCACGTCGGTGGCGGAGTACCTCAGCAGCTGTCGCACCCCGGGCCTGTCGTCGCGGCGCGAGCGCTCGATCGACTCCCAGGCCGGGAGGTCCACCAGCTCGGCGACGGAGGTGTCGCCGCTGTCGTCCGGCACGGCCGGCAGGCCTTCCCGCCGGGCCAGGAGCACGGTCAGCGACCGGTCGACCACCTCGGCGAGCGCCTCGGGCGGGAGCACGGCGTCCACGAGGCCGTGCGCGTACAGGTTCTCCGAGACCTGGACGCCGGCCGGGAACTGCTCGCCGTACAGGGCCTCGTAGACCCGTGGGCCGAGGAACCCGACGAGCGCACCGGGCTCCGCCACGGTCACATGGCCAAGGGAGCCCCAGGAGGCGAGCACCCCGCCGGTGGTCGGGTGCCTCAGGTAGACGAGGTAGGGCAGACCCCCGGCCTTGTGCACGGCGATGGCCGCCGAGATCTTGACCATCTGCAGGAAGGCCACGGTGCCCTCCTGCATGCGCGTGCCCCCGGAGACCGGTGCCGCCAGGAGCGGGAGGCCCTCCGCCGTGGCCCGCTCGACGGCACACACAAGCCGCTCCGCCGCCGCGACGCCGATCGAGCCGGCCAGGAACCCGAACTCGCAGGCCAGCACCGCGACCCGCCGGCCGTTGATCGTGCCCTCGCCCGTCAGCACCGCCTCGTCCAGCCCAGAACGCACCCGGGCACGCTCGAGCTCGGCGGTGTACTTCTCGTCCGCGTGGACCGGCACCGGGGTGGTGTCCCACCGCAGGAACGAGTCGTCGTCCAGCGTGAGGTCGAGCAGCTGCTGGGCGGAGAGCCGGTCGCTCACGGCCCGGTCGCCCAGTCGCGAACCGCCTCGGCGTCGGCGTCCAGCAGCGGCGGGGCGCGGTGCGCCCGCAGCGTGGTCTCCCGCTCGCCGTCGGCCGCCGGGTCGAAGAACCGCAGCGGCGGACCGGGCAGCTGGACCGTGCCGAGGGTCGGGTGCGGCACGTCGACGAGCAACCCCTGGGAACGGGTCTGGTCCCAGTCGTAGACCTCGTCCATGGTCCGCACCTTGCCGGCGGGGATGCTGGCGGCGGCCAACCGGGCCAGCAGCTCGGCCGCGCCCGTCCCTTCGAAGGCGGCCTCGACCACCTCGATGACCTGGGCCCGGGAGCCGACCCGCTCGGCGTTGGTCGCCATGCCCTCCGCCGCGGGGTCCAGGTCGAACTCCGTGCACAGCCTGCGCCAGAGGCTCTCGCTGCCGATCGCGATCTGCACCGCGCCGTCCGCGCACCGGAACAACCCGTAGGGGCTGATGGAGGGGTGGTGGTTGCCCTGCGCGTGGCCGACCTCGCCGGCGACGGTCCACCGCGTCCCCTGGAAGGCGTGCACCCCCACGATCGCGGCCAGCAACGACGTGCGGACGACCTGCCCGCGGCCGGTCCGCTCCCGTTCGTGCAGGGCGGCGAGCACCCCGTAGGCGCCGTACATGCCGGCGAGCAGGTCACCGATCGGCACCCCCACGCGCTGCGGGTCGTCCGGGCCGGACCCGGTGAGAGACATGAGGCCGGCCTCGCCCTGGGCGATCTGGTCGTAGCCCGCGCGACCACCCTCGGGACCGTCGTGGCCGAAGCCCGAGACCGAAAGGACGACGAGCCTCGGGTTGAGCCCGGTGAGCCTCGACGTGGGGAAGCCGAGCCGGTCGAGCGTGCCGGGCCGGAAGTTCTCCATCAGCACGTCTGCCTTGCGCAGCATCGCCTCGAGCAGGTCGCGGCCGTCCTCGCTCTTGAGGTCCAGCGCGATCGACTCCTTGTTGCGGTTGCACGACAGGAAGTACGTCGACTGCGTGTCGCCGCCCTCCCCCTCGACGAAGGGCGGGCCCCAGCCGCGCGTGTCGTCGCCCGTGCCGGGCGTCTCGACCTTGATGACGCGGGCACCGAGGTCGCCGAGCATCATCGCCGCGTGCGGCCCGGCCAGGGCTCGGGTCAGGTCGATGACGACCGTGCCGGCGAGCGGACCGTGGCCACCCTCACCGGGCTGGTCCTCGGTCGGGGAGGGAGGGTCGTGCGGCCCGGGAGACACAGGAAGAGTCCTTTCGACGTCTCGTGGTTCGGTGGCCTAGCCAATAGGTCACGGGGTCACCTGTCAATACCCTGGTCCCATGCAGACCGATGACCCGGGCCTCGGCAGAGTCGTCCGGCCACGCCTGTACGAGCAGATCGCTCAGCAGCTCCACGACCACATCGTCCAGGCGCAGCTTCGCCCCGGTGACCGCCTGCCGCCCGAGCGGGAGATGGCAAAGCGCCTCGGGGTGAGCCGGGCGTCGCTCGCGCAGGCCCTCGTGGCGCTGGAGGTGCTGGGCGTCCTCAGCGTGCGGCACGGTGACGGCGCCGTCGTCGTCGAGAACGCGACCGAGCGCCAGGTGGTGTCGGCGCTGCGCGCCCGGAGCGAGCGCCTGCCGGAGGTCATCGAGGCGCGGTCGGCCCTGGAGGTCAAGCTCGCGGCGCTCGCCGCCGACCGGCGGACGGCGCGCGACCTGGCTGCCATCGACGGAGCGCTCGACACGATGGCCGCCGACATCGACGCCGGTGGTCGTGGGGTGCAGGGCGACGAGCTGTTCCACGCCGCCGTCACGGCAGCCGGCCACTCGGCGCTGCTGGCCCGGATGATGGCGGAGATCTCAGAGCTGATCCGGGAGAGCCGGCTCGAGTCGCTCACCCAGCCCGGCCGACCGTCGGCATCGCTTGCCGGTCACCGCAAGATCGCCCGCGCAATCCGTGACCAGGACCCGGCGGCGGCGGCCACGGCGATGCACGAGCACATCGAGCTCGTCTCGGACGTCGCTGTCCTGCGGGGGGCCGACGCCGCTGCACGCCGGACGGCGGAGGCGTAGGGCCGGACGTCGCTGTCCTGCGGGGGGCCGAGGACGGTCAGCCCGTCAGAGCCACGTACAGCAGCCCGACACCGGCCACCGAGGAGATCACCAGCACGAAGACCCGCACCCCGGCCGCGTTCAGCCGACCACGCAGGAAGCCGGCGACGACGTAGCCGAGCATGACCAGCGGGATGAGGGCGGCTCCAGCGGCCAGCCGGGGCAGCGTCACCTCCCCGACCAGGGCGAGGGACAGGATGCTGAGCACAGCCCCCAGCAGCAGGACCACCGACAGCGTCGAACGGATCGCCGGACCGCCGACGTTGCGGAACACGATGGCGATGGGCGGTCCGCCGATGCCGGACGTGGTCCCGCCGACGCCGCTCAGGACGCCCGCCAGGACCAGGGTCGCCCTACGCGGACGCCGCGGGGCGACCCCCACGCTGCGCGCGTCGGTGACGACCGCGGCCAGCACCGCGAGCAGCACGGTCGCGGCGACGAGGAGCTGCAGCCCGCGCACCGGCAGCATGGCCACGGCGACCGCACCCAGGAGCCCACCGGGGAGCCGGCCGGCCATCGTCCAGCCCACCCCCGGAACGTCCAGGTGCGCGCGCTCCCGGACCGCGGCCGTGATTGCGATGGGCATGGCAGCGACGAGGATGCTGACAGGGACGAGCTCCGGCGCGAGCCCGGCGAGCACCGGGACGGCGACCAGCGCCAGCCCGGTGCCGACGACGCCCTGCACCACGGCGCCCAGCACGATGGCAGCCCCGCACGCGGCGATCACCCAGAGCTCGACGCCGATGCTGTCCAACAGGTCCACCGCCTCAGACCCGACGGTCGACGCGGACGGGGGACCGCCGGAGCCCACGCCGGGGCAGGGGTCCTGCCACAGCGGGTCTCCTCTGCTCAGGCGTCGCTCGGTCAGGACGGGTGCTCGGTCAGGACGGGTGCTCGGTCAGGACGGGTGCTCCGTCACGCCGGGGGGTCGGCCAGCGCCGACAGCACGAGCTCCACCGGGTGCTGCGCGGTGCGCTGCGTGCCGTGCTCGATCTGCTGGCGGCACGACACCCCCGTCGCGGCGATCACCGCGTCCTGGCTCGCCGCACGGACGGCCGGGAACAACCGGTCCTCGCCGACCTGCAGCGAGATGTCGTAGTGCTCGGACTCGAACCCGAACGAACCGGCCATCCCGCAGCAGCCCGCGTCCAGCTCCTGCACGGTGACGCCAGGGATCCGTTGCAGCAGCGCCACGGTGGCGGCGGTGCCCACCTCCGCCTTCTGGTGGCAGTGCCCGTGGAAGACCACCGTCCGACCGGCCAGCCACGAGTCCTCACGGAGCACCAGGCGGCCGGCGTCGATGGCCTCGACGATCAGCTCCTCGGGAAGCCTCACCCGGGCGGCGACGTCGCGCACGTTCTCGTCGTCGGGCAGCAGGTCGACGTGCTCGGCCCGCAGCGTGAGGATGCAGGACGGCTCGCACCCGACGATGGGCGAACCGGGCTCGCTGTCCGCGCACAACGACGCCGCCAAGGAGCGGGCCTTGTCCCGTGCGTCGTCCAGCATCCCCTTGGAGATGCTGGCCCGGCCGCAGCAGCCCGTGCTCTCCAGCCGGACGTCGTAGCCCGCCCGCTCCAGCAGCTGCACCACGGCCTGGCCGATGCCCGGCTCGGTGTAGCTGGTGAACGAGTCGGCCAGCATCGTCACGGTGCCCTGCGTCGGGCTCCCGGGCGCCTGGTGGGCCTTGAACCAGCGGGGCAGGGTGGCGCGCTGGAACACCGGCAGAGGTCGCTGGCGGGCGATGCCCAGCCGGGAGTCCATGAGCGCCCGCAACGGCTTGATCCTCCCGGGCAGGTTGGACAGCGGTGCGGTGGCCGACCCCAGCCGGTTCAGGGTCCGGATCCCGCCGAACACCCGGGAGCGCAGCGGCACCCCGTGCAGGTCGTGCTTGGCCGCCAACGCCTCGCTCTTCAGCGAGGCCATGTCCACCCCGAGCGGGCACTCGCTCTTGCACGCCTTGCAGCTCAGGCAGAGGTCGAGCACCTCGTGCAGCCGCTCGTCACCCAGCGCGGTGTGCGGGTCGCCCTCGCTGAGCGCCTTGACCAGCGCACCGGCCCGCCCACGGGTGGAGTCCTCCTCCTTGCGGGTGGCGATGTAGGACGGGCACATCACGCCGGTGGTCGACTTGCGGCACAGCCCGATGTTCATGCACCGGTCGGCGGCACCGTGCATGCCGCCCACGACGTCGAAGGCCAGCCGGGTCTTCAGCACCGGCGGCGCGGGGGCGAGCTCGTCGGCCAGGTTCTCGGTCATGGCGGGTGCGTCCACGATCTTGCCGGGGTTCAACCGGTCGTGGGGGTCGAACAGGGCCTTCACATCTCGCATGGCCTCGTAGAGCTCGTCGCCGAACAGCTCCCGGTTGAACTCGCTGCGGGCCAGGCCGTCACCGTGCTCACTGGAGTTGGCGCCGCCGTACTCGCGCACCAGGTCCTTGATCTCGACCGCGACGGCCCGCATCTTGTCGACCTGGCCGGGCAGGGTGAGGTCGACGAACGGCCTGATGTGCAGGCAGCCGACCGAGCAGTGCCCGTAGAACCCTGCCTCCAGCCCGTGGTTGTCCAGCACGGTGCGGAAGCGGGCCGTGTACTCGGCGAGGTGCTTCGGGTCCACCGCGGTGTCCTCGACGAAGGCCAGCGGGCGCAGCGACCCGACCGACGCCGCCATGAGCAGCCCGAGGGCGGACTTGCGGACCTTGAGCAGGTCGCCCATCTGAGCCGGGGTGGTCGCCCGCAGGGTGTGGAAGCCGTGCCCGTGCCGCTCCCACAGCGCGCTGAGCCGGTCCATGGACGCGACCAGCTCGGCGTCGTCGTCCCCGGTGAAGGAGACGAACAGCAGGGCCTCCGGGTCGCCCGTGAGGATGCGGCCCAGCCCGGCGTACTCGATCTTGCTGCGGGACAGGTCCAGGATGGTCCGGTCGATCATCTCCACCTGCGCGGGCGAGCAGGACAGCGCGTCCTCGGTCGCCTCGATCGCGGCCTGCACGGAGGTGAAGTGCCCGACGGCGAACACCTGGTGCTTCGGCTTGTGCACCAGCCCCACCCGGGCGGACGTGGCCACCGCGAGGGTGCCCTCCGAGCCGACGACGAAGCGGGCGAGGTCGAACGGCGCTCCCCCGGCGAGGCGGTCCAGGCGGTACCCACCGGCCCGACGCCAGAACGCGGGGAAGCCGGCCTCGATGGCACCACCGTGCTCGGCGACGATGCGGGGCAGCTCGCGGTACAGCGCCGCCTCCAGCGTGCTGCCCGCGGCGCGGCGGACCCGCTCGGCCTCGTCCACGGTGCAGAAACGGGCGCTGCTGCCGTCGGACAGGACCACGTCGAGCTCCTGCACGTGGTCGATCGTCATGCCGTGCACCACCGAGCCGCTGCCGGCGGAGTTGTTGCCGATCATCCCGCCGATGGTTGCGCGGTTGCTGGTGGAGGTGTCCGGTCCGAACATCAGACCGTGCTGAGCGACCGCCCGGTTCAGGTCGTCCTGCACCACGCCCGGCTCGACGAGAGCGGCCCGCTCCTGCGGGTCCACCTCCAGGATCGCGGTCATGTGCCGGGAGAAGTCGAGCACCAGGCCGGGACCGACCGTCTGGCCGGCCAGGCTGGTGGCGGCCCCGCGCGAGAGAACCGGGACGCCGGCCTGGGCAGCCAGGCGCACGGTCTCCACGACATCGCCGGCGTGCCGCGGGTACACCACCCCGGCGGGCGTCATCGTGTACATGCTGGCGTCCCGTGAGAACAGGTGGCGGGTGTAGTCGTCGAAGGCCACCTCACCGTCGACCACCCGCTCCAGCTCGCGGGCGAGGTCGACCGCGGCCGGAGCGGTCCGCTCCGGCGCGGCGGTCACGGTGCCTGCAGCCGGTCGAGGGCGGCCTGCAGCCCGCCGGTGTCGATGGGGACCCCGCTGCGCACGAGACCCATCTGCACCCCGGCGAGCGTGCCCGCGAGGGTGAGGTCGTTGAAGTGCCCGAGGTGCCCGATCCGGAAGACCGATCCGGCCAGCTTGCCCAGACCGGCGCCCAGCGACATGTCGTAGTGCTGCAGGATGCTGGCCCGGACGGCGTCGGCGTCGTGGGCGTCGTCCAGCAGGATCGCGGTCAGCGACCCGGAGTACTCCCGCTCGTCCGCGGCCAGCACCTCCAGGCCCCACCCGCGGACGGCGGCGCGGGTGGCCTCGGCGTGCCGGGTGTGGCGGGCGTAGACCTCCGGCAGCCCCTCCTCCGCCAGCATCTGCAGTGCTTCGCTCAGGCCGTAAAGCAGGTTGGTGGCGGGGGTGTAGGGGAAGAAGCCGCGCTCGTTGGCGGCCAGGATGGGCTGCCAGTCCCAGAACGAGCGGACCAGCCGTGCTGTTGTCGACGCCTGCAGGGCCTTGTCGCTGACGGCGTTGAAGCTCAGCCCGGGCGGGAGCATCAGACCCTTCTGCGACCCGGCCACCGTGACGTCCACCCCCCACTCGTCGTGGCGGTAGTCGATGCTGCCGAGCGAGGAGATGGTGTCCACCAGCAGGAGCGCCGGGTGGTCCGCGGCGTCGATGGCCCGGCGGATGTCGGGGATGCGGCTGGTCACGCCGGTGGAGGTCTCGTTGTGCACCACCATCACGGCCTTGATCTCGTGGCCGGAGTCCGCCTCGAGGCGTTCCTGCACGACCTCGGGGCTCGCACCGTGCCGCCAGTCGCCGGGCACGAGGTCGACGCTCAGGCCGAGGCGGCGGGCCATCTCGTCCCACAGCGTCGCGAAGTGCCCGGTCTCGAAGCACAGCACCGTGTCACCCGGGCTCAGGGTGTTGACCAGTGCAGCCTCCCAGGCGCCCGTGCCGGACGCGGGGTAGATCACGACCGGGCCGGTGGTGCCGAACACCGGCTTCACCGCAGCGAGCACGTGCAGCCCGAGCGCGGCGAACTCCGGGCCGCGGTGGTCGATCGTGGGGGCGGCCATGGCCCGCAGCACCCGGTCGGGGACATTCGTCGGACCGGGGATCTGCAAGAAATGGCGCCCGCCGGTTCCGATCCGTGCTCGTGCTGACATCGCGCGGCCTTTCTATAGGAATGAGCCTAGATCCGTATTCAGAAGTTCACTGACCGGAACCTTACTACCGTGATGCGGAAATGTCGTGAGTGTGCCTCGTCACATCACCGGACGCGCGGCACCTTCTCGGTTGCAGGACGGCGGTTCCGTCGACAGGAACCGCGTCCCCCTGCCGTGGGGTCCCCCTCGGCAGGGCGAAGGGGATGTTCAGCCCCGCAGCTCGGCGGCGTACGCCGCGGCACGCGCCACGTAGCCGGCGGTCCCCGCCGCCACGGCGTCACGCTCGACCGCGGTCAGATCGCGTCGCACCTTGCCGGGCACGCCGGCCACCAGGGAACCGGGCGGCACGACCGTCCCCTCGAGCAGAACGGCCCCGGCGGCGACGAGCGACCCGCGACCGACCGTGACGCCGTTGAGCAGCGTCGCACCCATGCCCACCAGGCAGTCGTCTGCGACCGTGCACCCGTGCAGGACGGCCCCGTGCCCGACCGTGACCCGGTCGCCGACCCGAGCGGGGAAGCCCGCGTCCACATGCACGACGACACCGTCCTGCAGGTTGCTCTGCGCACCGATGGTGATGTCGTCGCTGTCGGCGCGGAGCACCGCCCCGAACCACACGCTGGAATCCGCGGCGAGGCGCACCCCACCGATGAGCGTGGCCGTGGGAGCCACCCACGCCTGCTCGTGCACCTCGGGGGTGCGTCCGCCGAAACCGATCATCAGGGGTTCGTCCGTGCTGCGCGTCATGCTCGACAAAACTAGTGCCGGGTGAGCAGCTGCAGCCACCTCATGACCGGACGGGGCGTCCTGCGGCCGCGGTGGTCGGCCCCTATGCGTCCCGGCGGCGCAGCTCGTCGGACAGCTCTGCGGCCACCCGTCGCAGCACCGGCAGGATGGTTCCCATCCGCTCGATCGTGACCCGCGAGGACGGGCCGGACACGGAGATCGCCACCAGGGTCGGCGCCTCCAGCACGGGGACGGCGACGCAGCGGACGCCGGACTCCTGCTCGCCGTCGTCGATCGCGTAGCCCCGCTCGCGCACCCGTGCGAGCTCGGCGGCCATCGCCTCGACGGTCGTGATCGTGCTCGGCGTCTGTGCGGGCATACCCGTGCGCTGCAGCAGCGCGAGCACGTCGTCTTCCGGAAGCTGGCTCAGCAGGGCCTTGCCGACCCCGGTGCTGTGGGCCGAGACGCGACGGCCGACCTCGGTGAACATCCGCATCGAGTGGGCCGAGGGGACCTGTGCCGCGTAGACGGCCTGGTCCCCCTCGAGCATCGCCATGTTCGCCGTCTCGCCGATCTCGGCCACGAGCTCGTTCAGATGGGGCCCGGCCCAGGCCCCCAGCATGTGGGCGGCCCGGTCGCCGAGGCGGATCAGGCGGGGGCCGAGCGCGTAACGGCGCGACGGCTCCTGCCGCAGGTACCCGCCTGCGACGAGGCTGCGCACGATCCGGTGGATGGTCGGCAACGGGAAGCCGGTCGAGGCGGACAGCTCCGTCAACCGGGCCGAGCCGCCCGCGTCCGCGACCGCCTCGAGCAGCGCGAAGGCACGGTCGAGCGACTGGACGCTGGGGGCAGCGGCGGGACTGCTGGACACACGGACACCGCTTCCTGTTCGGACTGAGTCTTCCGGAGGGCGGAAGCCTAGTTCACGACTGTTGACCACACCCGGGCGGTTGGCTAGATTCCGGACCACGAAAGTGCTATTCCACACGACGGAAGGCCCCACATGCCCCACGGACTTCGCTACGAGGTCAACTGCTCGATCATGTACACCGAGCTCCCCCTCCTGGAGCGCCCTGCCGCCGCCCGGGCCGCCGGGTTCGACGGTATCGAGCTGTGGTGGCCCTTCGCGGAGGCCGTGCCGGCCAACGCGGACGTGGACCGCCTCGTGGCCGCCGTGCAGGACGCAGGCGTGCAGCTGGTCGGCCTCAACTTCCTCGCCGGGGACATGCCCGGCGGCGACCGCGGCCTGGTGTCCTGGCCCGCCCGCAGCCAGGAGTTCCGCGACAACGTCGACGTCGCGGTCGGTCTCGGCGAGCGCCTCGGCGTCACCGGGTTCAACGCCCTGTACGGCAACCGCGTCGACGGCGTGGACCCCCAGGAGCAGGACGAGCTCGCGACAGAGAACCTGGCCGTCGCCGCCCGGGCCGCGGCCCGCATCGGCGCGGTCGTGCTCGTGGAGCCCGTCAGCGGCGCCGAGCGCTACCCGCTGCTCACCGCCGCCGACGCGGTCGCGGCGATGGACCGCGCCGCGGCCCACGGCGACGTCGACAACCTGCGCCTGCTCTTCGACGTCTACCACCTGAGCGTGAACGGCGACGACGTCGCCGCGGCCGTGGCGGCCTACGCCGACCGGGTCGGTCACGTGCAGGTCGCCGACGCCCCCGGGCGCAACGAGCCCGGTACCGGCGGGCTCGACATCGACACGCCTCTCACGGGGCTCGAGCAGGCCGGCTACGGCGGCTGGGTCGGGCTGGAGTACAAGCCCGCCGACGGCACCGATGCCGGTCTCGGCTGGCTCCCCCGCGGTCGCCGCGGCACCAGCGGTGCCTGAGGCGTCACCCCCTGCACGCCCCCACACCCGCCCCACCGAGGAGAGACATGACCACGATCGCGTTCATCGGGCTCGGCATCATGGGTGCCCCCATGGCCGGGCACCTCGTCGCCGCCGGCCACGACGTCGTCGGCTGCAACCACGGCCAGGCCGCTCTCGACGAGCTCGTCGAGAGCGGCGGCCGCAGCGCCGCGACCGTCGCCGAGGCCGTGAAGGGCGCCGAGGTGATCATCACGATGGTCCCCGACAGCCCGGACGTCGAGGGCGTCTCGCTCGGCGAGGACGGCATCTACGCCAACGCCGACACCGGCGCGCTGCACATCGACTGCTCCTCCATCCGTCCTGACGTGGCCGTGCGCGTGGCCGAGGCCGGTGCCGCCGCCGGTGTCGCTGTGGTCGACGCCCCCGTCAGCGGGGGCCAGAGCGGTGCGGTCGAGGCCGCGCTGTCGATCATGGTCGGCGGCGCCGACGAGGACGTCGCCCGCGCCCGCCCGCTGCTGGAGCTGGTGGGCACGACGGTCGTCCACGTCGGTCCCGCGGGGTCCGGCCAGACGGTCAAGGCCGCCAACCAGCTCATCGTCGCCGGGACCATCCAGCTGGTCGCGGAGTCGCTGGTATTCCTGCAGGCGCACGGTGTCGACCTCGACGCCGCGGTAAAGGTGCTCGCGGGCGGCCTCGCCGGCAACGCGATCTTCGAGCGCAAGGCCGCGAACATGCTCAAGCGCGACTACACGCCCGGGTTCCGCATCGACCTGCACCACAAGGACATGGGCATCGTCACCAGCGCGGCCCGCGAGGCCGGGGTCGCGATCCCGCTCGGGGCGCACGTCGCACAGCTCGTCGCCAGCCTGCGCGCCCAGGGCCACGGCGACCTCGACCACTCGGCCCTGCTCATGCAGGTCGAGCAGCTGTCCGGGCTGCTGCCCGCCGGCGACCACGACGGCGCTGCCGAGACGAAGGAGTCCTGACATGGCGAAGATGCGAGCGATCGACGCAGCCATCCTGGTGCTAGAGCGCGAGGGTGTCACGTGCGCCTTCGGCGTCCCCGGCGCAGCGATCAACCCGATGTACTCGGCCATGCTCGGCCGCGGCACCATCAAGCACTACCTCGGTCGCCACGTCGAGGCCGCGGCGCACATGGCCGAGGGCTACAGCCGCGCGAGCGCCGGCAACATCGGTGTCTGCCTGGTGACCAGCGGTCCCGGCGGCACCGACACGATCACGGGCCTGTACTCCGCGTGGGCGGACTCCGTGCCGCTGCTGGTGGTCTCCGGCCAGGCGCCGGTGTCCAAGCTCCACAAGGAGGACTTCCAGGCGGTCGACATCGCCGCCATCGCGGCGCCGGTGACCAAGCACTCCGAGACCGTCATGGAGCCCGCCCAGGTCCCGGGGGCGTTCCAGCGGGCGTTCCACATCATGCGCTCCGGCCGCCCCGGGCCCGTGCTGCTCGACCTGCCGATCGACGTGCAGGTCGCGGAGATCGACTTCGACATCGACACCTACGCCCCCCTGCCGGTGTCGCGCCCGCAGGCGACCCGGGCCCAGGCCGAGAAGGCCCTGGACATGCTGCTGGCCGCCGAGCGGCCGATCATCGTCTCCGGCGGCGGCGTGGTGAACGCCGACGCGGCCGACGCGCTCGTGGAGCTCGCCGAGATCCTCGACGTGCCGGTCGTGCCGACCCTGATGGGCTGGGGCACCATTCCCGACGACCACCGCCTGATGGCCGGAATGGTCGGGCTGCAGACCTCGCACCGCTACGGCAACGCGACCCTGCTGGCCAGCGACTTCGTGCTGGGCGTCGGCAACCGGTGGGCCAACCGCCACACCGGTGACCTCGAGACCTACCGCGAGGGCCGCACGTTCGTCCACGTCGACATCGAGCCGACCCAGATCGGGCGCATCTTCACCCCCGACTTCGCGATCGTGTCCGACGCGGGCGCCGCGCTGGAGCGCATGGTCGAGGTGGCCCGCGAGCGCCGCGACGCCGGGGTGCTGCCCGACCGCACCGCGTGGGTCGAGGACTGCGCGGCACGCAAGCGCACCATGCACCGGCGCACCGACTTCGCCGAGGTGCCGATCAAGCCACAGCGCGTCTACCGCGAGATGAACGCTGTCCTGCCGCGCAACACCCGCTACGTCAGCAACATCGGGCTGTCGCAGATCGCCGGCGGGCAGTTCCTGCACGTGTACAAGCCGCGGCACTGGATCGACGCCGGCCAGGCCGGCCCGCTGGGGTGGACGGTGCCCGCCGCCCTCGGCGTCTGCGTCGCCGACCCGGAGGCCGTCGTGGTCGGGGTGTCCGGCGACTACGACTTCCAGTTCCTCATCGAGCAGCTGGCCTGCGGGGCGCAGTTCCGCCTGCCCTACATCCAGCTCGTGGTGAACAACTCCTACCTGGGCCTGATCCGTCAGGCGCAGCGCAGCTTCGAGATGGACTACTGCGTCCAGCTCGCCTTCGACAACGTCAACTCCCCCGACCTCGAGGGCTACGGCGTCGACCACGTCAAGGTCGCCGAGGGCCTGGGCTGCAAGGCGATCCGGGTGCGCGACCCCGAGCAGATCGGGCAGGCCTTCGAGAAGGCCGTCGCGATGATGGCCGAGTACCGGGTGCCGGTGGTCGTCGAGGTCATCCTCGAGAAGGTCACCAACATCGCCATGGGCACCTCCATCAGCAACATCAACGAGTTCGAGGACCTCGCCGAGTCCGAGGTCTGAGGTCTGAGCCTCCCCCCACCCCACCCCTCCCCGGGGCCCCTGACCCCGCCCCGGCTCGGCCGTGCACCACAGCGGCCGGGCCGGGGTGGCCTCCACCACCCAGGGCCGTCCCCTCCCGACCGTCCTGACCGGACCGTCCTGACCCACCCCTGCCGGACGGCACGCTGGGGGCATGACGCAGGGGGTGCCGCAGCAGACGCCGACGGAGGACACGCCGCTGCCCTGGGGGACGCTGACCCTGCTGGCCGCCGCCGTGTTCGCGGCCATCACCACCGAGGTGCTGCCGGTGGGGCTGCTGCCGTTGATGGCGGCGAGCCTGGGCGTGGGTGAGGGCGCCGTCGGGCTGCTCGTCAGCGTCTACGCGGTGGTCGTCGCGGTCGGCTGCATCCCCCTCACCGCCCTGGTCGTCCGCTGGCCACGCCACCACGTCCTGGTGGCGGTCCTACTCCTGTACGCCCTGAGCAACGGACTCCTCGCGGTCGCGACCGCCTACCCGGTGGCGGTCCTCGCGCGCCTGCTCGGCGGCCTCGCCCACGCCGTGTTCTTCTCCGTCGTGTTCACCGCGGCCGTGTCCCTCGTCCCGGCCACCCGGATGGGTCGGGCGGTCGCCTTCGTCGGTGCGGGCAACGCGCTGGGGCTGGCGATGGGGGTGCCGCTGGGCGCCGCGGTCGGCAACGAGCTCGGCTGGCGGTGGGTCGTCGGCGGGTTCGCACTCCTGCTGGCGCTGCTGGCGGGGTTGTGCGCGAGGCGCCTGCCTCGCGGTGGCCCTCCCGCCGGCAGCGCGCAGGAGCCGGTGCTGCGAGCGGTGCGTCGGGGCCCCCTGCTGCGGGTCGCCGCTGTCGTGGTCCTCGTCGTGTTCGGCCACTACACCGCGTTCACCTACGTGAGCCTGCTCCTGCTGCGGTCCGGTGTGACCCAGGACCGGGTCAGCCTGGTGCTGCTGGGCTACGGGGTCGCCGGGGTCCTGGGCCTGCTCGCCGCCGGGGCGCTCGCTGATCGACGACCCCGGGCAGGGCTGACGGGGGCGGTGGCGCTGACCGTGGCCTGCCTGGTCGGCCTCGCCCTGGTCGGCGGCTCGACAGGGCTGACGGTGACGGCGGTCGTGGTGTGGGGGGCCGCGTTCGGCGCCCTGCCGACCCTGCTGCAGACAGCCGCCTTCCGCGCCACGCCGCAGGCACCGGACGCCGCCCCCGCGGTGGTCAACGCGACGTTCAACGTCGGTATCGCCGGTGGGGCGCTGCTCGGGGCCCAGCAGCTGGGCCTTGCCGGACCCGGCAGCCTGGCCGTCACCGGCGCCGCGATCGTCGGGGTGTCGCTGCTGCTCGTCGTGCTGCCCGGCGGACGCGTCCCGGTGGCGGTCCCACGCTGAGCCTCACCGCAGGCACCCGGAGCAGGGGGTCACCCGACCAGCGGACGCGTCTCGGGCAGCCGGAACAGCTTGCCGCGCTCGCGCAGGGCCAGGGCGCTGACGAGGGCGACCGGGCCGATCCGGCCCAGGAACATGCAGCTGATCAGGACCCACTTGCCCGCGGTCGGCAGGTCGGCGGTGATGCCCGTCGACAGCCCGACGGTGCCGACGGCGGACACCACCTCGAACAGGACCTGGTGGGTGGGCAGGCTTGTCAGGCGCAGCAGCACCGTGGTGGCGACCACCACGACGCCGAAGGTGAGCGCGAGCGCCGCCAGGGCCTGGCGGATCACCTGTGGCGCCACCCGCCTACCGAAGACGTCGACGTCGGCGTCGCCCCGGGCCTCGGCCAGCACCGCGACGACCAGGACGGCGAGCGTGCCGACCTTGATGCCGCCGGCGGTGCCGCCCGAGCCACCACCGACCAGCATGAGCAGGTCGGTGACGAACAGGGACGACTCCGTGGCCTGCGCGTAGTCGATGGTGTTGAAGCCCGCGGTACGGGCGGTGACCGACATGAACACTGAGTTCCAGACCCGGTCGAACATCGAACCGTCACCGCTGGTCGGCGCGTGCGTCCACTCCAGGACGGTGAAGACCACCGAACCGCCCACCACGAGCACGGCTGTCGTGACGATCGTCAGGCGGGTGTGCACGCTCCAGCGGGAGGGTCGGTGGTGGCGCAGCACCTCGCGGACGACGGGGAAGCCGATCCCGCCCAGGACGATCGCGACCATGATCGGGCCCGTGACCCACACGTCGCCGGAGAAGCCGATCAGGTTGTCGCTGAACAGGGCGAACCCGGCGTTGTTGAACGCCGACACCGCGTGGAAGAGCGCCAGCCACGCGGCCCGACCGACGGGCTCGCCATAGCTGGTGGTGAACCGCACGAACAGGACTGCTGCGACCGCGCCCTGAACCGCCAGGGTGGTGCGGACGATGCCCAGCACCACAGTGCGGGCGTCGGCGAGGGCGCTCTGGTCGGTCCCCTGCGCCGCCCGCAGCCGGGACTGTAGGCCGAGGCGGCGTGCTACCAGCAGTGCGAGCAGCGTCGCCAGCGTGGCGATGCCGAAGCCCCCCAGCTGGATGAACAGCAGGATCACTGCCTCGCCGAAGGACGACCAGTAGACCGGGGTGTCCACCACGATGTGCCCGGTCACGCAGACGGCGGACGTCGCGGTGAACACCGCCACGATGAACGGCGCCGCACCCAGGGCCTGGCCGTCGGCGACGGCCCACGGCGTGGACAGCAGGGCCGTGGCCACCGCGATCGTGGCCGCGAAGCCCAGCGGGATGATCCGCAGCGGGGTGCCGAGCGTGCGACGGACCACGGACCGGGTGTCCAGTCCGGAGATCGCCGAGCGGCGCAGCAGGAGCACGTCTCGACGGTAGGTCCGTCCATGAGGCCCAGAAGGTCGTCATGGGCCGGTAGGGCGTCCGGGTTCCGTCTGGATCTGCCGGCTCAGAGCCAGCCCCTGCGACGGAACAACCGCTGGAGGCCGACGCAGATGGCCACCATGACGCCCATCACGAGGGGGTAGCCGTACTCCCAGCGAAGCTCCGTCATGTGGTCGAAGTTCATGCCGTAGATCCCGGCGATGGCCGTCGGCACCAGGGCGATCGCGGCCCAGGCGCTGATCTTGCGCATGTCCTCGTTCTGCCGGACCGCGGTGCTGGAGCAGCTTGCTGTCACCGTGGCGCACCGTGATCACGAAGCCGGGCCCCAGGAAGACCGCGATCTCTGCCGTCTCGATGACCTCGTCGGATTCGACGTAGCGGACCGGCTTGAGGACGGCGAACACGAGGTCGTCGTAGACCTCGAGCTTGTGGCGCTGGTGGGCCGCCACGGCGTCCTCGACGGCGAGCGCGGGCAGGGAGAACGCCGCTGCGAGCTGCTCGAGCTCCGCTGCGGACGGCTGCTGGACCCCGATCCAGACGAACCCGTCCGAGCGGTCGGCCGCAGCCACGGCATCGCCGAGGTCAGCCACCCCGGCACCCGCCCACCGCGGTGCTAGACGGCGCAGCCGCCGATGGTGCGCTCGACGTCGGAGCGCTCGACGGTCGGGGCAGCGGCAGTCGGCGGTGCACCGACGGTCGTCAGCCTGCTGCCGGTGCCCCGTTGCCGCCGGAACATGACGTGGGCCATCGCCCCACCTCCTCCTCGGTCCTCGCAGACCGTACGACCCGCGCGGCGCGGGCACGGCCGGGCTCACCCGGGACGTGGGCCGTACATGATCACGGCGACACCAACGAGGCACAGCAGAGCTCCGCCGACGTCGTAGCGGTCGGGCCGGAAGCCGTCGACCAGCGTCCCCCAGGTCAGCGACCCCGCGACGAAGACACCTCCGTAGGCGGCCAGGATGCGGCCGAAGTTCGCGTCCGGCTGCAGCGTCGCCACAAAGCCGTAGAGCCCGAGTGCGATGACGCCTGCACCGATCCAGACCCAGCCCCGGTCCTCCCGGACGCCCTGCCAGACGAGCCATGCCCCACCGATCTCGGCCAGGGCGGCTGCAGCGAAGAGGGCGACGGACAGCACGGTGCTCATGGCCACGAGCCTAGGCAGGTGCTGCCGGTGTCGATCTCGGTCGAGGCGTCACGCACCCGACGAGGACGAGGTCGACGTCAGCGGTGGGTGCGCGCCCTAGCATTCGGTCATGGCGCTGCGGGCCGTCGCGGTGGTCCTGCTGGCTGCCGCGTTGTTCGGCACGACCGGTACGGCGCAGGCGTTGGGCCCGTCGGCCACGACCCCGCTCGGTGTCGGGGCTGCTCGCCTCGTCGTCGGCGGTCTGGCCCTGCTGGCGTTGCTCCCGCTGCTCGGGGTAGGCCGAGCCGAGGCGTTCACGCTGTGGCGCACGCCGACGGGGCTCGTGGCCGGGGTGTGCACGGCCCTGTACCAGGTGTGCTTCTTCGCCGGGGTCGAGCGCACGGGGGTGGCTGTGGGGACTCTCGTCGCGATCGGGAGCGGCCCCGTCCTGACCGGTCTGATGGCCCGGTGGCTCCTGCACGAGCAGCTCGGTCCGGTCTGGTTCGCGGCGACGGGGCTGTGCCTGGGCGGGCTGGCCCTGCTGGTCCTCACGGGCGGGGGGTCGGGCGGTACGGACCCGCTCGGCGTGCTGCTCGCCGTGCTGGCCGGAGCTGCCTACGCCGGTTACACCGTCGTGGCCAAGCGTCAGCTCGAGGCTGGGCACGCGCCCTCGGCGGTCATGGCTGCAGCCTTCGGGCTGGGCGGCCTCGTCTCCCTCCCCGTGCTGGTCAGCCAGCCCGTCGGCTGGCTGGTCTCCGGCCAGGGCGTCGCGCTCGCGCTCTACCTGGGCCTGGTCACGACGACGTTCGCCTACCTGCTCTTCGTGCGGGGGCTCGCCGTGCTGCCGGCTGCGCCGGTGACGACGTTAGTGCTCGCGGAGCCCGTCGTGGCGACGGCACTGGGCATCGCGGTCCTGCAGGAACGGCTGTCGCTGCTCGGACTCCTCGGCGTCGCACTGGTGCTCGTCGGACTGCTTGTGCAGGGCCGTGGTGCAGCGTCCGGTTCGCCCGCTGCCGACCACCGCACCTGAGAGGAGGAGCCGTCGGGCATCGGCCCACTGGTCACCGGAGAAGACGCCCTCGCCTGGTCGCCACACCAGCCACGTCCCCCCTCGACAGCACGTCGTACCCGTGAACCTGCACAGCGCGTCCCGATGACCCGGGTCGTCGAACGTCATCGCGTGACAACGAAGAAGTACCCCGATGACGACACAACCGGCCGGATGTGTGACAACGTCCCCCCGGCAGCACGCCGCGACGAGGGGACCCACCATGCGGGACGCACGTATACTGGCACCGGCACCGGCACCGGCACCGACCGGGCGCCTGCGAAGCTCCCGGCGTCGGGCCTCCCGCCGTGCAGTGCCCGTCCTCGCGCTGGCCGTGGCTGCCCTGCTCGTGGCCCCCGGCCAGGCGGTCGGGTCCAGCGCGCACGAGGCCGAGCCGTCCTTCGTCGACCCCACCGCCCAGGTGGTCGGCGGGAACGCGGTCGAGCTCGAGGGCGGTGTCTACGTCGGGCCGTTCGCCGAGCTGCGCGGCGGGAAGCGTGCCCCCATCACCCTGGGCGCAGAGTCCAACGTGCAGGACAACGTCGTGGTCGACGCGGCCGCCGTGCGGCCGGGCCGTGAGCGCGCCGTCATCGCCCGCGCCGGGTTGCGCCCGAACGACGGCGTCGAGACCGGCGAGCGGGTCATCCTGGCCCATGGCTCGTCGGTACGGGGGCCCGCGCGGCTCGGCGTGGGCGCGGCCGACGAGGCCGACTCCGGCGTTTTCGTCAGCTTCGGCGCCCAGGTCGACGGCGCCGTGATCGAGCGCGACAGCGGGCTGTCGGTGCTGAGCCGCGTCGGCCCCGGGGTGACGCTGCGCAGCGGCCTCATCGTGCTGCCCGGCAAGAACGTCACCACGCAGGCGCAGGCCGACGACCCAGCCTTGGGCAAGGTGCGTCCGATCGTCGAGGCGGACCGGTTGTTCAACGAGGGGGTGGTGGAGGTGAACGTCTCCCTCGCCCGGGAGTACTCACGCCTGGAGGCGGAGGACGCCTCGGCCGTGCGCGGGATCAACGTCGACCCGGGGAACAACGTGTTCGACCAGACCCGGGACGCCCCGCGGGTGGCCTCGTCGCTGTGCACCGGGCCGGAGGTCGTGGAGCCGGAGTTCCGTAACCGCGTCATCGGCGACGTGTGCTTCGAGGACACGCTGGAGGAGCTGGACGAGCGGCTCGGCGAACAGATCTCGTTGCGCGCCGACGAGGGCGGCCCGTTCGCGGTCGGCGAGGTCGGCCACATGCACGACGGGGTCGTCTTCCACGCCCTGGAGGGCTCCGACCTGTCGCTCGGCAGCCGCATCCGCTACGGCGCGGAGGCCATCGTCCACGGCGGCGGGCGACCGACGGTCGACCTGACCACGGGCCTGGCGGAACCGACCGTCGTGGGCAACGACGTCACCCTCGGCGCAGGGTCGACCGTGTTCCGCTCCCTGGTCCGCAACGAGGCGGTCATCGGTGAGCGAAGCGCCGTCGTCGGCAGCGAGCTGGTCATCGGCCAGGTCGTGCCGCCCCGCACCATCTACGCCAACGACGCCGTGTTCGGCCCCGTCGAGTGGTGAGGCGGCGGCCCGCCCGGGCCGCCTCGCGCGTCCTGGCCACCGCGGCGGCCACGGCGCTCCTGCTCGGCGCCTGCGGGACCGACGGACCGCCCACCGCCGCACCGACCGGTCTGCAGGTGTCCCTGGACACGCAGGAGTCCCCCGGCGACGACGGTTCCGGCACGGTCGACTGGGAGGCGTCCTGGGAGCTGGTCTGGGTACCGCTGCCGGACGCGACCGGTTACGTCGCCCGCTGGAGCACGAGCGAGGGGACCCCGGAGACGGAGCCCGAACCGGTCGAGGGCACGAGCCTGGAGGTCGACGTCGCCGCGGGCAGCTCACCGCCGGAGCGTGTGTCCGCGGACCTGTCCGCCGGGGTCCTGTTCACCTCCTCGCAGCTGTCGGTCTCGGTGGCCGGCGTCGGCGAGGACGGCACGACGGGCCCGTGGAGCGTGTGGGTGCCGGTCGGGGACGTCCCGGCCGACGGCCGGCCGGTCGGGTCCCGCGGCCCCTGAACCGTCGGCTCAGTCCCGCGCACCCCTGCCGTGGACCTGACCTGCCCCACGTGTGAGCCGGCCCTGGCCGACGTGCGCGCCCCGAGCTGGCGGTGGGAATCGAACCAACAACCGCCCGATTACACGTCGATCCGAGGGCGTCCAGGACGCTGCTAGCGGGGCTGTGACCTGCGCAAACGCCGGGAGTTCGTCTGACCGCGTCTCCACCTGCACGACCGCGTTGCTGTCAGGTTCCGCTGTCACGTGCGCGTGCTCCCCGCCGCAGGGCAGTCTCCGCCTGTGAGTGCGCAGCTTCGCGACCTGCACGAGCACATGGTGCTGTGGTGCGCGGGTCACGCCAGTGTTCTGGCCCGGCCCTAGTCGGATGAGCTTGGTGCAGGATGACTCCGGCACGATGCCCTTCGGCCCCCAGGAGCGGAATGCGACCGACGTCGGCACTACTCGCCGGGCAAAACCTGCCGTTGCCGGCGGAGCACTTCGAGGTGGGGCTGCGACAGGGTGGGCGGGCGCAGGCGGACATGGTCGCGCTGCTGCTCGACCGCGGGGGAAAGGTCAGTGCTGATGCCGACTTCGTCTTCTATGACGCCCCGCAGCACCCGAGCGGGTCGGTAGTCCTGATAGGCGGACCACTGCGGTTGAACCTGTCGCGGGTGCCTGATGCGGTCGAGCAGATCGTGGTGGCGGCGCACGGCGACGAGACGCGCGGGTTATCCGGTCTCGCGGTCGAGGTCAGCCTGGATGCAGAGATCTTGACGTTCGCGCCGCAGCGACTCGACGAGCTGCCGACGGCCGTGCTCATTGAGCTCTACCGGCGGAGCGGTGCCTGGCGGGTTCGTGCAGTCGGGCAAGGATGGGCGACGGGTCTTGGGGGTCTGGCGCAGGACTACGGCGTCGTCGTCGACGCCGGAGACGCTCAGGCGCCCGACCCGGACAGCACCAGCATCCGCTCGGAGTCGAGACCCTCATCGGGCAACGGGACGTCCTGGTAAGGGAAGTCGCGAGCCTCGCACGACAGTTGCAGGACGCCCGGGCAGCACTCGTCGAGACCGACGAACGGATGCTGCTGCAGCAAGTGGGCTGCTACCAGTTCAGACACCCGCTTGACGACGTCCTGTCGTCTGAGAAGCGCCTGGTTGGCTTGCGGGCGCGTATCAAGGAGGCTCTCACCAAGCGGACAGCGGTACGCGGCAAGTCTGGCTGGATGGTCAACGGCTCGCTGAAGGAAGGCGAGCAGCTCGTGCGCCAGTTCAGCGACCTCATGCTTCGCACCTACAACATCGAGGCGGACAACTGCGTCCGTACCGTGCGCGCTCATACCCTTGACACAGTCGCCAAGAGGCCCCCATCTCGTTCCGCCACGCCGCGGGCGTTGCTACGAGCCCACAGGAGGCACCTCACCGGAGTCCGGCCGGTGACCTCCGGAACGTCAGCCCACACTTCGTGCAGGCACGCACGTCCTGGCGGGTGGGGCGGAAACGGATCCTCCTTCGTCTTGTTGTCGGGGGCGGCCTTGTCCGGCCCCAAGCTGGCTGGGCCGGACGGTCTCCTCGAGACGCACGTGCCGCACGCCCGTTGCCGAATGTAGGCAATCCCCGGCAAACTCGGTTCGTGTGACCACCAGCTCGGCGGTGTCGGGAGCGCTCGCCAGGCTCGGCCGCGAAGCGGCGACTGAGCACGGGTGTGACCCAGGGCTGCTCCAGGGCTATCTGCCGGCCCTGCTCGCCACGGCCAGCACGCTGCGCGGCCTGACCGAAGAGGAGAAGGAGGCGTGCCGGCGGTCCGGCGGCGAGGCGGCCCAGGCAGGACTAGCGCTGCCTGCGCTGGTGGATCTGTACATGACGGCCTCGCGACGCCTGTGGCCGCAGCTGTCAGACCTGGTCGGTGCGCTGCGGGGCCGTCCGGTCCGCCCGGCGGAGCTCGTCCGTCTCGGCGAAGCCGTGTGGCGCGCCGCCGACGATGCGCTGGCGGCGCTCGCAACGGGGTACCTGGACGCGCAGCGGCTCGTCGTCCGCGCCGAGGAAGGGGCGCGTCTACGGTTTGTCGAGGAGCTGCTGAACGGTCACGCCGACATCGGATCCCTGGTCGACCGCGCCGAGACGTACGGGCTCAACCTCTCGGCGGGGCACGTGGTCGCCGTGGCGCAGGCGAAGCAGCCGGCCGCGACGGGGCGGCTGACAACCTGGGTGGAGGAGGCGGTGCGCAGCCGCTTCCCGCACCGCGGTGTCCTGGTGACCGAGGAGGCAGGGCGACTGGTGTGCGCGCTGTCGACACCGGACCTGAGCATGGTGGAGCAGGACACCGACGCTGGTGTGCTGGGCGAACTTGCCGCCTCAGCCGCCGAAGAGCTGACACGCAGGGCGGGATGGCGGGTGGCCGTCAGCCGCCGGCACGTCGGGCCTCTGGGCATCCGCCGTTGCTACGGAGAGGCTCTCGACGCGCTGAGCGTCGCAGACCGGCTCAGCCTCCCGGACCTGGTCGTGCACGCACGACAGCTGCTCGTGTACCGCGTCCTGATTCGCGACGAGAGCGCCATGACCGACCTCGTCCAGGCGGTGCTCGGACCGCTGGCCGCGACAGCGGAAGGACCCGACCGACTGCTGCTCACCCTCGAGGCCTACTTCGCCGCTGGAGGCAACACCGCCGCGGCTGCCCGCGAGTTGCACCTGAGCGTACGGGCTCTGAGCTACCGGTTGCAGCGGGTGCACGAGCTGACTGGCTACCGAGCCGGGAACCCGGCGCAACAGCTGACCCTGTCCGTCGCTGTCACCGGCGCTCGGCTCCTCGGCTGGCCGCACCGGGCGGCGACCCGTGACTAGCGCCGCTGCGACGCACCTCCATGCCAGCAAGTTCCAGCCGCCGCAGACCGGGCCTCGATGCGCCGGGCCGGCGACGTTGCCGGGTTCCGGCAGATTGACGGCCCCACGGCTTCCTGCGCTAGACCTGCCGCTGCTCGGCTCTTCTGCCTACCTTCCCAAGGTATGCGACCTCACACCAAGCGCCCGCGAGCGAGCGACGCCGCTGCGGCCCGCCGTCACCCGATCAGCATGCGCAGCCGCGACGGCGGTGTCGGCGCGAGCGGCTGTCGAGTGAGGCAGCGCGAGCCGAGCGACCTGGCGATCCACGTTCGGGAGGACCTGCCGCGGCCGTTGGTGAGCGTGGCGGGGGAGCTGGACCTGGCAAGCGTGGGTCTGCTCATCGCGATGCTTGACCACGTCCGTCGGAGCCTTCCCCCGCACATGGGGGCGGTGGTCGCGCTCGACCAGGTGGACGTCGACGTCGACCTCACCGCAGTGACGTTCGCAGACAGCCACGGTCTGGCGCCGCTGCTGGACAGCCGCACCAGGATCGTCGCTGCGTCTACTGCAGTGCGTCGCCTCCTGCTCCTGCTGAGTGACCTACAGCTAATGCCCCCCTCTGCCCGCCCGGCCAGCAGACTCCGGCCAGGCCCGGTCGGCACGGCCTGAGCCGGGGTCCGAGGCGGCACCTGCCGTCTACGGTCTGCACGTTTGCGCACAGGCCCGTGCTGCGGTCCTGGCCGAGCGCGTGTGCCCGCCGATTCCTATCGCCAAAAAGGAACCCGACATGAAGATTCAGATGAACAGTGACAAGAACGTCGAGCTAGACAGCTCGCTGGCCGGACTCATCGAGCAGGACCTGGCATCGGGGTTGCGCCGGTTCAGCGGCCAGATTACCCGGATCGAGGTCCACCTCGGTGATGAGATCGCGGGGCGTTCGGACGGTCGCGACAAGCGGTGCGCGCTCGAGGCGCGTCTCGCGGGGCAGGCTCCCGTCACGGTCACCGACTGGGCCGGGACCAGCGAGGAGGCCCTGGGTGGTGCGGTCAAGAAGCTGGTGAGCCTGCTGGAGAGCAAGACCGGGCGGACTGACTCCCGCAAGGGCGGCAAGTCGATCCGCCACATGGACGTTCGCGAGGGTCTGTCGTGAGTGCCGCCTCCAGCCCGGGTGGCTGGGCTAGTCGAGCAGCGCTCGACCACCCGGCCTCCGGCGTCAGTCGATCAACAACCGGGTTCACCCGTGGTGACCTGGACACCTTGCTCGCCGCCTCGCCTGCGCCGGCCGTCTCGATCTTCCTGCCTACCGATCGTCGCGGGCGCGAGGTCCGGCAGGGCCCGATCCGGCTGCGCAACCTGATCCGGGCAGCAGGTGAATCGTTGCTGTCCGGCGGGATGCCCGCCGCTGAGGCGGACGCCCTCCTGGCGCCGGCGAACGGGTTGCTCGATGACCACGACTTCTGGCAGTTCCAGGGCCACGGGCTGGCCCTGTTCCTCGACGCGACCGGGATGGGGGCGTTCCGGGTTCCGCTCTCGTTCGCCGAGCAGGTGGTGGCGGGTCCGGGTTTCCACATCCGCCCGGTGCTGCCGCTGCTGGCCGCCGACGGCCGGTTCCAGGTCCTGACGGTGACCGCCGGAAAGGTGCGACTGTTCGAGGCCTCCCGGTACAACCTTCTCGAGGTGCGTAGCAGTGCCCTGCCGGAGAATCTGGTGGAGGAGATGGGTCCGTTCGACTCCGGGAACGACTACGAGAACCCGGTGCAGGCAAGCCCGGTTGCCCGGCCGCACACCGGCTCGCTCAACATCGGCAACGCGCAGGTCTACGGGGACAGCCCCGCGGAGTGGACCAAGTCGCGGCTGGTGGACTTCACCCGCCGGGTTGCAGCAGCGGTCGACGAGCGTTCCGCGGCCGACCCGGTGCCCGTGGTGCTGGTGGCGGGGAGTGAGATCGGTGGACACTTCAGTGGGTTCACCACCTTGGGCCGGTTGCTGGTGGGGGTCATCGAGACCAACCCGGAGGCGATGGACGATGAGGCGCTTCACGATGCCGTCTACACGGTCGCCCGACCCTTCCTGGACGCCGTGCGCACGGAGGCCATCGCCCGGTTCGAGGCCCTGCTCGGCGCCGGTGACGCCCGCGCCGTCACGGGCGCACGAGACGTGCTGACAGCGGCCGAGCAAGGGAGGGTCGACACCCTGCTACTGCCGCCCGAGGACCACGCAACCGGTCCCGACGAACCCGACACCAGTGGGGTCGCGCCAGCCGGCAGCACGCACGCATCCGGGTGGCCGGAACCGGATCTGCTCGACGTCGCCGCGGTGCAGACACTGCGCCGTGGTGGGAGCCTCCACCTACACGGCGAGGCCGGGTCACCTCGATCTGAGGTCGGGGCCATCCTGCGGTACTGACCGGCCCGGTCCCCTCCTAGAGCCGGCGACACGAGCTGACTCCTCTCACCCGTTCGCGCGCTGGATGAGTGCGCCACCGTCGGTGCCATCTGCCTTGGTCGGCGTCACCAGGGAACAGGTCGGCGTGCCGGCCGGGCTCCCCGCTCGCTCGGGACGTCGATGCGGGGCAGCGTCACCGTCCTCGTCGGTGCACTGACGGGACGTCGACGTCGACGTCGACGTCGACGTGCAGGCCGAGCGGGCAGCGTAGGTCGACGTCCAGGGCACATCGCCGGCCCGCCACTGAACGGGACGAGTGGTAGTCGGCCGATGTCCTGTCACGAAGCCAGAGCTCGGGAGCGAACCGGTGTGCCTCGGGGAGGCGGGTCTCGTCGCGATTCAAAGAAGGGCGCGAAGATGATCACTGATGCCCCCGCCGGCAGGACCTTCCCGTGGACCTCGGTGTCGACGTGCGTCTGGCGAAGGATTTCCGGCGTGGTGGGACTGGGACCGCTTCATCGGCGTCTGCTGGCGTGTGGTGCGCCAGGTCATGCTGGGAGGCAGTGCCCGCGACGACGAGCGACTGACTGACCTGCTGCTGCTGCTGCGGCGGCCGCGGCGGCGGCGGCGGCGGCGGCAACTGGTCCTACCTCAACCCGCCCACCTCTGGGCGGGAACTGGGGCGGGCGTCTGGCGTGGTCACGCGTGGACCGGGCCAGGTGCTGTCAACCCGGGCTCCCGCACCGAGGCTGCGACAACGTGCAGTCAGGGGGGAGCTGGCGGTGGGACTCGAACCCACAACCGCCCGATTACAAGTCGGGTGCGCTACCAATTGCGCCACGCCAGCGGATGGAGAGCCGGTGTTCGGGCCGATGGACCACCGAGCGGCTCCCGCCACCCGTACTCCCCTGACCACGAACTCCTACCCGGCGGTGAGACCTTACCCGCCGGCAGAGCCGGCGCCGAGAAGCCGGCGGGGGCCTCCGAGGGGGCCGCGACGTGTGGCGGTGTCGTCGAGCGGGTACGTCCCGCACATGCCAACCATGCAGACCGTCCAGACCATGATCGCCACGCACCCCGCCGAGACCGGGGTCGACCGCGAGCAGCTGTCGCGGGTCGTCGACCTGCTCCTCGCTTGCAGCGCCGCGTGCACCATCTGCGCCGACGCATGCCTGGCCGAGGAGCATGTGGCGGACATGGCGAGGTGCATCCGCGCAGACCTCGACTGCGCGGACATCTGTGCAGCCACCGCCCGCGTGCTGTCCCGGCAGACCGCCTACGACGCCGACGTCAGCCGCTCGTTGCTCCAGGCCTGCATCACCGCGTGCCGCAGCTGCGGCGACGAGTGCGCGTCCCACGCCGACATGCACGAGCACTGCACGGTGTGCGCCGAGGCCTGTCGCGCCTGCCAGCAGGCGTGCGAGAAGCTCCTCGCCGCGATGAGCTGAGCCGGTGTGGGGTCCTGACGGCGCACCGGGTGCAGGATGTGACCGTGACGCCCGGCCCGCACGTCTCGCACTGGCCGTGGGAGGAGCACGGTGTCCTCGGCTGGAGGCTCGTCCCTCTCGCTCTCTGGTCCGCAGTGGTCCCGGCCGCCGCCCGCAGCCGCCCCGCTCGTCTCGACAGATGGGCCGTGGTCCTGCTCGTCGTCGCAGCCGCCACCACGGCGGCACTGCTCTACAACCCGTGAACCTTGCCCGGTCGCCCCGCAGGTGTGCCCGTCTGACGCCCCACCACGGGCAGACTCGCCGCGTGACAGCTGCCACCCAGCCCGCGGTCCAGGCGCTCCTGGAGGAGGTCGACAGCCTGCTGGCCCGCGCCCACCGCGTGGTCGTCGGCCTCGTCGGTCCGCCCGGCACCGGCAAGTCCACCGTCGCGTCGGCGCTGGTGTCGGCCCTGGAGGCAGCGGGGACCACTGCCGCGCTCGTGCCGATGGACGGCTTCCACCTGGACCAGCGCGAGCTGGAGCGCCTCGGCAGGGCGGGGCGCAAGGGTGCCCCGGACACCTTCGACGTGGCCGGGTACGTCGCCCTGCTGCGGCGGCTGCGCGAGGCGACCGAACCGGTCACCTACGGTCCCCGCTTCGACCGGGAGCTCGAGCAGTCGGTCGGCTCCGCGCTGGCCGTCCCCTCGCACACCCGGGTCGTGGTCACCGAGGGCAACTACCTGCTGCTGGACGCGGCAGACCTGGGCCCTCTGAGCGCACAAGACCCCACCATGCAGGCCTGGGGGCAGGTCCGCAGGCTGCTGGACCGCTGCTGGTTCGTGGACACCGACCACGCGGTCCGGCTGTCCCGGCTGATCGCCCGCCACGTCGCGCACGGGCGCACCCCCGAACAGGCGAGGGAGTGGGTGCAGCGCACCGACGAGCCCAACGCCGTGCTCGTGCGGGGCACCCGTCACCGAGGCGACGGCGACATCGTCTGGGACTGACGCCGAGCCCGAGGAGGGGCCGACACCCGCCCGGACGCCTGTTCTGACGGCGGGCGCCAGCGGTGGGCGCCGGTCCGACGAAGCGCTGGTCGCGGCTCCCCCGACGGTAGGGTCGGGCTTTCCGAGGACCCAGGAGGGCATGGTGGCCACCCCGGGCCGGCGAGCGCCGGTCATGCACGACGTGGCACTGCTTGCCGGGGTCTCGCACCAGACGGTGTCCCGGGTCCTCAACGACCACCCGAACGTGCGTGCCGAGACCCGCGTCCGGGTGCAGCAGGCCATCACCTCGCTGGGCTACCGGCGCAACGCCGCCGCCCGGACCCTGGTGACCCGGTCCTCACGGACCATCGGCGTGGTGGCGGCCAACACGACCCTGTTCGGCCCCGCGAGCATCCTGCTCGCCGTGGAGCAGGCCGCCCGCAGGCGCGGCTACTCCGTCAACGTGGCGTCCCTCGCGGACCTGTCCACGACGTCGGTGACCGGCGCGTTCGGCTACCTGGAGGACCTCCGGGTGTCCGGCGTCGTCGTGATCGCACCGCAGCGCACCGCGGCCGACGCGATGATCGAGCTGCCCCACAAGGTGCCGGTGGTGGCCGTCGACGGCGGCCTGCAGGCGGACCTGCCGATCGTCGGCGTCGACCAGGCCGAGGGCGCCCGGCTGATGACGGAGCACCTGCTGGGCCTGGGCCACCGGACCGTGCACCACGTCGCAGGACCCGAGGACTGGTTGGAGGCCCAGGAGCGGGTGGTGGCCTGGCGGGCGACCCTGCAGGCCCACGGCCGGGTCGTGCCGCCCGTCTTGCGCGGGGACTGGACGGCGGTGACCGCGTTCGAGCTCGGCCGTGGCCTCGCCGACGACCCCGAGGTGACGGCCGTCTTCGCCGCGAACGACCAGACGGCGCTCGGGGTGGTCCGGGCCATGCAGGAGCACGGCCGGTCCGTGCCCGAGGACGTGAGCGTGGGCGGGTTCGACGACATACCCGAGGCCCCGTTCTTCGGCCCCGCGCTGACCAGCGTCCGGCAGGACTTCGGCCTGGTCGGGGAGACGAGCATCCGGATCCTGATCGACCTGTTCGAGGGCGGCCTGCCACCCGTGGGCCGCACGCCCGAACGCACCGTCGTCCCCGTCCTGGTGCCCCGCCGCAGCACCGGCCCCGCCCCTGCCTGAGCCGCGTCGCGCCCGGCTTCTCACCGACCGGTGAGCGCGACCAGCACGGCGGCGACGACGACCAGGCCGGCGAGCCCGAGCAGGGCCGCCCGCCCGGCGCTGGTGCGTGCCACCGGTTCGCTCAGCGCTCGTGAGCCCTGCCGCAGCGCCCGACCGCCCGGGCCGAACCACGCCAGCAGCACCGCGACCGCGAGCGCGCCGGTGAGCACGGGCGGGTCGGTCAGCACGGCGCTCACCGTCGTCCAGCTCGACCATGACATGCCCCGCAGCAGCAGGTAGAGCGTCAGGAGCAGCAACGGCGACACGATCATCAGGCTCAGCAGGAGGTGGCCCACGCTCGCCAGGGCAGCACCCACCAGGCGGAACGGGTACATCAGCGTCAGGCCTGTCCTGGCCCCGGCGCCGAGGCGCCCCGAGCGCCAGCGGGTCCGGGCGGCTGCCACCCGCGACCATTGGGCCGCGCGGGCCACCGACACCCACACCAGGGAGAGGACGGCGGCCCCGACCGGGGTGACGACGGCCACCGCGACCAGGACGGCATAACCGAGCAGGGCCAGCAGGGGACGTCGCGGCAGGGGCCCGCCCTCGGCGCCACCCGCGGGGCGCGACGGCTGCACCGGCGGACGGGGGTCGGCGGGGCCGTACCCGGACGGCGCGCGAGCGAGCGCCGCCGCAGCGACCGGGACGGCTGAGGCCTGCCCGGGGCCGCGGTGGTCCTGGGCGCCTCGCCCGGGGGCCTGCCACCGCCCGGTCGGTGCAGGCACGCCGGCCGGCCGGCCGAGCGGGGCCAGCGCCTGGGTGGTTTCTACAGCGCCGGTTCGTGCGCGTACCGGCGCCGCCGGGGGCGGGCGTTCGACGACCCGGGTCACAGGTGCGGCCGGGCGCTGCTCGGGCCGGCGGTCCTGACGCGTCGCTCCGTCGTCGTGCGGACGCTCCTCGTGCGGCTGGTGCACCCGGGTCGCGCCTGCCCCCGCCGCCGCACCCGCTGCGCCCGAGACGGCAGCTGCACCCGCGGCGCCCGCGCGCGCAGCTGCACCGACGGCGTTCGCACCCAGTCGGGTGCTCGCAGCCACGGCTGCGGGTCGACGCCCGGTCAGGTGCTCGATGCCGTCGGCGAGGTCGGCGGGGCTGGGGCGGTCGCCCGGCTCGGGGCGCAGGGTGGCCGCCAGCACGCGGGCGAGGTCGGGCTGGACACCCTGCAGGTCGACGGCGCCACGGCGCACCCGGTCCCAGACCGCCTCCATCGGACCCAACCGGAACGGCGGTCGACCGGTGGCGGCGAACGCCATCACCGCGCCCCAGCCCCACCAGTCCGCCGCCGTGCCGACGTCGGTGCCGTCCAGCACCTCCGGCGACAGGTAGCCGGGGGTGCCGACCATGAGCCCGGTCGAGGTGAGCGAGGCGTCGTCCAGGGCCCGGGCGATGCCGAAGTCGATGACCACGGGCGAGCCGTCCAGCAGCAGCACGTTGCCGGGCTTGAGGTCGCGGTGCACTACACCGACGGAGTGGATCGCGGACACCGCCTCGAACAGCCCGACCGCCAGCTCGTCCAGCTGCTCGCCCACCAGCGGGCCGTCACGACGCACGACGGCATCCAGCGCCTCCCCCGGCACGTACCGCATGACGACGTAGGGCAGGTCGGCGTCGAAGTCGGCGTCCAGCACCTCCGCGACCCGGGGATGACGGACCTTGACGAGCGAGCGCACCTCGCGCGCCAGCCGGGCGCGGGTCTGCGGGTCCGCCGCGACGTGCGGGCGGACGACCTTGACCGCGACGGCCCGGTCGGAGGGGTCCAGACCCAGGTGGACGACCCCCATGCCGCCTTCACCGATCACGCGCAGCAGCCGGTAGCGGCCTGCTCGCTGGGTCGGGCTCACGCACTCCTCACGCCACCCACGGTACGGCGTGGGGCAGCCGTTACGGTCGTGGCATGAGCTCGGGGGCGCTTACCTGCCACGGTCTGACGAAGCGTTACGGGACGACGCTGGCAGTCGCTGCGCTGGACCTGGACGTGCCGAGGGGGTCGCTGTTCGGGCTGGTGGGGCCCAACGGCGCGGGCAAGACGACCACCCTGTCGATGGCGACGGGTCTGCTGCGTCCGGACGCCGGCGGGGTGAGCGTGGACGGCGTCGACGTCTGGTCGGACCTGCAGCGGGCGCACCGCGTGCTCGGGGTGCTGCCGGACGGCCTGGCCATGATGGACCGGCTCACCGGGCCGGAGCTGGTGGAGTACACCGGCCGCCTGCACGGGTTGCCACGGGCCGAGGCCGCACGCCGCGCCGCCGAGCTGCTGGACGTGCTGGACCTGGCCGAGGCTGCGAGGACCCTGGTCGTGGACTACTCCGCCGGAATGCGCAAGAAGGTGGGCCTGGCCTGCGCGCTGGTGCACGCGCCGCGGGTGCTGGTGCTGGACGAGCCGTTCGAGGCCGTTGACCCCGTCTCCGGCACCACGATCCGCGCCCTGCTCACCCGCTTCACCGCCGACGGCGGCACCGTGGTGGTGTCCAGCCACGTGATGGCCCTCGTCGAGCAGATCTGCGACCACGTGGGCGTCATCGTCGCCGGCCGGGTGGTCGCCGCCGGGACAGTGGCGGAGGTCCGCGGCGACGGCAGCCTCGAGGAACGCTTCGTCGCCCTCTCCGGTGGTTCGCGCGAGCTGGGAGGGGGTCTGTCGTGGTTGGGGTCCTCGTCCGGCTGAGGCTCACGCTGCTGCACGACCAGGCCAGAGGAGGGGTCGAGAAGGTCCTGCTGCTGGTCCTCGGGCTGCTGTTCGCCCTCGGTGTCACCGCCGGCGGTTCCCTCGCCCTGCTCGCGCTTCGCTGGGCGCCGCTGGAGCTGGCCGGTGCCGGGGTGACCCTCGGCGGTGCCGCCGTGGTCGTCGCCTGGGCGGTCGTGCCCGTGCTCCTCAGCGCGGACGACGTGATGAACGACCCGGTCCGGTTCGCCCTGCTGCCCCTGCCGGCACGCTCCCTGGCCGCAGGGCTGCTCGTGGCCTCGGCCATCACGCCGTTCGCCCTGGCCACGGTGCTGAGCACCCTGTTCACGGCGGTGACGTTCGCGCGCGGACCCGAGCCGGTCGCGGCGGCCGCGGTCGCGGTCGTGGCGGCGTTGCTGGGGTCGTCGACCTGCCTGCTCGGTTCTCGCGCGCTGCTGACGGCCGCCGCGTCCACCCTGGCCGGCAGGAGGGGGCGTGAGGCCGCCATCGGGGTCGGGGTCGTCGTGCTGTCCATGCTCGGCCTCGCCGGACCGGTGCTGGGGGCGCTCGGCGGACTGCTGCGCACCGGTGCGGTGGACGCGCTGGTGCAGGCCGTCGCATGGAGCCCGCTGGGCGCGGCGTGGGCCATGCCGTGGGCCGCCGCGGAGGGACGCTGGCTAGTGGTCACCGGTCGCGGCCTGGTCGCGGCGGCGACCCTGGCAGCGCTGTGGTGGTGGTACCTGCGAGCCGTGCGGGCCCGCCTGCGACCCAGCGGTGGGGGTCGGCGACGCACACCCGCCCGCGCTGCCGCCACGGCGAGGTCCACCCCACGACCGACCGTGCTGCCGGACACCCCGTTGGGGGCGCTGGTGCAGCGCTGCCTGCGCTACTGGGTGCGCGACTCCCGCTACCTCGTCTCGGTGCTGGCGCTGCCGGTGCTGGTCCTGCTGCTGCTGGGGCTGCCTCTGCTCACCGGCAGCCCGCGCGGGTTCGCGCTGGTCGCCGGCCCGGTGCTGGCGCTCCTGCTGGCTTTCACGATGCTCAACGAGCTCGCGCTGGACGGCTCCGCGATCTGGACCAGCCTGGCGGCAGGGGTCCGCGGCCGCGACGACCGCAGCGCCCGCGTGCTCGCGCTGCTGGTCTGGGCGGCGCCGGCGACTGTGGTCGTGGCTGTCCTGGGCACCGTCGTGGCCGGTCGGGGAGGGTTCGCTCCCGCCGCGGCCGGCCTGAGCATCGGCATCCTGCTGGTCGGCAACGGCCTGGCGGCGGTGGCGTCCGTGGCGCTGCCGTTCCCGGTCCCCCCGGCCGGGTCGAACCCGTTCGCCGGCAGCCCCGGCTCCACCTCGGGCGCCCTCCTCCAGCAGGGTCTGAGCGTCCTGGTGCTGGTCCCGCTGCTGCTGCCGCTGGTGGCCCTGGCGGTGTGGGCGTGGTTCACCCCCGTCGTCGGCTGGCTGCTGGTGGCCGTCGGCACCGGGTACGGCACGGCCCTGCTGGGCGTCGGCGTCCACGTCGGCGGTGGCATGTTCGACCGTCGCGGCCCCGAGCTGCTCACGCGGCTGCGTCGCTGAGGACTGCCGGGGTACAGGCGCCGGCCGGCAGCGCGTCGTAGATCTCGATCGACCGGGGGCCCGCACGTCATGGCGTCAGTCGGGCTGCGTGCGGCCGCCCGGGTACTCCCGGGGTGTATAACTGACACTCCCGGGGAGTACCCACGCCCCCCTCACAAGGAGTTCTGACCGTGGACATGCAGTCCCTGCCCTCATGGGTCACCCCGCTGGCGATCATCTTCGTCGTGCTGTCCCTGATCTGTGCCGTCGTCATCGCCTACGACGTCTACGGTCGAGGTCACCGTCAACCCGTGCAGATCATGGAACCGGTCTGGGTGCTCAGCGCGCTGTGGCTGGGACCGTTCGTCCTGCCCCTGTACGCCGTAACCGGTCGTCGTCGCAGCGCACGCTGGCAGTCCGCCCACCCGGGCGGCCAAGAGGTGGGTCTGCCGCTGGCAGCCGCGACCGGTGGCCTCGCGGGCGGCGCTGCCTCGCTGATCGGGCATGTCATCGGTGTGCCCCTGGTCCTCGCGACGGGGCTCAGCCTCTTCGGAGTCGACATGTTCGCGATGATCGCCGTGATCGCCGTCCTCGCGATCCTCATGCTGCTGGGGTTCGAGCTCGCGGTGCGGGGGCGACCGGGCCGCGAGACCGCTGCCGCTGCCGGCCTGGGGACCGCACTCGCGGTCGCCGTGGTCACGGTCGTGGCCTTCGACCTCGGCATGGGCGGCTGGATGCTCCTGCTGCACTACAACGGGTTCATGCCCCCGGTGACCAGCGTCAGCTTCCTGTTCCTCATGCAGGTCGGCATCGTCCTCGGCTTCATCACCGGCTACCCGGCCGTGGCCCTGCTCCTGCGACGCGGCGCGAAGGTCACGGTCTGACGCGACCGGGGTCAGGACCGGGTCGGGACCAGCTCAGCTCACGACGAGGGGCGCGAACGTCGCGGCCCCGTCTGTGGACTGCATCACGGCGTCCCCGGTGACCACCAGGACCTCGAGCCCACCGTCCTGCCCGGTGTACGCACCGACCGCCTGAGGTGCGTCCGATGTCTCGGCCCGGGTCGTCCAGGTCGCCCCGGCGTCGTCGCTGACCGCGACGACGCCGGCGGGCGTGACCCCAACGACGGTGTCGGTGTCCGCCCAGTCCACGACCTGCAGCAGCGGGGCGTCGTCGATGGTGTCCCAGGTGGCTCCGCCGTCGCTGGCGCGGAACGGGCCTGACCGGCTGGTCATGACGATGTCGCTGCCGTCGGCGGACGCGGTCACCGCGAAGGGGGCCACAGGTGGCTGCAGGACGGACCAGATCTCCGCGTCAGCGGTCTGACGCAGGGCGCCGTCGAAGCCCAGGACCCCGTCGCCGGCAGCGGTCAGGGTGTGGAAGTCGGACTGCCCGCCGCGGGACCGCACGGCCCAGGTCGCTCCCGCGTCGACGGACTCGATCAGACCCACCGGCTGCGGCAGGTCGGTACCGGGTCCGGGGTGCCCGGAGGCGTAGAAGCGGTCCGGTCCGGCGACGGTGAAGCCCATCAGGTCGATGACCGGGCCGACCCGCACGGGGCCGCCCGCCTCGTAGCGGAACAGCCCGTCATGGGTGGCCAGGTAGACCCGGTCATCGGCGGGGTTCCGCGCCACACCGTGGACGTGGGCACTGGGCAGGGCCACCGCCATGCCGCCCGCGGAGGCTGCACCTGCGGTCGAGGGAGACGCCACCGAGGGAGGCGCGATCGAGGGATCACCGGCACCCTCGGCGCCAGCAGCGGAGTCCGGGGAGTCCGTGGTGTCGGCTCCCAGGCTGCTGTCCTCGCCGGTGGCGGTGCAGGCACTCAGCACCGGCGCGGCGATCGAGAGCACCAGCCCGGTCAGTGCGGTGCCGTGTCGGCGTGCGGATCGTGGCATCCGGGTGCTCGCTCTCCTCAGGTGGCGCAGTGCAGGGGTTGGTCCGGTCTCGTGCGCGCGGTGACGGTCGCCGCGTTGGTGCGGGACGGGACCGACACGGCGGTGGCCCTCAGCGGGGGTCGGGTGGCTGCGTCTGAGACTGCGGTGAGCCCCCGTCGGACTTCCGTGAGCTCAGGTTCACCAGCAGCCAGATCGTGGCGACGACGACCAGGATGAGGAGGGCGAGCGCGAGCAGCCCCCACAGCACCATCCAGCCGACCATCCAGCCGACCATCTGCAGGTCCATCATGTGCTGCTCCTGTCTGGCGTGTGGTGCTCCTACGCCGCGGTGGGTTCGGTGTCGAGGCGCCGGCGCGCGACCGTGCCGTTACGTCGTGGGCTTGTGTGCTGTGAGTCGCATGACGATGCCAAGCTTCGAGCGTTCGAGCAGACCGACGTGCAGGCCCGCTGCTTCGACGCACCGGTGGGGCTCGCGCAGCAGGTGGTCGCCCTCCACCCGAAGAGCCGGTGGTGCCAGCAGGCGCTGCACTGCGCGGACCACCAGCACGGGGCTGCCGACGTGCTCCAGCAGGATCAGCGTGCCGCCGGGGCGCAGGACCCGTGCGGCCTCGGTCATGGCTGCGGTGTCGTCGGGGATGCTGCAGAACGCCAAGGTCGCGACGAGGACGTCGAAGCTTGCGTCGTCGAACGGCAGGTGTTGTGCATCGGCGACCCGGAGTGCCCTGACGTCGACCTTGGTCCCGTCCGCTCGGCGGCGGGCGATCGCGAGCATGCCCGGGCTCAGGTCGACGCCAGTGAGCCTGGCGTCGGCGGAGTAGTACGGCAGGTTGCGGCCGGTCCCGATCGCGATCTCCAGAACCTCGCCGCGAGCCTGGCCCGCGGCCCACCGGCGACCGTCACCGAACAGCAACCGCTCGGGGACCCGGATCAGCCGGTCGTAGCGGCCGGCGACCCTGTCGTAGTGCCCACGGACGAAGCTGGTGGGATCACGACTCACGCACCCCTCCCATGCCGCTCGGGCTCATGAAGCTCAGGCTCACGTCGCTCGGGCTCACGCTGACGTCGCTGGAGCAGCTCCAACTCGGTTCGGGCCAGTTCGAGCTCCCGTTCCCTGCGAGGATCGTGCTGCCTTGCGCCGGGCCGGGGCAGGCACCTGCCGGAACGCATCGGACGGATGCAGAACAGGTAGGTCAGGACCAGGGCGGCTGCCGCGACCAGGACCGGTAGGTAGGTGGCCACCGGTGTGGGTTACCGCTCGGCCGGGGTGCGGCTGGTCCCGGCTGCGCGCAGCTGGTCGATCTCGGTGCGCATCCGCTGCAGCTCGTCACTCGCAGCCGGCGGTGGGGCCGTGTCGTCCTTCCGGCCGCGCATCATGAACCACATCATGGCGCCCATGGCGACGGGGCAGGCCAGGACGGCCAGGCCGTAGAACATCTCGGACATGTTCGTGCTCCTCGACAGTAGGGGCGCGACCGGTTCGGTCAGGCGCGCACGGTCGTAGCGGTCAGGTCGAGGACCCGCCGGGGGACGCGGAACTGCCCATCATCTGACGGTCCATCGAGGCCATGCCGGGGTCGGCCGCCATCATCTGGCGGTGCATCCGGGCCATCCCGGGGTTGCCCGCCACCATCTGCCGGTGCATCCGGGCCATACGGGAATGTCGGTCGTTCCCGGGCGCGGAGGTCGCGCCGCTGCGGTAATGGTCTATGGAGCCGTCGACGCTGTCGCGCGACTCGACAGGTGCCGGGGTGTCGGCACCGGCAGCGCTTGCTGCCCCGGCGACCAGCAGGCCCCCGGGAACCAGCGCGGCGGCGGCGAGCATCAGGACGGCTTTGCGTTGCAGTCTCATGTTCCCCTCCCAGCGTTTGATGATGATACTACCCCCTAGTACTCTCGCTACGGTGGAGCCGGGCGACAACTAGTACTCCCCCCCGGTACATTCGCACCGCGAAGCCGCGAAGGTCGGCTCTGGACCGCACTGGAGGCGTCATGGCATCTCGAGCCCGAGCTGGGACAGCACCGGCGGAACCGGCCGCACCAGCACCAGCACCAGCACCAGCACCAGCACCAGCAGTGGCGGCAGCAGCGGCCACTTCACCGTGCGAGTCGCGCGGCAAGCCGATGATGAGCGAGGAGGTGAGGGCCGACGTCCTGCTCCGGTTGCGCAAGGTGAACGGCCAGGTCGCGGGGATCACGAGGATGGTCGAGGACGACCGGTACTGCGTCGACGTGCTGCAGCAGCTGTCCGCGGTCACCTCGGCGGTGGAGGCGACCAGCAAGGTGGTAGTGCGCAACTACCTCGAGCGGTGCGTCACGGATGCCATCAACGGCGGTGATCCCTTGATCTACGACGAGCTGATGCGGGTGGTGTTCAAGCACCGATGAGTCCTCCCCGCGCACCTACGGCCGATGCGGCAGCCGTCGACGACGACTGGGGCCGGGTGCCAGGGCTGCGCCCGCCGCTGCCGCGGTGGGCCCCGCCGGTATGGTTCGCCGCCCTCGCGGTCGTGCTCACCGTCGTCGTGGTGCTGCTCGTCCGCCCACCCGGACCGCTTGACCAGCCTGATCCGGCCTACCAGCGGGACGGGCTGCTGCTGGACGGACCGGCCGTGGCGCCTCAGGTGGCCGGGGTGGACTTCGGCAGCCAGCCAGTGGTGCTGCTGTTCGACCGCGAGCTGCCCGACCCCGATGCCCTGGAGCGATGGGTCTCGCAGGTGCCCGAGGGTGCCGAGGTGCGCCTCGTCGTGCCCGGTCCGGTCGAACCGGCAGACGCCGCGGCCCTGGGGACACCGGTCGTCGTCGACCCGGAGGGCCGCCTCAGCGATGCCGTCGCCCTGCCCGCGCCCGTCGACGACGGCCCCGGAATCGGTTATGCCGTGGTCGACAGCGACCCGCAGGTGCGGTACTCGACCCTGGACCCGGTCTACCTGGAGAACGCCTTCGAGATCGCCACCGTCGTCGGGTCGGTCGCATGAGCACCCTCTCCCTCGCCGGCAGCCCCGTGCCGGTCACGCCCCGACGCTGGCCGCGTGCCTACCGACCGCTCCGGCCCCTCACGCTGCTCGCCCAGCTGGTGCTGCTCGTCGTGGCCGAGATCGGGCTGTACGCCTCGTACGCCGCCCACGACGCCCGGTTCCACTGGGCCACCCACTTCCTCGTCGCACTCCTGCTCACGGCCCTGTGGCAGTCGCTGCACCTGCTCGTAGCGGCGCGGCCCGCCCGCGGGCAGCTGCTGACGATCCTCCTCTTCCACCTGTGGGCCATGTGGCCTGACCTGGCGTTCCGCGCGGGCCTGCCCCACTACCCGTGGATGGACTGGGTCGCCCTCGGCCACATCCAGGCGCACTACCTGCCCGGCGGGGACTCCTCGTGGCTGGTCCTCGCCCTCCTGGGCGTCGGCGGGTACGTGCTCCTGCTGACCCGCTGGGTCGAGGCCCGCCGCACCGAGGCCGCGACCGGGATGCCGCCGGCACTGGGCATCGGGGGACGCGCCGTCGTGCGCCCCCAGCTCGACCCGCGTACCGCTCAGCTGGCGCACGAGCACCTGGCACCGTCTGCGCCGGCGGACGACTCTGCGCCGATGCCGATGCCGATGCCGGTGCCGGTGCCGGTGCCGATGCTGCTGGTGCCCGGCCTCGGTGGCACGTCGGCCACCTGGCTGGCCGCCGGTCGGCTGCTCGCGGCGGCCGGGCACCCCGTCCTCATCCCCGACCTGCTCGGCTTCGGCGCCTCGATGCGCCTGGGAACCCGCTTCCAGCTCGACGACCAGGTCGACGCCGTGCTGCGGCTGCTGGAGGACCACGACATCGCCCAGGTGCATCTGGTCGGGCACAGCTGGGGCTGCGTCGTCACCGGCGCGATCACCGCCCGGGCCCCCGGACGGGTCACCCGGCTCACGCTGGTCGCACCGGCGGCCTTCGCCAACCCTGCCCAGGCGCGCGAACGGATCGGCAGAGCCTCGTGGCTGGCCAGGACGACGTTCAGCAGCAGGGACATCGGCGGCGTGGTGTGCGGCGCCATGTGCCTGTCCAGACCGCTGCTCTCCCGCATCCTGCCGCGGCTCAAGCCGAGCGTCCCGGCGGGCGTGGTCCTGGGCGGGATACGCCACTCCTATCCCGCCTACCGCGACGCCCTGATGAGCATGTGGCAGGACAACCCCCTGCCCGAGCTGCTCCGGGCCCCCACCCATCCGGTCACCGTCGTGCTGGCCGACGACGACGAGACGGTCCGTCCCGACGACGTCCTCGGCCTGGCCATCAGCGACCGGGTCCACGTCGTCCGCGTCGAGGGCACGCACGGGCTGCCCTACAAACAGCCGGACGTGGTCGCACGTCTCACGCTCCGCGAAGAACCTCAGCACGGCTCTCGGGCAGCCGTAGGCCGCGCCACACCTGACTGATGGGGACGAGCGGGCTGGTGATCGAGTAAGGCCCGCTCGGCGGGGCCTGCATGCCGACGCCCAGGGAAAGGCAGAGAGGGGAACCGGGTGGGCGGGCGGTCGACGGTGACGGCGCTGCTGCGCCAGGCGCCCTACCGGCGGCTGTGGCTGGCGCGCACGGTGTCGCAATGGGGCGACGCCTTCAACACCGTCGCCCTGGTCCTGCTCGTGTACTCCCTCACCGGTTCGGGCCTGGGAGTCTCGGGCGTGGTGGTCGCAGAGATCATCCCGGTGCTTGTCCTGGCCCCGGTAGCCGGTGTCGTGGTCGACCGGTTGCCTCGCGTCCAGGTGATGATCAGCGCCGACCTGGTGCGCGCCGTGCTGGCGTTCGCGCTGCCGTTCGTCGACGGGCACGTGGGCGCGGTCTACGCAGCGGCTGTGGGCCTGTCGGTCGGGGCGGTGTTCTTCAACCCGGCCGCGCAGTCCGTGCTCCCGGCGATCGTGGGAGAGCGGGACCTGGTCGCCGCCAACAGCGGGCTGTGGACCGCCGCGGTCGTCTCCCAGGTCGTGCTCGCCCCGCTCGCCGGGGTCGTGGTCGTCAGCTTCGGCTACACCTGGGCGTTCTGCATCAACGCCGCCAGCTACCTCCTGTCCGCCGTGGCCCTGCGACGCCTCGTCGTTCCCGCTGCACCGGCGGCGACCAAGCAGGTCTCGTGGTACGGCGACGCCGCCGCGGGTATCGCCGCCGTGGCCGGGCACCCGCTGCTGCGGGCCCTGGCCGCCGGCCAGTTCCTCGCAGCGCTGTCCGCCGGGGCCACCGGCGCCCTGCTCGTCGTCCTGGCCCAGGAGCACCTGGCCCTGCGCCCGAGCGACTACGGGCTGCTGCTCGGCGCGATCGGGGTCGGCGCGGCCCTCGGCCCGCTGCTGCTGTCGCGACTGACCGACGAC
>JAABUN010000094.1_pt1 | contig 201099 bp, 179 predicted proteins | sample 5559311 | NCBI WGS metagenome assembly JAABUN01 (sample SAMN10711877, study PRJNA513370) | rock metagenome | isolation source: Antarctica rocks | place: Antarctica: Victoria Land, Siegfried Peak sud | reverse complement strand
GTGCGGCCGACGCGCGACAGGACGAGCCGAAGCGCCTCCTTGGTGCCGGTCTTGCCGACGGAGCCCGTGACGGCGACGATCCGGGCGCGGCTGCGGGCCCGGGCGACCCGGCCAAGCGCCTCCATGGCGCCCTGCGGGTCGGGAACGGCGACGAGCGGGCCGGCCTCGGCGAGCCTCTCCGCGTGACCCTCGGCCACCACCGCGGCCGCGGCCCCGCGCCGAAGCGCGTCGCGCACGAAATCATGGCCGTCGATGGCGACGCCCCGGATGGCGAAGAAGAGGTCGCCGGGGGCGAGCGTCCGCGTGTCTATCGACGCGCCGGTCACCGGGCCCGGCGCGCCGACGAGCCGCGCGCCGTCAAGCGCCGCGATCTCCGTCGCCGTCCAGAGGGCCTGCATCAGGATAACTCCGCGATGGCCGCGCGGACGACCTCGTGGTCCGAGAACGGCAGCGTCCGGTCGCCGACGATCTGGCCGGTTTCATGTCCCTTGCCGGCGACGACCAGGACATCCCCCGGTAGGAGCTGGCTCACTGCAAAGTGAATCGCCTGGGCCCGATCAGGAATTTCCAACGCGTCAGGAGCCGCTGCTAGGATCTCGGCCCGGATGGCTCGCGGGTCCTCCGTGCGCGGATTGTCGTCCGTCACAATCACGAGGTCCGCCTTCTCGGCCGCGATCGCGCCCATGATCGGACGCTTGCCACGGTCGCGGTCGCCGCCGCAGCCGAAGACGCAAACCAGCTTCAAACGTGCGAAGGGGCGCAGACTGTCCAGCACATGCGCGAGCGCCTCCGGCTTGTGTGCATAGTCCACGATGGCGAGCGCGCCATTGATCTCGCCGACGCGTTCGAGCCGACCCGGGACGCCCGCGAGCCGGCCAAGGCCGCCGATAACGGCCGAGGTATCCTCGCCAAGCGCAATGGCGACGCCGGCCGCGACCAGCGCATTGTCGACCTGGAAGCCGCCGGCGAGAGGCAGCAGCACCGCGTGCCTCGCTCCGAAAGTTTCGATCGTGAGGCGCTGGCCGAACCCGTCCGGAATGACCTCGACGAGGCGAATATCGCGCCCGCCCCGACCGGTCGTGATGACACGCTGCCTGCGCAGAGCCGCAGCCGCGACCACCCGATCGGCGTAAGGCTCGTCGGCATTGATGATGGCCGGCAGGCCCGGCGAGAGCAGCTCGTCGAACAAGCGGAGCTTCGCCGTGAGATAGTCCTCGACCGTCGCATGATAGTCGAGGTGGTCGCGGCCGAGATTGGTGAAAGCCGCTGCCGCGAGCCGGACGCCATCGAGGCGGCGCTGCGAGATGCCGTGCGAGGAGGCCTCCATGGCGAGATGGGTCACGCCGGATGCGGCGAGGTCGTCGAGCGCGCGATGCAGGGTGATCGGGTCTGGCGTCGTCAGGGAGCCGTAGGCGGCCGAGCGGGACGACACGATCCCAAGGGTGCCGAGGCTCGCGCTTTCGTGCCCCAGCGCCTCGAAGAGCTGCCGGGTGAAGTCCGCGACCGAGCTCTTGCCGCTCGTGCCCGTGGCGGCCACGACCGTCGCCGGCTGGCCAGGATGGAGACGCGCTGCCGCGAGCGAGAGGGCGCGCCGGGCGTCCGGCACCCGGACGTAAGCGACCTCGGGAAACAGCGTTGGCGGCCGCTCGACCTCGCCCACGATGGCGGTCGCGCCGCGGGCAAGCGCATCGGCGATGAAGGCGGCGCCGTTGGCCTTCGTGCCCGGCACCGCCACGAAGGCGAAGCCGTCGCCCACCTTGCGGCTGTCGTCGGTCAGGCCGGCGAGCGGGAGCGCGATGAGGTCGGTCGGCGCGTCCGGGAAGAGTCGGCCGAGCGTCGTGACAGGGGTGGACACCATCGCGCTTTCTAGCGCGGGGGAGCCGGCGGAGTCGCCACCTGCCTTGCCCTCCCCCTTGCGGGGAGGGCGGACTCGGCCGAAGGCGGAGCCGGTTGGGGGTGGCCCAGGAGACACCGCAGACGTTCCATCCTGCGCCACCCTCACCCCGGCCCTCCGCTTCGCTTCGGCTCGTCCCTCCCCGCAAGGGGGAGGGCCAAACTCCTGGTCTGCCCAGTCCATCACCGGATGCCCCAAGCGTTCAGCTTGGCCATCAGCGGGAACGGGTTCAAGGGCGGCTCGAAGCGGGGCGGGATCGACAGCATCGGGGCGATGCGCTCCAGGATGCGGCCCGTGGTCTCCCCGGCATTGTAGGCGGCGGTCGCGTAGCCGCCGTCGCCCGGAGCCGGCTGCGGCTCGTCGAACACGGTGACGATGAGGTAGCGCGGCTGGTCGGAGGGCGTCACCGCCATGAAGGTGGTGAAGAGCTTGGTCTTCGAATAGCGCCCGCCGACGACCTTCTCGGCCGTGCCGGTCTTGCCGCCGACGAAGTAGCCGGGGACGGCCGCCTTGGAGGCGGAGCCCCTGACGGCGTTCAGCCGCATAACGAACCGCATCGCCTCGCTCGTCTCCGGCTTGATGACGCGGGGCGCGTTCGCCCTCGCCTCGGCTTCCGAGCGCTTCAGGAAGGTCGGGCGGATCAGGTAACCGCCATTCACCAGGGCGCCGACCGCGGAGGCGGCCTGCATCGGCGCGACCGCGACCCCGTGCCCGAACGCGATCGTGATCGTGTTGAGCTCGCCCCACCTCGCGGGGACGATCGGCATCGCGTTCTCGGGCATCTCCGTCGTTAACCGGTCGAGCTGGCCCATCTTGCGCAGGAAGGCCTTGTGGCCCTCGACCCCGACACTGAGCGCCATCTTGGCGACGCCAATATTCGAGGAATGGATGAAGACCTCCGGCACGGTCATGACCCGGCGCTGGGCGTGATAATCCCCGATCGAGAAGCGGCCGTATTTGAGGTTCGCCCGGGCGTCGAAGGTCGAGTTGATGTTCGCCTTGCCGGAATCGAGGGACATCGCCACCGTCAGCGCCTTGAAGGTGGAGCCCATCTCGTAGACGCCTACGATCATGCGGTTGATGCGGTCCTTCTCGAGCGCGTCGACCGGATTGTTCGGGTCGTAATCCGGCAGGGACACGAGCGACACGACCTCGCCGGTGGTGACGTCGATCAGCATGGAGGCCGCGGCCTTGGCCCGGAAATGCTGGATGCCGCGCACGAGCTCGTCCCGCATGGCGTGCTGGATGCGCAGATCGATCGAGAGCCGGACCGGCTTCAGGTCGGTCGCGTCGCGCGCGATGCCAAAGCCGTTCAGGTCCTGGAGACCCGTCGAATCGATGTATTTCTCGATTCCCGCGATGCCGACATTGTCGATATTCGCGAAACCGAGCACGTGAGCGCCCGCGACCCCGTTCGGATAGACGCGCTTCGATTCCGGCACGAAGCCAATGCCCGGGATGCCGAGCCGGTGCACCTCGGCCTGCTGCTTCGGGGTCGCCTCGCGCTTCACCCACACGAAGCCGCGCTTCTTGTTCAGCTTGAGCCTGAGCTCGCGCGCGTTCAGGTCCGGCAGGACGGCGGTGATGAGCTCGACCGCCTCGTCCTTGTCGATGATGTTGCGGGGCTCGGCGAAGATGGAGACGGTGCGGACGTCGGTCGCCAGGACCTCGCCGTTGCGGTCGAGGATGTCGGGCCGGGCCGCCACGGAGGCGCTGGACGCGAAACGCCGGATGCTTTCCTGCTCGACGGGCGCGACCGCGAGATAGACGAGCCGTCCCGCGATGGCCCCGAACATGACCAGGAACGCGACGGTGACGAGAGACACGCGGCGGGCGCTCTTGTCGAGCCGCAGCTGGAAAAGCGCCCGAACGACCGCCCCAACCCAGCGCCGCAGGGGGAGGCGAGCCGGCGCGGGTTCCTGGTCCAGCCCTGTATCCGACGTCTCGTCGGGCAAGCCCGAGTCGCGGTCGTGGTCGATCTCTGCCGACATGTCCGTCACCTTGCCGGGGCTTTGGTGGAGGGGGCCGCGGCCTCGCCCGGACGCTTCGCTTTCGGCGCGAGGCCGGGCTCGCGGGCAAACATGTCCAGCTTGGCCCCGATCGGGTCGCGCTTGGGGCCGCTTTTCGCCTGCGTGCTCCCGGTCGTGACGGGATCGAGCCCAAGCGTCTCGAGCTTCGCCCCAATCGCGTCCGATTTCGCGGGCCGCATCGGCAGATCAGCGAGCCGGCCAAGCTGGGCGATCGTCATCGGCTGCAGGTCGAGATGCTTGTCGACCATGCGCTGAAGGCGGTCGGGCCGCGTCAGGAGCGCCCATTCCGCCTTCGCGACCGCAATCGACTCGCGCTCCTTCTGCAGCTTGCCCCGCATCTTCGTCAGGGTTTCGGCGAAGAAGAGCGTTTCGTATTTCGTGGAATACGCGTAGCCCGCCGAGGCGATCAGGACCGTGATCGCGAGAATGTGCAGAAGGCGGATCATCGCTCCCCTCCCCGGGCCTGGATCGGTGGCAGCCCGACCGCCTCGCGGTCGAGCGGCGCGGGGGCCGGCGCCTCGGTGCGCTCCGCGACGCGGAGCTTCGCTGAGCGGGCGCGAGGGTTGTTCGCGATCTCGTCGGCGCTCGGCATCGTGGCGCCGCGCCTCGTCGCCGTGAACGTCGGGATTGTGGGAAGCGGTGACGGCAGATGGCGGGACGCGCGCGGCGTGCGGCTGGTTCGGGCTTGCAGGAACTGCTTGACGATGCGGTCCTCGAGCGAATGGAAGGCCACGACGGCGAGACGGCCCCCGGGCTTCAGCGCCCGTTCCGCCGCGTGCAGCGCGTCGACGAGCTGCCCCAGTTCGTCGTTCACCGCAATCCTGAGCGCCTGGAAGGTGCGGGTCGCGGGATTGAAGCCCGGCTCGGCCCTGACGTGCCGGGCAACCAGCTCGGACAGTTCCGCCGTCGTCCGGATCGGCGCCCGACGCCGGCGCTCGATGATGGCGCGGGCCACGACGCGGGCCCGCCGCTCCTCGCCGTAATGGAACAGGATGTCGGCTAGCTCCGCCTCCGGAGCCTCGTTCACGAGGTCGGCCGCGCTCGGGCCGGAGCGTTCCATGCGCATGTCGAGCGGGCCATCGGCCCGGAAGGAGAAGCCGCGATCGGCCTGGTCGAGTTGCATCGACGAGACGCCGACGTCGAGCACGACCCCGTCGAGCCCGTCCGCGCTCGCGTTGGCGGCAACCCGGTCGAGCTCGCCGAAGCGGGCCTGAACCAGGATCAGCCGCCCGGCCGTCCGCGAGGCGAGGTCCGCCCCTGCCGCGATCGCGTCCGGATCGCGGTCAATCGCTACCAGTCGCGTCTCGGGATGGGCTGCGAGCAGCGCGCCCGTGTACCCGCCGGCCCCGAACGTGCCGTCGAGAAAGAGCCCGCCCTTGTCCGCATTCAGCGCTTGAGAAACTTCCGCCAGGAGCACGGGAACGTGAGGGGTCAGTCCGCCAGCGGCATCGGCGTCTCGGCCTCCGCCACGACCCGTCATCGCTCCTGCGCTCCCGGCGGGAGCATACCTGGCCCAGCCGCTCCGCCCAGCTTCCGCTTCAGCTCCCGCACGCGCGCCCGGGCCTCCTCGAGATGCGTGCGAAAACCATCCGGCTGCCAGATCTGGAACTTGCGGCCGAGCCCCACGAACGTAATCATGTCGGTGATCCCGGCATGGGCCTTGACCGATTCCGTCAAGCTGACGCGCCCTTCCGGATCGACCTTCAGGACCTCGCTCGTGCCGAACAAGGCTGTCGAGAGCTGGTCCCGCTCGTCCGAATAGGCCGGCAAGCTCGACAGGAACGCGTCGATCTCGCCAAGAAGCGTGTTGCCGCCCGCGTCCAAGGCCGGCGCGTCGAGCGCCGGATGGACGTAGAGCCCCTCGTACCCGTCCCGGGCGAGAACCGCCCGGAAGGATGCCGGGATCGACACGCGCCCCTTCGCGTCCAGCCGGTTGGTGAAGTTGGACACGAAGCGGTCCATGTGACGACGCCAACCCGCTCCGGAACATCTGCTGCACAGCGGCAAGGAACTCGCCGCGGCCCGTCACCGGAGGACGCAAGTCGCCGACGCATGACGGCGCGCCGCAGCCCCAGCGGCGTCCGACAGGCTGCAAGCAACCCCTCGTGAACGGGATGCCATGGGCTATCATGGGCATATATGGGCGTCAATCGAATGCCCGAGCGTAAGCGGCCCGGATGTCGCCCGGCATTCAGACCTGATCAGGGTTAACGAAGCGTAACGGCCGCAGCTGTTCGCAGCGACGTGTGAAGCTGCTGCCGACCGGGAACAGGTCTATCGCGAGACTTTCCGAACAGCAGGGAAGGTGTCAGCCGGCCTGTAAGCCGGGTTCGGTAGGGTCCGCTTCGACCCGAGGGTCGGAGCGGGCGTGGCGGCCATTCTTCTGGGGCGGCCGTTGCCGGCCGCCTCGAGCGATCAACCCGGGCGGCGGGCTGAAGACGAGCCCCGGCGTCTTTCGACGCCACGCCGCCCCTATTCGATCTTGCTCCCGGTGGGGTTTGCCATGCCGTCCGCGTCGCCGCGTCCGCGGTGCGCTCTTACCGCACCTTTTCACCCTGACCTCCAGGTCTCCGGCTGTCGCCGGCGGCCCGGAGGCGGACCGTTCTCTGTGGCGCTGTCCCTGGGGTCGCCCCCGCCGGACGTTATCCGGCACCGTGTCTCCATGGAGCCCGGACTTTCCTCTCCGGGGCGCGGCTGGGCCGAACCCCGGAGCGGCCGCCCGGCCGGCTGACGGGCCGATGTGCCGGGCGCGGAGTGCCGGGTCAAGGCGCTTGCCCGCGGTTGAAGCCATCATCCAGAACATGCATGATCGTACGTCCGACCGTCCCGGGAACGATCCCTGGACGGCAGAGTTCGGCAAGGGTACGGCCAAGCTCGGCCAGATCGCTGGCGACCGACCCGGAACATAAAGAGGTTGCGCTCATGAAGAAGACTGTTTCGGCTGCTCTCGCGGGCGCTCTCGCGCTGTCGCTCGGGGCCTGCTACTCGCCCGGCGAGCGGGCCGGCGGCGGCGCCCTGATCGGCGGCGCAACCGGCGCGGCCATCGGCGCCGCGGCGTCCGGCGGACGCGCGGGCGGCACACTTGCGGGCGCGGCGATCGGGGCCGCTACGGGCGCTCTCGTCGGGGCCTCGACCGCGCCTTGCCCATACGGCACCTACCAGGATTACTACGGCAACGTGTATTGCCGCTGAGCGCATCCGTATCCTGACCGCTCCGGAGATCCGCCGGGGCGGGAGCCCTGCGACAAGCCGCCGGACGATGTCCGTTTGGGGCAAGTTCGGCGGCGGTGGCCTTGGGCTGGCGGTTGGCGGACCGATCGGGGCGCTGATCGGCGCGTTCGCCGGCCATTTTCTCGTAGACCGGGAAGGCGCACCATTCGGTCCGCCAGCCCGCGACATCGTGCTCACGACGGGCCTCATCGCGCTCGCCGCCAAGATGGCGAGAGCCGACGGGGTCGTGCTGCGTTCGGAGTTGGAGGCCTTCGAGAAAGTCGTCGTCGTCCCCGACGCCGACCGGGGGACGGTTGCCCGCCTGTTTCAGCTCGCGCAGGGAACCACCGCCGGCTACGAAGCCTATGCCGCTCAGCTCGCAAGCGCCTTCTCGGACGAGCCGCTGCTTCTCGACGACATCATCGAGGGCCTGTTCCTCATCGCCGTGGCGGACGGGGCGATTCACGAGGCGGAGGTCGCTTATCTCCGTCACGTCGCCCACATCTTCGGGCGCTCGGATCCATGGTTCGAGACGGTCCTCGAACGGCACGTGCGTAGCCAGGGCGATCCGTATCTGGCGATCGGAGCCGATCCTGTCTGGAGCCCGGAGGCCCTGAAGGCGCATCATCGCCGGCTCGTACGCGATCACCACCCCGACCGCGAGATCGCCCGTGGCCTGCCCGCCGAGGCGATCGCCATCGCGACCCGTCGCCTCGCCGCAATCAACGTCGCCTGGGATAGCATCGCCCGGGAGCGCGGGATCTGAGGCGGGCTGCATGTCGGCCGTGAGCTACGACGAGGCGCCGCCAGCTCCTGACAGCTCGGTCGCCGAGGAGACCCACCCGTCTCCGAACCATCACCAGCGCCGAGCGGGCCGGCGGCCCGACATGCTGCTCCTGCACTATACCGGGATGCCGACCGGCGCTGAAGCGCTCGCGCGCCTGTGCGACCCCGCCTCCGAGGTCTCGGCGCATTACCTCGTCTTCGAGAATGGGCGCGTGCTCCAACTGGTGCCGGAGAGCCGGCGGGCCTGGCATGCTGGCACAGGATCCTGGGACGGCGAGACCGACATTAACTCGTGCTCGATCGGGATCGAGATCGTCAATCCGGGTCACAAGGGCGGCCTGCCGCCCTTTCCGGAGCCGCAGATTAATGCCGTGCTCCGCCTTTCCCGCGACATCTTGGAGCGCTGGTTGATCCGGCCGGACCGCGTCCTCGCGCATTCGGATGTCGCGCCGGCCCGCAAGGAGGATCCGGGGGAGATGTTCCCGTGGGGGCTCCTGCACGCGGCGGGGGTCGGCCACTGGGTCTCGCCGGCCCCGCTCGACGAACGCCCGCTCCACTCGGCCGAATCAGGAGCCTCAGCCCTACGGGAGATGCTCGCCGCCTACGGCTACGGCTTTGCTCCGACAGGCACGGACGACCAGGCAACGGCAGAGGTCGTGACCGCCTTCCAGCGCCACTTTCGTCCGGCGCGCGTCGACGGGATGGCGGACGCCTCGACAATCGTCACCCTTCAAGATCTTCTTCGGACCCGACCCCGATAGACCGTTCTCCCCAGCTACCGGGCCGAGCCGGCGCTGGCGGCCTCAACCGCAAGAGCCGGCAACACGGCGGCGAGCCGCCGGACCGCCTCCTCCAGATCCTCGCTCCTGCGCAGGAAACACAGCCGCAGGTGCCGTTCGCCGCCTTGCCCGAAAGCGGAGCCGGGAGCCAGTCCGACATTGGCCCGATCGATGAGGTCGAGCGCGAGCCGACGCGTGTCGGTCACGCCATCCACCCGGAAAAAGGCGTAGAAGGCGCCCGGCGGCGCGGACAGGTCGACCACATTCGTGGCCCGCAGGCCCTCGCACACGACCTCCCGGCCACGGCGCGCCCGCGCGATCTGGTCGGCCACGAAGGGCTCGCCCTCATCGAGCGCCGTCACGCCCCCCTTCTGCAGAAACCCGGCGACGCCTGAGGTCGAATACTGGACGAGGTTCTCGATCACGGGACCGAGCTGTACCGGGGCCTCCAGCCAGCCGATGCGCCAGCCGGTCATGGCCCAGTTCTTCGAGAAGGTCTGGACGAACATGACGTGGTCGTCGGGCTCCATGACGTCGCGGAACGAGGGGGAGCGGCCTGTGCCGGCCAAGAGGCCGGGCCCGTGCACGAAGCGCCCGTAGATCTCGCCCGCCACGATCCACAATCCGTGCCGGCGGGCGACGCCCAGGATGGCGGCGAGTTCCTCGCGCCCGGCGGTCCAGCCGGTCGGGTTCGCGGGCGAGTTGATGACCATCGCGCGTGTGCGGGGCGTGACGGCCGCCCCGAGCCGATCGATGTCGAGATGCCAGCCGTCTTGCCCGACAGACATCGGGACGGAGACGGGCGTCGCGCCAGAGATCGTGACGGCGCCGTCGAAGTTCGGCCATGACGGCGTCGGGATCAGCACCTCGTCGCCCATCCCGGCCGCTATCCGGATCGCGATCTGAGCGGCGTGCATGCCGCCCACCGTGACGGAGAAGCGGTCCGGATCGAAGACGCCGCCATAGAGGCCGGCATGGTAGCGAGCGAGCGCCTCGCGGAGCTCCGGGATGCCGCGCTGCCAGGTGTAGAAGGTGTCGCCCGCCTGAAGCGACCGGTGCGCCGCCTCCGTGATGAAGGCAGGCGTCGGCAGGTCGCCCTCCCCGACATAGAGCGGGATGAGCCCAGGTCGGCCGCGGCCGTGGCTCATCACCTCGACAATGCCGCTCGTCGGCGCGCCGGCGGCTTCCGGCCGTATGTCAGCGGCTTGAGGCCGGCCCGCCATTGACATTGAGAGGGCGTCCATCGTCTCGCTCCGGTGGGTCGGCCCTTGTAGCAGGACGGCGCGCCTGGTTCGGTCAATTGGCGTGATCGAACCCATCTCGATCCGTGCGTCCTCGGCCGGTCTCCACTAGCCTCGCGGAATGGTTCCGATTTCCGTCGGGACCGGACGCCCTTGTGCGATGAGGTCGCGGATCTCGGCCAGGAGCTTCACGTCCGCGGGCACCTCGGTCGCCTTCTCGGCGGGGCGCGCCACGAGCCGGTTCATGGCCCGGATGGCCATGAAGAGGACAAAGGAGATGATGGCGAAGTTGATCGCGACCGTTAGGAAGGTGCCGTAGCCCAGCACGGCGCCGGACTTCTTGGCGTCGACGTAGCCGAGGCCGTTCTGCACGGACGAGGAGAGCGGAAGGTAGTAGTTCGAGAAATCAAGACCGCCCGTGATCGCTCCGATCATAGGCATGAAGATGTCGCCGACGAGAGATTCCACGATCTTGCCGAATGCAGCCCCGATGATCACGCCGACCGCGAGATCGACGACGTTTCCCCGGAGCGCGAATTTTTTGAACTCTTCGAGCATGCCTCTTTCCCCTTCTCGTCCCTGGTTGGTCAAGGGAGATTAACCCGCAACGCGGCAGCGAGGTAGGATGAAGGCGCGGCCTGAACTCGGAATGCACCGAACCGTAGCGCCGCCACCCGGGTGACGGTACACAAAGGCGCGTGACCTCCTCCGGGCCTCCTCCGTGATCGCGAGCTGGGCCGTCGTCCTGACGGCGCTCGTCTATCTCTGCCTGCTCTTCGCGCTCGCGCATTGGGGAGACTATGGCGGCCGGCGACTGATGCGCCGGCGCGCTCGCGGCACCATCTACGCGCTCGCGCTTGCGGTCTATTGCACGTCCTGGACGTTCTACGGCTCCGTCGGGCTCGCGAGCCGCTCGGGGCTCGACTTCCTGACCATCTATATCGGTCCGATCCTGATGATCGGGCTCGGCTACCCCCTCGTGCTCCGCATCGTCCGGATCGCGAAGACGCAGAACATCACCTCCATCGCGGATTTCGTGGCGGCCCGCTACGGCAAGAGCGAGAGCGTCGCGGCGCTCGTCTGCGTGATCGCGCTCGTGGGCTCGGTTCCCTACATCGCGCTGCAGCTCAAGGCCGTGTCGTCGTCCCTCTCCGTGTTCCTGGCCGCCGAGGGTGCATCGTTTCCGGGGAACGTGCCGGTCTTCGGCGATCTCGCGCTCGTCGTCGCGCTCGTGCTGGCCGGCTTCGCGGTGGCGTTCGGGACCCGGCACGCCGATGCGACCGAGCATCAAAACGGCCTCGTGCTCGCGATCGCAGTGGAGTCGGTCGTGAAGCTCTCGGCCTTTCTTTGCGTCGGCCTGTTCGTCGTCTACGGCATGTTCTCGGGCTTCTCGGACATCGCGGCCCGGATGCGGCACGCCAATCCGGTTCAGGGGCTGCTCGGACCGAGCTCCGGAGCGGTCAGCTACCTGACCTTGATCCTGCTGTCCTCCTGCGCCGCGCTGCTGCTGCCGCGCCAGTTCCACATGACCGTCGTCGAGAACCGCTCGGTCCGGGACGTGCGGCGTGCGGCCTGGCTCTTCCCACTCTATCTCGTCCTCATCAACATCTTCGTCATCCCGCTCGCGCTCGCCGGTATGCATCTCCTGCCCGCGAATACCGATCGCGACATGACCGTGCTCGCCCTCCCACTCCAGGCCGGATCCGGGCTCGTCGCGCTGGTGACCTTCGTGGGCGGGCTCTCGGCCGCGACCGCGATGGTGATCGTCGACACTGTCGCGGTGTCGATCATGGTGTCGAACCACCTCGTCCTGCCGCTCGTGCTCAGGCGGCGGGCCTTCGCGGCGGAGGGAAGAGCCGGGAAGGAGCCTGGGAATCTCGGCGGCTTCGTGCTGGTCATCCGGCGCACCGCGATCGTCGCCATCACCCTGCTCGCCTACGCGTATTATCAGGTCGCGGGCGATGCCGAGCTCGCCTCGATCGGGCTCCTCTCCTTCGCGGCCGTGACGCAGATCGCGCCGGCCTTCTTCGGCGGCCTCGTATGGCGGCGGGGCACGGAAGCGGGCGCCAATGCGGGCCTTGCGATCGGCCTCGCGGCCTGGGCCTACACGCTCATCATCCCGGTCTTCGTGACCGGCACCGGCTGGGAAGGGCTGCTGACCGACGGGCCGTTCGGACTTGCGGCGTTGAACCCCGTGGCGCTCGCCGGGACCGACCTCCCGAGGCTCACCCACGGCGTGCTCTGGAGCCTCGGCCTCAACATCGCGGCCTTTGTCGCTGTCTCCCTGCTCCGGCCCGCCGGGGCACTGGAGCGCATCCAGGCCGCGGCCTTCGTCGGCGAAACCACGATGCCGATTTCGCCGTCGCTGCGGCTGTTCCGGGCGAGCGTCTCGGTGGACGACCTCCGGAGCGTGGTCGGCCGCTTCCTAGGCCACGACCGCACCGGGCGCTCCTTCGCGGGTTTCGCGAGGTCCCGCGCGACCGTGCTCGATGGGCGGGCGGAAGCGGACATCCACCTCCTGCGTTATGCCGAGCACCTCCTCGCGTCTGCGATCGGGGCCGCCTCGTCGCGCCTCGCTCTCTCCCTCGTGCTGCGCGGCCGCAACCTCTCGACCAAGGCGGCGCTCCGCCTCCTCGACGAAGCCTCGGCCGCGATGCAGCACAACCGTGACCTGCTCCAGCACGCGCTCGATCACGCGCAGCAGGGGATCACGGTGCTCGATGCCGACCTGCGCCTCCTGTGCTGGAACCAGGCTTTCGTCGATCTCTACGAGTTCCCCCCCGACCTCGTCCGCATCGGTGTCGGGCTGGAGGAGGTGCTGCGCATCAACGCGGAGCGCGGCACCTACGGGACCGGCGACGTCGACGACCTCATCGCCATGCGGTTGCATTCCATGCTGCACGATCAAGGCCCGGTACGGGTCAGGCTATCCTCGGGACGTGTGATCTCGGTCCGGTCGAACTATCTGCCGGGCGGCGGCCTGATCAACACCTATACCGATGTGACGGTCGCGGTGGCCGAAGAGGAGGTCCGCGAACAGGAGCACGAAACCTTGGAGGAGCGGGTCCGGGAGCGCACGGAGGAGCTGACGCGCCTCAACGAGGAGCTGACCCGGGCGACCCGGGCCGCGGACGAGGCGAGCGCGTCGAAGACGCAATTCCTCGCGGCCGCGAGCCATGACATCCTGCAGCCGCTGAACGCGGCCCGCCTCTACGCGACCTCGCTCATCGAACGCGCACCGAATACACCGGACGCCGCTCTTGCCGAGAACATCGACGCGTCCCTGGACGCCGTGGAGGAGATCCTCACGACGCTTCTCGACATCTCTCGGCTCGATTCCGGAGCCCTCGTGCCGCAATGGTCGGCCATCCCGCTCGAGGAGATGTTCCGGCAGCTCGCGCGGGAGTTCGAGCCCGTGGCGCACGAGAAGGGGCTCTCCCTCCGGTTCCTTTCAACCTCGCTTTCGGTGCGGTCCGACCGACGGCTGCTCCGCCGGCTGCTCCAGAACCTCGTCTCCAACGCGATCAAGTACACCGTGGTGGGCCGCGTGGTCGTCGGCGTGCGGCGGCGGGCCGGCAAGGTGCGGGTGGAGGTGTGGGATACTGGGCTCGGCATCCCGTCCTGGCAGCAGCAGATCGTGTTCCGCGAGTTCCACCGTCTGCCGCAGGGCGCGAAAGCCGCGCGCGGGCTCGGGCTCGGGCTGTCGATCGTCGAGCGCATCGCCAAGGTCCTCGACCTTGACGTCCGGCTGCGATCGGAGCCCGGCCGCGGCTCCGTGTTCTCGATCGAGCTGCCGGTGACCCGGCCCGCGACGATCATCCGGCCGCCGGTCGAGCGATCGCGGGCCGGTGCGCCGCTTGCCAATGTCTCGGTGCTGGCGATCGACAACGAGCCGGCGGTGCTGGACGGCATGCGGACGCTCCTCTCCGGCTGGGGCTGCGAGGTCGCGATCGCGGCCTCGCTCGAGGAGGCCTTAGCGGCCGTCGAGCGCGCCGCGCCCGAGATCGTTGTCGCGGATTTCCACCTCGACGAAGGGGACGGCCTCGCGGCGGTCGCGGCCTTGCGGGCGAAGCTCAGGACGGACCTACCCGCCGTTCTTCTCACCGCCGACAGGTCTCCCGCGCTGAAGGAGGAGGCAGGCCTGGTCGGGATCACGGTCCTGAACAAGCCGCTGAAGCCCGCGGCCCTGCGGGCCCTCCTCGGCCAGATCCGAGCGACGCGGGTCGCGGCCGAGTAATCTTCGTCATCCCGGGCGAAGCGCAGCGAAGACCTGGGACCTACGATGCGAGGAGGCGCTGCCGTGGGCTCCGGGTTCCGCTTCGCGGTCCGGCATGACGGCGCACACGTCAGCCCCGCGGGTCGGCGTCAAGCCGCACGGCAACCCCCTCCAGCCCAGGAGCCGAGGCGGGGTAGCGCTCCATGACCAGGGGATCGTGGCCCGGGATCACGCCTGCCCGCTCGCTCGCGAGCCGGTAAAGCGTGTCGTAGCCCTCCAGCGTGTCCTCCAGGCTGTGCAGGAGATGGAAGGGCCGGCCCTCTTCCATGTTGGCGTAGAAGTGGCTGGCATCGGAGGCGAGCACCATCCAGCCACGCCGCGTCCAGACACGGACCACCTGCAACCCTTTCGAATGGCCGCCCAGCCTGTGCACGGTGAGGCCGGGCGCGATCTCGTGCACGCCATCGTGGAATGCCACCCGGCCGTCGAACACCTTGCGGACCATCGCAACCACGTCGTCGGCCTCGAACGGGACCCGCAAGGCCGCGTGGCACATGCAGCGTCCGGTCGAATAGGCCATCTCGGCATCTTGCAGGTGGAACCGGGCGCGCGGAAACAGGTCGTAATTGCCGCAATGGTCGTAATGCATGTGGCTGACGATCACGTCCGCGATCCCATCCGGATCGATGCCGATGCAGCGCAGGCCCTCGCCTGGCGAGCGCAGGAACTGGCGTCCGCGCCGGCCCGCCATGGCGGCATCGAAGCCGGTATCGACCACGACCGTGCGGCCGTTGCCCCGGATCGCCCACACGAAGTAGTCGAGCGGCATCGGGCCGTCATGCGGATCCCCGCCGAGGAAGTTCTGCGCCCGCGTCGCGGCCGCGTTGTGGGCGTAGCGGACCGCGTGGACTTCGTAGGGCTGGAGCTCGGCCATCCGACCCACCTTCCTCAGGAGGCCCGGCCGACGGTGACGCCCGCCGGCCCCTCGACCACCTCCACGATCTGGGTGAAGTCGCTGTCGGGCCCCTTCTCGTCCATGACCTTCTGCCAGAGAGCCCGCACGGCGTTGCCGGTCTCGAGCGTCAGGCCCAATTCCGCCGCCTCCTCCAGGCAGAGCCGCACGTCCTTGAACATGAGGCCGGTCGAGAAGCCGTAATCGAAACGCCGGTTCAGGATTGAGCGCGGGAATTTCTCCAGCGTGGCGCTGTTCCTGCCGCTCGAGACGTTGATGACGTCCACCATGATGGCGGGGTCGATGCCGGCCTTGACCCCGGCCACGATCGCCTCGGCCGAGATCGCCATGGCGGCGGCCGACATCAGATTGTTCACGAGCTTCATCATCTGGGCGGAGCCGGGCGTCTCGCCGATGAAGAACACCTTGCCGATGGTCTTCAGCATGGGCTCCAGCCGCTCGAACGTGGCCTTGGGACATGACACCATGACGGCGAGCGTGCCGGCTTTGGCGCCGCCGACGCCGCCGCTGACAGGGCAGTCGACGAAGGTCATGTTCCGCTTGGCGAGCGCGGCCGCGATGGCGGCTCCGACCCGCGGGCCGGTCGTCGACAGGTCGACCACGGTCCGGACGGCCGTGCCGGCCGCGACACCGCCCTCCCCCAGCACGACCTTCTCCACGATGTCGGGGGTCGGCAGGCTGACCAGCACGGTGTTCACCTGCGACGCAACTTCGGCAGCCGACCCGGCGAGCGTCGCGCCTCGCTCGACGAGGGGAGCCGTGGCGTCCGCTCGCGCATCATGGACGACCAGCCCGTGGCCGGCATCGATGAGCCGGCCCGCCATCGGCAGCCCCATCTTGCCGATGCCGATGAACCCGATCGTGTCGGTCATAGCGCGCCCTCCCTCGCCCGCCAGTCCGCGGAATCGCTCCATCCGGGCAGCTAAGAGGGTCTGGTCCGGCCGTCAACGCGAGCGCCCGCTCTGGCAAGGGCCTACCTCCGGTCCGCCGTTCCCCCTAGGAGGCGCTCACTTGTCCGAGTGCGAGCAGCAGCGCCGGCGCCTCCTGCCACCGGATGCAGCGGGCCTCGTGGCCCGGTGCGACCGCGAGCGACGGCGGAACGGCCGCGCGGCAGGCGTCGATCGCGAGCTCGCAGCGCGGCGCGAAGGCGCAGCCCGGCGGCAGGCGGGCGAGGTCCGGCGGCGAGCCCGGGATCGCGGCGAGCCGTTCCCCCTTGGCAAGGAGGCCGTGAACGCGGCTCTTCAGGAGGCCGATCGTGTAGGGATGGCGCGGATCCCGGATGAGGTCCCGCGCGCTGCCCTGCTCCACGATGCGGCCGGCATACATGACCGCGATCCGGTCCGCGACCTCGATCGCGGCCCCGATATCGTGCGTCACGAAGATGATCGAGAGGCCGAGGTCCCGCTGAAGCTCCCGCAGCAGGAGCAGGATCTGGATCTGCACGGTCGCGTCGAGCGCCGTCGTCGGCTCGTCGGCCAGCAGCACCTGCGGCCGGCAGGCGAGCGCGAGCGCGATCATGGCGCGCTGGCGCATACCGCCCGACATCTCGTGCGGGTAGGCGTCGAGCCGACGTTCCGGGCTCGGAATGCGGACCCGCTCGAACAGCGACAGCGCCCGCGCCCGCGCCTCGGCCTTGCCGGTCCGCTCGTGACGGCGAATCGCCTCCACGATCTGTTCGCCGACCGTGTAGACGGGGTCGAGCGCGAGCAGCGGCTCCTGGAAGATCATCGCCACCGTGCCGCCCCGGAAATCGGCGAGCGCCCGTGGGCGGAGCGCCAGGACGTCGACCCCGTCGACCGCGATCGTGCCTTCGACCCGGCTCGACCGGGCCGCATGGAGGCGCATCAGCGAGCGCAGGGTGACGCTCTTGCCCGAGCCCGATTCCCCGATCAGGGCGACCACCTCGCCCCGCGCGACGTCGAGGTCGACGCCGTCCACAGCCCGGACCGCGCCCCCGAAGGTGACGCGGAGATCGCGGATGCGGATCGCGAGCGGCGTCATCGCTGAATGTGCCGTCATTCCGGGGCGATGCAGAGCATCGAACCCGGAACCCACGGGCGGCGCCGAGCCGTGGGTTCCGGGTTCTCGCTTCGCGAGCCCCGGAATGACAGCGCGTCGCTCACGCGGCCACGAGCTCCGCAGGTGGGCTCTCGGCGCGGGAGTGGCCCGATCCAGGCTGCATCATCAGGCAGGCCGAGCGGTGGTCGCCGTCCGTCACGGCGAGCGGCGGCTCCGTTTGCGCGCAGACCGGCTCGGAAAAGGCGCAGCGCGGGTGGAAGCGGCAGCCGGACGGTGGGTCGATCGGGTTCGGCGGATCGCCGGCGAGCGGGGCCGTCTCGGTCCGGTGGTCGGGATCGAGCGAGGGCATCGAGGAGAGCAAGGCCGCCGAGTAGGGATGGCGCGCGCGTTCGAACACGTCCGCGGTCCGGCCGATCTCAGCCACGCGGCCGAGATACATGATCATGACCCGGTCGGAGATGAAGCGCACGACGTTCAGGTCGTGGCTGATGAAGAGATAGGTCAGCCCGAACTCCTCCTTCAGGTCGAGCAGGAGGTTCAGCACCTGCGCCTCGACCGACTTGTCGAGCGCGGAGACCGCCTCGTCGAGGATCACGAGCCGCGGCTGGAGCGCCAGCGCGCGCGCGATGTTGACGCGCTGGCGCTGGCCGCCGGACAGCTCGTGCGGGTAGCGCTCCGCGAAGCGGCGCGGATCGAGCCCGACCCGAGCCAGGAGATCGCGCGCGCGCTCCACCGCGTCGCGCTTCGCCAAACCGTGCACCTGGGGCGCGAAAGCGATCGAGGCCTCGACCGTGAGCCTCGGGTTGAGCGACGAATAGCTGTCCTGGAACACCATCTGGGTCTGACGGCGGAAGGCCTTCAGGCTCAGCGCCGGGGAGCCGACCTTCTCGCCGTCGAACACGATCTCGCCGCGCGTCGGATCGATCAGGTGCAGGAGCAGGCGCGCCGTCGTGGACTTGCCGCATCCCGATTCCCCGACAACGCCGAGGGTCTCGCCCTTGCGGATCTCGAAATCGATCCCGTCGACCGCCCGAACGCTCGTCGTCGCGCGACCGAACAGGCCGTTCCGGACCGGGAAGTGCTTGAGGAGCCCGGTGACCCGCAGAAGCGGCTGCGCCGGCCCACCACGATCGGCGGGCACTTGGATCGCGACACTCACCGTTTCACGTCCATGGCGGAACGGAGGCCGTCGGCCAGGAGGTTGAACGCGATGGAGGTCGCGAAGATCATCACCCCCGGCAGCGCTGCGAGCCAGGGCTGGATGTAGAGCGCGGTCCTGAGCGTGTTCAGCATCAAACCCCATTCGGGCTCGGGCGGGCGCACCCCGAGGCCGAGGAAGGACAGGCCCGAAGCCAGGATCATCGACACGGAGATCAGGCTCGTCGCGTAGACGAAGATCGGGCCGAGCACGTTGCCGAGCACATGGACGCGCACGATCGTCAGCGCGCCGGCCCCGGAGGCGCGGGCCGCCTCGACGTAGTCGCGCCCGCGCACCTGCGTCGTGACCGCCTCCGCGACGCGGGCGATCTGCGGCACGAACACGATCGTGAGCGACACGAGCGCGTTGCCGAGCCCGGCCCCGAGCGCGCCCGAGAGCGCGACCGCGAGAAGCACGGACGGGAAGGCGTAGAACACGTCGATCGTGCGCATCACGAGCGTGTTCACCCGCCCGCCGGCATAGCCGGCCGCGACGCCGATCGCGGAGCCGACGAAGAACGCGATGATCACGGGCGTGATGCCCATGAAGAGCGACAGCCGCGCGCCGAAGATGAGGCGGGAGAGCATGTCGCGTCCGAGCTCGTCGGTCCCGAGCGGGAAGCCCGCCGTGCCGATCGGCCTGAGCCGCCGCAGGCTCGAGCCCCGGAACGGATCGGCCGGCGCGAGATAGGGCGCGAAGATCGCCATCAGGATGAGCGCGAGGATCACGAGCGCGGCCCCGATCGCGACCGGGTCGCGGCGCAGCCGGCGCCAGACGCCCGTCCAGTAGCCGGCCGTGCGCGGCGGGGCGGCTTCGACACCGGCCTGGCTCGCGACCGCGGCCACGCTCAGCGCCTCAGGATGCGCGGGTCGAGCGCGGTCTGGACCACGTCGACGAGGAGGTTGAGGATGACGAAGAACAAGGCGAGGACGAGGATCGTGCCCTGAAGCAGCGGCAGGTCGCGCTGGAAGATCGCCGAGTTCAGGAGGAAGCCCGTCCCGGGCCAGGCAAACACGGTCTCGATCAGGATCGAGCCGCCGAGCAGGTAGCCGAGCTGCAATCCCATCACGGCGAGGGCGGTCGGGGCGGCGTTCTTGACGACGTGCCGGAACACCCCCCTGTCGGTCAGCCCCTTGGCCTTCAGCCCGACCACGAATTCCTGGCCGAGGATGTCGGCCACGAGCGCCCGGACGGTGCGGGCAACGATCCCCATCGGGATCACCGACATGGTGACGGCGGGCAGGATCATGTAGCGCACCCGTTCCCAGATCCCGACCTCCTGGCCCGAGCCCGCGCCGGTCGGCGGCAGCCAGCCGAGCGTCGCCGCGAAGATGATCACGAGCACCATGCCGAGCCAGTAATGGGGGACGCTGACGCCGAGCACCGAGAGGCCTGATGCGAGCTTGTCCACCGCGGAATCGCGGTAGTACCCGGCCACGAAGCCGAACAGGCAGCCGAACGAAAGCCCGATCGCGGTCGCCAGCACGGAGAGGCGGAGCGTGTATCCCACCGCCTTGAACACCTCGTCCGTGACCGGTCGGCCGCTGGCGATGGAGGTGCCGAGATCGCCGTGCAGCGCCCGCCACAGCCAGCGCACGAACTGCTCCGGATAGGATCGATCGAAGCCGTAGAGCGTCCGCAGAACCGCCTGGAGCTCAGCCGAGGCGTCCGGCGGCAGCACGGACACGAGCGGGTCGCCGGGCGAGATGTGGACGAGCGCGAAGCATACGAGCGACACCCCGACCAGGATCGGAAGTGTGTAGACGACGCGCCGGGCGAGATAGGCGAGCATCAGGAGCGCGTCGTTCCTCTTCGCCGCAACGCACCGTGAAGGGGGCTCGCCACGCTTGCGATCGGGTGAGCGAGGCTCGTCAGTCCATCGACATGGTGGCGATGTCGATGAACCAGCTCTGGGGCTGCACGACGCCCCGCACCTTGGGAGACATGGCGCGCGGGCCGACATCGTGCGCGATCCAGACGAACGGCGCGTCGTCGACCATCCGGGCGTGGAGCTTCGCGAGCGCCGCGTCGCGGACCTTGTCGTCGAAGGCTGTCCGGGCGTCGGAGATGAGCTTGTCGATCTCCTCGTTGCCGTAATAGCCCCAGTTGTTCGAGACCGGCGGGAAGGTCTTCGTCGAGGCGAACCGCACCATGCCGAAGAACGGGTCCATGGCCGCGAAGGAGACGTTCGTCGCGTTGGCGCCGCGGGCGGACGGGTCCTTGGCGCCCTGCCGCCAGTTCGTGAAGAGCGTGTTCCACTCGATGACGTCGAGCTGAACTTCGAAGAAGCAATCCTTCAGGTTCTGCTGGACGAACTCGTTCATCGGGATCGGCTGCATCTGGCCGGACCCAGACGCGGAGGTCTGCACCTTCACCTTGAGGGGCTTCGAGGCCGAGAAGCCGGCCTCGCCCATCAGCTTCTTGGCGGCCGCGGGGTCGTACCGGATGTCGAAGCTCGGGTTGCCCCGCCAGGGATGACCGGGCTCGTAAGTGCCCTTGGTCTCGGCCATGAAGCCGCCGAGCAACTCCTTCATCTCCGTGCGGTTGATGCAGAGGTTAGCGGCCTGGCGGACGCGCTTGTCGAGCCAAGGCGAGCCTTCCACGAAGGAGAGCTGCCAAGGCCAGACATGCGGCTGCGCGTTCTGGTAGATCTTGAAGCCGCGGGTCTTCATCTCCGCGACCGCGTCCGGGGCAGGCGCCTCGATCCAGTCGACCTGGCCGGACAGTAGGGCCGCCGTCCGGGCATTTGCCTCCGGCAGAGGCAGAAGCACGACGCGCGCGATCTTCGGGCGGCGCGTCCCGTCCCAATAGGCCGCATTCGCGGCGAGCTCGAGCCGCTCGCGGGAGACGAAACGGGTCACCTTGAAGGGGCCGGACCCAGACGGGTCGGCCGCGAAGGCGGTCCAGGCCTGCTTCGCGCGCTCGGCCGGGTCGGAGACGGAAGCCGGCACCGCCTTCAGCTTCGCGGCCCACTGCGCGGGCGAGGCCATGAACAGGTTGGTGAGGTTGATGGGCAGGAACGAATCCGGTTCGGCCGTCGTCAGCTCGACGTTCATGTCGTCGATCTTGCGGGCCGACCGAAGCGTCGGCATCCGGGACGCCGTCACGCCGACCTGGCTGGGGTCGAAATGCGGGGCCGCCTTGTCCAGCACCTTCTGAACGTTCCAGACCACCGCGTCGGCATCGAATTTCGAGCCGTCGTGGAAAGTGACGCCGGGCCGCAGCGTGAACACCCACTTCGTCTTGTCGGTCGCCGACACCTCCCAGCGGATCGCGACGCCAGGGATCAGGGCCGAGGGCTCCTTCTCCTTCGACAGGTCCCACTGGGTCAACGAATCGTAGATCGGGATGCCGGTGAAGCGGTTGCCCTCGAAACCCTGGTCGGGCTGGCCAAGCGTTCGCGGGATGTCGGCCGCCGTCATGCCGATCCGAAGCACCTTTTCCTGAGCCGACGCGGCCGTCATGGCGGCCGTCATGGCGGCCGTAGCCGCCAGGAGCCCGAAACTCAGCCTCAAACCGAAACGCAGTGCCATTCTCATTCTCCCCGGTGCGACGGACCGACCGGTTCTGTCGTTCTCCAAGGCGAGCAATCGACGTGCCAGGACGGCGAGGCGCAGCTTAGCCGAACGGGTGACGGCGGAAAGCGCGAACTTCGCTGCGGAGCGCCGGCCGACCGCGTAAGGCTCGGGAAAGCAGGGCCGAACCGATGCGCCTCCTCCTCATCAACCCGAACACGACCCCTGCAATCACGGCCCTCCTCGAGCGGCACGCGGGCCGGCTCGCGGGAGCGGCAGTCGAGATCCGGGCCGTCACGGGGCGGTTCGGCGCCCGCTACATCGCGAGCCGGGCCGCCTCCGCGGTCGCGGGTCACGCGGCGCTCGACGCCTTCGCCGAGCATGGTGAGGGCTGCGACGCCGTCCTCCTCGCGTGTTTCGGCGATCCTGGGCTCCTCGCCCTGCGGGAGCTGTCGCCGGTCCCGGTGGTCGGCATGGCCGAGGCCGCGTGCCACCTCGCCTGCCTGCAGGGGGCCCGGTTCTCGATCGTCACGGGCGGCGAGCGCTGGGGCCCGATGCTGCACGAGTTCGTGGCGTCGCTCGGCCTAACGTCTCGGCTCGCCAGCATCAGGACCGTCGCGCCGACCGGGGCGGAGATCGCGCGAGACCCCGCAGGCGCGATCTCGCTTCTGGCCGCAGTCTCGGCCGAGTGCGTCGCGGTCGACGGAGCCGAGGTGGTGATCCTCGGCGGGGCGGGGCTCGCGGGGCTTGCCGGCCGGATCGCTCCCGACGTGCCGGCGCCGGTTCTCTGCTCGCTCGAAGCGGGAATCATGGCGACGATCGCGGCCCCGGGCCTCGGCCTCGGCCTCGCCAAGGCGGGGGCGGGTTCGCTGGCCGCGACCCCTCCGGTCGAGACGATCGGGCTCTCACCGGATCTGGCGCGACGCTTCGCCGGCTGATCCTCTCGCACGAGGGGCGCGGACGATCTCCGGGCTCACGCCTGGGCGGCGCCGACATGGTCGGCCATGGTGGCTCCGCGGGCACCGAGAGGCCGCTCGGAGCCGGTGGTCGTATCGCGCGCTGTCTGGTGCTCCATCTCGGCGTTGAGCTCTGCGCCGACCAGCACGATCACGACCGAGATCCAGATCCACACCATGAAGCCAATGCCGGCCCCGAGCGAACCGTACACCTTGTTGTAGCTGTCGAAGCTCGCCACGTACCAGGAGAACGCCATCGAGGCCCCGATCCACAGGATCGCGGCCGCAGCGCTGCCGAGGCTGACCCAGGCCCAACGCGCGTTCGAGCGGCTCGGTCCATATCGGTACACGGCCGCGAGCCCGAGCATCACGATCAGGAGAAGGAGCGGCCAGCGCACGACGGAGAGGATCGTCTCGGCCGAGAGCGAGACGCCGACGAGCTTCAGCATGATCGGCAGCACGACCACGGCCGAGACCGCGAGAAGCACGAAGAGAACCGCCCCGATCGTGAACAGGAAGGTAGTGAGGTAGAAGCGGACGAGGCTGCGCTTCTCCCGCTCCCCGTAGACGACGTTCAGGGCGTCAAACAGCGCGCCCATGCCGGAATTGGCGCTCCACAAGGCCGTGCCAAGGCCGATCGCGAACGCGAGCGACAGCGTTTTCGTCTCTTTGGAGACGATCGCGGCGATCTGGTCACGGATGAGCGCCATGGCACCCTCGGGCAGGATGCCGGCGAGCAGCGCCAGATGGTCGCCGATCGTGCGGACGTCAGTGAAAATGCCGTAGAGCGAGACGATCACGGCGATCGCCGGAAAGAACGCCAGCAACGTGAAGAACGCGACGCTGCCACCGGTCGCCAGCACCCTGTCCTCCGGAATTGACATGACGGTGCGCCAGGCGATGTCGCGCCAGCCACGGGCCGGAATTTCGGTCGGCTCACTCGCTTCCCGGCCACGCCCGGGCTCTCTCGCGCGAGAGAGATCGTGTCCGGAGAGCCCGGCCGCGTCTTGCTCGTCGACCTTCGAGCGCCAGTCCTGCGCCTCCGGTTCGCCCGATCGCTCTGATGTTTCCGAGGTTGCCAAGAGCCGACCCACTGGCCCGATATTGGCCGCAAGTCGATTATAGACAGGAAATTAGCCGACCGCGCGCAGGCTCTCTGTTGCCGATGCGCGACACGGGCGCGCGCGTCGGTGGGCCGGCGTGGTGACCGACTTACGTGGGGTCTATCCTGGGTCGCCGCCATGGCGTCGTCGAGGACGACCGGCCGTCGCGGGCGCCAGGAGGCGGAGCGGCGATCGGCTGGAGGGTGGATGGGTTTGGTGCGTCGGGTTCGGGCGAAGAAGCGCGCCCTTGCCCTCCTGATCGGGACGGTGCTGGCGTGCGGCGCGGCTGTCGCGCCGGCGCTGGCGTTTGACTTTTTCGGACTGTTCGGCGGGGACACAGCGCCGGAACCCGGCGCGACAGCCCTGCCCTACGAGCTTACGTTCGAGGCGCCGGGCGCCGACGGCGTCGAGGACGCGCTGCAGCAGGCCTCGAACCTGTATAAGCTTCGCCGCGACGCGCCCCCGGACGGGCAGACCCTTGTGGCCCGGGCGGAAGCCGACTTCGCGCCGCTGATCGATGCGCTCTGGAGCCAGGGCTATTACAACGCCCGTGTCGTCATCACGGTCGCGGGGCAACCGCTCGAGCTCGGGCGCGACCGGCAGGGGCCGGCCGCCCGGGCCGCCAACGCCTACCGGGGTCGCGAGCGCGTGCCCGTCCGGGTGGTGGCCGAGGCGGGGCCGCTGTTCCGGCTCCGGGCTATACAGGTCGTGGACGCGGCGACCCGCCTCCCCTTCCCGCCCGAGGTGCTGCCGCCCCGCATCGTGAAGCTCGCTCCCGGCGACCCAGCTCGCTCCGCCGACATCCGGTCGGCGGTCGCTCGCCTCAGCGATTGGTTCCGGTCTCAATCCTATCCCCTCGTGAAAGTGCCGGCGCCTTCCCCGGTCGTCGACCACGCGGCGCTCTCCATGGACGTGACGTTCGCCGTCGCGACCGGCCCGCTGGCCGGCATCGGCGAGGTCGCGGTAAAGGGGCCGCAGACCTTCCCGCAGGAGATCGTGCGCTCCTTCATCTACCTCGAGGAGGGCGAGCCCTACACGCCGAAGAAGCTCGACGACACGCGAAAGTCCGTCGCCAAGATCCCGGCCGTGGGATCGGTGCGGGTGCGGGAGGGGACCGGGCTCGACCGCAACGGCAACCTACCGGTCTTCGTCGACGTGACCGACCGGGCGCCGAACCTTGTCGGCTTCCAGGCCGGTTTCTCCACGCTCGACGGACCGACCGGCCGGGTCTTCTACGAGAACCGAAACCTGTTCGGCGGCGCCGAGCGCTTCCGGGTGGAGGGGGCCGCCTTCTTCGCGCCCCGCAATGACGGCTCGCGCATCAAGGGACCGGAGGATCTCAAGTTCTCCGATATCGGCGCCCGCCTGACCGTTGGCTTCCTGAAGCCTGCGCTCGGCGGCAGCCACTTCGACTTCACCTTCGACGGCGTCGTCGAGCGCAATCGCATCGGCGGCCCCCGTTTCGGCGGCTATACCGACCGGCTGGGCGGCGGAACCGCGGGCCTGCGCTACCGGGTCGACGAGTCGCTCTTCTTCACGGGCGGGATCAAGTACGAGCGCGGCCAGACCTCCGACGTGATCTCGCAGGTCGATTATCAGCTCGTCGGCACCCCGCTCGGCGTGCGCTTCGACAACACCGACAAGCCGCTCGACCCCTCGAAAGGCTTCCGCATCGGCGCGACGATCACCCCTTATCCCAAGGTCTTCGGATCCTCGCTCGACCTGACGAGGGCCACGGCCGAAGCCTCGACCTATCTCGCGCTCGACGAGGACGCGAACTACATCCTGGCGGGCCGGATCGGGCTCGGCGCCCTCCTGGACGCGCCGACGGACCTTCGCGACATCCCGTCGAACTACCGCTTCTACACCGGCGGGGGCGGATCGGTTCGCGGCTACCGGTTCCAGACCATCGGCCCGCGCGGACCTTTCAACTTCACGGTCGGCGGCCGCTCCCTCTTCGAAGGGAGCCTCGAGGCGCGCGTAAAGGTCACCGACACGATCGGGATCGTGCCCTTCTTCGACGCCGGGGCGGCGTATTCGGGCGCGGTGCCGGACTTCCTGCGTGGCGACACGCGCATGTCGGCCGGGATCGGGCTGCGCTACTACACCGGCATCGGTCCGATCCGGCTCGACGTGGCGGTCCCGATCAATCCGCGGCCGGGCGATCAGCCGGTCGCGCTCTACGTCTCGCTCGGGCAGTCCTTCTGATGCCGCTGTCCCGACGCCTGGCCTCGCTGCTCCTGTTCGCGGGCCTCGCCCTGGCCTCGGCCGGCGCGCTGGCGCAGTTCGGCTTCGGGAGCGGCGGCAGCGACAACGACAAGGGCGTCCTGGCGGGCCTCATCTCGCGCGCCATATCGACGCCCGCGACCCGGGTCTCCATCGGCGACATCGAGGGCGCCCTGTCGTCCGACGCCACGATCCGGGGCATCGAGATCTCGGATCGCGACGGCGTCTGGCTCCGCCTCGACCGCGCCCGGATCGTCTGGCGCCGGCTCGCGCTGCTCCAGAGCCGGCTGGAGATCGACCGACTGGAGGTCGGCGTCCTCGATATCCGGCGTCGTCCCATCCCGGCCGAGGGCCAGGTCGCGGGCGAGAACGACCCGCTCCTCCCCGTCCTGCCCGTCAAGGTCGAGGTCAAGGCCTTCAACCTCGCCGAGTTGCGGGTCGGAGAGCCGATCCTCGGCACCGAAGCGCGGGTGACGGCGACGGGGGCGGCGAAGCTCAGCAACAACGTGGCGGAGGGCCTCGACCTCACCTTCGACGCGCGACGCCTCGACCAGCCGGGCACGCTCACGGCGCGGCTCGGGCTCGTCCCGCAAGGGCAGCGCCTCTCGCTGACCCTCGCTATCGACGAGCCGGAGGGCGGCATCGTGGCCCGGGCCGCCAGCATTCCCGGGCTGCCGCCGGTGAAGCTCGACATCGGCGGGCAGGGCACGCTCGACGCCTTCGCGGCCCGGCTGACCCTCGATGCCGGACCGGCCATCGGGGCGAATGGCAGCGCGACCCTCGCCCGGCAGGGCGCCGGCCGTCAGCTCGCGCTTGATCTCGAAGCCCGAGTCGAGGGCCTGCTCCCATCTGTGGCCGCGCCCGTCTTCGCGGGAACCACACGGCTCACCGGAAATGCGGAATTCGCGGATGACGGCTCAATCAGGCTGTCCGGCGTGAACCTCCTGGCCGCGGCCGCGAGGCTCGACCTCGCAGGCGCGATCAGCCGCGATCGGCTGGCCGATCTGACCGTCTCGGCCGTGAACCTCCCCGGCAGCGAGGGCCGCACCGCAGCGGCCGGGGCCGAAATCCGGCGCCTCTCCCTGCAGGGCCGGGTCACCGGCCCCCTGAGCGGGCCCAGCATCGAGGCCTCCCTCTCTGCGGAGGATGCGCGCCTGCCATCCGGCCGCGTCGCTCGTCTCGAAGCGAGCTTCCGGGCCGTGACGGCCGGCGCCACGGGCGGCGGCGCGACGCAGCTCGCCGTCACGGGCGAGGCGCGGGCGACCGGCATCGCCCCCGCCGACCCGGCCCTGGGGCGAGCCTTCGGCGACACGCTCGCGCTCAGCCTGCGCGGAACGGCCACCACGGGCGCGGTGATCGATGTCGAGGCGCTCGACGTGACGTCCCCGACCTTCTCCGCCCGCTACGCGGGCCGGCTCGGCCGCGACGAGCTGCGCGGCAGGCTCGGCCTGCAGGCGCCGGCCTTGAAGCCGTTCAGCGACCTCGCCGGCCTCGCGCTCGCCGGCTCCGCGAACGCCACCTTCGAGCTCGAAGGAACGCCGCGCGCGAACCGCATCAACGCCACCCTGGACGGCCGCGCGACCGAATTCGCGACCGGGCTCGCGGCCCTCGACGGGCTGTCCGGGGGCCGGCTCGGACTTGCCGGGACGGTCCGGGTCGAGCCGACTGGCGGCTACGGTTTCGAGGACCTGCGGCTCACGGGCGAGAGCGCCACCGCGGAGGTCAACGGCCGCCTGGCGCAGGACAGTGCCGACCTCGCGGTCACGGCCGAGCTGCCGGACCTCAGGCGCGCCGATGCGCGCTTGACCGGCCGGGCTAACCTCTCCGCGCAGGTGACGGGCGGGATCCAGCGCCCGAACGTCGCGGCCGAACTCGCGCTGGTCGAGGCCACTGCGCTCGGGCGGGCGGTCCCACGGCTGGCGCTCGGTCTCACCCTGTCGGACATCACGGGCGCGCTGGACGGCGCCGTCCGGCTTGACGGAACCCTGGACGGAAAGGCTGCCCGGGGCGGGTTCCACATCGCCCGACCTGCCTCGGGGGGCTACCTGCTCGACGCCCTCGACCTCTCGATCGGCTCGGTCGCGCTGCGGGGCGGCGTGTCCTTCAACGCGCGAAACATCGCGTCCGGCCGGGTGAGCGTGGCGGCAGGCGATCTCGGCGATCTGTCGGCCCTCCTCCTGACCGAGGCGACCGGGGCCCTCCAGGGCGAGGCCGTGCTGGACGGCTCCGGCGGACGGCAGAACGCCCGCCTGCAGGCCCGCGGCAGCCGCATCGGCGCGTACGGGGCGAGCCTCAACCGGCTGGAAGCCGACCTGTCATTGACAGACCTTTACGGCCAGCCGGCCGTCACCGGTCAGGCCGCGATCGACGAGGCCACGATCGGGGGCGAGGAGATCTCGCGCGTCCGCCTCGATGCCACGGGCACGCCGGATGCGAGCGACATCAGCCTGACCGCGATCGCGCGCGGCTTCAACCTCGACGCCAAGGCCCGGATCGTGCCGGGCGAGCGCACCCGCATCCTCCTCTCCCAGCTTAACACCCGCCGGGGCGCGCAGCGGGTTGGCCTCGCCGGGCCGGCGACCTTGACCCTCGTCGAGGGCGGAGCGGAGATCGCCGACCTCACGATCGCGCTCGGGGCCGGCCGGCTCGGCGTCACGGGGACGGTCGGCGCGCGGCTCGACCTGCGGCTCGACGCCCGGCGCGTGCCGCTCGCAGCCGCCGAACTGGTGCAGCCCGGGATCGGGCTCGCCGGAACGCTTGACGGAGACGCGCGGCTCACCGGGACGAGAGCGGCCCCCAGCGGGGAATTCCGGCTGAAGGCCAGCGGGGTCACGTCGCCTCAGACGCGTGGCTCGAACCTTCCTCCTGCCGAGGCCACGTTGGTCGGACGGCTGAACGGCGTTCGCGTCGTGCTCGATGGCTCGACGGTATCGGCCGGCCCCTCCTCGACGCTGCGGCTCGACGGCTCGGTCCCGCTCTCGCGCCTCGGCGACCTCGATGTCTTCGTGAAGGGGCAGCTAGACGCGGCGGCAGCGAATGGCTTCATCGGCTCGCGGCCGAAGTTGTCCGGAGCCGTGGAGCTCGACGCCGCCGTCTCGGGTACTTTCGCCCGACCTCAGGCCCGAGTCGACGCCCGAGCGAGCCGCTTTTCGACAGGAACGCCCGCGCTGGACGGACTTCTCGGCCCGCGGCCGACCCTCGCCGGCCAGGTGAGGGTCGCGCCTGCATCCGGCTACGCGGTGGACGACCTCCGCCTGGTCGGCGCGGCCCTATCGGCCCGCATCGACGGAATCGCGACACCAGACCGCGCCGACCTCACCGCGAGCGCGACGATCCCCGACCTTCGCCGCGCGGATTCCCGCCTCACGGGCCGGGCCGACGCGACGGCCCGGATCACGGGCACGCTCGACCATCCCGACGCCACCCTCCGGCTCGCGGTCACCGACGCGACCGCGCTCGGCCGACCCGTGCCGCGGCTCGTGCTTGAAGCGGTCGGCCGGGACCTCCTGTCGAGCCTCGACGCCCGCGTGACCCTCGACGGTGAGGTCGACAGCCGGCCGGCGCGCGGCACGCTGCACGTCGCCCGCTCGGGCGGGGGCGGCACGATCCTGGACGGGCTCGACGTGACGATCGGGTCGGTGAAGGTCGAGGGCGGCGTCACCCTAGACGCGCAGAACCTCGCGAGCGGCCGCGTGGTGGTGAACGCTCCGAACCTCGACGAGCTGTCGCCGCTGCTCCTCGCCAAGGCAACGGGAACGCTCACGGCCGATATCGCGCTCGACAACGCCGGAGGCGGCCAGGGCGCCCGCATCAAGGCGGAGGCCGACCGGGTCAGCGTCTTCGGCTACGCTCTGTCCAAGGCCGATGCGGATCTGACGCTGACGGACCTCTACCGGCGACCGGTCGTCGACGGGCGCGTCCGGATCGACGAGGCGAGCCTCGGCGGGGAGCGCGTCTCCCGCATCCGGCTCGATGCCCAGGGCACGCCGCAAGGCTCGAACGTGACCCTCACCGCAGCGGCGCGGAGCTTCGATCTCGATGCGAAAGCGCGAATCGTTCCCGGCGACCGAACCCGGATCGAAGTGAGCCAATTCAGCGCCCATCGCGGCCCGCAGCGCCTGTCGCTTGCGGGTCCCGCGACCCTTACGGTGACGGAAGGCGGCGTCGACCTGCGCGAAGTCGCGGTCGCGTTCGGGAACGGACGGCTGACGCTGAACGGCCTCGTCGGATCGCGGCTCGACCTCCGGGCCGAGGCCCGCGCGGTGCCGCTCTCGGCCGCGGAGATCGTGGCGCCGGGACTGGGGCTCGCCGGCACCCTCGAAGGCTCGGCCCAGATCACCGGCACGCCGTCGGCGCCGAACGGCGAGTACCGCGCCCGCATCAACGGGCTCGCGGCCCCGCAGACCCGGAGCCTGGGCCTGCCCGGGATCGACGCTGCCGCGTCCGGCAGGCTTGCGGGCGGGCGCGCCACCCTCGATGCGACCCTCAGCGCCGGCCGGGCCGGCTCATTGCTGATCGGCGGCTCCCTGCCGGCAGGCGGCTCCGGCGCGCTCGAGCTGATGGTTCGAGGCAACCTCGACGCTGGGGTCGCGACGACCGGGCTCCTGGCTGCCGGCGGCCGACGGTTCACCGGCCGCGTCGCGGTCGATGCCCGGGTCGGCGGGACGTTTGCCGCCCCGGAGGCGAGCGGGTCGGCGAGCCTCGCCGGGGGCACGTTCTCGGACGCTACCCAGGGGCTGCAGCTCTCGAACATCCGCGCCCGGATCGTGGCCAGAGGTCAGGACGTCACGATCGAGGGCGGATCGGCCACGACCCGGAACGGCGGCACGATCACGGCCGGGGGCCGCGTACGGCTCGATCCCGGAGCGGGCTTTCCGGGCGAGATACGGGTGCAGGGCCGCAACGCCGATCTCGTCCGCAACGGGCTCCTGACCGCGATCGCCAATCTCGACATCTCGCTGTCCGGGCCGCTCGCCCGGAGGCCCCGCGTTGCGGGCCGCGTGGATCTGATCGGGGCCGACGTCGCGGTGCCCGAGCAGCTCGCCGGAAGCTTGCGCCCGCTGCCAGCCACGCGGCACAGGAACCCGACCTCAACGACAAGGGCCCGCCTTGCGCTCGACGCAAAGGCGAAGACCAAGGGCGGCCGAGCAGAGGCGCCCTTCGAGGCCGATCTCGACATCACGCTGAACGCGCCGGGCCGCATCTTCGTGCGCGGACGGGGGCTCAATGCCGAGCTCGGCGGAAACCTCCAGCTCACCGGCACGCTGGCGAACCCGGTGCCGAACGGCGCCTTCGAGCTCCGGCGTGGCACGTTCCAGGTCGTCACCTCGCGCCTCGACTTCAGCCGCGGCCGCCTGACCTTCACGGGCGATCTCACCCCCGAGCTCGACTTCGTCGCGAGGACCAATGCGGGCGGAGCCGCAATCCAGGTCGCGGTGAGCGGGCCGGCCAACAACCCGGCTTTCGCCTTCACGTCGAGCCCCGATTTGCCGCAGGACGAGGTGCTGTCGCGCCTGATCTTCAACTCGGCCTCAGGCCAGCTCTCGCCGTTCCAGGCGCTCGCGCTGGCGCAGGCAGCAGCGCAGTTCTCAGGCGGCGAAGGGTCGGACTCGTTCGAGGCACTCCGGCGGTCGCTGGGATTGAGCGGCCTCGACATCGGGGGCGGTTCGGGCGGAGGGATCGGGGGAGGGCTGCAGCGCGCCCTCGGAGACCGGGTCAGCGTCGGCATCAGGGCGGGCTCGACCGCGGCCCAGACCGGCGTCGGGGTCGACGTCAAGATCACCGACCAGCTGCGGTTGCAGGGCGAGGTGGGTGTGACCGGCGGAACGTCGCTCGGGATCGGCGCCCAGTACGAGTGGTAAGGGAGCGCCTCAGTCAGTTCCTGCCGAGGGTGGCGCGCGTCGCCCCCGCGGATCGATCGGAACCGTGAGCGCGAGAACGGCCGCGACGGCGGTGGGCGCCAGCCACTCGATCAGGTGCCCGCCTGGTTCCCAGTTGCCTGGCCACAAGGTCCAGAAATACGCCCCAGGGTCGCCGAGCGTCCATCTCAGCGCCCGCTCGGCCTGCGCGGTCTCCCGGGCGTAGAAATAGAGCGACGTGTAGGCGGCCGCATGCCACGCAAACCCCCGGACCGAGAGGGCCCGCAGGGCGGGCCCGAGTACCCCCATCAGGACGAGCGCGATCAGGGAATGGCTGAGGGCCGGGTGCCTGACGATCCACAGGAATCCGTCAGCCACCATCGCCAGCCTTTTCCGTCCGCTTGTGACCTCGACCGTAACGGTTTCGCCGCGTACCGCGAACCCTGCCGAGCGTTCGCCGCTCATGACCTGCCCTGCTCGAAAGCTCGGCTTGCGGTCGAGCGTCTGGGACGGCAGATGTTAGACTTGACCCGGACATCCGGCACGGCAGGTTTGCCCGCATGACCCGCATCGTCGAGACTCTCCATGACCTCGTCGCACCGATCCGCGACGGGGCGGTCGTGGCTCTCCCGCCGGACTACTCCGGTTGCGCGCTCGCCGCCATCGGGGCGCTGATCGCGCGCCGTCCGCGAGGGCTGCACCTCGTCGGGGTCCCCACCCTCGGGCTCCAAGGCGACATGCTGATCGCGGCCGGCGCCGTCGCGATCGTCGAGGCCGCGGCAGTGGGGCTCGGCGAGCTCGGCGGAGCGCCGGCCTTCGAGGCGGCGATCAAGGCGGGCACAATCGTCATACGGGATGCGACCTGCCCGGCGATCCATGCCGGGTTGCAGGCCGCCGAACGTGGCGTCGGGTCGATGCCGGTCGCCGGCGTGATCGGGTCGGACCTCGTGCGGCACCGGGCCGAGGACTGGACCGTCGCGCCCGACCCTTTCACGGGCCTCCCCACGTTGCACGTGAGGGCGATCCGACCGGACGTGGCGCTGTTCCACGCGGCCCTTGCGGATCGCGCCGGAAATGTCTGGATCGGCGTTCGTCGCGAGCTGATGACGATGGCGCACGCGGCCCGGCGGACGCTCGTCACCGTCGAACGCATCGTGGACGACGATCTCCTGTCGGACGACCGGATCGCAGCCGGGACCATTCCGTCTCTCTATGTCGAGGCGGTCGCGGCGGCGCGGTTCGGCGCACGTCCGCTCGGCCTGCGGGGCGAATACGAGGCGGACGAGGCGGCGCTTGCCGCCTACCTGCAGGCGGCCCGGGGGCGGGCGTCGCGGGCGGCCGCCTGATGGCGGGGGGCGGGGCGGGCCTTCACGGCCGCCAGAACTTCATGATCGGGGCGATCGTCGCGCTGCTGGACGGCATCGGCCACGTCGCGGTCGGGTCGACCTCGCCGATTCCGGCCACCGCCGCCCTGCTCGCGCGGCGCCGGAACCCGGCCCTTCGCGTGTCCTTGCTCGGGAGCGAACGGCACAACGTCTTCACGGACGGCAACCGTGAGTTGTTCGACTGCGCCGCGCAGGGCCGCATCGACGCGTTCTTCCTGTCGGGCGGGCAGATCGACGGCGGGGGCCGAATCAACCTCGTCGGCACCGGGTCTTACCCCGAGACGGAGACCCGTTTCCCGGGCAGCTTCGGCTCCGCCTTCCTGTACCCCCTCATCCCGCGAATCATCCTGTTTCGCGAGGCGCACAGCCGCCGAACGCTGGTCGAGAGGGTGGACTTCGTCAGCGCCGGCCCGGGCACGACGGGCGACCGGAACGAGGGACCCTACGCTCTCGTGACAGGACGGGCGGTGTTCCGCTTTCGGCCGGAGACGGCCCGGTTCGCGCTGACGGTTCTGGCGACCGGCGAGACCTGCCGCTCCGTCGCCGACAACACGGGCTTCCAGTTCGACGACGACCTCGTCGGTCCGGACCACGGGAAAGCGCTTTCATCGGAGGGCGATGCCGAGATCGACGACGTGGTCGCGACGGAGCTCGCCGAGGATTACCCCGCCTTCGCCCGGACGCGTCTCGGCGGAGCGCCTGTTCGGCAGCAGGCCCGCAGCTGCTCCAGCCCCTCCGACCTCCCGTAAGCGACATGCGTGGCGGGCCCTTGATCGGCATCGCGGTGATGGCGAAAGCATCCGCGCCGGGCCGCACCAAGACGCGGCTCGTTCCTCCGCTGACCGGCGAAGAGGCCGCGGACCTGAACACGGCGTTTCTGCGCGACGTCGCGGATAACCTGCTGGCGGCCGGTTTGTCGGCAAACATCTCGGGCTACATGGCCTATGGCCCGCCCGGCTCCCAGGCCTTCTTCGACGCCATCCTGCCGGACGGCATCGGCCTGATCGAGAGCTGGATCGGGCCGTTCGGCGAGTGCCTGCTGCACGCGCTGTCCGCCCTGTTCGCGCGCGGGCACGCGGCCGCCTGCGTGCTGAACGCGGACGGCCCGACGCTGCCGACGGCGCTCCTGGTCGAGCTCGCGACCGCCTTGTCGGAGCCCGGCGACCGGGCCGTTCTCGGGCCCTCGGAGGATGGCGGCTATTACGTGCTCGGTCTGAAGGCGCCCCATCGGCGGCTGTTCGAGGATATCGCCTGGAGCACCGAGCGCGTGGCCGGCCAGACGCTCGACCGGGCGAGGGAGATCGGGCTTCCGGTCCACGTCCTGCCAACCTGGTACGACGTGGACGACGTGGACGGCTTGCGCCGGCTCCACCGGGACCTCTCCAGAGCCGGACCAGGAGACGAGGCGCGTCTCCGCCCCTACGGGGCGCCGCATACGGGGGCGCTGCTGGAGCGGCTCATGGCCGGGCCCGGCTTCGCCGAGCGGGTTGGCTCTAGCCCGTGACCGCACGATGCAGAAGCGGGCCGCCGCTCCGGACGGCTAAGTCTCTGAAAACATGGCGACCCCGGTTGGGCTCGAACCAACGACCTGCCGCTTAGAAGGCGGCTGCTCTATCCAGCTGAGCTACGGAGTCTCGCGCCACCCATCGTGTACCAGACGGGTCTCCCACGTGCCACCGAAGGCCGGAGGAACACGCCGGATCGACGATCCGGCAGGCATAGCGGCCGCCGGATATGGGCTCAGTGCGTCCAGGGACTGCTGCGGTTGAACTTGAAGTTGTCCGAATATGACATCGTTCGGCGAGCGATCGCCTGCGGCTCCTCGATCCGGTAGGCGATGCCGGCGCGTTCGGCATAGGCGATCGCCTCCTCCTTCGTGTCGAAGCGGAGCTTGATCTGCCCCTGGGTATCGCCCGAGCTCGTCCAGCCCATCAACGGCTCGATCTCGCGGGCGCTGTCCTGTTCGAAGTCGAGCAGCCACAGCTTGGTGCGGGCAAGTCCAGATTGGGTCGCGGCTTTCGCGGGCTTGTAGATGCGGGCCGGCATGTCGCTCGCCTCGATGCTTGGCAGGGTGACCTGGTCGGGGCGGCCGGATTCGAACCAGCGACCCTCTGCTCCCAAAGCAGATGCGCTACCAGACTGCGCTACGCCCCGACATGTCGCGCTTCGTCGTACGGACGAGACGCGTTCGGTGCAAGCCCGCCCCGTACCGCCGGTCAGCGCGCCCGAAAGAGTGGGTGCTCGACACGGTCGCCGACCTTGATGCCGAGACGCCGGGCGGTTCCGGCCACGACCTCGAGCACAGAGAGGATCGGCTCGCCCGAGGGGATCGTGCGGGTCGAGAGCGGCTCGGTGTCTTGCGCGATGCGGGCGATCGTCCCGTCCGGCCGGATGAACAGCATGTCGAGAGAGACGTAGGTGTTCTGCATCCACATCGAGACCGGCTCGACGCGCGCGAAGTCGAACAGCATGCCGCGATCGGGCGCGAGACTGCGCCGGAACATCAGTCCCTGAGCCCGATCCGTGTCGGTGCGGGCCACCTCCACCTGGAAAACCTGGGGCCCGGCTTCAGTATGGATCGCGAGGCGTTCCAATTGCTGCGCCCGTATCGGCAGCGATCCGCCGACGACCAGGAGGACCAAGGCGAGCCACGAGACCGGGCTCGCCGCCAAGCGGCCCATCGCGATCAATGCGAGGCTGGAAGGGCGTTCCCAGACAGGCGCACCTCGGCGGCCATTGTTCCCTTCGAGCCGTCTCCGTAGCGCACGAAAACCTCGTCGCCCGGCTTCAGCTCCGCGATCCCGTAGCGCCGCAGGGTTTCCATGTGGACGAAGATGTCGGGCGTGCCATCGCCACGTGTCAGGAAGCCGAAGCCGCGTAAGCGGTTGAACCACTTCACCGTTGCCTGCTCCAGCCCGCTCGTCGGCGACACCGTGACGTGAGTGCGGGCCATCGGCAGTTCGGCAGGATGGACCGCCGTGGACTCGTCGAGCGCAACGACCTTCAGCGCCTGCAGCCCTCGCGGGCGCTTGACCGCCTCAACGACCACGCGGGCGCCCTCGTGAGCGCCCTGGAAGCCGTCCCGCTTCAGGCAGGTAACGTGCAGAAGCACGTCGGGCAGCCCGTTGTCGGTGGAGATGAAGCCGAAGCCCTTGGACACGTCGAACCACTTGATGTGGCCCGAAACCCGGAAAACCTCGGCCTCGCCTCCCGGCCCCGTCGCCTCGCCGCTCCCGACGCCCCGCTCGGCCTTCGCGAGCGCCTGTTGTTCACCATACTCGTCCGACATGGCCGCACCGCCTGAATCACGACAGCCTGATTCGGGTCTAACGATAGCATCGGGAGGCGTGTGGGAAAGTCGCAATCCCCCCCATCCACCGCTCGATCTGCCGACCCTGAGTCAATGCGTCGCGGCAGCCGGAGCCAGCCGCCGCAGGCGGGCGCCCGGAGGCCGACCGCCCGCGACGGGCCTCGTCGTTGACTCGGCGGGAGCAAGGCCGACACGTCGGGGCGCTCGCGAAAGACCTGCCACGGCCTGATGACGGAGAGCTTTGCACGAACTCCACTCCGTCATTCCGGGGCGATGCGCAGCATCGAACCCGAAACCCACGACTGGGTGAGACAGAGGGGCGCGGTTGAGAGCGCTCACCCGATCGTGGGTTTCGGGTTCTGCTTCGCAGCCCCGGAATGACAAGGAGGCTACGTGCAAAGATCGCTACCATGATCCCGCAGAACGCCGAGCTGGAAGGGAGGCGCGGCCCGCTTCCCGGGCCTCGACGGATCGCGGTCGACGTCGCACGCGGCATCGCGGTTCTGGCCATGGTCGTCTACCACACGGCCTGGGACCTCTCGCAGCTCGACCTTATCGAAACGGACATCACGGCGTCCCTCGCCTGGAGCCTGTTCGCCCGCGCGATCGCGGCAAGCTTCCTAGCCCTGGCCGGGATCGGCCTCGTCCTGGCGCACGGGGGAAGCGTGCAACGCCGGCCGTTCCTGCGCCGCCTCGTGGTGCTGGCTGTTGCCGCGCTCGTCGTCACGGCCGTGACCCGGATCGTGTTTCCGGACGGCTACATCTTCTTCGGCATCCTCCACAACATGGCTGCCTCGAGCCTGATCGCGCTTCCCCTGGTGCGGGCGCCGATCGTCGTTTCCGCCCTGGCCGCGCTCGTCGTCCTCGGCGCGCCTCTCGCGCTCACGGCCCCCGTCTTCGACGAGCCGCTTCTCGCCTTTCTCGGTCTCGGCACGCGCGTTCCGCTCACCAACGATTACGTGCCGATCTTTCCCTGGACCGGGTTCGTGCTGGCCGGGATCGTGGCCGCGAGGCTGGCCGAGCCGGGGCTCCGGGCGGCTCCGAGCCATGCCGCCGGCCGGTTCGGGCGGACGCTCGCCGGGATCGGCCGCCGAAGCCTCGCGATCTACCTCCTGCATCAGCCGCTCATCTTCGGGGCGCTCTGGGCGGTGAAGGAGGTGACCGGGCCGAACCTCGCCGCTGAGGCGGCGCCTTTCATGACCAACTGCGTCGCGAGCTGCCGGGCGACCGGGTCGACGGCGGAACTCTGCCGCACGAGCTGCACCTGCACTGTCGACGAGCTCAGGCGGGAAGGCCTGTGGACGATCATGCTCGGAGGTCGGCCGAGCCCGGAGGAGCTGTCGCGCGCCTCGGGGCTGGCCCGGACCTGCCTGGAGCGCGCCCGTTAGACGGCTTGCGCTGCGCCGCGCTGGATCAGGGCCGGTCTCCCGTTCGGAGCGTCGTCGAGGGCTGATCAGACCGGGCCGGGCGTCTCGGCCACCAGCAGCAGGCTGGCGCCCTCGTCCCCGACGGGCGGCACCGGGCGCAGCCGGCGCATAACCAGGGCGGCCGCGAGACCGAGGGCGGCCGAGGCGTGCCAGGCCCACCTGTGCCGGAAATGCGCGTCCCGGCATTTCACCGGCGAGCAGCGCCCCATCCAATAGATCAGGGCGTCGAGCTCGCACCAGGGCACGATCTCTACCGTCGCCTTCACGAGTCCCACCCGCGCCGCGGCCGCCTGGAGGGCCGCGTCCGTCCACCAGGTGAGGTGATGCGGGACGGCGTTGATCAGATAGTTCGGGATGCGGGTATGGGCCGATGGCACATGCGGCACGCCGACGATGACCTTGCCGCCGGGCCGGGCTGCGCGCGCCATCTCGGACAGGAACGTCACGGGTGACGTCACATGCTCTAGCACCTGGAAGGCCGACACCACGTCATAGGCGCGCGTGCCGGACGCGAGATGCTCCGCGAGCGTCTCGGAGCTGGCCCAGGGGGCAGCCTCGTCGTCGCCAAAATGGGGGTCGAGCCCGGTGTAGCGGGATGCCGGGATCAGGTGACGGAACTGGCCCGGCCCGCTTCCGACATCGAGCACGTGGTCGCCAGGCGAGACATGCCGAGCGGCGAGGCGGAACTCCGCCCGGAGCGTGTCGCGGGTCGGAACGCCCGAGACCTTCATGGCGCGGCGGATGCGGCCATGCCACGTCCCCTGGGCCGGAGCGTCGTCGAGGAGGGAGTAGAAGGAGGTGTAGAAGGCCTGATCGCCCACCAGCATCGGATCGAAGAAGTAGAGGCCGGTGGGCGACTCCCAAAGCCCGAACCGCGTCGTGCCGTTGAAACTCGGCCGCACGTCGACCCGGAACTCATAACGCCAGAGATCGGCGAGAAGATTGGCGCTCACCCATTGCACGAGGCGGCTCGCCGGCTCGCCGGTGATTGGGCAGGCGGGAATGCTCATGACACGAGAGCCTCTGGTCGGCCGCCGCCCTCGCGCGAAGCCATGGCCAGTCGGACCGTGAAGTCGGCCGCTGCCGCGATTCCGGGCTCCCGCGCGAGGAGGCCGGACATGCGTCCCGCAGCTGCCCGGAAACGTTCTTCACCCGTCGCGCGCCCGATGCGGGCCGCGAGCTCCTCAGGGGTGACCCGGCCGAGCGCGACCGGCTGTTCTGCCGCCCCGACCGTCGCAGTCCGGCGACCCCAGTAGAGCTGGTCGCCGAGGACGGGGCAGATCACCGCCGGCAGCCCGGCCCGGAGCGCAGCGCCCGTCGTTCCCGAGCCGCCGTGATGGACGATGGCCACGCAGCGCGGCAGAAGCAGAGCGTGGCTGGCCGCCCCGACGGTGAAGAGGTTCGGAGGCAGCGCCTCCGGCGGCTTGAGCCCGCCGGCGCCTCGCGCCAGGATCGCGCGGCCGCCCCAGATCGCGAGCGCCTGGAGGATCAGCTCGGTGTTTCGAGCGGCACCCTGAACCATCGAGCCGAAGCCGACATAGAGGGGCGGCGGGCCGCTTTCCAGGAACGACGACAAAGGAGAGGGCAGGGTCTCGCCGGGTCGCGGCTCGTCGAACCAGAACCCGGTCCGGGTCACGGGCACCGGCCAGTCTCCGGGATCGGGCGAGAGGGCGGGGCTGAAGGCGAGGAGCTGGTGCGAGGACCGCATCGCGAGCGTGAGGGGATTGGCGAAGGCATGCAGCGCACGTCCGAGTCCGCTCGCGCGCCGAAAGTCCCGGAAGACGCTCCGCAGGGCGATTGCGGTGGCAACCCGCAGCACCTCGTAGCTCAGCCGGTTCCCGACCGCCCCGAGCTCGCGTCCTCCGAACACGCTGAGCGGTATATTCCGGCTCGGCAGGAGGGGTTGCGAGCTGACCCGGATCGACGGGACGGCGAGCTCGCGCGCGAGCTCGCCGACGAAGAAGGCGAACGGGTTGTACACGACGAGGTCGGCCGTCCTGATCTGCTGCAGGCAGTTCAGCATGACCCCGGTGAAGTGGTTTTGGAGAGCCCGCTTGAGCTCGAGAACCTGCGACAGCTTCCGGCTCCGGTTGCGGACATATTGGTCGAAGAGGTGGCGCAGGCCCTCGGTCTGGAAGACGTCCCCGAGCGGCGTCGGGCTTGCGTGGACCAAATTGTGACCAAACGAGGCCGCAAGATCGCGATAGTCGGAGTTGGCCACGATCGTGACAGAGATACCGCGCGCCTTCAGCTCGCGCGCTAAGAGGAAAAACGGCTGCACGTCGCCGCGCGAACCGAGCGTCACGAAGAGGATGTGAACCTCGCGCGGGTCACGGCCGCGACGGTGGGAAGCGGCAAGGTCTCCGGAAAGCTTGGACGGGCCGCTCACTCCGGCCGAAAACAGGCCTTTAGCCGGCAAGTCAAGTAGCGGGAAACCCGTCTCTTCCGCCTACGGAACGAGCGCCGCCGCCAGCGTACGCGAATTGTGCCGCATGAGGTCGAGATAGGTTGCCGCGGGCCCACGCGCGTCCGAGAGCGCATCGGAATAGAGCTTACCGCCGATCCGCGTGCCGCTCTCCTTCGCGATCCGCTCCATGAGCCGAGGATCGGAGACGTTCTCCAGGAAGATGGCCGGGATCTTCTCCGCCTTGATCTGCCGGATGATCCGGGCGACGTCGCGGGCGGAGATGTCGGTGTCCGACGACACGCCGCGGGGCGCGATGAAGCGGATGCCGTAGGCGCTCGCGTAATACCCGAACGCATCATGGCTCGTGATCACCCGCCGCCTCTCGGCCGGGATGCGGGCGATGGCTGCCCTGACCTCGACCTCGAGCCGGTCGAGCTCGGCCAGATAAACCGCGGCATTCCCCTCGTAGACAGCCTTTCCGTCGGGATCGGCCGCCGCCAGCCCGTCGCGAATGTTGCCGACATAGATCTTCGCGTTGACGACGCTCTGGAAGGCGTGCGGATCCGGGCCGTGCGCACCATGCGCATGACCCGCCTCGGCGATCGGCTCGACGCCGCGCGATGCCGTCACGATCGTCGCCCTGCCGCCGGAGGCCTTGGCCAGCCGCTCGACCCAGCCCTCCAGCCCGAGTCCGTTCGCGACTACAAGACGGGCCGATGCGACCCGCGCCGCGTCGCCCGGGGTCGGCTGGAAGCCGTGCGCGTCGACGTCCGGCCCGATGAGCGAGACTACCTGAACCCGCTCGCCTCCGACCTGCCGCACGAAGTCCCCGAGAATCGAGAACGTCGCCACCACCGGAACGGGGTTCGTTTCGGCGCGCGCCGGGACCGTCCCGGAGAGCGAGGCGAAGAGCACTCCGAGGAGCGCGAATGCGAACCGTCTTGCCATCTGTATGTCCTTCCTGAGCCGGAAGCCTCAACCTTGGAGGTGACGGGCCGGCCGCCAGGCGACGAGCCCGCCTCGCGGTCCGACGAGCATCGAGAGGATGTAGACGGCGCCGGCACACAGGATAATCGACGGGCCGGACGGCAGGCCGCGATGATAGGAGAGAAGTAGCCCCGCGACGCTCGCCAGCGACGCGATCACGACCGACGTCGCGATCAGCTCCGGCAGATCCCGGGCCCAGAACCGGGCCGCCACGGCCGGCAGGATCATCAGCCCGACCGCGAGAAGCGTGCCGAGCGCCTGGAACGCCGCCACGAGGTTCAGGACGGCGACGACGAGGAACGACATGTGGGTCAGCGCGCTCGCGCGGCCGGAGAGACGCAGGAACAAGGGATCGACGCACTCGATGGCAAGAGCCCGATACGCGATCGCGAGCCACGCCAGGGTTACGGTCGCGACTCCGCCGAGCAGCAGGAGCGCTTCGTCATCGAGCGCCAGCACGGTCCCGAACAGAAAATGGAGGAGATCGACGTTTGAACCGGCCGTCGACACGAGGGACACGCCGGCCGCGAGGGACAGGAGATAGAAAGCCGCGAGGCTCGCATCCTCGCGCAGCACCGTGTGGCGGGCCACGAACCCGGCGAGCAGCACGACCCCGACCCCAGCCGCGAGACCCCCCGCCGTCATGGCCCTGACCGAGAGGCCGCCAAGGAGGAAACCGATTGCGGCGCCGGGTAGGATGGCGTGGCTCATGGCATCGCTCATCAGGCTCATGCGGCGCAGGACCAGGAATACCCCGATCGGCGGCGCCGAGAGGGAGAGAGCCAGGCAGCCGACGAGGGCACGGCGCATAAAGGCGAACTCGACGAAGGGGCTGAAGAGCGCGGCGATCACAGCCGCCCCGCCCGGCGTTTCGCGCCCTCTCGGTCCGGTTCGCCGGCCGATCCGCCCTCCGAATGCCCGCACACGTCGCGGGCGGCCGACCAGGCTTCCACGAGCCGGCGGCTGCGGTCGAGATTCGCCGGCGTGAGGACGGCCGCGACTGTGCCCCAGGCGATCGGCTCCCGTGCGAGGACCAGCGCGTGCGTGAAGGCGGACCGGACATGCGCGAGGTCGTGCAAGGCCGCGATCACCGTTCGGCCCTCACCGCGCCAGCTCGCGATGATCGCCAGGAGGTCGGAGGTGGTGCGCTCGTCGATGGCCGCGAAGGGTTCGTCGAGCAGGATCAGCTCCGTGTCTTGGACAATCGTGCGGGCGAAGAGGGCACGCTGCAGCTGCCCGCCCGACAGCGTCGCGAGCGGGCGGGTCTCGAAGCCGCGGAGCGCGACGGCGTCGAGGGCTCGCTCGACCCGCCTGTTCTCCGCCGAATCCTCCCGGCGCCACGCTCCCAGTCGCCGCCACGCGCCCGTCGCCACGAAGTCCTGCACCCCGATCGGGAAGTCCTGGTCGATCTCCGCCCGCTGCGGCAGGTAAGCCACGTCGCGCACCTTGCGACCATGCAGGTCGACTGACCCGCCGAGCACGCGCGACTGCCCCACGATCCCCTTGAGGAGGGTCGACTTGCCGGCCCCGTTGGGCCCGACGAGGGCCAGGAGCTCGCCTCGCTGGACCGCGCCGTCGAGATGGTGCACCGCCGGCCGGCGTCCATAACCGAGCGTCAGGTCGCGGAAGGAGACGGCGGATCCCAGCGCCCCCGACCGATCCGGATGGCTCACGTCAGTCCGAGCGCGATCGCGGTCCAGACGATCGCGATGCCGGCCAGCGCCAGGCAGAGGCGACGCATGCCGCCCATCCGGAGCACCGAGCCTCCCGGCGAGTTTGCATCGTGACGATGCGGCTCGCCTCTCCGCCCCTGCTCCGCCCAGGCAGCCCCCTCCTCCGCCGGATCGGATGTGTGGACCAGGGTGACCATGACGGCTCCGGATGATATCCTGCTGAGCCTCACGTGTTATGTTGTAACGCTTACATACGTCAATCCTGCGCCGCCCGAGACAGCCGTCGATGGCCGACCTTCAGCTCCACCCGGTCGAGGATACCTCCGTGCTCCTGCGGCATGCGGAAGAGCTGTGCCGGGCGCGCAATCTCCAGTTCACCCCGCTTCGTCGCCGCGTCTTCACCGAGCTCGCCGACGCGGGCGGGCCGCTCGGCGCCTATGACCTGGTGGAGCGCCTCGGTCGCGACCGCAGGACCGCGCCAATCTCGGTCTACCGCGTGCTCGATTTCCTCATCGAGGCCGGCCTCATCCATCGCATCGCGACTCGCAACACCTACCTGCCCTGCCACCATGCCCACGGCCCGCACGAGACGACCGTGTTCCTGGTCTGCACCCGCTGCGGTGGGGTCGACGAGGTGACCTCGCCCGACGTCGCGCGGGGCCTCGATGGCACCGCGTCTGCGGCAGGTTTTCGGCCGGGGGCGCGCGCGGTCGAGGTCGAGGGCGAATGCGCGAACTGCCAAACCGGCAGGGCCGCGTGAGAGCGCGGCCGCCATGGCCGCCGCCTAAATCCTACTCGGCGGGCTGAAGGCGAATGGGGGGGGCCGGGGCCGGGGCCACATGCGCCCAGGCTGGACGGCGATAGAGGAAAGACAGGGCCGTGCCCCGGACCAGGCGCTCGCACACGAGGGGCACGATTACGGCCGCGGCGGTGACGAGGGCTGACATGATTCCGACATCGGCGATGACACCCGTCTTGATCAGGACCGTGCGGGTCAGCGCCATGGGAAGGAAGAAGGTGAGGTAGATCGCGATCGAGTTCGCGCCCGCATAGCGCAGCGGTTCGGCGAGCCAGGTCCGGGTTAGGATGGCGGCAAGCGCCACGATCGCGAACGCACCCGAGATCCCGGCCGCGAGCCCGATCACGGGCAGCTGCGCGATCGTGGTCCGTGCGCCTAAGTCGATCGCCGTCAACGCCAGGATGCCGTTCCCCACCGCCCAGAGCGCGATCGCGGCAAGCGCGAGAGGCGCGTGCGCGCACGCCCATTCGGCCAGACGGAAGATGCGCCCCGCGAACAGGTAGCCGGCCAGGAAATACACCCAGTACGAGCAGAACTCGTCGATCAGGAAGGACCCCGTCTGGACCGGAATGATCTGGAGAGCTGCGGCCGCCGCAAGCACGATCACCGGCGAGGCCCCGCGCAGGAGTTTGGTGACGACTGAGAACACCGCCAGGATGTAGATGAACCACAGTGTCGAATAGGGCTCGACCAGCCCGATTGCGAGGTGGTGGAGGAAGCCCGACAGCGTGCCGCCCGAGACCTGTCCGAACTTGAAGGCCGATTGGATGACGAGCCAGAGCAGGTAAAAATAGGCGAAATGGAGCACGCGCTTATCGCCGTAGCTGCGCCAGTCGCGGTCGATCACCCGCGCGAGGAACAACCCTGAGACGAGGAAGAAGTCCGGCATCCGGAACGGCTTCGAGAACGCGACCGCCCAATGCATGAAGCCCTCGCGGCCCGCCTCGGCTTCGACCCCAAGGGTCGCGTGCATCATCACGACGAGGATGATGCAGATGCCCTTGGCGGTGTCGGCCCAGGCGAGCCGGGAACCATCCGCCGAGCTAATGGCCGTGCGGGCCTGTGCCGCGCGCGCGTAGCTGACAATCTCAATCACGCCGGTATCCTGCCGCGCAATCCTTCAGGGACCGTTAGGGCTGCCGCAGAAAGCGCGACCAATTCCCTCCGGATCGATGCTCCGTCGCCCCGCTGAAGAGCCGTGCCGTCATTGAGCGAGGACGAGCGCCCAGTAATGCTTGTAGCCGTAGCCCGGGCTGTCGGCGCGCGCGAGACCGATCCGGCTCGCCTCCTTCATCAGCAGATTGTCGTTATGGGCCGGGGAGCGCTTCCATCGGTCGATCGCGCCCGCGACGTCGGACGAGCCGGCGGACAGGTTCTCGGACGCCACGCCGCCGACCCGGTATGACGCCATGCGGCCTCCGAAATCGCCGTGCGAGAGCTGCCCGGCCTCGGCCACGGCGCGGGCCTGATGGATCGCGGCCGTGTTCAGCTGGTTGTCGGCCGAGACCGAGCCGAGACCGCGCGAACGCCGATATTCGGAGATCAACAGGGCGGCCGTGACCGCGTCGCGGCTCGAAGTCGAAACCTTATCGACGGGCACCACCTTGGCGAGGTCGTTGCCCGCGCAGTGCACGAGGTGCGGCGCGAGCGCCAAGCAGGCGACAACGAGGGCGCGGTGGCGCATGAGGCTGACCGGATGCTAGGCTGCGACGCGATGGGCGTACGCGCCCTTGCCCGGCGATGACGGCGGCTTTGCGGCGTCGAGCCGGACCGTACAGGCACTCGACGACAGCGGACCTTTCCGTCCGGGCTGCCGTCAACCCAGGATGCGAGCGGAGAGGATGCGAGATCTCGTGAGCCTTGGCGGCCGCTCCGGGCAGCGCCCAGAGACCTCATGATCAGCCGCGTCGTCGCGGCGCTTGCCGATTCGGCTCTCCTCCTTCCGGCTTCGGTCCTTCTCTTCGTCTATCTCCTCGCGCTCGGGCAGGTCCGGCTCGCCGCGGCGTGGGCCTTAGCGCTCGGCCTCGCGGGCTCGATCACGCTCGCGGCAAAGCTCGTCTTCCACGCCTGCGGGCAAGCTGTCTCGGACGGCGACATCGTCAGCCCGAGCGGACATGCGAGCTTCGCGGTCATCTTCTATGGCGCGCTCGCGATCGTGGTCGGATCGGGTCGGCCGGCTCCCGTCAGGCCGCTTCTCGCCGCCGGGACGCTGCTCCTCGTCGCGGCCGTCGGGGTCAGCCGAGTGAGAACGGGCGCCCACACGCCTGCCGAGGTCGCAATCGGGATCGCGATTGGGGCCGCGGCGCTTGCGGTATTCGCGCTCCTGCACGCCCGCGCAGGCCGGCCCGGCGTGCCGTGGCGTCCGGTCGTCGCGGGCTTCGCGGCCGCGCTTCTGCTGCTCGGCGGCCTGCACTTCTCGCTCGAGCACAGGATCGGGCGGATCGCCCGACAGGTGTCGGCGGCGCTCGATGTCTGCGCCGGGCCTGAACGCGCCGACCTGTCCGGGCCTCCCTCCGGTCGGCGCTGACCCGCTTGCAGCCGGCCCATCCGGCCTGTCAGCTTCCGCTTCACGCGAATCACGAGGGCCCCATGCGGCGCGAGAGACGGACCCGGATCGTCGCGACCCTCGGTCCCGCGTCCTCCGACCCGGACGTGATCGCCCGGCTGTTCGCCGCCGGGGCCGACGTGTTCCGCATCAACATGAGCCACACCCCCCACGACCGCCTGCGCGAGTTCGTGGCCGCGATCCGCGAGGTGGAGCGGCTGCACGATCGCCCCATCGGCATTCTGGCCGACCTGCAAGGCCCGAAGCTCCGGCTCGGATCGTTTCGGGACGGCAAGGAGACGCTCGCCGCTGGAGCCTCTTTCGTGCTCGACGAGGACCCTTCGGCCGGCGACGCGACCCGCGTGCACTTGCCGCATCCCGAAATTCTAGCGGCCCTCATGGTGGGGGACACGCTCCTCGTCGACGACGGCAAGGTCAGGCTCGTGGCCCGGGAGGTGTCGCGGACCCGGGCTGTCACCGAGGTGGTGATCGCCGGCACGGTCTCGGACCGGAAGGGCGTCTCGGTGCCGGACACCACCATCCCGGTCTCAGCCATGACCGCGAAGGACCGCTCCGACCTCGACGCGGCGCTCGACACGGGTGTCGACTGGGTCGCCGTCTCGTTCGTGCAGCGCCCGGAGGACGTCGCCGACGTGAAGAAGGTGACGGCCGGACGTGCCGGCGTGATGGCCAAGATCGAGAAGCCGCAGGGCGTCGCCCGGCTCGACGAGATCCTGGAGGTCGCCGACGCCATCATGGTGGCGCGCGGCGATCTCGGCGTCGAGATGCCGCTGGAGCAGGTGCCTGGCATCCAGAAGCGCATCGGCCGGTTGTGCCGGAAGTTCGGCAAGCCGGTCGTGGTCGCGACGCAGATGCTCGAATCGATGATCTCGAGCGCGATCCCGACCCGCGCTGAAGTGTCGGATGTCGCGACCGCGATTTTCGAGGGAGCCGACGCCGTGATGCTGTCGGCCGAAAGCGCGGCCGGAAAATACCCGATGCTGGCGGTCGAAACGATGAGCCGCATTGCCTTCGAGGTGGAGCGCGACCCGACCTTCCGGGCCGTGATCGCCAACCAGCGGCCCGAGCCAGACGGCACCGGCGCCGACGCCATCGCGGACGCCGCCCGGATTATCGCCGAGAACCTCGACATGGCGGCGATCGTCTGCTGGACCTGGACGGGTGCAACGGCGCTCCGGGTTTCGCGCGAGCGCCCGCGCCTTCCCGTGCTCGCGCTGTCGCCGAACCTTTCGACCGCTCGACGGCTCGCGCTGGCCTGGGGCGTGCACGCGATCTGCACGGACGACGCGCGCGATCTCGACGACCTCGTCGACCGTTCCTGTGGCACCGCGGTCTCGGAGAGCTTCGCGGAGGCTGGCGAGCGCATCATCGTGGTGGCTGGCGTTCCTCTCGGCACCCCGGGCGCCACCAATATGCTCCGGATCGCCCGCACGCCGCGGCGCTGACGGTCTCGAAGCACGTCGCCGGCGCGGGAACGCCACGCACCGGCGGTTCGTTGAGGGGGCGCGCATCGACCCGGCTTCCGGCTCGCGGGATGCGCGCGGCGGATGCGGCATGCAGGATCCCACGAAGACGGCCCAGAACGGGGGCTCCGGCCGGGCGGCCCTCTCGGCCCTGTCCAGCCTCGTGATCGCGTTCGCGGTGGCGGGCGTCGCCCGAGGCTTCGGGGCCGGGCGGCAGGGCGACCCAGGAGGCGGCGGCGAACGGAGCCGCTCGGCCGATCTCGCCGGGGAGGACGAGACATCGTCGCGGTCCCCGCACGCAGCCGCACGAGAGCCCGGCCGCGGGCGCCAAGCGGCGATGCCGACCGAGATCCCGACCCGCGGCTGGTGGGACATCACGCTGCGCGTCTTCGACGAGATCGGGCGCGACCGCATCCTGGCCGTCGCGGCAGGCGTCACGTTCTACGGGCTTCTCGCTCTATTTCCGGCCGTCGGCGCGTTCGTGTCGCTCTATGGACTCGTGGCCGATCCGGCCACTATCAACGATCATCTCGCCACCATGTCCGGCTTCGTTCCGGGCGGAGCGGTCGAGATCATCGGCGAGCAAGTGAAGCGGATTACCTCCAAGGGTGACACCGCACTTGGCTTCGCGTTCTTCTCGGGCCTCGCGATCTCACTTTGGAGCGCAAATGCCGGCATTAAGGCCGTCTTCGACGCGCTTAACGTTGCATATGAGGAAGACGAGAAGCGCAACTTCTTCTGGCTGAACGTTTGGTCGCTCGCCTTCACCCTTGCGACCATCCTCTTCCTGGCCCTCGCGCTCGGCGCCGTCTTGGTCATCCCACTGGTCCTGAAATTCGTCGGGCTCGGCGCAGTGACGGAATGGCTCATCTGGGCCGGACGCTGGCCTGCGCTTCTGGCCCTTATGATCGGGGGCCTCGCTGCGCTCTACCGCTTCGGCCCAAGCCGCGAGCGCGCCAAATGGAGGTGGCTCGCCCCCGGCGCCATCTTCGCGGCGATCGGCTGGCTCGCCGCCTCCATGCTGTTCTCGTGGTACGTCAGCAGCTTCGGGAACTACAACGAGACCTACGGCTCGCTCGGCGCCGTGATCGGGTTCATGACCTGGATGTGGCTCTCCTCGATCATCATCTTGGTCGGGGCCGAGATCAACGCCGAGTCCGAGCACCAGACGGCCGAAGACACGACGGAGGGCTCCGGCGCCCCGCTCGGCGCTCGCGGCGCCCATATGGCGGACACCATCGGACAAGCGCGGGCTTGACCTTCGACCAGGGAACCCACGCTCCGGCCGTGTGTTACCCCCGCGAATTCAGGACATCGGAGACGGACGCATGGCCCAGCAGCCGCGAACAAGTCAGCAGGGCACGACCCCAGGACGACCATCGGGCGCGCTTGGTCCCAAGGTCGCCGATGCGGTTGACCGAGCGGAGAACCATGCCAAAGACGGCGATCTTGGCGCAGTCGTGGAAGAGCTCAAGGGAAGCGCGGGCGACATAACGGCTGCAGCTGTTGAGCATGGGCGCCAGCTCTACGAGAGCGCCAAGGGCCAGGCGACGGGCTTCGTCGATCAGCGCAAGAACGACGTTGCCCAATCGGTATCCGACATCGCGGCCTCGCTGCGCGAGACGGGCAAGCAGTTTGACGAACGGCCGAACATCAAAGCTTTCGTGGGCAGCGCCGCGGATGGCCTGGAGCACCTGGCCGGGGGCCTCCAGGAGCGAAGCTTCAGCGACATCTATGCCGACCTTGAAGATTACGCCCGCCGGTCCCCATTCGCGGTCGGAGCCGTTGCGGCGGTCGCGGGATTTCTGCTCGCCCGTCTGGTGAAAGCGTCGTCCGACGACCTCGCCGAGACGGGTGCAGCCGCGAAGGCTGCCGCGAGGCGGGCGGCCGCGCGCCGCCAGCCGGCTCCTACGAACGCCTAGGGGGACGTCATGGCGGATCACGGAGGAGGAGCGACGCTCCAAGCGCTCGTCGGCGATGCTCTGCGGGATGGCGCCGATCTAGCCCGCAAGGAATTCGCCCTGTTCCGGGCGGAGATGACCTCGAACGCTAGCGGTATCGCCAAGGGCGCCGCGATGTTCCTCGCCGCCGCGGTGTTCGCCGTAGCATCGCTGATCTGGCTGACGCAGGCGCTCGTTTACGGCCTCGAGGTGGTTATTCATTCGAGGTGGATCTCGGCGCTCATCGTTGGCGCCGCTCTCGCGTTGATCGCCGGCATCCTGGTTGTCGTGGGAAAGAACATGATGTCGGCGGCTCATTTGGCTCCGACGCGAACCGTCACGTCGCTGAAGCGCGATGGCGAGGTCTTGTCGGAGAGGGCGGCCGGATGACCAGCGTCAACGAACTCGAAGCGGAGGTCGCGGCGACCCGCAACCGTCTCAACACCACGATCGACCGTATCCAAGACAAGCTCACCGTCTCGGGTATCGTCGATGAGTTCATGGGCCAGGCGGGGGTTCCCCGGATGGCGAGCGGACATGATTTCGTGTTCGGGCTTCTGCGACGCCATCCTGTTCCGGTCATGGTTGCTGCGGCTGGGATCGGGTTTCTGCTCTACCGGATGAGCAAGCGTGAGCGCGCGCACCGTATCCTTGCGATCGACGAGCCCGATCGCGCTGAGGCTCTGCTTCCGCGCCCCGACGACCTCCGCGCTTCCGAACTAGACCTGCCGTTTTCCACGACGGGTGCCTAACATTGCTGGCAGAGGCGGGGCCGGTCTGAACCGGTTCGTCCGAGCACCACTACTGGAGTCTTCACATGAGCGAAGTCGAGAAGCATTACGCCACTGGGTCGACCGGTCGGCCGAGGCAGGGTGGGCCCGGGCCAAGGCCGCTTCCGTCCGGCGATGACTCCATAGCGGATAAGGCCGCACGCGCGGTTCGCGAGTCCGCACAGGGAGCGGCTTCCTGGTCCCGCGAAACGTATGGGGACGCGACTGAGTGGGTTTCGGACGGTGTTGAGAGCGTGTCGCGGAATGCCACATACGCGAAGCGACGTTCGGCGGCCGAGTTCAACCGGGGCCGGAGAACGGTGGAAAGCTTCGTCGAGGAGAACCCGATCATGGTCGGCGTGGTCGGGTTGGCCGCCGGCCTCCTGATCGGCGCCTTGATCCCGGGAACCAGGCGGGAAAACCAGTATCTAGGCCGGTATGCCGACGAGATCCGGGATCAAGGAATGCGCTATGCGCAAGGGGTCGCCGAGCAGGGTCGTCATTTCGTCGACGAAAATTTGGGACGTCTGTCGCAAGGGCGTGTCGACCGCGACACGGGGGATGAGACGACCGCCGACCGTTAGGATGTCATCTTCTTCGGCAGAGTAGTTTCGGAAGATCGCTGGGGTCGATCCGCCCGGAGTGTTGCAGTCCAGACGTCGATCACCTCCTTGTGTCTGCTCACCCCGCTTCGGCCCAAACCCTCCGGAGCCGGATCGGTAGTGGGCACCAGGGGGTGATTTCGCATGATGGTCGCATTGCAGCGGCTTCCCCTTTTCGGAATGATGGCTAGAGCTGGCCGCCATGGCGCAGTTCGGGATACCGCGCATTTTGCCCTGCGGCGATCGTGCGCTCGCCGTTGAGTTCGGGGCCGTCATCGATCCGGATCTCAACGCGCGCGTGCTTGAGCTCGACAAGGTTGCAGGCTCGCTGCCGGGGGTCATCGAAACAGTTCCAACCTACCGATCGCTGCTCGTCAGCTACGATCCCGACGCGACGGGCTTTGACGAACTCGGCGCGGCACTCATCAGGCTGTCGTCCGGGCTCACCGGCCAGGCCGAAGCCGGGCGAACCTGGCGCATTCCGGTCGCGTATGGGGGCGAATACGGGATCGACCTCGACACGACCGCGGCCCTTCATGGTCTCACGTCGGACGAGCTCGTGCGTCGGCATTCCGCGCCGACCTACCGGGTCTACATGCTCGGCTTCCTGCCGGGCTTCGCCTATCTGGGGGGCCTCGATCCCACGATCGCGACGCCGCGACGCGTATCGCCGCGCCTGATGACGCCCGCTGGGACGATCTCGATCGGCGGCATACAGGCGATCGTCGCCTCCCTGGAAGCTCCTTCGGGCTTTCACCTCCTCGGACGAACCCCGGTGCGCAACTTCATGCCGGGTCGCGACCCCGCGGTGATCCTGCAGCCGGGCGACGGCGTGCGGTTCGAGCCGATCGACGCGGCGGATTTCCCTCGCCTGGACGCCGCCGCGGAGGACGGCGCGCTCGTGGCTGAGCTGCTCTCGTGACCGCGCTCGTTGTCGAGAGCTGCGGACCGATGACCAGCCTCCAGGATCGGGGCCGGTTCGGGCACGGGCGGGAAGGCCTGTCCCGATCCGGCGCGATGGATCAGTTGGCGCTCGCGGCCGCGAACGCGCTCACCGGCAACGGCCCGGGAGAGGCCGCGGTCGAGCTGATGCTCGCGGGCGGGAGTTTCAAGGTCCTCGAGGGGCGTGCCCGGATCGCGCTGGCCGGGGCGTCCATGCCGGTCACCATCGGACGCGAGCCGCTGGCGCCCTCAACATCCTGCACTGTCGAGGAGGGCGACACCGTGACGATCGGACCGGCTTCGTCCGGCATCTTCGGCTATCTGGCGGTCGAGGGCGGCTTCGCGGTCGCGCCCGATCTCGGAAGCGTCTCGCTCCAGGCACGGGCTGGGGTCGGCGGGTTCGGGGGGCGTCCCTTCAAGACCGGCGACCGCATCCCGCTCCGGGCAGGCGAGCCTGGCGGGCGGCCCGACAGGTCGCTCCGGCCCGTGGACCTTCCTGGAGACGTCCCGATCCGCGTCGTGCTCGGGCCGCAGGACGATCATTTCCCGCCGGAGGCCGTCGCTGCCTTCCTGGCGACGACGTACACGATCTCGCCCGACGCGGACCGGATGGGCTACCGGCTTTCCGGACCGCCGATCGAGCATCTGCACGGGTTCAATATCGTGTCCGACGGGCTCGTGGCCGGCTCGGTCCAGGTGCCGGGCTCCGGCGTGCCGATCGTGATGATGGCCGACTACCAGACGACAGGCGGCTACCCGAAGATCGCGACCGTGATCACGGCTGACCTTCGCGCCCTCGCGCAACGCCGGACCGGCGAGCGGGTCCAGTTCATGGCCGTGGACGTCACGACGGCGCAAGGGATGGCGCGGGCGCGGGCGGCCGAGATCGCGGCGCTGCCCAGCCTTCTCCGAACCGTTCGAGGCGGCCTCCCAAGCGTCGAGGACCTGCTCGGCCTGAACCTCGCGGGAGCCGCCACGGACGCGCTCGCGGCCGAGGGCTAGGGCCGGCACGCCCGGCGGCCGTCGCGCTACCAGAGAACGGCGTGCGTGAAGAATGGGACGAGGTCCCCCTCGGCGAGGCTCGTCATGTCGTCCGGCAGCTCGGCCAGACCATCGCTGCCGGTCAACGAGGTCAGGATTCCGGCTCCGTCCCGCGGGAACTTGACCACCTCGACGACGCCGTCCGCCTCCCGCCTCAGGGTCACTCGGACATATTCGCGCCGGCCGGCTTTCTTGCGGTAGCCGAACGCGGCCCGAACCGGGATGCCGAGGGGCGGCTCGTAGAGGGCGCCGCCGAGCCGGGCGAGGAGCGGGCGGACTAGAAACAGCAGCGTGACATAGGCCGCGACCGGGTTGCCGGGCAGCCCGACGAACGGAACGCCTCCGATCGTTCCCATCGCGACAGGCCGGCCGGGCTTGATGGCGAGCTTCCAGAAGACGAGCTGGCCAACCTCGCCGACCGCAGCCTTGACGTGATCCTCCTCGCCCGTCGAAACGCCGCCCGATGTCAGGACAAGGTCGCTCTCGGCGGCTGCGGCGGCCAGGCGACGCGCCACCGCCCCAGGGTCGTCGCGCAGGATGCCGAGATCGAGCACGTCGGCCCCAAGACGACGGAGAAGCGTCGCCAGCATGACCCGGTTCGCGTCGTGAATCTCGCCGGGCCGAAGTGCGGCTCCCGGTTCCGCCAGTTCGTCTCCCGTCGAGAAGATGGCGACCTTGAGCCTTCGTCGCACGGTCAAGCGGTCCAGGCCGACCGCCCCGGCCAAAGCCAGATCCTGCGGCCTGAGCCGCCGACCCGCCGGGATGGCGATCTCGCCGCGGCGGACGTCCTCTCCCGCCGGACGCCGATTGGCCCCCTGTTTTAGGCCATCCGGCAGCCAGACGCGATCGCGGTCGAGGCGCACGTCCTCCTGCATGAACACGGTGTCGGCGTCGGACGGCATCGGGGCGCCGGTGAAGATCCGCACCGCCTGGCCGGCCGCGGACACGCCTTCGGGCGAGCTGCCGGCCGCGAGACGGCCACCGATCGGCAAGGACGTTTCCCCGTCAGGCGCCAGGTCCGCGTACCGGACCGCGTAACCGTCGACGGCGGAGTTGTCGAAACCGGGAAGGTCGATCCCGGCGAGCACGTTTTCCGCCGCCACACGTCCATCCGCGTCGCCGAGCGCGACGATCTCCAGGCCCGCGACGGCAGGCACCCGCTCGCCGATCAGTGCGACCGCCTCGTCGACCGACATCAGCGGGCCGCCGAACGCGAAGCAATCGTCACTGAGCTGCGCCATCGAGCCTCCTCAGGACGTCGTCGATCGGCTCCGACCGGGAGAGGACGATGTCGCTCAGCGCCGGAACGTCGTCCAGCGTCACGACGGGAATCACGGCGTCGGGAAAGGCGCGATCGCTCGCGACCGCGACGATGCGCGGGTCGTCCGGATGGAGAGGAGGACGCCCGTTCGCCTCCCGGAAGACCTCGAGCTTCGGGTGAGCCTGGCGCTTGAAGCCCTCGACGAGCACGAGATCGCAGGGCGCGAGCCGGCGCAGGAGGTCAGCCAGGGTGGGCTCGGCCTCGCCCCGCAACTCGCGGATCTGGGCCGAGCGGCGGCCGGAGGAGATGATCACCTCGCTCGCGCCCGCCTCCCGGTGCACGAGGGAATCCTTGCCGGGAAGATCGATCTCGAAGGCATGGTGAGCGTGCTTGAGGGTCGACACGCGCAGGCCACGATCGACCAGAGCCGGGATCAGCCGCGCCAAGAGGGTCGTCTTTCCCGCGCCGCTCCAGCCCGCGAGCCCGATCACGCGCATGCCGGCCGGCCGCATCCCTCAAGCCCTCCCGGTCGGACCGAAGCCAAGGGCCGCCAGCGCCGACGCCGTCTCGGGCTCGGCGAGGACGGCCAGGAAGGCCGCCAGGGCCGGCTCCTCCCGACGATCCTCGTGGAAGGCGAGGTCGTAATGCTCCTCGGTGAGCGGCAGGAAACCGAGCCCGTAGGGGGCCGCGACGCTCTCGATCGCGACGCCCCAATCCGCCCTCCCCTGCGCGATCGCGGCCGCGACGGCGTTGTGGGAGCGGGGCTGGTTCCAGAACCCGGCCGGGCGCAGCCCTCCGAGAAGCCCGTCGAGGAGGAGACGTGTCCCGGAGCCGGTGTTGCGGTTGACCATGACGCTCTCGGGATCGGCCGCAGCCGCGCTCGCGGCTTCGGCCGCGATCCTGCCCTCGAAGCGCGGATCGCCGGGCCGGAAGACCACGCCCTGCAGGCGTCGCCAGCCTTCCTGCAGCACCATGTCCGGGCCGAGGAACGGGGCGTTGTAGCGGCAGGTCTTCGGATCGAGAAGGTGCAGCGTGGCGAGGTCGCATTCGCGACGTCTCAGGGCCGCGAGCCCGCCCGCCGAGCCGATCCAGATCGTGCGCGCCCGGACGCCCCGGCCCGCGAGACGCCCGACGATCATGTCGAGCCCGATACAGTGGCTGCCCGCGACGGTGAGATCCGGCGGCCGGATTCCGGCGCCGAGCCGGGTCACCGCGACGCGCTCGCCCGCCTCCAGCCCAGAGCGGTTGGCCGGCACGGCGAAAAAGCCGTCCGCCTGCGAGAAGGCCGTGACTGAGCCCGAGCCCTTCGGCAGCGGCCATGCGACGAGGCCGTCCGCACCTCCCGACAGCGACGCCATCACGAACTCGGTCCGGCCGATCTCGGACGCGACCCTGGCGGGAACGGTCGCCTCGACGCTCGTCTCCTCGCGGGGCGGCAAGTCGGCCATCGCCCGGATCAGCGGGACGACGAATTCGTGGAAGGTGAACATGGCCGAGGTCGGGAAGCCCGGCAGGACCACCACGGCCTTTCCGCCCGACACCGCGAGGCAGAGCGGCTTGCCGGGCTTCAGGGCGACGCCGTGGACCAGGATGCCGGGTGCGCCGAGGCGCGACAGGATGCGGTGGGACACGTCGCCGGCGCCCTTCGACGTGCCGCCGGACAGGACGACGAGGTCGCAATCGGCCAGCGCGCGCCGGATCGCTTGCTCCAGCGCGGCCTCGTCATCCGGGATGATCCCGCCGGGGACCGGCTCACCGCCATTCTCGGCCGCCGACGCCGCCACGATGGGACCGTTCGAATCGTAGATGCTGGCCGCGCGCAGCGGCTCGCCCGCCGGGACGAGCTCGTCACCGGTCGACAGGATCGCGACCCGAGGGCGGCGCACCACGTCGACGGTCGCGAGGCCGCACGCCGCCAGCATGCCGATCTCGCGGGCGGTGACGAGGGTTCCCTGTCGGAGCACCGTCTCGCCCTGGGCCATGTCCGAGCCCGCATAGCCGACATACTGCCCGGGCGAAGCCGCGAGCACGACGTCGATCGCGGCGGCCTCAGGGCCGGGCACGAATTCCGTCGCCTCGACCATGACGACCGCGTCGGCCCCGCGCGGCAGGACCCCGCCGGTCGCGATCGGGGTCGCGGTGCCGGTCGCGACCGCGATGCCGGGCGCCACGCCGCAGGCGAGGATCTCCCGGTTCAGCGCGAGCCGCGTCGGGGACGCCTCGCCCGAGCCCTGCGTGTCGGCCGATCGGAGCGCGAAACCGTCGACCAGCGCGCGATCGAAGGGCGGCACGTCGATCGGGGACGCGATATCGGCCGCCAGCACGCGGCCGAGCGCCGCCCCGACCAGGAGGGTTTCCGACGGTCCCGGCACGTGCGGCACGGCGGCCCGGAAGCGCGCGAGCGCCTCCTCGCGCGACACCACGGTCAGGAACTGCTCCTGCCGCGACGCCCGCGCGAGCCGCTCCCCGAAATGGCCGCCCGGCGTGTTCGATCCAGCGCTCACAACGGCATCATCTCCACAAGCGCGCCCTCCGGATAGCCCTCCCGGTCCGGCGGGACCAGGATGCCTCCGTCAGCCCGCAGAAGCCGGTGCAGCGGAAGCTCCGCGCCACCGAGCGGATCAAGGCCGCCCGCTTCCCAACGCACGAACACGATCTCGCTGAGGCCGATCGCCGACGAGACCTTGCGCAGCAGCGGTGCTGGCTGCCGCAGTCGCTCCACCTCGCCGGAAAGCGCCCGCAACAGGGGCCGCCCGAGGGCGAGGAAGACGGACAACGCCGCGTCGGGCCGCCCCGGAAGGAGCAGGACCGGCCGATCCCGCGACGTCCCGAAGGCTGCCGTTTCGCCCGGTCGTATCGCCACCCCGTGCGCCCGAACCGTTCCGGCCCGAGCGAGGCCCGCGGCGCTGAAATCCGTCCGGCCGAAACCGGTGCCGCCGAGCACGAAGACGGAATCGGCGGCGCCCGTCGCGATCGCGTCGGCGACGTCGCCGACACCTCCCGGCAGGGCCGCGACATCCATCACCCTGCCGCCGGCCCTCGCGACGAGCGCCGCGAGGGCCGGCGGCAGCGCGGCTTCGTGCTCAGCTTCCGGGCCCGTGGTCACGAGCTTGATCCGGGGGACGCGCACGTCGACCCGTGCGATTCGCGTAGCCGCGAGCGCGAGCATGTGGAGCGCGCTCACGCGCTCGCCGGCCGCGACGAGGATCGCGCCAGCGCGCAGATCCGTTCCGGTCGGACGTGCGCCGTGCCCGGGCGGGACCTCGGCGACCACCTGCGGGCCATGTCCGTCGTCCAGCGCCTCGGGCGGCAGGACCGTGTCGGCGCCGGCGGGCAGCGGCTCGCCCGCGTCCCGCCAGGCCGGCAGCCGGTCGAGAAGAACGGGGGCGTGGGGTGACGCGCCCGCAACCGTGACGAAAGGGACGGCCCAGCCGTCATGCAGGGCCACCAATCGGGACGGCAGATCCGTCGTAGCGGGCACATCCTCGGCCGCGACGGCGCCCAGTGCCGCACCGACGTGGAGGCGGCACGGGCTCACGGCGGCCACACCGGCCGTGAGCGACGCCAGCGCGTCGGCCAACGGAAGCAGCGCCGCCGAGGGCGCACGAGGCATCATCGCGGCTGTCCGCGAGCGCCGGCCCGGCCGATCACCGTCGACAAGATGGCGAGGGCTGCCCTAGGCACGGGCGGAGTTAAGGTGCTGAAGCCGCATGAGCGATCACGTCCTGGACCTTCGCGGGCTGAAATGCCCCCTCCCCGCCTTGCGGACCCGCAAGGCGTTGCGCAATGCCGTCCCGGGCGCTCGGCTCACCGTCGAATGCACGGATCCTTTGGCGCGGATCGACATCCCGAACCTCATCCGCGAAACCGGCGACCTCCTCGAAGCGGTCGCGGGCGACGGCGATCTTGTGACCTTTCGCATCCGAAAGGCTCCCGGTTAGCGCCGCCGGCCCGGAGCGTCCCCTAATCGCGGATCGACCCGAGCAGCGCCTCGGCCTCGTCGAGATCGGCCGGCACGTTGGCGTTGAAGAAGGGGTCGACCGGCTTACCGGGCCAGCTGACGACGGCGACGCGGTAGCGGGATGTGAAACGGTCGATCTTGCGTTCGCCCTCGCTCACGAGGGCACGCCGAAGGTCCTCGCGGATAGCGACCGGCCAAAGCCCGACGACGGGGTGGGTCCGGCCAGCCGAGGCAGCGCAGGCGAGGTCGGCCTCCTCAGCCTTGCGGCCGGACAAGAGCTGCGCCACGAGGTCGCGGGGCAGAAAGGGCGTGTCGCCCGCCGCGGTGACGACGTCCGTCGCGGCCGGATGGTGGGCGGCGGCATGATCCAGCGCGGCTAGGATGCCGGCCAACGGGCCGGCGAAATCCGGCACGGAATCGGCGATCACCGGCAGGCCGTAGGGCGCGAAGCGGGCCGGGTCGCCGTTGGCGTTGACGACGAGCGCCGTGCATTGCGGTCGCATGCGCTCGACGACATGGGCCAGGATGGTCCGGCCCCCGATCGGCCGCAGCGTCTTGTCGCCGCCCCCCATCCGCCGCGCGAGCCCGCCCGCGAGGATCGCCCCGACGACCCCCTCACTCATCGCCGGACCCCTTGCGGCGGTTCGCGCCTGATTCCCCCTCCACAAGGGCGAGGTCCTGATCGAACACGATGCGGTCGGCGCCGGCGAGCGCCAGGAACCGCTTGCCGCGGGCGCGGCCGATCAGGGTCAGCCCCGCTTTCCGGGCGAGCTCGACGCCCCACGCCGTGAAGCCCGAGCGCGACACGAGGATCGGGATGCCCATGCGGACGGTCTTGATGACCATCTCCGAGGTGAGGCGGCCGGTCGTGTAGAAGATCTTGGAGGCCGGATCGACTCGGTTCCGGAACATGTAGCCTGCGATCTTGTCCACCGCGTTGTGGCGGCCGACGTCCTCCATGTAGATGAGCGGATGGTCGCGCTCGCAGAGCACGCAGCCGTGGATGGCACCCGCCTCAAGGTATAGGGACGGCGTCGTGTTGATGCGGTGCGTGAGGCCATAGAGCCACGAGGTCCGCAGCTCCGTCTGCGGCAGGATCGCGCCTTCGAGCGCCTCCATCAGGTCGCCGAAGGCCGTCCCTTGCGCGCAGCCGGAGGTCAGGGTGCGTTTCCTGAGCTTGTCTTCGAAATCCGTGGTCCGCTCCGTCCGCACCACCACGACGTCGAGCTCGGCGTCGAACTCGACGTCCGTGACCACGTCGTCGGGCCGCAGCATGTGCTGGTTTAGCAGGTAGCCGAGCGCCAGGAGGTCAGGATGGTCGCCGATCGTCATCATAGTGACGATCTCGCGGGCGTTCAGGTAAAGCGTCAGAGGCCGCTCGACCACGACCCGCGTCTCCACGGCCGCGCCGCTCTGGTCGATGCCGCTGACGCGCTCGGTCAGACGCTCGTCGGCCGGATCGGGCCGGACGAGATAGGTCGCGGGCTCCATGCTCACGCGCGCAGGGTTCGGCGCTCGGGATGGGATGGCGAGAGCATCGTGGGTGGCCGGAGACCAGGGTGCGTCAAAGCTGGGGCGGTGAGGCTTAGGCTTGGCGACCGGAAATGTCACGGCTGGTTGCGGGTTCGCCCTGCCTCGCATGAGACTCGGGCCCTAGAGGCCCCCAACGGACAATGAGGTTGAGGCTGGCCTCCCGTACGGCTCCCGTGCTGATGTGCGGACCGTCGGCGGGCCGATGCTCGCGTGAGGAAGTCGTGATCCGGCAAGAGATGATCCTCGCGCGCCTCTGCATGCTGGCACTTGTGGCCCTGCCGGGACCCGCGGTGGCGCAGTTGCGAGGCCACGGCGGCCCTGTCCGGGCGCTCGCCGTTTCACCCGACGGGCTTCGCGCCATCTCGGGCAGCTTCGATCAATCGGCGATCCTGTGGTCGATCGAGGACGGCGCCGCTCTCTCGGTGCTGCGGTTTCACGACGGCGCCGTCAATGCCGTCGCGGCGCTGAGGGACGGGTTCGCGACCGGCGGCGAGGATGGGCGGATCGCGCTCTGGCGCGCCGGCGATGCGAGGCCTGTTCGGGTGTTCGAGGGCCATACCGGCCCTGTCGCCGGTCTCGGGGTCTCGCCCGACGGGCTGAGCCTCGCCTCCGCGTCCTGGGACGGGACCGCGCGCGTCCGCGCGCTGGCCGGGGGTGAGACCCGCGTGCTGGAGGGCCACACGGGCAACGTCAACGCGGTGGCGTTCCTGCCCGACGGGCGGCTGGTCTCGGTCGGCTACGACCTGACGCTCCGCATTTGGCCGAAGGAGGAGGGAGGCGCGCCGCTGATCGTGACGCTTCCCTCGCCCCTCAACAGCGTCGCGACCGCGGCCGATGGCGAGATCGTCACGGCCGGCGCCGACAGCCTGGTGCGCATCATCCGCCCCGACGGGACGGTCCGGGCGTCGGTCGAGCTGTCGTCCACCCCGGTGATCGCGCTCGCGCTCGCGCCCGATGGAGCCCGGATCGCGGCCGCCACGATCGCGGGCGCGGTGGCGGTGATCGATCGGGCGGGCGCCGAGGTGCTGTTCAACCTCGTCGGGCCGGGTCTCCCGGTCTGGTCGCTCGCGTTCCGGCCGGACGGCCGCGAGCTTCTCACCGGCGGCGGCGACCGCCTGGTCCGCCGGTGGGACGCGAGATCAGGAGAGCCGATCGGGGCCATCGCGATCGCCCGCCCACCAGACGTGCTGGCGGAGTTCAAGGGCAGCCGCGGAGCCGAGCTGTTCCAGGCCTGCGCGGCCTGCCACACCCTGACGCCGGACGGCGGCAACCGGGCCGGCCCGACGCTGCATGGCGTCTTCGGGCGCCGCATCGCGACCGCGGCCGGCTACCGCTTCTCGGAGGCTCTGAAGGCGCTCGACATCGTCTGGAACGCGGACACGATCGGCAGGCTCTTCGCGATCGGACCGGCCCGCTACACGCCCGGCACCAAGATGCCGGAGCAGACGGTGCCGAACGCCGCCGACCGCGAGGCCCTGGTCAAGTTCATCGAGGAGGCCGGGCGGCCGCGCTGACGCGGCGCCCTCCTGTCCCGCGAGCGGTGAGAAGGGCGTGTCACCCGATCCCGTCCACCGGCGGCGATCGCTCACGGAGGTAATCCTCGCTCGTGCGGGGGCGGGGGCGCTCGGGAGAATGCGGGTCGAGGTTCTCGCCGACCACCACCTCGACCCGGCAATTCTCGCACATCTGCAGAATGCGGGTGCGGTCCTGGCCGGCCGCGCCGGAGAACATCCAGTGGCGGTCCCGCAGCTTGGCGATCACGCCCTCGATCGTGCTCCTGGTCCCGAACGGCTTCGCGCAGGCGATGCAGTGGAAGGGCTCCTCCTCCTTCACGATCCGCCGGCCCGCCGCCCAGGCCGCGAAATCGATCTGGGGCTCGAGGGTGATCACGTCCTCGGGGCAGGTGTTGGCGCAGAGCCCGCATTGCACGCAGAGGCTCTCGTTGAAGGCGAGCAAGGGCCGGTCGGGGTCATCCGAGAGCGCGTTGGTCGGGCAGGCCCCAACGCAAGCATGGCAGAGCGTGCAGGATTCGACATCGAAGGCGAGCCCGCCGAACGGCGCGCCGGCGGCGAGCGGCACGAGGTCGAGCGGCTCCGGCGCGGCGATGTGCAATTCGCGGAACGCGAGCTCGAGGAGGCCGCGCTTCTCGCCCGACACCAGGAAGGAGGCGGGGCGCTCCGTCGCGCGCCCGAAGGAGACGGCATCGAGCGTCCCCCGCAGGCCGTCGGGGTCGTCGGTCTCGATGATACGGACGGCGGCGCCGTAGCCCAATGCTCCGAGGACCGTGTTCGCGAGATCGACTACGCGGCGCATCGGCGCGAGGTCGTGCTTCGGGCGTCCGCGGGCGAGGAGCACGGCCCCTGCCCCGCCATAGGCGAAAAGCGCGGCCAGCGCCTCCGGCCCGACCTGGCTCGTCTCGTTCACCAGGACCGGCATGACGTTCGCCGGGAGCCCCTCGCCTTCCCGGGCAAGCGCCTCGATCAGCGGTCCGCCGTGATCGCCGTCGTGGAACAGCACGATCCCATCCCGGCCGCCCGCGTCGCGGTAGGCCCGGATCAACGTGCGCAGGCGGCGCACGAGCCCGTCGGCGGCCGAAAGGGCATAGGCGGCGGCTCCGGTCGGGCATACGGCCGCGCAGCTGCCGCAGCCGGCGCAGATATAGGGGTCGATGGCGACGTGGTTGCCGGCCGGCGCGATGGCGCCGGTCGGGCACACGTCGAGGCAGCGCGTGCAGCCGGTGATGCGGGAGCGCGAATGCGCGCACAGGCTGTCGCGCATCTGGACGAAGCGCGGCTTGTCGAACTCGCCCACGAGGTGGGAGGCCGCGAAGATGGCCCGCTCGACGGAGGCGGGGTCGCGCGGGTCGGCCCGAAGATAGCCGCTGCGGAGATCGTGCGCCGGGAAGAGGGGCAACCCGCCCGAGAGGTCGACGACGAGGTCGCAGGTGGAGGTCGCGCCATCCCGCGGCGAGCCGAAGACCAGTGCCCGGCGGGAGGACGGGGCCGGAAGGGCGTAATCGTCGATCCTGAGCTCGAACTGGCCGAGATGGCCCTTCGCGCCCACGATCGTGCCCTGGAGGACCGGGAACTCGGTCGCGCGCGGCGGCGCCACCCCGCCCGGCCGGGTAAGGAGGACGGTGACGTCCAGATGCTCGGACAGGCGGCGCGCCGCCTCGATCACGACCTCGTCGCGGCCGTAAACCAGCACGACGCCCGCGCTCGTCATCGTGACGGTCCCGACGGGGGGCAGGATCTCGGCCGCGCTCGCCAAGAGGGCGGCCATCTTCGGGCCGGCCGCCCGCGCGTCCACGGACCAGCCGGCATTCTCGCGGATGTTGGCGAAGGCGACGCGACCCGCCGCGCCGGCCTCGTCCGCCACCTCCGAGAAGAGGGGCGCCTCCTGCGTGCACCCGACGGTGATCGGCGCGCCGGCGCCGAGGATCGCCCTGAACCGATCGAGCTCGCGCCGGCAGAGCTGCTCGGCCTCGTGCACCTCTCCGGGGCAGGCGCGACGGATCGCGTCCGCGTCGAGCGGCATCGTGCCCTCACAGGAGCAGACGATCACGTGACGCTTGGCAGGAAGCAAGGTCGACATCTCACGCAAGGTGCTGGCGTGCGACGCCTCGCCCGCTTGTCGCGACCGTTGTAAGGCTAGAACGGTTCAAACGTAAGATGCCACCGCAGCGCAGGACGGCCCGACACCGAACATGATGGCAGCCGCCGCCCCGCCGGCCGATACGGACCGGCTCGACCTTCCGCCGGCCTTCACCCTCGTGCGGGCTCCGGCGCCCATGGGCGCCTTCGAGCTCGCCTGCCGGCTCGCAGATCGGGACGGCGCCGGCACGCTGGTCTGGCCTCTTTGCGAGGACCGCCTCGACGTTGCGGTCGTGCTTGAGCCGGACGAGCCGCTCCGGACGGCGCGGCGCGCCTTCGTGGCCGGGATGGCGGCCCTCGTCGACGCGCTCGGCTCCGCGGCCCCACCCGAGAAGCCCATCACGCTTGAGTGGCCGGATACGGTCCGGTTCGACGGGGCGCGGCTCGGCGGCGGCCGCCTCGGCTGGCCGAAGACCTGCGCCGAGGATGAGGCGCCAGCCTGGATGGTCTTCGGGGCGACCCTCATCGCGTCGAAGAGCCGGGCCGGCGATCCGGGCCTCACGCCCGACTCGACCTCGCTGGACGAGGAGGGTTTCGAGCGGGACGGACACGCTGCCTTCGTGGAGGCGTTCGCGCGTTACCTGATGCGCGGCTTCGACAGCTGGCGCGGGGACGGCTTCGAGGCAATGTCCGCCGCATACCTGGCGCGGCTGTCCGGCCGGCGAGCAGGCGAGCGTCTTGCGCTGGACGAGGTCGGAGACCTTCTGACAATGACCGGATCCTGCGTTATTCGGACGGCGCTCCTGCCGGGGCTCCAGGCTTCGTCTTGGCTCGATCCCGCGACCGGGGGGCCGCGTCTGTGAGCCCCCTGAAGCTGCCCCGCACGATCCAGCTCGATCCGTCCGACACCTTCGTGTTCGAGAATGCGGCCGAGCCTGGCGAATGGGCGGTCACGGGATCGTTCCTGTTCCTCGACACCGACCCCGCGAGCCTCGCCGCCAAGGCGCGCGCTGCCTTCCGGTCGGGGTTCGTCGGCGTGAAAACGCTCGGGTTCTCCACCCTCGTCGTAGTCAGCGAGGCGTCCGAGCGGGATTTCGAGGCCGCGGTCGCCGAACTGGCCGTTCATATCCGCGACGCGCTCGGCGCGCCGAGCGAAAAGGCGGCCCTCGCCGCGGCGCGGGAGGAGCTCACCGTCTCGGCCTCGCTCTGCGGCCCCGCGGCGAACAGCGTCCTCGCGATGCACCGGAGCTTGGTGGACGGGGAATTGCGCGAGCAGTTCCGGACGCTCGTGCCGCGTGGAGGCGGCGTCGCGGGCGCCGATCGTCTGCACGCGCATGCCCGGGCCTTCGAGTTCGTCGAGACGAACGAGGACGAGGTCGAGGTCGAGGAGCGGGTCGACCTGGCCTCGCTGATGGGCCGGGCCCGATGAGGGAGTTCTGGGTCTCGAGCGGGCATCACCTCGTCCATCGCTCGGAAGGCGGCGGTCTCACGGTCACGGACGCGCTTCTGCTCGCGTTCCTGGCCCGCCCCGAGCTCATGCCGCCCGACGAGGCCTGCGGGGCCGAACGGGGGCTCCACGCGAGCCTCTCGTCGGAGCCCCGGCGGCCGACCGCTCCGTCCGAGGTCGCCGCTATCGTCGATGCCGACGCCCGCGAGAACTGGACCTACATGCTGGCCCTGCGCGAGCGCCTGCTCGCCGCCCCGACCGTGGAGGCCGCCTATCTCGGCCTCGTGCGCTCGCCTCTCGCGAACATGCCGCCGCTGTTCCTGAACCAGCTCGTGCACCTGATCCTGCGCAACGCCCTCGATAGCTGCCAGGACCCTTACGTGCTGCGCGCCGGCGAGCTGTTCTTCCGCCCGCAGCGCGTCACCGATCTCGACGGGGTCGCGATCCTGGGGGATGCCGAGATCGTCGACCTGGAGCAGGAGGGGCGCGCGCGCTCGCCCCTGGCCGCGATGCTCGGCCGCGAGCCCGCGATCGAGCTCGACGTCCTCGATGACGACAACGCCTGGACCTATTGGAGCCGCTCCGACGCCTTCACAATGGCCCTGAACATCTCCTCGAACCCGAAGGCGAGAGCCGGGTTGGCTCAGGTCATCGCCGCGTGGATCGGCCACCTCCTCCACCTCGACGTCGCGGTTGACCCGGTGGCCGAGGTGGTGGACCGGGATTGGCGCTGGTTCGTCGGTCTTGACGCGGAGGGAACCCGGATCGGCAACGCCGTCTGGAAGGGCGAGACGCTGTCCGACGATGCGCGGTCGCGCCTGCTTGCGCTGTTCCGGCTCACGTTCCGGGACGCCTCGCGGGTGATGCCGAGCGTTGTCGGCCATCCGGCCTATCTCCTGCTCGCCATGACGCCCGACAGGCGCGTTGTGCTGAAGCCCCAGAACCTGGTCGCCGGCCTCCCGCTGATGGAAGGCGCAGGGCCCGCATGAGCGAGGACGAGACAGGTGCCGACGCGGGAGCCGAGGGTGGCCCGGACAAACGCTTCTCCATCGGGATCGTGATCGCCAAGGTGCGGCTCACCGGACCGTGGGCGAGCCATGCCTGGCGTCCCGTTTCGGTCCTGCCAGCCCCACCAGAGGTGACGGCCGGGACCCGGCTTTCGGCCGACGGGCGGCAGGAGCTCTTCTATGCCGGGCCCTTCGAGGTGGAGCTGCATCGAAGCGAAACGTCTCACTATCGCGACAACCTCGCATCCGGGAGACCCTCCCTTTGGGTCGCCCTCCGCCCGATCGGCGGAGAGGATCACGAGATCGCGACCGTGACGGCGAATCCGTACGAGGGCGAATCCCTGGCGGAAGGGATCGGCGAGATCGTCGAAGCGGTGCCGATGCCGGTGGGCATCCAGGCCAAGGTCGCGGCTTTCGTGGACGCATTCCACGTCGAGCGCGCTTTCGTGAAACGGAAGCGCGACCGGCCCGATCGCGAGGCGCTGGCGCGCGGCGAGCCCGACGCCAAACGCGGAGGCCGATCGTGAGCCGCGATGGCTTCCTGTCGCGCTGGTCGCGCCGCAAGATCGAGGCCCGGACCGTCGGCGAGGCAGACCCGCCTGCCGCGTCCGCTGTCCCGATGTCCAATCCACCGGTCCTGCAAGAGGGCCCGGAAGCGCCGGCAATCCCGTCCCAAGTCTCGCCTGAGGCAGCCGGCAGCATCTCGGCCCGGGAGATCGCGGCCCTGCCCCGGATCGAGGACATCAGGGCGGGGACCGACCTCGTCCCCTTCTTGCGACAAGGCGTGCCGGCCCTCCTCCGCAAGGCCGTCTTGCGGAGGATGTGGTCCCTCGATCCGGCGATCCGCGACTTCGTAGGTGAGGCCCGTGACTACGGATATGATTGGAACGTGATCGGCGGCGTGCCCGGGTCCGGCCCCCTCCTGGCCGGGGACGAGACGGCGGCGACGCTCGCCCGCATGTTCAGACGCGGTGACGAGGCACCCTCGACCTCTCTCGAAGACGAGGGCTCGCCCGAGCAGGCGCTCGACCCGTCCGAGGTCGCGCCGCCCGCACCCTGCCCGGTCGGGCAAGATGCGACGAACGACCACGCCAATGGAGCCGAAGCACCCGGGCCGGACGGGGTCGAACCGGAGCTGAGCTCAGAGGAAAAGCCCCAAGCAAGGCGGATTCGGCGGCACGGGAGCGCCGTTCCAACTTAGACTTATTCGAAAAGCCTATTGATCGCCGCCCAAAGGCCCTTATGGTCCGTTTACGCGGATCGGTCAGTTCACCGCAAAAAAAGATGGTTCAAGGGAGGTCACAGCCGGTGCAGGAGCTGCAGCTCGACGGCCGTACTGCGCCGGCGATACTGGCTTCCCACCCGCCTGCTCGCGACGAGGTCGAGCATCTGCGTTCGCGGGAATACGATCTCCTGGCGACGCTGCTGGGTCGCGCGCCGACGCGCCGATTCGTCGATCTTATCGGCCAGATCGAGGGCGATGGCAGTGCGCTCGGCCGCGCGCACCAGTCGCTGGCGGCGGCCGCCCGGTCGGCGGATCCAAACGCCCTGAGCCGCGAATTCTTCGACCTCTTCATTGGCGTGGGCAGGGGCGAGCTTCTCCCTTACGCCTCCTACTATCTCACTGGCTTCCTGAACGAGAGGCCGCTCGCGCGCGTTCGCGAGGACATGGCCGCGATCGGCATCGAGCGGGCGGAGCGCGTGAGCGATCCGGAGGATCATATCGCGATCCTGTTCGACACGATGGCGAGCCTCGCGTCGGGCCGGGTCGACGCCGATCCCGGGCAGGAGAGCCGATTTTTCGCCCGGCACCTGGAGCCCTGGGCTGGGCGCTTCTTCGCCGACCTGGAAGTGGCCAAGTCGGCCCGCTTCTACCGGCACGTCGCGGCGCTCGGGCGACTCTACATGGATATCGAATCGGAGGCTTTCGCGATCGAGGCCTGATCGGCCGGAAGCCGGACGGCGTCGCGCGGACAGGAGACAGTATTATGGTGCAGGATGGCACTAAGGCGATCGATCGTCGCAAGTTCTTTGGCGCGCTCGGGGGTGCGTCCGGGGTCGCGATCGCGGTCGCGGCGTTGCCTTTGACCGCAACCGTCGCGGAGGCCTACGACCCGGGCTCCGCCGAGACAAAGACGCGCTATCGCGAGAGCGAGCACGTGAAGGCCTTCTACCGAACCAACGGCTACGAGACCCTGAAGAAGTGAGATCGCCATGCTGACCAAGCGCAAGAGCGGCGATGCGGGCCGCGCCAAGCTTCAGGGCCTCGCGGCCAGCCTCGCATCCGGCACGATCGATCGGCGCGGCTTCCTCCGGCGTTCCGGCCTCGCGGCCGGCGGTCTCGCGGCCTTGGGATCGATCCAGCTCGGATCGGTCCGGAAGGCCGAGGCCGCGGGCTCAGCCGTCAGCGGCGCGGACGTGCAGATCAAGACCAACATCTGCACGCATTGCTCCGTCGGCTGCACGGTGAAGGCCGAGGTCGTGAACGGCGTCTGGGTCGGCCAGGAGCCGGCCTGGGACAGCCCGATCAACCGCGGCACCCATTGCGCCAAGGGCGCGGCCATCCGCGAGCTCGTGCATGGCGACCGCCGCCTCAAATACCCGCTGAAGCTGGTCAACGGGCAGTGGACAAAGATCAGTTGGGACGTCGCGATCCAGGAAATCAGCGACAAGGCCATGCAGATCCGACAGAAGTCCGGTGCCGATTCCGTGTACTGGCTCGGTTCGGCCAAGTTCACGAACGAGGCCGCCTACCTGTTTCGGAAGTTCGGCGCCTTCTGGGGCACGAACTCTGTCGACCACCAGGCCCGCATCTGCCATTCGACCACGGTCGCGGGCGTGGCGAATACCTGGGGCTACGGCGCCCAGACGAATTCCTACAACGACATCCGCAACGCCAAGACCATGATCATCATGGGCGGGAACCCGGCGGAAGCGCACCCGATCTCGCTGCAGCACCTTCTCTCCGGCAAGGAGCTGAACCGCGCCAACATGATCGTGATCGATCCGCGCTTCACCCGCACGGCAGCTCACGCGACCGAGTATGTCCGCCTGCGCGCCGGCACCGACATCCCGGTGATCTGGGGGATGCTCTGGCACATCTTCCAGAACGGTTGGGAGGACAAGGACTTCATATCGAAGCGCGTCTACGGCCTGGACGACGTCCGCAAGGAGGTCGCCAAGTGGACGCCCGACGAGGTCGAGCGGGTCACCGGCGTTCCCGGCGAGCAGCTGAAGCGCGTGGCGGAGATGTTCGCCACGCAGAAGCCCGCGACCCTGATCTGGTGCATGGGCGCGACGCAGCACACGGTCGGCACCGCTAACGTGCGCGCCTTCTGCATCCTGTGCCTGGCGACCGGAAATATCGGAGGCCCGGGCATGGGCGCCAACATCTTCCGCGGCCACACCAACGTGCAGGGCGCGACCGACCTCGGCCTCGATATCACGACGCTGCCGCTCTATTACGGGCTGGTCGAGGGCGCCTGGAAGCACTGGGCGCGAGTCTGGGAGGTCGAGTACGACTGGCTCCAGAGCCAGTTCGACGAGGTTCCCGCCAAGGCGGGCCGCCCCGCCCGCACCAAGAAGCAGAACATGGAAACCCCCGGCGTCACGTCCACGCGGTGGTTCGACGCCGTCAACCTGCCCGAGGACCAGATCGATCAGCGCACCGGCATCAAGGCGATGATGGTGTTCGGGCATGGCGGAAACACGGTCACCCGCATCCCCGAAGCCATCAAGGGGATGAACAATCTGGAGCTGCTGGTCGTGGCCGACCCGCACCCGACGACCTTTGCGGCGCTCGACGCGCGCCGGGACAACACCTACCTCCTGCCGATCTGCACCTCGCTGGAGATGGACGGCTCGCGCACCGCCTCCAACCGCTCGCTGCAATGGGGCGAGCAGATTGTGAAACCGGCCTTCGAGTCGAAGACCGATTACGAGGTGCTTTACCTTCTGGCCAAGAAGCTCGGCTACGCCGAGAAGATGTTCAAGAACATCAAGGTCGAGAACAACGTGCCTTTGGCCGAGGACCTGTTGCGCGAGATCAATCGCGGCGGCTGGTCGACCGGATATTGTGGGCAATCGCCCGAGCGCCTGAAAGCGCACATGAAGAACCAGGCCAAGTTCGACCTGGTCACGTTGCGGGCGCCAAAGGACGATCCCGAGGTCGGCGGCGACTATTACGGGTTGCCGTGGCCGTGCTGGGGGAAGCCGGAGATCCGCCATCCGGGCACCCACATCCTCTACAACACGAACCTACACGTGAAGGATGGCGGCTCGACCTTCCGGGCGCGTTTCGGCGTCGAGCGAAACGGCCAGACGCTCTTGGCGGAGGATTCCTTCACGCTCGGATCGGACCTCACGGACGGCTATCCCGAATTCTCGATGGGCGTTCTGAAGAAGCTCGGCTGGGACAAGGACCTCACCGCGGACGAGCTTGCGACGATCACCCGTATTGGGGGCAACAATCCCGACACCGTGAGCTGGGCGATCGATCTCTCGGGCGGCATCCAGCGCGTCTGCCTGGAGCACGGCGTCAGCCATTACGGCAACGGCAAGGCGAGGGCGAATGCCTGGAACCTGCCCGACCCGGTTCCCGTTCACCGGGAGCCCATCTACACGCCGCGACCCGACCTCGTCGCCAAATATCCGACGCGGCCGGACGCTCGCGAGTTCCGCGTGCCGAATATCGGCTTCTCGGTTCAGAAAGCAGCGGTCGACAAGAATATCGCCAAAGACTTTCCGATCATCCTCTCGTCCGGCCGGCTGGTCGAGTTCGAGGGCGGCGGCGAGGAGACGCGCTCCAATCCTTGGCTGGCCGAACTACAGCAGGACATGTTCGTCGAGGTGAACACGGCCGACGCGGCCGCCCGCGGCATCAAGGACGGCGCGTGGGTGTGGGTGGACGGCCCGGAGAACAACGCCAAGGTCAAGGTCAAGGCGCTGGTCACCGAGCGGGTCGGCAGAGGTGTCGCCTGGATGCCATTCCACTTCTCCGGCTGGTACCAGGGCGTTGACATGCGGGCGAAATACCCGGCCGGCACCGACCCGGTCGTGCTCGGCGAGAGCGTCAACACCATCACGACCTACGGCTTCGACCCGGTGACCGGCATGCAGGAGACGAAGGTCACCTTGTGCCAAATCCGCGCAGCCTGACGAGGACCCGAACCATGGCCCGCATGAAGTTTCTGTGCGACGCGGACCGCTGCATCGAGTGCAACGCCTGCGTCACCGCCTGCAAGAACGAGCACGAGGTGCCCTGGGGCATCAATCGCCGCCGGGTCGTCACGCTGAACGACGGCAAGCCCGGCGAGCGCTCGATCTCGATGGCCTGCATGCACTGCACGGACGCGCCCTGCGCGGCCGTCTGCCCGGTCAACTGCTTCTACACCACGGCCGACGCCGTCGTGCTGCACTCGAAGGACCTCTGCATCGGGTGCGGCTACTGCTTCTACGCCTGCCCGTTCGGCGCCCCGCAATATCCGCGCGTCGGCAATTTCGGCTCGCGCGGCAAGATGGACAAATGCACCTATTGCGCGGGCGGACCCGAGGCCGATCTCAGTACCGCGGAATACGAGAAATACGGCTCGAACCGCTTGGCCGAAGGCAAGCTGCCGCTCTGCGCCGAGATGTGCTCCACGAAGGCGCTTCTCGCCGGCGACGGAGAGGTCATCGCGCAGATCTACAAGGAGCGGGTGGTCCGTCGCGGCTACGGCTCCGGCGCTTGGGGCTGGAAGACGGCCTACCGGGAAGCGGTCGCCATCTAGGCGGCACGTCCTCCATCACACAGCATCTCTGGGGATCACTGTGACCTATATCTTCCGGATCATCCTCGCGCTCGTCGTGCTGAGTGCCGGATCCGCACTTGCGCAGACGCAACCGGGCTCTCCCAGCGGCACCAACCCGACCAGGCAGGCCGTGCAGGAGGAACAACTCCTGCAGCAGCTTAGAAAGTTGGAGGGCCGCGTCACGATCCCGGACGGGAAGGCTGGCACGCTCGAGCAGCCCCAAGGGCGCGACTGGCGCGCGTTCAAGGAAGGCTGGTTGCCCTGGATTGCGGGGATCGCGGTCCTCGGGATGCTGCTCGCGCTATTCGCGTTCTACTTCACCAAGGGCCGCATCCGACTGGGGCAAGGTGAGGAATCCGGCGCCAAGATCCTCCGCTTCAACGCCTTCGAGCGCTTCACCCACTGGCTCACCGCCACGAGCTTCATCGTGCTCGCGCTGACCGGGCTGAACTACGTGTTCGGCAAGCGGCTGCTGATGCCGCTGATCGGCCCCGACGCCTTTGCAACATTGGCCCAATGGGGCAAGTACGCCCACAACTATCTGGCATGGCCCTTCATGCTCGGCATCATTTTCATGATGGTGGTCTGGCTGCGCGACAACATCCCGAGCCGGATCGACTGGACCTGGCTGAAGGCGGGCGGCGGCTTTTTTGGGGACTCACATCCGAGCGCCGGCCGTTTCAATGCCGGTCAGAAGATCGTTTTCTGGATCGTCATGCTGGGCGGCGTCGCCATGTCGGTGACCGGAATCATCATGCTCTTCCCGTTCTCCGCAACCGACATCAACGGCATGCAGACGACACAGGTCATCCATTCGGTGATCGGCGTCCTCTTCACCGCCTCCATCCTGGCCCACATCTATATCGGGTCCCTCGGCATGGAAGGCGCCTACGATGCGATGGGTTCGGGCGAGGTCGATCTCGCCTGGGCGCGCCGGCACCACGATCTCTGGGTGCAGGAGCAGCAGGCGACGACCGCGAGCGGGCCTCAGCTCGGTCACCGGCCGGCTCCGGCCGAATAGGACGCTCGTGCCCTGTGGAGGAACTTCCATGAAAACCATCGTTCTCGCCGGACTTGCAACGCTCGTCATCGCAAGCGGGGCTGCGGCATTGCTGGCGGGAGGCCAGAGGCTCGCTTACGAGGCGTACGCCACGTCGAGCACCCGCGTATCCGACCCTGGGCACAACCTTGTCGGCCGGACTTGGTCAGGCCAGGTCTGACCCGAACAGATGCGGATCCTCGCCTTCCGTCCGACCAGATCGCTTTTCGGCCTGGGTTATCACCGCGGCGGAATCGTCTGAGGCCGGGCAACTTGAGAGAGCGAACGCGATGAGAGCGGTACTCCTGCTGAGCCTCTTGGCCTCCACCGCGAGCTGGCCCGACGCTGCCGCGCAGAGCCCGCCGGCTCCGGAGCAAGCTGCACCGGCCGCCCCGGTGCCCGCAGCGCCCCCGGCCGCGGCCGCCTCTGCGGCAGCCGCGCCGCTTCCCGCGACCCAGCAGACCACGGTTGGACCCGCGAATCTTTGTCAGGAGCTCGTGACGTTCGTCCGCGCGCCGGCTCCCGCAGTTGCCGCGACGGCCCCGCCGCCGCAGGCCGCGACAGCCGTGTCAGCTCCAGCTCAGGCTGGCGGCGCTCCCCAGCCGCCGGCCGGCGGCGCCGCGCAGCAGACGTCGGGAATGAGCGGGCCGATCGCGCCGTCCGGGCAAGGGGCGACGGGGCCGCAGGGGGTCGCACAGGGCTCGCCGGCCCAGCCCGGTCAAGGCGCGGCGGCCGGGCTGCCGCCTCCCGCCGCCGCCGCCCCGTCTTCCCCGGCTTCCCCTCCGGCCTCAGTCGCGGGCGCTCCCTCCACCCCGCAACGGCAGGCCGCGGCTGCGGCCGCTACGGCTCCTGCCCCGGCGGGTCCGCCGACGCCCTCGCCGGTCGATGTGGAGCAGGCCGAGGCTGCGGCCCGTTCGGAGGACTTTCGCGCATGCCGCGAAGTCGCCCAGAAGATGCGCAGGGCGGGTGTCGCAATGCCGGCACCGCTGATCGCGCTGGCCGCGCTGGACCTGAAGTTCTTCGAGGCCGCCAAGCCGCGCTGAAGGACCTGCTCGGACGCTGAGATCCGGGCCAGGCTCGCATCCCGGCCTTGAAGCACTGGCCAGCTGTTGGTAGGGAAGTCATCGAGGACGATGACTCTCGACGACCGCTTCTCCCGCTGAGGATGACAATTCCTCCGACACGGAGATGCGATCTGTAGCCGGGACGACCGATCACATCCCCCGCGCGCCCCTCCCCATCGCGGCGACACCGGTGCGGGACACCTCCACCAATCCGACGGTCACCATCAGGCTGATGAAGCGCTCCACGTCCTCGGTCGTGCCCGTGAGCTCGAATACGAAGGACGTGAGCGTCGCATCGACCGTGCGGGCCCCGAACGCGGAGGCGAGCCGCATGGCCTCAACCCGGTGCTCGCCGCGGCCCTCGACCTTGACGAGGGCGAGCTCGCGCTCGATGGCGTCGCCCTGTACGGTCAGGTCGACCACCCGATGCACCGGGATGAGCCGCTCGAGCTGGGCCTTGATCTGCTCGAGCGTCGCGTTGGTGCCGGCGGTCACGACCGTGATCCGCGACAGGTGCTTCTCGTGCTCGGTCTCGGAGACCGTCAGGCTCTCGATATTGTAGCCGCGGCCCGAGAACAGGCCCGCGATGCGGGCGAGCACGCCGGGCTCGTTGTCGACGATCACCGCCAGCGTGTGGCGCGCCGCGACCTCGGCGCGCCCGGGATCGGGGTAGTGGGTGTTCATCGCGTTCATGAGGTGTCCGGCCGTCTCGTGCCGGACCCCTTACCCGAGGTCGCGGTAGCGCGCGACAGGTTCCTCGTCGACCTCGTCCTCCGCGATGGTCCAGGTCTCGGCAAGCGCCGCCTCGCGCCAGGCCGCGAAGGCCGGCAAGGTGAGCACGGCGTCCATGTAGGCGCGCGCGTCGGGGGTCACGTCGAGCGAATAGCCGTCGAGCCGCAGGACCACGGGCGCGTACATCGCGTCGGCCCCCGAGAAGGCGCCGAACAGAAAGGCTCCCTCTGCTCCGAAGCGGGCACGCGCGTCGGCCCAGATCGCCTGGACGCGGGCGGCGTCACGGGCGACAGCCTCGCCGCGGTCGCGCCGGGCGAAGCGCTTGCCGAGGTTCATCGGGCAGGCTGAGCGGAGCGCCCCGAACCCCGAATGCATCTCGGCCGAGATCGAGCGCGCCAGCGCCCGCGCCCGACGGTCGCTCGGCCAGACGCCAGCCTCGGGCCACCTCTCGGCCGCATATTCGACGATGGCGAGCGAATCCCAGACGGTCACGTCCCCGTCCACCAACACCGGCACCTTCGCGGCCGGGGAGTAGCGCCGGATGCGAGCCTCCGTGTCGGGCTGGCGCAACGGCACCACGACCTCGTCGAACGCGACGCCGAGCTGCCGCAGGAGCAGCCAGGGCCGCAGCGACCAGGAGGAGTAGAGCTTGTTGGCAACGACGAGGGTCGGCATGGTAGGATTCTCAGTGAAGTCGTGCGTAATCCAGAATTATGCGACCCTACCAACAAATCTTTGTCACGTGATAGATCATCATCCTTGACGGATTGATTTGCGCTCTATCTGACGCAGACTCGTTGCTAGCGGGCCACAAGACTGTAGGAGGTGACAAATGCAGGAACTGGAGGTCACCGCGATCCTTGTCCCCATCCCGCGAAAGCAGAGCGACACCCAAAGAGCAGCAAAGCAAGCCTATCCCTTTGTATGCTGCGTGATTTGCGGCATTCAGATCCGAACGTGCCTCGCGGTCTCGCACCTCGACCACGTTGCAGGCAACAATGATCGAGAAAATCTCGCTTTCCTTTGCCATACTCATCACTGGATATTCGACGCTGGCCTGTACCCGCTTGAGGCCGTCAAGTTGCTTAGAGCTCATTGGCAGGTGACTAAGGGCGTGCCGTCGCACAAAGCTCGGATGAAGGATGCAGGACCGAAGGCTGCCGCGACACGAAAACGCCGATCGGCCGCGCGAAAAGCTTGGTCTACACGACGTGCTGCCGCAGGCTCGAAACCGACATGAGAGAAGTGGCCTCGCTGGACACTCAGTTGCGTCGAAGGTCGGCGCCGCCGATAAGCCGGCTAAACTGCGCCGAAAGCCGCGGTCTCCCGCTATTCAGATCGGGTCGAAGACGCCAGTTCCCGGATGACATCCCACGCTCCCATCACGTCCTCCCGGGTCGTCGTCGTCGCGCCGACCTGGAAGCGAATCACGAACGCTCCCCGGCAGTTGGTCTGGGTGAGGTAGATGCGGCCGTCGTCGTTGATGCGCTCGACCAGGCGGGCGTTCAGCGCGTCGAGATCGCCGACCCCGGCGCGCCGCGGCGCATACCGGAAGGTGAACAGCGACAGGATCGGCGCCGTGACGAGCTCGAAATCCGGATCGGCCTCGATCGCGGCCGCGAGCTCGACGGCCCAGGCGACATGGGCCCGGATCATGTCCTGCAGCGCTTCGGCCCCGTAGGACCGGATCACGAACCACAGCTTCAGCGCGCGGAACCGCCGGCCGAGCGGAACCGACCATTCGTTGTAATCGACGAAACCCTCCTGACCGAGGGTGCGCAGGAACGGCGGCCGGATGCCGAGGGTATTGGTGAGCGCCTTCGGGTCGCGCAGGAAATGGGCCGAGCAGTCGAAATTCGTGAACAGCCACTTGTGCGGGTTGAACACGAACGAATCCGCGTGCTCGGCGCCCGCCATCAGGTGCCGGAACTCGGGGCAGATCATCGCGCTGCCGGCCCAGGCGGCATCCACATGCAGAAACACGTCATGCCGGCGAGCGACGGCCGCCACGGCCGCGATGTCGTCGCAGGCCCCGATCGAGGTGCCGCCGAGCGCGGCCACGATCGCGGCCGGGAGAAACCCGGCCTCCCGGTCCGCCCGAATTGCGCGGTCGAGCGCGCCGGCATCCATTCCGTGCAGCGGACCCTCGACCGGGATGCGGACGAGGTTGCGGTCGCCGATGCCGGCGATCCGGACCGCCTTGTCGATCGAGGAATGGACCTCGGCCGAGGAATAGACCCGCAGCGGCGGCGAGCCGGCTAGGCCCTCCTGATTGCCCGCCCCCCCGAGCGCCCGCTCGCGGGCGGTAAGGAGCGCAGCGAGCGTGGCGCCGGAGGCCGAATCCTGGATCACGCCCGAGAAGCCCTCAGGCAGCCCGATCAGCTGGCGCAGCCAGTCGATCATCCGGGTCTCGAGCTCGGTCGCGGCCGGCGATGTCTGCCAGAGCATGCATTGCGCGGCGATCGCGGCCGTCAGGTACTCCGCGATCACCGAGGGTGGGCTCGCATTGGCCGGGAAATACGCGAAGAAGCGCGGATGCTGCCAATGCGTAATCCCGGGCATAATTACGCGGTCGAGGTCGGCGAAGATGTCCCCCATGGCCTCGCCGGCGGCCGGCGGCGAGGCCGGAATCTGCCGGAAGATGTCGCCGGGCTTCGTCTGCGCCCGGACACGGCGCTCCCCAAGATCGGCTAGGTAATCGGCCGACCAGTCGGAGGCCTTGTGGGCCCAATGGCGGAAATCGTCGCCGTTCATTCCCCGTCCGCCTGTCACGCCCGGGGTTCAGATAAACCGGCTAGGTAGTGCCAGCTTACCCCCGCTTCGCAGGCCGCGGTACGCCCGAGAACAGCCGACCTCCTCGTCCTAATCGTCGTCGCCGTCGTCGTCGCATTCTCGGATCCGCCTGAGGGTCCGGCGGCCGTACTCGTCGAAGCGGCGGATCGTGGTGATCCGGCACGCGCCTTCCTCCCGAACGGTGCGCTCCTCCCGGGGCTCCCGCCGACCACCGGGGTCGATCTGCACCCCGCCCGGGCCAATCTGGATGCTCGGCTGCCCCCAAGCGGCCGAACTCCCCAGGAGGATGACAGACAACGCTATGATGCGATTCATGCTAGGCCTCGGTCAGGAATTATGCGGTCAAACGGGGAGCAGGCTGCTTCGGTTCCTGCCACCGGCTATTCTTCAGCGGGGCGGCATAAACCTGAACAGCTCAGTGGGCACGGCCGCCGGCGCCGCGACCTTGAACATGCGGCGGTTCGGGATGTGGGAGGCGGTGACGGAGATCGCGCCGTCGGGTCCCTCGGCCATCGAATCCGGCCAGCGCAGCTTGCGGTCCTGCACGACCGTCACGAGGCCCGTACGGCTTCGAGCAGTCGGCTGCCCGGCCGAGAAACGTGTGCGACCGCAGCGTTATCCGGCGCCGCGGAGGGCCCGCTCGACGGCGTCCGGCTCGGTCTCGATCACGCGCAGATAAGCGAGAGCGACAGAATCCGGTTCGTGACGTCCCTGCTCCCAATCGCGCAGGCGGGCGAAGTTGATGTGGTAGTGGGCGGCGAACTTTGCCTGGCTGAGTCCGGTCCGCTCACGCACGCTCCTGATCGCGCGGGCCGCGACGGCCGGGCAAGTTCCTCCTCCGTCAACGGAGGATTGTTGGGATCGCTCGAAGCGTTCTGCTCGATCTCCTCCTCCGTCATGGCGTCGAAGCGAGCTTTCGGGTCTGGAGAGAATTTGAAATCTCTGACGTCAGCCACCGACTTACGAAAGATCGCCATAGCGGCCAGCCTCCTCCTCAGCTTGCGCGGCGTACCGAGATGATCCTGGCCGCGTCGCCCCGCATTGGCGAAGCTGACGTTCATGCAGATGCCGCCGACGATCCCGATCGTGTTGAACCGGTCTTCGCCATAGTCGAAGCGCAGGTCGCGCTCGCTGAGGCCATCATCTCGGCGAACACTGCTGCGCCAGGCTCGAGGGCAACGCCATGCTTCTCGAAGTGCTCACGGCCTTGGACTCGTCCTACGCGAACTTAGCCGGTCTCACCACACAGGATAACCACGGGTTACCCGCATTCCTTGCAAGACGGCCCGGAACTCTAACGTCGCTCAGGCGGTAGCAAGTCGGCGAATTCGTCCGCCTCGTCCGCCTCCACGCCGCGGAGGGTCTCGTACAAGAGAACCTACCTCCTTCGGCAATGACGGCCTTGACCGCGCCCCCGCGATCCTTAGAGTGCTGGCCCGACATGTCGGAGGGGCACGTGCCCGCGATTCTTATCGTAACGGAGGCGCCATCGACGGAGCGGGTGTGACCCGCTGGTCCGATCGGTGGCGTGCGCAGGGTCCTTCGGGGCCCTTTTTTGTTGCCCGAAAGCGTCCGCGTCGCAGCCTGCGCGCGAGGGGAGGAAACGATGGGCGAGATGATGACCGGGGCCGAGATGGTCGTGCGGGCGCTCCGTGACCAGGGCGTCAGCCACGTCTTCGGCTATCCGGGCGGGGCCGTGCTGCCGATCTACGACGCCCTGTTCCATCAGGACGAGCTCCAGCACATCCTCGTCCGGCACGAGCAGGGGGCGGTGCATGCCGCGGAGGGCTATGCGCGCTCGTCCGGCAAGGTCGGCTGCGTGCTGGTCACCTCAGGCCCGGGCGCCACGAACGCAGTCACGGGCCTCACGGACGCGATGATGGATTCGATCCCGGTCGTGTGCATCACCGGCCAGGTTCCGACCCACCTGATCGGCACGGACGCGTTCCAGGAATGCGACACGGTCGGCATCACCCGGCACTGCACGAAGCACAACTATCTCGTGAAATCGATCGTGGACCTGCCCCGCATCTTGCACGAGGCGTTCTACGTCGCGGCGAGCGGCCGGCCGGGTCCGGTCGTGATCGACCTGCCGAAGGACATCCAGTTCGCGTCCGGCCTCTACGAGCGGCCAACCGAGAACGGGCACAAGACCTACCGGCCCGCGATCGAGGGCGATACCGCCAAGATCCGGGCCGCCGTCCAGATGATGGCCGGCGCCACACGGCCGGTCTTCTACACAGGCGGCGGCGTCATCAATTCCGGGCAGCAGGCGACCGCCGCTCTGCGGGAACTCGTGCGGCTCACCGGCTTTCCGGTTACCTCGACCCTGATGGGGCTCGGGGCTTTCCCGGCCTCCGACCCGGGCTTCCTCGGTATGCTCGGCATGCACGGAACCTACGAGGCGAACCACGCCATGCACGATTGCGACGTAATGATCGCGGTCGGCGCGCGCTTCGACGATCGCATCACCGGTCGGCTCGACGCCTTCTCGCCTGGGTCGCGCAAGATCCATATCGACGTCGACCCGTCTTCCATTTCGAAGAACGTGAAGGCCGATATCGGCATCGTGGGAGATTGCGCCCACGTGCTCGAGGAGATGATCCGCGTCTGGCGCGAAACGCGGCCCGAACTCGACGGCAACGCCCTGAAAGCCTGGTCTGGGGAGATCGACACCTGGCGCCGCCGCGACTGCCTCGCTTATCGGGGCTCGGACAAGATCATCAAGCCGCAATACGCGGTGCAGCGCCTCTACGGGCTGACGCGCGACCGCGACACCTACGTCACGACCGAGGTCGGCCAGCACCAGATGTGGGCGGCGCAGTTCTTCAAGTTCGAGGAGCCAAACCGCTGGATGACCTCCGGCGGCCTCGGCACGATGGGCTACGGGCTCCCGGCCGCGATCGGGACGCAGCTCGCCCACCCGGACGCGCTCGTGATCGACATCGCGGGGGAGGCCTCGATCCTGATGAACATCCAGGAGATGTCGACGGCCGTGCAGTACCGGCTGCCGGTCAAGATCTTCATCCTGAACAACGAGTATATGGGCATGGTGCGCCAGTGGCAGGAGCTCCTGCACGGCGGACGCTACTCGCAGAGCTACTCGGAATCGCTGCCCGACTTCGTCAAGCTGGCCGAGGCCTACGGGGCCGTCGGCATGCGCTGCTCGGACCCGACGCAGCTCGACGACGCCATCCGGGAGATGATCGCGGTCGACCGGCCGGTGATCTTCGATTGCTGCGTCGACAAGACCGAAAACTGCTTCCCGATGATCCCGTCCGGCAAGGCCCATAACGAGATGATCCTGAACGACTTCACGAGCGACGCGGAATCGAGCCAGGACATCGGCAACGTCATCTCGGCCGAAGGCAAGATGCTGGTGTGAGCGACTCCTCCCCATCGCTCCGTCAACTCCGCTTAACGGCCCGGAGAATGGTCCCGCGCATCGCCTGTAAACCAAGCTGGTTCAGGACTAACTGAACTTGGCAGCGCTGGCGCGTCTTGAAGGGGCCGATCGAGTGCCGGGCCGTCGCTTTGGGCCAGGGTAGCGAGAGGTCAGATAGCTGAAAAGCGGCTGATCTCGGAGGTCACGACTCGCGCGGCACGTTGCGGTCGAGCTCGGCAAGCCAGATAGCGGCATTTCCGTCCGAGGGGGCCCGCCAATCGCCGCGGGGGGAGAGGGAGCCTCCCGCCACCACCTTCGGGCCATTCGGCATGGCGGAGCGCTTGAACTGCGCAAACCCGAAGAAGCGACTGAGAAACACCTCCAGCCAACGTCGGATGACCGGCAGATCGTAGGCGCGGCGGTTCTCGGCCGGGAAGCCCGGCGGCCAGGCGCCGGCGTCCGGGTCGCTCCAGGCGCGCTCCGCCAGGAAGGCGATCTTCGAGGGCCGCATGCCGTAGCGCAGCGTGTAGAACAGGTTGAAATCCTGGAGCTCGTAGGGCCCGATCGCGGCCTCGGTGCTGTGCGGCTTCGCGCCGGCTTCGACGGGCACGAGCTCGGGCGATATCTCGCTCGCCAGCACGGACAGGAGGGTTGCGTCGACCTCCGGGTCGAACTGCTCCGTGCTCACGACCCAGCGGATCAGGTGCTGGATCAGCGTTTTCGGCACGCCGGCATTGACGTTGTAATGGCTCATCTGGTCACCGACGCCGTAGGTGCACCAGCCGAGCGCCAGCTCCGACAGGTCGCCCGTGCCGATCACGATCCCGCCGTGACAGTTCGCCAGACGGAAGAGGTAATCGGTGCGCAAACCCGCCTGTACGTTCTCGAAGGTGGTGTCGTAGACCGGCTCGCCCTTCGCGAAGGGATGGCCGATATCGGCGAGCATCAGCCGGGCGGCAGGCCGTATGTCGAGCTCCGCAGAGGTGACGCCGAGGGCGGCCATGAGCCGGATCGCGTTCGCCTTGCTGTCGTCAGAGGTGGCGAAGCCCGGCATGGTGTAGGCCAGGATGTCTCGTCGCGACATGCCGAGGCGGTCGAACGCTTTCGCGGTGACGATGAGGGCCTGCGTCGAATCGAGCCCGCCGGAGATCCCGATCGTGACCCGCTTCGTGCCGGTGGCGCGCAGCCGCTGCTCGAGGCCGGCAACCTGGATGTTGTAGCCTTCATAGCAATCCTGCTCGAGACGAGCCGGGTCGGCGGGAACGAACGGGAAACGCTCGACCCTGCGCTCGAAACCAACGTCGCCCCCCGGCGGCTCCAGCCGGAAGGTGACGGTTCGGTAGCCGGGCCCAGCCGCCTGCACCCGCCGATTGTCGTCGAACGTCCCCATCGAGGCGCGCTCGAGCCGTAAAAGGTCCAAATCGACATCAGCGACCGACATCGTCTCGCCGGCCGCGAAGCGCTCCCCCTCGGCAAGTTCCACCCCACTCTCGTAGATGCAGGTGTGGCCGTCCCAGGCAAGGTCGGTCGTGGATTCGCCACCGCCCCCGGCCGCGTACACGTAGGCCGCGAGGCAGCGCATCGAAGCAGATTGGCAAAGGAGGGAGCGGGACCGGGCGCGGCCAATCGTGATCGGGCTGCCGGACAAGTTCGCCAGCACGGTCGCGCCCGCGAGCGCCGCTTCCGCCGAGGGCGGAAGCGGGATCCACATGTCCTCGCAGATCTCGATCCCAAGTACGAGGCCGGGCACGTCGGCCGCGGCGAAGATCAGGTCCGTGCCGAACGGCGCCGCCTGGCCGCCCACCATCACGTCCCCGCACGGTGCGGCTCGGCCGGACGCGAAATGGCGGCCCTCATAGAACTCGCGGTAGGTCGGCAGGTGAACCTTCGGGACGACGCCGAGCAAGCGGCCCCGATGGACGACGCAAGCAGTGTTGTAGATGCGGGCGCCGTGCCGGAGTGGAGCGCCGACGACGAGGACGCTCATCACCTCGGCGGAGGCGGCTACGACCTCCGCGAGCGCCGCCTCAACCGCGTCGAGGAGCACGTCTTGCAGGAGGAGGTCCTCGACGGCGTAGCCCGACAGCATCAGCTCCGGGAAGATCGCGACCGCCACCCCCCGCTCATGACAAGCTCGCGCAATCCTGAGGACGGCCCGCCCGTTCGCGTTCGGGTCGGCAACGCTCGATTGCGTCACGCAGGCCGCGATGCGGGCGAAGCCGTGGCGGTAGATAGACCTGAAGGACGGCTCGGGACGCTCTGTCATAAGCCCTTATCGGGCATTCCCGCCGCGTGGCGAAAGCGCTTTCTCGCGCAAGCCTTACCGTGCTTCGCGAGGTAGCGCGATCAGACCGACCTCTCGATCGAGAAGTGGAACGCTTTCAGGCCGAAGCGGCGCACGCCCTCCGGGACGAGTTGCGATGCACGCGCCAGGAACGCGAGGCGGCGCGGAAAGGCGATGATGGCCCGATCGGCGTCGAGACCGTGCCGGATACGCCAAGCGGCCGTATCCGCCGACATCGCGAGAGGGCGCCAGCCGCGGTAACGCTCGCCCATCTCGGTGTCGACGTAACCTGGGCAGATCACATTCACCCGGAGCCCGGCCGGGCGGAGCCGTTCCCGAATTCCCAGGCCGTAGACGAGCACGGCGGCCTTCGAAGCGCTGTAGCCGGGGGAACTCGGCAGGGGGGCGAACGCCGCGAGCGAGCTCATGAAGGCGATCTGGCCCCGGCCTCTCGCGGCCATCGCGGGAACGAGCGGCAGCGCCGTGTTGAGCGCTCCAACGAGGTTGACGTCGATCTCCCCGTAAGCCGACAGATCCTCTCCCGGGTCATCGCTGCTCGGAAGCGCCACCCCGGCATTAGCGATCACGAGATCGACCGGCCGGACCTCGTCGAAGCTCCGCAAGCGCTCAGCCAGAAGTCCCCGCTCCCGCACGTCGAGAATGATCTCCTCCGCGTCGGCGCCACGAGCTCGGCAGGCCGTCGCCACCGTCCGCAACCGGTCCCTGTCCCGCCCGATGAGGGCCAGCGTCACCCCTGGTCCGGCATAGCTCCTGGCGAGCGCTTCCCCGATGCCGCGCGAAGCTCCCGAGATGACGATCCGCGACGGCTTCATTCCGCCGGATAGGGCGTGGGGTAAAGAGGAGCCGGTACGCTCTCGAGCCGGCCGCCGGCCCAATACCCGTAGTGGATCTGCTCGGCGGCAAGCACCCGGTCGGCCGCAACACCGACCGCCATGGCAATACCCTGTCGACAGAAGAAGCCTCCGTTCACCAGAGTGCGATGGACGATCAGGGTCCGAAAGGCTGTGAACAGATCAAAATCCGGCGGCGCGGCTTCCGTCCAAAACCGGTCCAACCCATCCTGAAAGGTCAGACCTGGGATGTTATAGATAGCCGTGCCAAGAGCGATCGTCGGCCGTCTCGCCTCAAGCGCAGACGACCCGACCGTCGAGTTCACGACCACAACGCCCCTGGCGGCTGCGAGAAGGGTCGGAAGGTGTCCACCCTCGATGGTCGTGACACGTCGGATAACGCCATGGCGGGCCGCGAGAGCGGCGATTTGGGCCGGGCGATCGACCAGCCCCGGATCGAGTGGATGCACCTTTATGAGGAGTTCCACATCCGGAGGAGCATGGCGGGCAAACGACGCGAGTGCTTCTTCCAGGAACTCGCGAAGGTCAGCGAAGCGGGAATGGATCCTGATCTGGTAGTCGCTGTCGAGCTGGAGCGGGACCAGGAAAAAACCGTGCCGCAGGGACACGGCCCGCTTAACCGCAGCCTCAGCATGTCGCTCAACCTTGCGGCCGCGGGCGAGCCGGCGAAGCCAGCCGGAATATTCAACCAGGACGTGGTTCGGGCGATGCCGACGATAGCCCGGGTACATGGGCCGGCCCAGCATGTTGGCGAAGCTATAGGTGACATCCCAGACGGCACGGCGCACGAAGCTCCCGGCGAATTCGGCCTGCAGGGGCGGCTCCAGCTCCGCCGCGAGGCGCCGGATCTCGTCGGGGTCGGCCGGCAAGGAGGAGTGGCCGTTGACGCCGCCCTGCTCGACGGTAATCCAGTAGGGTCTGAGATAGCCCTCTTCGAGGACGTGAACCTGCACACGATGATGGGCGGCGAGGCCGATAGCGATTCGATGGTAGGGCCTGCAATCGCCGAACAGGACAATGTCCGTGATGCCCTGCCGCGCCAGGTAGGCAGCCAGGAACTTGCGCCAGTTCGAGAGGGAGCCGCGGTAGCCGGTGGCTGGAAGCGGCCAGAACAGCTCGTCACCGAGCGAGAAGTTGATGCGGCGGACGCGATGGCCCCGCGCCTTGAGGTTGCGCCCGAGCTCGGCGAAGAAGGGCGACGCCACTCCCTGAAGGAAGAGGATGGTCCGCTGTGCGGATGGGTTCCGAACGGAGGTTGGTTGGCGCACGCTCACTCCACCGACGTCATCTCTCGATGAGGCCGAGACCGCGGCGTCCCGCGCCCGGCCGACCGCCGTCGACTTCATTCAAAGGTCGGGCCGGTCCGCCCCAACCCGAGGTCCAGATAACGACGGCGTTATTGGCGCTTTTTCACCGTAAGACAAGTCGGACGGGCAGGCCGCTCCGTGGCTGACCGTATCGGCATTCTCTCGGGCGATCTCTGGCAGCTGCGCGAGGAGCTTGCTGTGGCGCTCGGCGGCGAACCCGTCCGAATCGGGTTGGGGCTCAGAGGCTTCGACGTCGCACTCGGTTGGAGCGACCGCCGAGGTGGCTTGACACGTCGCATAGCAGAAATCGCGGGAGCGCCCTTCCGCTCCGTCGCCATCGGTCCACTCCGATCGGTGCGGCCGAAGGGCGACCCTCCGATGAGCCTCCTCTTCGGAGCTCCGGGAGATGAACCCACCAGGAGCGCAGAACGACCGTATCCCGAGGAGATTGGAGACGGACTCGCCCTCCTGCGCCGCCTTCGCCTCGCCTGGCGCAATGACGGACGCGACACCCTCCCGGCCGGCGGAGCGCTTGCCTCGCCCGGCCGATCGGCTGTCTTGGTGGTCGTGCGACGGCAAAGCGCGGTCTGGCGGCGATTGGCTCCGGACAGTGCGACAGCCACGCTCCTGATCCGTCAGGCGCGGCGAGACAATCCCGACGCATCCATCTTGCTCGTCGCCGATGCCCGCGAGCCAGCCGACATCGCCAAGGTGATTGCTGCCGCCCATCCGGGCACGGTCCCGATCTTCCGGACCAATCCGTGGGCGCTGTTCGAGGTCGTGTCCCGGGTCTATGCTGAGCTTGGCGATCTCGGGATGCTCGCCCGCCTGGCGAACCTCCAGGTGGCATCGGCTCGAGTAGACGAATCCGGCTCCCCACCACCCGAGTCCCTGTTCCGGTCCGCCTTCCTCGACCGAACCATTTGGTTCGACGCCTGGTCACGTCGACCGACCGATTTCCAGACGGCCGCGAACCAGCTCGCCTGGCTGCGCGACCGCCATGGCGAAAACGCGTCACGGAGCATCGGCGTCGGCGTGTCAGGATGGAAAGCCGCATCCGTCGCCCGCTTCCTAGACGGACCGGACGGGCCGCCGATCCGGGTCGAGGGAGCCGCCAAGGCTGTTGCCCGAGCGGTCGCGATCGGGGGCAGGATCGTTGCATGGGAAACCCGTATGCCGGCGCGGCTACCGGACCTGTGCCGGGCTGCCGACGTGCCGCTCATTCGAATGGAGGACGGATTTCTCCGCTCTGTCGGGCTCGGGGCCGCGTTCCTGCCCGGAGCCTCCGCCGTGCTCGACACGCGCGCCATCTACTACGATCCCGCGCGGGAAAGCGATCTCGAGCACATTCTCGCGACGGACGCTTTCCCGGCCGATCTCCTGGCTCGCGCGGCCGAGCTTCGGCAACGCATCGTCACGCTGCGGCTCAGCAAGTACAATGTCGGGCGCGGCTTCGACCTGGCCGACCTGCCGACCGGTCGGCAGGTCGTCCTGGTTCCCGGCCAGGTCGAGGACGACGCCTCAATCCTGCTTGGCGCGCGCGGTGCGGTGCGAACGAACCTCGGCCTCCTCGAGGCGGCCCGCCGGCGCAATCCCGATGCGATCCTGTTATGGAAGCCCCATCCCGACGTCGCGGCCGGGCTGCGGGCCGGAGCGGTGGACCCCGCGACGGCCTCGAGCCTCGCAGACAGGGTGGTGAGCGAGGCCTCCATCGCCGACCTGCTCGACCGGGTCGATGCCGTCGAGACGATGACGTCGCTCACGGGTTTCGAGGCTCTTTTACGAAAGCGGCGCGTCTTGGTCCACGGGCAGCCGTTTTACGCAGGATGGGGCCTGACAGAGGATCTCGATCCACCGAGCCGCCGAACCCGGCGCCTCCATCTCGACGAGCTGGTGGCCGCCTCCCTGATCCTGTACCCGCGCTACGTTGATCCGATCACCGGCCTGCGCTGCCCACCCGAGATCCTGGTCGAAAGGCTGGCCTCTGCCCGTGCTGTCGCGGAGACCGTCTCACCGGCCGCAGGCGCGGCCCGCATGGCTTTCGCGCGGCTTCGCCACGCCCTTCTGGACCCGATCGCGCTGGGGCTGCGCCGCATGCGGGGCGTGATGCGATCGGTTCCGCGTGATCCGGGCGCATGATGTTGGCGGCGACCGCTTTTGGGCTCGCCTGGGCGGGAAGCCTAGGGATCGAACGTTTCGGGACGGAGCGGAACGCGCCCAGGATCGTGCCGTCGAGTCTCGCTCCTCGGCTGCTGATGGTGTCGAGCCTCTTTGCAGTGTGGCTCGGATTGTTCAGGCGGCCGCTCCTCGCGGCGTTCGCGACCCTCGTCACGATTGCGGTTCTGACCGCGATCAGCGTCCGCAAACGGCAATTGGTGGGCGAGCCGCTGGTGTTTTCGGATTTCGGCTTGCTTCGCACGATCGTCAGGCACCCGGACCTCTATTATCTCGGCTTCATGCGCGATCCCCGGTTCGGGGGTGGCGTACTGGCCATCGCGGTCGGGGCTGGGGCATGGATCTGGCTCGAGCCACCGCTTCTCGCACCGGTGCCCGGTCTCGCGATCACGGTCGCTTCCCTCGCCGGGATGGCGACCGTCTGGCGGCTCGCAGGCTGGACACCCGTCGCCGCGCGCCTCGCCCGATGGATTCCAGAGCCCGCCCTCGAGGCTCATGTCGGCGGTTGGGGGCTGCTCCTGACCCTTGCAGCTTACGCGCTGCGCTGGCGGGGTGAGATCGCGAGACCTGTCCATCGCGAAGCGTTCACCGAGGAAATGTCCGATGAGGGGGGCCCACCAACCGTCGTCATCGTGGTCCAGCTCGAATCGTTCACCGATCCCGTGCGGTCGGGTCTCGGAACCGACCCGCTCCCGGGCCTTCGCCGCGCGCAGGCGCTCGCGCGCTTCTACGGACCGCTCGCCGTTCCCACGCACGGCGCCTTCACCATGCGGTCTGAGCACGAGGTGTTGACGGGGCTGTCGGGCAGAAGCGGTTTCCGTGGCTTCGACCCTTATCTGTCGAGAGCGGGCCATGTTCCGACGACGCTCGCGTCGGACCTCAAGGCGCTCGGCTACCGAACGGTGTTCATGCATCCCTTCCGGGCCGGGTTCTTCAACCGGGATGTGGTGTTGCCACGCCTCGGCTTCGACGAGTTCCTCTGGGAGCAGAACTTTGCCGCTGCGGCGCGCTACGGCCCCTACGTGTCGGATCCGGCCTTGGCCGACCGCGTGCTCGCGGAGCTCCGTTCTTCGCCTGGCCGACCGACCTTCATCATGGCCGTCACGATGGAGAACCATGGTCCGTGGTCGGAGGGCCGCTTGCCGGACGAGCCGGACCCGACCCGTCAATATCTGCGCCACCTCGCCAACGCCGACCAGGCGATCTCGCGCTTGATCGAAGGACTGTCGAGGCAGGACGAGCCCTGCCTCCTGTGCCTGTATGGAGACCATCCGCCCATCCTGCCCGGTCGTTCCCCGGCTCCAGTGCCGGAGACGGAGTACGCGGTTCTCGAATTTGGCCCTCTCGCCTCGACCCGCGCGCCCAGACAGGTGAGTTTGTCGACCGACGCCCTCGGGAGATTGGTGCGCGCTCTCGCGCTTGGGCGGACCCCTCCCAACAGCGCCGAAACCGGCGAGGAACGCGCCCAGCCCTGCCCGACTTAAGCCTTCCTTCCTTTCCCGACCCGTGCGGATGTTGGAGCCTCAGCTTGGGCGAGGTCGACTTCCCGAGAAGGTGTGTCGAGAGCGCGACACGTGCCGTGGAAACGCTGCGTGCGGCAGGCCCAGCGCTATGCGGCTCCTCGGATCGGTGGCAAGGGCTTGCTCGATGGCTGATGGGATACGCGTTGGGTGAGGTTCGTAGGGTGAGACTTGTGTTCCTGATGCTCGCGGCGGCGCTCGGCCTCGCGGGCTGCTCGTCCTTGCCGACGACAGGACCGCTGGCGGACGAAGTCGTGGCCGGCGGCGATAACGAGTTTGAAAAGCGATACGTCGTCACCGACGTCGACGAGCGGACCGTAGCGATCCTGGCGAACCTGCCCGGCCCCTCTCTCCGGGCCCGCTTCGGCGATTATCGGCCGCCTCCCGAGAACAAGATCGGGATCGGCGACGAGGTCCGAGTCACCATCTGGGAGGCCGCGGCAGGCGGCCTCTTCTCCGCGCCCGCATTAGACCGCTTCGGAACCGGGGCCCGCAGCGCGATCATTCCCGACCAGGTCGTGGCCCGGGACGGAGCCATCACGGTCCCGTATGCCGGTCGCGTCGAGGTTGCGGGGCAATCTCCGCCTGACGTGGAGAGGACCGTCCTTGCGAGGCTCGCCGGCAAGGCGATTGAACCACAGGTGCTGGTCACCGTCTCGCGCAACATCTCGAACAGCGTCACCATCACCGGCGAGGTCACGAGCGGAGCCCGTATCCCGCTGAGCACGAGAGGCGATCGGGTGCTGGACGCGATCGCGGCCGCCGGCGGCGTGCGGGGCGCCATGCACGAGACCTTCGTCCGTCTCACCCGGGGGCGGGCGACCGTCACGGTTCCCATGGAGACCATCCTGGCGAGCCCCCAGGAGAACGTGTTCCTGCGCGGCGGCGATGTGCTCACGCTCGTCCGCGAGCCCCAGACCTACACGACCTTCGGGGCGATCGGGCAGAACACCGTTGTGCCCTTCGGTCGGATCACGCTCTCGCTGGAAGAGGCGGTCGCGAAATCCGGCGGCCTTCTCGACTTCAAGTCGGACCCCGACGGCGTCTTCCTGCTTCGTTTCGAACCTCCGGCCACCGTCGCGGCCATCGTGCCGGGCCGCCATATCGACCGGCGCGAGCGGCTCATCCCGGTGGTGTACCGGCTGACCCTCCGCGACACGAAAAGCTACTTCCTGGCCCGCAGCTTCAAGATGCGCGACAAGGACGTCGTCTACGTGGCCAACGCGAGCGGGGCCGAACTTCAGAAGTTCCTGAACCTCGTCGCCACGATCACCTCGCCCATCATTTCCGGCGTGAGCGTCGCGGCCACGGCCCGCTAGCCTAGACCCTTGGCGCCGCACGCGTCTTCGCGATCGGCACGGAAGGCGCGCGACTCCTTTCGACCTGGCGGCTCGGCATAGGCTTGCCGGCCCTGACACCGTCGCGCTAAGCCGGCCTCCTCACGGAGACGGAAGACATGTATCTCGGCCTCGGCGGCAAACGCGCGCTCGTCCTTTCCTCGAGCCGGGGGCTCGGGCGCGGGATCGCCGAAGCTCTCGCGGCTGAAGGTGCGGACGTCATGCTGACGGCCCGCAGCGAAGACCGGCTCAAGGCTGCCGCAGAGGCCATCAACGCTCGGGGAGCCGGCCGCGCCTCATACCTCGCCGCCGACTTGAAGGACTCGGTCGAGACCCTTCACGCTAAGGCCGTCGAGGCGCTCGGCGGTCCGATCGATGTCTTGATCGCGAATACCGGCGGACCGCCAGCCGGAACGGCGCTTTCAGTGGCGCCGGAGGCCTGGACTCCGCAATTCGAAGCCATGGTCGTCCCGGTGTTGCGGCTGGCCGCACTCGTGCTTCCGCAGATGCAGCAGAACCGGTTCGGCCGGATCGTGGTGGTCGCTTCCTCCGGGATCGTCCAGCCGATCCCGAACCTCGTCATGTCCAACGCCTTGCGTTCGTCCATCCTGGGCTGGGCCAAGACGCTAGCCAGCGAAGTCGCCAAGGACGGGATCACGGTGAACATGATCCTGCCGGGCCGGATCGAGACGGATCGAACGGTCGAGCTGGACGGCGCTAACGCCAAGCGCACGGGGAAGACGGTGGACGAGATCGCGGCCGCGGCTCGCGCGACGATCCCGGCGGGGCGTTATGGAGATGTGCGGGAATTCGCCGACGTCGCCTGCTTCCTGGCCTCGGAACGCGCAAGCTACGTCACGGGCGCGACCATCCGCGTGGACGGAGGCGCCATTCGGTCCGTTTAGCGCGCCCTATTTCGGCTCGGCGTTCGGCCGTGCGCTGCCCGGCGTACCGTTCGGAGGGATAACGGGGGTCGTCCCGGTGTCGGGGGGCGTGATGGTGCGGCCCGCGCCGATCTCCGACGGCGTGATGACGCCGCCACTCCTCTCGAGCCTGTCGCTCAGCGAGCCGGTCGATCCCGTCGTGTCGCCGCCGGCTCTCGGCTCGATCTTCTCAGGCACCGTATTCTGGAGGCTAGGCATGTTCGGGTCCCTTGGCTGAGGCTGGACCGGCGTCTGGGCAAAGCTTGCGGACGCAAGACCCGCAGCCATCAAGGTGGCCAAAATCGCCTGTCGAACGATGCCGCGCGTCATGTCGAATTCCTCTGGCCGAACCTGCCTTCGCCCGCGAAGGCTTCGCGGGGCACCCTCTTATCTTACGTCAACCTTCTTCGGACGTGCGGGTTCCGGCGGCAAGGTCTTGAGGGCCTGTCTTCGGTTCGGTCGCAAGATCGAGGTAGATGCTGCGTAATCGCCGCACGAGCGGCCCCGGCTTGCCGTTTCCGACCGGCCGTCCGTCGATCGTGACGATCGGCATGACCAGCATGGACGCGCTGGTCAGGAAGACCTCTGCCGCCTCATGCGCCTCGTCGACCGTGAAGGGCCGCTCCTCGACCCGCAGCTGCGCTTCGTCGGCCATGCGCATCACGGTCTGGCGGGTGATGCCGGGCAGGATTGCGGTCGAGAGAGGCCGCGTCACGATGCAGCGGTCGGCCGTGATGATGAAGGCCGAGGACGAACCGCCCTCGGTCACATGTCCGTCCTCGATCATCCATGCCTCGGCGACGCCGGCTTCGGCCGCCGCCTGCTTGGCCAGGACTTGTGCGAGAAGCGCTGTCGACTTGATGTCCCGCCGCGCCCAGCGCAGGTCCGGCACCGTGATCACCGCGATCCCGGTTTCGGCCGCGGGCGAGTCGGTCAGCCGCTTAACTTGCGTGAACATCACGATCGTGGGCGCCGTCTCCTTCGGGAAGGCGAAGTCGCGCTCGGCGACGCCGCGGGTCACCTGCATGTAGACTAGGCCTTCCTGGACGCCGTTTCGGGCGACGAGCTGTTCTTCGAGCCCGATCCATTCGGACAAGCTATACGGATTGGGGATCCGGATGGCGGCGAGCGAACGGTCGAGCCGCGCGAGGTGGGCGTCGTTGTCGACCAGCCGACCTCCGATGACGGCCGAGACCTCGTAAATTCCGTCCGCGAACAGGAAGCCCCGATCCATGATCGGAATCGTCGCCTCCTCAAAAGGCACGAACGAGCCGTTCACGTAGACGATGCGGGACATGGGGCCTCCGGCGCGGGACCGGAGAGGTGCCGGAGGAGGGAAGCGAGCGCAAGCCCGGTGGCGAAGCTTCCGTTACTTCACAGCCACGATGTATGCGAAGCTGGTGAAGAGGCGCCAATCGCGGGCCCGCACGAAGCGGGTGAAGGCCGCATCAAGCTGCTTCAGGCCCGGGATCCTCCAGAAGTAGCTGTAGCCGTAGAACGGCAGCACCAGCACCTCGCGAAAGCCGATCGCCTCCAGCATGGGCGCGACTTTCGCTCCGTCGCCGTAGCAGTGGTGATAGAAGGCGGGGAATTTCGGGTTGTCGCCATCTTTGTGCCGGTCGGGGAAGAGGCGCTTCACGATGGCCCCGGAGAGGGTCTCTGGAACGAGCCGGTTCAGCGCGAAAGCGGGCGCGTAGAGCGTGGGGATGAAGGCCAGCGCCACCCCGCCCGGCGCCAGCATGGCGTATTGGTTCTCCCAGAGCCGGCGCGCGTCACGGACGTGCTCCATCACCATGCGCGAGTAGACGAGATCGTAAGCGCCGGGCGCGATCGCCCGCATGGTATCGGGGGTCGCGACGTCGCAGCAAACCTTGGCGAAGGCCGCGGGCGCGAGTGCGAGTTCACCGGCCGAGATGTCGTTCACGGTGACCGAGAGACCGAGTTGGCCTGCCTCGTCAGGGGTGAACAGGGTGTCCCGCCCTCCCCCGATCTCGAGATGGCGGCGGAGCCCGTACTCCTCCGACAGCCGGACGATCACGGCCTTGTAGCTGTTCCAGGACCAGTTCCAGTCGGGCGTGTAGCCGAGGCTGGCCATGATCTCGCCGAGCGTGCGGCGGGGAGCCGGGACCGCTTCCGACAGGGCTGCCGACATGGCGCATCCTCCGACGACACCGGGACGGGGTCGCTACCCTGTCCCGTACGGCGAATGCGTGAAGATCGGGTTGTGCCGATCGAGGGGATCCGCGCGGATCGTGGTGAGAGGTCGTGCGTTCTGGCTTCGCCAAGGCCTTGCTAGGTGCCCTGCTAGGTGCCCTGCCAGGTGCTCGCCAGGTCCCTTGCCAGGTCCCTTGCCAGGTCCTGGCCAGGTTGGGTGGAGCCGCGCCGGGCGGGAGTCAGGCCGCGGCGGCCGCTTTGCCGCCGAGATAGGCGGCCCGGATGTCCTCGTTCGCCCAGAGTTCCTTCGGCGATCCGGACAGGACGAGGCGGCCGGTCTCGAGCACGTAGCCGCGGTTGGCGACGGAGAGGCCCATGCGGGCGTTCTGCTCGACGAGGAGCACGGTCGTGCCGCGCCGCCCGATCTCGGCGATGGTGGCGAAGACCGCCTGGACGATGACGGGCGCGAGGCCGAGCGAGGGCTCGTCGAGGAGGAGGAGGCGCGGCTTCGCCATCAGGCCGCGGGCGACCGCGACCATCTGCTGCTGGCCGCCGGAAAGGGTCCAGCCGAGCGCGTCGCGGAACTTGCGGATATCCGGGAAGACGTCGAACATCCCGTCCGCCTCCCGGGCGATGGTCGCCTTCGAAAGGCCGCGCTGGTTCGAGGCGCCGAGCATGATGTTCTCGTGCACGGTGAGGCCCGGGAACACGCGCCGTCCCTCCGGCACGTGCGCGATGCCGCGGGCCACGATCTGGTGCGCCTTCAGGCCGACGATCGACTGTCCTTCGAACAGGATGTCGCCCGACGAGGGCGTCTCCAGCCCGGAGATCGCCCGCAGGGTCGTCGACTTGCCGGCCCCGTTCGAGCCGAGCAGCGTCACCACCTCGCCGGCCTCGACCGTGAGCGAGATGCCCCGGACGGCTTCGATCTCGCCGTAATGGACGGCGATGTCGCGCAGCTCAATCAGGGACATCGGGCGCCGTTCCGAGATAGGCCGCGACCACGTCGGGGTGCTTCAGCACGTCCTGCGAGTACCCGTCCGCGATGCGCCGGCCGAAATTGAGGACCGTGATGTGCTGGGCGATGCTCGCGACCAGCGTCATGTCGTGGTCGATGAGCAGGATGGTCAGTCCCCGAGCCGAGATGCGCTGGAGGAGGTCGCGCAGCTCCAGCTTCTCGGAGGAGTTGAGACCGGCCCCCGGCTCGTCGAGGAGGAGCAGGATCGGGTCGGCGGCAAGCGCCCGGGCGATCTCGATCGCGCGCTGGTGCCCGTAGGAGAAGCTCGACACGAACTCGTCCGCCCGGCCCTCCAGACCCACGAAGGCGAGGGCCGCCCGCGCCCGCTCGTCGAGCGCGCCCGGCGCGCTCCCCAGGGTGTTGCCGGGCCGCTCGGCCCCGATCATCACGTTCTCGAGCGCCGTCATCGAGCGCCACAGCCGGATGTTCTGGAAGGTGCGGCCGAGCCCGGCCGCGGTGCGGGCGTGGGGCGGCAGGCCGGTGATGTCCTGCCCGTTCAGCCGGATCGTGCCGGAGGTCGCCCGGTAGAGGCCGGAGATGACGTTCAGCGTCGTCGTCTTGCCGGAGCCGTTCGGCCCGATGAGGGCGTTCAGGCCGCCCGGCTTGATGGTCAGGTCGATCTCGTCGACGGCTTTCAGCCCGCCGAAATGCTTCGACAGGCTGCTCAGCTCCAGCACCGGCGCGAGAGCGGCCGCAGCCTCCCGGTCGCGCATCCCGCCGGACAGCGGCAGGGGGCCGGCAAGCGCCGCGACCGCGCGCGCCCCGCGCCCGCGCCAGCGGTCGAGCCGCGCCTGGATGAAGCCCCAGATGCCGTCCGGCATGAACAACACGATCAGGATCACTGCCGCGCCGTAGATCGCGAGGTAGAGGCCCGGGATGGTCTTCAGGAAACGAAGCCATTCGGGGATGAGGATCAGGAGGGAGGTGCCGATCACCGCCCCGATCGGGGACGCGACGCCGCCGAGCAGCACCATGGTCAGGAAGATGACGGATTCGGCGAAGGAGAACTGGTCCGGGCTGATATAGGCGAAGCCGCCCGCGAAGAGGCCGCCGCCGAGGCCGCCGAGCAGGGCCGAGATCGCGAAGGCCGTGACCTTGACCCGGTACACGTCGATCCCGGCGACGCCGGCCGCGAGCTCGTTGTCGCGCACCGCCCGCATGGCGCGGCCGAGCCGCGTTCCCGGCAGGCGCCAGACCAGATAGCCGACGATCGCCAGGACCGCGACGCACATCCCGAGATAGGCGTGGCCCTCCAGCAACCCGGCCGGCCGCTGGATGCTGCGCACCCCGTCCGGCCCTTTGGTGACCGGGATCCAGTTGATCATCACCAGCGTCACGATCTGCTGGAACGAGATCGTGACCATCGCGAGATAATGGCCGCCGAGCCGGAGCGTGGAAGCGCCGAGGAGCCCCCCCATGGCGGTCGCGAGCACGAGCCCGATGGCGAGGAAGAGCCAGAAATTGCCGCCGTAATCCGTCGTGCCGAGCCCGACCGCGTAGGCCCCGAAGCCGAAGAAGGCGGCCTGGGCGAGGTTGATCTGCCCGCACAGCCCCAGCACCACCGTCAGCCCGAACACCGCGACCGAGAAGGTCACGGCCTGCATCAGGATGTTCAGGACGTAGGCGTCGGTCGGGACCGTGACGGCGAGCGCGACCGCGACCGCGGCCAAGCCCACATAGGCCGCGAGACCGATGAGGCGGGTCCCGGGGCGGGGCGGCGACGACACCACCGCGCTCACGCCGCGCCTCTCCGATCGTCCGTCGAACGCCTTGCACCGAGCTCGCACACGCTCGTCATTGCGAGCGGAGCGAAGCAACCCAGGGTCAGGCGCGCCAGCACCTGGGTTGCTTCGTCGGCTTTGCCTCCTCGCAATGACGGAGGACGCGGTTCGTTGGAAATGCTCATGCCTTTTCGGCCACCCGCTCGCCGAAGATGCCCTGCGGCCTGAACACCAGGAAGGCGACGAGCACCAGGAACGCGAAGGCGTCCTTGTAGGGGACCGAGATGTAGGCCGCCCCGAAGGTCTCGATCACGCCGAGCGCGAGTCCGCCGATGATCGCGCCCGCCACGTCCCCGAAGCCGCCGATGATGGTCGCCGCGAAGGCCTTGAGCGCGATCGTGGCGCCCATCTGGATCGACACGAATAGGATCGGGGCGACCAGGATGCCGGCGATGCCGCCGATCACGGCGGAATACACGAAGGTGATCATGATCATCGTCGGCACGTGGATGCCGAGGAGGGACGCCATCTCCTTGTCCTGCGAGGTGGCCTGCAGCTTCTTGCCCAAGAGAGTATGCTCGAAGAACCAGTATTGCAGGGCGACGAGAACGGCCGTCACCACCATGATCAGGAGGTACTGGTTGTCGACATAGACCGGGCCGAGATTGAAGCCCGGCGTCTCGAACCAGCCGGACAGGACCTGCGGCTGCGGCCCGTACAGCGCCAATGTCGAGTTCGCCATCAGGATCGAGGCCCCGATGGTGGAGATGATCACCGGCAGGAAGGTCCGGTGCCGGAGCGGGTAATAGACCCCGAGATTGAACAGGGCGCCCACGACCGCCATGGCGACGAGCGCAAGCACGAAGGAGAGCCCATAAGGCCACTCGAGGTCGACCGCGAACACGACCATGATGAAGGCCGCCACCATCGAGAACTCGCCCTGGGCGAAGTTGACGACGTTCGTGGCCCGGAAGATCAGGACGAAGCCGAGCGCCACGAGCGCGTACACGGCCCCGATGCCGAGACCGGTGAAGAGGAGCTGGAGGGCGAGATCCATCAGGACGTTCTTCCGAGTTCACATCTCGGGTCGTTCACACGCTTCCGTGCCGAGTGTGAGCGCTCTCCTCCCCTCCCCCTCGCAAGTCGGGCTTGCCCGACTTGCGCTCCTCTTGTGCGGAACTCGGCAACAGCCGAGTTCCGTGCGGGGAGGGGCTGGGGGTGGGGGTCGGGTCGCCTGCCGTGACGGTCGAGTTTCCTTCTGAAACACCCCCACCCCGGTCCTTCGCTTCGCTCCGGCTCGGCCCTCCCCGCAAGGGGGAGGGCAGGCGCGGCTCCGACAACGTCGATCACTTCACCTCGGGCTCGAACTCGAGGTGCTTGGTGAAGACGAGGTTGCCGCCCTCGTTCTTGACGATGTTGTAGCCGTGCAGCCCGTCGCCGCGGGCGTCGAAATTGTACTGGCCCTCCGCGCCCTCGTATTTCTTGATCGCGAGGATCGCGTCCCGGATGGCGTTGGGATCCGTCTTGCCGGCCTTGTTGATCGCCATCGCGAGCACGTTCACGGCATCGAACGTCCAGGATGACTGGTTGTCGGGCGCGACCTTGTAGGCGTCCCGATAGGCCTTGCCGAAGGCCTTCGCGCCTGGTGACGAATCCTCGGCGTAATCCGCGACGCCGAAGGTGCCGTTCAGGGCCGGGCCGCCGAGCTTGATCGCGGTCACGTTCACGATGGAGGGAGAACCCACCCAGGGAATGTTGACGCCGAGCTGGCGGAGCTGGCGGGCGAAGATGCCGAGGTCGTTCTCGAAGGTGAAGTAGGAGCCGATGATGTCGGCCCCGGATTGCTTGATCGCGAGCACGACCGGTGTGAAGTCCTGGCTCTGGTTGGCGTAGCCCTGGTCGAGCACCGAGGCCGCGCCCGAGGCGCCGAGCGCCTCCGTCAAGGCCTTGCCGCCGCTCGTCCCGAAGGCGTCGGTCGAGTGGATCACGGCCCATTTCTTCTTGCCGAGCTCCTTGGAGCCATACTCGGCGATCACGCGGCCGGAATAGAGATCGTTCGGCCGGAAGCGGAACAGCCAGGGATTGTTGAGCCGCGTGAGCTGCGGGTCGGTGCCGCCGAACATCACCGGCTTGCCGGTCTTCAGGATGTCGGGCGCCATGGCGTGGTTCTGGGTCGACCGGATCGAGCCCAGGAAGGCGACCATGTCGGACTGGCTCGAGAGCTTGGAGAAGGCCAGCACCGCGCCCGGGTTGGTGGTCTGGTCGTCCTCGGTCACGATCTCCATCGGCTTTCCGAGGACGCCGCCGGCCTTGTTCACGGCCTCGAGCGCGAGCTTGGCGCCGTTCAGGGCGTAGCGGCCGGCTTCGGCCGCCGGCCCGGTGATCGGCACGACCATGCCGACCTTCATCGTCGCGCCCTGCGCGCCCGCCCGGCCGATGAGCGCCGGCGCGGCGATTCCTGCCGTGAGCCCGGCCGTGAACGTCCTGCGCGTCACAATCATTCGCTGACCTCCCGAAGGCTTGGATCTGCCGTCCGTTGCGGCGGGACAGTAGCGAAAGCCGTCACCCTGTCCAGCCGGCGCGAAAGCCGCGAAGGTGCATTTCTTGGGCGGAGATCACCCGCACCCTGGGCTCTCGAATGGTCAGCCGTTCAGGTGCGGACAGGCGGGCGCGGCCCGCACGGTCGCGGGCGGGGCCGGCGCGGGCGGCCCCGCCGCTCGCCGCTCCACGATCATGGGCAGGGTGTCGCCGGGCCGGAGCGTGAGGCGGCAGACGGGTTGCACGACGTGCCCCGGCTTCAGCCGCAGCCGGAAACGCTGCGCGAGCGTCGCCAACGACAGGATCGCTTCCGTGATGCCGAACGAGAGGCCGGCGCAGATGCGGGGCCCGATGGAGAACGGCACATAGGCGAATTTCGAGACCGGTTCGGGGCTGCCGGGCAGGAAGCGCTCCGGGACAAAATGGTCCGGCCGGTCCCACAGCTTCTTGTGCCGGTGCAGCAGCCAGGGAACCACCATCACGAGGGAGCCCTTCGGCACCTTGCGGCCGCGAACCTCCTCGTCGACCACCGCCTCGCGGGTGAGGAGCGGCACCGGCGGGTAGAGCCGGAGGGTCTCCTCGATGATGGCCCGCGTGTAGGGGAGGCGCGGGATGTCGGCCAGCGTCGGCGGCTCCCCGCCGAGCTCCGTATCCAGCTCGTGATGAAGGCGGGCCTCGATCTCGGGCGTTTGCGAGAGGAGAAACCAGGCCCAGGCGAGCGTGTTCGCGGTGGTCTCGTGGCCCGCCATGAAGATCACGGCCGCTTCGTTGCGCAGGGCCTCGCGGCCGAGCGGCTCGCCGGTCTCCTCGTCGCGGGCCTCGATCAGGTGCCCGATGACCGAGCCCTCGGCGGTCGCGCCGCGTCGGCGGTAATCGTCGATGATGTTGTCCAGAACCTCGTGAATCCGCTTCGTGGCCGCCCGGAGGGCGCGGCTGCGCGGTCTCGGCAGCCAATCGGGAAGGCCGAGCAGGGACAGGACGTCCAGCTGGCCCACCGCGCCCTGATAGGCCGAGAAGCCCTCGACGACCGCGCGGGCGTGGTCGCGCCCGAGCTCGCCGCCGAAGATCGTGCGGCAGATGATCTCGGCCGTGAGCTCGGCCATCTCGGAGAGCGCGTCGATCTCGGACCGGTCCGGGAAGGCGGCCCAGCGGTCCCGCGTCTCGAGGAGGGTATCGACCATCACGGGGGCGAATTCCGGCAACCGCGACACGTGGATGATCGGCCCCACGACCTTTCGCCTTCGCCGCCAGGTCTCGCCGTCGCTGATGAACAGGCCGTCGCCGAGGAGCGGCGACAGCGCGTGCCTCATCTGCGGCGACTTCCGCTCGAAGCTCGCGTTGTGGGTCGAGAGGGCATACTGGACGAGGCTCGGGGCGTTGCACACGAACACCCGCCGGGCGAGCACCCGCGAGGTCATCAGCTCGAACCGGAACGCCTCTTCGCCGAACATTTCCAGGAAGTTGCGGCGGGCGCGCCGGATCAGCTCGATCGTCCCGAGCTGCTTCGCGGGCCTCGGCGGAAAGGGAGGGATGAAGTCGCTCAACTCCGGACGGGCTTTCTCGCCAGGCGCGATCCAGGGATCAGGGCCGGCATAGGGGGAGCGGGCGGGCCGGGCAAGCCGCGGCCGGAACCGCGGCAGGTCTACGGCTGCGGCGGCGCGCTCAGGTCCGGCCCGCGCCCTCCCAAACGCCGGCCAGGAGCGCGAGCCCGATCACCACGACGAGCGCCGCCGCCGCGAGCTCCGCTCCCGCTCCCGCGAGAGCGGCGGAGCGGCCGCGCCCGGAGGCGAGCCTGAGGGCAGCGCGCTTGGCGTAAAGCGAGACGAGCGCGAGCGCGCCGGTGGTCAGGGCCGTCCCGAGCGCCATGGCGACCGTCGCCAGGATGCCGGCCACGTAGACGCCTTGCACCCGCGCGAAGGTCAGGATCAGGATCGCTCCCGCGCAGGGCCGGATGCCGGCCCCGACCGCGACGCCCGCCATCTGCAGCCAGGACGCGGCCGCGACGTCCTTCGGATCGACATGGCCGCACGCGCACGCATCGTCGGCCGTTGTCGGCGCGGCCGCGGAGGGGGTTGCGAGAGCCGCCAGCCCGCCGGCCTTGCGCCAGACGAGGGCCGCCCCGAGTAGCGTCACCACGACGAAGCCGGACAGCTCAACGACGTTAGCGGCCCGGCTCATGGTGGCGGCCGTGCCGCCGATGAGCAGGAATATGACGGTCACGAGCCCGATCGCGACGAGCGCCTGGATCAGGGCGGCGGCGGCGCTGAGCGCCAGCCCGCGCAGGACGGCGCGCTCGCTCGACACGATATAGGCCGCGATGATGGCCTTGCCGTGCCCCGGCCCGGCGGCATGGAAGACGCCATACGCGAAGCCGATCCCGACGAGGAGCGGCCATCCGGCGCCGTCAGCCCTGAGGGCGGCGACGGCGCCCCGCAGGGCCGTCACGAAGCTCGCCTGCCAGGCGAGCAGGAGGCCGCCGAGCCCGGACCCGGATGGAGCCGCCTCCCGGAACCCCGTGCCGAACGGGTTCCGGGCGGGCGCGACCGGCCCGACCGGCGCTACAACCCAGAGGAGCAGAGCCACGACCCCGCCCACGATCGCGACGGCGCCGAGCGCCAGGGCCAGCCGGAGGAGCCAGGATGGACCTTTCGGAGACGGCCAGACCGCCTCTACGGACATGCCGCCATTGCCCGGCTGGCGAATCCCGAGGCGAAGGACGACGCCGCGTTCAGGCTCTGGAAGACGGATTCCGACAGGTCCTTCGTGTCCGGCGTCACGGCGGGTTTCGGACGGCTGATCTTGAGGGTGCAGCCCTGCGGAGCGCCGTCGAGCGTCACGGCGTCGTCGCCCTCGGCCGTCCTGAAATCCACGAAGAAGGTCGGGTCGGACACGTCGAGCACGACGACCCGGCCCGCGGCCGCGGCGCTGAGCGGCAGCTCGAAATGCAGCGTCAGCCTGCCTCCCTCGTAGGACATGGTCTCGTTCCGGGGAGGCGCGAAGGCCTGCTTGGCGCCGTTCGCCTTGAGGACGGTGAAGAACGCGAATTCGACGAGCGACTCGGTGTTCGTCTTCGCGAGTCCGGCCAGCTCGTCCGGCGTCGTGCGGCCGTCGCCGTTCGCATCGAGACCCTGGACCGCGAAGGCGGAATAGGCCTCGTCGAAGGTCCAGTGATGGCGCACCGCCGAGACCTTGCCGTCCGGGGCGAAGACGAGGTTCGCCTTGGCGCTCACCCACACATGCGGGTGCGCCAGGGCCGGTTGGGCCGCCGCCAAGAAGGCGAGACAGGCGAGACAGGCGAGCGCCTTGCGCAAGGCTGAGATCCGGAGCCGATTCGCAGAGGCTAGAGGCATGAGGGTCAACGCCAGATAAACCGCTTGGCAAACTGCCTGGCCAGAGATGCGATTCATCCGCCCGGAGTGCGGCGGAAACGGGACGCCCCCGCAGACGGCCCGAGCGGCCGAACAAAGCAGGACCGGGCCGCGTTGTCGACCGTGTCCTCCGGATTGCCGTTGACCTCCGGAGCCCTCATCTGTCAGCATCACTGACCCATTCGAGAGACCGGAGCAACCCGGCGCGATCGGGCGAAGGAGACGAGGCCATGGGTGTCGCAGCCGGCCTGATCGACGGTGCTCTCGACGCCGTCTCGCTCGACGACAAGTACGACATCACGAAGGACCGCGTCTTCATCACCGGCACGCAGGCGATCGTCCGCCTGCTGCTGATGCAGCGCGAGCGCGACCGGCTCGCCGGCTTGAACACGGCCGGCCTCGTCTCCGGCTATCGCGGCTCGCCCATCGCCGGGCTCGACCTGAACCTGTATCGCGCGAAGAAGCAGCTCGCCGCCTCGCACATCGTCTTCCAGCCGGGGCTGAACGAGGAGCTCGCCGCGACCGCGCTCTGGGGCGCGCAGCAGGCCGAGATCCGGGGCGAAGGAAAGTACGACGGCGTTTTCGGCGTCTGGTACGGCAAGGGTCCCGGCGTCGATCGGACCGGCGACGTGTTCCGGCACGCGAACCAGGCAGGGACAGCCCGCCACGGCGGCGTGCTGGCGCTGATGGGCGACGACCACACGGCCGAATCGTCCACCGTGGCGCATCAATCCGAATTCGCGTTCGTGGACGTGATGAGCCCGATCCTGAACCCGGCCGGCGTGCAGGAGATCATCGATTACGGCCTGCACGGCTTCGCCATGAGCCGCTTCGCGGGCGCCTGGGTCGCGTTCAAATGCGTCAAGGACAACATCGAATCGACGGGATCGATCGACGGGCGGCTCGACCGCGTGAAGATCGTCATCCCGACCGACTTCGCCATGCCGCCGGGCGGCCTCAACATTCGCGTGCGCGACCCCTTCCTCGAGCAGGAAGCCCGCCTGCACGACTTCAAGCGCGACGCCATGCTGGCCTATGTGCGGGCGAACAATCTGAACCACATCGTGCTGTCCGGCGGCCGCAGCCCGAGGATCGGCATCATCACGGTCGGCAAGTCTTATCTCGACGTGCGCGAGGCCATGGAGGAGCTCGGCCTGGACGAGGTTCGGGCGAACGACATGGGCCTGCGGCTCTACAAGGTCGCGTGCCCCTGGCCGCTGTCGCAATCGGAGCTCGTCGATTTCGCGCGCGGCCTCGACCTCGTGATGGTGGTGGAGGAGAAGCGGTCGCTGATCGAGGTGCAGGTCCGCGAGGAGCTCTACGGCACCGCGAACCAGCCGGTCGTGGTCGGCAAGAAGGACGAGGCCGGAAGCTGGCTGTTCCCGGTCAAGGGCGCGCTCGACACGAACGAGATCGCCATCGCGATCGGCGAGCGCCTTCTCCGCTACCACATCAACGAGGACCTCGCCGGGCGTGTCCGCCGGCTCAAGGAGGACCAGGCCCGGCTCGCGACCGGCGGCGAGATCGCGGTGAGAACGCCCGGCTTCTGCTCGGGCTGCCCGCACAATTCCTCGACCGTCGTGCCGGCCGGCATGCGGGCCTATGCCGGCATCGGCTGCCATTTCATGGCCCAGTGGATGGATCGCTCGACCGAGGGCTATACCCAGATGGGCGGCGAGGGCGCGAACTGGATCGGCGAGGCGCCGTTCTCGACCCGCGGGCACGTCTTCCAGAACCTCGGCGACGGCACCTACAACCATTCGGGCTCGCTCGCGCTGCGCTGGGCCGCGCACACGAAGACGACCGTCACCTACAAGATCCTGTTCAACGACGCCGTCGCCATGACGGGAGGCCAGCCGCACGAGGGCTCGCTCACCGTCGACATGATCGCCCGCCAGGTCAGCGCGGAGGGCGTCGAGACGGTCCGGCTCGTCACGGACGAACCCGGCAAGTATCCGGCCGGCACCGCCTGGCCGGCCGGCATGACCATCCATCACCGCGACGACCTCGACGCGGTGCAGCGAGAGCTCTCGGCCGTGCCCGGGACCTCCGTCCTGATCTACGATCAGACCTGCGCGTCCGAGAAGCGGCGGCGGCGGAAGAGAGGCGCGTTCCCCGATCCCGACAAGCGCGTCATCATCAACGACCTCGTCTGCGAAGGCTGCGGCGACTGCTCGGTGCAGTCGAACTGCGTCGCCGTGCAGCCGCTCGAGACCGAGTTCGGCCGGAAGCGGGCGATCGACCAGTCGAGCTGCAACAAGGACTTCTCCTGCGTGAAGGGGTTCTGCCCGTCCTTCGTGACGGTGCATGGGGCGAAGCCCCGGAAGGCCGAACCGGTCGCCATCGCGGCTCGACCCGAAGAGGCCATGCCCGAGCCCGCCATCCCGGCCATCGCCAAGACCTTCAACGTCATCGTGACTGGGGTCGGCGGGACCGGCGTCGTGACCGTCGGGGCGATCCTCGGCATGGCGGCCCATCTCGAGGGCAAAGGGCTCGGCCTGATCGACATGGCCGGGCTCGCCCAGAAGGGCGGCGCGGTGACGAGCCATCTCCGCCTCGCCAACAGCCAGGGCGACATCACCTCCATCCGGGTCACGGCCGGACAGGCGGACCTCATCCTCGGCTGCGACCTCGTTGTCACCGGCGCGAAGAAGGTGCTGGCGGCCGTGAAGGGCGGCCGCACCGGGCTCGTGGTCAACACGGCCGAGGTGATGCCGGGTGATTTCGCCCGCAACGCCGATTTCTCGCTCCCGGCCGAGCGCCTGAAGCGCGCCATCACGTCCGCGGCGGGCGGCCTCGCCCCGACCGGTCCCGGCGTGTCGTTCGTGGACGCGACCGCGGTCGCGGTGGCGCTCCTCGGCAATGCCATCGGGGCCAACATGTTCATGCTGGGCTACGCCTGGCAGACGGGCCGGGTGCCGCTGTCCGGAGCGGCCATCCGGCGCGCGATCGAGCTGAACGGCGAAGCCGTCCGGATGAATCTCGACGCCTTCGAATGGGGCCGCCGCGCGGCCGCCGAGCCCGCCAAGGTGGCGTCGCTCGTGGCGAGCCAGGCGGCTGCCTCCGACACGCTCGATCTGTCGGAGACGACCGAGGAGTTGATCGCCCGGCGGGTCGCGTTCCTGACCGCCTATCAGGACGCCCCCTATGCCGAGCGCTACCGGGCTCTCGTGGAAGGCGCCCGCGCGGCGGAGGCGCGAGCCGTGCCGGGCTCGACGGCGCTGACCGCGACGGTCGCCCGCTACCTGTTCAAGCTGATGGCCTACAAGGACGAGTACGAGGTCGCGCGCCTCTACACGGACGGCCATTTCGCCAGGCAGGTCGCGTCGGCCTTCGAGGGCTCGAACCTGCGCTTCGAGTTCCACCTCGCGCCGCCGATCCTGGCCCGCAAGGATCCGCAGACGGGCGTGCCGCGGAAGATGACCTTCGGGCCCTGGATGATGAAGGTCTACGGCGTCCTGGCGAAGCTGAAGGGCCTGCGCGGCTCGGCATTCGACCCGTTCGGCTACACGGCCGAGCGGAAGGTCGAGCGCCAGCTCATCTGCGACTACGAGGCGATGCTGGACGAGGTGCTGGGCGCGCTCTCGCACGCGAACCACGCCGTCGCGGTCGGGCTCGCCGCCATCCCGGAAAAGATCCGCGGTTACGGCCACGTTAAGGCGCGCCATCTCGAGGTCGCGAAGCGGGAGGAGGCCGAGCTCTTCGCCCGTTTCCGGTCGCCCGAACCGGCCCTGGCGGCCGCCGCGGAATAGGGCCCGTCAGCCGCCTGTCGTACCGGGTCCAAAGCGGGCTCGCGCAGGCCGGAAGGGCATTCCGGTGCAGGTTGCGCAGCAGCGCAGAAATCTGCTGAGCTGTCTAACCCACCTCTCTCCCCCTCTCGCCGAGCCAGTTCACGCCGGCTCGAAACCGACCACCAACCGTCCGCCCAGCGCCTTCGCGGCCTCCTCGAGCTGATCGAGCTTGGTCCCGTGATCGGGGTCGAAGATGCGGCGGACCTCGGTCTCCGTTCGGCCCATGGTGCGGGCCAGGCCTGACTTCGTCACCCCCGTCGTCTTCCAGGCCGCATACACGGCTGCCTTGGCGGCCAGCGGCGCGCCGAGCGCAATTCTGTGCCCGGCGCGAGCTGACGGCGTCGGAAGCTCCATCCCGTCCTTGATGCGTCCATGCACGGCCGCGATTACGGCCTCGCGCATCTCTCGGAGCGCATCCTCTTCCGTCACGCCGGCCGCGATCGCCTCCGGCAAGGCCGCACAATACGCGTGGATCTCGCCAGCCTCGCGCCGCAACTCCACCGGGTAGCTCCAACCGTCTGCCATCTGACCCTCCATCCGGAGGCAAAGTCGAAACGAGTTGACCTCGCCTAGAGATCGGCGGGGTCGATTGCGAGCTGGTCGCAGATCCGATGGACGTGGAAGGGAGACAACTCGCCGCTTTGGACGGTCGTGACCTTCTCGCCGCTCGAAGCCTGCAGTGCCCGCCCTTGCCTCTCGCCCTGTCCAGATCGAATGGGACGCCCCTCTTTCTGGCGTAGCGCCGTAAGGCTTGGATCAGATCGTCTCGCTTCACCTCTCCCGCTCCGTTTTCGATAAGCGAGTCTCGAACATTTTTGTGTCAGCATCAAGCGTGCTCCCACATTTTGGGCGATGGCACGAGCGTGGATGGCGCCAAGGGACCTGAACGGCCCAGCCGCGCCTTACGGTCGGGCGTGTCGGCAACTTCTAGTGCCCGGATGTGTTTTGACTGAGCGGCGATCGGGCCGGAGATGGCGACATGATAAGCTCGGCCGACGAGAGATGGTCGGCCGCCTGGTGGGTGGCCTATGGCCCGCGCCTTGCGGCGGGCCTTTTCGGCATCGCTCTCTTGAGCACCGTCTGGAACCTCCTGGCGTCGAACACCGATCGGGACGCGATCGCGGCCCAGAACGCCGCCACCATGAACCTGGAGCGTGTCCTGTCCGGAGCGCTCGACATCGAGACGGGCGCACGCGGCTTCATCCTGGTCGGGTCGGACGCCTATCTTGAGCCCTACCGGGCCTCGATCTCCACGCTCTCGGATACTCTCGCGGCCGCCAAGACGTCGTGGCTCGACAGCGGTGGCCCAGAGGGCGGCATCGCGCCGCTGTTCGGGCTCGTGGACCGCAAGCTCACAGCCGCGGTCCGCGTGGTAGAGGCGCGCAGACGCAGCTTCGACGAGGCCGTCGCGTTCCTCGCATCCGGCGAGGGCAAGGCCGCCATGGACTCCCTCCGGGCCGAGGTCACGCGCTTGCAGGATGCGGCGACGCACCGTCGCGGCGTGTTGCAGCGGCGGGACCGCCTACGCTCCACGATCCTGACCTTCGTGTCGCTCGCGGCTGCATTCGGGGCCGCCGGTTATCTTGGCTGGCTCGCCTGGTACCGGCGCAAGCTCGCCCAACGGGCGTCCGAGGCCCTGGTCGGACTCGGCGATCGCTTCCGGACGCTCGCCGACAATATCCCCCAACTCACCTGGATGGCCGAGCCGAGCGGGCAGATCTACTGGTACAACCAGCGCTGGTACGACTACACGGGCCTTGCGCCCGGGGACATGGCCAGGGATGGCTGGCGCCAGGCGCATGATCCCGAACTCGTGGAAGGGATCAGCAGCCGCTACATGGAGGCCATCCGGAGCGGCGAGCCCTGGCAGGACACTTTTCCGCTTCGCAACCGCGAAGGCGAGTACCGCTGGTTCCTGTCCCTGGCGCAGCCGATCCGGAGCGCCAACGGGAACATCCTGCGCTGGTTCGGGACCAATACCGACATCACCGAGCAGAAGCACCAGGAGCAGGAGATCGCGGCTGCCCGAGACGCGGCAGAGGAGGCCAACCGGGCGAAGAGCCAGTTCCTGGCCAACATGTCCCACGAGCTCCGCACGCCGCTCAGCGCCGTCATCGGCTACAGCGAGATGCTGGAGGAGGAGGTCGAGGAGCTCGGCGAGACGCGCCTGCTCGCCGACCTCGAGAAGATCAAGTCGAACGCCCGCCACCTCCTCAGCCTGATCAACGACGTCCTCGACATCTCGAAGATCGAGGCGAACAAGATGGAGGTCTTCGCCGAGACCTTCGCGGTGGCCGAGATGGTCAAGGATGTCGGCGCGACGGTCGAGTCGCTGATTGGCAAGAAGGGCAACACGCTGCATGTCGACGTCTCCGACGACCTCGGGACGATGCATTCGGACGTGGTCAAGATCAGGCAGGTGCTGATCAACCTGCTCAGCAACTCGGCGAAGTTCACCGAGAACGGCGCGATCCACCTGACGGCGCACCGCGAGACGGCCGAAGGGCGCGACGACGTCGTGTTCTGCGTCCGCGACACCGGCCTCGGCATGACCGAGGAGCAGGTCGCGAAGCTGTTCGAGCGTTTCGCGCAGGCCGACGCTTCGACGACGCGCCGCTTCGGCGGCACCGGGCTCGGCCTCGCCATCACCAAGGCGTTCAGCGGCATGCTGGGAGGCGCGGTCTCGGTCGAGAGCCGGGCCGGCGAGGGCTCGGTCTTCACGATGACGGTGCCGGCGACCCTGCCTGAGCCCCTCCGGGAAGAGGCCGATGAGCTCGACCCTCTGGCGACGGGAGAGGGCGTGGTGCTCGTGATCGACGATGACGCAGCCACCCGCGACCTCCTGACCCGGTTCCTGACCAAGGAAGGCTTCACGGTCAGGGTCGCGGCTGACGGGCGCTCCGGGCTGGAACTCGCGGAGGCTCTGAAGCCGCGCGTGATCCTGCTCGACGTGACGATGCCCCGGATGGACGGTTGGGAGGTGCTGCGCAGCTTGAAGGACAACCCTTACCTGTCCGCGATCCCGGTCGTGATGTGCACGGTGCTGGAGGAGCAGAGTCTCGGCTTCTCGCTCGGCGCGACCGATTACCTCTTGAAGCCCGTCAATTGGGAGCGCCTGAAGGAAGTTTTGGCTCGGGTCGAACGCGACACGCCGAAAGGCGACGTCCTGATCGTCGACGACGATCCCGACACCCGGGCCAGGCTCGAGTCTCTCCTGGCCAAGAACGGCTGGACCGTGACCGAAGCCGAGAACGGGCGCGCCGCGCTGGAGGCCGTCGGGCGGCGCGTGCCGGCGCTGGTTCTGCTCGACCTCAACATGCCGGAGATGGACGGTTTCACGTTCCTGCGCGAGTTCCGGTCGGTTGCCGCCCAGTCCATCATCCCGGTTATCGTCATGACCGCGCGAGACCTGACCGCGGCGGAGCGGGCGGAGCTGAAGGGCGGCGGCGCCCGCATCCTGGAAAAGGGCAATCTCAGCATGCGGGAACTCGCCAACCACGTCCGCAGCCTTCCGACCAGCGCGGCGCGGGCGGAAGCGCCTCGGGTTCCCGCCCCGGCGACGGCCTGACCGCATGGACCTCGAGACCTCACGTCTCATCAAACGGGGGCTGCCGCTCTACAGTGCGCTGGCGGCGGCCTTGCTCGTGCTTACGCTCGGCGCGACCCTCCATCTCGGCCGCGAAATCTTCGTGCCGGTGGCGCTCGCTGTGCTGTTGAGCTTCGTCCTGGCGCCCGGCGTGAGAGCGCTGCAGCGCCTAGCGGTGCCTCAGAGCGCGGCGGTCCTGCTGACGGTGCTGCTGGCCTTCGGGGCGTTCGCTCTCCTGGCCGGGATCATGGGAAGCCAGCTCGCCGGGCTCGGGGCGGACCTGCCGAAATATCAGAGCACGGTCAGGGCCAAGATCGGAGCGTTCGCGGGCGTCGGGTCCGGCGGGACGCTCGGGCGCGTGATGGAGGCTTTTGAGGGGATCGAGCACGAGATCGAGCAGCTGGGCGCGCCGCGCGGCGCCTCGAGAAACGGTCTGGCGCCCTCCGCCGGCTCTCGGCCGACGCCGGTCGTGGTGCAGGAGCGGGGCGGGCTGCTCGGCACGCTCGGCGGCTTCGTGTCGCCGCTGCTGCACCCGCTCGCCACGACGGGGCTCGTCCTGATCTTCGTCATCTTCGTCCTCGCCGGCCGCGAGGATCTCAGGAACCGGTTCGTCCGCCTGCTCGGAACCGACGATATCCAGCACACGACGGTCGTGATCGACGACGCCGCCCGCCGGCTGAGCCGGTTGTTCCTGATGCAGCTCGGGCTGAACACGGCCTTGGGGGCGGTGATCGCCCTCGGGCTCTGGACCATCGGTATCCCGAGCGCCGTGCTCTGGGGAATCCTGGCCGGCACCCTGCGCTTCGTGCCCTATATCGGCGCCGTCGCGGGGGCGATGCCGCCCCTCGCGCTCGCGATCGCCGTAGACCCGGGCTGGTCGATGCTGCTCTGGACGGCGCTCCTGTTCGTGATCGTCGAACCGATCGTCGGCCACCTTCTGGAGCCTCTCCTGTTCGGGCACAGCACGGGGCTATCTCCTGTGGCCGTGATCCTGTCCGCGACGGTCTGGACGTTCCTGTGGGGACCGATCGGCCTGGTGCTCGCGACGCCGCTCACCGTCTGCCTCGTCGTGCTCGGGCGGCATGTCGGCCGGCTCGGCTTCATCGACGTCATGCTGGGCGATCAGCCCGCCCTCTCTCCGCCGGAGATCTTCTACCAACGCATGCTGGCGGGAGACCCTTCGGAAGCGATCCTGCAAGCGCGCGAGTTCCTGCGCGAGCGGGCTCTGTCCACCTACTACGACGAGGTCGCGCTCGAGGCGCTCCGGCTCGCGCACGAGGACGTCGCCCGGGGACGGCTGACTCCCGAGCGTCAGGATGTCCTGAGGCGATCGACGGGCGAGCTCATCGACAACCTCGAAGCCGCGATCCACGATCCACGTCCCAAGGGCGGCCAGATCGGCGCCGAGGCAGCCGCCGCCGTGCTGGTCGCCGGACCCGACCGGGGAGCCTCCACGGTCGTGGTCGCGCGCTCGGACCTGCGTCCCGAATGGCAGGGTCCCGTGCCGGTGGTCTGCTTCGCCAAGCCGGACACGCTGGACGAAATCATCGCCAGGATGCTGGCCCAGGTCCTGAACAAGCACGGCATCGCGGCGGATGTGCTCCCCTCGGACGCCAACCGGGACGGCGAGGCGACGCCCGCCCTTCCTGGCAATGTCAGGATGGTGTGCCTGTCCTATGTGGAGCCCTTGAGCACGCTCCATCTGCGCTACGCGATCCGTGTAGCGCGGAAGCGCTTTCCGGGATCGGGCGTCGTGCTGGGAATCTGGCGAGAGCGCGATCCGGTCATGGGCCGTCAACTCGGCCGTTCGGCGCGGGCGGACGATGTCGCTCCCACGATCGGCGCCGCATTGTCGGCCGTCCTCGCGGCCGCGACGCTCAAAAGGCCCATCCAGGCAACCGCCCCATCCCGGCCCGAGGCCGCCCGGAACGGCCGTGCTGCGGCCCTTGCATCGTGACCGGGAACCCGAATCCGCTAAAGGTCCGGCCCGGGCTTCGTCAGCGCCTCGATCTGCGTCAGCAAGCGGGCGAAATCGACCGGCTTCGGGTGGTAGTCATCGCAGCCGGCCGAGATCGCCTTTTCCTTGTCGCCCGACATCGCGTGGGCGGTCAGCGCGATGATGGGGACCCGGGCCGCTTCCGGGGACGCCTTGATCAGGCCCGCCGCGGTCCAGCCGTCCATGATCGGCAGGTTCATGTCGAGGAGCACGACGTCGGGACGCTCGGCGCGCGCCTTGTCCACCGCTTGCTGGCCATCCGTCGCCAGGATCACCTCGTAGCCGCGGCGCCTCAGGCGCCGGGAGAGGAAGTCCCAGATCTCCTCGTGATCCTCGACAAGAAGCACGCGCGTCATCCTGGTCTCCCGCGCCGGGTAGGTGGAGAGCCCAGGCCGCCGGCGCGGCCGAGGCCGGGACGCCTGCCCGGGAACGCTCGACAACGCACGCTCGTGCCATACGGTCCATGGGGGCCGGAAGGAAGCGGGCGCGTGCGCCTTCACGGCATCCGGCGGTCCACACGGCTTGCATCGACGGGTCGCCGTCGGGCTCGGCGGCGCGGCGAAGCCGCCGCCCCGAGCGTCACCGCCCCATGATCCCCGCGGAAGCCGAGCGGCAGGGCGACACCGTGGCGCGGGCGCTGTCGGCGTTCGTCCGGGCGGAGTTTCATGCGCCCGTCGCGAGCCTGACCGGGATGATCGACATCCTGGCGGAGGATGCGGCTCAGGCGGGACTAAGCGAATACGCGGACGACCTCATCAGGATGCGGGCCGCCGGCGCGCGCCTCTCGGGGCTTGTCGACGCGTCGCTGGAGCGAATGAGCGACGAGGCTCCCGACGCCGGCGCCGCGACCGGGAAGTTGCGGCATGATCTCCGGACGCCGATCACGGCGATCCTGGGCTACGGGGAGCTCATGGCCGAGGAGGCTCGGGAAAAGGGCGACACCCAGCTCTTCGAGCCGCTGGCCGACATGCTGGACGCCGCCGGGCGTCTCCTGCGCGAGATCGACCGGCTCGTCGCGTTCTCGAAGGCCTCGGATGCCGCCGGAGGCACCGAAGCCGTGATCCCGGAACTGCTGCGCAAAGGCATCCAGGTCGCAAATCAGCTGTCGCGCCACGAGACGCCGACCGGCGCGAGCCCCCTCGGGCGCATCCTCGTTGTCGACGACAACGCCTCCATGCGCGATCTCGTCTCGCGTCGCCTCCTTCGCCAGGGGCATCACGTCTCGACCTGCGGCAGCGGCCAAACGGCGCTCGACATGACCGTCGAGGGCGCATTCGATCTCCTCTTGCTCGACTTGATGATGCCCGGCATGGATGGCCTCGAGGTGCTGAAGCGGCTGCGGGCGCGAGCCAGCACGCGCGCCATGCCGGTCATCGTGATCTCCGCGCTTGACGAGATCGAGGCCGCCGTGAGGTGCATCGAGGCAGGCGCCGACGACTTCCTGTCGAAGCCCTTGAACGAGACCCTGCTGCGCGCACGTATCGCCTCGTCCCTCGATCGCAAGTTCCTCCGCGACCGGGAGCAGGACGCGACGCAGCGGCTCGAGGTCGAGCAGGAGCGCTCCGAGGCCCTTCTCCGGAACGTCCTTCCGGCCGGGGTCGTCAAGCGCCTCCGGCAGGGCGAGACCGTGATCGCCGACCACTTCGACGATGTCACGGTCCTGTTCTGCGACCTTGTCGGGTTCACCGCCTTGTCGGCACGTCTCGAACCGGCCGAGACCCTCCAACTCCTGAACGAGATCTTCTCCGGGTTCGACCTCCTCGCGGAGGAGAACGGCCTCGAGAAGATCAAGACCATCGGGGACGCCTACATGGTGGTCGGAGGCATACCGGAGCCGGTCGAGGATCATGCCCGGCGGGTGGTCAAAATGGCGCGCGGGATGGCGGGTGTCGTGGCCGCGGCGGGTCGCGGGGAGGCGCTCGGGGTCCGCATCGGCATCGATACCGGCCCGGCCGTGGCGGGCATCATCGGCACGCGGAAGTTTTTCTACGACGTCTGGGGCGACACGGTGAACACGGCGAGCCGCCTGGAGGCGTCCTGCGAACCGGGCCGCATCCATCTCTCATCGGCCGCGCGCGACGCCGTCGGAAGCGGGCTCTCTTTCGAGAGCCGTCCCCCCATCGAGGTCCACGGCAAGGGACTGATGCGGACCTTCTACCTCGCCGAAGAGGGTTGACGCCCCTTCCCAATCGAGGCCGGGAGGCGGTCAGGTTCCGCGTCGAGCACGTCGCGCACCCGGGCCGCGAGGTCGGCGAAGGTGAAAGGCTTGCCGATCATGCGCACATCGGGATCGAGCCGCCCGTGATGCACGATGGCGTCGCGCGCATATCCGGTCGTGAACAGCACCCGGAGGTCCGACCGTTGATCTCGGGCCGCGTCCGCGAGTTCGCGGCCGGTCATCCCACCCGGCAGCACCACGTCCGTGAAGAGGAGATCGACCCGGTCCTGAAGCTGCTCCAGGAGCCGCAGCGCGGCTCCGCCATCCTCCGCCTCGATGACGTGATAGCCCAGCTCACGCAGGGCTTCGACCGAGTAGGCCCGCACGTCCTCGTCGTCCTCGACGACGAGGATCACCTCCCCTCGCTGACCCTCTGGCACCCGCGAGGGCGCGGCAGCCTCCTCGCCCTCGGAGGCGCCGAACAGCCGCGGCAGGTACAGGCTGACCGTCGTCCCCTGCCCTTCCTCGGATTCCAGCTTCACATGCCCACCCGATTGCTTGACGAAGCCGTACACCATGGACAGGCCGAGGCCGGTGCCCCGGCCGACATCCTTCGTGGTGAAGAACGGCTCGAAGACGCGGGCCATCACGTCTCGCGTCATGCCGCACCCGGTGTCGGTCACGCGGACGGATACGTACTGGCCGAGCGTCGCTTCGCCCATCTCGTGCGCAAGAGTTTCGTTGGAGGTCTCGATTCTGAGCCTGCCCCCCTCCGGCATCGCGTCACGGGCGTTTACGGCGAGGTTGAGGAGGGCGTTCTCGAGCTGGTTCGGATCGGCCTCCACACGCCACACGCCGCCGGCCAGCACCGTGTCGATCTCGATCGGCTCGCGAAGCGTGCCTCGCAGAAGGTCCGACATCCCGATGACGAGCTCGTTGACGTCGATCGGCTTCGGGTCGAGCGGCTGCCGGCGCGAGAAGGCGAGAAGGCGTTGCGTCAAAGTCGCGGCGCGTTGGGCGCCCCGCATCGCGTTCTCGGCCGCGCGACGCAGGCGGCCTGAATCCTCGGGCAGGTTGCGGCCGAGGATCTCCAGGTTCCCGGTCACGATCTGGAGCAGGTTGTTGAAATCGTGAGCGATGCCGCCCGTGAGCTGACCGACCGCTTCCATCTTCTGACTTTGCCGCAGCGCCTCCTGGATCCGCTCCTGCTCGGCGACCGCCATGGCGACCCGCTCTTCCAGGGTCGCGTTGAGCGCCTGCAGCTCGACCGCCTTCCGGTCCAGCTCGGCATAAAGAGCGACCACACCCTTGTTGGTGCTTTCGAGCTCGTCGTTCAGGCGGGCGGTCTCCTCCTGCCGGCCCTTGAGCTCGTCGAGGCTGCGCAGCAGCTCCTGGTTGTGGGCCCGGACCTCGGCGACAGGATCGCCGGCGGCTTCGGTTGTAAGCAGCCGCGACATCTCGGCGATGGCCGGGGGCGCGACCTCGGACCTGCCCCTCGGCAGCCGCTTGTCGAGCGTGACGGTTGTGCCCCTGCCGGCCTCGCTCTCGATGCCTACCTGATCCATGAGGCGGCGCGCGCCCACGATGCCGATCCCGAGCCCGGTCGAGCTCTTGAACCGGCCGCCGAGGACGGCGTCGAGATCGCGAATTCCGGGCCCCGCATCCCGCACCGTGACGATGAGGCTCTGCGGCAGGTCGGCGCCGCTGAGGGCGAACTCGGCCCGCCCACCGACCGCGTAGCCGACCGCGTTGCGGGCGATCTCCGAGACGGCGGTGGCGATCCGGGTCTGGTCCTGCGTCTCGAAGCCGAGAAGCGTGGCGATGCGGCGCGCTCGCTGGCGGACCGCGACCACGTCGGCCTCCCGCTCGAGCGGCACCGCGAGGATGAACCAGGAGCTCACGGGGCCTCACCTCGCGCGACCAGAACCGTGACGTCGTCGCGGCCTCTGCCGAAATCCCGGTACAGGACGCCCGCTATCAGGGCCGGGTGGCGCTGCGACAGGCCCGGATAACTGTCCAGATTCCAGCTCGTGCCGAGCCCGTCCGAGCACAGGATGACGAGCGGGATCCGCTCGAACGGATAGGTAAACTCCTGGACGCGCTTCGCCACGTGCCCGGCGGTGCCGTTATGCGACACCATGCGGCGCGCCCCCTCGTCGGTGATCAGCACGCCCGCGACGTTGCCGATCCCGGCGAACACGACGCTCCTCCGTTCCATGTCGACATCGGCCACCGAGATGGCGGCGCCGCGGGTCGACCGCAGGGCGGCGTGCATGCGGTCGAGGAGCTCGCCCGGGGACAGCAGGGGACCCGCCGTGAAGATCCCGACGGCTGCATGGGCCGCATCCGCGGCCGACGGCCCGTGCCCGAGCCCGTCCGCGACCATCAGCTTGAATCCGCTCCCGTGCGCCTTGACGCACCAGGCGTCGCCGCATGCCTCCTCACCGCTCTTCGGCAGGTTGACCGCCCCGGAGAGGGGCTCCGGCCGCGCCTCCATTGCCGACGGACGCCCCGGCTCCAGGCGCACCAGGATCGCCGTGCCGAGACCCGGCCGGGAATAAATGTCCGTGACATGCGAACCGCGGGTGATCGCCCCGAGGCCGGTGCCGGGGCTGCCGGCCGTCGAATGGCCGTCTCGCAGCGATGCCGCCACGTCCGCCATGCCGGATCCCTTGTCGAGGGCGAGGCACTCGAGGCCGCTGCCCGTGCGGTCGGCGTAGGTGCCGACGAGGAGCTCGCCCCCGGCGCCATGCTTGATCAGGTTCGTGGCGAGCTCCGTCGCCACGATGGCGACCCGACCTGAATCCTCCTCCCCGAACCCGAGGCCCCGCGCGATCGCGACCGCGCCGCGGCGCGCCGCGGCAATCTGGGATACCTCCTGGACCGCGATCGCCCGCATTGCCGTTACTTCCAACGCATGATGCTGACGCGGGTCCCTTGGCCGACGACGGAGTGGATCTCGAACTCGTGCGACAGCCGCTTGGCTCCGCTCAGGCCCAAGCCCAGCCCGCCGCCGGTCGTGTAGCCGTCCTTCAACGCCACTTCGAGGTCGGGAATACCGGGCCCTTGGTCCTCGAAGGTGAGACGAAGCCCGCTTCGCGGCCCGTTCTGCACGATTTCGATCCGGGCCGTGCCGCCTCCGCCGTAATCGAGGGTGTTTCGCGCGAGCTCGCTCGCGGCCGTGACGATCTTCGTCTGGTCGACGAGCCCGAACCCCACCTCGATTGCGCGGGTCCGCACCAGCTGCCGGGCCCTCACCACATCGGCGGAGGCCTGAATCGGAAGGTCGTCAACCCTCGCCACGACCATCGGCGCCCTCCGCCGCGTCGCCAGCGCCGACGAGCCGCGCCCCGATGAGCGCCATGCCGCGCTCCACGTTCAGCGCCGTCATCACTCCGGTGAGCGACAGGCCGAGCTCGACAAGGGTGATGGCGACCGCAGGCCGCATGCCGACCACGACCGTGTTCGCGTCGAGCAGGCGCGACACGGCCGCGATGTTGTCGAGCATGCGGCCCATGAACGAGTCGACGATCTCCAGCCCCGAGATGTCGATCAGCACGCCCCTCGCGCCCGTCGCCACGATCTTGGCCGAGAGATCCTCCTCGAGCGCGATGGCAAGCTGGTCGTGCATGTCGACCTGCACCGTGACCAGCAGGGCGCGCCCGAGCTTCAGGATCGGAATGCGGTCCATGTGGGTCAGTCCCGAGCGGCCGATGCGATCGCGGCCTTGCTCCGGACCACGGTTCGGCCCGTGCGCTGCAGAGCGAGCGCGAAGGCGTCCGCGAGAGAGGCTTTCGAGACCACGTTCAGCTCGACCCCGAGATGGACCATCGTCTGCGCGATCTGCGGCCGGATGCCCGATACGATGCAATCGGCCCCCATCAGGCGCGTGGCCGCGATCGTCTTCAGGAGGTGCTGCGCCACCAGGGTGTCGACCGTCGGCACGCCCGTGATGTCGATGATGGCGATCTCGGCGGACTGGTCGACAATGGATTGAAGCAGGTTCTCCATCACGACCTGGGTGCGGGCCGAATCGAGCGTGCCGATCAGAGGCAGCGCCAGGATGCCGTCCCACAGCTTGACCACGGGCGTCGAGAGCTCCGAGATCTCCTCCTGCTGGCGGGCCACGACCTCCTCGCGGCTCTTCTGGTACACTTCCGTCGTGTAGAGCCCGAGGCTGTCGAGAAGCTGCGTGACGCGCCAGAACTCCTCGGCCAGCGCCGTCGGGTCCTTGGCGAATTCCTTGCGCAGGCGCTCGAACAGGGGCTGCTTCAGGGACAGCACGAAGGTCGCCGTATCGCTCGGGCTGAAGCCCTGCGCGGCGCGCGAGCGCGACACCTCGGCCAGCAATTCGCGCACGCGGCCCTCGGGCGCCGACGTATCGCCGGAGGCGAGCGCCTGCTGAAGGGCGGCCAGCACGTCCCGGCACTGCGTCTGCAGCTCGCCATCGCGGATCCGTCCGCCGCCCGTGCCGCCCGCCGCCTTCAGGAGCGAGACCCAGGCGGCCAGCAGCTCGCTTGCGTGCTCATCCATAAGTCGCGCCAAAACCGACATGTCGCTTCCATTCGCCATCGGACGCGCCTCGTCCCTGCCTGCCTTGCGGCCACCCGCCATCGGGCTTGCGTGTCTCCATAGGGGGCACGGTCGCGCTTGTCGCCTGCCGAGGGCGGCTCTGTCGGGGATGAACGGCAGAGCCCGAGCCCCAAACGCGGCGACGGCCTTGCGGGAAGCAGAGCACGGTTGTCAGACGCGCGCTCGGATGCAAACTGCGGCCCCGATGCGCAAGTCGCGAACCTGGATGCTGCCATGACGGCCACAGCTGCTGCCCTCGTCCCGACCAACGAGGCCGGCGAGGACCTCATCTTCGCGGTCCATGACGGCATCGCCCGCATCACCTTCAATCGACCGCAGGCCCGCAACGCCCTCACCTTCGCCATGTACGAGCGGCTGGCCGAGATCTGCCGGGAGGTCGAGGACGATCCATCGGTCAGGGCCATGATCCTGACCGGGGCCGGCGAAAAGGCGTTCGCGTCCGGAACCGACATCTCGCAATTCCGGCAGTTCAAGACCGCGGATGACGCGCTCGAATACGAATCCCGCATTGACCGCGTGCTCGGCACGCTGGAGCAATGCCGGGTGCCGACGATCGCAGCGGTCGCGGGGGCGTGCACCGGCGGCGGCGCCGGCATCGCGGCCTGCTGCGACCTGCGCATCGGCGCCGCGAACGCGAGATTCGGCTTTCCGATCGCCCGCACGCTCGGCAATTGCCTGTCCATGTCGAACATCAGCCGCCTCACCGCGCTGATCGGACCGGCGCGCGTGAAGGACATCATCTTCACGGCCCGCATGGTGGACGCGAGCGAGGCGCTGGCGGTCGGTCTTCTGACGGAAGTGGTAGAGGAGCCCGCGGCGCTCCTCGAGAGGGCGGAGGCTGTCGCCCGCACCATCGCGGGCCACGCCCCGCTGACGCTCAAGGCCACCAAGGAGGCAGTCCGGCGCATCACCAAGCGCCTGACCCGCGAAGAGGGCCAGGACCTCATCCTGATGTGCTATATGAGCCAGGACTTCAGGGAGGGAATGGACGCGTTCCTCACCAAGCGACCACCGCATTGGCGGGGCGAGTGACGGCTCCCGACCCCTGCAGAGCGCTCGGGATCACGGCCAGGGTTCGGCCGGGTTCCTCTAAGCGGGCTCCGGGACCCGGTCCTCGACGCAAACTTTCGTAGAGATGCGCCCGAACGTGGCGTCGCGGTCCTGAACAGGCCCGGGCGCAGGAATGTTGAAGCAGGAACGGGGCGGGCGCTCGCCCGCGGTGTCGAGAACGCTTTTCAGAAACTCGAGCCCCTCGGGATCGACCGAGAGGGCGCCTGCATCGAGATGGGGCACGTAGAATGCTCCCGAACGGGGGCCGACATTGTTCTAAGAACGTCGGCCTCCCCGATTGGTTCGAAAATTGTTTCTGGCAGATGTCTCGGCAGCCTGACGATCATCCGGGAACGCGGGCGACCTGTGCCGTGGTTGAGGCGGCCTGCCGCCGCGCTCCGCCCTGAGCCGCTGGGATAAGGCCGCCTCATCCTCGGCGGCCGCTCGCCTGGGGGTGGGGGCCAGGGTGAAGCGGCGAAGGCGGATCAATCCCTCAGGAGGGAGAAGCGCAGCTCGCTGACCTGCCGCGACACCTCGCCCGGCGACAGGATGCAGGGCGGGAAGTGGGAATGGTTCGGCGCGTCCGGGAAGCGTTGCGGCTCCAGGGCGACGCCGCCGTTGCGGCCGTAGCGGACGCCGCCGAGGCCGGCGACCGGCATGTCGAGCAGGTGCCCGTCATAGAGCTGCAGGCCGGGCTCCGTGGTCCAGAGCTCCATGGCGATGCCGCTCACCGGCGACGCCAGCGTCGCCGCGTGCGCAAGCATCGGCTCCCCGGCCCGCTCCCGGCGGAACACATGGTTCACGTCGTAATCGACCGGCGCCCCCTTCGGGCGAATCGGGCGGGCCGTCCTGAAATCGAACGGCGTCTCCCCGACGGGCCTGATCTCGCCCGTCGGGATGAGCTCCCCGTCCGTCGGGGTGACGTGGTCGGACGCGATGAAGAGGAGGTGGTCGCGGACATCCGCCGAACCGTCGAGGTTGTAATAGCTGTGCGTCGTGAGGTTCACGGGCGTCGGCTCGTCGGCGAACGCCTGAAGGCTGATCCGCAGGGTCGCGGGCTCGACGAGCTCGTAGCTTGCAAGGGCGAACAGGCGCCCCGGATAGCCCATCTCCCCGGCCTCCGAGACAAGGCCGAGATGGACGCGCGTCTCGTCATGCGCGAGCAGCGACCAGATTCGGGTGCCGAAGCCGACGGGGCCGCCATGCAGGGCGTTGCCCTTCTCGTTCGGGACGACATCGACAATGCGCCCGCCGAGTCGAAACCGCGCGCCGCCGATCCGGTTCGCGTAGCGGCCGACGATCGCGCCGAAATAGGGCGAGTGAGCCCGGTAATGCTCGAGCCGCTCGAGGCCGAGCACCACATGCCGAGGCTCGTCTCGTCCTGGCGCGACCAGGTCCCGCAGGACGGCGCCCCAGGTGATGATCCGAGCCTCGAGCCCCGCGCCCCGCAGCGTCACCTCCGCGACCTCGACGCCGTCGCAGCGCCCGAACGTCCGGATGCTCATGTGAGGCCCATGCGCGAGAGTGCGGCCGGAAACCCCCGGATACCGGCGTCGACAGCGAAGAGGTGTCCGGCCATGAGGTCCGTTCCGCGATCGCGACCTCGGGCCGCCGTGGTGACGAAGAGCGTCGATAGGTCGGGACCGCCGAACGCGGCCTTGGTGACCTGCGCGGTCGGCATCGGGACGATCAGGGCCGGCTCGCCCTCGGGGGTGAAGCGCGTCACCCGCGCGCCGCCGAAATGGCAGATCCAGACGTGCCCCTCGACGTCGACGGCAAGGCCGTCGGGATGGCCGTCGCCCGGCCCGAAGGTCACGAAGTCCTCCCGAGGGCCGGGCGTCCCGTCGGATCCGACAGCATGCCGGTAAACGCGGCCGTTTGCGCTGTCCGCCACATAGAGGACGCGCCGAACGGCGTCGATCGCCGGCCCGTTGGTCACGATCGCGCTCTCCCCGAACCGGACAAGGCCCACCTCCGACCAGCGATAGAAGGAGCCGGTCGGGCGTCGATCGGTGTCGTTCAGGGAGCCGAAATAGATCGATCCATCCGGCCCGACGCAGGCATCGTTCAACCGATTTCCAGGACGGTCGGGTTCCGGCCGGAGAACGGTCTCCGGCGTCCCCCCGACGAGCGAAAGCCGGGCGAGGCCGGATTTCAGCCCGAGCACGAGGGTCTCGGGCTCGGTCGTGAGGAGGACAAAGCCGATCCGCTCGCTGAGCGGCAGCGTTCGGGCGTCTGCTGGGCTCTCGGGCCGCCAGGACCACAACGCCTCGCCGTCAATGTCGACCCAATACAGAGTGCGAATGCGTTCGTCCCAGATCGGCCCCTCACCGAGGATGCAGCCGCACGCGACCGCGACCCGGGGTCGCTCGGCATGGATCGGGACCGTCATCGCTCAGAGCCCGTTCTCTCACGCTATGACTTGATCGCGGCGATGCGGGCCGCCACGCGGACGAGGCTGAGATCCGATCCGGCCGGGCCGGTGATCGAGAGCCCGAGAGGGGCGCCGAGCCGGGTCGCGAGCGGCGTCGTGACCTGCGGGACGCCGGACAAACCGGACAGACAGAGGAGGTTCAGGGCCTTGGCCCGGTAGCTGTCGAGCGCCTCCTCGCCCTCGGTCAGGAGCGGCGCCACGTCCGGCATGGTCGGCAGGAGGAGGATGCCGTCGCGGCCGAGAAGAGCCGTCATGCGGTCCCGGAACTGCGCCCGGCAAGCCATCCCGTCTTCGACCTCCGAATCTGTGACGCCGCGCGCGAAGGCGAAACGCTCGGCCACGCCCTGCCCGAGCGGCATGCGGTGGCGCTCGATGATCTCGCCATCCGATTCCCAGGCCTCGCGCCCCTGGAGGCGCCGCATCGCCCAGTAGAGCGGCTCGAAGCCGGCGGAGGGCGCGGCCTCCACCATGGCGGCGGGCCCGAGCAAGCGCTCGATCCCCTGCACGATCGGGGCGAGCACCGCCCTGACCTCCGTGTCCAGCATCGCGAAGGCGTCCGCGGCAATGAGCAGCCGCGGCCGCTCCGACACGGGCTGCGGGTCGACCCCCAGCATCACGGCCGCGACGGTTTCGAAGACGTCCGGCGTTCGGGCGAAGAAGCCGCAGGTGTCGAAGGAGGGCGCGAGATCAAGGCAACCCTCGAGCGAAACGCGCCCGTGGCTCGGCCGGATGCCGAACAATCCGCAATGGTTGGCGGGCCCGCGAACCGACCCGCCTGTATCGGACCCGAGCGCGGTGTCGCAGAGCCCGTTCGACACGGCCGAGGCGGAGCCAGACGACGAGCCGCCCGGGATGCGGTCCGGCGCGCCGCCATTCACGGGAGTGCCGAAATGGGCGTTCTTGCCGTTCAGCGAGAAGGCAAACTCGTCCGTGTGCGTCTTGCCGACGAATCGAGCGCCGGCATCGAGCAGCATCTGCACGGCCGGCGCCGTCCTCGCCTTGACGCCGGATGTCGCGAGAACCGCAGGGGAGCCGCCCCCGGTTGGGTAGCCCGCGACGTCGAACAGGTCCTTGGCCGCGAAGGTCAAGCCGGCGAGACGCCCGGACGAGGCGTTCGGGACGGCAACCGCCGGATACGGCATGAAGGCGCGAGCCGGGTCATTGTCGAGCAGCATGGTCTCTCCGGTTCGCCGAGGCCCGTCCGAACGCTCGACCATACCACGACGGCTGGGCCATGCGACCGCGCCCAGAGCGACGCGTTCGGAGCGTCCGCGCCAACCCCGGGACGACCTGCACGAAAAAGCACGCGCCAACATTGACCAGTTCCAGCGTCAGCCTCAACACTCCGCCGGCGTCCGCCCCGGGCGCCAACTAACCGGAGTTCCGATTGTTCTACCGCGAGGCAGGCCAGTTCAAGACGCACTACGCGAAGGATATGGCCGTTTTTCCGCTGCGCGAGGACCGGATCGGCATGGCGGCGATCCTGTTGCTGGCGTTCGTCGCGCTGCCGCTCTTCGCCAATGATTACTTCCTGAACGTTGTCATGATCCCGTTCCTGATCTACGCGCTCGCGGCGATCGGGCTGAACATCCTCGTCGGCTATACGGGGCTCCTGTCGCTCGGAACGGCAGGTTTCATGGGAGTGGGGGCCTATGCCTGCTACAAGCTCACCACCTTCTTCCCGGGCGTGAGCATCGTCGCCTGGATCCTCGTCTCCGGGCTCTTTTCCAGCCTGGTCGGCCTCGTGTTCGGGTTGCCGAGCCTCCGGATCAAGGGCTTCTACCTCGCGGTCGCGACGCTCGCGGCGCAGTTCTTCCTATCCTGGGCCTTCCAGCGCGTGCCCTGGCTCTACAACAACAACATCTCGGGCGCGATCGAGGTGCCGACCCGGACCGTGTTCGGGGTCGCGGTAACCGGACCTACAGCCTCGCCGTCGGTGCGCTATCTCGTCGTCCTCGGAATCGTATCCCTCCTGACCGTTGTGGCCTCGAACCTCGTCCACGGCCGCATCGGGCGCATGTGGATGGCGGTCCGCGACATGGATCTCGCGGCCGAGCTCATCGGCATCCGGCTCCTGCCGGCAAAGCTTCTCGCATTCGCGGTCTCGTCCTATCTCTGCGGGGTCGCGGGCGCGCTCCTCGTGTTCCTGTGGTACAGCTCGGCTGAGCCGGACGTGTTCTCCATCAACCTGTCCTTCCTGGTCCTGTTCATGGTGATCATCGGAGGGCTTGGCTCGCTCGTGGGTTCGTTCCTCGGAGCCGGGCTCATCTACCTCCTGCCGATCGCGCTCCGGACGATCCTCCCGGCGGTGGGCCTCGACGTCGCTCCCTCGTCGATCGAGCACCTCACCTTGATGGTCGTCGGTGCGCTCATCATCGTGTTCCTGATCGCCGAGCCGCACGGCCTCGCCCGCCTTTGGCAGACCGGGAAGCAGAAGCTCCGGGTATGGCCGTTCCCCTACTGATGGGCGTCGACTAAAGTCGGCCCCACCGATGAGGTGACCGTCGGCCGAAACTGCGGCAGATGAGCAACCAAGGCGGCGTGCGCCTCGAACGAATATCCAGGAGGAACCGATGCTGAAACGTGCACTCGCGCTCGGGGTGGTGGGAGCGGCCCTCGTGGCCGGCTCGGCTCCGGCGACCGCGCAGGAGGGGATCTACGTCCCGCTCTTCACCTATCGAACCGGCCCGTTCTCGGGCTCGGGCACTTTCATCGCCAACGGCATGCGTGACTACCTTGCCATGCTGAACGAGCGTGATGGCGGCATCGGCGGGGTCAAGCTCGTCGTCGAGGAATGCGAGACGGGGTACGACACCAAGAAGGGCGTCGAATGCTATGAATCCGTGAAGGGCAAGAAGCCCGTCATGGTGAACCCCTGGTCGACCGGCATCACCCTGCCTCTGATACCCCGGGCCGCGGTCGACAAGGTGCCCGTCCTGTCGATGGCCTACGGCCTCTCGGCCTCCGCCGACGGCACGCGCTTTCCTTGGATCTTCAACCCGCCCAACACCTATTGGGACGGGGCGTCGATGATCATCAAGTATATCGGCGAGCAGGAAGGCGGCCTCGACAAGCTCAAGGACAAGAAGATCGGCTTCATCTATCTCGATGCCGGCTTTGGCAAGGAGCCGATCCCGTTGCTGGAGCAGCTCGCGAAGGATTACGGCTTCGAGCTGAAGATGTACCCGGTCGCCGGGACCGAGATGCAGAACCAGTCCTCGCAGTGGCTCGGCGTGCGCCGCGACCGGCCGGATTACATGCTGATGTACGGCTGGGGCGCGATGAACCCGACCGCTGTCAAGGAGGCCGTCAAGATCAACTATCCGATGAACAAGTTCATCTCGATCTGGTGGCCGTCCGAGGACGATGCGCGCGGCGCGGGTCCCGGCGCGAAGGGGTTCAAGACGCTGAACTGGCACGCGGTCGGGACCAACTTCCCGGCCCTCAAGGACATCCAGAAGCATGTTGTTGACAAGGGGCAGAGCCAGTCGGCGAAGGAGCAGGTCGGCGAGGTGCTCTACAATCGCGGCGTCTACAACTCGATGCTGATCGCCGAAGGCATCGCCAATGCGCAGAAGATCACCGGCAAGAAGATGGTGACCGGGGAGGATGTCCGGCGCGGGCTGGAGAGCCTCGATCTTTCGGCCGCGCGCCTGAAGGAGCTCGGCTTCGAAGGGTTCGCCGATCCGATCAAGCTCAACTGCCAGGACCATAACGGGCACAAGGCGGCCTTTATCCAGGAGTTCGACGGCAAGAACTACGTCAAGATCACGCAACCGATCGAGCCGCTCGCCACCAAGGTCGAGCCCCTGCAGGAGGCGGCCGCCAAGGACTACGTCGACAAGAATGCGGGCTGGCCGAAGCGGACGGAGGCCTGCGACAAGTCCTCCTAAGGAGCGTCTGATCTCGTTCGACGTGTCATTGTCGGTTTATTCCCGCGATGACCGCGGATAGCTTTGACGGGGTCGTACAACTTCGGTTCGGACGATCCCGTCTGTGTCCCTGATCGAGAACGAGCGCACGAAGCTCCCCGCATCCTGGTTGAACTCGATCTCGGCTGCATCGATTGCGGTCGGCGGCTTCGCGCAGCTTGTGCCGCTTCTTGGCGGCTCTCCCGCAACCCAGGCGGCGACGGGCTGGCTCAGCGCCGCTTTGATCGCGCTCGGTCTCACGCTACATGTTGCTGCGCGCCGATGGTTAGGAAGGCTGCGGGAATGAGCATCTTGTCGATCCTGATCGGCCCGTCGATGGTCGGCGCTGGCGTGATCTTCGTACTCGTGCTGACACGCTGGCTCGAGAAGCGCGAGCAGCGGTGAGCAAGGCGCCAGAGGATCGCTCGGAACCGGCCGCCGCTCCGGACGCGATCCTGTCCGTCAACAACATCGAGGTCGTCTACGACCACGTGATCCTGGTCCTGAAAGGGGTTTCGCTCACGGTTCCCCAGGGCGGCATCGTGGCGCTGCTCGGCGCCAACGGGGCCGGCAAGACCACGACCCTGAAGGCGATCTCGAACCTGCTGCGGGCCGAGCGCGGCGATGTCACCAAGGGCTCGATCTCGTTTGCGGGCGAGCGCGTCGACCGCCTTTCCCCGAACGAGCTCGTACGGCGCGGCTGCATCCAGGTCCTGGAAGGCCGGCACTGCTTCGGCCATCTCACGATCGAGGAGAACCTCCTGACCGGCGCCTTCACGCGCCGCGACGGCGCAGCCGCGATCCGGCGCGATCTCGAATCCATCTACGAGACCTTCCCGAAGCTCCGCCAGCGCCGCTTCGCCGTCGCGGGCTACACGTCCGGCGGGGAGCAGCAGATGTGCGCCGTCGGCCGCGCCATGATGTCGAAACCCCGCATGATCCTGTTAGACGAGCCCTCCATGGGGCTCGCGCCTCAGATCGTCGAGGAGATCTTCGAGATCGTCCGGGACCTGAATGCGCGCTCCGGCGTCTCTTTCCTTCTCGCCGAGCAGAACACGCACATGGCCCTTCGCTACGCGACCTACGGCTACATCCTGGAGACAGGCCGGGTCGTCATGGACGGGCCTGCAGCCTCACTTCGGGAGAACGAGGACGTCAAGGAATTCTACCTCGGCATCGGCGACGGTTCCGGCAAGAGCTTCCGCAGCGTGAAGAGCTACAAGCGGCGCAAACGCTGGCTCGCATGACACGGCGATCGTCTCGGCCAGGCTTGATCGGCTCCCATCGCCAGCCCTGCTCGCCAGGCTGAGACGAATGGATCGCCGCCTGAAAGCTTAGCTGCTGCCGGGCTGGCGCGGTCGGGCGCCCGCCCGCGCCGGAAGCGTCCTGACGAAGCGCTCGACGCTGGGCAGGATGCCGCCCAAGATCCATCGCACTCCCTCCGACGAGGGATGCACCCCGTCGAAAATCGTGAACCGGGGATTCGTCGAGATCCCGCGGTAGAAGTCGGGGTAGTAGGGGAGTCTGTAGCGGCGCGCGACGGCAGGGAAGACGCCGTTGAACCGTGCCACATCCCCCTCGCCCTCGTCCGAAAACCGGACCCCGGCGAGCAGGACGGCGATTCCGCGCGAGCCGAGCCGAGTCACGATCTGCTCCAGCGCGCCGCGGGTGACCTCGGGATCCACGCGTCTCAGCCTGTCGTTGGCGCCAAGCTGGAGGATGACTCCGTCCGTGCCGTCCGGGACATCCCGGTCCAGGCGGGCGAGGCCGCCGGAGGTCGTGTCGCCGGACACTGCAGCGTTCGCGACGGAGACGGAATAGCCGCGCTGCAGCAGCGCCTGCTCGAGGACCGCCGGGAAGGCCTCGGCTTGAGGAAGGAGATAGCCGGCGCTGAGACTGTCGCCGAGGACAACGAGGCGCGCTGGACGGCCGGGTTGAGCGAGGGATGGCGCGGTCCCCGCACAGACCGCCCCAAGAAGCACGAGCGCGGCGAGGATCCATCGCTTGCGCGACCGGACCTCTTGGCGGGCCTGGCTCGCCCGCTTCCTCAGCCCCTTCGATACCGCATCGCCCGAATACATCGTCGATCAGCCCCGTGCCGCTTGCCTGGCTCCTAGAAGCACTATTCGACCGAATATGGGCCGCAAGACTGCGTGCGAAACCTGACGAACTGGCCGAACCGATGCGAGCTGAAGCCTCGCATCGACGTTGCCGGCTGCGCCTGCGGTTCTGCGCCGCGGGAGTGGGCGAGGAGGACGGTCCGGTCCGGGCCGCCAGCTGTGCGATGTCGTGTCCGCGCCCAGACGGGCGCTTCCTTTCATGATCTGGACAAGGCAGTCATTCCGCTGACATCGTCGCGCCCCATTCTCGGCTTAAGATCGACACCGTCGGCGGATCGAGGCTTTGGCGCGGTGTTTGCTCGGGCACCCCCGCTGGGGTCCTGATGCTCGAACAACGAACGGTCGCATACCGGGCTCGAACGGGAGGCTCGGGGCGAGCGGTTGCCGAGGGAGCGAGTGATGACGTGGTCATGGGTTCGCGTCTCGATGGCGCCTCGGGTTGATGTCCATGGCTGATCTGGCGTTGGCGGGCGCCCCGAGGTCGGGCGCGACGAGTCCGGGCGGCATCAGGCCCCTCCTCTTGCGGTTCCGGGGCGTTCTCCTCGCCGTGGGCCTGATGAGCGGGGTTGTGAACGTCCTCTACCTGACCGGCTCGTTCTTCATGCTGCAGGTCTACGATCGAGTTATACCGAGCCGGTCGGTGCCGACGCTCGTGGCGCTCTCGATCCTGGCGCTGGCGCTGTTCGGGTTCCAGGCGGTGCTCGATTTCCTGCGCGGCCGCGTGCTGGTCCGGATGGCGGGGTCGCTCGATGCCGATCTGACCTCGAAGGTGTTCGGGCTCGTGACCCGGCTGCCGCTGCGCTCGAAGTTGATCGGCGACGGCCAGCAGCCGCTGCGAGACCTCGACACCGTTCGCAACTTCCTGGTCGGGACCGGGCTGCCGGCCTTCTTCGACCTGCCCTGGATTCCGATCTACCTGTTCTTCTGTTTCCTCTTCCACCCGCTCATCGGCTGGACCGTTGTGGCGGGCGCATTGATCCTCGCGGGCGTCGCAGTGGCGACCGATCTGCGGACCCGCGAGCCGGTGCGCCGGATGTCGGGGCTAGCGGCGCGACGAGGCGCGCTGTCCGAAGCCGGTCGGCGGAACGCCGAGGTGGTGGCCGCGATGGGAATGGGGCCCGGCCTCGCCCGCATTTGGGGCGAGGTCAACGGGCGGTACCTCGCCGAGCAGCAGACCACCTCCGACGTGGGCGGGAGCCTGGGCTCGGTATCGAAGTTCGTCCGCATGGTGCTGCAATCCGGAGTGCTGGCGCTCGGCGCCTGGCTCGTGATCGACGGCCAGGCGACGGGGGGCATCATCATCGCGAGTTCGATCCTCACGGCTCGGGCGCTGGCGCCGGTCGAGCTTGCGATCGCGAACTGGCGCGGCTTCGTGGCCGCACGCCAAAGCGCGAAGCGCCTGTTCGGCATCCTGGAGGCGCTCCCGGACCGGACCGCGACGCTCGCGCTGCCGGCCCCGATCTCGGACCTCCGGCTCGAGGCCGTGAGCGTGACCCCGCCCGGGGTCCCGCAATTCGTCGTGCAGGATGCGAGCCTTCTGCTCAAGGCCGGGCAAGGGCTCGGGATCATCGGCCCGTCGGCGTCGGGCAAATCGTCCCTGGCCCGAACGATCGTCGGGGCCTGGCTGCCGACGCGTGGCAAGGTTCGGCTGGATAACGCCGCCTACGATCAATGGGATCCGGTCGTGCTCGGCCAGCACATCGGCTACCTGCCGCAGGACGTCGAGCTGTTCGCCGGCAGCGTGGCCGACAACATCGCCCGCTTCGCCCCTTTGTCCGACGACAGCGCCGTGATCGCGGCCGCGCGCGAGGCCGGCGTCCACGACCTCATCTTGCGCCTGCCGGAAGGCTACGGCACGGCGATCGGGGAAGGCGGGGCCGCGATTTCGGCGGGTCAGCGGCAGCGCATCGGGCTCGCCCGCGCTCTCTACGGCGATCCCTTCCTGGTCGTTCTCGACGAGCCGAACTCCAACCTGGACCAGGAGGGCGAAGAGGCCCTGACCCGCGCGATCCGGGGCGTACGGGACCGCGGCGGCATTGCCATCGTGGTGGCTCATCGCGGCTCCGCCCTGGCCGCGGTCGATCTCGTCATGGTGATGGCCGAGGGCCGGGTTCAGGCCTTCGGCCCCAAGGAAGAGGTGCTTCAGCGCGTGCTGCGGCCCGCAGGCGCTCCGCTGACCGTGGTCGGCGCGGATGGAGGCAAAGGACGATGACGACCGGGACGATGATGACCGGGACGATGATGACCGGAGCGGTGACGGAGAGCACGCGGGACCCCTTTCGGGCCTCCATCCGATCCTACCTGCTGGGAGGCATCGCGGTCACCGCGCTCCTGATCGGCGGCGTAGGCGGCTGGGCATCCACGACGCAGATCGCCGGAGCCATCGTGGCGGGCGGCTCGCTTGTCGTCGATTCGAGCGTGAAGAAGGTCCAGCACCTGACGGGCGGGGTCGTCGGGAATCTCCGGGTGCGGGACGGCGATCACGTCGAGGCCGGCGCGATCCTGGTGCGGCTCGACGACACGCAAATGCGGGCCAACCTTTCCATCGTGACCGGGGCGTTGGACGAGCTCGCCGCCCGGGGGGCTCGCGAGGAGGCCGAGCGCGACGGCTTCGAGGACGTCACCTTCCCGGCCGATCTCCTCGAGCGCGCCGACACCGTTCCGGCTGTCGCCAGGCTCGTCGACGGCGAGAGACGCTTGTTTCGTATCAGGGCGGACGGCCGCGCGGGCCAGAAAGCGCAGCTCAGGGAGCGCATGGGCCAGCTCGACGAGGAAATCCGCGGGCTGACCGGCCAGGCGAGCGCGAAGGAGCGCGAGATCGCCTTCATCAAGCAGGAGCTCGCAGGTGTTCGCGAGCTCTGGCGGCAGAACCTCATCCAGCTGCCCCGGCTGACCGCCTTGGAGCGCGACGCGGTCCGGATCGAGGGGGAATTCGGTGCGTTGACCGCTCAGACCGCCCAGGTGAGAGGCAAGAAGGCAGAGATCGCGCTCCAGATCCTGCAGATCGACCAGGATCTCAGGACGGAGGTCGGTAAGGATCTGGCGGATGTCCGGGGCAAAGTGTCCGAACTCAGCGAGAAAAAGGTGGCGGCGGAGGACAGCCTGAAGCGGATCGACATCCGGGCGCCCCAGGCCGGCACCGTGCACCAGCTCGCCGTCCACACGATCGGAGGGGTCGTGACGGCCAGCGAGCCGCTCATGCTGATCGTGCCCGACGCGGATCAGCTGACCGCGGAGGTCAAGATCCAGCCCCAGGACATCGACCAGCTTCGCCTTGGGCAGAGGGCGGTCGTCAGATTTCCAGCCTTCAACCAGCGCACCACGCCCGAGTTCACCGGCGTCGTGAAGACGATTTCCGCGGATACGAGCGCCGATCAGAAGAGCGGAATCAGCTTCTACACCGTGCGGATCGCCGTTCCGGAGGACGACATCAGGAAGTCGGGTGAGCTCCGGCTGATGCCCGGAATGCCGGTCGAGGCCTCGATCCGGACGGTCGACCGCACAGTCATCTCCTACCTGGTCAAGCCGCTGAGCGACCAGATCGAGAAGGCCTGGCGGGAGCGGTGAGCTCGGCCTCGTCGTAGCGCTCGCGCTTCAGGGGCGAACCGCCGGGCTTTCGATCCTGAGCCCGGCGGCCCTGTCCATCAGGTAGGTCTCGAGGTCGACGAATTCGGGCGCCCCGAACGGGAAGGGCTCGGCCCGGATCCCGGTCAGGCAGTTGCGGAAACGCCGCTGAAGGGAGCCGACGGCCTGCCATTCCAGCCGGTAGATCGGATACCCGACCGGGTGGGCCTGCGGGATCGGCGCGCCTGCCAGGGATTGGCCCCAGCGCTCGTCGTGGCACTGCGCGCAGGAGAGGTTGAGCTGGCCCAACCGGGCCGTGAAGAGCTGTTCGCCCCGTCCACGCGCCGCCGCCATGCCCGGCCCGGAGGCTGGCGTGATCGACATCCCCCTCGATTGGTGGGCCACGAAGGCCGTCAAGGCGAGCAGGCCCGGGCTCTCCGCCGGGAGAGGCGGAAGGGATTGCCGGGTCTCGCGGCAGTTGTTGATCTGGCCGGCGAGGTCGACCGGCGCGGCGCGGGCCGCGTTCCAGGCCGGATGACGGGCAGCCGCTCCCCGCATGCTGGCGGCCGCCTCTCCGTGACAGCCCGCACAGGCGGGAGCATCCGATGGCGGCTTCGCGGTCCAGAGCGCCTCGCCGTCGAGCACGGACAGCATGCCTGGGTTGGCGGTATCGTCCGCCTGCATGGCCCGGACGGCCTCGCTCAACAGCACGATGTCGGAGCGCTTGTCCTCCGGCGCGATCTCGGCCGTGCTGGCGGCCGGCCGGAGCAGACCCACTACGAGCGCCAGCCCGACGAGGATGGGCGCCGAGGGCGCAGCCATCTGGGCGAGCGCCGTGAGGATCACGCGACCTCGATCGCGGCCGTCTCGGTCTGACGGAAGCCGTTGTCTCCCGCCCAGGTCAGCGCGATCGTGCCGCTCTCGGTCGCGACCGTGGTGAACACGAGGTAGGGGTTCGCCGACATCGCCGGATGGAGTTCGGCGCTGAACACGATCGAGCCGTTATACGTGCAGGTGAACCGCGTGATGATGTCGCGCGCCAGCAGCTGGCCGCTCGGTCCAGGGCGGTAGCCGGTCTCCATCGGGTGCGAGATGAGCGCCTTGATCTCGATGATCTGCCCGCGCTGCGCCTGGCGGGGAATGTTGACGAGGGCCCGCGCCACGCTCAGCTCTCCACGCAGGCCGCGAGCGTGACGATCACGTCCGCGCCGTCCTGCCAGTAGGTCCCGTCGCCCATCTCGGCGACGGCCGTGATGCGCTGCGACGTCGCGAGCCGGATGCGGGTCGTGACGAGGGCCCGGCCCGCGGACGGTCCGAGTTGCACCGTCAGGACGTTCGGCTCCGGGTTGCGCTCGTTGAAGATGGCGATGCGGCGGACGAAGTCCGACTCCGTCATCGGGCTGTCGACCGCGACCGTCAGCGGCGCCGAGTTGCCGTTCTCGACCAGCGGCGGAAGGTCGAGCCGGACGCGACCCGCCTTGATTTCGGCCTCGCCCGCGAAGGCCCGGATGGCCTCCGCCCGCCGCTCCGGGGTCGCGCCGGTCGGCCTGACCGTCAGCCCGAGCGCCGCGCCGGCCCCGAGGACGATCGCGCCCCTGCGCGTCGGTCTCTCCATCATTCGCGTGTCTCCTGGGGCCCCTCCCGCAAGGTGACGAGAAAAGCGACCACGTCCTCGATCTCTTGCGCGGACAGGATCGTCTTGCCGCGCCAGGGCGCCCCGACCCTGGACAACCCCTCCGTCGCATAGAAGGCCGGCATGATCGTGTCGGCGTTCGTCCGCCTCGGATCGACGAGCTTCAGCCTGAGCTGCCCGACCGACCAGCGCGAGCCTGTCCCGGCGAGGTCCGGCGACAGGTTGCCTTGAAACGTCTGTTCCGGGAAGGGGCCGGAATGGCACAGGAGGCACAGGCTGCGCGTGCGGTCGAGCACGAGGGCGCGACCGCGGGCGGGAACGCCCGGCCGGTCGGTGAGGGGGTCCGGAATGGCATCGCCCACGACCGCGTCCGGCCAGAGGGGGGCTGCAGCCGAGACGGCGCTCGCGCCGATGAGGGCGGCAGCCAGAACGGCGCTCACATGCCGCCGCCCCATGCTCAGCCGAACACCTCGCCCGTGACCGTCCGGAACCAGTCGGCCGCGTAGGTCGCTTCGAGCGCACGCACGTCGCGGGTGGCGTCGAGCGGGCTCGTGCCGCCGGCCCCCGGGATGTCGACCAGGAGGCCGTTCGACGGGCGATACACGCCCGCGATCGAGATGCCGTAATCCGGGGCGACGAGCGAGTAGCAGGTGTTGATGAGCCGCGGCTCGGTCGGCTCGCGGCCCGCGAACAGGTCCAGGATCGCGGCCGCGCAGACCTTGCCCTGAGCATTCGCCGAGAAGGCTGATTTCGGCGCCGCGCCCCCGATGGCGGCGTCGCCCACGACGTGGATGTTCGGCTGCAGCCGGGATTCGAAGCTCGCCGGGTCGACGGGGCACCAGCCCGTCCGGTCGGTCACCCCTGCGGCCGCCGCGATGCGGCCGGCCCGCTGGGGAGGGATGACGTTCGCGACGGCCACCTTGTAGCGCTCGAAATCGGTCGCGACCGTCAGGCTCGCGGGCTCCACGGACGAGACCGCGCCGCCGCCCGCCAGCGGCACGTATTCCAGATGACCCGGATAGAGTTCCCTCCAGGCCGCCTGAAACAGGCGCTGCTTGGAAAAGACGTCCTTGGCGTCGAGGAGGATCAGCTTGGAGCGCGGCTTCCTGGTCTTGAGGAAGTGGGCGACGAGGCTCGCCCGCTCGTAGGGCCCAGGCGGGCAGCGATACGGGTTCGCCGGCACCGTCATGACCACGAGCCCGCCATCCGGCATCGCGGCGAGTTTTTCGCGGAGCAGCAGCGTCTGCGGCCCGGCCTCCCAGGCGTGCGGCATCGCGGCGGAAGCGGCCTCGCCGTAGCCCGGGATGGCGTCGTAGCGGAGGTCGACGCCCGGCGAGAGGACGAGGCGGTCGTAGGGCAGCGCTACGGCGTCCGAGAGAACGACGCGGCGCGAAGCGGCGTCGACGGCGGTCGCGGCCGCGTGGATCACCGTAATTCCGTCCCGCCGCAGGGCGTCGTAACCGAAAAGCTGCGCCTCCATCGGGCGCATCCCGGCGATGACCGCGTTGCTGAACGGGCAGGCCACGTAGGTGGCCCTCGGCTCGACCAGCGTCACCGCGATGCCGCCGGCCCGGAGCGCGCGCGCGACCGTCGCGCCGCCGAAGCCGCCACCGATCACCACCACGTTCGGGGCCGCGCCCTGGGCGAGAAGCGGCGTCGCGAGCCCGCCCCCCATAGCCGCGAGAGCCCCGACCATGAGTCGCCGCGTTGGATCCGTGCTCATGGGGGCGGAGGCTGCCGGCTCAGCCAGGCCGCGATGGCGCGGCTCTCGGGGTCCGTGAAGCCGGGGGCGATCCGGTTCATCACGGTCGCGGGCCGCGCGCCCGCCCGGAAGGCGGCCAGCGCCGCCACGATCTCATCCGCGGGCCGGCCATGGATCGGCGGCAGACCGGAACCTGCCGCGCTCACCGCATGGCAGCCCGAACAGGAGGTGGCGCCCGGGGGGGCGCCGGCGAGCCCGGCCAGCCCGGCCGCCTGCCCCGAGGCGGTCAGACCCGTGAGGACGAGCGCGAGCGCGCCCGTTCGGATCATGCGGGCCGGATATCCGTGTTCTTGAGCGGCAGCGTCCGGATGCGCTTGCCGGTCGCCGCGAAGATCGCGTTCAGGACCGCCGGCGCCGCGACCGCAATCGTCGGCTCGCCGACGCCGCCCCAGAAGCCGCCGGACGGCACGAGCACCGTCTCGACGGCCGGCATCTCGTCCATCCGCATCACCGGGTAGGTGTCGAAGTTCGATTCCTGCATGCGACCGTCCTTCACGGTGCACTCGCCGTGCAGCGCCGCCGAGAGCCCGTATACGAACGAACCCTCGACCTGCGCCTCGATCTGCTGCGGGTTCACCACGTAGCCGGAATCGGTCGCCGCCACGATGCGGTGGATCTTGAGCTTCCCGTCCGTCACCGACACCTCGGCCACGGCCGCCACGTAGCTGCCGAAGCCCATGGTCTGGGCGAGGCCTCGATAAATGCCCTGCGGCGCGGGCTTCCCCCAGCCCGCTCGCTCGGCGGCAGCGTTCAGCACCGCCAGGTGCTTGGGGTTCTTCGCCATCAGCTTGCGCCGGAACTCGAGCGGATCCTGGCCCGCCGCATGCGCGAGCTCGTCCATGAAGCATTCGAGATAGACGGTGTTCTGGTTCAGGTTGACCCCGCGCCAGAAGCCCGGGGGCACGGCCGGGTTTCGCATGGCGTGATCGATCAGGAGGTTCGGGATCGTGTAGCCGATCGACGCCTCGGGCCCTGGCGGGTTCAGGCCCTGGAAGGTCACGGGGTCGCGTCCATTCTGGAGGTTCGCGGGCAGGACGGAGGCGAGGATCGACTGGCCGGAGATGCGCATGTGCAGGCCCGCGAGCTCGCCCTTTTCGTCGAGCGCGCCGACCAGCTTGCACTGCGTCACGGGGTGGTAAAGCCCGTGCAGCATGTCCTCCTCGCGCGACCAGATCAGCTTCACGGGCGTGCCGGGCATCTGTTTGGCGATGGTCACCGCCTGGCGGACCCAGTCGTGCACGGCGCCGCGCCGGCCGAAGCCGCCGCCGAGATGGATCTTGTGGACGTCGCATTGGCGCGGCGACAGGCCGGCCGCCTCGGCGGTCGCGGCGAGCGCGCCCTCGCCGTTCTGGGTCGGCGTCCAGACCTCGCACCTGTCGGCCGTCCACAGGGCCGTGGCGTTCATCGGCTCCATGGTGGCGTGGTTCTGGTGAGGATAGCCGTAGACGGCCTCGACCTTCTTCACCGCCTTCTCGATCGTGGCGCGCGCATCTCCCGCCTGGTTGCCGATGAAGGCCTCCTTCGCGTCGAGCCCCTCCTTCAGCCACGCGGCGGTTTTCTCGCTCGACATGCCGGCGTTCGGGCCCTCGTCCCACGTGATCGGCAGCGCTTGCAGCGCCGTGTTGGCGCGCCACCACGTGTCGGCCACCACGGCGACCGCATTGTCGCCGACGGCCACCACCTTCTTCACGCCCGGCATCGCCTCGACCGCCTTGGCGTCGTAGCTCGCGACCTTGCCGCCGAAGACCGGGCAGGCCTTGATGGCCGCGTTCAGCATGCCGGACAGCTTCAGGTCCATGCCGTAGACCTGCTTGCCGGTCAGCTTCTCGGCCGTGTCGAGGCGCTTCACGGGCTGGCCCACGAGCGACCAGCTCTTCGGGTCCTTGAGGGCCACGTCCTTCGGCGGATCGAGCTTGCCGGCCGCGGCCGCGACCTGCCCATAGGTGACGCTGCGGCCGGATGGCGCGTGGGTGATGACGCTCTTCGCGGCCCGGCACTCGCCCGCCGGCACGTTCCAGCCGTTCGCGGCCGCCTGCACGAGCATCTGCCGCGCGGTTGCGCCGCCTTTCAGCACCATGTCGGCCGATTCGCGGATGCCGCGGCTGCCGCCGGTCGAGAAATTGCCCCACACCCGGTTGCGGGCAAGGTTCTGACCCGGCGTCGGGTATTCGGTCGTGACCTTCGACCAGTCGCATTCAAGCTCCTCGGCCACGAGCTGGGCGAGACCCGTCAGCGTGCCCTGGCCCATCTCGGAGCGGGCGATGCGGATCACGACGGTGTCGTCGGGCCGGATCACGACCCAGGCATTGACCTCGGGCGCGGCGGGCGCGCCCTGGGCGGCGGCGTCCGGCACGCGGAACCCGAAGCTGAAGCTTCCCGCGGCCGCGGCGGCGGATCCGAGAAACAAGCGGCGCGACAGGTCGGTTGAGGTGGTCGGGGTTGAGGCGGTCGGGGTCGAGGCTGTTGTCATGGCGTGTCCTCCTCAGCCGCGGCCGGCTTCGCCGCCCTGGGCGGCGAGCTTGATGCCTGCGAGCACCCGGTTGTAGGTGCCGCAGCGACAGATGTTCGTGATCTCCGTCCGGATCTCGGCCTCGCTCGGTTTCGGGTTCTGATCGAGCAGCGCGGCCGAGGCCATGATCATGCCGGATTGGCAGAAGCCGCATTGGGGCACGTCGAGGGCTAGCCAGGCCTTCTGGACCGGATGCGATCCGTCGGGCGACAGGCCTTCGATGGTGACGATCTTCTGATCCGCCGACAGGGCCGAGACCGGCATGGCGCAGGAGCGCACAGCCACGCCGTCCAGATGCACCGTGCAGGCCCCGCATTGGGCGATCCCGCAGCCGTATTTCGTGCCTGTCAGGCCGACCTGCTCGCGGATGGCCCAAAGGAGGGGGGTGTCCGGCTCGGCCTCGACCTCGCGCACGGTCCCGTTGATGTTCAGCCGAACCATGCCGCCGCCTCCTGCTGCCCCAGTCTTTCGGAGAGAACGCGCCAAAGTCAAATAACGCCCCCGCGATGACGCAAGCGTGACCCCCGCCGCGGCGGCCACCCGGGGGACCTCGGCCGACCCACCCGTCCGTTTCAACGCGGCCGAGTGTTGCGCGGCCGCCATTGACCCATCCCGCCCCGGGCCTTCATGGTCCTCGCCGATCCTGCGCCGGACCAGCATCATGAGCCGCGTTCTCAGCCTTCTCGGCTGCTTCTGCCTGATCGCCCTTCAGGCGCAGGCCTACGAGGTCGTCCCGGCCGAGAAGCGGGTCATCCCCTATGTGGCGGACCTGCCGACCTGCGGCGACCCGTCCGTGCTGGCCTCTATCTCGAGCAAGTTCGCCGAGAAGGAGGCGCGGTTCTGGAATTCGCGCCTGACGATCGTCGAATACGCCCACATCAAGCCGCTCGCCTGGCGTCCCTGGGGGCTCGACACGATCCCGCGCCGCTATTGCACGGCCTCGGCCACGGTCTCCGACGGCCGCCGCTCCCGGATCGACTTCTCGGTCCGGGAAGACCTCGACTTCATCGGCAACGGCTGGGGCGTCGAGTGGTGCGTCCTCGGGCTCGATCGCAACATGGCCTTCTCGCCGGCCTGCCGCATGGCCCGACCCTGACCGTGTGATGCAGCGCCTGTTCCTGCTCCTCTCGCTCGCTTTCGGGCTTCTCGCGGCGCCCGCTTCGGCGGCCGCGCAGGGGCGGGATGGCGGGCGGCCCGGCGAGTTCGACTTCTATGTCCTGGCGCTGTCCTGGTCGCCTGGTTTCTGCGAGACGAGCGGCGAACGGCGGCGGTCCCGGCAATGCGAGCCGGGTCGCGGGCTCGGCTTCGTAGTGCATGGGCTCTGGCCGCAATACGAGCGCGGCTTCCCGTCGAGTTGCGGCGCCGACCGCTTCGTCCCGCGCGACGCCCTGGACGAGGCCGGCGGCGTGTTCCCGGACGAGGGCCTCGCCCGCTACGAATGGCGCCGGCACGGGACGTGCTCGGGCCTCGCGCCCAGCGCCTATTTCCGGGCTGTGCGGGAGGCGCGCGACAAGGTCCGGGTGCCGGATGCGCTCACGTCCCTCGGCCGCGACGGGGAGACCACGCCGCAGAACATCGAGCGCGCCTTCGTCGAGGCCAATCCGGGGCTTCGGACCGACATGATGTCCGTCCAGTGCAGCCGAGGCGCTCTGCAGGAGGTGCGCGTCTGCATGAGCCGCGATCTGCGCGGTTTCCGGCCCTGCCCGGAGGTCGACCGCCGCGCCTGCCGCTTCGGCCCGATCCGGGTCGCGGCGCCGCGGTGAGGGGCGCCGCTCAGGCGAGGGCGCGCTGAGGTTCGGCTTTGAACATGCTGGACCGCCCGGACACGTTCTTCTTCTTCGCCCCCTCGTACATCGCCGCCCGGGTTTCGCCATCCTGGCGGGTCGACGCGCGGGCGGGGCAACTTGCGGCCTCGGCCTCGTCCCGGGCCGTTTCCCCGCGCCGCTCCTTGCGCCTGGTCGTGGCGAGCGCCTTCCTGTTCTCGGCCGGGCTCTCCTGGTTCGTGGAGCCGGCCTCCCGCAAAGCGATCGCGATCGCCTGTTTCGGGTTCTTCACCTTCGGCCCTCCGTCGCTGCGGGTCGCCCCCGCCACGCGGGACGCGCCTTCGGCGTTCAGGTCAGGCCTGCCGTCGTCCCTCGGCCCGCAAAGCCGCGACGTCCGCCCGCAAGGCCGTGAGCTCGGCGATGATCCGATCCTCCGTCCCTTGCAGATGCGTGATCTTCGGCGCTTGGGCGGCAGTCTCCTCGTCGAGCGCGCTCACCACGACGCCGATGAACAGGTTCAGCACCATGAAGGTCGAGAGCATGATGAAGATGACGAAGAAGAGCCAGGCGAAGGGGTGAGCCTCCAGAAGCGGCTTCACGATCCCGGCCGACCAGTCGTCGAACGTCATGACCTGGAACAGCGTGTAGGCGGCCCGCCCGAGGTCGCCGAACAGTTCCGGCTTGGCTTGCCCGTAGAGCTTCGAGGCCATGACGGAGAAGATGTAGAAGATCAGCAGAAGCAGCAGCAGGATCGATCCCATTCCCGGCAAGGCGGTCACGAGCCCGCTGACGACCCGCTTCAGCGACGGAATGGCGGTGACGAGCCGGAGCGCACGGAGAATGCGCAGCGACCGGAACACGGACAGCGACTCCGTGGCCGGGATGAGCGCGATGCTGACCACGATCAGGTCGAACAGGCTCCAAGGATCACGGAAGAACGCGGCGCGGTGCACCGCGATTCGGGCCACAAGCTCGACCACGAAAACCGCCAGGACCGCGCGGTCGAGCACATCGAGGAAGCCCCCATACGCGGCCTCGACGGCCGGCATCGTCTCGAGCCCGAGCGCCATGGCGTTGAGGACGATCAGGCCGAGCACGACGCGCTCGGTCATCGGGTTTGCGAGAATGCGGGCGAGCATGATCCGGTGCCGTTGGGGAGGGAGCGGCTGACGGGCTCTTCCGAGCCGATACGCCCGGCGTCATACCTCATCTTACGGGCAGTTCTAGGCGAGGGACCCGGTCGGCGTCGCGGCCCGCTCCCGCAGGGCGGCGAGCGTCAGCGATCCCTGACGCCGGCCCTCGTCATCGATCACCGCGACGGCGTCCGCGCCGGATGCCAGCATGACCGACAGGGCGAGCTGAAGGTTCGCCTCGCCGGACACCTCCGGCACATTCTCCGGCGCCGCGTCCGGCTGGGAGGCGTCGCTGACCCGGGTCAGGGACAGTCGGCGCAAGGCGCGGTCGGCTCCGACGAAATCCGCCACGAAGGCGTCGGCCGGCCGGGCGAGGAGACGGTCCGGCGTGTCGTGCTGCTCCACGCGGCCGTCCCGCATGATTGCGACCCGGTCGCCCATGCGGACTGCCTCGTCGATGTCGTGGGTGACCAGGATCACGGTCTTGCCGAGGCGTCGAAGGATGCCGGAGACCTCCTCCTGAAGACGGGCCCGCACCACGGGGTCGACGGCCCCGAAGGGCTCGTCCATCAGGAGGACCGGCGGGTCGGCCGCGAGAGCACGGGCCACGCCGACGCGCTGCCGCTGGCCTCCGGACAGGCTCGACGGCCGGCGGGTGCGGAAGGTCGTCGGTTCGAGCCCGACGAGGGTCAGCATGGCGTCGACGCGCTCGGCGATCCGGTCGCGAGGCCAGCCGAGGAGGCGCGGCACGGTCGCGACATTGTCGCCGACGCTGAGATGCGGAAACAGCCCGACGCCCTGGATCACGTAGCCGATATGGCGCCGCAACTCGACCGGGTCGGCCGCGGTGACATCCCGTCCGGCCACGAAGACGCGGCCGCTGGTCGGCTCGATCAGCCGGTTCACCATCCGGAGCGTCGTGGTCTTGCCGCAGCCGGAGGGGCCGATCAGCACGCAGGTGCGGCCCTCTTCGACCGAGAGGTCGACGCGATCGACGGCCGGGCGTTCGGCCCCCGGAAAGGACTTGGTCACGGCCTCGAGCCGGATCATGCCGAACCCTCGCCGATCCTGCGGGCGAGCATCCGCTCGGCGGCCGCGAAGGCCAGTTCCGTGCCGGCCGCGAGAACCGCGACCGCGATCGCGCCCGTGACCAGTTGGGGGATGTCGAGGAGGCCCATCCCGGCCGAGATGAGTTCGCCGAAGCCGCCCCCGCCGATGAACACCGCGAGCGTCGCGGCCGACACGATCTGCACCGCCGCGTTCCGGATCCCGGCAACGATCGTCGGGGAGGCGAGTGGGAGCTCGATGCTCCCCAGGATCTGGCGTCGGGACAGGCCCTGGCCGCGCGCCGCCTCGACGACGTCGCGGTCGATCCCCGAGAGGCCCGCCATCGTGTTCACCAGGATGGTCGGGAGTCCGTAGAGGACGAGCGCCACAATGGAGGGCGTCATGCCGGTGCCGAGCACCGGCAGCATCACGACCAGCAGCGCGAGGCTTGGGATCGTGCGCAGCGTGTTGACCAGCGCAACGGCGGGCCCCGCAGCCTGCGCTCGTCGAGAGAGCGCGATCCCGAGCGGCACCGCGACCGCGACCGCGATCGCGAGGGAGACAGCGCTGAGGATCAGGTGCTCGGAGGCCGTTCGGGCGAGGATGTCCGGATGCGTGCGGACCCAGTCGAGGAGCGCATTCATCTCGCGGCCCCAAGCCCGCCCGCATCGCGCATTCGGACCTCGAGACGCCGAAGCGCCTCGTCCGCCGCAATCGCGAGGAGCGAGGCCGTGACCGCGCCCGCAACGACCTTCTCGCCAATATCCTGCGTGATCCCCTGGAAGATGAGGTCGCCGAGCCCGCCCGCCCCGATGAAGGCCCCGATCGTCGCGACCGAGATCTGCGTCACGACCGTCAGCCGGATGCCGGCCAGGATCACCGGCGCGGCGAGCGGCAGCTCGATCCCGACGAGGCGGCGCCAGCGCCCGAACCCCATCCCGTCCGCGGCCTCCAGGATGTCGGCCGGGACCCCGCGCAGCGCCACCCCGACGTTCCGGACGAGAACCAGGAGCGAATACATGACGATCGCGACGAGGGCCGGCCCAGCCCCGAGGCCCAGGACCGGAACCAGGAGGGCGAACAGCGCCAGCGCCGGCACGGTGTAGAGGAGGCCGGTCGCAAGCAGGATCACGGCCGACGCGCGAGGCCTGCGGGCCGACCAGATCCCGAGCGGCAGCGCGATCGCGAGCGAGATGAGAAGCGCCTCGGCGACGAGCACCACGTGCTGGACGAGCGCCTCGAACAGGGTGTCGGGGTTGTTGAGGAGCCAGGTCACGGCGACCCGCTACCGCACGAGACCCGCTACTTCCCGAGACCCGCTACTTCCCGAGACCCTTGGCGCGCAGGAACTCCGTCGCGACCTTGCGGGGTTCCTTCTTGTCGACCTCCACCTGCCGGTTCAGCTCCTGCATGGCGGCGGTGTCGATCAGCGCATTTACGCGCCCCAGCGCCGTGACGACCGCGGGATTCGCGGCGATCTCCATCCGGGCGACCGGCGCCAGGAAGTAGGGCGGGAACAGGTTCTTGTCGTCCTCCAGCACCGCGAACTTGCCGGCCGCGATCTGCCAGTCGGTCGAGAACCCGTTGGTGACGTCGGCCTGCTTGGCGGTGAGAGCATCGTAGCGCAGCCGCAAGGCCGCGAATTGCCGGCTCTCGCCGAACTCGATCCCGTACACGGCTTTCAGGCCCGGCACTCCGTCGTAGCGGTCGAAGAATTCCGAGCCGCCCCCGAGCCTGAGCTTGCCCGCGACGGTCGCGAGATCCGAGAGCGTCTTCAGCCGATATTCGGCCGCGATCTCGGGGCGAACCACGATGGCGTTGCCGTTATTGACCCGGGACGGCGGCAGCCAGGTGAGGTTGAACTCCTTCTCGTAGTAACTCTTCACCGTTTCGAAGACGCGCTGCGGATCGGTGTCGTTCGGGGCCTTCATCACGGCCAGGAGCCCCGTCCCGGTATATTCGGGATAGAGATCGATGGCGCCGGCCCGCAGGGCCTCGTGCGCGACCAGCGTCGCGCCGAGATTGATCTTGCGCTCCACCTTGAACCCCGCCGCTTCCAGGGCGCCGGCATAGAGCTCGGCCACGATGAACTGCTCGGTGAAGTTCTTCGACCCGACCCTGATCGTCTGAGCCGCCGCGGGCAGCGCCAGCGCGAGGAGCGCCGCCGCCGAGGCGGCCAAGCGGGAGAGGCTGTTCATCATCGATCCTCGGGGAGGCCCTCATCCGTAGCGGGTGCAGGCGAGACGGCCAAGCGCCCTTGCCGTCAGTTGACCGCGACGCGACTTGGCCGAGCCTGTAAGACAGCTCGTCCGGGGCGCGAACCCGTCACATCCGGGATCGCCCGCTTGGCTTCGCTCGTCCTCGCCATCGACCAGGGCACGACCTCCACCCGGGCGATCCTGTTCCGGCCCGACACGACGGTCGCGACGATCGCCCAGGAGGAACTCCCGCAGCATTTCCCGGCCTCGGGCTGGGTCGAGCACGAGCCGGAGGACCTCTGGGCCACGACCGTCTCGACCTGCCGCAAGGCCCTGGACCAGGCCGGTGTGGGCGCGAACCAGATCGCGGCGATCGGCATCGCCAACCAGCGCGAAACCGCGATCGTCTGGGATCGCGGGACGGGCCGGGCCGTTCACAGGGCCATCGTCTGGCAGGACCGCCGCACCGCCGAGCCCTGTGCCGCCCTGAAGGAGCGGGGCCTCGAGCCGCTCGTCACGGGCAGGACGGGGCTCCTGCTCGACCCCTACTTCTCGGCGACCAAGATCGCCTGGATCCTGGACAACGTGGCCGGGGCCCGGGTTCGGGCCGAGCGCGGGGAGCTCGCCTTCGGGACGGTCGATTCCTACCTCCTGTGGCGGCTGACGGGCGGGCGGGTGCACGCGACGGACGCCACCAACGCCTCCCGCACGCTCCTCTTCGACATCCATCGCGGCGTCTGGGACGAGGAGCTTCTGGACCTGTTCCGCGTGCCGGCCGCCATGCTGCCGGACGTGCGGGATTGTTCGGGGTTGTTCGGGAGCACCGAGCCGCACCTCTTCGGGGGTGAGATCGCCATCCGTGGGCTCGTCGGAGACCAGCAAGGCGCGGTCATCGGGCAGGCCTGCTTCCGTGAGGGCATGGTCAAATCCACCTATGGCACAGGCTGCTTCGCGCTGATCAACACTGGTGGGACAGCGGTCCCGTCCACGTCCCGGCTCCTCACGACGATCGCCTACCAGCTCGGCGGAACCCGCACCTATGCGCTCGAAGGATCGATCTTCGTCGCCGGCGCGGCCGTGCAATGGCTGCGGGACGGGCTTGGGCTCATCTCGGAGGCTGCCGAATCCGGGCCGCTGGCGGCCGCCGCCGACCCCCGCCAGGACGTGATCCTGGTTCCGGCCTTCGTGGGGCTCGGGGCGCCGCATTGGCGGCCGGACCTGCGCGGCGCGCTCTTCGGCCTGACCCGGGCCACGGGCCCGCGCGAGCTCGCCCGGGCCGCGCTGGAGAGCGTGTGCTTCCAGACCGCGGATCTCCTCGAGGCGATGCGGGCAGACTGGCCGGACGCGGGCGCGCATCGTCCCGTCTTGCGCGTCGACGGCGGCATGATCGCGTCCGACTGGACCATGCAACGCCTCGCCGACCTGCTCGGCGCGCCCGTCGATCGCCCGCAAGTGGCCGAGACGACCGCGCTCGGAGCCGCCTACCTGGCCGGCCTATCCGCCGGCATCTACCCAGATCCCGAGCGCTTCGCGGATAGCTGGCGCCTCGAGCGACGCTTCATGCCTGCAATGACGGAGGAAGAGCGGACAGGACGGCTCACCGGCTGGCGCCGCGCCGTTGACACCCTGTCGCGCGGCGCGGGGACCTGACGGCCCGAATGGACGTCTACTCGATCGATACGGCGACGAAACGGACCTCGCCTTGCGCGTTCGCGATGAGGAGCAGGGCCGACTTTCGCCCGTCCTTCTTCAGCACGTCGACGCGGCGCGTCACGTCGGCCGGCGAGTTGACCCCTTCCTGTCCGACCTCGACGATCACCTCCCCGGGTTGGATCCGCTTGTCGGCGGCCGAAGAGTTCGGATCGACACGGGTCACCACGACGCCCTTCACGGTGTCCTTGATGCCGTAGCGCCGGCGCAGGTCCTCGGACACGCCGGCGAGTTCGAGCCCGAGCGCGCGCCGCGTCGCCGAAGGCGTCTCGGCCACGGCCGGCGGCTGGGCCGACGCCTGCTGCGCCCGTTCGCCGTCTTCGAGCCGGCCGAGAGTCACCGACTTCGTCAGCTCCTGCGACTTCCGGACGATCAGAACGTCGACCGACTTGCCGACGGGGGTCGAGGCGACGATCCGGGGCAGATCGCGCGACTCCTTGACCTCGCGGCCGTCGAATTTCGTGATCACGTCGCCGATCTCGATCCCGGCCGGCTTTGACGGGCCCTTCTCGTCAACGCCGGCGACGAGCGCGCCGCGCGCGCTGCCGAGGCCGAGCGCCTCCGCGGTCGCATCATCCACGTTCTGGATGCGGACCCCGAGCCAGCCGCGCCGGGTTTCCCCGTATTCCCGGAGCTGATCGATGATCGGCTTCGCGTTGGCAGACGGGACCGCAAAACCGATGCCGACCGAGCCACCCGTCGGCGAGAGGATCGCCGTGTTGATGCCGATGACCTCGCCGTTCATGTTGAACAGCGGCCCTCCGGAATTGCCCTTGTTGATGGCGGCGTCCGTCTGGATGTAGTTGTCGTAGGGTCCGGACTCGATGTTGCGGCCCCGGGCCGACACGATGCCGGCCGAGACCGATCCGCCGAGACCGAACGGGTTTCCGATCGCGATGACCCAATCGCCCGGCCGCATGGATTCCGAGTCGCCGAAGGAGACGGCCGCGAGCGGCTTGTCCGGCTTCACGCGCAGCACGGCGAGGTCGATCTTGGCGTCCTTGCCGACGATCTCGGCCTTGAGGCGGCTGCCGTCCGAGAAGATCACCTGGATGTCGTTCGCCTCGCCGATGACGTGGTTGTTCGTCACCACAAGCCCCGACGAATCGATCACGAAGCCGGAGCCGAGCGAGTTGGAGCGGCGCTGACGCGGTCCGTTATCGCTCCGGTCCTGGTTAGGCCCTTGTCCTTGTCCTTGGCCTTGTCCTTGTCCTTGGCCTTGTCCTTGTCCTTGTCCTGGACCTTGTCCTTGACCTTGTCCTGGACCTTGGCCTGGACCCTGGCCCTGTCCGCGCCGGCGGAAGAACTCCTCGAACAGGTCTTCGAACGGCTGCCCGGGCTGGGGCCCGGTGCGCGGACGGCCGCCGCTCTCGGACGAGGTCGTGGTCGTCGAGGCCGAGATGTTGACCACGGCCGGCGTGACCTGTGCGGCGAGGTCGGCCAGGGAATCCGGGCCTTTCGCCTCCGCTACCCCGAGGGTGGCGGACAAGGCGACCGCCATGAAAGCGGTCGCGAGCGCACCCCGCCTCGACGAGAGCGGTGGAACAGACGTCCGAGAGAAGCTCATCATCACGTAACCTCGCCGATCATGATCCGACGGTCGAGGCGCCGGAGAGAACATGTTTCATCCCGAGCCGGGGGCCACGGCGCCCGGTCCCGCCTCAGCCAAGGAAACGTCTGGCCAACCACACGACCGCGACCCCCGCCAGCGCCGATGCGATCCCGACGAGACGCATCCGCTCACGCGGCGAGCCGCCAGCGTCCAGCATGACTCGCTTCATCGCATCCGGAAAGGATGCAAATAGAAGACCCTCAATAGCAAGAGCGAGACCCAGTGCTGCGACAAGGTCTCTCATCCGGCTTCAGGGGCGCGCCACCGGGTTGGCGGGGGGATTAGCCGGGGGCGCAGCGGCTGGGGCCGTGCTGCCGGTCGCCTCCCCGGCGGGACGGGGACGGCCGGCCGGGTTGTTGAAATACCGGAAGAACTCGGAAGTCGGCGAGAGCACCATGCGGGTGTCGCCGGATTTCAGACCGGCCTCGTAGGCCTGCATGGACCTGTAGAAGGCGAAGAAGTCCTGATCCCGCCCGAACGCTTCCGCGAGAATCCGGTTTTTCTCGGCCTCCCCCGTACCTCGCAGCTCGTCGGCACGCCGGTTCGCGTCCGCGTTGATCACGGTAACGTCGCGATCGGCCCGCGCCCGGATGCCCTGCCCCTGCTGCGTCCCTTGCGCCCGGAGGTCGGTCGCTTCGCGCTGCCGCTCCGTCTGCATCCGCTGAAACACCGCCTGGCTGTTCTGCTCGGGCAAGTCGACGCGCCGGAGCCGAACGTCGACGATCTCCACCCCGATGCCGCGAGCGGCCGTGTTCACGCGCTCCTTGATCTGACGCATCAGCGCCTCGCGATCCGTGCGGACAACGGACGCGAAGGTCGCGTCGCCGAGCACGCTGCGGATGGTCGAGGACACGATGGAGCCGAGGCGGTTGTCGGCGCCGACGATCGTGTTGACCGATTGATAGAAGCGCAGCGGATCGAGGATCCGATAGCGCGCGAAGGCGTCCACCACGAGCCGCTTCTGATCGGACGCAATCACCTCCTGGGCGGGCAGATTGAGGTCGAGCACGCGGCGGTCGAGATTGACGACGTTCTCGATCAGCGGCACCTTGAAATAGAGCCCGGGCGATGTCGCGACGGTTCTCACGGCCCCGAACCGCAGGACGAGAGCCTGCTGACGCTGCTCGACGATGAAGGTCGCCGACAGGAGAACGATCACGAGGACCGCGAGCGCGGCGAGAAGTGCCGTGCGAATCGTGGCGTTCATCGGGCGGCTCCCGCGGCAGGAGCGGGTCCGCGCCGGGTCAGCTCTCCCAGGGGAAGGTAGGGCACCACGCCCTGTCCGTTGCCGTTGCCGTCGAGCAGGATCTTGTCCGTGCCGCCCATCACGCGCTCCATCGTCTCGAGGAACATGCGCGCGCGTGTGACCTCGGGCGCCTTCTTGTACTCGGCGTAGACCTGGTCGAAGCGGGACGCCGCGCCGCTCGCCTCGGCGATCGAGCGTTCCCGGTAGCCCTCAGCTCCCTGAATGATCCGGGTGGCTTCGCCGCGCGCCTCCGGAACGATGCGGCTCGCATAGGTCTCGGCCTCGTTTCGGACGCGGTCCTGGTCCTGTCGGGCCGCCTGCACGTCGCGGAACGCGTCGATCACCTGGCTCGGGGGGTCGACCCGCTGCAGGTTGACGCGCAGGATCTCGATGCCGGCGCCATAGCTGTTCAGCGTGTCGCGCGTCAGTTGCTGCACCTCCGTCTCGATCGCGGCCCGATCCGTGGTGAGGACCGCCTGGATGTTGCGGCGGCCGATCACCTCGCGCATCGCGCTCTCGGCCACGAGCCGAACCGTGCCCTCGGGGTTTTGCAGGTTGAAGACGAAATCCGTGACCTTGTTCGGGTCGACCTGCCATTGCAGCGTGAAATCGATGTCGACGATGTTCTCGTCCCCGGTCAGCATCAGGCTCTCGGAATCAGTCGGTCGCGGCGCGCGACGGCCAACCTCGGCGGACCGAAGCCCGATCTCGATCGTGCGGTTCTGGGTCACGAGCGGCTTCTCGACCGATCCGATCGGATAGGGGAAGTTGTACCGCAACCCGTTGGCCGAGCTCGACACGTAGCGGCCGAAGATCATGTTGATGCCGATCTCGTTCGGCCGAACGGTGTAGAAGCCGGTCGCGAGCCAGATGCCCAATGCCGCGAGCGCCAGGAGACCGATGCCGCGCCCGCCGAGCTGTCCGCCGCCAGGAATGAAGCCGCGCAGACGATCCTGACCGCGCCGGATAATGTCCTCGAGATCGGGAGGGCGTTTCCCCCCTCCTCCGGGGCCGCCCCCCCAGGGACCGCCGCCGCCGCCGCTACCACCCCCGCTCGGGCCGCGCTGACCCCAAGGGCCTCCGGGGCTGCCGCCGCCGTTGCCGCCGCTCTGATTGCTCCAAGGCATTCGTTTACGCCTGTTCCCGTCAGCGGCCGCTTGGTCGCCCGCGAGGGCAGGATCGGGCGCTTGTTGTCGTCCACCGGTCGAGTGTCAAGGTTCGGAGGTGGGGGCGGGCGCCGCGCGAGTCAACGACCTGCGGCATCGACGTGTCCCGATTTGCGGGAGCGGGCCCGAACGAGGTCGATGAAGGTGAACGGGTATTCGTCGTCGTCGCCCGCCGGGTGCTCCTCCCGGAACGTCTCGTCGAACAGGCTCTCGTCGAAACCGGGGAACGCCACGTCCCCCGGAGGGCTTGCCTGGACGCGGGTGAGGTGGATCGTGTCCACCCCGGGCAGCGCCAGCCGAAACAGAGCCGCTCCTCCGATCACCGCGGCCGCGGCCGTGCCCATCTGCCGGGCGAGATCCGCCGCGACCGCTCTCGCCTCCTCCCAGTCTCGCACGACGGTGGCGCCCGTTGCCGTCCATCCGGCTTGTCGCGTCAGCACGACGGAGGCGCGCCCGGGCAGGGGCCGACCGATCGAGTCCCAGGTGCGCCGGCCCATGATCATGGGCCGGCCCCAAGTCAGGTCACGGAACCGCTTCAGGTCGGTTTTCAAGCGCCAGGGCAGGCCGTTATCCCGACCGATCACGCCGTTCTGGGCAATCGCGACCACGGTGATCAGAGAGGGGCTGATTGTTGTTCTCACGTCAGACGGAGGATGATCGCGTCCGGAAGAAAATACCCGTCCAACAATGTTGTTCGAGAAACGCACCGAGGAAGTCCATCGCTGCCGCGAGCGCCTGAAGATGGTGTCTGGAGATGCCAAACGACATCCCTAGACTGCGACCGGCGCCCGGATGGCCGGGGCCGGGTCGTAGCCCTCGACGGTCACGTCCTCGGAACGGAAGTCGAACACCGATTTGACCGCGGGATTGAGCCGCAGGGTCGGAAGCAGCCGCGGCTGACGGCCGAGCTGCAAGCGCGCCTGGTCGAGGTGGTTCTGATAGAGATGCGCATCTCCGAACGTGTGGACGAAGTCGCCCGGCAGCAGCCCGGTCGCCTGCGCCATCATGTGCGTCAGGAGCGCGTAGGACGCGATGTTGAAGGGCACGCCAAGGAAGGCGTCCCCGGAGCGCTGATAAAGCTGGCAGGAGAGCCGGCCTTCGACGACGTAGAACTGGAACAGGCAATGGCAGGGGGCCAGCGCCATCCGGTCGAGATCGGCCGGATTCCAGGCCGAGACGACGAGGCGGCGCGAATCCGGGTTCTTGCGGATCTCGCTTTGCACCCAGGCGATCTGGTCGATCACCCGTCCGTCCGGCGCGTCCCAGGACCGCCACTGCTTGCCGTAGATGGGCCCGAGATCGCCATTTGGGTCGGCCCACTCGTCCCAGATCGTGACCCCGTTCTCCCGGAGATAGCCGACATGGGTGTCGCCCCGCAGGAACCAGACGAGCTCGTGCACGATGGATTTCAGGTGCACGCGCTTGGTCGTGGCGAGCGGGAAGCCGCGCGACAGGTCGAAGCGTATCTGATGACCGAACACGGACAGCGTCCCGGTCCCGGTCCGGTCCTGTTTGGGGGTGCCTTCGTCGAGGATGCGGCGAAGGAGATCGTGATAGGCCTGCATGACGTCACTCCGGTGCCCTTTCTACACCGCCCACGTGGTCGGTCGAAGCCTCAGGCTCGACTTGTCCCCGCCTTCCCTCGCCCGTGAGGCTCGCCTATATCTCGCCGTTAGGGCAGGCTTGCGGGCTACGCTCTCCTTGCCGCAGATTCGCGCCGCAGCTTCAGGCCGACATGACGACGGATCTCATCCGCTACGACCTTCTCGTCCAGGATGCTCTGAGGAGCGTCGTGCAGCGCGTCCTCACGGATGCCGCCCGCGATGGCCTGCCAGGCGACCATCACTTCTACGTGTCGTTCCAGACCGACAAGCCGGGCGTCCGGATCTCGTCGCGGCTGCGCGAGCGCTATCCGAAAGACATGACGATCGTGCTCCAGCACCAGTTCGACGCGCTGACCGTCCATGATCACGGGTTCGAGGTCGGGCTCTCGTTCTCCGGCATCGCCGAGCGGCTGCGGGTCCCGTTCGCGGCGCTGACGGGCTTCTTCGACCCCTCGGTGCAGTTCGGGCTCAAGTTCGAGGGGCAGGAGCAGGAGGAGGGCGCGGCGGAGCCCGGGGTCCCGAAGCCGCCGGCCGAGATCACGGCCATTCCGGGGCCCGTGCCGAAGCTCGGCCCACGCAAGGTCGAAGCCCCGGTCGAGGCGGGCGAGAAGCCGGCCAGGAAGTCTGGCTCGAAGAAGGGCAAGCCCGCGACCGAGCCGGCCGATACCGAAGCCGGCGCGGAGGTCGTCAGCCTCGACGCGTTCCGAAAGAAGAGCTGACGGGGCCGAGGGCTCAGCGAAGCTCGACCCGCATCGGCAGGCCTCCGGAGGGCCGGAGCGTCACCCTGTGCAGCGGCACGACTACGTGGCCCGGCTCCAGATGGAGCCTCACGGCGTGCACCACCCGGGCCAGCACGATCACGGCTTCCTGCAGCGAGAACGAGGCCCCGATGCAGACCCGCGGCCCGGCCCCGAACGGGAGATAGGCGAAGCGGTCGATCGCGTCGCGGCGGGGCGGCAGGAAACGGTCCGGATCGAAGCAGTCCGGATCGTTCCAGAGCCGGCGATGGCGGTGGAGTACGTAGGGCGCGATCATGACGAGCGACCCCCTCGGGATGCGGTAGCCGGCGACCCGATCATCCACCACGGCGGCCCGGCTCAGGAAGGGCACGGGCGGGTAGAGCCGCATCGCCTCCTCTATCACCGCCCGCGTGAGGGGCAGTTGCGTGAGAGCGGCGTCGCCGCCAGCCTCGCACGAGCTTGCATCGACCTCGCGCTCGACCCTGTCCCGGATGTCTGGCGCCTGCGACAGGAGGTAGAGCGACCAGGATAGCGCGTTAGCGGTCGTCTCGTGCCCGGCCCCGATAAAGGTCACGACGTTCGCCCGCACCTCCAAGTCGCTGAGACCCTTGGCAGTTTCGGGGTCCCGGGCTTCCAGAAGCAGCGTCAGCAGATCGCGTGGGGCGGGGCCGCCCCGGGCCAGGAGCGCCTTCCGGCCCGCGACCAGCTCACCCACGACCTCCTCGAAAAATCTGAGGGCCGGCCTTGCCCGCAACCGGCCGATGCGGGGCAGCCATTCGGGAAGCCCGAACACGTCGAGGGGGTCAATCGGGCCGATCGCCTCGAAGTAGCGCGTGATGGCGTGCGAGAGCGCGTCCGGATCGCGGGCGAGGCCGTGGGTGAAGATCGTCCGCTCCAGCACGTCGAGGGTGACGCGGGTCATCTCGAGGGCGGCGTCGACGGGACGCCCCTCGCCGCGCCGGCGAAGACGACGCACCAGCCGGTCGGCCGCCTCCTGCATGGGGGCCACAAAGGTCGCGACCGTGCGGGGCGTGAACAGCGACGCGAGGGCGCGGCGCTGGGCGCGCCACTCGTCCCCTTCCGCCGTGAGGAGACCGTTGCCAAGCCCTGGGGCGAGCACCCGCCTCTGAAGGTCGTCCTTGCGGTAGCGGGCGGCGTGGTCGACGAGGACGTGTCGGATCGCGGCCGGATCGCTGAGGACGGTCACGCGCCCGAGAACGCCCTCTCCGGCCAGGATCGGGGCCTCGAAATGCTCCCGGGTCCAGGTGGTGAGCGGGTTCGTGCGGGCGCCCTTCAGGAAGGCGAACAAGTCCGGCGGACGCTCGAGCGGCGTCGGCATCGGCGGGCGAAACAGCTTGGGAGGCGCCGCGACCTCCGGTGCCAGGTCCTTGGCCAGGTCCTTGGCCAGGTCCTTGGCCAGGTCCGTGATAGGTGGTTCCGCAAGCATGACAGGCAATGTAAGCCGCCCGGCAGGGAGCAGAAGAGGCCATGATGTCACCCACACCCGGAGCTGCCGGCGCGGCCGGCGCCGCCACCCGCACCGAAAGCGACACCTTCGGGCCGATCGAGGTCCCGGCCGACCGGCTCTGGGGCGCCCAGACGCAGCGCTCCATCCAGAACTTCCGCATCGGCGGCGAGCGCATGCCGGCGCCGCTCGTCCACGCGCTCGGGCTCGTGAAGCAGGCCGCCGCGCTCGTGAACCGGGACCTCGGCGAGGTCGAGCCCCGGGTCGCGGGCGCGATCGCGGACGGGGCCGCGGCCGTTGTGGCGGGCCGGCACGACGACGAGTTCCCGCTCGTCGTCTGGCAAACCGGCTCCGGCACCCAGTCCAACATGAACGCGAACGAGGTGATCGCGAGCCTCGCGAACGAGGCGCTCGGCGGCCAACGCGGCGGCAAATCGCCCGTGCACCCGAACGACCACGTCAATCGCGGCCAGTCCTCGAACGACGTCTTCCCGACCGCGATGCATATCGCGACGGCGCGCGAGATCCACGACCGGCTCCTGCCGGCGCTTCGTCATCTCCACGCCGCCCTCGACGAGAAGGCGAGGAGCTTCGCGGACGTGGTCAAGATCGGCCGCACCCACACCCAGGACGCGACGCCCGTCACGCTCGGCCAGGAATTCGGCGGCTACGCGGCCCAGGTCACGCTCGGCATCGGCCGCATCGAGGCGACGCTGCCCGGCATCCTGGCCCTCGCGCAGGGCGGGACGGCGGTCGGGACCGGGCTCAACGCCCACCCTGGCTTCGCCGACGCCTTCGCGGCGAAGGCCGCCGAGCTGACCGGCCTCCCGTTCGTCAGCGCCGCGAACAAGTTCGAGGCCCTCGCCTCGCACGACGCCATGGTGTTCACGCAGGGCGCGCTCACCACGATGGCGGCGGGCCTGTTCAAGATCGCGAACGACATCCGGTTCCTGGGCTCGGGCCCGCGCTCGGGCCTCGGCGAGTTGAGCCTGCCCGAGAACGAGCCCGGCTCCTCCATCATGCCGGGCAAGGTCAACCCGACCCAGTGCGAGGCGATGACGATGGTGTGCTGTCAGGTCACCGGCAACGGCACCACCGTCGCGATGGCCGGGAGCCAGGGGCATTTCGAGCTGAACGTGTTCAAGCCGGTGATCGCGCTGGCCGTGCTGCAATCGATCCGGCTGCTGGCCGCCGCGTCCGTCAGCTTCACGGACAATTGCGTCGTCGGCATCAAGGCGAACCGCGACCGCATCGCGGAGCTCCTCGGCCGCTCCCTGATGCTGGTGACCGCGCTCGCGCCCTCGATCGGCTACGACAAGGCCGCCGCGATCGCGAAGAGCGCGCACAAGAACGGCACGACGCTGAAGGAGGAGGCGCTGAAATCGGGCCACGTCACCGCGGAGGAGTTCGACCGCGTGGTCCGCGCGGAGGACATGCTGGCGCCCAGGTGATCCGGTTCCAGCGCGGGCTCCCCAGACATAGCATTCCAGTATGAGACCTAAACAACGGGGCCCAAGGCGCGGCGTCGACTTGCTCGTCGACGGGGCGCTGCTCGACGACGCCGAGGCGCTCGGGATCAACCTGTCTCAAGCCGCCGAGGAAGCTCTTGAGCAGGCGGTCGCGGCCGAGAAGGCGCGGCGCTGGCTGGAGGAGAATGCGGAGGCGATCGCCTTCAACAATGCTCGGATCGAGCGCGTTGGGTTGTGGTCTGACGACTTTCGCCTGTTCTGATGATAAGTCCCTCCCGCCGAAGAGGAACAACATCGAAGAGATGGCAGACATGGATAAGGCTCTCGTTCAGGTTGCGATTCCGCGCGATCTTCTCGACGATGCGATCGAGAGAGGCTGCGATCTCGATTCAGAGGTCGAATCGGCGTTGAGGCGGCGCTTGAACCGGCCGTGCCCGAACATCGCCGCAGCGAAGGCAGAGATCGACCGAGCCTGCGAGCAGATCAACGAGCTCGTTGAGCGGCATGGCTCGTTCGGCGAGGAGTGGCGTACATTCTAGCCAAGCAGTTCGATGTCTTCCGCTACCGGGGAAAGCTGACCCGTCATCTCCCATTCGTCATGGTGCTGCAGTCGGATTACGTCGACCGAACGACCATGGTCGTCGCGGCTCCGCTCTCGTCCCAGGACGCCGTTCAGGGCAGCCGTCTCACCCCGACCTTCGTCATCGCGGGCCAGCGGCTGACATTGCTTGTACCCGAACTGGCCGCCATGCCTCGGTCCAGGCTGTCCGATTTCGTGACGAACCTGGCATCCGAGCGGCCTCGCATCGTGGCCGCGCTCGACCTCCTCTTCACCGGGTTCTGACCGATGGCCGAGATCGTCAACCTGCGCCGGGCCCGCAAGGCGAAGGCGCGCGCCGGCGATGACGCCTAGGCGGCCGCAAACCGGGATCGGTTCGGGCGCTCGAAGGCGGAGCGCGAGCGGGCCGAGGCGGAAGCGGGCCTCTCCGCCAAAGAGGCTCGACGGGCATCGCCGCGAGCCGCCGGACGAGACGCCGTGACGCGGGCCGCGAGCGGGATCGCGAAGCGCTCGCTCACGATCGCGGGGCACCGGACCAGCGTGTCGCTCGAGACGCCGTTCTGGGAGGCCCTCGGCGGCATCGCCCGCGAGCGCGAGACATCCGTGCAGGCGCTCGTGGCCGAGATCGACGCCGGCCGTGGCGGCGCGAACCTGTCCTCGGCGCTCCGGGTCTATGTGCTCAGGACGGCGCTCGACCGCCCGAGATGATCAGCCGCCGGGTGCGCCGGATTGGGCCGGCGGCCTGATGTCGATCGGCGGGAGGCGACGATCGGGATCGAAGGCCCTCCGCTCGGCTTCCCGGCGCTGCCGCTCCGCCTCCACGCGCTGCCGTTCCGCCTCGCGGCGCTGACGTTCGGCGTCGAGCCGCGCCCGTTCTTCCGCCTCCCGGCGCTGCCGCTCCGCCTCCTGCCGGGCCCGCTCCTCCGCCTCGGCCTGGAGGCGGGCCTGACGGGCCGCCTCCTCGGCCGCGAGCCGGCGCTGCCGGTCTATCTCGGTGCGGGCGTTGCGTCGCCCCTGCTCGGCCGCGTCGAGCTCGAAATTCTCGATCCGGTCGAGCTCGCGCGCCAGCACCACGGAGGCGAGGCCGTTCACCAGCGGGCCGGGATCGACGGTGCGGGTCGGGCGCGCCAGCGGCCCCGACCAGCCGAGCGTGATCGCGGGCGGCGCGCCCGACCAGCGCAGCGGGGCCGCGCGCGACTGGAGCGCGCCCCTGGCGTCGAGCGTGAGCGTCCGGAGATCCACCGTCGCGGAGCCCTGCCAGGAGCCGTCCGGGCTGTCGGCCCGCAAGGGCGACAGGCGAAGCGCGCCGCCCGTGAGCGAGGCCCCGGCCGAGAGGCGCACGGCCGAGAGCGGAGCGCGTCCGAGCTCCTCGGCCAGCAAGGCCTGCCATCGCGCGGATGCGAGGGGGTCGTCGCTGCGGAGCACCCGCGCGGCGACGCGCGCGACCGCGCCGGGATCGGCCCCCGCGACCGACAACCCGTCGAGCGCGACCTCCCCCGAGCCGCCGAGATTGGCCACGAGCCCGGCGACGCTCTCCCCCGAGGAGCCGAAGCGCAGCGTCGCCGAGAGCCGGCCCGGGCCGAACGGGGCGCCGAGGAAGCGGTCGAGCGAGAGCCCCTCGGCCGTTCCGTCCCCGATCACGGAGGCGAGGCCGCCTTGCCGCCCGACATTGAGCTGGCCGCGCAGCCGCCCGCCCGCGAGCGCGACGTCGAGCTCGTCGAGCCTGAACCCGTCCGGGCGCGTGGACAAGAGCAGCGTCGCGTCGCGGCCCGACAGCCCGGCACCGAGATCGAGCTGGCGCGCCGCGACCTTCACGGCTCCGCCGAAGGGAAGCGCATCGCGCGGGCCGAAGCGGGCGCTCGGCCACACCGAGCCGGCGGGCGCCGTCTGGGCTGCGTTCAGCGCCAGGGCTGACGCGGCCCAGGGCAGCGACAGGCGGCCGAGCGTGGCCAGGCCGGTGATCTCGCCCGGCGAGGACCCGGAGAGCTCGGCCGAGACCTCCTCCCCGGCCACTCGGCCCACCAGCCCGACCCGGAGCGGGCCGGGCCGTGACACGACCGCTTTGAGGGACAGGGGCGCCGGTCCCGTCGCCGGGGCGCCGATGAGCGGGAGGAGCCCCGATGCGTCGGCCGAGGTGATCTCAACCTCGCCGCGCTCCAGGACGTCGTCGTCGCCGCCGAGCTCGAACGGGCGCGAGGTCGAGACCTGCAATCCGGCGATGTCGCTCCGAAGCGTCAAAGCGAGGCGGCCCGCCCCGTCGCGGAGGCCGGAGAGGGACAGGGTGGCCGGGCGGCGGGGCTGGCCGCCTCTTGGGCCGAGCCAGCGCGTCTCGTCCTCGGTCGATCCGCTCGCGGCCAGTTCGGTCACGACGCCGCCGACCGAGAGGGTGGTGGCCCGGAACGCGCTCCCGGCCAGCCGCCCTTCGAGGCTGGTCCGGAGCGCGGAGGCTTGCCCGCCGGGCTCCGTCCGCTCGGCCCGGACCGCGAGGTCGACGGCTCCGTCGCGCAGGATGTCCGGCGCGAGGCGGACGAGACCGCCGATCCAGGCGCGGCCGAACAGGTCGATCAGCGGCGCGGCCCGGGGAGCCTTGAAGCGGCCCTCGAGGCGGCCGGACCCGTCCGGCAGGATGCGACCGGACAGGTTCGCCTCGGCGCCCGCGAGGTCGGCGACTTCGAGCCGCTCGACCAGGATCGCCGGCCCCTCGGTCGAGAAACGGCCCGCGATCCGGCCGCCACCCGCGGACCCGTAGGCGACACGGCGCGCGTCCACGGTCAGGCCGAGATCGAGGTCGCGAAGCGCCTCGAAGACGGGACCGCCACCGGGCAGGCGCGCCACGTCGACGCCCTCGATCGCGAGCTGGGCGTCGATGCGGGGCCGCGCGCCGGCCTTGGCCCGGGTGTAGCGCAGCGCGCCGAGGATGCGGGCGTCGCCCAGCGCCACGCGGAGGTTGCGGAGCGAGACGACCGGCTCGGCGAGGGTCACGTCGGCCGATGCGTCGAGCGGGCCTCCGGCCCCGAGCCCGATGGCGCCCGGGACGCCGAGGAGGTCGAGATAGCGGCCGAGGCGATCGCTGTCCCGAGCCGTCAGGGCCACCTGGCCGGACGCGCTCGGCCACCGGGCGGCGGCGCCGGTCGGGCTGGTCGCAGCGGTCGCACCGTCGCCGAGCGTCATCTCCCCTGAGACCTTGAGCCTGGAACCGCCCGGGCCGCTCGCCTCGAGCGTCGCGACCCGCAGGCGGTCGCCCTCGGCGGTGGCCCGCAGCACGAGTCCGGATAGGTCCTCGTCTCCACCGGCCGCGAGGCCGTCGAGCGTCAGCGAGAGATCGACCGGCATGCCGGCCGGCGCCTGCCAGCCCCGCAGGCGGGGCGCGAGCGCGCTCCGGTTGGCGGACCAGAACCCGGCGAGGTCGAAGCGTCGGCCGGCGAGCGTGAGCGCGAGCCTCGGCTCGTCGACCCGGTAGCTGCCGGCGCCGGTCAGCCGGAGGGCCGATCCCTCGCCGGCCTCGATCGCGATATTCGTGAGCTCGACGGTGCGGCCGGAGGCGACGAGCTGCGCCTGCGCCTGCACGGGCAGCGCCGGCGGGCCGGCCAACCCCGTCGGCGGCGTCATCGACAGGCGGCCGGTGCCGGAGAGGCGCGGCAGGAGCGTGTCCCCGGGCCCGGCGAGGAGTTCGAGCCGGGCGTCGACGTCGAAGCGCGGCAGCGCGCCGCCGCCGCCGCCGAGCTTCAGCTGCCCGGAGAGGTCGGCCCCGAGTTCCCCCAGCGCGAGCTCGAACGGCGCCGAGCCGACGCTGCCGTCGATGCGCCAGGGCCCGGCGAGCGAGCCCGCCTGGATGCGCACATCCTCGGCATAGGCCTGATCGGTTCGCCCCGTGCGGGGATCAACCGTCGTGACCAGGAACTGCTGGACGGACAGCGCGTCGAAGGCCCACGCGCGGCGCAGGTTCGCCTCGGAGGCGAGCCGGCGCGGGACGCGCCAGTCCCCGCCGGCCCCGGTCGGCAGCTTGATCTCGACGCGGCCGATGCGGGTGTCCCGGAAGCGCACCTCTCCCGAGAGGAGCGGGGTCAGGGCGATCTCAGCCTCGACCGAGATGGCGTCGAGCGAGGCCGCGTCCGGGGAAGGCGACCCGATCCGCAGCCGCCGCATCGCGATCCGGGGCGAGGGCAGGAGCCGGATGTCGAGCGCGCCTTCCGTGCGGACCTCGTCCCCGATGGCGCGCGCGATGGCCCGGTCGACGAGGCCGCGATGAGCCGGCCAATCGACGAAGGGCGGCACCGCGAGAAGCGCCCCGAGGACGAGGATCAGGATCCCGGCAAGAACCGTGAGGACGTCGCGCAAGGGAAGTTCCTCAGGCGGGGTCGACCGGGACGCCGCTCAGGCGGCCACGATCTTGCCCGGGTTCATGATGTCGCCCGGATCGATGGCGCGCTTCAGGAGCCGCATCAGGTCGAGCGCCGCGCCGCCATGCTCGGCTTCGAGGTACTTCATCTTGCCCTGCCCGACGCCGTGCTCGCCCGTGCAGGTGCCGTCCATCGCCATCGCGCGCTCGACAAGGCGGTGCATGAAGCCCTGGGCCGCCCGCACCTCCGCCGGATCGTCCAGCATGACGAGCGGCATGACGTGGAAGTTGCCGTCCCCGACATGCCCGGCGATGGGGGCCGTGAGCCCCGTGCGGGCGATGTCGGCCTGCGTCTCGGCGAGGCATTCCGCGAGCCGCGAGATCGGCACGCAGACATCGCTCGCGACCCCCCGTGCCCCGGGCCGCAATCCGAGCGAGGCCCAGTAGGCGTCGTGACGGGCCTGCCAGAGCCGGGTGCGGTCCTCGGCCTTGGTGGTCCATTCGAACCCGGCGCCGCCATATTCCGCCGCGATCTCGCCGAAGCGCTCGGCCTGCTCGCGGACGCCGGCATCGGTGCCGTGGAACTCAAACAGGAGCAGCGGCGTCTCGGGCAGGGTCAGCTTCGAATAGGCGTTGCAGGCCCGGATCTGGACCTCGTCCAGGAGCTCGATCCGGGCCACGGGGAGGCCGGACTGAATGGTCGTGATGACGGCGTCGCAGGCCTCCTTCAAGCTCGGGAAGGAGCAGATGCCGGCCGAGATCGCCTCCGGGATGCCGTGCAGCTTCAGGGTGATCTCGGTCACGATGCCGAGCGTGCCCTCGGAGCCGACGAAGAGCCGGGTCAGGTCATAGCCGGCCGAGCTCTTGCGGGCGCGGCTGCCTGTGCGGACGATCTCGCCGGACGGCGTCACCACGGTGAGCGCCAGCACGTTCTCCTTCATGGTGCCGTAGCGGACCGCGTTCGTGCCGGAGGCGCGCGTCGCCGCCATGCCGCCGATCGAGGCGTCCGCGCCGGGATCGATCGGGAAGAACAGGCCCGTGTCGCGCAGGTGCTCGTTCAGCTCCTTCCGGGTGACGCCGGGCTCGACCACGCAGTCGAGATCCTCCGGATGCACGGCGACGATCCGCTTCATCAGGTTCGTGTCGACCGAGACGCCCCCGTGGGGCGCGTTGAGGTGCCCCTCGAGCGAGGTCCCGGTCCCGAACGGGATCACGGGCACCCGCTCTGCCGCGCAGAGCCGCACGATCGCGGCCACTTCCTCGGTTGTCTGCGGCGACACCACGATGTCCGGCGGCTGGTTGTCGAGCCAGGTGGTGGTGTGGCCGTGCTGCTGGCGGACCGCGAGGCTCGTCACCACCCTGTTGCCGAACAGCCGCTGCAGGGCGAGCGTCAAGCGCCCAAGCGTCGCCGCGTCGGGTCTCTGCCGCGCCGGCCCCGCGCTCGCGACCGGGGGGATGGAGGAAAGCACGGACATCGTTCAACCCGCTTCGGTCCGGCGCGCCGGACTGGACGGAGGAAGCCTAGCAGACGTGGCCCGGCGGCAACACTGCCGCGTCGCGTCGCGGCTCCCGGTCGAAGAGACACCCGACGCGGTTGCACCGGACCCGCTCCGCCATGCCATGGTCCGCGACGTGCGCGAAGGGACCGATGTGAGCGAGGGAGCAGACCCGCCGATCTTCGTCTTCGCCCCGTTCGTCTCGTCGACGATGCGGGTCGAGCCGGGCTGGATCGACTATAACGGCCACCTGAACATGGCCTACTACCTCGTCCTCTTCGACCGGGCGGTCGACGAGGCTTTCGCGGTCGCGGGGCTCGGGCCGGACTACCTGAGGGAGCGCGACTGCTCCTACTTCACGGCCGAGATCCACACGGTCTACCGGCGCGAGCTTTCCCTCCGGGAGGAGGTCCGCGCGACGGTGCAGCTGATCGATTACGACGAGAAAAGGGTGCACGCCTATCTCGAGCTGCGCGAAGCCCGGGAGGGCTGGGTTGCGGCGACCTGCGAGAAGCTGTTCCTGCACGTCGACATGCGCAGCCGGTCGGTCTGTCCGTTCCCGCCCGATATCCTATCGAACCTCGCCGCCGTGAAGGCCGCCCATGGCCGACTGTCCCGCCCCGAGACTTTGGGGAGGTCGATCGGGCTCCGGAGGGGCGCGTCTCGCAGGACCGCCTCCCCGGAGCAGGCGCGGACGCGGCACTAGCAGGGTCTGCGAATGGAGCTGCTCGCCTCCCCCCGTTGGGTGGGGGTCGTCGAGGAGGCACCTCGACCGTCACGGCAGGCGACCTGACCCCAAACCCCCGGCCCCTCCCCGCACGGAACTCGGCTGTTGCCGAGTTCCTTCTAAGAGGAGCGCAAGTCGGGCAGGCCCGACTTGCGACGGGGAGGGGAAGAGCGCGCTTCCTATGGGCGGGGTTGTGGGACCGCTGGGCCACCAGGCGGGATGTCGGGAGCCTTTCGAGGTCCAACCCGTGCAACCCTGCTTCAAAGGCGGCCGCTCGCGCTCCCTGACGTCTCCGGAACGGCCCGCGCCGTCGGCCGACGACCCGGTCTATCGCCGGTTGATCACCGGAGGCGAGACTGGTGCGAGCGGCGGCGGGACGGGGCGCGACAGCTCGTTGCGAAGCGAGTTCGTCTCGAACTGGTTCTGCTGCGCGGCCGCGCGATCCTGTTGGTGCGTGGTCATCGAGCGGTTGAGCGAATTGACCTGGTTCTCCGCCCGGCTCGCCGCCGGATCGTACTGGGCCTGCGCAGTGGCGCCACCCACGACGAGCGCCAGCCCCAACGCGGTCACGGAAGCGCGCATCGACCTTCTCCCATTCCGTCTAGGGCCCATATCGGGTGAACACGCGTCGGGCGGCTTCGTTCGCGATCCCGCTGCCCCGCGACGCCTCGTCGCCCCGGAGCTCGGCCGCCGATCCACTGCTTGTGTCCGGGCGACGCCTCGACGGCGGCGGAGAATTGTTTCAGGACTGATGCCATGAGTCGTGCGCGAGCCCTGACGGTGCCGCCGGCCCCCGAACCCCCCGAGGCCGTGCCGGACGCCCCCCGCCCGCTGTCGATCAGCGAGCGCGCCCGTGCGGCCGCGGCCCCGCAAGCGACGGACTACCTCGCGGGCCTCAATCCGGAACAGCGCCAGGCCGTCGAGGCCACCGAAGGGCCGGTCCTGGTGCTCGCCGGCGCCGGCACCGGCAAGACCCGCGTCCTCACCACCCGCATCGCCCACCTGATCGCGACCGGGAAGGCCTGGCCCTCGAACCTGCTCGCCGTGACGTTCACGAACAAGGCCGCGCGCGAGATGAGGGAGCGCGTCTCCGCCCTCGTCGGGCCGGCCGGCGAGGGCATGCCCTGGCTCGGCACCTTCCACGCCATTGGCACGAAGGTGCTGCGCCGGCATGCCGAGCTCGTCGGGCTGAAATCCGACTTCACCATTCTGGGCACGGACGACCAGCTCCGGCTCCTGAAGCAAGTGATCGCGGCCGGCAACATCGACGAGAAGCGCTGGCCCGCCCGCGCGCTCGCCTCCTTCATCGACGGTTGGAAGAACCGCGGCCTGCAGCCCTCCGAGGTGCCGGCCGGCGAGGCCGCGTCCTTCGCCAACGGTCGGGGCAAGGACCTCTACACCGCCTACCAGGCGCGGCTGAAGACGCTGAACGCGACCGATTTCGGCGATCTCCTGCTCGAATGCCTGCGGCTCTGGCGGCAGAACCCGGACGTCCTGGAGCAGTATCAGCAGCGCTTCCGATACATGCTGGTCGACGAGTACCAGGACACGAACGTCGCCCAATACCTGTGGCTGCGCCTGCTCGCCCAAGCGAGGCGGAACCTCTGCTGCGTCGGCGACGACGATCAGTCGATCTATGGCTGGCGCGGCGCCGAGGTCGACAACATCCTGCGCTTCGAGCACGATTTCCCGGGCGCGACCGTGATCCGGCTGGAGCGCAACTACCGCTCCACCGGCCATATCCTGGCCGCCGCCTCCGGCATCATCGCCAAGAACAAGGAGCGCCTCGGCAAGACGCTCCGCACCGAAGATGCCCTGGGCGAGAAGGTCACGGTCACCGGGGCCTGGGACTCGGAGGAGGAGGCGAGGCTCGTCGGCGAGGAGATCGAGGCGCTTCATTCCAAGAAGGAGAACCTCTCGGAGGTCGCGGTCCTGGTCCGCATCTCGGCCCAGATGCGCGAGATCGAGGACCGCTTCGTCACCCTCGGCCTCCCCTACCGGGTCATCGGCGGCCCGCGCTTCTACGAGCGGGCCGAGATCCGGGACGCCCTCGCCTACCTGCGGGCCACCGCGCAGCCGGCCGATGACCTCGCCTTCGAGCGCATCGTCAACCTGCCGAAGCGGGGGCTCGGCGAGGCGGCCGTGCAATGCATCCACGCCCACGCCCGCCGGGCCCGGGTGCCCCTGATGCAGGCCGCCCGCTACATGGTCGAGACGGACGAGCTCAAGCCCGCCCCGCGCCGCTCGCTCCGCGACCTGATGGCCGCGTTCGACCGCTGGCGAGGCCTCATGGACCGCACGCCCCATCACGAGCTCGCCCAGACGGTCCTGGAAGAATCCGGCTACACCGACATGTGGCAGAAGGACCGTTCGGCCGACGCGGCCGGCCGGCTGGAGAACCTGAAGGAGCTGGTCCGCTCGATGGAGGAGTTCCCCGACCTGCAAAGCTTCCTCGAGCACATCTCGCTCGTGATGGAGGCGAACGAGGGCGAGGGCCCGGACCGCGTTTCCCTGATGACCCTCCACGCCGCCAAGGGCCTCGAATTCGAGACCGTGTTCCTGCCTGGCTGGGAGGAAGGCTTGTTTCCCTCGCAGCGGGCACTCGACGAGAACGGCCGCGCCGGCCTCGAGGAGGAGCGCCGCCTGGCCCATGTCGGGCTGACCCGGGCCAAGCGCCGGGCGAAGATCTACTTCGCGTCGAACCGCCGCATCCACGGCATGTGGAATTCGACGATCCCGTCCCGCTTCGTCGACGAGCTGCCGGAGGCGCATGTCGAGGTGACGGAAGCCCCGGCCGCCTATTCGGCCCGGACCGGCTCCCGCTTCGAGACCATGACGCCGTTCGGCTCGAGCTATCAGACGCCCGGCTGGCAGCGGGCCCAGGCCCGAGCGGCCGAAGCCGCGACCGCTGATCCCGATGCCGATTGGCGCGGCACGGGTTTCTCGGATCCGGGATCCTCCTTCGGGCGGGGCTTCGGCACATCGTCGCGTGGCCCGAGCGGGCGCCGAGGCGCGGCCGGGCCGGCGGGACGCGGCCCGCAGCTGATCGAGGGCGAGATCCTGGCGAAGTCGACCGGCGCGCCCTCCCCGTTCTCGACCGGCGCGCGCGTCCTCCACCTCAAGTTCGGCCCCGGTACCGTCGCGATCGTCGACGGCAACAAGCTCACGGTAGATTTCGACAAGGCCGGCCGGAAGATGGTGCTCGACAGCTTCGTGGATGCTGCGGGGTAGCGCTGGGGATGGCTGAACGCCGTGTTCCCGATGCTACCCTCGAAAAACTCCACGCCGTCATTCCGGGGCTCGCCGGAGGCGAGAACCCGGAGCCCACGATCGAGTGAGACCGAGAGCGCCGTCCGGAGCACTCACCCCGGTCGTGGGTTCCGGGTTCTGCTTCGCAGCCCCGGAATGACAAGGGTAGGTTCCTGGCTCGCACGTCGGGGTCCTGCGACGCAGGAGAGGCTTGACCAGGGACGCGGCTCGGACCATTGACCTCCAGCCCGGCGGCTCGCCCGCACGGCTTCATCGGAACGATCAACCCCATGCCCAGCGACAGTCACAGCCGACTGACCGCGCCGTCACGGCCCTGGCCCGACGCCTGATCCTCCCGATCGGCTCACCGGACCGGCCATGACGGCCGGTCGACGAGAGGTGAGCCATGAACAACAAGACTAGGTTTCTCGCGGAGCATTCGCGGTCGGCGGACGCTTTGCCCCCACCGGGCTCCGACGCATGAGCGCCAGCTCGAAGGGTGGCCGATCCACCGCGGCGGTGCTGTGGCTGATGATCCTGCTCGTGTTCCTGCCGATCGCTGTCGCGCACGCTCTCTTGCGCTTCGCCGGTCCGGAGCCGACGCAGAGCGCGGGCGTGCGCTGAGGGGCGGGTGACGGAGGTCTTCTTCTACCACCTGCAGCGTCAGTCGCTGGAAGCCGTGCTGCCGACGCTCCTGTCGCGCTCGCGCGAGCGCGGTTGGCGCGTCCTCGTCAAGCTCGCGACCGCCGAGCGGCTCGCCTCGCTCGACGATCACCTGTGGGCGTTCTCGGACGAGAGCTTCATTCCGCATGGAACCGACCGCGAGCCGGACCCGGTCGAGCAGCCGATCCTTCTGACGCTCCGGGACGAGAACCCGAACGGCGCCCCGATGCTGTTCGTGGCCGAGAATGCCGGCCTCCCGGACGCGCTCGATGGCTTCGAGCGCGTCGCGCTCATGCTCGACGGGGCAGACGAGGAGGCGGTCGCGTCCGCCCGCCTCGCCTGGCGGCGGCTGCGCGACGAGGGCCACGCAGTCACCTACTGGCAGGAGGATGACGAGGGCCGCTGGCGAAAGAGGGCGTAACGCCACGTCGCGCCGGGCCGCAAGGTTGCCTACCTTGTCGGCATGTTCTCCCGCACCACGCCGCTCCGGGCCTTCGCGCTCCTCCTCTGCCTCGCGCTGCCGCTCACCGCGCCGCCGCTGGCCCAACCTGCGCCCGCAGCACCCCCCCGCCCGGGCCCACCACCGCAGGAGGGCCGGCGTCTTCCGCCCGATATCGCAAGCGAGCACACGCTCTCGCTTCCCGGCCGCACCCTCGCCTTCACGGCAACGGCCGGGAGCCTCCCGCTGACCGATCCGGCGGGAATCGTGCAGGCGGAAATCGGGATCGTGTCGTACCGGCTGTCCGGCGGCGATCCCGCGACCCGGCCCGTCACCTTCGCGGTGAACGGGGGGCCCGGCGCCTCCTCGGCCTATCTCCACCTCCTCGTCGCCGGGCCATGGCGGCTGCCGCTCGGCCGGGACACGATCAGCCCGTCGGGCCCGCCGACCCTCGTCCCGAACGGCGACACCTGGCTCGACTTCACCGACCTCGTCTTCATCGACCCGGTCGGGACCGGGTACAGCCGGGCCAACGGCCCCGACGATCAGACCCGCGAGCGCTACTACTCGGTCGAGGGCGACATCGCCGCGCTCGCGGCCGTTGCGGCCCGCTGGCTGCGCGAGAACGACCGCATGGCCTCGCCGAAGTTCTTTCTCGGCGAGAGCTATGGCGGCTTCCGGGGGCCGCTCCTCGCCCAGAAGCTGCAGACCGAGATCGGGATCGGGCTTTCCGGCCTCGTCCTCGTCTCGCCGGTCTTCGATTTCGGCTGGCTGTCCGAGCCGCGCTACAAGCCGATGCAGTTCGTGACCCGGCTGCCCTCGCAGGCCGCGGCCGCGCTGGAACGGAGCGGCCCCGTGAGCCGCGACAGGCTGGCGGAAGCCGAAAGCTACGCCTCCGGCGAGTACCTGGCCGATCTTCTGCGCGGCCCGGGCGACGCGCTCGCCATCGACCGCATGAGCGCGCGGGTCGCGGCTCTGACAGGGCTCGATCCGGCCCTCGTGCGCCGGCGTGGCGGCCGGCTGGACCTCCCAACGGTACAGCGGGAGTTGCGCCGGCCGGAGGGCCGCGTCGTATCCGCCTACGATGCGGGCCTATCAGGCTTCGACCCCGACCCGACGGCGCCCTCCTCCGAGGGGGACGACCCGGGCCTCACAGCCCTTGCCGGGCCGCTCTCCAGCGCCGCCGTGGACCTCCTGTGGCGGAGACTTGGCTGGCGCGTCCTGAACGCCCGCTACGAGCTTCTGAACGGCGCCGTGAGCGGGCAATGGCGCTTCGGCCGCGGGCGACGAGCGGCGGAATCGCTGTCGGAGTTGCAGCGGGTGCTGGCGCTCGACCCGAAGCTCCGGGTGCTTGTGGCGCACGGGCTGACGGACCTCGTCACCCCGTATTTCGCCAGCGACATCCTGATGCGTCAAATCCCGGCTTATGGCGGCGAGCAGCGGGCTTCGCTCGCGACCTATCCGGGCGGGCACATGTTCTACACCCGCGATCCGTCCCGCGCCGCCTTTCGGGAGGACGTGCGCGCTCTCTACGGCACGGCTGGCGAGGCGAGGAGCGGGCCGTAAACGTCCCCGCTCCTAAGGCTCGAAGAGCCGCCCCGGCACCCCGACGATCCGTCAGTTATCCGCGGCAGGTCTGGCGGTAGCGGCGGCAATTGCCCTCGCCCTGTTCGCCCAGGCGCTCCTTGTTCAGGCAGGCGCTCCGGAGTTCGGCGCAAACCTCCCGGCGGGATGGGCGACGCTCGCATTGCTGGCGATACCGCCGGCAATTGCCTTCACCGCGTTCGCCCAATCTATCCCTGTTCTCGCAGGCGAGCCGCAGCTCCTCGCACCCGCCGCCGCCGCGCACGCGCTCGCGCTCGCGGCCCTCCCCCATCCGGACGCCGCCCGGCCCGATCTCGAACGTCTGGGCCGATGCTGCGAGGGGCGAGAGCAGGAGAAGCCCCGCCGCGAGAGCGGTTGCGAATGCGCGCATGATCATGGTCCCTGCCTTGTCGACAAAACTAACTTCGCAAGATTCACAACGCTCCGTCCCGGCGGTCAGAGTCCGACCTCTCCCGCTGCAGAGGCGGGCCAGCCCCTCCGCCACGCTCCGCGTTATCCGCTTCCCCGCAACGCGGGTGAGGATCAGCCCTCGTAGCCCCGGACTAGTTCGTCCAGGAGGCGGACGCCCCAGCCGGAGCTCCAGCTCTTGTTGATCTCGGTCTGAGGCGCGGCCATGCCGGTTCCCGCGATGTCGAGATGGGCCCACGGAACGGGGCGGCCGCCCTCCTCGCGAACGTAGCGCTGGAGGAACTGCGCCGCCGTGATGGAGCCGCCGTGGCGGCCACCGGTGTTCTTCATGTCGGCGACCTTGCTGTCGACCAGCTTGTCGTATTCGGGCGCGAGCGGCAGGCGCCACACCTTCTCGCCCGTGGCGCGGCCGGCGGCGAGGAGCCTTTCGGCGAGCTCGTCGTCGTTCGAGAACAGGCCTGCATGCTCCTGCCCGAGCGCCACCAGCACGGCCCCGGTCAGGGTCGCGAGGTCGACCATCAGGCGCGGCTTGAAGCGGTCCTGGACGTACCAGAGGACGTCGGCGAGGACGAGCCGCCCTTCCGCATCCGAGTTCACCATCTCGACCGTCTGGCCGGACAGGGTCGTGATGATGTCGCCCGGGCGCTGCGCCTTGCCGTCCGGCATGTTCTCGGTGAGCCCGATGGCGCCGAGCACGTTCACGGGGGCTTTGCGGGATGCGAGCGCATGCATGAGCCCGACCACGGCGGCCGCGCCCGCCATGTCACCCTTCATGTCCTCCATGCCGCCGGAGGGCTTGATCGAGATGCCGCCGGAATCGAAGCAGACGCCCTTGCCGATGAACGCGAGCGGGGGCTGGTCGGGAGGGCCGCCGCGCCACTGCATGAGGGCGACGCAGCTGTCATGGGCGGAGCCATCGCCCACGGCAACCAGCGCCCGCATGCCGATCCCGCGAAGCTGCGCCTCGCCCAGGGTCTCGACCTCGATCCCGAGGCCAGACAGGGCCTCGGCCCGGCGCGCGAATTCCAGCGGGAAGAGCACGTTCGGGGGCTCGTTCACGAGGTCGCGGCAGAGGTTGACGGAGTCCGCGAGGCCGGCCCGGGCCACGTCCGCCCGCTCGGCCGCGTCCGGGTCGGCGGTCCGAATCGTGATCCGGGTCGCGCCGGCATCCGGATCGGGATCGTCCTTCTTCTTTGTCTTGTAGCGCTCGAAACCGTAAAGCCGGAGGCGGGCGCCGAGCGTCAGGTCGGCCGGAGCCGAGACCGGAACGTCGCCGCCCGGGAACTCGGCCATCACGGTCGCGGTGCGGCCCTTGACCCGGCCGGCCACCATGCCGCCGAGCGCGCGCCAATCCTGCTTCGCGGCGTCCGCCGCGGGCCCAAGCCCGACGACGTGGAGCCGGTCGATCCCGTCGAGCCCCGCCGGCGCGGGAAGCGTCATGGCGGCGAGGGCCTTGCCCTTGAAGCGCTCCCCCGGCGCCGCGCGCCGGATCAGGGCTTCGATCCCGGCGATATGGGCCGCCACGGCCGGCGCCACCGCGAGGTCGTCGCGCACGAAGACGACGAGATCGCCGCCTTCCGGCGGGGCCAGAGGCTGAAACGCGAGGGTGATCGTATCCAAGCAAAGGCTCCCGTGGCCGGCGCGGCCTTTGCGTCGGCGAGGCGGAGCCATACAGCAACGAGCCGGTTGCGCCAGCATCGGCCTCGCCCGTCCTGACGGGCGCGCGCCTTGGCCCCGCGCCAGCCGCGTTTCGGCCGCTTTTGCTCGCCCCGGTGTGGCGGCGGCGTCATTGCCGGGCAGGCGGGCGCGGGCTAGCGCTGACGGGCTCGCCGCGGCGGTTCCCGTCATGTTCCTGGTCGAACGCTACATTTTCCGGATGGTGTCGACAGCCTTCCTGGTCTGCCTCGTCGCGCTCACCGGCGTGATCTGGCTGACCTCGGCCTTGCGCCAGCTCGACGTCATCACGGCCCAGGGCCAGACGATCCTCGTCTTCCTTACCGTCTCCAGCCTCACGCTGCCGACGCTGGTCGCCGTGATCTCGCCCGTGGCGCTCTTGGTCGCGGTGATCTACGCGCTGAATCGGCTGAACGGCGATTCCGAGCTCATCGTGATGAGCGCGGCCGGCATGTCCCCGGCCCGGCTCCTGCGGCCATTCCTGGCGCTCGGCGCGGTCGTGGCCGCCGCGGTCGCGATGCTGACCATCGTCCTGATCCCGGCGAGCTTCCAGGAATTGCGCGACCTTATCTCGCGCATCAGGGCCGATTTCGTTGCGAACATCGCCCAGGAGGGCCAGTTCACGACGGTCGATAGCGGCGTCACGTTCCATTACCGCGAGCGGGCCGGCCCGGCGCTCCTCGGCATCTTCATGCAGGACCGGCGGGACGAGGGCCGCACCGTCGTCTACCTGGCCGAACGCGGCCAGGTGATCGAGCATAACGGGGCGAGCTACCTCGTGCTCGAGAACGGAAGCGTCCACCGGCAGCGCCCCAACACCTCCGATTCCTCCATCGTGGCCTTCGGGCGTTACGCGATCGACCTCGCGGCCCTGAACCAGGAGACGGGCGATCTGATCTACAAGCCGCGGGAACGCTCCACCGGCGACCTCCTCCTGCCGGACAAGAGCGACGGCTACTACCGCGCCCAGGCCGGCCGCTTCCGGGCCGAGCTGCATGATCGGCTGACCGCGTGGCTGTTCCCGCTCGCGGTCGTGTTCATCGCCTTCGCGGCGCTCGGCCAGGCGAAGACGACGCGGCAAGGGCGGGGCGCCGCGGTCGCGGCCGCGGCCGCCTCGGTGATCGCGCTCCGCATCGGGCTGTTCGCCGCCTCCAGCGCGGCCGTCCGCAGCCCCGCCGCGATCATGGCCGTGTACGGGCTCCCGCTCGGCGCGATCGCGGCCTCGGTCGCGATCATGGCCGGCGGCCCGCGCCTCGTCGCGCCGGGCTCCTGGGCGAAGCGCGCCGCCGCCGCCCTGGCCCATCTCAGGCCGCGCGCGCCGCGGCTCGGGCGCGTGTGAGCCGATGCTGATCGGCGCGACTCTCGGCCGCTACATCTCGGCCCAGTTCGTCCGGACGATCCTGCTCGTCTTCGCGACCGTGTTCGGCCTCGTCTTCACGCTCGATTTCATCGAGCTCCTGCGCCGGGCCGGCGACACTCCGGGCGCGACCGCGACCGCGATGGCCCAGCTCTCCCTTTACCGGACGCCCTCGATCGCCGAGCAGGTGCTGCCCTTCGCGATCCTGTTCGGCTCCATGGCAACGCTCTTGCAGCTGTCCCGCAAGCTCGAGCTCGTGGTGGCGCGTGCGGCCGGCATCTCGGCCTGGCAGTTCCTCCAGCCGGGCGTCGCGGTGGCGCTCGCCATCGGGGCCGTCACGATCCTCGCCTACAATCCGCTCTCGGCGGCCTTGAAGCAGCAGGCGACGAAGATCGAGGCCAAGATCTTCGGCCGCAAGATGAAAGGCTTCGGGCCCGATCTCTGGATCCGTCAGAAGAGCCTCGACGGACAGGCGGTGATCCGCGCCCAGGCGGCCGTCGCGGCGACGAACACCGTGACCAGCGCGACCATCTTCGTGTTCGACGCGGCAGACCGCTTCATCGAACGCGTGGAGGCGCCCGAAGGCGTCCTGCTGGACGGTTATTGGGAGTTCCGGAACGCGGTTGTGTCCAGCACCGTGGAGGAGCCTCAGGCCTACCCGGTCTATCTCCTGGCCACCAATCTCGACGCGACCCAGGTGCGGCAGACCTTCACGCCGCCCGATTCCGTCTCCTTCTGGCGGCTCGGCGACACCATCGCGCGGGCCGAGAAGGCCGGGCTCGACGCGAGCCGATACCGTCTCCAATACGACACGCTGCTCGCCCGTCCTCTCCTGTTCGTCGCCATGGTGTTGCTCGCCGCATCCGTTTCGTTGAGGTTTTTCCGCTTTGGTGGTGTGGGCCGGATGGCGCTCGGTGGCGTGAGCGCCGGGTTCGTGCTCTACGTGGTGACGGTGGTCATGCGAGACCTCGGCAAGGCTGCCCTGATTCAGCCCGTCGTCGCCGCGTGGCTTCCGGTGGTGGTCGGCAGTTTGCTCGGCATGCTGGCGCTGCTGTACCAAGAGGACGGCTGATGGCCCGCAGGCAGGGCAACCGGTTGGGAGTGTCGATGGGGCTCGTTCGGGGCTTGGTCGCGGTTGGGGTGGTCGCGCTGGCGCTGGTCGGCGCCGGCCTGCCGTCGGCCGCCTCGGCGCAAGGCTCCGTAAACGATCTCCTGGCCAAGCGCGCCGCGCAGTCTGGTCCGTCCCGACTTCTCGTCGAAGGTCGCGAGATCGTCTACAACCGGGACCAGAACACCGTCTCGGCCTCGGGTGACGTGGAGCTGAATTACGGCGGCCGGACGCTGCAGGCCGACCGCGTCGTGTACGATCGCGGGACCGGCCGCGTCCGGGCCGAGGGCAACGTGAGGCTGACCGAGGCGAACGGCGCGGTCACGACGGGCGACCGCTTCGAGCTGACGGACGACTTCAAGACCGGCTTCATCGACAGCCTGCGGGTCACCCAGAACACGCGGGACCGGACGGGACCGGTCGTGACCCGATTCTCGGCGCCCCGGGCAGAGCGCATCGACGGCGATACCACCACCTTCGAGCTCGGCACGTACACGGCCTGCGAGCCGTGCCGCGACAATCCCGAGCGGCCGCCGCTCTGGCAGGTGAAGGCCGCCCGCATCATCCACAACAACGCGGAACGCCGGATCTATTACGAGAACGCGTCGATCGAGTTCGGCGGCATTCCCATCGCCTTTATCCCGTACTTCTACAGCCCCGACCCATCCGTGCGGCGAGAATCCGGCTTCCTCGCGCCCCATTTCATCCAGAGCCGGGCGCTCGGTGTCGGCACCGCGATCCCGTATTTCTGGGCCATCGAGCCCGACAAGGACCTCACCGTTCAGCCGAGCTTCCTGACCCGCCAGGGCGTCCTCGGGCAGGCTGAATACCGGCAGCGGCTGCTCACCGGCTCCTTCAACATCCGGGCGGCCGGCATCTTCCAGCAGGACAAGAGCGCGTTCCTGCCCTCGCCCTTCGGGGCCGGCGACCGGACGAGCCGCGGCTCGCTCGAGACGACGGGCCGCTTCAACATCAACGAGCATTGGCATTACGGCTGGGATGTCGCGCTCCTGTCCGACAAGTGGTTCTTCCAGAACTACAAGGTGAAGAGCGAGAGCTTCGCGTCGAACTACCTCCTGCTCGAATCCACCTCGCAGATCTTCCTGCGAGGGCAGGGCGACCGGTCCTTCGTCGACCTGCGCGGCTACTACTTCAAGGGGTTGTCCTACGCCGACTGGCAGAAGCAGCTGCCGTTGGTCGCCCCTGTTCTCGACTACGACAAGCGGGTCAACGGCCCTGGCCCGATCGGAGGGGAGGCGCGCCTGCAGTTCAACTTCACGAACGTGTCTCGCGAGACCGCGCAGTTCACGCCGACAGCGCGGTCGAACCAGGCGTTCCCGTTCGGGACCAGCTTCGCCAGCCTCGGCACGGGCGCCGGCAACGCGGCCTACGAGAGCTGCGTCGTGTTCCAGCGTGGCATCTGCCTCGTCCGCGGCCTGTCCGGAGATTATGCGCGCGCCTCGGTCGAAGCGTCATGGCGGCGGGCCATCATCGACGATGCGGGGCAGATCTGGACGCCCTTCACCTATGTCAGGGCGGACGGGTTCTTCAACCGACCGGACACCACCGGCTTCCAAAACAACCAGATCACGAACTACATCAAGGGGTCGGACGAGATCGTCGGCCGCGCCACCCCCGCCGTCGGGGTGGAATACCGCTACCCCTTCGTGGCGGATGCCGGCCGCTACGGCACCCACACGCTGACCCCCATCGCACAGATCGTGGCCCGCCCGAACGAGGCCCGCATCGGCAGGCTGCCGAACGAGGACGCCCACAGCCTCGTCTACGACGACACCACCCTGTTCAACTGGGACAAGTTCTCGGGCTACGACCGGGCCGAGGGCGGGGTGCGGGGCAATCTCGGCATCCAGTACAACGTCGCAACCCCGTCGGGCTGGACTGGGAATGCGCTGTTCGGCCAATCCTACCAGATCGCCGGCCGAAACTCCTTTGCGACCCCGGACCTTCTCAGCACCGGGGCCGATTCCGGCCTCGACACCCGGGTGTCGGACTTCGTCGGGCGCGCCCAGGTCAATCCGAGCGAGAACTACTCGCTGATCGTGCGGGGCCGCTTCGACAAGGACGACTTCGCGGTGAACAGCTTCGAGGCCCAGGCGATCGCGAACCTCAAGCCTTACATCCCGGTCTCGGCCTCCCTCACCTACGCTCGCTACCAGGCGCAGCCACTGCAGGGCTATCCGCATCGGCGCGAGGGTCTCGCGCCCGCGGCGTCCATCCAGCTCACGCCGAACTGGTCCGTCGGCGGCTCGGTCCTGTTCGATCTCGACCGCTACCTCGAGACCCGCGACACGTTCCAGGCCACCTACCAGACCTACGCGGCCCAGTTCGGGCAGGCGGCCGCGGCCGCGAACCTCTCCTACCGCCGCTCTGACCCCTACACGATCGCCCAGACCGGGCTCAGCCTCGGCTACAAGGACGAGTGCACGACCTTCAGCATCAACTACGCGATGACCCCCCGGCTCGCCACGACCGGCGAGCGCGAGTCGGACAGGACCGTCCTCGTCCGACTCGAGCTAAGGACGCTCGGCCAAACCGCCGTATCGCAGAGCCTGACGAACACCGCCTCCGCGGACGGCGTCGCGCCCCGCTGAGGCAGGGTCGGCTTCGCCCGCCCTGGGCCGAGAGGCGGACCGGCTCGTGAGGACTGTTTCGTGACGAGCGCGGTCGATCCGCCCTGCGAGCCCTGGAACCGTGCACTCGCCGTTACCCAGGGCGACCCGTCCGGCATCGGGCCCGAGATCACCCTCAAGGCCTGGCTGTCCCGCGACGACGCGGGGCCGCCCTTCTTCGTCCTCTCCGATCCCGCCTTCCTGGCCCGGCAGGCGCGGCATCTCGGTCTCGATGTCGCGGTCGCCGAGACGACGCCCGAGGCGGCGGCGGGCCTGTTCCGGGACGCCCTGCCGGTCGTGCCGCTCGGCCTCGCAGTCGCGGCCGATCCCGGACGGCCGGGTCCGGCCGGGGCCGAATCCACCCTCCGGTCGATCACGGAAGCTGTCCGGCTGACGAAGGCCGGGCGGGCGGCCGCGATCGTCACGAACCCGATCGCGAAGCATGTGCTCTATCGGGCCGGGTTCGCGCATCCCGGCCATACGGAGTTCCTGGCCGCGCTCGCGGCCCACCCGGGCCGCCCCTCGCCGCACCCGGTGATGATGCTGTGGAGCGACACGCTGGCGGTGGTGCCGGTGACGGTCCACATCGCGCTCGCCGACGTGCCGGCGCGCCTCACCGCCGACCTCATCGTCGAGACGGGCCGGATCGTCGCGGCGGATCTGCGCACCCGGTTCGGAATCGCGCGGCCGCGGCTCGCGGTGGCGGGCCTCAACCCGCATGCGGGCGAGGCCGGCACGATGGGCATGGAGGACCGCGACGTCGTCGCGCCCGCGATCGAGCGCTTGCGGCGGGACGGGATCGACGTCTCCGGGCCCTGGCCGGCCGACACCATGTTCCACGCCGCCGCGCGGGCCGGCTACGACGCGGCGCTGGCGATGTACCACGACCAGGCGCTGATCCCGATCAAGACGATCGCATTCGACGACGCCGTCAACGTGACGCTCGGCCTGCCCTTCATCCGGACCTCGCCCGACCACGGCACGGCCTTCGACATCGCCGGGCGCGGGGTCGCGCGGCCGGACAGTCTTCGGGCCGCGATCGGGCTCGCGGCCCGGCTGGCCCGCACGGCCCCGCCTGGATGAACGCACCCGACGGGCTGCCGCCTTTGCGCGAGGTCGTGGCCCGGCACGGGCTCGCGCCCAAGAAGGCGCTCGGCCAGAACTTCCTGTTCGACCTGAACCTCACCGGCCGTATCGCGCGCGCGGCCGGCCCTCTCGAGGGCGTCTCGGTGCTCGAAGTGGGGCCTGGCCCGGGCGGGCTCACGCGCGCGCTCCTGGCGGCCGGGGCCGAGCGCGTCGTCGCGGTCGAGCGCGACCCGCGCTGCCTGCCGGCCTTGGCCGAGATCGCGGCCCGGTATCCGGGCCGGCTCAAGATCGTGGAGGCCGACGCGATGACGGTCGAGCCCGGGGCGCTGCTCGGCCCGGGCCCGTCCCGCATCGTGTCGAACCTGCCCTACAATGTCGGCACGGCGCTCCTGACCCGCTGGCTCGGGGCCGAGGCCTGGCCGCCCACCTGGTCGAGCGCGACCCTCATGTTCCAGCGCGAGGTCGCCGACCGGATCGTGGCCGGGACGGACACGCCGGCCGAGTACGGCCGTCTCGCCGTTCTCTGCGGCTGGCGCACGCGGGCCCGCATCCTGTTCGAGGTGTCGCCGCAGGCCTTCGTGCCGCCACCCAAGGTCACCTCGGCCGTGGTGCTGATCGAGCCCCGGCCCGATCCCCTCCCCGCCCGAATGGGCACGCTCGAGCGCGTGACGCGCGCCGCCTTCGGCCAGCGCCGGAAGATGCTGCGGCAGAGCCTGCGGGCGCTCGGCCACGACCCGGCGCCACTCCTCGCGGCAGCGGGCCTCCAGGGCACGATGCGGGCCGAGGAGGTCCCGGTTGAGGCCTTCGTGGCGCTCGCCGCGGCGCTCGACCGCGCGGCGTGAACAAGGTTGAGTCCGGTGGAACCCGAACGGCTTCGGCTCTCCCTCCCCGTGGTGGATACGGTGTTCAAACATGTCCCCCGATGGGGAGGGCGCTCCCCTCCCCCTTGCGGGGAGGGGTCGGGGGTGGGGGTCGGGTCGCCTACCTGACGGGTCGAGGTGCCTCCTCGACGACCCCCACCCGGCCCTCCGCTTCGCTCGGGCCACCCTCCCCGCAAGGGGGGGAGGGCAGATAACGAGCCGCTCTGTGTATCTCGAAGCCACGAGAGGGAGGGAGGCGCGGCCTCATTTCGTGTGTTGGCTCGCACAACCCGACTAGCCCGTGCGCTCCCGGAGCAGGGTCTCGACGAATTGGCCGAGGCCGAAGACGCGCTCGCGCTTCTGCCGCTCGGCCGACACGATGGCCTTCAGCGTGTTGAAGGATTGCTCGAGATCGTCGTTGACGATCACGTATTGATACTCGCTCCAGCGCTCGATCTCGATCCGGGCGGCCGCGAGCCTGCGCTCGATGACGTCCTCCGAATCCTCCGCCCGCCGCTTCAGCCGATGCTTCAGCTCGGCCAGGCTCGGGGGCAGGATGAACACGGTCACGACGTCCGCATCCAGGCTCGTCTTCACCTGCCGGGTGCCCTGGAAGTCGATGTCGAAGATCATGTCCGAGCCGGCCGCGAGTGTCCGCTCGACGGGGCGGCGCGGAGTGCCGTAATAGTTGCCGTGTACCTCGGCCCATTCGAGCAGGTCGCCCCGGTCGCGCAGCGACTCGAATTCCTCGACGTCGATGAAATGGTAGTCGCGCCCCTCGATCTCGGATTGCCGGCGAGCCCGCGTGGTGACCGAGACCGAGACCGCGAGCCCGAGGCTGCGCTCCTCGACCAGCGCGCGGGTGAGGGTCGTCTTCCCGGCCCCTGAGGGCGAGGAGAGGATCAGGACAAGGCCGCGCCGGGCCACCGGCACGGCGGCGGGCGGGCTCGCCTCGTCGCTCACCGGGATCATTCCACGTTCTGCACCTGCTCGCGGAACTGATCGACCACGGCCTTCAGGTCGAGCCCGATCCGGGACAGCGCGACGTCGTTCGCCTTCGAGCACAGCGTGTTGCTCTCGCGCCCGAATTCCTGGGCCAGGAAGTCGAGCCGCCGGCCGACCGCCGAGCCGGTCGCCAGGAGCTCGCGCGCGGCCGCGATGTGGGCGCGAAGGCGATCGAGCTCCTCCCGGATGTCGGAGCGCGTTGCGAGAAGGGCCGCCTCCTGATGCAGCCGGCCCGAATCGAGGGCCTGCGAGGCGCCGAGAAGGGCGGCGACCTGCCCGGCGAGCCGGGCCCTGATCGCGTCCGGCTGGCGCGCCGGGCAGCTCTCGGCCGCGTCCACGAGCTGCTCGATCCCGGCCAGCTGCCGCGACAGGATGTCGGCCAGCGCCGAACCCTCCTCGGCGCGAGCGGCCTGGAGAGCGGCCAGGAGCCGGCCCATCCCGGCCGCCAGGTCCCGCTTGAGGGCCCCGTCGCTCGCCTCGATCGCGGGCTCTTCCTCCATCTCGACGACGCCCCGCACAGCGAGGAGCCCGTCCAGCGTGGCAGGCCCGAGATCGGCCGGCCGCGCCACGCCGGACAGGCTATCGATCAAGGCTGCGAGGACCTCGCGGTTGATCTGGACCCGGGCGGCGCCGGATGCCCGCGCGAGCGTCAGCGTGAGCTGGCACTGGCCCCGCGACAGCTCCCCGAGAGTGGCGCGACGGGCCTCCTCGCCGACGGCGTCGAAGCCGGGAGGCGTCCGCAGACGCACCTCCAACCCGCGCCCGTTCACCGTCTTGATCTCCCAGGCCCATTGATGCGGGCCCGTGGCCCCGGCTTCGCGCGCGAAGCCGGTCATCGATCTGATTGCCACGACGGTGACTAGCGGAACCGAGTCTCGAAACCCGGCGGAGGTCCCGGCTCCGAGGCTGTCGCCTCGCGCCGCTGAGGCCGAGGCTGGCGCCGGCCCGCGGCGGCCGCCGGGCGGGCCGGCGCGGCCGCGGGCTCGGGCCCGACCGTCGGGACGGTCTTCGGCGAGCCGAGGTCCCAGTTCTGGGCGCGCAGCGGATCGCGCCCTGTCCCCTCCGAGGCGTCGAAGCCCGCGCGGCGGCCGCCCCGCAAGGCCGCGTCCGGATCGGCAGAAGCGGCGGGCCGGCGGGCGCCGGATTCCAACTCCGTCCGGTTGTCGGGTCCGGGCGGCGGATCGGCGCGGTCGACCTGCTGGCCCGGGTCCTGAGTGTCACGAGAGCGTTCAATCTGGCGCCAGCGCGCGACGTTCCTTTGATGCTGGTCGTAGGTTTCCGCAAAGGTATGCCCGCCCGTGCCATCGGCCACGAAGAAGATGTCCTTCGTCTTCAGCGGGTTAGCGACCGCGTCGAGCGCGGCCCGGCCCGGATTGGCGATCGGGCCCGGCGGCAAACCTTCGATGGCGTAGGTATTGTAGGGTGTCGCCCGATCGATCTCGGCCCGGGTGATGCCCCGCCCGAGCGTCCCCTTGCCGCCCACGATCCCGTACACGATGGTCGGATCCGATTGCAGCTTCATGCGGCGCTGCAGCCGGTTCAGGAACACGCTCGCGACACGGGGCCGCTCGTCGGCCTTGCCGGTTTCCTTCTCGACGATCGAGGCCAGGATGACGAGCTCCTGCGGGGTCTTGATCGCGAGATCGGGCGCACGTCGAGCCCAGGTCTTGGCCAGCGCCTCCCGCTCAGCCGCCTGCATGATGTTGACCAGCTGCTGGCGGGTGGTGCCGCGATCAAACTTGTAGGTGTCCGGGAGAAGCGAACCCTCGCGGGGAACCTCGTTCACGTTCCCGGTGAGGACATCGTTCTCGCGGATGCGGGCGAGGATCTGCTCGCTCGTCAGTCCCTCGGGGATGGTCACGGAATGCAGGATTGCCTTGCCCTGGATCAGGGTGTCGATCGCGTCCTCGATGCTGATCCCCGCCTTGAACAGGAACTCGCCCGCCTTGAGCTGGCCCTTTCGGCTGTTCAGGTAGGAGTAAAGCTCGAACAGCGTGGGATTGGCGATCACGCCCTCGCGGGTGAGGAGGTCCGAGATCTCGGACCTGCCCGTGCCCTTGGGAACGAGCACGATCTTGTCCGCGGTCAGGGGACCCGGCTTATCGACCTGGCCTTCCAGGGCGACGAGGCCGAACACCAGCGTGCCGGCGATGATCACGCCGAATGTCGTGAGACCGCTGAGCAGCGACAGGAGACCGCCGCGGGGACGGCGGATCCGGCCCGCCTGCAGGGCGGGGACCGGCTTCAGCATCTCGCTCGGGCTGCGGGGCGCGGAGCGGGCCGGATTCGCCGCACTTGGGGGCGGTTGAGGAACTGCGATCCGTCGCCTGCCGAACATCTCACTCCCTTACCGATAGGTCACGCCGACATGAGCGACGGGCGGGCAAGCCTCGGGTCGAGCATAGCTAGTCGAACCTGCTTAACGGGCTGCTTGATCGAGCAATATGGCGAAATGGTGCGACCGTGAGCGGGTTCACGAGGCGCGCTGGAACACCAGTGAGGCATTCGTGCCTCCGAAACCGAAGGAATTCGACAGGACGGTGTCGATCCGACGCGCCTCCGCCTGGTGGGGGATGAGATCGATCGCGGTCTCGACGGAGGGATTGTCGAGGTTCAGCGTCGGCGGCACGATCCCGTCGCGGATCGCCAAAATCGAGAAGATCGCCTCCACGGCTCCGGCAGCGCCGAGCAGGTGGCCGATGGCGGATTTCGTCGAGGACATCGAGAGCTTCGCGGCCGCGTTGCCGACAAGGCGCTCGACGGCCCTGAGCTCGATCTCGTCGCCGAGCGGCGTCGAGGTGCCGTGCGCGTTGATGTAGTCGATGTCGGAGGGCGAGATCGCGGCCCGCTTCACGGCTGAGGCCATGCAGCGGTAGGCGCCGTCCCCGTCTTCGGCCGGCGAGGTGATGTGGTAGGCATCGCCGGACAGGCCGTAGCCCGTCACCTCGGCATACAGGCGCGCCCCTCGCGCCATGGCGTGCTCGTATTCCTCCAGCACGACCACGCCTGCGCCTTCGCCCATCACGAAGCCATCCCGGTCGCGGTCGTAGGGTCGCGACGCACGCGTCGGCGCGTCGTTGAAGCCAGTCGACAGCGCACGGCACGCCGCGAAGCCCGCGAGCGACAGGCGATTGATCGGCGATTCCGCCCCGCCGGCCACCATCACGTCGGCATCCCCGAACGCGATCAGGCGGGACGCGTCGCCGATCGCATGGGCGCCGGTCGAGCACGCGGTCACGACGGCGTGGTTCGGGCCCTTCAGCCCGTGCGCGATCGACACGTAGCCGGAGGCAAGATTGATGATGCGGCCTGGGATGAAGAAGGGCGAGATGCGGCGTGGCCCCTTCTCGAGCAGCGTCACGGAGGCATCGTAGATACCCCCGATGCCGCCGATGCCGGAGCCAATCACCACGCCACTGGCGATCTGATCCTCATGGCTTTCGGGATGCCACCCGGCATCGTCCAAGGCCTGCTTAGCGGCCGTCATGGCGTAGACGATGAAGGGGTCGACCTTGCGCTGGTCCTTCGGGTCCATCCAGTGGTCGGGATTGTAGGTCGCGTCTCGCCCGTCGCCGCGCGGGATCAGGCATGCGATCTTGCAGACGAGGTCGGAGACGTCGAAGGTGTCCACCACGACCGCGCCGCTCTCACCCTCGATGAGCCGGCGCCAAGTCGCTTCGACCCCGCACCCGAGCGGAGTCACCATGCCAAGGCCGGTGACAACGACCCGCCTCATGTGACCCTCGCGGCGTCCGCCCGCCGGCCGGCCACCCCTCAGGCGGCCGCGTTCTTGTCCAGGAACTTGATGGCGTCGCCAACCGTCACGATTGTCTCGGCCGCGTCGTCCGGGATCTCGACGTTGAATTCCTCCTCGAACGCCATGACGAGCTCGACTGTGTCGAGGCTGTCCGCGCCGAGATCGTCGATGAAGTTCGCGTTCTCGACCACCTTGTCGGCCTCGACGCCGAGATGCTCGACCACGATCTTCTTCACGCGCTCAGCTGTATCGCTCATCAGTCGCCCTCGTAAACATTCACGAAAATCGGTCGCCGTCTCGCCTGAGCGAAAGCAAGCGGTCGAGACGTCGCCGACCTCACGGCCCGCCGGAAGGTGGCGCCGTGCAAAGCCTTATTTTTGCTGCCGGTCAAGCCCCGCAGGCGCCGCCGCTGGGCGCTGCCAGGCGCCTCGGATCACAGCATCGCCATGCCGCCGTTCACGTGCACGGTCTCCCCGGTCACGTAGGCTGCCTCCACGGACGCCAAATACACGACCGCGGCAGCCACATCCTGCCCCTCGCCGAGGCGGCCCATCGGCACCTTGTCGAGAATGGTCTGGCGTTGCGCCCCCGTCAGCGCAAACGTCATCGGGGAGCCGATGAAGCCCGGCGCAACGACGTTCGCGGTAATGCCACGGCTCGCGACCTCGGCCGCAAGCGCCTTGGTCAGCCCGACCAGACCCGCTTTCGAGGCGACGTAATTGGCCTGGCCGGGATTGCCGATAAATCCGACCACCGATCCGATCGAGATGATGCGGCCGTAGCGTCGCCGCATCATGCCCTTGACGGCCACGCGCGAAAGCCGGAACGCCGCCGTCAGGTTCACAGCGATGACTGCGTCCCAGTCGGCGTCCTTCATGCGCAGGAGGAGGCCGTCCCGCGTCACGCCGGCATTGTTGACGAGGATGTCGAGGCCGCCCATCGCGGTCTCGGCCGCGGGCACGAGCGCGTCCACCTGCTCGGGCGAGGCGAGGTCGCAGGCGAGAATGTGCGCGCGCTCGCCGAGCTCGGCTCTGAGCTGCTCCAAGGCATCGGCCCGGGTGCCCGAGATCGCGACCGTTGCGCCCTGCCGGTGCAGGGCGCGAGCGATCGCGCCGCCGATTCCGCCGGTCGCGCCCGTGACAAGGGCGGCGCGGCCGCTCAGGTCGAACATCGCGGTCAGGGCTCCAGGAGGGGGCGCGCGCCGGCGAGATCGGAGGGCTGGCCGAACGGCGCCGCGGCCGCGCCGGTCGCGATGCGCTTGACGAGGCCGGTGAGGACCTTGCCGGCCCCGATCTCGACGAAGCGGTCGATGCCGAGCGCCGCCATCGCGGCCACGCTCTCGCGCCAGCGCACGGTCGCGGTCACCTGGCGCACGAGCGCGTCCCGGATCGCGTCCGGATCGGCGATCGGCGCCGCCTCGACATTCGCCACGACCGGCACGGCCGGTCGCCTCAGCTCTGTGTGGGCGAGCGCCTCGCGCATCGCCTCGGCCGCGGGCGCCATCAAGCGGCAATGGAAGGGGGCCGACACCGCCAGCATGACGGCGCGCCGCGCTCCTCGATCCTGCGCGATCACGACCGCCCGCTCTACTGCCGCCTTGTGTCCGGACACGACAACCTGTCCGGGGCCGTTGTCGTTGGCGACGTCGCAGACCTGGCTTTCGCGCGCATCGCTCGCCACCTCCTCGGCCACCGCCCGATCGAGCCCGAGGAGGGCCGCCATGGCGCCCTCCCCGACCGGGACAGCGCGCTGCATGGCGTCGCCCCGCAGCCGCAGAAGCCGCGCCGCATCCCCAACCGACAGGCAGCCGGCCGCCGCGAGCGCCGAGTACTCGCCGAGCGAATGCCCGGCGACCAAGCGGACATCGCGCGCGAGGTCGAGCCCCGTCTCGCTTTCGAGCGCCCGGAGGGCAGCGAGGCTCACCGCCATCAGGGCCGGCTGGGCGTTCGCGGTGAGGTTGAGCTCGTCCGGGGATCCGGTCCGCATCAGGCCCGAGAGGTCCTGCGAGAGCGCCTCGTCGACCTCCGCGAACACGGCCCGCGACGCCGGGTAGGCCTCGGCCAGCGCGCGCCCCATGCCGACCGCCTGGCTGCCCTGGCCCGGAAAGATGAAAGCGCGCATTCCCTCCCCGTCCTGGTCGTGCCGGCTTGTTTCGCGCGAGGTCGCATCGGGCCCGCATCGAGTCAACCCGGCAGGCCGCTCGTCAGCTCCGGTTCAGGATGGCGCGCCCATCTTGGCGGCAGGGGTGACAAGTCGTCCCTGGAACTCCGGCCAATGGCCGGACTTTTCCGGACAAGGGCGGTAAACGGACAGCAGGGAGCTCTTCAATGACGATCAAGACTCTGGGTGCCATCGGCGTCGCAGCCGCGACTTTGATGGCGTCGACATTCCTCACCACGGAATCCGCCGAGGCCCAGGCGGGGCGAGGCGGGTACGCCCGAGGCGGCGGCGGCGGGTTCTACCGAGGCGGCGGCTTCAATCGCGGGTACTATGGTCGAGGTTATTACGGACGTGGCTATGGCCGTGGCTATTACGGCGGCGGCCTTGGGATCGGGCTCGCCAGCGGGTTGGCGATCGGGGCTCTCGGGGCCGGTTACGGCTATTCCGGCGGCTACCCTGGATATTACGGCAATGGGGGCTATTACGGCGGCGGCTACTATCCCGCCAGCTACGGCGGTTGCTACGTCCAGCCCCGACGGGTGTGGGGGCCGTACGGCTGGTACGTCCGAAACGTTCGCGTCTGCTACTGACGCCATCCCGGCTTAACCGGGGCGAAGCGACCAGGAGGGCACCCGGCAGCAGGCCGGGCGCCCTCCTTTTCGTTTGGGAGGCAGAAACCCAGATCACGGGGCTTACGCGAGGCGACGATTTCCTTGCCGCGCTGCAGCAAAGCATGTATCCTCACTGCAATTCCGGACTCGAGACCTGCAAGGAGCCGCCGCATGGCGCGCGTGACCGTTGAGGATTGCGTCGACAAGGTCGAGAACCGATTCGAGCTCGTTCTTCTCGCGAGCCACCGGGCCCGGCTCATCTCGTCGGGCGCCCCTCTGACGATCGACCGCGACCGCGACAAGAACCCGGTTGTAGCGCTCCGCGAGATTGCGGATGAGACGATCGCGCCGGACGACCTCAAGGAACAGCTGATCCATTCCCTCCAGAAATACGTGGAGGTCGACGAGCCTGAGGCCGAAACCGTGCCGTTGCTCGGCGCGACGGCCGCGGCCGTCCCCGCCGCCTCGTCCGACGACAAGGACGTCCAGTTCGACAAGATGAGCGAAGAGGATCTGCTGCGCGGCCTCGAGGGTCTCGTGCCCCCGGCCGCGACGGACGACGACGAGGGATGATGCACGGCGCGGAGCATCGGACGCGAGCCCGGCGGAAGCCGGGCTTTTTCGTAGATGCGACCCGCCTCATGCGCTAGCCAGCCACGACGACCCGAACGGGAGACCGGCTCGACGAAGATGATGCGCCAATACGAGCTCGTGGACAGGGTCAGGCGCTACGACCCGAACGCCGACGAGGCTCTGCTGAACCGGGCCTATGTCTACGCCATGAGGGCGCATGGCAGCCAGACGCGCGCGTCCGGGGACCCCTTCGTCGCCCACCCGCTCGAGGTCGCCGCCATCCTGACCGACCTCCGGCTGGACGCCGCCACCATCGTGGCCGCCGTCCTGCACGACACGGTCGAGGACACGGCCGCGACGCTGGACGAGATCAACCGCACCTTCGGGCCGGAGATCGGCTCCCTCGTCGACGGGCTCACCAAGATCAAGCGGCTCGACCTCGTGTCGAAACAGGCCGCCCAGGGCGAGAACTTCCGCAAGCTCCTGCTCGCGGTCGCGGCGGATCTGCGGGTGCTGCTCGTGAAGCTCGCCGACCGCCTCCATAACATGCGCACCCTCGGCTTCATGCCGCCCGAGAAGCGAAAGCGCATCGCCCAGGAGACTCTCGACATCTACGCGCCGCTCGCCGGCCGCATGGGCATCCAGGAGATCCGGGACGAGCTCGAGGATCTCGCGTTCCACCATCTCAACACGGAAGCCTACGAGACCATAGCCGGCCGGCTGAAGGGCCTATCCGAACGGAACGGCACGCTGGTCGAGGAGGTCGAATCCGGCCTTCGGGCGAAGCTCGGCTCGCAGGGCGTCAAGGCGGAGGTGGGCGGGCGAAGCAAGCGCCCCTACTCGATCTGGCGCAAGATGGAGCGGAACTCGGTCGCCTTCGAGCAGCTCTCGGACGTGTACGGCTTCCGCATCGTGGTCGACGGGCTCGACGATTGCTACCGCGCGCTCGGGATCGTGCACACCGCCTGGCCCGCCGTGCCGGGCCGGTTCAAGGACTACATCTCGAACCCGAAGCAGAACGACTACCAATCCCTCCACACGACCGTGATCGGCCCCCGCTCCCAGCGCGTCGAATTGCAGATCCGGACGCGGGACATGGAGGAGGTCGCCGAGTTCGGCATCGCGGCTCACGCCCATTACAAGGACGGCGGGCCCCGCCTCGCATCCGAGAGCCGGGCCTATGACTGGCTCCGCCGCACGGTCGACCTCCTGGCGGAGGGCGACAGCCCGGAGGAGTTCCTCGAGCACACGAAGCTCGAGCTCTTCCACGACCAGGTCTTCTGCTTCACCCCGAAGGGACGGCTCATCGCGCTTCCGCGCGGCGGCAACGCGATCGACTTCGCCTACGCGGTCCACACCGATGTCGGCAACACGGCGGTCGGCGCGAAGGTCAACGGCCGCATGACGCCCCTCTTCAACGAGCTGCTGAACGGGGACGAGGTCGAGATCGTGCGGGCGGACGGCCAGACCCCTCCGCCCGCCTGGGAATCGCTCGTCGTGACCGGCAAGGCCAGGGCCGCGATCCGGCGCGCCGCCAAGGCCTCCACCCGCCGGCAATATGCCGGGCTCGGGCGCCAGATCCTGGACCGGGCCTTCCAGCGCGCCGGGAAGGCCTTCTCGGACGAGAAGCTGCGTAGCGCGCTTCCCCGGCTGGCGCGCTCCTCGCCGGAGGACGTGCTGGCGGCGGTGGGACGGGGAGAGATGTTCTCGGGCGACATCGTCCGGGGGGTCTATCCCGATTACGTGGAGCGGCGCGGCGAAGGCGAGGTGCGCCCGCTGGCGGCCCGAACGAACGGCGCCGGCGCCCCGAGCGACGCCCTGCCGATCCGCGGCATCGGCACCGACCTCGCTGTCCGCTTCGCCCCGGAGGGAGGCGCAGTGCCGGGCGACCGCATCGTCGGCATCCTAACGCCCGGTGAAGGCGTCACGATCTACCCGATCCAGAGCGCGGTCCTGGCCGATTTCGACAACGACCCCGAGCGCTGGATCGACGTGCGGTGGGACGTGGAGGCCGGGGCCGGACGGCGGTTCCCGGCCCGGCTCGCGCTGCATTCGATCAACGAGCCGGGCAGCCTCGCGCAGATCGCCCAGGTCATCGCCGACCATAACGGCAACATCGAGAACGTGTCGATGAACCGCCGCACGCCGGATTTCACGGAGGTCACGGTCGACCTCTCGGTGTTCGACCTGAAGCACCTCACGGCCATCATCTCGGAACTGCGCGCCAGGCCGGCGGTGGCGCGGGTGGAGCGGGTGACGGGGTGAGGTGCTCGCTTCCGTTGCGACGAGGAGCGCAGTGCACCACCATCGCGGGGCAGATCGGGCCGGTTCCGAGCGACACGATGACGAAGCGCCGCTCTGCGCCAGACGATCGCCGAGACAAGTTCTCCCGCTACCGAGCAACTCCACCGCCTGAGAGGCCCGCGCCTCGATCCCGCGAGCCCGATCTGGCGGAAAGCGCGGGTCTTATGGCATCTCAGCCAGAGAGTGGCTGGCTACGGTGTCCAGGTCCACCGCATCCAACGAGGCTCGACCGATGATCCCGCATGACACCCACCTGCACATCGGCTCCCTGCTGTTCGAGGGATTGGACCAGATCGATCTCACGGGACCGTTCGAGGTGCTGTCGCGCATCCCGAACTCGACCTACCGGCTCTACGGCAAGACGGCCGATGGCGTTCGCGACCTGAAGGGCTTGCGGCTGATTCCGGACGCGGCCCTGGCCGATGCGCCGCAGCTCGACGTGCTTCATGTGCCGGGCGGCTTCGGCCAGGAAGCCTTGATGGAGGACGAGGAGGTGCTCGGCTGGATCCGGCGGCAGGCGGCCGGGGCCCGAACCGTCTTCTCGGTCTGCACGGGCGCCTTGATCTGCGGGGCGGCCGGCCTCCTCAAGGGGCGCCGGGCCACGACGCATCGGGCTTCGTTTCACCTCCTGCCGATCTTCGGTGCGATCCCGGTGAACGAGAGGGTGGTGATGGATGGAAACTGGATCTTCGCCGCGGGCGTGACGGCCGGGATCGACGGCGCGCTCCGTCTTGCGGCCGAGCTCCGCGGCGACGAGGTCGCGCAAGGCATCCAGCTCTACATGGCCTATGCGCCGGAGCCGCCCTTCAACAGCGGAACGCCTGAGACCGCCCCACCCGCGATCCTGGAGCAGGCTCTGCATTCCGTGCGGGGCATCACGGCGCAGCGGGAGGCCACCGCGAGACGTGTGGCTGCCCGCCTCGGCATCGCAGCCCCCGTGGCCGCATAGGGTGAGCGGTCGCCACAGCCGTCCCCTCGCGCGGCCGTTCAGCCGGCCGGCGAAACCTGCTCGGCCCGCAGCCACGCGACCACGTCTTCGGCGCTGCGGTCGGGCGGGAACACGGGATAGAACACCTTCGCGACCCGACCGTCGTCGATAACGAGCGTCAGGCGCTTCAGGAGCGTCATGCCGGAGGTCTGGAAGGTCGGCAGGCGGGCCGCCCGGGTCAGCTCGAGATCCGCGTCCGAGAGGAGCGGGAACGGGAGGTGCAGCCGCAAGGCGGCTTCGCGCTGGTAGGCCGTGTCCTGCGTGGACAGCCCGAACACGCGCTTGACGCCGAGAGCCTGCAACTCGGAGAAATGGTCCCGGAAGGCGCAGGATTGCGGCGTGCAGCCGCGCGCGCCCGGGATCGCGTCCCAGCCCTCCGGCAGCGCCTGGCCAGGACGGCCGGTGCGAGGATAGGCGTACACGATCGTGCGGCCCGGCAACCGGGCGAGCCGCACCTCCTCGCCGTCGGTCGCGCCGAGTGAGACGTCCGGCAGCATGGCGCCCGGCAGATGCGCCGCGCCGCCATCGTCGAGCAGCGCCGGAAGATCGCTCGGGAGAATGGTCGGATCGTGCATCATCCCTTCGCCCGCATGAGCCGGCCCTTCTCGCGATCCCAATCGCGCTTCCTCTCGGTCTCGCGCTTGTCGTGCAGCTGCTTGCCGCGCCCGAGCCCGATCTCGATCTTGGCCCGGCCGCGCTCGTTGAAGTAGAGCTTGAGCGGGATCAGCGTGAAACCCTCGCGCTGGGTCGCGCCGATGAACTTCGCGATCTGGCGCTTGTGCAGGAGCAGCCGCCGAGGGCGGCGCGGCTCGTGGTTGAAGCGGTTCGCCTGCAGGTATTCCGGGATGTTGGCGTTGAACAGGAAGATCTCGTTTCCGGACGGGCCGGCATAGGCCTCGCCGATGGTGACCTTGTTCGCCCGGAGCGACTTCACCTCGGTTCCGGTCAGCGCAATGCCGGCCTCGACCGTGTCGGTGATCTCGTAGTTGAAGCGCGCCCGGCGATTGTCGGCCACGACCCTGTTCGGGCCCGCGTTCTTCGGCTTGCTCATCTATGTCATGCGTTGAGCAGGCCCGCATGGACCATCGCGGACCGGATGGCGGACTTGGTGGGCGGGGTTACCGGCATCATGGGAAGCCGGATTTCCTCGTTGCCGCGGCCGAGCAGGGCGAGGCCGCACTTCGCCCCGGCGAGCCCGGGCTCGTAGAAGATGGCGTCGTGAAGCGGCGTCAGCCGATCCTGGACCGTGAGGGCGCCGGCATAGTCGCCGGCGGCGCACTTCGTGTGCAGCTCGGCGCATGGCGCGGGCGCGACATTGGCCACGACCGAAATGCAGCCGTGCCCGCCCGCGGCGTTATAGGCGAGCGCCGTCATATCCTCGCCTGAAAGCTGGACGAAGTCAGGTCCCAACGCGTGCCGCTGCTGCGACACGCGGGCGAGATTCGCGGTCGCGTCCTTCACGCCGGCGATGTTCGGCAACTCGTAGAGGCGGCTCATCGTGGCGACCGACATGTCGACGACCGAACGCGGCGGGATATTGTAGATGATGATCGGGATGCCGACGGCGTCGTTCACCGCCTTGAAGTGCTGGAAGATCCCATCTTGAGTGGGCTTGTTGTAGTACGGGGTGACGACCAGGACCGCGTCGGCGCCCGCCTTCTCGGCGTAGCGGGCGAGCGAGACCGCCTCGGCGGTCGAATTCGATCCGGCCCCGGCGATCACCGGGACGCGGCCCTTCGCCTCCGCGATGCAGATCTCGACGACACGCCGGTGCTCGTCATGGGTCAGGGTCGGGCTCTCGCCCGTGGTGCCGACCGGCACGAGGCCTTGCGTGCCGCTCTCGATTTGCCAGTCGACCAGCTCCCGGAAGACCGCCTCGTCGAGCACGCCCTCGCGGAAGGGCGTAACGAGCGCCGTGAGCGAGCCCTTGAGGCGGCGGGTGGCCATCGTGCATTCCTCCCGGAACCCGTTCGACGCTGCGTCCGGCTCCTCGGCCCGACACATAGGACGGGGGGTGCGGTGAGGCAAACGATCCTTGGTCACCCGACGCCCTCGTTCGGCCGCGGGCCGCGCTCAGAGGGAGGTAGCGGCGGGACGAGATTCGGGCAGGTTGCCCGGCTCGCGGCCGCGGCGGCGCTCGCCGCGCTGGCGCTCCTCCCTTCTCGCGGCGACGCGAATGAGGCCCGGCCGACCGGCAAGATCGAAAGCGTCGAGGCGATCACGGCCTCGCACCCGGATGTCGGCCTCGTTCGGGACGCCGTCACGGCCTATCGGCGCGGTGACCTTTCGGCCGGGGACGCGATCCGGGCCAGGGTGGCGAAAGCGGGCGCCCGCTTCTTCCTCGACTGGGCGGCGATTCGGCTCGGCGGCGTCACGATCCCGTTCGACCGCGTCCTCGCCTTCGGGCTCGCCCATCCCGACTTTCCGGGCCAGGCCTGGCTGCGCCGGCGGGCCGAAGACGCCCTCCTGGTGGAGCGCAAGCCGGCCTCGCTCGTTCGGGCCTTCTTTGCCCGCGAGCAACCCCAGACCGCCTCCGGCAAGCTCGCGCTGGCGCAGGCGTTCCGGGGGGACGGCCTGGGCGAAGATGCGGCCGCCCTGGTTCGCGACGCCTGGCGCAACGACACGTTCGGCCGCGACCTCGAGGGGCGCATCCTCGACGCCTTCAAGGACGTGCTCGGCGTTGCCGACCACCGCTTCCGGATGGAACGCTTCCTCCTGCGGGAGAACTGGGAGGCGGCCCGCCGCGCGGCCGGCTATGCCGGGGCAGGCTATGATGCGCTCGTGAAGGCGCGGGTCGCGGTGGACGGGCGGGCCGGCAACGCCGCGAAGCTCGTCGAGGCGGTGCCGACCGCGCTCCAGGCCGACACCTCATGGCTGTTCTCGCGCGTGCAGAACTTGCGCCGCGGCGAGAAGGCCGCGGAGGCGGCCCGCGTCATGGCGGAGCTGACCCGGGACCCGGCACTCCTCGCCGACGGAGACGCCTGGTGGGTCGAGCGGCGGCTCGTTGCCCGCAAGCTCCTTGACGAGAACGATCCGAAGGGCGCCTACGCGGTGGTGACCGGACACTCGGCCGGCACGGCGGAGCGCCGGATCGAGGCCGAGTTCCTGGCAGGCTGGATCGCGCTCCGGTTCCTCGGCGACCCGCGAACGGCGCGGCGCCATTTCGATCGGGCGGCCGCAGGCTCGGCGACCCCGATTTCGCTGGCGCGAGCAGCCTATTGGCAGGGGCGCGCAGCCGAGCAGATCGGAGGCGAGGCGGAGGCGACCTCCTTCTACCGATCAGCGTCGCAGCACGGGATCACCTATTACGGCCAGCTCGCCGCCGCGAAGCTCGGCAGGCCGGCCGTGCTGGTCCGTCCGCCGAGCGATCCCGCGAGCCCGGCCCGCCGGGCGGCCGGGGAGGCGCCGCTCGTCCAGGCGGTCGCGGTCGGGTACGCGGCGGAGCTTCGGGAGCTCGCGCTTCCGCTCGCGCTCGAGCTCGGGCGGGGCTCGACGAACCTCGCCGAGCTCGAGGCGGTCGCGGAGGTGGTCGCGCGGCAGGGCGACGCGCGCGCGCTTCTCAGCCTTGGCAAGACCGCGACGCAGCGGGGCCTTCCGCTCGACGAGGCGGCGTTCCCGACGATCGGGGTCCCGGCCTTCGAGCCGATCGGGCCGCCGGTCGAGCCCGCGATGGTCCACGCCATCGCCAGGCAGGAGAGCGCGTTCGATCCCGCGGCCGGTTCGGGCGCCGGGGCGCGCGGGCTCATGCAGCTGATGCCCGGAACGGCGTCGGCGACGGCCAAGAAGGTCGGGATCACCTACGAGCCGGGCCGAATCCTCGAGGCGGTCTACAATTCCCGCCTCGGGGCGGCCCATCTGGGCGACCTGATGCAGGATTGGAAGGGCTCCTTCATCCTCGTCTTTGCGTCCTACAACGCCGGCCCGGGCAATGCCCGCAAATGGATCGCGGCGCATGGCGATCCGCGCGACCCGGCCGTCGATGCGGTCGATTGGGTGGAGCGGATCCCGTTCTCCGAGACCCGCAACTACGTCCAGCGCGTGATGGAGAACCTCCAGGTCTACCGCCGGCGGCTCGATGCCGGCCAGACCCTCCGAATCGAGAGCGACCTGAAGCAGGGCGGAGCGGCCCCGTCGCGCATCGCGACGGCGCCCGCAGCGCCGAGTCCTGGGACCCCGGTCTCGCCCGACGGGGCGGCTGCATCGGGCCCGCCGACCCCTTGAACGATCCGGCCGGAGCCTGGAGCCGTCCGGCCGACTTACGTATTTGAGGGGTCCGCAGCCACCCGTCGCGGCGCGTCTTTCGGCTGGGACACGGACGGCCTTCGCTCCTGCACCTGACGAGCACCCCACCGCGCAGCGGCTCCCGCTCCGCAGCCGAACGCGTAGGCGCCGAACACAAGCACGGCCGTCTCGAGCCACAGGCCCGGACGGCCAGGAACAAGCTGGAGGGAGACCGCGAGGATCCCGGCGACTAGGCCCGCGAGGGCCAGGAACTGAAGGAGCCGCGTCGCGCCAGGTGAGGATCGGCCCCGGCCGCCGAGAGCCGCGAACAGGACGCCGGCAAGCGCTGCAGCGGCGATCGCAGGCCAGAACCGCTCGGCCAGAACGATCATGCGGGCGCCGTCACGGTGTCGCCACCACGAACTCCGTCCGCTCCGGGGCATCGCCCGGAGCCGGCGCAGCGACGACTCCCTCGGACAGCAGGCGCCCATTCCCGGCCCGCTCGCGAAGCATTTCGGCCAGCGCCTCCGCGCGCCGCGTTGCTAAGGTCTGGGCGTCCTCGCCGCTTCCGCGCAGGTGGTGGACGACCCGGATCTGCACATTGCCGCAGCGCCGAACGAGATCGGCTGCGGCGTCGAGCGCTCCGCGCGACGCCGCGGTCACGTCCGGCTTGCCCGGCTCGAACCGGATGGGGTTCCGTTTCGCCGTGTCAGTCAGCAGGTCGCCGCAGAGCGAAGGCCCAACGGACCGCTCGGGCGCGACCGGCGCGAGATCGATGCGGGCCGTCCAGCCGGCTGGCGCCGTCCGGGGCACGGTTTCCCGGACGCGGGCGGCGAGCTGGCCATAGAGGATGCGGCCCGTGAAGCGGAGGTCCCGGTCCCGGATGGCCGCGTCGCCTTCGGCGAAGTCCGACAGGGTTTCCAGCGCGACCCGCTCCGCCTCGCCGAACCCCGACGGGGCCCCATCCGCCGCCACGCGCTCGTCGACGAGCCGCTCTCCGGGAAAGCGAGCCGCCACGATCGAGGCCGCGACGCGCCGCTCGTCCTCCCCCGGCACGAAGCCCGACAGCACGACCCGGCCGCGGGAGCGTCGTGCCGTGGACCAGAACGGCGAAGCCGGGACCGCCCGGATCGAGATCCCCCGGATGTCGACGGAGCGGGGGAGGCCGTCGCGGACCCGCCGCTCCACCTCGCCCAGCCTTGCCTTGACGGCGCTCTCGCCCGCGAAGGTGAAACTCTTCCCGGCGAGTTCGGCGCGGCCACCCTGCAGGGCGGCGAGGCCCGACACCGCCGCGGCCGCAACAGCGCCGAAATCGACGCCGGGATCGAGGCCGCGCGCGGTCCGCATCTCGTCCCTAAGCGGAACATCTGGCATGGCGGTTCCGACACGATCCACGATCTCGGCCCGCAGCGTCTCGGTCGGCACTGCTCCAGTGAGCGCAACCCCGTCCGGATCGCGTCGCGCCCCCCACACGAAAGGCGCGATGAGCGGCGGAACAACGTCGGTTTCTTGCGCGACGAACCCGCCCGGCATCGCGGCCAGCACCGTCCGGATGGCGTCGTAGCTAGCCCCATCGGGCGCCGCGCCCCGGAACCGGAAGGTGTGATCGCTGAACGTCGCCTCCCCCGTGGATGCGCGCCCGATCGCCGCCAACGCGGAGGCCGCGGCCTGTGCAAATCCGAGCGGGGCTCCCGCCGCGAGCTGGAGGCGGTCGTCGACGGAATCGGCGGGCACGATCCCGGCGGCCTGCTCGACAAGGGCGGCTCGGACCTCCGCGGAGGGGACGCCGCCCGCAAGCCTGATACCGTTCACGTCGCGCTTGATCCTGAGCTCGAAGGGCGACATGGCGACGGCGCGCACGACCTCCGTGCGGACCGACCGGACGCCGCGGACGCGTCCCATGTCGCCCTCCATCTTGGCCCGCACGGCATCCGCAAAATCCTGATCGGCCACGATCCTGACGTCGCGCCCTTCGACTTCGGCGCGGGCGCGGTGGCGGGCGAGCGGGGAATCGGGGCTCATTTCCGAGAGGCGGATCGTCTCGCGCCGGATGTCGTGCTCGATCGTCAGCGTCAGCCAGGGCGTGGCCGCAATCCAGAGAAGCGCGACAGCCGGAAGGCCCAGCGTCCAACCAGCGGGTCGGAACCCTCTCGGACTAGCTGCGGCCTGCGGCATCTGCACCGAATGGTCGGCCACGCGTCGTCCCAGATAGAGGCTCGGCCTGTCCGAGCCATCTGACGAAGCCCGACAAACGGGACAGCTTTAGGGCAGGGCCCGAACGAAAAAAGCCCCGGCACAAGGCCGGGGCTCGGATCTCTCGACGTGGTCGAGGGATCAGAAGTCGCGCTGGACGCGGAAGCGGGCCAGGAAGACGTCGTCGAAGCTGACCGACTTGAGCGGCCGGCCGGCGGTGCCGTCAGCGAGCGTCGCGGCATTGGTCGGAACAGCGCCGATCGACTTGTTGCCGTCGCCGACGCGACCCTGGATGTCGATCCGCTGATACACGGCCTCGACACCGATATCGAGGTCACGCACCGGCGAGTAGATCAGGTTTCCGCCGATCGTCGACACCGTGTAGTCCTTCAGCACCGGGCTGAACGCACGGGTATTGACGGCCGCGACACCGTTGCCGGTGGCGAGAGCGCCCGTCGCCGTGGTCGCGACGCCGTTGCTCAGCCCGTTGCGAACGCCGCGGGCGAAGTTGACCTCGCCGTAGGACCCGAACACCGCACCACGGACTTCCGGGGTGAAGTAGTGCAGGAACGCGCCGGTGAAGGCGAAAGCCTCGGTCAGGCGAAGCCGGCCTGCCCCATCGACCACCGCGTCGCTCGTGCTGACGGCAAAGCGGGTGTACGGGTTGGAGTTGGACTCGCTGCCCGACAGACGGGTCGGAATGCCCGAGTAGGACAGGGCGCCTTCCGAATAGGCGGCCTGCAGCCAGAGCACGTCGCCGGCCGCCAGCTGCGGCAGGTTGATCTTCAGGCCACCCTGAACGCCGTAGCCGTATTCGGCGCCGGGCTGGCGAAACGCAGGAGCCGTGAGGCCGGGGATCTGGCCGCCGGCCGTGATGGCCTGGCCCGTGGCCGGGTTCGTGAACGACGGCGACCCGTTGCCGAAGGAGACGGTCGTTCCGGGCGCGACCGCGCTCGGCGAGAACACGCCGGCCTGGTACTTGCCGACGAAGATCTCGTGCACAGCCGCCGAGGCCTGCGCCGCACCCCAGGGAGCGTCATAGCGAAGCGCGCCGACGAAGTCGGGCAGACGCTCGCGCTGCACCACGTCGAGGTTCAGGACGCCGACCGCCTGACCGTTCGTTCCCGTGCCGCCCGTCGCCGGGGTGAACAGGATCGGCACCTGGGACACGAAGGTGGAGCCGAGGTTGGCGAGACCCGGGCCGGCGCCGATGCCGAACGCCGCGGCGGTGTTGACCGCGCCGTTGTAGTTAGCGTTCGAGAACACCGGCTGGCGACGATAGAGCGGATCTTCCGCCGCGATCGTGGCCGAGAAGCCGTTGCCGAAGGTGAACGTGTAGGCGGCGAGGTTGGTGGACGGAACGTCCGAACCCGAGGTCGCGGTGATGAACTCGAGCTCGTGGCCGTAGAAGTCGAAGAACGAGGCCGCGCGACCGGCCGTGATGCCGGCAAACTGGATGAAGGCCTTGTCGACGTTGACCTGCGTCTGGGCGCGGCCGAAGGTGTCCTGGCCGAGGGCGGGGAAGGCGGTGCCGAAGCGTTGCGCGGTGCCCGAGTTGAGGTAGCCGCCCGTGGCGGCCGTGATCTCGAAGCGGACGAAGGCCCGGAGCGTGCCGTAGGCGGTTTGGGTACGGGCGTCGAGGTTCAACCGGCCGCGGCCGAGGAAGCCGGACACGTCGCCGTTGACCAGGTTGCCGGAGGACCCGACCGCGTTCGGGGTGATCGCCCGGTTGCTGGTGTACTGGTAGTCGAAGCGGGCGCGACCGCCGACCCGAAGGCAGGTGTCGGTGCCTGGGATGAAGAAGAAGCCGGCACCGTAGGCGGTGCAGACGCGAACGTATTCGACCGGTGCGGCCTTGCGCATCGGAAGGTCGGCAGCCTGGGCCCCGGCGGCCGCGCAGAGACCTGCGGCAGACCCGAGGAGAAGGCTCTTCACGAGCTTCATGTTGATCTCCAAAGTTAGAACCTCGGGCTTCGGCGCCGCCCCCGACCCACTCCCAGGCCGGACGCTTGATCCTTACCCCCAAACCCGGTTCCGGCGCCGCTTTGCGGTTTTTGCCTCAACCAGGCCGCGATTGAGTAGCCCCCGTCGCAAAGTCACCATGATTGAGACGGCCCCGCGGATCAACCGATCTGAGCGGGTTCGGAGGGCTCGAAGCGGGCTTTCCAAACGGCTGTTGCAGAACGGCAACGAAGTCGCCGCCCGAGAGGCTTGCATCGGGCGCAAGCCCATGAACTCCTTAATGAAACGTTCCGAGAGCGCATAAGGGTAGAGCGATCGTTCATCCAAGGTAAATGACCCTGTGCGCGTCTCACCCCCGGGATGGGAGAGTGGGCGGGCATTCTGGCGGGGTCGAACGACTGGCGTGCCCGCGACGCGACAAGGTGTCGAGATCCGTGGACAGCGCCGGCACCTCGCCCAGGCGGCGTCAGCGATCCGAGGCCGTCCTCACCCAGGATGGCAAGCGCTCGCGGCACGGGCGCCGCGGCGCCAAGCCTATTCGAGCCCGATGGAAGACTAGATCCCTCAGGTCAGCTGTTCCGCGTCACCACTGCTTTTATGCATTGATCGTAAGTCATCAGAGCACAAACCGGCGGTCGTCTTTGGGCAAACGGCGCCTAGAGCGCCACCTCGATCAGGAACGGGCCGGGGCGCTCCAGTCCCGCCCGCAGCGCCGCCACGAATTCGCCGAGGTCGGAGGCGCGCCGCGCTTCCACGCCGTAGCCCCGGGCCAGGCTGACCCAGTCGATCGGCGGGTTGTCGAGGCTCAGCATGTCCAGCGCCTTGCGGCCCGGATTGGCCCCGACGCCGGCGAGTTCGGCCCGCAGGATCGCGTAGGAGCGGTTGGCCCAGATCAGCGTCAGGACGTCGAGGTTCTCGCGCGCCTGCGTCCACAAGGCCTGCGCGGTGTAGAGGCCGCTCCCGTCCGCCTGGAGGTTGATCACCTTGCGGCCCGGGCAAGCGACCGCGGCCCCGGTCGCGAGCGGGATGCCGAGGCCGATCGAGCCGCCCGTGAGCTGCAGCCAATCGTGTGGCGGCGCGTGGCGGGTCATGGGGAAGAAGCCGCGGCCGGTGGTGACCGATTCGTCGCACACGATCGCGCCCTCGGGCAGGAGCGCGCCGAGCGCTTGGGCGATCGTCTCGGAACCGAGACGGCCGCCGGACGGCACGGCCGGGCGGGAGGCCTCCCGGGCCGGAGAGGCCGTCGAGGCGCCGAGCGCGTCGGCGAGACGCTCCAGCGCGTCGATCTGGTCTTCCGCCGGCTCGGCCAGCGTCAGGACCTCGCAATCGGGCGGCGCGAGCGCGCTCGGCTTGCCGGGATAGGCGAAGAACGCGACCGGCGCGGTGGTGCCGACGATCACCAGGCGGCGCACGCCCGCGAGCGCGGCCAGCGCATCGTCGACCGGATAAGACAGACGCTCCACCGAAACGCGGCCGGCGCCCCGCTCCATGCGGGCGTTCGACATCTGGGCCAGCATGCGGGCGCCGGTCGCGGCCGTGATCCGGTCCGCGAGGGCGAGGCCGTTCGCCCGGACCGCCCTGTCGCCGAGGAAGAGGACGGCCGGCTCGCCCGACCGGAGGGCCGCGACCGCGGCGGCGATGCGGCCCTCGTCGACCTTTCCGCGCTCGGGGATGGCCGGCACGGCCGCGACCGCGCCGCCCTCCCCCCAAGCCGTGTCGGCCGGCAGGATCAAGGTGGCGACGCCGCCCGGCGCCGTGCGGGCAGCCGCAATCGCGTCCGCCCCGTCCTGCGCCACGCCCCGCGAATCGGGCGAGGTCCTGACCCAGGCCGAGACCGGACGGGCGATCGACTCGATGTCGCTGGTCAGGGGGGCGTCGAAGGCCCGATGGTAAGTGGCGTGCTCGCCCACGATGTTGACGACGGGCGAGCGGGCGCGGCGCGCGTTGTGCAGGTTGGCGAGGCCGTTTCCGAGGCCGGGGCCGAGATGGAGCAGCGTCGAGGCGGGCTTGTCGGCCATGCGGGCATAGCCGTCGGCCGCGCCCGTCGCGCCGCCCTCGAACAGGCACAGCACGCAGCGCATGCCGTCGACCCGGTCGAGCGCGGCCACGAAATGCATCTCGGACGTGCCGGGATTGGTGAAGGACACCTCGACCCCGCCCCCGACGAGGGTGCGGACGAGCGATTCGGCACCGTTCATGCGGTACTCCGTCATTCCGGGGCTCGCTGAAAGCGAGGACCCGGAACCCATGGCTGACCGAAGGGCTGATCGTGGGTTCCGGGTTCGGCGCTCCGCGTCGCCCCGGAATGACAGAGCACTCTCACTCGACCGCCTCGACCTTGAGAACGCCCCGCCGGATCTGGTCCTCCTCGATCGATTCGAACAGCGCCTTGAAATTGCCGCTGCCGAACCCGTCGTCGCCCTTCCTCTGGATGAACTCGAAGAAGATCGGCCCGACCACCGTTTTCGAGAAGCGCTGGAGCAGGACCTTGGTGTAGCCGCCCTCGACCACGCCTTCGCCGTCGATCAGGATGCCGTCGGCCTGGAGCCGCGCGAGCGGCTCGCCGTGGCTGGGGAGCCGGCGGTCGACCCGGGAATAATAGACGTCGTTCGGGGCCGGCATGAAGCCGAGGCCGTTCGCACTGAGCGTCTCGATCGTGCGGTAGAGGTCGGTCGACCCCATGGCGACGTGCTGGATGCCCTCGCCCCGGTACTCCTGCAGGTATTCCTGGATCTGCCCGGTCTCGCCGGCGTCCTCGTTGATCGGGATGCGGATCTTGCCGTCGGGGCTGGTCATGGCGCGCGAGCGCAGGCCGGTCATCTTCCCCTCGATGTCGAAATAGTGGATCTGGCGGAAGCTGAAGATGCGCTCGTAGAACTCGGCCCAGGGGTTGAGCTGGCCCGTATAGACGTTGTGCGTCAGGTGGTCGATGTAGTGCAGGCCCGCCCCCTCGGGATGCGGGTCGGGCTCGCCAAGCCACTCGAAATCGATGTCGTAGATCGAGCCTTTGGCGCCGTAGCGGTCGACGAGGTAGATCTGCAGGCCGCCGATCGACTCGATCGCCGGGATGTTCAGTTCGCCCGGGTTCGCCTGCGTGCGGGCGGACCTGGCGCCGAGTTCGAGCGCCCGGCGGTACGCGGCCGCCGCGTCGACGACCCGGAACGCCATCGCGGGCGCGGACGGCCCATGCTCGGCGACGAAGCGGGCCGCATAGGAATCCGGCTCGGCGTTGAGCACGAAGTTGACGTCGCCCTGCCGGTAGAGGGTCACGTTCTTGGTGCGGTGACGGGCCACGGGCGAGAAGCCCATGGTCCGAAACGTTGCCTCGAGCGCCGCGGGCTCGGGATGGGCGAACTCGACGAACTCGAAGCCGTCCGTCCCCATTGGGTTCTCGGGCGAGATGCCGGGCGGCGGGGCGTCGTGCGGGAACGGGCCCATGCGGGTGGTCCTCAGGCTCGGGCCGCAGAGCGGCCGGTGAGGCGCCTCGGCCCCGGGTCGGCCTTGAGGCCGGCGGCCCGGCGGGCGCGCGATGCTATAGCTCTGATCCAAACGGATTTGGGCCGCAAGCGTGCCGCCACCCTGGAGACCCTTGCGCGAACGCCGCCGAACTATCCATCCGCGATGCTTCGACGGCCCCTGACGGTGTCCGGGGATCCCGTGACGCCGCTGGCCAGGCGCGCCGCCGCTCGAGTATGGCAGCGAGGCAGCGAAGGGAGACGGAGATGATCGATCGGAGGAGCGCCGTCGTGGGCGCTCTCGCGGGCGTTGCTGTCTGGCCCGGCCGGGCGCGCGCCCACTGGGCGCCGTCCCGGCTCGTCACGATCGTGGTGCCCTATCCGGCCGGGGGCGGGACGGACGTGCTGGCCCGGATGATGGCCCGCGAGATCGCGCCGGGGCTCGGACAGAACGTCGTGGTCGAGAACGTGCCCGGGGCATCGGGCGCTCTCGGCACGCGTCGGGTCGCGCGGGCCGAGCCGGACGGGCACACGCTCGTCCTGTCCACCAACCAGACCCACGCCACCAACGTCTCGCTCCTCAAGGACGGCGGCGGCTACGACCCCGTGCGGGACTTCACGGTGCTGGGCGGTCTCGCCGGCCTCCAGCACCTGCTCGTCGTGCGAAAGGACCTGCCCGCCCGCTCGGTCGCGGAGCTGATCGCGCTCGCCAAGGGGACGGCTGGCGGGGTGAAGCTCACCTGCGCGTCGACCGGCATCGGCTCGGCCTCCCATCTGACGATGGAATTGTTCAAGGCGCGCACCGTAATCGAGCTGGTGCACGTGCCCTACCGCGGAGCCGCGCCCCTTTTGCAGGACATGATCGGCGGCCGGGTCGACCTCGCCTTCGCGACGGTCCCGACGGTGCTGGGCCAGGTCCAGGCCGGGGAACTGCGCGCGCTCGCGGTCGCGTCCCCCCTCCCCTCGCCGCAGGTGCCGGACGCGCCGATCCTGTCCCACGAAGGCGTCGCCGGCGTCGAGGCGGATGCCTGGATCGCGGTCTTCGCGCCGGCCGGGATCGCGCCGGCGATCCGTGACCGCTACGGCGCCCTGCTGCGGGCGGCGCTTGCCAAGCCCGAGGTCGTATCGGCGATCGCCGCGCAGGGGATGCTGCCGAACTGGCGCGAAGCTGACGCCTTCGCGGCCTTCCAACGCGACGACATCAAGCGCTGGGCTGAAATCATCCGCTCCGCGAACGTCAGCGTGGAGTAAGGGGCGTACGCGAGCCCGACGT